>Ga0308161_1000030_pt1 | contig 443077 bp, 598 predicted proteins | sample PhyFR2_FD_201034 | JGI IMG/M metagenome (GOLD analysis project Ga0308161, IMG submission 201034) | Phyllosphere microbial communities from UC Gill Tract Community Farm, Albany, California, United States - DLSLF.R2 | ecosystem: Host-associated > Plants > Phyllosphere > Unclassified | place...
CAACGTCTTACATGTTTTACTTAATACAAAAACTCTATTCAATTACACCATTCCTTTATTATAAATAAGTTACCTTATTATCTTTTATGAAAAACGGTGTTTTCCATAAAGTAAGCTCTCCTCGCCAAAGTTAAAAAACATTTCATGTAATACACACCGTTTTCTCCCCGTGAAAACTGTTTAATGTATTACGACAGTAATGAAAATGGGTTAATCATTTTCGATGCGTAGAACTGGAGAAGCATTCTACGGTGTCATCTGTTTTTTAACGTAGTCTGTAAAACAAAAGTTTTACAGGCTGAGGCTGGTCAGTCAAACCAAGTCGGAGACTTGCTCAGGAAAACGATGAAAATGTTTTCATTCACAAGCCTCGTCCGACAGGGCGGGGTACTGACATCATTCTCAGGATGTTTTATTTCTTTTTCAAGTAGCCACATAGTTCCTCCATTTTTCTCTATTCTATCATTAATGATAATCAACTTCAATTGCTTTATTTATTTACATAAAATTACGCTAAATAGCTGTATTTATAATGCTTTCCTGTTTTATAATGGAGAAACCAAAGAGGAGATATAGATGACTAAAAAACAAGCAGTATGGGCTATTATCGCAACAATAATTACATTATTTGTAGCTATTGTTTCACATGTGGAAGGACAGGGAAATATGCTCAAGGTGCTTATTACTGGAGCTATTATAACCATGTGTTTTTACGCAACATGGGATCTTTATTTTAGCGGTATAGGAACATTATTAAAGAAAATATTTATCAAAAAGGAGCCATGAAGCTCCTTTGTTTTTACAATCTTTCTTTTTCTATACGGAAATCTTTTTGAATAGCATATTCAAAGAGTTTTTCTTTGCTATTAGAAAAATAAATGTTTTCCCCGTCACATAGAAGAGAGATTACGCCTTCATGTTCATTTTCAAGAATAAGCTCAAGACGCTCATTTTCCAAAAAATAAGCCAGATGATTTTCACCATCAATGGTATGCTCATAGAAATTTTCAATATAGCCGATAACTGCCTTCTTTAGGGTTTCACCTTCTATTTCTCCATAGATAGGAACATCATTAGCTCTTATTCCCACCATCATATATCTATTCATATTTACCTCTTCTATTATCGATGATCACAAGCCAAAGCGACTTCAACAGAGTAAGATTCCGCACCGTATTTATTACTTATCCTGTTGAGTAGGCTTTTTACATCTTCATTCTCTTTAAAGTTTTTAATCCATTTATCTAATAACTGTGGAGTAATCGTAAGGTTTTCAGGTTCAGAATATTTATCAAATGAGATATAAGTATTACTAAGGGAAGATAAAAATACATTTTTCTCGCCGCCTTCCATTGTTTCTGAAACCACCATATTATAATCTTTCTCTTCGAGTTCTTCTTCTGAGAACAAAGCTTCCAAATGAAGTTCTGGTGTTTTCTGAGATTTAGACACCAACTCATTATTGGTTGGGCTTCCACATGCCACACAAAACCGGCTTTCTTTTTCAAGTTCATTTTGAGGATGACTACGCGCACATTCCTCATTAGAGCAAAGCGTTTTCTCTTCTGTTATAGTTATTTCCTTACCAAATCTTATCACCACACCTAAGTGATAATGCGCATTCATTCCCATTATTTTTCCTTAATAACTACTGTAAGTTGTAAAGCCAAACCGAATCTCAAAATTTCTTAGGCCATATTTGAGATCAAGCACGTTTAAAATATTCTTGACATCTTCGTCAGCAAGAAATTTTTTCATCATAATTGCTGATGATTTTTCATCAATAATAAAAATATTGGTATCAAATGCACTTTTAGATATAGTGTAATCTTTCCCACCACTGAATATAGCAACTTCTCTGGCATCAGGCAAAATATCCATAATGTCGAAGAAAACATCTTCAAAATCTTTATCTTGAGCAACAATTTCATGAAAATCTTTACCAATACTTTTCTTAAAAGTATTTAACTCAACTTTTGATCCGCATTTTGAACAGAAAGCATCTCGCTCAGCGATAGAGTTTTGATGATTATGATTTGGGCATTGATTATTTGAACAGATAGCAGAGCGACTATCTATTGTAAGATCGTTTTTAATTCGAATAATAGGACCAACGTAGGCATAGCAAGACACGCTCATAGAATTTCCCCTTTTTTAATCTATTCAATATATGATATCACACCATTTAAATAGAAAGCAAACTATTACAACATGTTGACTATTTATCATACTATAGCTAGAATATTTATTTAATATCATAATATTACAATAAGGAATCAAAACGATATGAAAGGAATAAAGTGTATTTTTTTAACATTAATGTTGACGGGATGCTCAGTTTCACCTTTTACAGGGGAAAGGATTGGAACGCTAAAAATGAATATGCCTCAAGGAGAGGCGCTTTCTGTAGCAGGTAATGCTGACGGATTTGAAACGCTGAATGATGGAAGCGTTGTATATAAATACATGAACAGACATATGAGTGGCTGGAATAACAGCTTTTCTAATTACTATTTAATTTTTAAAAATGATAAATTAATAGCCATAAAAAATGATCAGCCTTGGATTGATAACTCTCTTGCAAATGGACTACAGAATCTAAATGAATCCATGCAACAACAACAGCTTATCAATCAAAATCAACAACAAATTCAAAATCAAGCCTATGAATCCTTCCAAGAAAGACAAATGCAACAGCAACTAAACTGGCAGCAACAAAATTATCAAAATCAACAGCTTGAACTAGATAGACAAAGAAATAGAACATTAAATAACATAAATAATCAGTTAATATTCTCTAAGTAAGCACTAAAAGGTAATAAATAATGGAGTCTTCGTATCATCTGGATGATAGGCTTCATGTTCTTGCTGCTCTCCCCTACAATAAGTATCATACATAAACCTATCACCGATCCACATTGCTTCTTCAGCAGCTCCAAAGCCTTTATACCACTGTCCGGTTTTAAGTTGATATCTCTTGAGGTATTTATCAGGCAGGCATTCCTGCGCATAGAAAAGATCGAAGCCATTATCATCTTCAGGATGGTTTATTCTCTCATTATAGACAAGATCAAACTTCCGACGTTCATAAACAAAACAGCTACCGATCCATACAGCTTCAGTGGCATTTCTACAGCGACCTTTATACTTTCGGCCTACGATAAGATCTTTTTTAGGAATGTATTTCATAATAACCTCTCTGATGATGGTCAGCAATACAGGACTTGAACCTGCGACCTCCTGATTCCAAGTCAGGCATTCTACCAAGCTGAACTAATTGCTGTGGTGCCGCCACTCGGACTTGAACCGAGGACCTATCGCTTACAAGGCGATTGCTCTACCAACTGAGCTATAGCGGCATACTATGGTGTCCATAGCCGGACTTGAACCGACAATTCACCCTTACCGGGGGCGTGTTTTAACCAATTAAAACTATACGGACATATTTGGTCAGCAATACAGGATTCGAACCTGCGACCTTCTGATTCCAAGTCAGACATTCTACCAAACTGAACTAATTGCTGTGGTGCCATCATTCGGGTTCGAACCGAAGACCTATCGCTTACAAGGCGATTGCTCTGCCAACTGAGCTATAATGACATTATTGGGTGTTCACACCAGGATTCGAACCTGTTTCTCGCTCCTAACGAACGTATTTTAACCTCTTTAAACTATATGAACATATTTGGTCAATGATACAGGACTTGAACCTGTGGCCTCCTGATTCCAAGTCAGGCACTCTACCAAGCTGAGCTAATCACTGATAATAATGGTGCCTCCATTCGGATTCGAACCGAAAACCTATCGCTTACAAGGCGATTGCTCTAGCCATTTGAGCTATAGAGGCTGGTCAGCAATACAGGACTTGAACCTGCGACCTCCTGATTCCAAGTCAGGCGTTCTACCAAGCTGAACTAATTGCTGTCTTATGGTCTCCACAGTAGGATTTGAACCTACGACCTCATGATCCCAAATCAAGCGCACTACCAGACTGTGCTATGCGGAGTGGTCAATGATACAGGAGTTGAACCTGCGACCTTCTGATTCCAAGTCAGACGCTCTACCAAACTGAGCTAATCACTGTGGTCTCCATAGCAGGATTTGAACCTGCAGCCTCTTGTCCCCCAGACAAGCGCTCTAACCAGATTGAGCCATACGGAGTGGTCAGCATGGTAGGACTCGAACCTACATATTCTAGTTCCCAAAACTAGCGATCAACCTTTGACCCACACGCTGTTATATTAATGGTGATCAGATAGGGAGTTGAACCCTAATCTCTGGATTACGAAACCAGTGTAATAGCCATTATACTATCCAACCATCTGGTCAATGATACAGGACTTGAACCTGCGACCTCCTGATTCCAAGTCAGGCGCTCTACCAAGCTGAGCTAATCACTGTTTACCTACTGCGTTCTCTTCATGTTTTATATACTACGTTATCTATTTATTAAAATCAAGCTTTTTTTCGATCTTTTTTAAAATATTTTCTTTTAAATTAATAACTTACATATAGGCGATACTACATCTTCGCATTTAACATATTTGCGAATTTAAGACATAAAAAAAGCGAGCTATTTAGCTCGCTTCTTCAGACTCAAAAGTTTATACGTATATTTCTATATCGTTCAACTTTCCGGGGACACGAGCAATCCCACCAAGCGGAGTCGGTGTTGTTGTGGGTGTCGGGGTGTTGATAACAATACGGTTCATATACATTTCCTTTATTTAGTTTTATTCAAAGCAAAAAAAAACGAGCGCCTGAGCGCCCGTTGTCTATTTAGTTATAAGAGTTAACTTATCCACCAAATCTCACACAAGCGCGAATCACGTTGCTTGTCGGCAACGTTGTGCTTGTGGTCATGGGGATAGCGTTTAAAATCATTTCTCTTATTTCCTATAATTATTCATAAAGTAAACCTATGATACTTAGGATTGTCATGAAAAGCAAGCCTTATTTCCATTTTAAACCAAGTTTTTCATCAGAGGCAATCATCCGAGCTAAAACTTCCCCACCTTCACGGCTATAATGAATACCATCCGTTCTTCTTAATACTACACGCTTACCTTCGTATGTGCCTTCTTTACTGTAGGTTTCACCCAACCCTTTCTTACCATCAATATACTCGATTTCTGAATCAAGAGCGGCTTTCATCTGTAGATTTCTGATAACGTCTTGCTTTTTAGCAAACTTAGCATCACGCATAGCAGGAAGACCCAGCCAAACAATACGGCTTTGTGGTGAAGCTTTTTTGATTTCTTTAATTAACAACATTGCTCGTAAGTAATAGGTATTCTGCCAATCAGAATCACCAACATGAACAAACCTTTTACCAATTTTCATATCCTGCCCATCATTTCCACCCATATGAATGATAATAAGGTCTGAAGGATATTTCCTTGCAGCAGCAGATGCAACAGAAGGCCAGTCATAATAATCAGAATTTGTCAGACCCGTGCTTGATTTATGAATGTCTTTAAGACGAACATCTTTACTTAGTCCATAACGCAAGCCAGCAGCAACCTCACTCATCAGAGAATCTCCGACCGTCAGGATACTTCCAACTGCGGCATTTTCACTTTCCGCTTTTTTAACTTCAGGTAGTTTATCCTGAACATTTTGAGCTACATCGTTAATAACAGGAGACACTGTTTGCTCTTTCACAGGCATTGTAGCAACCTCAAGTGAGCTATCCTTCTCAGACGATAAAACCAAATTCTGAGGAGCCGTTTCGACCACAGTATTTTTGACATCGTTATTCTCAACAACGCTATTTTGAGCGAACGTTACATTTTCATCTGAGGAATCTTTCTGCTTAATAAAACTTGTAGCACTGGCGACAGCAGTTTGCCATTTCACTGCAGGCTCATAAAAAACATCTCTTACATTGCCATCCATCATAGCTACACGTGCAGGCCATTCTGGAGCCGAATAACAGGCAATACTGAAAAGAGGACACACAATAAATAAAACGCGACGAATTGATAAACTTAATCCTGACTTCTTCATTTTAATCTCCTGTTAAAAACCATTATAAATAAATGCCGGAACCCCTACAGGGCCATAATACATAATCAACCATGACCACAGAGATAAGACGAAAGCACCCGCAAAAGTAGATACGATTGGTTCCGCTTGATTCTTTTCCATATACTCATTTGCTTCTTTTATAACACTTATAACCTTACGCTCAAAGAAAACAAAGGCAAGCATGATAACAATCCACAGTCCATAGCTATAATCGAAACTCATACCTTGTGTTTTTAGGCTTTCAATGTTAAAAGCCTGAGAGAATACTTCTAACGCATTTCTCAAATCTGTCGCTCTGAACCAGACCCAACCCCATACCACACATTCTATCGTTATCAACCAAGCTAAAAATTTTGGCAGCTTAACGGGAATAACCATTTTAATCAAACTTTGCAGCATTAATAGCACACCGTGCCAGATACCCCACACTACGAATGTTGCACTCGCACCATGCCATAACCCACTAATGAACATAGTGAAGAGACCATTCAGTAATGTTCTTGATTTTCCTTTACGATTGCCACCCAATAGATGAATATACACATAGTCTCTGAAGAAATAAGATAGCGATCTATGCCAATGCCTCCAGAAATCCTGAACCGAAGTCGCAAGATAAGGCTGAGTAAAGTTTTCTGGCAATCTCCATCCTAACATTAAAGCTACACCAAGAGCGATATGAGAGTATCCTGCGAAATCAAAGAAGATTTGTAGAGCATAAGCATGGACTCCGAAAATAACCTGCCATGAGCTTTCTGCCATACCCTGATAAACTGGATCTGACCATTCTGCCACTTTAGAAGCAAACACCCATTTGAATGTCATGCCCAGCATAATACGCCCAATTGCCTCAGTCCAGTCAACCTCACGCCATGACCATGACTGCGACCAACGTGGTTCAATATTATTTCTTCTCAATACCGGACCCGCCAGCAAAGAAGGGAAGAAACTCACATGAGCAACAGAACTCATTAAAGATAAAGGTTCTTCCTTTTCAAGCCATGAAGACAGCACCAAAGATAAAGCATGGAATGTAAAGAAAGATAACCCTACTGGATAAGCCCATTCTGGAACAGGAAGTAAATAGCTCTGAGGAATAAAACCAAGCTCATTCCAGCTAATAGCAGCCCAAGGGAGATACTTCCAGAAAATAAGCTGGCTTAACAGTAAAACAGTTATTGTTCCACCTTTTACCTTCCTTGAACTCTCTTCAGAATGGTAAACCCATCTACTTCCAGCATACGCAATAACAGAAACAGCCAACAAACTCATCAGCCATTTAGGATCTGCCCATGCGTAAAAAATACAACTCATAATGATTAAAGTAGCTTTCCTTAATCCTACATGACCTTTAGGAAGTAGCCCCCACCAGACAATAAGACAAGTTATGAAGAAGCTGGTAAATGTGAAAGTAGTAAATAACATGATCGTCCTTTGTATTATTTAAAATGTAGTATACATATATCATAAAATAGAGGTTCAAATCAACTTTTACTTTTATTTCATACGGAAATAATATAGAATGTTTTCAAATGATATAATGTAATAAGAGGTTTTATGAAAAAAGAGATTATTGGTAAATGCCCTTTATGCAAACGCGATCTGATTAAAGGCCCAAGTGTAAATGATCATCATTTTCTGCCTAAGAGTCGTGGAGGAAAAGCCGAGGACAAGATTACTGTTCATCGTGTGTGTCATGATATGCTACACCGTGTCTTTACAGAAAAAGAACTGGAGCGAGAATATAATACACCAGAAAAATGTTTAGAACATGAAGCCATTATTAAGTATGTGAAATGGTTGTCTAAGAAAGATCCAGAGTTTGTGGACTCAGTTAAAACATCTAATAGAAAGAGAAGAGGGCGATAATATGGACATCAATATCATTTCATTCATGATAAGGAACAATCATCGGTTTTTCCTCTCATGGTTAAGACAGCTTAATATGTTTGCAACTGTTCAGGATAAAGAAAGTGTTGAGTATACGCTTTACATGCTTTATAAGAACAAGGTATTCAATATGCCTTTAAAAAATCAAAAGCGCGTATATGACAAGTTATCATTTACTCATCATTCTATATCTCAGGATGTTATTAATCAGGCGATGAGAAATGTATGCAGTAATATTGGACACGATAACTATGGTCTGGTTGTAAAAGCCATCAAGGAAAATCGAGAAGAAACTCAAAAAGGATTCCTCAATAACATTTTGTTTAGCTATATGACTACACCTCTTATAAAGCCAGCAACACATCTTCAGGTAGTATAAGCTCCTCCGGGAGCTTTTTTCTTTTTACTAGTATTCTCCTTTGATTGATGTTAAGATAAACCAATATTGAATAGGAGAGACGCCATGCAAAACTTAAGCACACCTTTTGACAACTTTTCGCCCAAGAAAACCATCGGCGTTGATTTTGACGAAGTAATCACTGACAATAAAAACGGATGGATTGAAGTTCTCGCTCTATTCAAAAGGATTGGCTACAATGTGATTATTGTAACCTATCGTTCACCTCAGACTGATCCTTTTGAGTTAGATTTTCTTAAAAATCTTGGTTATCCTGTTTACTTCACTAATCACATCGCAAAAAAAGATTTTGTTGAAGAGAAAGGGATTCAGGTTGATATCTGGATTGATGATTATCCTCTTTCTATTCTTCAGAGCAATGCCTGATATTATTGCGAGGAAACCAGTATCTCCATTTTATCTGTCTTCCTCGACTCATTAGAAGCACTCATAATATTTTTACGGCTTACTCTTTGAATGAAACAGCTTGGATGAACCTGTTCAAACTCGTTTATTAAAAGAGGATGATCGTGATTACTGTAAATGAAAAACTTGTTTTTCAACAGGCCAATCAGGTATTTCTGGTCATCATCATTGAATCCATCCTGATGATATTTATTTTCTTGAATTTCGCCTTTATTATTAATATAAGGAGGATCTACATAATAAAGTGTTTGACTGTGGCTAAAATCAACATCTTTGTAGTTATAATTTGTAAAGAACATTTCAAACTGAGAAAAAACATGATGGACCGCCATTATACTTTCTTCTGATTTAATTCTGTCAAAACGCTTCAAACCCCAATTAAATGGCGTATTGTATTCACCCTTTTGATTTTCACGATAAACTCCATTAAAGCAATGCGTTTGCAGGAATAAGAACAGCGCAGCGGCACGAGCTGTGTCATGTGTGCTTTGATTGAACTCTTTACGGGCGTCAAGATAAAACAGATTAGCTTCAGCCAGTAAGTTTTTTATTTCAATTTTATCTTTTATTTTGTTAGCTGAAATATGATTATAAGGAACAAGCTTCACATATTCTTCTTCCATAGCAGAATATTCGACAATAAGAGAAGATGGAGATGTCGCGACAGTATTATAAAAGTTGATAACCTTTCTGTTGATATCATTTAATATGATATTTTTTATATTATGGTTAAGTAAGATGTCATAAACATTCAGAAAACAACCCAGCCCTCCGGCAAAGGGTTCCTTAAAGGCAGTAATCTCAGGATGAGCAAGTAAAATCTTTTCTACTTCAGGTCTGATTTTATCTTTCAGCCATGTTTTACCACCAATATATTTAAAGAGCACCTTTGTATTATCTTTCATTTTTATTCCTTTTCATTATATTTTCATCAAAATACAATTTAAACGAAAAAGATGCAAAAGAAAAGAGAGCCTTAGCCCTCTTTCCTCCTCCTTTATTTAAGACCTTTCAGTCTTATTGGGGTGGTAAATAGTTATTTAGCTGGCGGAGGAGTTAGATGATCTCCGTGCTCACCTGCAGGTCCTGCTGGTGGTGGCGGAACATCTCCTTTACGATCCTCCATTGTCTCAAAATGCTTTTTGAACATCTCATCCTGTTTTTTCATATTATCTTTGTATTTTACACGCTGTTCAGCAGTAAGAACCTCAAAGACTTTATGTTCGTTTTCAGCTCGCTCTACAGCGGCTTTTGTTAATACTTTAGCACCATCTTCAGCAATATCCTTTGCCTTATCATCGCTATAGTCATCTGATGCAGCAAGCATTCTCAAGTCTGAGTTATACTTCATTCCATCTTTAAATGCGTCTCTTTGCGCATCTCTGTTCTCTTTCATTAAGTCTTGAATTTTTTCCTGCTGTTCCTTAGTCAGGTCAAGTCCTCTGAAAAGATCCCATTTAGCTTGCTCTGGTTTAGGCGGCATACGCCCTTCTTTAACTGGCATATCTTTAGTCGCGTGCTCAACCGCAAAAGCAGGAGCAGAAGCACCACCAATCATCATAGCGACAGCAATCGCAATTACACTTTTATTTTTTATATTCATCATAATATTTCTCCATGTTGTTTTTATTTACAGTTGAGTAACGTCGTTTCGATAAAGAGATACTATAATAAAAAACCTTAAAAAGGATGAAGAAAGTGTGAATAAAGCATGGAATAAAAGTGAATCACACTTCTATTTTATAACCTCGCTTATAAACACTCTTGAATAAGTTTAGTTCAGGTTTAATTTTTTGGAACTTCTTACGCAGATTTTTTACATGGCTATCTACTGTTCTATCACCAACAATACGCCTGTCTTCATAAATCTCATCCAGTAATCGATCTCGACTCACTGTAAAGCCCGGTTTTTGAAGTAGTGTTGTTAACAGTCTGTATTCTACAGGTGTTAACTCCAAAGGTTCTTCGAAGAACCAAACCAACTTCTCTTCTGTATCGATATGAAGCCCTTCTATTGGCCCTGTAGCCTTTCTGAAGGGATTTATAGTCCTAAGCCTTGCCTTTACACGGGCAACCACTTCTTTAGGGCTAAATGGCTTACAGACGTAATCATCGGCACCTATCTCAAGACCCATCACTCTGTCTATCTCGTCTTTCCTTGCAGTTACGAGAATAACCGGGATATCGTAGGATGCTTTTATTTCTTTACACAGCGTTAGACCATCTTTGTTTGGCAACATCACATCCAGCAAAACAAGCTCTGGTTTATTTTGTTCTATTGCGTCCATAACATCGTCACCATCATGAACAAGTAATGTCTCAAATCCTGATTTTACTAAATAGTTTTTTAATACGTTGGCAATCTTCACTTCGTCATCTACGATAAGTATCATAATATTTCCCCTTTATTTTTTGGCAGCATTATATCAATTTTTAGTCCACCCAGCTCAGATTGAGAAGCGCTCATTGTTCCATTATGATGCTCTACTATTTTTTTACATAATGATAAACCTAATCCTGAGCCACCATAAGCTCTATTTCTTGAGCCTTCAGCTCTAAAGAAACGTTCAAATAGTTTTTCTAATAAATCATTATCTACGCCAGGCTTACTGTCTTCGAATGTTATTTGATAACTTTGTTTATTTTCTTTGAGACTAACTTTAAGTTTACCATTCTCGTCTGTATATCTTAGTGTATTTTCAAACAAGTTTTTGAAGAGTTGAGACAAACGATATTTATCTCCTTTAAACTCACCATCATTTGTAGAGTTGAAATCAAACTCAATATTTTTACCTTCAAGTCTTTCTTCATAGATAGATGCTGTTTCAGCAATCATTTCTTCTAAGAACACATCAGTTTCATTGTAAGACCATCCTCCCGCATCCGATGTCGCTAAATCATGAACATCATTTACTAAATAGCTTAAACTATTAATCTCATCAAGCAAGGATTGGAAAGCTTCTTCATCAGGTTCTTTTACGCCATCCAGCAAAGACTCTATCTCACCTTGCAGAATAGTTATTGGCGTTCTTAGCTCATGAGAGATATCAGCAATCATAGAACGCCTGTCTTTTTCGTTACGCTCAACAGCCTCTGCCATTTTATTGAAATCATCTGCAAGTTGCCCTATCTCGTCATGTCTTTTTACAATAACTCTTGCCTTATAGTTGCCATGACTTAGATCATGCGTGGCTTTAGCTAAATCTTTAATCGGCCTCAATGCTCTTTTCGCTATAAGAAGAAGTAGAACTGCTGCTATACCTGCTCCCATTATCGCTATCCAGAACATATCATTTACCTGAGAGGATAAAAACTGCCTATCAATAGCATCAACAATCTCATCACTTGGTTTTCCAGTTACCAGCCATCCTACGACTTCATTATTTACAGTAATGGGATGCTCAATCGCGTTTTCTTCAGAGGGAAACCTTCCTGCCACAGCTTGCCTTTTAGCATCTAAAAGCCCTATAGGAGGCGGCATTGGTCTTAATCTTTCAGGGCGATGTTGTGGCTGAAGAGCAGATTCTTCAGGCGGAGGAGGGTTTAAAGAGTCAGGCAAAAAATCTTCCTGATGCTCAAAACGAGGACGATTTAAGGTTATGATTTTCCACCACTCCCCTTGATCTTCTTTTAATAGATCCCAATTGCCATATACCTTATAGATAGATTCTAAAGAGTGTGTCCAGATCTTAATAGTTTGATCGTCTCTTTTATCAATATAATCATGAAAACCTCTATTGAAATTATAGCGGACGGCAGCATCCATTGCGGTTGTGATAAAAATCACAACAATTAATAACACCGCTAAGACTTGGGTAGTTAAAGTCCAGTTTTTAGGGTTGAAGATTATCTCAGGCTTTTGATTAAAAAGCGACATTCTATGATACCACCGTTTTATAGTTAAAAATATCGTATTAAGCAGAATAGCACATGAAAATAATAATTTCTAGTATTTTTTATAAAGTTATGTATAATAGACGTATTAAATAGGAGTATTCACATGATTTATCCGAGCTTGGCTGTTGCAAATACATTTTTATTCCTGCATAACCACTCCAATCAACAACAAGTTGTTATGGATATAGAGCGACTACATCATTTTTGTTTTCTTGCTCATACTTTACATGTGCAGAATTTAAAAACATTACTAATTGATGAACTTATCATTATTGGTGATTATTTTGCTATGTATGAAGGGATCTCACGCGCCTTTAGTGATGCAGTAGAAGGTCAGGAAATTACAACTTATGGTAAAATGTTAGATTATCAATCTCAACGTCAGATTATTCCTTTCATAGCAGATGAAGATTCATCTTTGTGCGCTGTTCAGCAGATTTTTCAAAACTTTTGTCTTTTCACTAATAGAAAACTTGAGCATTTTCTCAATCACAAAGGAACATGCTATAATACCGCAGCAAGTGCTGGATTTTTATTTATCCATCCTCAAGATGTTTACCTTCTTCCTGGTCAATAAATAAAACTTATCTTTACGCTCTTAACAAGCTCTGTGGATGTGTTAAAATTAGATCATGATAAACATTATTTAAAGAAATAAACACAGCATAAGATAAGGAAGTAATATGAGTTCAAAAGATACAGTTAATGACAAGTCAGTTGAGAATGTTGAATATAAAAAACAAACTCCTGAAGAGTTTCGCCAGAGAGTCATAATGTTCAAAGAATACTTTAGCAATCAGTTTAGTTCTGATAATGATCTTAAACGTTCTCGTAAGAACACCTTATAATTATATCAGGAGAAAACATTATGGATTTTCGTTATGGCAACTTAAAAAATGTCGCAAGTTTACAGTCTGCTATGAATCAGAGTGGCATTACAGATTCTTTACCGCCTAAAAATGACACGTCTATTTCATTTGGTAAATCTGCTTCTTTATTGAGGCGCAATCTTTCGCCTAAGATGACTCCTGAAGGCAATAACGGGGATAAAAAAGAAGAAAGTTTTACCAATGAGCTTATTGATACTGGAATTCAGCATATGGCATTACATGCTTTAGGACTTGGCGCGTTCACCTTTTGTCTTGAGCTTTTTGAAAAATCGAATGAAGCTTATCATGAGATGCGCTTTGAGAAGGCAATGGCTAATGAAACGGGTAATAAAATTCATTTGGGACATGATACAGCGCCACAGCTTTCAGATTTTAAAAGTCGTATTCGTGTAATAAAAGCCGGTATCGAAGAAAGCGAAGAAGATGAAAATAAGAAGAAAAAGAAAAACTCGAACAGTATCCGTTTCGGTCGTATGGGAACAAGCAAGTACACACCTTCATAAGATGAAATCTTGTGTTTAATTTAAAATCAATAAAGTCTCCGGGCTTTATTGATTTTTTTATGGTTTGATTTAACTTAAACCTATATAAATAAAAAAAGGTATCTCCAATGTTTAAAACGTTTGAAATGAATGATGGTAATAATATTGACGATGAAGTTAAAGATATACTTCGAAAGAAAGAGAAATGGATATGCACTACACGTTTGTCGCTATGGACATATAAATCAAACTTTATCCAGGCAGCAATCTACTTTGTCATCTGCGCCTTACTTCTTTTTGTTGTCGATAACTCTCTTATTATGAAACTTGCTGGCGACGGCGTTTCAGGGCCTTCTCCAGAGCAGCGTTATCATTATATTGCTCTATTTGCTTATCATTGGAATGATTGGTGGATGCATATTATTAAAATCCTTCCTTTATGGATGTCATGGGCCTGTATAAAGAAAGCATTATTTGACTATATCATTTTTAGATTAGTATTAACCGATAAGCGTGTTATTGTTATCTCTGGTGTGGTAGCTAAAGATTATGTCGATTTACCATTAGAGAAAATAGAAACAATTAGAGTGCTTCAGGATATTAATGGGAAAGTATTTAAATATGGCGATATCATCATTAATGGCGTAGGTGATACCACTATTTCAGCAGGGGGAATATCTGAACCTTTACTGTTTAAAAAGCAGATAGATCACTACCAGCACTTGATAGAAGAAGACGCAGAATAATCTTAGAAAGTGGCAAAAAAATTACAATTTGCCACTTTTTTTATGTATACTGTTTATAAACAAATCATCGTGTAAACAGGAGCGCGTTATGGATTTACCAGTCATTACAAAACTTATTAAGAAACATTGGGATGGGCAGTTGCCTGTAAAAATAAGAAGTATTGCCACCAGCATGGGTATTACTTTAAAACCACTTTCTTTTGATGAAAGTTTCTCTTCTTCCGTTAAAACTCGCATTCTTAATCAGGATAACGTCTTCACTATAGAGTTTAACACTCGTGGATCTCGTCAAAGTCAGGATATTGCTATTGCTCATGCAGTAGCTAGAATCGCTCTAAATCAGATAAAAGAAGGTCAATCATTCGAAGATGGCGCTGAGCTTGATTTGATTAAATATAAGAATGAAAACGACATGGATGCTAACGAAGCAACCTATCAGCTTATTACTCCAGCTAAAGAGCTTAAAAAAGCAATAGACCAATACGGAACCTATGATCCTGAAGATCTTGCTGGACTCTTTGACACCCATTCGGCACTTATCTATAAACGCATGAAAGATTTAGGCTTGGTTGAAGCATAAAAAAAGGAGCATAGCTCCTTTTCTTATTTCATTTTACGGCTTGGCTTATTTTCATTTTCCTCGATATGCGCAGTTTCTCTTTCCAACATATTTTTGGTATATAAGGCCATTTGTTTTTCTGTTGCAGGTGCTTTTCTTACATTGATATAGGTAGCAGACCCGAATGCTTTATGGAATGCCTGCCTGTCATGTGAAGGAGGAAGATCCGCATCATTATCAATATCTCTCACTGTATCCTTAAAGCGATCACTTAAAAAGCGATACACGTCATTTTTATTGATCTTATTCTCTTCGCCATAATCAGGAATAGTTACAATAACACTATCTGTAGTCGTGGTTCTTGATATTGTTAAAACCATATCATAATCAGGATATTCACGCTTTAATAAGATCTGCATGTTTTTCTTAGCAGTCTTAAGAGAATCATCCTTATCCGTCATTCTTTTTAGATAAGGATATTCCTGAGCAACATTATCAATATCCTCTTTACTCACATCCCTGAAATAACCAACCATATTACACCCCTTTTATCTTTTTAAGTTTCAATAGGGATATTATAACATAAATTTTAAACTTTTAAACAGCGTTTTTGCCTCTTCTATTTTTTATCAAACTATCAATACTGAAACGTCCAGCTCCGATAGAGGCCAACAGGAAAAAACCTCCAGCTAAACCGAAATCTTTCATTAGCATAAGCTGATTTGTTTCATTGCTAAAGTCAGCATGGAATATAAGCGCAGCCACAATAGAGAAAATGCCGATACTTATAGCTGTGAAACGTGTTAGGAAGCCAAACACTATTGCCAGGCCGCCACCTAACTCAAGCAGGATAACCAAAGGCAGCAGCAGTCGTGGAACATGCATGGCTTCCATATAACCAGCAGTTGCCTCATAACCGTGGAGCTTTCCATAACCCGCCACAATAAAAAGTATTGAAAGCAACAATCTTGAAACTAAAATATTTACATCCTTTAAATTACTCATACTTCACCTCTTTATTAAAAATATTCGACATTGTTTTTTTATAACTATAGCGGAGTATATCTTAAAAATTACCAAAAGAAAGGGGGTATTTTTGCGGATGTTGTTCTAAAATATTGAACGATTTGATACTGCAATAAAAAAGCCCCCGAAGGGGCTTTTTGTTATGCTTTTGTGAAAATGAAATCTGGAGAAACTTCTTTTTCCGGCTCGGCAGTGAGTTGTTTTTGCGCTTCTTCAGCGGCATCATCAAACTCATTCTCGAACAGATAGTCAACCACATCAGCCCATGTAGTATCACCTTTTACGGCATACTCATTTTCAGCTAATACTTTATCAACTTCTGGTGACACACCTGCTTTATACAGAGTATGCTCAGAAGGTAGTTCAGCATCAACCTTGATGGTATCACCTGCTTTAAAAACACCCGGCAGGATTAACGAAGCAAGTTTTGACTCAATCTCTTTTTTGATTGCTCTTTTTAGAGGACGAGCACCAAACTGAGGATCAAAGCCGACATCAGCAAGTTTCTGAACTGCATTTTCCGTAAAGATTATGTTGATATCTTTAGCCAATAACTTTTTGGTCAGACCTTTAAGTTGAATCCTTGCGATACCTTTAATGTTTTCCTGATTCAGTGGGTTGAATACCACAACCTCATCAATACGGTTAATGAACTCAGGACGGAAATGGCCTTTCAGTGCTTCATAGGCAATTTCTCTCAGCTTATCTGATGACGCACCTTGCGCTTCCTGAATATCAGAACTACCCAAGTTAGAGGTCATTACGATCACAGTGTTTGAGAAATCTACAGTGCGGCCTTGTCCATCTGTCAGGCGTCCATCATCAAGAACCTGAAGTAAAATGTTAAACACATCTGGATGTGCTTTTTCTACTTCATCAAGTAATATTACGCTATACGGATTACGACGAACAGCTTCGGTTAATGTGCCACCTTCTTCATATCCTACATATCCCGGAGGCGCACCCACCAGACGAGCGACAGCATGTTTTTCCATGAACTCTGACATATCGATTCTGATCATCTTATCGTCATTATCAAACATGAAGTTTGCCAGTGCTTTAGACAGTTCAGTTTTACCCACACCTGTTGGACCTAAGAACAGGAAAGACCCTGCAGGGCTATGTTCTTCTGCCAAACCAGCACGAGAACGGCGAACGATGTCGGCAACCACTTCAACAGCTTGGTCCTGACCTACAACACGCGATTTCAGGAAAGATTCCATGTTCATCAGCTTTTCAATTTCACCTTCCAGCATTTTAGTTACTGGAATACCTGTTGCTGAAGAGATGATTTCCGCTATTTCATCATAAGTGATTTTATCTTTCAGTAGTTTAACTGATTGATCTTCCGTTTTTTCCTGATACTCCTCAATTTCATTTAAATGCTTGGTCAGCTCTGGCAGTTCTTTGTTTTGCAGTTCTGCCATACGCGCCAGATCGCCAGCACGTTGAGCTTCACTGAGCTGCTGCTTAACTTTATCGATTTTTTCTTTAATCGACTGACCACCTTTGATGTAAAGTTTCTCTTTTTTGAGTTGCTCATCAAAATCCGCATATTCTTTTTCTTTCTGCGCGATTTCTTTATCAATATCATCTATTTTCTTTTTAGACTTCGGATCGACTTCATCAATAATAGATGCTTTTTCAATTTTAAGCTGAATAATACGACGTTCAATTTTATCCATCACTTCTGGCTTAGAATCGATTTCAACGCGATGTTTAGCCGCAGCTTCATCGATAAGATCGATAGCTTTATCTGGCAGGAATCTATCAGTAATATAACGATCTGACAGTTCTGCTGCTGCGACGATTGCATGATCCGTAATCACTACACCATGATGTATTTCATACTTTTCTTTCAGGCCACGAAGTATAGCAATAGTTGAAGCTACAGATGGCTCTTTAACATAAACCTTCTGGAAACGTCTCTCAAGAGCCGCGTCTTTTTCAATAGCCTTATACTCATCAAGCGTAGTGGCACCGATACAGCGCAGCTCACCACGTGAGAGGGCAGGTTTTAACATATTACCCGCATCCATTGAACCTTCACCTTTACCAGCATTTACCAGCGTGTGAATCTCATCAATGAATAATACAACGTCATTTGCTTTCTCAAGTTCTTTAAGCACACTTTTCAGACGCTCTTCAAACTCACCTCTAAACTTAGCACCTGCAAGCAGAGCAGCCAAATCTAAGGAAAGCAGACGTTTATTTTTCAGTCCAGAAGGGACTTCATCATCAATCATACGTTGAGCAAGACCTTCAGCAATAGCTGTTTTACCAACACCTGGCTCACCAATAAGAATAGGGTTGTTCTTTCTTCTTCTTTGAAGAATTTGAATGGTGCGGCGAATCTCGTCATCACGACCGATAACAGGATCGTATTTGCCTTCTCTTGCACGAGCGGTCATATCTACTGTATATTTCTGCAGAACTCCACGTTTCTCTTCAACATTTTGCTCAACAACTTTTTCTCCCTCTCTGATTTTTTCAATAACGTCTCTAAGCTTTTCCTTATTCAGACCGTGAGCGATCATTTCTTTAGCAACAATGCCGTTAGCAGTGATAATCGCACTAACAACTATCTCTAAGCTGATAAACTTATCTTCTTTTTCTTTACAAATAGCATCTGCTATACCAAACACTTTATTGAAATTATGACCCACTATTGGCTTTTCGCCTACTTTCAGCGTAGGAAGATCGCCAAGGAGATCAGTAAGTTTCTTTTGGAAGGCCGCAATGTCCAAGCCAGACTGAGACAGCATAGATTTCAATGAGCAGTTTTCGTCATCCAATCCTGCCTGAATGAAATGCTCTGTTTCTATAGCACTATTATTAGCTTCTTCAGAGATAGCTTGTGCATTTACCAGAATTTCCTGAACTTTGGTTGTTAGTCTTTCTTGAATTGAACTCATTTTATATTTAGCCTCTTTTTAAAATATTACATAGTTATACTTTATATGGGGTACCTTTTTCAAGTTTCAATGCGTTTTTCCTTCATTTTTCTTGCATTTATTTTTTTGGTGGCTATTATTTATGTATATGAAAATTTTTCGTCAAAATTATGTAAATCAAGGAGTTTAAAAAGTGAGCAAACAAAGTGATTGGTATCTTGTAGAGCCTTTTGAAGCGGGAGAGCTTTTCTACAAGGATCCGTTTTCTTCACCAACATTTATTGTAGATACGATAAGTCGGGATGGCATTATCTATTTTAATGAGAATGGTTATCTTATTACTCCAGCTTTATATCAGATACTCAAACAGAATAATCTCGTAGGTGTTAATATAGACTTTGAGCCTGATGCCAAGTTCAGTGTCCAGCACAACATGAAGTATCCTAATCAAAGCTTACCACAATGGCACCGTATGATTCCTTTCATTCTGCCTGAAGATGGCTCTATGCGTGAAGTTTACTTAGACGACAGAAAGAACCTTATTGTTTCTGAACGTATTAAAAACGTCTTGGATAAAGCGGTAGAACAGAAGAAGATTAGACTAAAGCGTGTTAAATTTCACCCTTACGAAAATAAAAAAGAGGAGGATATTGAAGAAGCTAACACCGCAAAAGAAGTCTTTAAAGAAGAAAAAGAGAACCCTGTGAAAGGCATTATAATCTTTTTAATCATCATGGCAGCCATAGCTTACTGGTTTTTTAAATAACCATTATTTAGCAACTATATCAAGCCTGAGACCATCAGGCTTTTTTATTGGAAAATTTTAATAAACAAACAATACAAAAATAATGATAATGGCATAAAAATAATTGACTTTTATATTATATTCAAGGATCATATTACTATAGAATATAATATTAAGGAGTAACTTATTATGGCAGGTGGATATTGGGGAAAAAATCAGAACCCGTATTGGAATTATGATTCAGATGCAGCAAGACAAGACCAGAGAGCAAACAATGCTGAGCTGAATGCTTTTAGAGCGGGATTAGCTGCTGAAACAGCCGAGGGAGACGCTAGTCGTTTAAGAAATCAGCTTAATAACACGATTACTAATCACAAAAAGGTTGTTTCAGGCTATGAACAAAAAATAGAAAGAATGCAGACTTCATTTTTCAGGTTAGCTATTAAATCAAATATATTTTATAAGACATTACTAAAACTTCAAGAGAAATGGCCTGATAAAAAAGAAGACATTCTTGATGAAATACAAGTAGCAAGAAATGAGGCTAATACTGAGGAGTATCGCCAAAAATGGTGGACATGGGTCAAAGAATTCGATATGAGTCCAGAGAATGATTACCTCAAGTTTCCATTTGAATCAAGAGAAATAAAGAAACCAAAAATGTAATACAAAAAATAAAAGAGGAGCCGAGGCTCCTCTTTTGATTACATACCACCCGTATTTGGAGAGTCACTACCTTTATTGCTTGTATCTGTTTCATTAATCGGCTTACCAACAGAGGCATCACCTTTTACATCTCTCAATGCGCTTGGTAATAGGCTTGCATTATCCGAACTGAAACCTACCGCTCTGGATGCTGCTGTTCTTGCCTGACCCATTAAAGCTTCCGAAGTTGATTCATCACCTGCAGCTTTAGCTGCCTGAGAAGCATCATATGCATAGTTCGCAGACTGAACTGACTGGAAGCCATTCTGTTGATCGATTGAACCTGCAGCAGACATATGCCCAGCATAGTCGTTAGATGCTTTTTGCGATCTGGCCTGCATAGCATCCTGCTTCTCGCCTTTCATCTTATTGTTCTGACCCATAGATCTTAAAGCATTACCACCAGAGTTTGACATCTGAGATACCTGATTTAAAGCTGTCTGAGTAAACATAGCTGCTTCCATTCCTTTAGAGGCTGACTGAGCATATCCACCCATACCCTGACCACCGTGAACACCAAGCCACTTCATGATTTCATCTGGTATAACGTGAATCAATGAAAGAGACTTTTTAATAACGGTCAACATAAGAGAAATATAAACTGCTATAACCGCAAGTGCTTCAATGATACCAACCGTTCCATCACTTGAAATCATACCAAACGCACCACTGAATGTTTCGTTTATTATACCACCAAGTATTGGAAGCATAGTATAAGCCGCTATCAAACCTATCACCATTAAAGCAGGACGTATTGTTAGAGACAGAACTAAGCCATAACCCGCACCACCACGACCTACTACACCGTCACCATCTGGATGTAAGTGAACTACAACCCATAATGGAGCACCTACTACAGCTTCGATACAAAGTATCATCCAGCCTACACAAACACCGAACCACATAACATAAGGCATCATTGGTAAAACAACAGCTAAGGTATCACCCGCAAGCCATAATGGTATTACTATAGGCATTACAAACATACCGCCTGCTATAGCACCCATGAACCAGTTTCCTGTGATAGTACCTAATCCAGCAGCACCAGCACCTACACCAGCAGCACCACCTAGTAGCACCCATCCAGCCGTAGTTAATGAATCTCCAAGACCTTTCACAGCTAATAATGGGTTTATTGCCTGTAGGTTCGCGGCAGTTGTATCAGCAGAGAAAGAAAGTATTTCACCTTTTTTCCTACCATCAATAACACTTGCGGCTATGAAACTGCTCATTGCTGCTGAAACGCTCTTATCCGCTTCTGCTTTCAAATCTGCAATTACTGCTCCAGCATCACCATCTTTACTATTACTTGAATCAGGACGACCTTCTTCATCATTATTAGTTTTTAACTGTCTGTTTATACCATTAGCAAAACGAGAAGCAGATGTGGTTTTAGCCATATCCTGAGCGACTTTATCCATGATGTTTGGCAGAGTTTTATTACCCTTGTAAATATCGGCATAACTTAATGTTCCGTCTTTTGCCATTGGAAGTTTATGCGCAGCACCATTAATAGCATCCTGAACACGAATAAGCTTCATGCTCCACGCTCCCGCCATAAACCAGCCATCACTCATAATATCTTCTTTGAATGAATCCCAATTTTTACCATTAGCAAAAGCCGATCTGACTGCTTTATCAATGTTTACAACGTAGTTATTTACCGCTCCGTTAACACCTGCTTGAATATCAATGTTGTTATTCGCAACATATTGAGCAGCCAAGGATGCCATCGCATTATTTAAAGAACCAAACTGAGACATATGTGCCTGAGTAATCGCATCAACCTGACTAGTTATATCTTTAGGCAAATAAGCGCCCATAGCCATTCCGTTATATTGAGCAAGCTGTAAGTTCGCAGCCGCCTGAGCAGCACCTTTCGGGTTGTCTATAACAATTGTTCCACATGCTTTACTTGAAACCATCGCATTGCTACTCATTTCGTTCGGACCATTCTGAGCACCATAACTATATGCCATAAGACCTGAAATCTGGTCTATTTTACCACCATCCATACTAAACTGTGGCTGTGTTCCTAAGTTGCCATCATTGAATGATTTCTGCCAAAGCTGCTGACCTTTAATCATACAAACGTTATTAATGAATGCTGTTTTAGCAAGTCTGTCCAAATCCTGATAAGAAGCAGAGGTTGTTATAACAGCACCATCTGCTGGACTAGAAGCATACGTATTCCACATTGTGTCAGCAAGACCAACACCCTGATGAATCAACCACAAAACCGCCACCTGTGCAGCACAAAAACCACCTGCAGCCGGAAGAATCATAGCAGTACCAAAAGCAGTCCTTACGGGGATCCACATTGATGACCATTTCTTACCTAACATCTCACCATCATGAGCTGTCGCCATTGTTCCCGCAATAAGTGTGTAAGCAGCTAAAATACCACCAATAAGTAATACGCCACTATTCAGAATAGTCATTACACTTGCTAATGGACTTGCCGCTAAATCATCGGGAAATAATACATCCAAAAACCAAAGCTTGGATTTGTCTGTATCAGGGACTGTGAATAAATCCGCCGCATGAGCAGTTTGGGTAAACATTACCGCCACTATCATGAGCATCATTATAAAAATAGAATTTTTATAATTCTTTACCATTTCGATTCTCCATAAAATTTTTAAGGTACCTACAATTATCTTACCAACCCCAAGGGTTTTGTCTATACGTTCAGTTTATAATTGCCTAAAAATAATAAAAAAACTAAACATAGACTTACAAATCATTTATTGCCTTCCAATCATCAGAATACACTTCCAGTATTCCTGCAAGTATCTTAGGGTTTTTATCATCACTCTTTATGTCATCTATTAGCTTTTTCACGAAGGCAGAAAAACGCTTAATATAAAAACCTGTTCCCAATCTCTGAGATAATTCGAAAGCACATTCCAATGCTAATATCTTATTCTCAACTTTTTCATTTATAAGTTTTTCTTCCACAGAATAATACACAGCCTGAATATCCCATCCTAAAAGCCATACCTGATATAACGAATGAGCCATATCAGCACGCCATTCAGCAATGTGCTCTTCTTCTCTTTCTGTTGGCTTATTAACTTGTTCTACTTGAGGTTTTATATTTTCAGATAAAAGATCTTGTATAAAGACATCCCACGGGGCTGAAGGCGCTCCAACTATCTCACCTTCTTTATTAGACCATCTTGGCACATCATTCCAGCCATGAAGTGTTTCATCTATAAGTAAAATTCTATTATCATAAAGATGTGGGTTTTTAACAGCCCATATATTTTTACTCTTCCTATCTTTAAATCCAGACATTTTTACTTCCTTTTACTCTAACCATCTCTTTTGTATAAAAGAAAAAGACTATTCCATCAAGACATAACAAAAAAAATAATAAGGCTATTCACAGCCTATTTTTTATATGTTAATATTTAATCAATTGAAGAATAATTATTAACAGAGGTTAATTATGGTAACGTTAAGTCAGAAAGTAGATCCTGTAATAGGAAACATACAAGATATTCCAGAAGAGAATATCACTCACGCTGTTGCTGAGAAAATCACAGCTCGTCAAAAGCATGAGACAGTAAAAATGATGAGACATATTGGGACTATTCAGGCAGAACAAGTTTCTACTGATTTACTCCACAGAACACGCTTACTTTCTGAAGGAAGTTTAACTCAGGAAGATATGCTCTCACGCAATTTCGAAAATAAAAGCGTCATGACGACTCAGGCACTTAAAGAAGAGTTAGATGAAACACGTAATGATATTAAAGAACTTATTGATTCTGGAAATCTCTCTTACAGAGAAAAAGTTCAGTTTAAAGATCTGTTGAGTTTAATGAATCGTTATGAAAACAAGTTCAGCAATGACTATGGTTATAATGCATTACTTGTTGGCGACATGAATAAGTTTGCAGAAACTCTTCATTCCAATATCACAGACCGTTCTTATCAGAAGAAATTCTTGGAAAACGATCACGAACTCGCTCCATTTGAAAAAGCAGGATTTAAGTTGACTCAAATGGCTCATCGAATCAATACCACAATAGATGGAATGATTGATGGCGCAGTATTTTCTGTAAAAGAGCGTTATTACAAAACTCAAGATGGAATCCTTGATGGTATTGATAACACGAAAGCTAAAATTAAAGACAGCATTCATAATACTAATGAGCGTATCCATGAAGGATTTGATAATGCTAAAGAGTCGGTAAGCAACTCAATACAGTCTTTCAGAGATAAAGTAAAAGAAACTTTACTAAGAGCGAAAGAAGTCATCTCTCACTCTGCTAATGCTGCAATGTTTACTGTTGGATTAGGTTATCATCTTGGCAAGGCTTTTGTAGAGCAAGCTGTTCAGGATACAAGCAAAGATATTAGTATTATCAAAGAAGCAGTAACAGATGCAGCTAAATCAGGTTATAATAAAGCAGCAGAGTTAACTGAAAAAGCACTTGATAAAACTTATGATGCGACTGTTTATACTGCTGCAGCCTCTATTGTAACAGCTCGTATGACAGGACAAGCGGTTAAAGCTACAGGTAGTGCTGCTGTAGCTGGCGCAAGCAGAATATCTCAGTTCATTCGTGATACGAAAGATAAAGCATCTACAGCAATCGCAGAAGAAAGTGAATCTATCAAAAATAAAGGTCGAGCACCTTCTATTTAAATCAAAAACAAAGCCACCTCCGGGTGGCTTTTTCTTATCTTCTATTTTATTTCTTTGTTTGTTTGTGTCATTAACTCAGTCAACAAACTTATCATAGGCGCAGAAGAACTTCTCTCTATTGCACTTGGATCATCTGATGCAATATAAGGATCCATCGCTTGATTTACCCTAAATCCTTCATACATCCATGAAAAACCATTCTCTTTGAAAATTGCGCCTACATCCTGAATATAACGATAACCTGATCCATTCGGCGCATAATGAACAATACCGAAACCGCTAATAATTATTGGAACCTTATTATCTTTAGAAAACTTATCCACTCTGGACAAATACTGCTTAAGCTCATCCGCATTTATAGCACGAGGCTTACCATCATTAAAAGGATCTAAGTTGAACTCCTGACCCAATGGATACGTTAATCTTTCCGGGTATTCCTTAGACATTCCTTGAAAAGTAATCGCATAAGGATAATACATATCAAAACCATACACCACGTTTGAATCTTCCATTGGTGTTAACTTATCAGCTACAAGCGCATCACCATAAGGAACCTGATAAATAACCGTTCTTTTACGGTCTATTTCTCTTATATGTGCAATAATATTTGAAGCGCCTGCTTTCCAGTATTCCTGAACCTTAGCCGGATTATTAAGCCCTGCCGCATTAGGAGTATTAAAAATATCAAAAGCCGCAATCCGATTATTATCCTTATATATCTCAGCAAGCCTTTGCCATGCCTGAGAAATACCTTGCTGAAGTTTTTTAGATGTCCAGTAATCTCCAACCGGATTCTGCTCAAAACTACCTACTACAATAACATAGAAGTTATCAGAAGCTGCTTTCTTCAGTAAATTATTTAGACTGCTCAAAGATTCTTTTTTAACCTTGTATACGCATTTAGGCTCCATTGCTTGAGATTGTATCTGACTTACATCGGTCGGCTTATCATTTATCTGAGCAGTTTGCTCACATCGTGAAAATGGCAGGATAACGCGAACAGTATTTGCTCCGGTTTCTTTTAACTCTTTATAATAACCATCATCATGATCAGCAATGACGCCAATATTAAAACCTTTAACTCCTGAGTTTCTGAAGTCGTCAGAACTCAGTTCCGCATTTTTTGATGAGAAAAGAGCAGCATTAGCAGAAGATATAAAAATACTACATAGAAAAAATGGTATTAGTGTGCGAAAAAACATAGATCCTCCTAGTTTATTGACACAGTAATACCATATAGAATGGGAATTTGAAATTTATTTTTAAAACTTAATATTGAATCTTTCTTTTGGCTCAACAACAACCTCTTTGGAAACTTCCTCAAGGTATTGAGCATCCAGTTTATTATAAAATGATTCTATGTCCTGATAAAAAGTATCACAAATCTTTCCAATGCGATTGCCTTTCTTTTCGGAATAGGCATGAATGCCACCTTCTTCATTATCAAGGCGGAAATCGTTGTCTTTAAAATCCACATATAAAATTACATTGTCATTCTCAACTTTTCCGTCTTTTATTTTTTCATTCAGAGGCAATGTTATTGAATACGTATTTCCTTCCTTATTCCACGTTTCCATAACCTTCTCATTATAGATAACGTTAGGATGCGAGAAATCATAACTATCAAAAGCCTGACGAGCGACTTCCATTCGAAAGAGATCCATTTGTTCCAGTGTCATTTTTTAAGCGCCTTATAAGAGTTTTTATTCCCAATTATATTACTATTTTTTTAAAAGAGAAAGTCTTTAGAACCATTTATTTGTTTATTTTTCAACAATTACCAAATAAAAAAGGAGGCTCTGCCTCCTTTTATTTATCGATTTGACTTTAGTTAACTATAATGGTTTTTCTTCGTTCTCACCATACCTGCACCTTTACCATCACGCTCTTTCTTACGAACAATATCACACAACGCTTGCTCAACCATTGTGTTCAGTCTCTCATGCTCCAACTGAGCTTCTTCCCTTCCAAAATAAACATCCGGGAATCGAAGTGTTAACCAACGATACACCGTCAGCATTTTCAGTTTACTCTCTGCATCAAGAAGCGCTTCACCACGACTATGGTAATGCTCTTTTTCTGTCCAGTTATCTTTAACATGACCCCACGTAATGCGTTTACCTTCAGCATGACGCAATGCCCACTCAAGCAGCAACGCCTCACCTTCGAAGTTATTAGCATCCACAGGCGCTGTCGCATATGCATACTGCTCAGTAATATGAAGCTGTTTCATCTTCATAAGCTTATACGATCTATCAATCGCCGCAGTCATTGGGCATGGCTTAAAGATAGGATGGTTTTTCAACATCTTCTCAGTAAATACTGATAAAAGCTGAGGCAAGCTCGATCCCATTTTGCGATTCCACAACTCCACTTGAGAAGGAAGAGGCTGAACCCACCATTTAAGATCGCGAGGAGGCTCATCTTCAGTATCCAAAAGATGCCATAACATCACTTCATCACTTTCAAACCATGAGGTTACCCCACCTTCTTCTGCTAAGCCTTTACGTCCAGCACGGTTCGCTATCTGCCAAGCTTCTGACGGTTTTAACAGCCTTTCAATATTACCATCATATTTGCTAATGGTAGTGAAAATAATACGCTGAATAGGTAAGTTAAGACCAAGACCTATAGCATCTGTAGAAACCAATAGCTGCGTTTCCTTTTCTCTGAACTTACGCGCTTCTTCCTGTCTTACTTCAGGAGAAAGATGACCATAAATAACAGATACACGCCAGCCTCGCTTCTCAGCAGCTTCCTTCCACGCTAATACATCCTTTCTTGAGAATGCTATTAACGCATCACCCTCATTCACTCTTGCCCAATCACCACATAAAGATTTATCACGACGCAATACTCTGTCAGAGGTCAGCTTAACAATGTCCAGTGTATCACCTAAGTAGTTAACCATCTTCTCAACAAAAGGGATTGCCGCATGAGAACCTGTCAGGATAATATTATCTGCTGGCCCACCAAGTGCCGCCTGAGTAAATGCCCAACCACGCTCAGGATCAGTCAGCAATTGAATCTCATCAATCACAACCGTATCAACAGGCCTATGCAGGTTTGCCATTTCAATTGTTGATGAAACGTGTGTGCTGCCAAAAGATAATCGTCTTTCTTCACCCGTAATCAGGTCGTTAATAACGCCTCTATCCAAAAGCCCTTCATGTCCTTCAAGTGCTAAGAGACGAAGCGGCCCTAAATAAGCACCCGATTTAGCCTCAGTTAACTTCTGGAACGAGTTATACGTTTTGCCTGTATTCGGTGGCCCCATGAAGAATGTCCAGTCTCTGACTTTTGAACGCGCAATAGAGAAATGCTCCTCAAAACGGTCAAAATTCATTAGTCTTTCAGTATTGATTAAGGCTGCAGCTTTTTCCTGCTTTTCTTTTTTGTGAGAATAGTCATCTCTGAATGCTTTAAAACTGTTTTCAATGGTTCCAATAGGAGCAGATTCATTCCAGTTAACCTCAGCCCATACTTTCTTAACCCATGCAAACCAAGGCGCTCTCTGAGCTTCGTTTAAAGGTGCAGCCATTTCTTTCCACTGAGGGAAAACATCACTATTCCAAAGAGCCATAACCGCATTCCATTTACCTTCAGAATCAATAACGGCATGATACTCTTCAGGCGCAAGCTGCTGAGTGCTACGATAATCCAATGCCCAACGTTCAATCGTTTTTAAAGGAACAGCAACAGAGAACTGGCTTTTCTGAATAGAGGTGGAATCAAACAGTGAAATATTCCAGTTTTTATCGAAGATGAAAATTGGTAAACTTTTATTGTTCTTTATTTTATGGAAGGTTTTGATATCGGAAGCATACCCATGTGATTTCATGGCTGAAATCCATTGAGATAAAGCAATCTCTTTGGTATTTTCACTTTGATAGTTTTTATAAGCAATATGAACTTTGCTCCAGTCTTCTGGTTTTATCCAGATACTGCGTCCTTCATATTTTAAGGTCGGCGTAACGCATGTCCAGCCTTCCATTTCTCTCTCTTCATAGTATTGATCGTTTTGCTTTTCCAGAAGAGTCAAACCATCTAAGAAATGTAGTGAGAACCATTCGTTTTCTGTTACTTCGTCAAGTTTCTTTATAACCAGTTTAGACATAAACTTTTCCTCATTAATGTGTGCGTCAGCGTTCTTTCGGATAACTGTATTCAATAAGTGATTCGTTGCCTCCTTTTAAAGTTTATATAATAGTTGTACCAGACTTTTAAATGTTTTGCCAATAAAAAAGTTCACATTTGCGACAAATAATTAACCATTTGATTAATAAATATGCAATAAAAAAGCCTTCAGCAAGAAGGCTTTATTGTCAAATCAGATAATATTAGTCGGCCTTACCAAGGAAAACTCGACGATGATGCTCCCAATGAGGCTCCAACCCTGTTTCTTGCTTCCAAAGCAATGTCACTTCTTCTTTATTCATGGTTTCTTTTTCCATCAAGATACTTACCATTTTATCCATCACTTCAGGATAACGCGTCAGAATAGTCTTTGCCTCATCATAGTTGCTACGGACAAGCTCAATGACTTCACGATCAATAAGCTGACGTGTTCCATCACTCAGTGTATTCAGGTCTTGTAAGCTGATAGTTGCTAAAACCTCGCCCATGCCCCACTTAGTTGTCATCGCCATTGCTAACTCATATGCTTTTTCCATATCATTCGCAGCACCGTTGCTTATCTCATTGATAAACACTTCTTCAGCAGCACGACCACCCATATAAATCCGCATCTCTTTGTTAAGCTGATCTTTATTTTGTGTCCAACTTTCTTTCTCTGAAACCCTCAATACAAATCCAAGAGCATGAGAGTGAGGCGTTATAGTGACCGCTTCTATAGGATCTCTTGATACAGCCATAGCAACAATAGCATGTCCCGCCTCATGAACTGCTGTGGCATAACGTTCTTTCTCAACCAAGTCCATATCATGACGAGGATCACCCATTAACAGCTTGCTCCTTGCATCCATAAGATCTTTTTGCGTAAGCTGTGTTGAGTTTCTTTTTGCCGCCCTGATAAGCGCTTCGTTAACAAGGTTCGCTATTTCAGCACCTGAGAAACCTTCTGTAATACGAGAAAGTAAATCTACATTAATATCTGATGAAAGTTTTCCTTCACCTTCTATCTGAAGCTTATTAAGATAAACATTAATAATTTCAGCACGGCCCTTACGACTTGGCTTGTTAATCATTATCTTTCTGTCAAAGCGTCCCGGTCTTAACAGTGCTTCATCAAGCACATCGATGCGGTTAGTCGCAGCAACAACAAGCACCTCATGCTCTCTACTGTTAAACCCATCCATTTCAGCTAAAAGCTGATTTAATGTCTGCTCACTTTCATTATGTGAACTGATGCCGCCTCTTTTCTTACCTAATGTATCTATCTCATCAATAAAGATAACAGAACGTTTAGACTTACGCGCCTTCTTAAACAGATCACGGACACGAGATGCTCCAAGACCTGCGAAAACTTCAATAAACTCAGAACCAGAACATTGGAAGAAATCAGCATTACATTCTTTCGCAATCGCTTTTGCAAACATCGTCTTACCATTACCTGGAGGTCCAGACAGCAAAATTCCGCGTGGAAGCTGAGCGCCAAGCTTATCATATTTCTTTTTGTTCTTCATAAACTCAACTACTTCCATGATATCTCTTTTCTCTTCATCATGCCCTGCTATATCATTGAAGGTAGTCTGAATATCTTTCGGGTTTATTTTTTTATTCTTGCCTGAGCGTATGCCAAGCATTCTTTTCTGTATGAACATCATGATAAAAACAAACAACATGATATACATAACTAAATATGCAAGCATTTTTATCACAGAGAAAATCACACCAAAAGCTACCTGAAATGATGACTGACTTTCTTGCTCTAATGAGGTAAAACTTTGAACCACTTCAACCTTAACCCCTTTGTCTTTCAGATTCTGAGCAAAAGTATCAAGATTACGAGAAACTAAATAAACAATACGCTGATCGCCACTCTTAAGCAGAACTCTGGCCTGTAAGTTTTCACTGATATCAGCAGAGAAAATAACGGTATCAACTTCACCTTGCTCTATATCTTTTCTAAACTCATCATAAGAAAGCTTCTCTTCATCACCTTTCCATTTTATTTCAGAGCCAGATTTAGAAGTTACCATCTCTTCTTTAATGACAGAAGCTTTATCCTTAGCAGGAATCGCCTCTGATTGAACAGCTTGCGCCGAAGATTGAGGAGCCGCAGATACTGTATCAGCATAAGCATTTCCCGTTAGCAAAGAACCCGAAAGCAGAAGGCTTGCTAATATTTTTCTTTTTATCATTATTTTTCCTTAAATAGGTAATTAATCTATTTAAAGTCTATAATACATTTTATAACAGATTTCCATTATATTTAGAGAAAACCTGTTATTATTTAATGTTTTTTACACTGACCGGGATACATTGATTATTATGCGGCAAATTTCATCAAAGTAACATCATGCCATAACATTTCCAGCACCTCACCCGTAATAACAAACCAGTGCGTTTCTTTCTCATAAGTTGCTGTCATAACATATACTTTATTCTGATACTCAACCTCAAAAGAAAATGTATCCAGCACCTCAGCACAATCAAGCCCATGATACCAAAGCGCAACCGCTTCAGGAATAACAGATTGCTCATGAATATAAATGGTTGGCGCTTTATCATTCTCTTTAATGATAGACATCATCTTAAGCTCAGTTGTGCAAACTGTCATCTTGTCTTCACGATTATACTTACTATTACGTAAAATGTAATCAACAGGATTCTGCGCTAAGAAAGAACTTAATGTGAAACTAAAAAGATTTTCAAATAGAACCGAAACTTGTTTTTTCATGATACACCTCGTTATTTTGATATAACTCAATATTATCTTACTTATTGTAAAAAGTCAACTAAGTTGAGTAATAATATAAAAAAAGAGACGCTTTAATGGCATCTCTTTGTATTTAAAAGCTAATATTATTCATCATCGATCATGGTTCGCTCACCTGAGTTTAGAATCTTGCTTCCAAGCTGATCAAGAGGATCGATTGCTTTTCTTTCTTGCTGTGTGTGTTTATTTAAGGCGCTGATTAGAGACTGAGTTCTGCCTGTGTTATCCTTAATACTATTTTCATCCATCATAGCATTTCCATACACTGACTCACTTTCTTTTTCTATTATTTCACGCCCCATAAGGATTCGGGTATAATGTTTAGTCAAACCCATTTTGACGATAATATCTTTTAGCTCTGGTTTATCAACAACAATACTTTCTATTTCCGCACGTCCCCATTTTCTATTATAGGATTTCTTAGCCCATTTGCTAAAATCATCGAGACCTATTTTAGACCACACAATTTCTCCGGTAGGAAGAGGCGTATATGTTCCTGTATCCCATCTCCAGCGCTTTCTACCCCAAGCCAGAGTGCGTCTGGTAATTTTGACATCAATGCCCACATCAATATCTTTCTCAACCATCAGGCTGGGCCAAAGAAAATAAGCACCTGCTGTTTCTTCCCATGATGCTTTGGACTTGAATTTGTTTTTAGTTATAAATTTGTTTTCAGATCGCATATGCCTGCCAATATAGTAGATTGATAATCTCTTAATTAAGATTATTATTATAGTCATAAGATATATATTTATCAAAATATAGCAAGCATTTTTAACAATTTAACACATCAAATATCTTAGTGATTTCCTTCTCATTTTATTTGTTTTTTTTACAAAATATCAATTTGATTTTTTATTTAAAATGCCATAAGGTTAAAACAGAACGTAAATAAATGATGAGGACAAAATGGACAATAACGAATATCAAAATAATAATGAACCTCAAGATCATCAGAATGATGACCTTTTAGATAGTCTTGGCAAAAAAATAGAAGAAGTAAACGGTAATGGATCACAGAAAGAAAGTAGCTCAACATCAGATTTACCTATTCTTATAGAACTGCTTCCTGATCTGCTTCAGGAAATGTATAGAAAGGGTATTCCTTATGCAATCGAAGGCACAACCGGAAATGTTATCGTTGACGGATTCTACAAAAGTGGCCCAATGACATTAATCATGGATAAAGATTTTGCTTTTGAAGCTCAGGATAAGAAAGGACGTAAAACGCCGATTGAGAGCTACGATGATCTTATTAAGCTTAACTATCAATGCTGGAAAGCAACTGTGCGTAAGAACTCATCCAGCTACGTTCACCCAAGTAAACCTTGGATTGATGAGTTCTATCAAAGAAACCTTATTAAAAGACAAGTCTTTGTGGTTCCTGTTGACGACTCTGAAGAAGATTACGAAGATTAATAAAAAAGCCACCCGGAGGTGGCTTTTCTTTTGACTTACTTATTATTTTCGCGCTTATAAATCACTTTATCAATTAGGCCATATTCTCTTGCTTCTTCAGCACTCTTGAAGTTATCACGCTCCATGTCCTGTTTCAGTTTTTCATAATCCTGACCACAATGATGAGCCATTAACGTGGTTAATTGCTTTTTAATTTTTAATGTTTCCTGAGCATGAATTTCAATGTCAGTTGCCTGACCCTGATAACCACCCAGCGGCTGGTGAATCATAATGCGGGAGTTAGGCAGTGCATAACGCATTCCAGCCTCACCTGCGTTCAGCAAGAAAGCGCCCATTGAACACGCTTGACCCATACACATAGTTTTTACTTTTGGAGAGATGAACTGCATCGTGTCATAAATAGACAGCCCTGCTGTTACTACACCGCCTGGTGAGTTAATATACAGGTTAATATCTTTAGATGCGTCTTCAGCTTCAAGGAAAAGCAACTGAGAAACAATAAGGTTTGCCATATGGTCTTCAACCTGACCTACAAGGAAAATTACACGCTCTTTAAGCATACGTGAATAAATATCATACGCCCTTTCCCCTCTGGAGCTTTGCTCAATAACGGTTGGAACTAACAAAGACTTAACGGGTTCTGGAAGGTTATTAAACTGATTTTGAGTATACATGACTTCTCCTTAGTGTTTAAGATGAAACAATCATACCTAACCAAACAAGTTAAAAGCAATATTATTTTATCATATTAAGTTCGTTTGCTTTTTTTATGTACAATTTCAGTCATTTTTAAAATATTAAGAAGATTCTCAATAGAAATTTGACAAAGAAAGATTTCAGTTTTATATTTATTAGGCATTTTAGGGAGACTAAATGCATTCACCAAATGGTATAACGAAAAAAAACAATGGTGGCTTTTCGGCTATTTTATTTGGTAGCCCGTGCTATTTATAGCACACTCATAATGTAGGAAGCGGCATTATGGAGTATAACATCTCTTCGGAGATGTTGCTTCCGGTATATTGTGAAAGCAGCCTAAAACTTGGTCTTTGAACTGAGTCCAATAAACTTAGAATATGTTTACTTGGTTGATGTTCGCTATGATGAAGTACACTTTTGTTAAAGAAAGCAATCATAGCGTGATGTCGAGTAGCAATATATGGCAGGTCAATGCTGGACCTTCATAAAGGCGGCTGTGTCAACCTACTGCGGCAGATCAGTGGATACGTGAGAAGCGAAACTCACTAAAGGGTTGACCTAATAAGAAATAATCTCATTCTTATTAACTGGAAAGGCTCACCGATTGTGGGCCTTTCTTTTTTGCATAAATTTATGTGATACGTGTCAATCTTTCAAACAATCAACCTTAAACATCTCTAAATATAGCGTAAGATATAATCATCACTGTTCAGGAGGTTATTATGAAACCACATGCTAATATTGACTTGTTTCTTCAGGATGCCGTTAAAGATATTAACCAGCGAGAGAATCGTTCTGGACAACTCATTTTCTCACCTCACTGGTATTCCTTAATTTATGCCATACTGCTTCTTTCTTCATTTGCAGTAATGTATCTACTCAGAAACACGGTCAGCCCTTATCTTTTCGTTGGCCTTTTTCCATTCTATTTGTTAGCCATTATTTATATTTTTGAATCTAAGCAAGAATACCATCATTCATCTTCAGAGTTTCTAAAACATAAAATTGCCAGAAAGCATTTAGCGCGTTTTTATCAGTCTCTCGACTCAGAAGATAAAGCGAAATTTAGAGAGATTATTCTGACCAAAAAAGATAGAATGACATATGAAGACATCCGACACTTAGGATAATCAACGTTGAAACCTCATAAATGATAAAAGCAGCCGAGGCTGCTTTTATTTTCTTAAAATATCAATAAGTTTTTCTCGATTAATATGATCATTGGTTTCCCTCACCACGTTCACAATATCATTAAAGTCGATATTCTTTTTATGTATTCCTAACATCATCCAGAAAACAGACTTTTGATAACTTGTCAGGGCTTGCGCTATCTTCTCCATCTGAAAATCATTAACCTTTTCTTTCATAAACTCTTTCTCAAGTTTCTTCCACAATACTTTTCTCGTACATATTGAATCTTTAAAACAAATTAATAGTGTAAATACTGAAAAAAGTCCAGTTATCCCTAACATCATTTTATCAGTATAAAAATCACTATTCGGAAAACCAAAAGAGGCGGCTAATATAATAAGCCATATTACTAATAGAGCATATATTGACGATTTAAGATTTTCTTTCGCCTGTTGATTTACACAAGCAAGGAAAAATCCAGACTTTTGCCCATGTTTCAAATAAACAGGGTGTGTATAAATGAACTTGTATTGCTCATGTCTTATATACTGGTCTAACGTATATGGTTCCTGACGTACTATCATATTAACATTATACCTCTTTTGATTTTGATGAAATGGCCTGAAGTTTATCATAAGTGCTTTTTCTAATCAACACACTATTTAGCTTTTGAACATCTTTCAGGCTGAAGGGGACAAGTCCATCTTTCCTCTCTCTTTTTAGAAAACTGATAAGCGTGGGAGGAAAGAAATCCATCAGTTGTTTGAACTGAATATAGGAAATATTCTTTTTAAACTCTTTAGCTACAACCTTTTTTTCAACTCGACCTATCGTTGATATAGAAAGCAAGCTATAAAGAAATACAAACGCGCCTATACTTTGAGCCTTACTTAACATTGAGAGAGTTTCATTACTAAACATAAAACACAGCCAAAACGCCAAAGAGGATAACCCAAGCTTTATAGGAATAGAAAGAGAACCTTGCCCTAAAATCACATGAATGTTTCGTCTTTTCTCTTTTAACTTATTGAGCTTAACGCTATGCCTGACAACCTTTCTCTTCTCAGAGTTTAGGAAATCAGCCAAACTGTTAAACTCAATATCACTACTTTCAAATGAAAAATCGTTTACTGCTTTATTCATATCTTTTCCTTACTTTTAACAAATAACATCATTAATATAGCATTATTTTTATTAACTATTCAAGTTTGACTCACCTTCATAATACTTTATACTACTTTTATTTGATTTCACAAAGGCGTTTAACTATCTTTACGCTATCAGACTTATTTTAAATAGGAAAATAAAATGCCATTTGTTAGAAGCTCACGAGGCGCTAAAACCCAATTCAATGCTGTGAACATATCAGCAACACTATCTCGTGTATACAGTCATATTTATGGCAAAAACCTTGTTTTATACCGAGCTAAAATACATGACCATACACATAATATTGTTTCAGATTTAGAAAACAAGTATGGTGCTTCTTATGAATCAGAATGGAAGCGAACAGCGATAAGACTTGCCATCGTTAAAGAACTTACTGAACATGCGACACGTGAAGTTCTCAACACCTATCTTGATCTTAATCCTGAGACAAATACCGAGCGTGGTAAATATCAAAAACATATCTTTAATGAAGATCATGTCGATCCTGTGTGGAATGTTTATATCTACCAGCAGGAAACAGATATGGATATTCACATGAGAAATAAAGGACTGTCGCAAATAGGCGCACAAGTTGACGAACAAAAGCCTAAGAAAAAGCGTATCAGAAAGATTCAGATTTCTAAACGCAGAAGTGATTGGATTCAATGGTGGAAAACACTCTCAGCAGATGTCAGGTATCCACTTGATTTTGACGCTTTTGAAAAAAACGTCCTTAACTATAATGACACCCTTTCTTATGACAGTGAAGGATGGTGGACTTTTTGGCAAAACGTTATCTTCGCAAGCCTGAGTGATGATCCTCGTATGTATCACTTATTGCGCGTTGCTCAAATGCGTAAAAATAAATCACTCATCTCTGGACAAGATTGGCTTGATGGCACAGGACTAAATGTTAACGAGGGTGAAGACATCACACCCTTCCATCTTATGGGCCAAAAATACTCGGATAGCCTCTATCGTGCGTTATGGGTTAACTACATCAAAAAACTCACCCTTGTGCCAGGCATGAATACCTTATTTGTCAAAAACTTTGATTTAGAAGCGCTCGCAAAGAAAATGGAACCAAGCCGAGATCAGATAATAGACTGGCGCGGATATCGCTATCTTGAACAAGGGGGATGCTTATGGCCTATTCCTGCAGGCACTGTATGGAACATCTCTGGCTACTCATTATCTACCAAAAATGACTCTAAAGAGCCACCTCAGTGGGCATGGATGCGCTTAGCTATGGCCTTAGCTATCGAAGAAAAACAGGATAAAAACTTAGCGGCTGAAAACTTCTATAACCTTCTTTCTCGTTTAGCAATATTACCAACTGAAACTTTACTCAGAGAGGCAGGTAAAGAATATCCTAACTTTTTAGAAGATAAATCTACTCGCGTGCCTGACGAGTTCGGTCATATATGGGAAGCTATCCATCAAGCCGCCGTAGGAACCAAGTGGACAGGAACTGTAACACTCGACTGGAGTGAGGTTCGCTCTGAAGGTGCGCCTATCAGTGGTGGTCTGAGGCGCTCTAAAGGAGTAATACCTTTCGTTAACACAATCAATCAGGCTCTCCACGCTCAAGGACGTGAGGAAGAAGATCGACCTGTAACCATAACGATTCCTATATGGCATCTGGAATCTCGTTTTCTTATTTCTGCGAGAGGAGATGAGCTTCAACGTATACAACCTGTTATTGTCATCCCTGACCATTTTATGAAGAAAGTGAAAATGGGAGAGGATTGGACTTTCTTTGACCCAAGTATATTCCCTGAGATTATACCCGGCACAGAAGATGCTTATACGTTAGCGCAAAGTAAGATTATTGAGCGTAAAAAAGCCAATCCTCGCGCTTTTAAAACGGTGAAAGCCTATAAGGTATGGACAAAGATATTAGCAGCAATGAAAAAAGGATCGCCTTACATTACTTTTGAGGATTCAACACGCTCCTTTGATCTTTTCTCACAGGAAGCACCTTCTGTTCATGGCCTTGATGGTATTGGATCATTCCCTCTGCTTCCAACCAAACATAAAAACGATAAGCTTAGCTGGACAGCATGGCCTTCAATGGCTGTAAACTTAGATGTCTGTTTAGGTAAAGATGGAAGACCCGATTTGGAAAGACTTAAAGTTATGGTCTCTGTCGCCCTCAGAATGCTTGATAACTGTATCAGTGCTACAACTTATCATATGGGTTCAGTAGATGCTTTCAGGTCAGTTTGCCTTGGCGCAGTAGGATTTTATGAGGCTGTCAGTAAAGCTGTAAAAAACTCCAGAGAGAAAGATAAAGATTTAGAAAGATGGATGGAAAGCCTCGCAGAAGCATGGGCGCTAACCATCACACAAGCCGATTTAGACCTTACAAAAGAGAGAGGTCCGGCACAGTATTACTTACAAAGTAAAAACCGTGAGGTGTTTAACCCTGTTAACAGTATTGAAAAACTCAGGAAATCACATAATGGCTCACTTGCTATTAAGCTTGAGACCAATCTTGATAACTGGAAAGCATTGCATGAGAACATCTTTAAACACGGTCAACGTTTTGCGGCTAAATCTGTTTGGGCACCTTTTAAATCCGCTGCAGCAATAGCTGGTGTTTCGCCTGGTGGCATAGGAACGATTATGCCAGCAGAAAAGGTCTATGATAATCAGGGAATAGCGCGTTGGGTTCCTACGCCTATTCTAATCAAAGCGATTAATAATAACCCTGAGAATCTCAAGGAATATCGTCAGACTATTCGCTTCCCGGATAAATACAGAAAATGGGCTGCTGATATTCAGATTCTGTCTAACCCTAATGAAGAAGGATGGAGAAGCTTAATGAGACAGGGAGCACTCGTAAGACCGTGGCTTGACCAAGGGATTTCTCTTACGTTGCCAACAGATATTGACAGGAATCAGCTTAACGCGCTCATAGAACAGGCATGGTGGTCAGGTATCAGCTCAATTAGATTTGAAACTATTCGAAATATAGTAGATAATAACGAACAAGATATCGACAATGTGGCTCGCACTGACGGCCTTGATTAAGGAAATAGTATGTCTCAACTTAAAATAGTAATTAACTTTAAACATCTGCCTCCTAATAGCTTTGGAGCTGAATTTCCTGAAAAAGAAGCGGGAAAAACCGTGATCGAAAAAACCAAAGTGAATAATCATGAAAAAGAAGTGATTAAACCTAAAGTGGAATCACCTCCTGAAAAAACACCATCGGCTTCTCCCGTTAAAGAGAAAACAATAAAACCTAAACCTAAAGAAAAAGGGTTTAATAAGCTTGATGCCCTTAACCGGAAAAACTAATAAATATAAAAGGCCTACTTCGGGCCTTTTTCTATTTTATTCGGTCAACCTAAACCTTCCAATATTAAAATAATCCCCTTTAAAACTAAAAATATAGATTCCGGCTGTTGATATTTTCTTAATATCCATCATTATTAATAAATAAGAATTTTAATAGAGAAGGAATATTTTGTGTCAACAAAAATAGATTCAATAAAAATAGACTTTGGCTTTGATGCCGCTGCTCTTTCTAAGGGCCAAAAAGTTCCGGTTATATGGGACTCTAAGAAAGTTGTTAACGCTCACGCACTTATTGTTGGTAAAAGTGGTATGGGAAAAACATATACCCTTATTCAGATGATCGAGCAAATATCCAAACAAGCATCACAAATGGGAAGACCTTTCCGTTGTCATATTATGGATGTGCATGGTGATATCGAAATAAATGGCGCAAGCGTAGTAGAGTTCTCAGAAGCAACCAAATATGGTATAAACCCCTTACTTATAAGCCCGGATCCAAAGTTTGGCGGCGTAAGAAAGAGAGTGAAAAGTTTCATTGCCGCTATTAACCGTTCAGGCACCAAACTTGGTTCAAAACAGGAAGCTGCGTTAAGAAACCTTCTAACAGATCTCTTCGCCGCAAATGGCTTTTATGAAGGTGATGCGAATAGCTGGAAGTTGGATGATGGAATAAGAAGAAAGAGAGAGAAGAAGAATCCCACAATGGAAGACGCTGTGCGTTTTGCCTCTGCAAAAAACAAAGCTTTGCTATTAGGAACGGATAATAAAGCTATTTCTTCTATCGAAAAAGTTTATAAAAAGAAAAATCAGATTTATAAAAAACTTAAAGCTATGAATAAAGAGTCTGACAAAAATGAACTTGAAGGCCTTAAAGCTGACTTCAGAAAACTTGCCGACGAATCTATTGAGTTATTTAGTGAGCATCTCAATAGCCTTGAAACCGGAACAGAAATGACAGACTTATTGAAATATGATTCGAAAGATGTCATGAAATCGGTTGTGGACAGACTCGAAAATATTAATAGTAGTGGTATCTTTGATCCAGTTGCACCTAACTTTGACAGATATAATCCAATCTGGCGATATGATATAAAATCATTAGCACAAGATGAGAAAAAGCTTTTTGTAACGTTTATGCTTGAGCGTATTTTTATGGGGGCTATTCAACGTGGTGTTCAGGATGAAGTGGTTGAAATCGTTGTTCTTGATGAAGCTCACTTGTTCTTAACAGATGAGCCAGAGAACCCTGCCAATATGATTGCTAAAGAAGCCCGTAAGTTTGGCCTTGGCCTGTTTGCAGCAAGTCAGTCTCCCGATCACTTCTCAGAAGATTTCTTGTCAAACGTTGCTACAAAGATTATACTTGGCATCGACCAAATGTTTTGGGATGGAACTGTCAGAAAACTTAAACTTGAACAAAAAGCATTGGAATGGATTATCGCCCACAAACGCATCCTTGTTCAGATTAATAATAAAGGCGAAACACGTAATAAATTCTCATGGGTTACTAAAGAGGCTAGATAATGGAAAATACAGATATCGTTATAGATATAGCAGATCATCCCCAAGTATGGAGATGGCTAAAGGAGTTAAGCAAAACCGATATAAACGGATATGTCCGTCTAACCGGAGATAACACAGAACGCCTTACACGTTTATATGGTAAGCCTTTAACCACCGACCCTAAAGGCGAAGAGTGGGAAGCTCGATGGAATAAAAACTTTAATCGTATGGATTGGATTATCCTGACAGGAGAGAAAACGGGTACCATCTTCCGTATTAAAACACCCCTAAGCGTTGACGAGTTCGTTTCCGACTCTCGCATAGGCATAGGTATTATAAACTATCTGCAGGAACTCTGTGATGTGTTAATGGGTGAATACAACCTTTAAAAATAAGAGCCATCGGCTCTTATTTATTTGGCTTCTCCTGAAGCCTCATATTTCTAAAATCAATCGCCGTATCTTGAGGACTCAGCCATACCTGAAAACACAAAGCCTCTCCAGATACATCATTAATAACCTTCTTAAGACTGACATCTTTAACCAAAAAAGCATCTTCAGCAATGTGCTTTTGCACACTCCATTTTCTGAAATCCGTTGGAACAATAAAAGCCACTATCTTACCTACGCTTAAAGCCTTATTTAAACAATCAATTGCCTTTTTATGCTTCTTATCCTCAGCAGGCATTCCCACTATCAATAGCGACTTGTCTTTATCTACAAATAATTTTTCATCATCGAAGTTAAGGCTCAACAACTCTACATTTTTTAACATAGACTTTAACTCTCCTCCTTTACGATTCTCATTTTTAACTATCTCATGAGTTTCTTGTGAAGAATCAATACAGGCAAAAGCATTGTAGCCAATAAGCTCAGCAACAGAGGATAGCTCTTTCCAGCAGAGCTTAATCAGAGAGGGTGTCAAAAGCTTGTTTTCTTTTATCATAAATTGCACTCTTTTATTTTCTATTCGCCAAGTGTAGCCTACTTTCTCAAAAAGTACAATAGAGACTCATCTTAGTTTGAAATATTCATGATTAATGGTATAGTGTTATATTATATCAAATATAGCCGAGGTAAATATGGGAATAATAGTCGAACAAAGCGCCGCTAACTGGTTCTTCTTACTACAAAAAGACAATCCTGAACAAAATAAAGTATTGGAGATAGGTTTGAAAGCAGCAGGTTGCTCAGGATTTGAATATACATTAAAATGGCTTGATAAAGCGCCTGACAATTTTATAGCCACTCAGTTGAATGAGAAAGGTCAGATGCTTACTGTAGGATACTCTGATACGTTTCACAGCCTTTTAGATGGAACAACGCTGCGGTATGAGAAGGATGGAATATCATACAAACTTGTTTATGATAATCCTCATGTAGAAATGGCATGTGGATGCGGCGCTTCTGTAAACTTTAAATAACAAAAAAGGCTCATAGAGCCTTTTTATTTTAGTTGTTCCATTGTTCTATTCTATGGAAGCACTGAGGACATTCCCATACGTGAGCATACTTTTTAATGTCTCTCGATTTGATAAAGTTCATTGGGTTATAGCAACATGGACAGTTCATAATATTTTCCTCTCATTATTGGTTTTATTAATATTTGGTTTCCTATTTAAGTCTAACCAATACCACCTAAAAATCAAGCACCGACCGAAATAAACAGGTGTCTCAGATCACAAAAAAGGCCCCGAAGAGCCTTTCTATTATCTATTAATAACAACTGTATCAGATTCAGTCATCAATGAGCCTTCAGCAAAACGTGTCCATCCTTTAGCCGCTTTAAAGATGGTCCATACAATCCAGAACATCAGTATCAAATAACCAATAAGCACAACTGTTAATACTGCACCTATCAGGAATATCACTAAGCCTTTCCAGAAAATAGATATCTGATAATCAAAGTGTGAACGCTCAAGAGCAGACGCATTACCTCTATTATAATAAGCAAAAGCCACACCCAGCAAACCTGAAAGACCCGTAAACACACTTATGATATACAAAATGTAGACAGCTCTTACCATATCTCTTTTATCCATACTTATCTCCTTTTAGTTTATAAGGTAATCATACAAAATTTATACAATTTAGCAAGACCATAGCCTAAGCTATACATACCTTTACCTGAAGATCACATATTTTTTAACATCTTACCTGATTTTTTAAACATCAATACAACATGGCGCTTGCCTTTTAATCAGATTAACCATATAATTGTCTTATATACAATAACTAAGGCTTAAGCACATGAATGCGATTTTAGACTACTCTGTTTATACAAATGAAATGAAAAAAGGCATTGAAGACAAACTGTTTTTTATGAACCTGGTGAAAATGGATTCTCTTTTGGATTATGGTTGCGCTGATGGCAATCTGATTGAATCTATGCAAGAAGTCTTGCCAGACATGCGTTATGTAGGTTATGACTTTAATGAAAAAATGATCAATCTTGCAAAAATGAAGAAGATTCCTAATGCGTATTTCTTCTCTAAGTTAGACAAAGCGATTGGGGCAATGCAAGGCGTGTCAGGTATTCTTTGTAGCTCACTGATTCATGAAGTTTACTCTTATAGCACACCTGAGCAGATTGAGTCTTTCTGGTTAGAACTTTACTCTGGACATTACGATTATGTCATTATTCGTGATATGGCGTTATCTCAGGCAAGCCTTGATGAACATCCTTTAGCATTGTTCTCTGATATTCAGAAAGTAAGGAAACATGCTAATAAAGAACATCTGGCTCATTTTGAATCTATTTGGGGAAGCATCTATAAAAAAGACAACCTCTTACATTTTTTACTGAAATATCGCTATGTTAATAACTGGTCAAGAGAAGTAGAAGAAAACTACTTTCCATGCACCTTAGAAGAGCATCTTGATAAGATCCCTGATGGTTATGAACTGGTTCACTTCGAACATTTTGTGCTGCCTTTTCATAAAGAAGTTGTTATGCGAGATTTCGGCATCACGTTAAAAGAGCCTACACATATTAAGATGATTATGAAAAAAAGAAATCTCTGATCTTTCTTTTCCTCGTTTTGTCGGTTATTGTTTAGCTATTAAAATAGGAGATTTATTATGCTAAAGAAAACCGAATCTAAAACAGTAGATGAAATCCTTCAGCTTGCAATGGTTGAGCTACTCTGCGAGAAGCATCATTTGAAATGGCATTCATGGCCCGTGATGTTCCCCTCAACCGCAGGACCTCGTGCAGGGAAAGGCATTGTAGCAGGCCAGGCCTTTACGGAGTTTCAGGTTTATGCTTTTGAGAATGAGTATACAGGTCAGCGCATTAAGTATTGCCACGGCATATGGAAAGAATGGTCAGGCACACTTGATGAAAGATGGTAAAATAAGGAGCTTCGGCTCCTTTTTATTTTTGACATTCCCCCTCTTAAATGTTACTATTTTAAAGCCTTTGTTGAAGGCACACTAAATAGGTGAAAATGGTAAAACCCTCCCGGTATCAACATGTCTTACTCGTAGCACTTTTAGCTTTATGCTTTAAACGATCTAAAAAACAACTTAATTTTAACATTTAACCCTTAAAATAAGTTGACTCCTATTTGTCTATTATTCTTATAACTTAACTTAAGGATTTAAAATGAAAGAAATTACCATTTCTGAAAAGAACTTTAAACGCTTTGCAAAACGTTATCAAAAACTTCATAATATTGGGCTGATGGATGCCCAAGAGCAACTCTCTCAGGTTTTAGGCTGCAGCAACTATCATGAACTCAATCAAAGCTTTCAGCAAAACAGTTATTCTTATCAAGAATATAACAACTTTTTGTTCGAATTGAAAAGTTATATAGATATGAACAGACAATCTCATAATCTTTATTATTTTGATTTTAGGGAAGATAAAATAAAATATGTTTCTCATCAACTTCATTTTATAGAAGTTCATTTTTATGATGCAAATAGTAAAAAATCTTTATTTTTAGATAAGAGCGATTTCGATCAAAGCGGAGTTGATAGAAATATAAAAGACATCTTAAATAAATATTTATTAAATAAAGATAGTGAGCAATGGTTAAAAGGCTTGGTCGATTTTCTCAAGTCATTGCCTAACCCTGTCAAAATTTTTGGTTTTTTTATTTTGCACGCTCCAGCAGAATACATTCATGACAATAAAATAATTGTCAATCTAGAACGATATGAACAGATAGAAAAAGATATAAATGGCGATGACTGTCAAGAAACCTCCTACGATCTTGACTATTTTTCTGGGGAAATCAGCAATCTTTATGAAAAAACATACAGTTCATCAAACGATGACTTTGATTATACCGATCAACTAATTGCTGAGCAACTAGGACTTTGGAGTCAAAGCGATATGTCTGACTATCAATCAACTTTAAATGAAGATCTTATATTGATTGAAGAGCATGATTGCGAGCTTGACATTGATGACATTAACAACAGTGAAGGGCTTTAATATGAAAGAAATTACCATTTCTGAAAAAAACTTTAAGCGCTTTGCAAAACGTTATCAAAAACTTCACAATATAGGGCTGATGGATGCTCAAGAGCAACTCTCTCAGGTTTTAGGCTGCAGCAACTATCATGAGCTAAATAAAAATTTCCAGCAATTATCCTACTCTTATCAACAATATAATAACTTCTTTATTGAAGTTAAAAACAGTATCGAAGAATCATATTATAATGAAGACTGCCTTCATTATTTTGACTTTAGAGATGGCGATATAAAATATGTTTGCCATTATACTAAAGGCATCTCTCATGATATCGAATCAGAAGAAAATCCTTTTGATAATGAGTATTATATTAGTGTGATTCATTTAGTTTCGCAACAAGCTAAATCAATAACTTTTCAAAGAGATCATCTTTTTTCAAAAACAAAGTCTATCTTTGATAAATATCTGACAGGAAAAGATGTAAAAGAGTGGAAGATAGGATTTATTAATTTTCTAAAATCTTTACCTCATAAAATCAATATAGATGGAGTCTACTTATTACATTTTGATAAAGAATACATCATCACTCAATCAGGGCGTCTTGTTATCCCTGCTGAGACACAGAATTATTTTGATGATGAGTGTTTTTACCAAACTTATGATGTCGATTATTTTTCTGGAGAAAAATATAACAGGAAAATTCATGAAGACCTTGATTATTTGTCCGAAAGAAAACAATACCATCATGAATACGAGAATACAACTCAAACACAAATTATCGATAAAGTATATGGTTCACGCCTTCTTGAGTCTTTTCAGGATGAATGGACAACGCAATCAAAAGAAAATACGTGGGATGAGGATTATTGGGAAAATATAGATGACATATTCATATTCTCAGGAGATGATTTAACCATTATCGAAACCTATAATGATGAACAGGATCATCATGAAAGCTGATTACCATTTTAACCAAAGGAGTAAATATGAATAACGACGATATAGATTTCATTGAAACAGATGAGGACGAAGGAAAAGAGAAAGTTGAGTTTAGCCATTACTCATACTACATTCTTGGAAATGTAAAAAAGAAAGGAGAAGTCTTAACCAGAGTTGCGATTGCTAACAGGTGGCTATGGATGACCGACAACTCCCATTTAAGAGATGTCTACCCACCTCTTGAAAAATCTCTTGACGACTTCCACAGTGTTATGCCTGGCATCATGGATACAAAACGCTCTAAGGCTGAAACGCATGAGTATCTTAAAGGCCTTAAAATGCGAGAAGATGAATCTCTTCAATATGTCTATAAAAAATAAATAATAATCAACCAATAAAAGAAAAGAGCCTGTCTCTTTTCTTTTACTTACATAGCTTTACTCTTTTATCCTTGTTTATCCCAAAAGAAATTATAGTATTACAACTATTAGATAACAAGGATCATATTATGACCAAAGCCCTGCTTTCTTTACTTTTGTTTCTTAGTGCGTGTTGTTATGCCCATCAAGACACTAATAAAATTATTTCTTTGGATTATTTCCCCGATAGCGAACTCTATAATGCTCGCGAACTCCCTGCGAAAGAAGGACATCAAAACTCCAAAGAAGAAAGAAAGTATTTTCTACAATCTACTTATAGCTTTGGAGAAATGTTTAATAACACCACAAAATATGAAGAACTCTACGAAAAATCATTATTGTCTGACATCGTTCTATTAACCCATAACGCTGACACTTACAAAGCACCTACGATCCCTGATTGCAAAACCCAGCAAGCAAATTGCCTGTTTATTAAACGCTACTTTGATGAAATCAATACTGCATACCAACTTTATAAAGATGGCCGATCTACTGAGGACATTAAAACACATATCAATTCAAACGCTAAAGCCAATAAAGCTAACTTTATCAGCTTAGTGCAGAGCTATTATTCCAAAAACTATCAAGACATCCATCCCGAAGAAACCGATCATAATAACAATATGACAAATTCCGAAAAGAAGGAAATAATAAAATATTGCGATAAAGATGTTTATTTCAGAAGTATTATCCGTGATGACGATAAGTTTTCCTACCTTCATTATAAAAAAAGCAATAGCTCATTATCTGCGCAAAAAGTTAACAAGATTTTATATAGAAATAATCTTGCCGTATTTATGGTTAAACTTAAGTCAGACTACTATAACCAGAGCCTTAAAGAAGGGCGAGATTTTGACAGATCTCTAAGTTTTATCTTAAATATGTATTCCAAATAGTTTTTTTTGATTGCTTTATTATAGGTATGATATAAAGTTTAAAAAATAACATAAGATACTATTAAAAAAACTTTATCAATACAAGGACGAAAATGAAGCTCTTCTTGGATGAATCTAAACTTATTGCCAACTACAGTTTCTTTAAGCAAAAATATGATTACTTGCTACTCACTATACTCGTATTGAGCTTATTCTCCTACAAGTTTATTGCAGTATACGCCATCCTTCCCCTGATTGGCTATAAAGCACTCCTTCCTGTTATGATCTATAAACTTGTTATTTATAAATATCTTTTCTTAGTCAATATAACGGCCTGCGCATATCATTGTAAAAATAAACGTTTGCTTATTACCAAAAATGAATATAATAAACCTTCTATTAAGCAGTATTATAAATTAAAAGTTATTAACTCTGCCTTATTATATGTCTATCTATTCATTGCCAACATGAGTATTAGTGTTATATTTAGCTTTATTCTTATGTCTTCGCAATAACTTTAAATATTTTAACAGTGCTTGCTTTTCATAATGTAGAAAAATTGATTTTTTTAAGCTATACTCTCCTCACTTATTAATCACTAAGGAGAATACCATGATAGATAACCGAAGACCCATTTCGTCTCGCTCAACATCTTGGGCAAATACGATTGCCAAAAATCTCTCTAGGCGCAATATAACTCCCAATCAGATATCTGTCGCCAGCATAGGATTTGCTGCTCTCGGCGCATTATCAATTCTTTATCTTAAAGAATATGGAGGACTGATTCTCTGTATTTTATTTATTCAGGCTCGTCTGCTGTGTAATCTTTTTGATGGCATGGTTGCTATAGAAGGCCAAAAGAAAACAGCGTCAGGCCCTCTCTTTAATGAGTTTCCCGATAGAGTCGCTGATTCCTTACTTCTTATCGCTCTTGGCTATGCTGTATTTTCTCCAACTCTAGGCTGGCTTGCTGCTCTTCTTGCTTTTGCTACAGCATATATTCGCGTCTTTGCCGGAACAGTCAATGTACCACAAACGTTCATGGGGCCAATGGCTAAACAGCATCGTATGGCTGTCATGTGTATCGCCTGCCTGATCGGACAAATAGAATGGTCATATAATCATAGCCTGAATAGCCTTTACCTCTCTTTATTAGTTATCATCGCAGGATCCGCATGGACATGCTATAATCGAACTGCTTACCTCTTGGTTGCTTTAAAATCACAGGAGACGCCTCATGATAACATCTAAAATATTGGTTTTTATTGCCAAGATTCTGCTTGGCATCAACTCTCGCGAAGCTGTTCCTTTAGACCGACGCAAACAAAAGATTTACTTCGCCAATCACTCAAGTCATGTGGATACCATTGCTATTGTTGCTGCCTTGCCTTCTAAATACCGTAAAATCACAAAACCTGTCGCAGCAGCAGATTATTGGGGCAAAACACCTTTATTGAAATATATCTCAACCAAAGGCCTTAACTGTATTCTTATCGACAGAAAATCTAAAGGGGGTGTAGATGTGTTAGCACCTATTTATGACGCACTTGATAAAGGCTACTCGATAATCATCTTCCCGGAAGGAACGCGTGGAGAATCAGCATTACCGACTGAGTTTAAATCAGGCATTTACCATTTAGCACAAAAATATCCGAATGTGGATTTAGTCCCTGTCTATCTTGACAATGTTTATCGTTGTATGCCCAAAGGAAAGTTCATTCCTCTTCCGCTTATCTGTAGCGTTAGGTTTGGAGAACCTTTAGAAAAGATTGAATCAGAAGATAAGAAAGATTTTCTGGTCCGCGCCCAAAACTCAGTTATAGGACTCGCACAATGACAGACTTAGAAAAATTTTATTATTTAATCGGCGGAATAACGGCCTTATTGATCATATCATCATTAATCGGATTTGCATTGAAGCTTACTGTAAAAGATGAGAGTAAAAAATCTGTTATTGATAACCTCAATACCCGCATTAATGCATGGTGGACAATGATAGCATTCCTTGTGGCTGCTTATGTCATGGGCAACGGTGTAACTATTATCCTCTTCGGATTTATTTCCTTCTTCGCCTTTAGGGAGTTCATCACCCTAACCCAAACAAAGGTCAGCGACTATAATACGCTTTCGATTTGTTTCTTCATCTTGATTCCAGCGCAATATATTCTAATCTCGATCCATTGGTATGGACTTATGGCTATTTTAATCCCGGTATACGCCTTTTTATTCTTACCAGCCATCTCAGCACTAGCTCAGGACACTGAAGGCTTCCTGGAGCGTTCAGCACGCATACAGTGGGCAACGATGATAACTATCTACTGTATTAGTTATGCTCCTGCTATTCTTATTCTTGACATCCCCGGCTATCGTGAGAATGGCTTACTATTATTCTATTTATTGCTGGTTGTTCAGATAAGTGATGTATTTCAATACGTGTTTGGCAAACTTTTCGGCAAGCGTAAAATAGCACCAGTTGTCAGTCCATCTAAAACCGTTGAAGGCCTTGTATATGGAGGATTAGCCGCATCCATTGTAGGTGGACTCATGTGGTGGATAACGCCGTTTAACCCGCTACAATCATTTGTGATGTCCTTTATCATCGTGATCATGGGTTTCCTTGGAGGGTTGACACTTTCTGCTATTAAACGTGGCTTAGGGGCGAAGGATTGGGGGACAATGGTTAAAGGACACGGCGGTATGCTTGATAGAATGGATTCTATTTGCTTTGCTGCTCCTATATTCTTTCACATAGTTAGATACTACTTTACATAAAAAGGGGCTAGGCCCCTTTTTTACATCTTCATTCTTGGTCTTTGTGGCTTAATGAAATCGTTAACATCTGTGTAGTTTTGTTCAATATCTTCTGCGTTCTTAATTACTTTTTTATTGAGATTTTCAGTGCTACTGTAATCTGTAAACTTTCTCGACAATGCCTCACCCAAATCTTCTTTTGGTCTTACAATCGTAGAAGATTTATCAAAACCAAACCATTTAGGAAAAGCTAAGTCTACATTAATCTCAATTTTATTCTTATTAATATCTTCTACACGGCAAGTATAGTGTGAATAGTTCTTAGCGGTTTTAGCATGAAAAGAAACATCTAACTTATCTTCAGTATCAAGATTACTTCTTAACACAGCTTCTTTGATATTATTGATAACGTATGCGCTCTCAATATTTACAAGCTGTTTCTTTAAAATCTCAACATGGCGACTTGCTGCATCTTTTGATAAGAAACCATCAGATATACCCATCGTTTTTATCTCGACATCTCTACCAAGAATATCCACTGTCTTATATTGATCTTCTACTGCTACACCTTTCTCTATTGCATCAACAAAACTATTCAGCACTTCTTTATTATGTATATAGTTAAAATCAATCATTCCTCGATATAAAGAAAAACGATCATCTCTTGATGTATTAGCAAAATCATGGAAATACAAATCAGTTTCCATAACAGCAAGCGTCATATTTCCAGATTCATAAGAACAACCCTCATACGCTTTATCGGCATAGGAATCCTGTATATAGTCTGACACATTCCTAACGGCACTTCCTGATAATGGTTCTTGCGTAGCCGCATTTATCAATGTGAAATCCATGCCGTGAATATACATATTATTTCTTGCATCTTCAACACTTGATTCTTGATCTACTTCTATTCCTATTTTTTCAATATCAGGATGTTCAGCATAGACCTTCTCCATTAATAAAACAAAGTTAACCAACAGTTCTTTGCTATCATCATAGTTCTGTTCTATTTGAGGTAATACCTCGGAAATATTTTCTTTAAAAATCTGATGTTCTGCTGGCGTCTTTATTGCGCAATCGGATAAATCCAAATCTTTTATATTCATTGTGCTTTCCTTTATTTTTCAATTAAGTTAATTTTATCACATAGCACAAAGAGATCAATGTATAGGAAAATTTTGCTTAGAAAACAAAAAAGGGCCGAAGCCCTTTTGTTAAGATATGATTTTAGATTGGTAGTAAGCGATTTTCTCTCGCATTTTCTCATTGAAATAAGAAACAGCCTCATCGCGACAAATCCTCGTGGAATGATAAGTATAGCCATTATGGAAATCAGTGTCTGTCTCAACATCCATTTTCTTCGTCAGACTGTTAGACAATCTTTCACCTTTTACCTCAACCTGATAGGATATATTAAGATCAAAAATCTTGATCTCTTGTTCATCAACAATCCTTAAATCCGCAGGCTTATCCAGATTTAAAAAGTATTGCTTCTCTGTGATGGTTTGCTCATACACGCCTTCTTTCAAAACATTTTCAGCGGTGATAGCCACATAAACCTTATCACCCACTTCAAGCTCAGGCACAAACACACGATACTCACTGTTAGGATCAAGCTCTACATGCTCGATTTTTAAATCTTCAATCACCGGAGCTTTTTTCTTTTTCCAGCCTGAAAGTTTTTCTTCTGCATTTTTAATATTTGTCCGATTAAAAATACGTGAAAAGAAACCCACCTGCTTAAGTGCCTGCTCCAACTCATCCATTGACTTAACAATATCTTCCAGGCGATGTGCTTTAAATGCATTACATGCCATGTCTTTAGTGTCAAAAACACGAGGAAATGAACCCATGCCTTTAAACGCCTGCCTGATAATGACCGTGCTAGGCGCATTAAATGGCACATCATACGTATAACCCAAACCAAAACGTGCCACCATCTCTTCAAAGCTATATGTGTTCATATCTCACCTTATATAATAAAATCGATAGCACCACTATAACACATCTGGTTATTGCGTAACAACTTCTTTTTCTAATAGTACCTCAATCATAGCATCAGCATATGCCTTATCAATCAATACTTCATTAATATACCACGCTTCATATAGATCCGATGGTTTATAAATAGAGAACAACACAGTGCCGTTCTTCACTGTAAGAGTATCAATCAAATTATTGCTATACAGCACACCAAAGATATTTCGTAGAGTCTCATAGCGCGTCTCAAGATTTTCATTCACTGCTTTGAAAATATAGTGTAGGCATACCTTTTCGCCTAACAACTCTACAGGGGAAATCTCTGATAGATTTTCAATAGAATCTACGCAAAGCTGAGCAAGCACATCTACAAGGCTGCGATTGAAATGCGCCACATCAAAGTTTTTTACTGAGAAAAGCTCTTTATCATACGCGCCAGAGTTTCGAGTAACTACATCTAACCCCGCCTCAGACAAAACATCATTAAGCTGTCCCTTAGTGAAGTAAAAAGCTTTACGCTCAAGTCTCAGCACATCACAAGAATAAATCAGGAATGTCTCAATCGCATTCTTGATATAAAAACCAGACACTTCTTTGCCATCAATCATGCCCTCTTGGCATGTAATAGCCGTAATCTCTTTCAGTGATTCTTTACTTAGCACACGCTGTTCTGTTAACTTTTTGAACCATTCGATATTTTTCATGAGAACCTCACTTATTCAGTATTTTATTTGTGAGTATCTTACCACTTTTGAGCGTGAAGTAAAAGCAAAAATTTAACTGGATTATCATTTAGGACTTTGCTATAATGGCATCACCACGTCAATGATGATATTTTAATTATTAATGACGAGGTGAAAATGAAATACGAAAGAGTTAACGTTAAAACGATGGTTGAGCAGATTGATCCCTATAATTTATCAGGTTCGCCTGATGATATTATAAACAAGCTTAACAACATTAAGGAGAAGTATCAGGATCAAGGACAAATAGAAATTAGTGCCGAATATTATGGCTATGATAATGGATGTTCAGAATATGTAGTCTATATCATCAGACCTCAAACGGATGAGGAATACAATCTGATGGTTGCCCAAAAGGAAGTGGAGGAACGCAAGGAAAACAATAAAAGAGCGCAAGTGCTTGTTGCTAAGAAGTTAAGTGGCAAGAAGTTAACCAGGAAGGAGATAGCGTTTTTGTCTTCCATCGGTATCGCTCTTTCTTAAAAAGAAAAAGGAGCACTGCTCCTTTTTTCTTATTCTTCCTTATGTTTCATCTTATCAGCAACTTTTGCCAGCCTTTCACGATAAGTTAACTTTTTCTCAGGCTCACCTGAGTCTGCCACTGCAGGATCTTCTTTTTGATCTGATGCAACAGTATTTTCTTTGGAGGATATCACAACAGCTTCTGTCTGACTTTTACTTTCTGTAGCCACGTCATCCTTTTCGTTGTTTTTCTCTATCCGAGCATGCATCTTTTCTTTAACCAGTTCTTTCTTAGCCTCTACATACTGAACAGTTTTGCTATTGACCACTTTTTCCTTTACTACATCTTTTTTAGCAACAACATATTCTTTAGCCTGAGCTTTCATAACAGATTTCATGTAAGCTTTTCCACTGTCAGAAAATAACCAACAGGTTCCCGCAACCACCACTATGATGAGCAATCCCAATACGACAGAAATTGGATTTCTCTTTTTTGGCTCTTTAACTGTATCCACTTTACACCCCTTTTTTAATAATGAAACAAAATCATACTGTATCAAGATAAAAATATCAAAACTATTCCATTGATAAGCGATTATGTTAAAATAGTATAAGTCATTTATAAGGAGAGATGTATGAGTAGAGCTATCGTTTTGGATGTAGACTGTGTTATTTTTGATTTTTATTTAGGCTTTGAGAAAAGCGCATCCATTTCATTGAAAAGAGACATAAAGCCCGTTAGAAAGGTGTATAATCTTTGCGAAAGATATGATTTGACGCCTTCCGAGCTTGCTCAGACATTTGAACATCTAGGTGAAAATTTTGATAAGTTTACATTATTGAAAGACGCCGATACCGCTTTTCATGCTCTACGTGAGGCAGACTTCAGTATTCATCTGGTTACTAGCATCTATCCATCGCTTGAGCAAAAAAGAATAACAAATCTCTTAACTTATAATCTTCAACCAGACACCATTGATTGTGTTGATAGCTTTAGCAAAGAACCTTTCATTCGTCGTTATGCACCCATAGCTTTTGCTGATGACAGGATAGAAAATCTCTTTGGCGTAGCTGATTTTGTTGACAACCTTGTTCTTATTAATAATGGCGATGACCAAAAGGGCTTTGAAGATAAACGTCATTTGATTACTCATGAAGCACCATCATTATATGAATGGGTTGTCTCTGTTCCAGAGTTTTTAGAAAAACCCCGGATGAGAAGAGGAATGCGTTTTTAAATAAAAGAGCCTCATGAGAGGCTCTTTATTATCTCTTCCTTTTAGGCTTCTTCTTAGTAGGATGCCTTTTTTCATAGTTCATAGAACGTGCTTTTCTTTTCGGTTTTTCATTTCTCTTCGAGTTCGACCAAAGATGCAGAATGAAAAAAGCAAACAATATCAGTGGAACCATTACATCTGAACAATAATAGAATATGTGTGGTAACTTTTCTATATAAACCTCGAAGAAACCACTACTACTTTTATCAAACAGCGCAATACCTATAGTAATAAACAATGATACAAAAAGGGGCAGCGCAAGTAAAACGGCAGCAAGCAAAAATAGAGGCGATACTGAAACAATCGCAAAGCTTGAAACTACTCTTGGCAAGGTGTCCCATGATGAAAAAGCCTCATTAAAAACACCAATCCAGTGAAAAATAATTCCCGTGACCATTATAAATTAACTCCCTTTAAATGATAAATTTATGCTGATTGTAAAGCATAATCAGTTCTTGTTTAGAAATGCTTGGATTTCCCGCCGTATTGAGTTTAACACTATTCCAGTCAATCTCGCTCAATACTTTCCTTACACTGTCATTTTTCTGTTTCATAAAGTAATGAGATGCCGACGCTATCACATTGTCAATATCCTTTATCCTACCCGCATTAACACCCACACGTTGAAACGCAAAATCAGCCAGATCACGGTCTTTACAGAAAGTAAAATCATCTGTGGTCAACTTAACTGGTTTTTCTCTTAAGACATCTCTCTTTACCCACACTTGAAAAACACAAGGAACGTCTTTATCTTGACCATTAAATTCAAAAGAGTTATCAGCAAGATCTTCCTCATAGACCAAATGAAAATACAGATCGAGCTTATTCTTAACGCTCTCCTTCTTAAAAGTCTTTGGCACAATAAATCCAATTGCAACACTGACGATAGCACACTTATTAAAGAAACGAATCGCTAAACTTGAGTTCTTTCCAAAAGGAGGGTTACCTATGGTAAAATAGACACCATTAAAATCATTGAACTCAAAAAAGTCAGACTCTATAACACCATCTGTCTTTGGTTCAAGATCAATACCTAACTTGTTCTCAGGCAATAAATTATAAAAAGAACCTGTTCCAGCACTCGGCTCTAAAAAGTTGTCAAACACCAGATCCTGAGCAGCAATGATACTTAGTGCTTTTTCAAAGCACATTTTCGCTATGTGTGGCTTGGTATAAAACTGATCTAGTATTCTTGATTTACTCATTATTTTCTCTTTTATTAAATACGCGTGATGAACTTTCTATAGATAACGGTAAGTTCATATCACCATACTTCCCATCATATACTTTATACATAGAGGCATTCTCAAGCAAAGCATTCAGTCCAATACTGCATTGGAGTCTTCTTTGCGTCTTACTGTCAATCTTAGGGTTTAACTTAATAATAGACTGGCCTTGCTGATTAAGCTGAGACTTCACATCACGACTAAACTTACGTGCTTCTACATGCTCTCCCGGACCAAAACCTCTTATACCTTCGTGGAACTCACTGACAGACTCTGCTGAGATATCGCCTCTTAATCTAGCCCAATCATCTTGCTTGACCAAAATCTCGTAGATCTCGTTGAACACTTTCTCATCACTGTTTTGCTTATACTTACCAACAACAAAAACAACATCTGTCTCATAGCTGAAGACGCGGGAGGCATCACCCAAGCAGACAGTATTTGTTTTTGTTGTTTTCACTGAAGTATTAATCTTAGTGAGTGGAACCGGGATGTCGAATATCTCAGTATAGGGAACGACTTCTTCTACTCCCATTTTTGTTTTTATCAGATCCTCAAACATGAATCCGTGATGCTGATTATTTGACATTAAACGCCGCCTTTATTGTTTTTATTTTCCATTATTATTAAATATTTGTCTCTATTTTTCAAATTTATTTGCTTAATAAAAAAGAGTTTGCTACATTATTCATCAGGCATCCTTTGATCTCCACCGCCCACCGTTCTCTGAAAAAGGTAAACTAAGGACTTTAGAAAACTTAAATTAACTCAAAATCATATAAATCAACTATCATGATAAGATTTAAGTCAACGAGAACACGCGATAAAAATCTTATTGAATATAGGTGAACAATATGAACAAAGAATTTACTTTGCAGAACTTTAAATCTGCCGCATCAAAGACTGGTCAAATCCTAACTCAAAAAGGCCACAAAATCCCTCAAAGCACTCTGTACCATGCGCTTTCTGTTTTCGTTGGCGCTAAGAACTGGAATACCTTGCAAGCTGAACTTCAGGGAGCATCTTCTTCTGAGACATCTCATGTTGACATTGTTAAACATACTGCTGATTTATTAAACCAAATGTCAAATAATACCCATTGGCCTGATGACTTTATTTATGACGAAAGCGTTATTTTATCTACTGAAAACATCAAAAAACATCTTATTAAAATAGCACAGGCTTATTATGATAGCAGTCTTCAAAATCAGTTAAGTATTGGCTATCAAGTTAAAAAAGATTTTCTTGAGGATGATGTTTATTTTCTTCTTCAAAGGAGCTATCCTGCTTCGTTAGAATCTTCATTAACAATTTTTAGACCCCTTAAAGATAATACCCTATATATGGGGAAGAAAAGCTACCATAAAGAAAACAGGACTATTTTATTTAATCACTTTGATTATTTTGATCGCAACATATCAAAAGCATTGCTTCCGCTTGTGCTTATGAATTATCTTCACGATCAATATGATATTTGGGGACATCCAAATCCTTATCATCTACTTAAAGAGCAGCTAGTATCCTCTTTTTTACAGGAGGCGGGCTATAAAGATATTTCAAACTATTTCTTAAGCTTTATTCATGAAGATCTTAGAGACCAATACGCTATTCGTTCTTTTTCGGATTTCTTTTCTGAGGTGTTAGTTGAGTTAAGAAAGTATAAATCAATCACCCCTGAGCTTATTAACCGTATATTTGAAAAAGAAAAAAGAGGGATATCTCAAAATATTATTTCATCTTTTCCTATTGGAGATTTTCCAGACACACTAAGTAGAGATATAGGAGCCATGCCATTTATTTGCTCTGACGAGCAGTTGGTGGTTTTTAAATCAGCACTCAAAAATATTGATTCAAAACAGAAAGTTTATACTCTTGATGTTACGTGCTATTGGAATGAATCACTCACGGGTGAAAAATATAACTCACTAAAACATACGTTAGATTTCCTTATGAAACTTATCTGAATCATTTTTTATCCTTTAAAATAAACCGCTCGTCAGGGCGGTTTTTCTTTTCCTTAAAATTATTACCACACTTATTTGCTTTAATACAATATGTAGAATATAATGGACTTATATCACATTTTAAAGTTTAGAGGGATTTATGAAAACATTAATCAAAACCACAACAGAAATTGTAGTGAGAGACACTGTTCCGGGAACACTACAGGATGATCATGTCCGTATTGAAGTAAAAGAAGTGGGCTTATGCAGAACGGATCTTTATGTGGCAGACGGAACTATACCTGTAGATAAAGATATTATCTTAGGTCATGAGTTTTCAGGCGTTATCGTCGCGTCTAACTCTCTTAATTTCACCATCGGTGAGCGCGTAAGCCTTAACCCACTTTTTGACACCAAGTTCATGGGGCTTGATTTTGACGGATGCTTAAGAGAAACTATCGATGTTCCTGCTAGCCAGGTTGTTAAGGCTTACGAACTGGATTTTAAAACCGCCGCTTATCTTGAGCCTGTAGCTGCTTCAATGGCTGTGCTTAAAGTTTGTAAAGACAAAGAAGCTAAAGGTGCTGTTTTTGGCTATAATCGCATTGCTGAACTGACTTATCTTATCCTTAAAACAGAAGGCTATAATATTGAATGGCTGGATGAGAAAAAAGGCTATGGAGAAGATGACCATAATCAATATGATTACATTGTAGAAACTCTTTTCCATGAAGAAGATCTTAAAACAATCATTAAGCTTCTCAAGAAAGAAGGAACATTAGTAGTCAAAAGCCGTAAGAAAAGCGTTACTGGATTGATTTCCTCTGATCTGGTTGCTAAAGAGCTTACCTTGCGTTGTGTTAACTATTATGATTTTAATGATACAATGACGTGGCTTACTCAAAATAAACATGTTGTAGCCCATCTACTTGGACACTCCTACCCGTTTGAAGAGTGGAGAGATGCTTTTAATGAAGCATATAAAGGCGAAAGTAAAAAAATCTTTATTCATCTTTAAGGAAAATAATAATGTGTGGAATCGTATGCGGATCAGGCAACGTGCTCATCCCAAATGAAATAGAAGAAAGTCTCAAAAAAATCAATCATCGTGGCCCTGACGAACAAGACTACTATCTTGCTCAGGGCTTCTTTATGGGCCATACCCGCCTTTCAATCGTGGATCTGCAGGGCGGTCATCAGCCACTATGGAATGAGGATAATACCATCGTTGCTGTCGTTAATGGTGAGTTCTATGACTATGAAGAACAACGTCGTTTATTGATTAAGAAAGGCCATAAATTTAGAACAAATAGCGACAGTGAAATGTTGATTCATCTCTATGAAGAGTTTGGTGAGAAATGTCTTAACTATCTTCATGGAGAGTTTTGCTTTGTTCTCCATGACACCAATAAGAAAACATGGTTCTGCGCACGTGATAGAATTGGCATACGTCCTCTTCAGTATTTCTATAAAAATGGCGCATTCTTTATTGCTTCTGAAGCTAAATCACTTATGGCATTCAATCAGGTTAAAAACCAATCTGGATTTGATAGAGAAAGCTTTTGGTTTTCTCAGCATATGCAGTACCTTCCTTTAGATAAAACTCTGTTCAGTCATATTAATATGATAAAACCGGGCCATTATCTTATTGTTGAATCCAATAAAGAACCTGTTCAACATGAATACTGGAATCTGAAAAATATTGAACAGCAATCAGGCATCTCTTTTTCTGAAGCAAAAGAAAAGGTTCACTATCTGTTAAATAAAGCTGTAGACAAAAGATTACCTGAAGAAGTTAAATGGGCTACGCATCTCAGTGGTGGAATTGACTCAAGTCTGGTTACAGCCTTAGCTCGTCAGAAATCACAAAATCCTGCGACCGCCTTCACCGTTAAGTTTACTGATGATTCATTTTACGATGAGAGTATATTTGCTCAGGAAACGGCTGACTTTCTTAATGTTGATTTAGTCTCTATCCCTGTAAGCTTTACCGATATGATTAAAGCCATTCCTGCTGCTGTTTATCATGCCGAAGGATTAAGTATTAATGGTCATCTTGGCGCAAAATACATTTTAAATAAAGTCATTAAAGAGCATGGCTTTAAAGTTGCATTAAGCGGAGAAGGATCTGATGAGATCTTTATGGGGTATTCTCACCTAAAACAAGACTATCTAACTGAACACGCATTACAAAAAATGGAAAAAGATTACCTTACCGGATTCCAACTTCCTGACAGCAACATAATGGATCTGTCTTCCATACAAGATAAACTTGGTTTTGTTCCAACTTGGATTCAAGCCAAATCTTCAATGGCGTATAAGTTCCAGCCACTTTGGAATAAAGATTTCCATTTTAATACCAATCCCTATTCAGATATCCTTCCTGACTTAACCGGATATAGCTCTAACCTGAAGGCGAGCAGTGCTTCTTGGGCAAAATATTGCCTTAATGGTTATATTCTTAAAGTGTTAGATGACGCTCAGGCTATGGCTCATAGCATAGAGGGGCGCTTACCATTTTTAGATACAGAACTAATGGAATATGTTTATAGCTTACCTGATGATGTTTATTTCCATAATAACATTGAGAAGGGATTGCTGCGTGAAGGTTTTAAAGGTGAACTACCGGATAGCATCATCAATAAAACTAAGCAATCATTCATGTCTCCCCCTATTAATCGTTTCCTCGATAATAAAGAGTTTATTGAAATGATTGAGGAATACATTTTAGAAAATAAAACATTGGCTGACTTGCGCTTATTTGACATGGACAAGTTGAAGGAACTTATTTATGGCGGAAACCGTGAACAAATGAATCTTGAACCTATTATTATGACATTACTTTGCACTGGTATTATTACTAAGGATTTAATAGCATGAGTTGGAACGAATCTTTTTTTAACCTTTTTTATCAAGAACTTTTTATGTCGCGGACTCAAGAGAGACTAGAGTATGAAACTTCTCTTATTGCTCAGATTACATCAATGAAACCTTCTGACAGCATTGCTGACTTTTGTTGTGGCATTGGCGACCTCTTAAACACCTTTTCACAGAAAGGCTACGATGCTTATGGTGTCGATTTCTCTGATGAATACGTTCAGGCAGCCAGAAATAGATTTAATCTTGATAATGTCTTTAAAGGTGATGCACTTACCTATGACTTTAATAAACAGTTCGATGTGGCTATTAACTGGTATAGCAGTTTTGGTTATTTTGATGACCAGAGCAATCAAGTTTTATTGAATAACATACATCGTCAGCTCAAGCTTGGTGGAAGGTTCGTATTAGAGATTTTCAATAGCTATGACATTATCAGAACGTATACAGATAAACTTGAGTATGATAAATCCTATCAGGGCAAGAATGTCCATGTTATAAGACAATCAAGACTTGATCTTGAAAAAAGGGAAATTCATCAGGAATGGGACTTTGAATATGAAGGCAATATTCAGCATCATAGCACAACAAATAAAATCTATTTCATTGATGATATTATTAATAAGATGAAAATGGCTGGCTTTAAAAATATCTCGTGCTTTGAAAGCCCTACTTATGATATCATACTTAATCCAGCCACACTCGATTCTAAAAGACTACTTTTTATAGGTGAGAAATGATCCTGTTTAATACATTCCATAAAACAGCCAAGAAGTATCCTGATAACACTGCCTTAGTTCATCATCAAAGCAAACTGACATATAAGGATTGCCTTCTATTGATTGATAAGCTTTGCTTGCTTCTGAAAGACGACCATAATTACTCAGCAACGATATTTTTACCTAAGAATGAATATGCTATTCTCTGGCAGCTTGCCCTTAACAAAAGCCAGAATGTTTTTACCTCTGTGGATGCGTTAACACCTCATGAGAGAATCCTTGATATTATCAACCAAAATCAAAGCAAATGGCTTATCACCGCTCCTGATATCGATACATCTTTGCTGAATGGTTTCAATATTGCTTTTTCCTGCGAAAGTTTTATTTTGTGGTCTACCCAATACTCCGCACGTTACAAAGATGTTACCCATATTTATTTTAGCTCAGGCTCTACTGGAAAGCCTAAAGGAATCTATCTGAATGATGCGCCAATTCCTGAAGTTGTGATTGCTCAAGCTAAGCAACTTGGCGTTGGTCCAGGCTCTCATTTTGCTTGGTTATTAAGCCCTTCGTTTGATGCGAGCTTGTCGGATATTTATCTTACTTTATTCAGTGGAGCAACATTACATATCTGCGATTTTGCCCAAAATAAGGTGAAAACACTGCGTGATTATTTTTGCACTAATAGCATTACACATTCCGATATTTCTCCTTCAGTATTGCCTCTGCTTAATATTAATGATTTCCCTTCTTTAAAAGGTGTCATCTTTGGCGGAGAAGTTGGAAATGAGTTAGTTATTAAGGAATGGGCTAAGCGTATTAAAATGTTCAATGCTTACGGCCCAACAGAAACCACTATCTGCTCAAGTTTTAAAGCAGTGGACGACAACTGGACTTCCGACAACATCGGTCAGCCATTGCCCGGCGTTGAGTATATTATCAATGAAGATAATGAACTTCATATTGGAGGCTCTCATGTCTGCATAGGTTATAATCAGGAAAGTCTTAACTTAGCTAAGTTTTATGAAAAAGATGGTCGGCGTCTTTATAAAACAGGCGATCTGGTTAAGCGCGTAGGCGATGATTATTTCTTCTTAGGCCGCAAGGATAGGCAGTTTAAACATAATGGTGTTTTGATTAGCCCTGAAGAAATTGAGAAAACCGCACTTAAACACGGTTGTAAGGAAGCGCTTTGCAAAAAAGAAGAGAAGTTCACTTTATATTATACTGGCGATCTCACAGCGTTTGAGTTGCGAGCAAAGCTCTCGTTATCACTGAACAAAAATATGCTTCCTGTCGTTATTGAGGCTGTTAAAGAACTGCCTAAAAACATCAATGGAAAGGTGAAAATATGAAGCTTGATATGAACACTCAAAGCCTGTCTTTACTTGTCCCTGAAATCTCTGGCAATTCTTTTTCTCGTTCATCAAACAACCGTATTTTGGTTACAGGTGGCGCAGGCTTTTTAGGCATTCACTTACTGCGTGATTTGGCAGAATCCGGGCATTATGACAAAATCTATACGATTGTCAGGAATCCTTCTAAGCTTTTATCTCAGGCTGCTTATTATGATATTTTTGGAAAATGGCTTGAATCAATAACCGTTATTGAGGGTGATTTACTTACTTTATCAGAGAATCTTTTTCCTGACGTTGAGTATGTCTTACACAGTGCAGCAGAAATACATTGTTTAAAAAACCGTAATCAACTCTGGTCTAATAATGTCTTAGCAACCCAGCGTATTGCGGAGCTTTATAGGTTAAATAAGATTAGCTTTATATCTACATTGTCAGTTTTTGTGTCTTCTAACCAAAAGGGCTTACATTTACCTCAAAGTATTCCTTTATCTGATGATTACTCTCTGTATGGTGGATACGCGCAAACAAAGTTCATTGGAGAAAAGATAATAGAAAAGGTTAATGGCAATATTATCCGGCTTGGTCTTATTACGGGATCAACGCATAGTGGGATTTTCCCTGCAGACTTTTTCACGCAAATCGTGAAACTTCTTGAGCTTACAAAATGTTATCCTGTAGGTTATCAGGAGAGCTTTGTTGATATGACTCCTGTAGATTATGCCTCTCAAGAAATACTTAAAGCTATGCATAAAACAAATACTATTGTCCACATTGCGAATAAAGAAAGCACATCGATTAATGATTTTATCTTAGATCTTAATCTTAAGCCTGTTGATAAAAATGTATGGCTGGAATCCATTAAGAGCTTAGGTAATCTTGAGCAGTATTTATTGCGCTATGCCTTCTTTAAGGACGAGATGTTTTCAGATCATTTTAACTACTTCAATCTTGATCTGTTTCAGTCTACAGGACATCAATATGGTATAGAAAAATCGCTTCCTATAGATAATGAAAGTATGTTAAAATTATACATATCAAAGATAACCGAAAGGATATAAAATGAAACATCAAAAAGGTTTAGTGATTGGTAAGTTTATGCCTCCTCATAAAGGTCATGAATACATGATTCGTTTTGCTAAGGAGTGCTGTGAAGAACTTACTGTGGTTGTGGATTGCCTCAGCACGCAGACTATTCAACCTGAGCTAAGGAAGAAATGGCTTGAGGAGCTTATTCCGGGTATTACGGTGATTGCTCTTGATGAGTTCATGCCTCAAGATCCTTCAGACACGCCTGATTTTTGGCCTATTTGGATTAATAAGCTTAAATCGGTAGCTGGTCAGCCTGATGTATTAATTGCGTCTATGGACTATGGTTGGGAGCTATCAGAACGTTTGGGATGTGAGTTCATTCAGTGTGATATTGCTCGTGAAAGCGTGCCTATTTGCGCAACAAAAATCAGAGCTAATCCTTTTAAATATTGGGATTTCATTGTTGAAAGCGCTCGTGGATTCTTTATGAAAAAGATTTGTTTGATTGGGCCTGAGTCAACAGGGAAAAGCGAAGTTGTTAAGGCATTAGCTAAGCATTTTAATACTGTTTTTGTTCCAGAGTATGCTAAGGCCATCATTGACTCTCAAAAGGGTGAGTTTCATCTAAGCAATGTAGTTCCGGTAGGTTTTGCTCAGATTCGCACAGAGAAAGCATTGGAGCGTATGACAAATGGGTTTATGTTTTGCGATTCTGATGTGATTACAACGATGGTTTGGTCGGAGGAACTATTTGGCGTTATTCCTGATGAACTTATTGAGATAGCGAAAACGCAACACTATGATCATACTTATCTTTGCTATCCTGACACTCAGTGGGAATCTGACACACATCGAGATGTCTCACAAAACGCATCAGGAGATGATTTCAGGCTTAAGATGTTTAATCGTATGGAAGAGTTGCTTAAACTTTATAACAGGCCTTACAGTGTGATTAAAGGCTATGACAAAGAGCGCACCATTGCTGAAGAGCTTACTAAAAAATACTTTTAAACTGTAAATATAAAAAGAGAGGCAAGCCTCTCTTTTAACATTATGCGTTTTATGCGGTTCTTACATTTTCATCCGTCTTTTAGGTATTTCTAAAATATCAGAGAGTTCAAGTTCGTTAGCTTTTTTATTATTTACTATCTCACCTACCACTAATTTGTCCTTCATATATTTTACATAGTTAGGGTTTCTGAAGCTTGAAAATAAAACAGTATCAAATTTGTAATTTGGATTACCAGTTCTTTCATAAACTTCTCTATATTCTTCATTTTCTTCATCAGTATTTGCGTTTTCAAAACCATTCTTTGATACCGCATAGACCTTAAACTGTAAGGACGTAGGGTATGACGAGTAAACATCATTTAAATCTAAAAGATGGCAATAGATACTTTCAACCTTTTTTTCATCAAGTATAGCTCGATAGTCATCTCCAAAAAGATTCAATTCTTTAACTTTTTCATAGTCGATTTTGAAAATATCCCAATATTTTAACTCCACTCCATTACTGTCTGTTATACCTAATCCAAGATTACGTGCATTTTCTTGATTCTTTGATGGCATTATATTTTGTTTTTTCATTAACTGTTCAACTGAAAGTTCACGCATATCAATATTGTTTATTTTCTCAAAAACGCCACAAGCAGATTTACCTGTTAAATACGATATAAATGACGGAGATTGGTCATAATCTTTATCATGAATAGAGTTGTCTTTTATATAATAAATATCCATTCCCACTACATTCATGCCATTAGCGCCGAATAAAAAATGGATAAACATATCATCTATTTTTTCATCTCTCAGATAAGCACCCATATTACTTCCTTCAAAAGAACTGCCCTCTAATTTCCTGAAATTAAAACGGAATAAATCGTTCCTCATTAACTCTTCATCGTTGATTTTCATATTCAACAATAAATCAATACGCTCCTTGGATTTTTCATCCTGAGATGGAGCGTTATTCACATCAGAAATATCAAGTTCCACACTGTCCGTATGATTTGAGACTTTTTCAAAAAGGTTATATTTATGGAACTTCTCAAGCAAATAAATACCCCCATCTACACGCTCAAAATAAGTATCGAGTTTGCGATCATCTTGATTACTTTCTTTGAAATATTCAAGTGTTGAGCTATTCTCTTCTTCTGTCTTACCATTTGTGAGTTGTGAATCTGCTACAGCATAAATATAGATTCGAGGATGACTGAAACTATGATTTGTTATTTTATTCATATCCGCGATATGAAAATAGAGAGAATCAACATTAAAAGATTCAAGCTTATCCATAAAAGCTTTATTAAGAAGTGGGTTTTCGCCGCTCATGCTTTCTTTTATTTTAGCATAATCAAGCTTAACAATATCACCATAGACAATATCTTCACCTATATTAGTTTTGATATTAAGAGGCTTGTCCGTAATGCTTTCATCAGCGTTTTCTGGTGGAGTATAAGTATGCGAAGCGCGTAAGATTTTAATGTCAAGATTAGTATTGGTCGTGTTGAATAATCTATTTATTACACCTTCACTTTCTTTACCCATAACATAGGAAAAGAAAGGAGCGCTATTTTCAAAAGTGTTAGAAAGTATCTCATCATTTTTAACATAGTAAATATTATAGCTTGGCACATTCAGTTTGCGCTCTGAATCAAAAGCAACATGGATATAGACATCATCTACACCTTTTTCGGCAAGATCTCGTCCAAAGTTGCTATTTGAAAAAGGCGTATCCATTATTTTTTTGAAATCAAAATGGAAAACATCACCGATAAAAATCTCACCATCTTTACATTGCTTATTAATCTTCATAACTTACCTCTTAAGTATTTATAATTGATTATATTATATCAGGATTACCTTTCTCAGTCATCATTTATAATATTTATTCTTTAGATTAATATATAGATAATATTTTTAAACATTCTCCTTTTTAACAGTTTGAAATTATCAATAATAAAGGCCTCCGGGAGGCCTTTATTATTCTTTTCTTACTTGTTAAGATTTATAATATTTTGTAAAGAGAAATCGAAATATTTGCGAATATCATCCTCACTTACACTGCCTTCGGATAGTAATGCTTTTATAATCTTAGTTTTTGCCTCATCCTCATCATTTGCCAGCATACCTAGTATTAACACATGACCCGTCAGCACCACATCAAAAATAGATGAATCTATTTTCATGTCTGGATTAAGATCTGCTAAGCAAATAACATCAGGCGCACGTCTCAATGCATTTCTGCATATGGCTTCTAATGAATCAAAAGGAGATTTTTGATAATATCGCGAATAAGCGACCTCATAGGATGAGTAATTCTCCCAAAGATTTTTAGCAAAACAATCAGCATGTTTCTCAAGATCAAGTGAAATTTCTTTGTCACTTTGATAATGCAATATTTTTTTTATCCACTCATTTTCTTCTACAATAGAGGAAAGCAATACGTTATTTATGTATTTAATATACTCCTCTTTATCTTTTGAGATAACAAGGGTTAGACCATAAGGTCTCTTTTTAACAATATCATCATTTTTAGCAGTATTATTGTTTGAAAGTTGTGCTTCAAGCGTATTCCAGTTTTTAGCACCAAGGAAAACGGATAGCATATTCAGCATAACACCACGAGGAACATCATAACCTTTACCTTTGAGGTAGTCAGATGCATTGCAAGACGCAGATTTGAAATTCTGCACGGTAAACTCTTTATTCATATTTTCACCTATGTAATAGAGGATAGCAGCTTATTCCCGTTAGCTTAAATCCCAACAATGGATGAAAGATTTAAGTAATAAAGTCCTTAGTTTACCTGTTTCAGGGAACGGAAGGCAGTAAAAAATAAAGGAAGCCTGACCGAGATCATAGCTTCCTTTTTTTCTTTAATCAAGTTTTATTTATTACACTTTAAACTTGGAGATAGAGTGGTAAAGGTTTGATACCTGTTCATTCATAGAAGATGATGCCGAAGTCGCCTCCTCCACTAATGCTGCGTTCTGCTGAGTCATTCCATCCAAACCATTAATCGCATTGTTAATCTGATTAATGCCATCAGTCTGCTCTTTAGTTGAGATGTTGATTTCCTTAATCATAGATTCAATCTTATGAATCGACTCATCTATCTGTGTCATCTTCTCTTCAGAAAGCGACACTAAACCATGACCTTTAGCTACAAGGTTAGAAGAGTTAGCAATCAAATCCCTAATCTCTTTAGCTGCTGTTGCCGACTTAAGAGACAGGTTTCTAACTTCCCCCGCAACCACAGCAAATCCTTTACCCGCATCACCTGCTCTAGCAGCTTCTACAGCAGCGTTAAGTGATAGAATATTAGTCTGGAAGGCAATCCCATCAATCACAGATGTAATCTCTGAAATCTTTAAGGAAGCCTCTTTAATCTGATCCATTGTCTGAACAACATCAGAAACTGCTTTTTTACCCTGCTCTGTATTCTTAGTTGCTTGCTGTGTTAACACTTCTGATTCTTTTGAGTGCTCATAGCTTAACTTAGCACCTTCTGAAATCTGAAGGGATGAAGCTGCGATAGACTGAAGAGACATTGCTGTTTCTTCTGTTCTGTTCGACAAATCAAGATTACCCTGCTGGATTTCTCTTGACGCCACAGAAATCTCACCCGCACTTTCTTTAATCTTCTGAATCGCATTGGACAAGTCTTTAATCATATTATTCAGGTATGCCAACAGGCTATCATCATACTTTGTATTTATCAGCACACTCAAATCACCCGTTGCTACACGCTTCATAATAGCAATCGCTTCTAAAGGCTCACCCCCGATTTTGCTAAATACGCTTTTAACCAACCATGTAGACATTGCAATCAGTATCATAATAGCCACAAAACCTTGAATCAGCAGCGTACCAATTTCTTTATACAGCAAGTCATCTAAGTCATCGATATACAAGCCTGAGCCAATCATCCAACCCCAAGATTCCAAGTTTACTACATACTGAAGTTTAGGCACAGGTTCTGACTCACCTGCTTTAGGGAAGTTGATTTCTACAAATGCTTTACCACTTGAGCTATTTAACAGAGCATCTCTCATCTTAACAATACCGTATACACCGGGAGACGTTTCGATATTCTCAATTCGTTTCACGCCATCCCATTCTGGATGTGGTGGATGCATAACGGTTACACCATCAGTACCAAAAATGTAGAAATATCCAACACCATTATCATACTTCGCATTTTTAATCGCTAAAATAGCCTGCTTCTTAGCCTCATCCTCAGACATTTTCCCTTGCTCTGCCAGTTTCTGAAAATCATTGGCAATGTTGTAGACGATCTGAACACCCGTTTCAAGCTGCTCCTTTCTTGAATCATAAAGCTTATTATATGAGTGATATACCGTTATCGCTGTAAAGGCGAGAAACAACAAACAAATCATTGCAACAAACGCTCTCATTTGACCCTTTAATGTTTTCATCTACGCTATCCTTTTGTAATTGTGTAAAACGATTATCTGCTAGCTTATAATACATTGCAAATGTTTTATTTTTACAGATTAAGCAGCATATAATATCGTTAAAATGACTTTGACTAACCTTAAACACCTGATCAAAAATGCTCCTTTGAATAAATACCATGCTAAACAACTGGTTAGCGACTGATGTAAAAAGAGGCTAAGATTGAATTTAGTTTAAGTTGGAACATTGAGCTTATTTTATTTCTTTGATTTTCCTAGCATTTTTTCGATTGCAATAACAAGTCTATTTTGTTGAAATAAAAAAGAGCCTATTTAACAGGCTCTTAGCTTTTATGGTAAAACTTTAATAAAAATAACCTATCTCTTTTATAGGCCGAAGTTAACTCATTCTATTCTTAGGTTTTTTCTCTTGCTGTATGAGATTGTTAAAATGTTCGATATTTTCCACTCGGAAAGCAGCAGCTTCAGGATGTCCTCCACCTCCAAACTTCTCTGCTATTGTCTTCACATCAAAACCTTTAACTGAACGCAGGCTACATGCAACTATGCCATCTTCCTGCTCTTCCCATATCATTGCGTAGCTTCCTGACATCTTATTTACGATATCGCCCAAGTCGCTTCTATATTGGATTGGAGCATTCACCATTAACCCTGAATAACCTCCAAGTTTCACAGGTTCAGCATTATTAGCATAACCGTTAAGCATTTCGATATAATCATGATAGATAATCTTTCCTTTCTTTATCATTGCTTGAACATTGCTTTCGTCTCTTAGCAAATCGATGAAGAATTGCTTGTCATAATCTTTCGGTTGCTTTCCATCAAGAATAGCGGCGTGAAAACCTTTGGTTTCATCTTCAAAGGCAAAGCGCCACAGATCGTAATCTTCGACTATTTTAACAATAAGAGGAGGCTCGATATTAGAATGCAGGTATTTCCACGTTAGCATGGCTCCACTTTGGCTGTTATCATCACTAAAGTGAATCTCAAGTTTTGTGGCTGGCTGATTATGTTTAAGTTCTCTTAGCTCATCAATAGTTGGCTTCATAGTTTTATGATGATCGATAATCACTACCTTATTGTTTTGCTCTAAGAACATTTCCACTATAGATTTTTTCAGGCAGATATCAGCCATGATAACATCACCATTTTTTGCTTCTTTGGCAACACTAATAAAAGCATTATATCTTTCGGTATAGACAGGATCAGCATCGGCATAGTCTATCTCAAGATAGGTTGCGCTATCTTTGTATTTTTCTTTTAATATGGCACAAGAGCAACAGCCATCCACACAGTTAGCATGAGTAATAATAAGTCTGTTCATTTTTCCTCCTTAATATTTATATTATTAGTATACAGCATACTTTGAATAGATACTATTTAAAAACTATTGCGGTTTAGTTCCTGTCTGATAAAATTAAGATAAACCAACCAAAAGGAAAACTTATATGTCTGAAAACTTAAAAGACCTTTCTCAAGCGGAACTTATTGAGAAATTAACCGCTCTTGAGAAAGAAAACACACAACTGAAAGAAATCAGCGCAGAAAAAGACCAAGCTTTTTTCAGGAATGTTGAAAGTTCGTTTACTATGTTAATGGCTGCTGAAGGGATTGTTCAGAATCCAGATTTGTCTGACATTTATATGAAAACGCTTCTTAACCAGAAATCTGAGCATAAAGATGAGTTTACTCGCTATTCAAGTGCTATCTATAGAGAAGCTGAAATCGTTGGCGCAACACCTGAAAAGCTTAATCAACTTTATCATGCCGCAACCGCTTCAGGGTTGACCGAAGCTGAGCTTTATGCTGATGCATTGAAAAACTCAAAAGAATATGGATTGATTGTTGAGCAAGTTATAGAAAGAGCGGGTTCTTATCAGCCAGTTTATCATAACCAGTCTCAAATGAATGATCCTCGTTATGATTATGAGTATTACCCGGAAGACCCGAAGACAAACTTTGAGTTATTAAAAGATGTTGCTAAGACGCTTCATCGTGAAACGCTATGCGATCCCTTTAATTACAATGGAAGCATCGAATCAGCATCACAGGCAATGGGTAAACTTTATCGTGTATTAAGCACAGATGCATATATCGATAATAAAGACACACAGGAAACCTTTACTAAATATCTCAACGATTTCATGTATGATGATAATCCATTAGATAACCGTGCGCTTATTGCTATTGCTAAACAAGGTATAGTTCCTGTTGATACTGATAAAATTTTAGCAGAGTCCGTGGCAAAATGTTTCCAGAACACGCAAGACCCACAGCTCGAAGCTAAGTTTGTTAAACAAATGGAAGAAGACTTTGCGCCTTTAGTTAAGCTTGGTGTATTTAATGATGAGTTGAAAGGCAGCAAAGAAGGTTTCTTCGCACGATTGGAAAAAGCACTTCCAGCAGAACTTTCACCAGCCCTTAGCAGCATTATTAGTGAATATAAAGAAGAAGCTGGCTTAACGAGAAGAAACTCTCCAAGACCATAATAATATTTTTAAAATTAATATAAAACAGAGGCTTGCATCCTCTGTTTTTCTTTTTATACAACGAAAAACCTTCACTTCCATATAGCAAATCAGATATAATAGTTGTCTATTAACAAGGAGACAGTATGACTGATATTTTAGAACGCCTTAAAGAACTGAAGAAGAAAAAAGCTGAACTTAAAAAAGAAGCCGCAAAAATCCGTGATGATTTCGCAGCCTATATTTCTGATAAAAGCATTCCTTTAGCCGAAAGATGGGCCATTTTTTCAAAATCACCTGATGAGCTAAATGAACATAATGATTCTTTTATTCACGCAAATACCAAGGGACTTCAATATATTTTAGATAACTGGTTTGATGCACCGGAAGTATATGGTCGCGGCAAGCGAATTAAAACTAAAGATTTATTCGAAGACACCTTTAAAAACTCTAAACTAGATTATAATCCAGAACACCATGATGAGAAAGAAATTGCCTTGTATAAAGAAGCAATGGAAGACATCCTGAGTCAGAACTGCGGATCGTTTTGCTATGATTGGTAATAACAAAGCTTGTTGAGCAGGCTTTGTTATTTTAAATCCTAATAGTTTTATTATGACTTAATCTTGAGGTTATTTCTTCTTTAGCTCTTATCATCCTTTCATAAGAACTCATCACATCAGAATAACCTATCGAAAAGTTATTTTCACCATCATTAGAGTAGCTTACGGCCATTGCACTTTCTATGACGTTATCCACGTTAAAGACATTACCATAGGCCATACCTGTTGCTATTGCGCCTATTGCTGTTCGATTAAATCTGGATAATAGCACTTCATCTTGTGGATAAGAAAAGCCAAGCATTGCACTCAACGTAGTAATACTGTTCATTTCTTTTTTTACGGTGGCTATATCTATTTTATCCACAGGACTTGCCTGTATATTATATACATCTTCTATGCTTTTTATAACTTCAATATTATAAGAGGTATTATCTTTCATGATATTTCGGTGTTCATTTTCTGAAATATAGGAATAATCTTTGGCAAAATTGCTCGGCATAACGACTAGCTGATTAATCAAAGACTGAAAGCATTTACTTAGCTTGTCTTTTACCTTTTCAGTATCAATCAACTTTATCTCATTGTTCTTATCGATAAAAATACGTTCATCAGAACCATCACGTAAGGCATGACATAAGCCTATAAAAGCACAAGGCTCATCATCGGTATAGCGACCATGAAACAACTCTCCTATCTTAGGCAAGCTATCCTCCCTATGTTCGTAATGGTCCATTTTTACTTCTTTCACAAATCCATTTTTCGTTAACCCCCAAAAATAAGCACAATCAATCATACCCTCTCCTTTTTCTTATATAATAGCTTATTATTCAAAATAAAAAAAGAGCCGAAGCTCTTTTAAAAGTGTTTTAGCAGTTCTTCTTTAATATCCTGCATTGTTCCTGCTCTTGCATATTTATTACTGATAAGGAACAACTCAGATCGACCTTTCTTTTCTGGTGTAATGATAAGAACAGGCAACATATTTGGATCCTGAGAGAAAACGACGTTAGCATAGTTGTAGTCTTCAGAGCCAAAAACAGATACTTCTTTCAGGCTGACAAACATCTCATCGGGATTAAACTTGCCTGTTTCTTTAACCATTTTAATGGCTTGATACATGCCTTTCATATAGCTTTCCAGCGTTTCCGAACACTCCCACATAATCCAATCTGCGCTTTTAATACTCTCCACATCATTAAGATGAAACTCACCATTTTCATAAGCGGCAAGCCACTGATTGATAGATTTATGTTTTTGACCAAGATTTGTATGTGTTGACATGTATTCCTCTATATTATCTGGATTTATCTAAGTATGATATCAGAGCATCACAGGAAGTACAAGCCTTTTATGTTTGAACTTCATATGTTTTTACTGTATAGTTGAATAATATTAACATCATAGGACTTTCATGAAAAAGATAATGATTTCTCTTTTACTGTTTTTTATTTCTGCTTGTAATAGTGCTACACCGTATGGCACCTTGCCTTATGATGATAGCAAAACCTATCCTGCTGTTTCTGCTAATGCTGCGTATGATATTATTGATCTTATGAAAGCCAAAGGCTATGAGTTTGGTCAATATAAAGCTTTACCTCTGGCGCGAGTTGCCTATGTGAAAGAGCGATATTTAAATGGCCCACGTGATATCGTCTGGTATGGCTGGATAACATCTATCAAAACTAACGATAACCATATTTTTTACTTACGCTGGGCGAGTGATTTAAAACCCGTTGAAATAAAACAGCAGAAAGATGTTATCTGGCTTACATTTTTAGACGACATAGATTCTAACGTTGTCATAAATCGTAAGCCAGAAGCAAGACGCATTGATAAAGGCTTTTACGTTAACTGGATTGGATTTGCGCCTTAGTATCAAAATCTTCATTGAATAAGGAGTTGCATAAGGCGCGAACTTCTTGTTTGTCTGGATAATTAATTTTTTCTAACTCTTCCTTATCTGTATTCCCTTTATAAAAAGGCTGAGAAAACTCTCTTTTATAGTAAATATTTAAGCCATCGATATTTACCATATATTTGTGCTGATGATCTTCTTGACAAAAAAACTCTCTTTTACTTTGTATATAATCTAATGAAATACTTTTCATCCTGTAACTATTTAAATATTTCATTTTAAAAATATTAATAAGATCTACCTCTTCATATCCGAAAAAATGCTTAAATAACTGTATCATTTGATGCAGTTCTAAAATTTTAAAAAAAGACGCTGATCCTTTTTTAGGTTTTTCTTTTTCTTTTTCCTTTTCTTCAAATGTGTTATAAAAATATACCGCATTTTTAAATATATTATTATAACTTATATTTATCGGAACTTTTAAAGCAGCAATATCATCATCATCCCGATATTCATAACCAATGAAAGCAAACCAGTAGTTCATATCATCTTCACAATCTGCGTATAGCGATTCAAGATTAAGGATTCTTTTTTTGCCAGTAAAAGCATTTTCAACTTCAGGAGATATTGGGGAACTGTTTTTATATGTTTTTGCGAATTTATTTAATCTTTGACAAATTTGACTAAAAGATTCTATCATAAATGGTGATTTGATATTAGCTCTGTCTTTAACATCATTATCTTCAAAACCCTTATGAAGCTGATTTAACAAATTATTAATAATGTAAAAATAGGCATCCCTCATCCAGAAACATTTTCTTTGTATGGAAGGTCCTCTTGTATCTTCCACGATTAATAACCACTTATTCTCATCTTTAATCATTACATACTCCATCGATAATATTCTATGCTTTAGCATATCATAAAAAAGAAGAAAACATCCAATGATTTTTTCCTTGTTTATTATAAAAAACAAATTTGACTAGTTAGCTCAATGTGATATAAAGTTATTGTATAAAAGCAAATAAGTGAGGCGTCAGATGGATATTCTAAAACTTAGCTCATCAGAGATATTGAAGATAAAGCCAGAGCATCCTGAAAAGCTCTTTTCTGGTTCTGAGAACAATATAAAAAGGGCCTACAGAAAGCTTTCTATTCAATGGCATCCTGATAAAAATACAAACAATCCTGATAGCAGTCATGTATTTGCTCATCTTCATGCGCTTTATCAGGAAGCGCTTAGAAAGTTAAGTAATGGCACGCTTGGAACTCATGAGAACGCGTTATTGATAAAAGATCTAAGCGGAAAACAATTCGTCTTTCGCTATTTGAAGAAAAGAGCTTTTGAGATGGGTGATATTTTTACTGCTCATAACTATATCATGTGGCGGTTCGATATAGAATATAAAGACGCTGTGTTAAGTGGACTAAACAATATAACGAAGATAAGATATGCCGACAGTAAGATGGAAAAATCATTTAAGCCGTACATGCCTGAAATCGTTAAAATCGCTGAAGAAAAAGAAAACGTCTATGTTGTGTTGGCTAAAGATAAGAACATGTTAAGTCTTGCTGATATTCACAGTCATTATAATGGCAGGATAGATCCTCGTCATACGGCATGGATTTTAAGCACACTTTATAACAATATTTGTTTTGTTCATTTTAACAATCTTATGCATGGAGGCCTGATACTTGATAACTACTTTATTAATCCTGAAACGCATGAAGGAATGATATTAGGCGGATGGTGGTATAGCAAGCCTGAAAACGTCAAACTGCAGATGCTGTCATTAGAGGCTATTGATGTTGCGCCATTAAAACTGATTAATACAAAAGAAGCCCAGCTTTTACTGGATTTAGAGATGATCAAAAAAATGGGTAGGCAGTTATTAGGAGATGCCACAGGAGCGTATTTACATAAGGACACTAATATACCAGAGGCTTTGGTTAAATGGCTCAGGGATGGCAGTAAAGGGACAGCAGTAGAGCAGTATTCCGAGTGGAATAAAACAGTATTACCTAAAAGTTTTGGTGCAAGATCTTTTACGGTAATGAACGTTAAATCTGATGATTTATATAGTGAGGTGTAATATGGGAACGTCAAGATGGAGTGAAAACGAGTGGGAAGGTTATACAAGCTCGGTAAAAACAAAAACCAGAAGAGAAATATTCACGTCTAGTGGAATGTCTGAAAGGTTTGACCCTAAGAAAATAGCGGTAAGGGAATCTCGTGATTCGGCATTAAATCCAGCATCTAATGCTATTATTGTTGCTTTGGACGTGACAGGCTCTATGGGGGCCAACGCAGAGCAGCTTGCGCGTCATGGGCTTGGTGTTATGGTGGAAGAGATTATCAAGCGTAAGCCTGTTTCTGACCCTCATATCATGTGTATGGCTATTGGTGATGTTAAATACGATAGCGCACCTCTGCAGGCCACACAGTTCGAAGCTGATATTACTATTGCTAAAGACCTTAATGAGCTTTACCTTGAAGGCGGTGGCGGTGGTAATAATACAGAATCTTATAACTTAGCATGGTATTTTGCCGCACTAAAAACATCTATTGATTGTCATGAGCAAAGAGGTAAAAAGGGATATCTATTTACGTTAGGTGATGAAGAGGCTCCAGTTGACTTGACTGCTGCGGAGATAAGATCTGTATTTGGAAATCAGGAAACAGATGACTATACCAGCGAACAGCTTCTTAACATGGCGTCTCAAAAATACCATGTTTACCACATTGTTGTTGAACAAGGAAGCCATGCCAGAAACTACATGAAAGATGTTATGGACTCATGGACGCCTTTACTTGGTCAGCGCGTTCTTCGGCTGAGCAATAACGACGACTTAGCTGAGGTGATTGTCAGTGCGATAGAAGTCAATGAGGGGCGCAATGTGAAAGATGTTGTTAACTCGTGGTCTGCTGATAAAGCGCTTTCTGTTAGCCGTGCGATTAATCAACTTGCCCCCTATGAAGGTGGTAGCTCAGGAAAAGGCGTTGTTAAGTTTTAAACTTGATTTTTAACTAACAACAATATATGATACTTAAGAAAGCATATTAACTTAACTCTTTTAGGCGACATTGAGGCGGTTATTAGAGGTTAAATATGCCATGTGAAACGCCAAATCCGTTTGGCGTTTTCTATTTTATAGACCATACTCTTTTTCATAGGCTGCCCATGCCAGCAAATCTTTTTCGGTCAGCACATTTTTAGCTAAAATATTTTCTTTTACCTGCTTAAACTCATCTTTTTTATTGTTGCTTCCAGTTGTAATCTTCCATTCAGGTATATCAAGAATATAAGTTCTTGGATAGGCATCGCCTTTATTTTCATAATAAGCCATTGCCAGTTCTTTAAATTTGAACTCACATTTCCCTAACTCGTCTATCTTCTTACCATAATCATCTGTTTTAAACTCAACGGATTTTAGCCATCCATTATCTAAAGCATAAGCAAAGTTTTCAATACAACGATAATAGCTATCTTTATTTATTATTTCATTAATAAGACGAACGAAGTCATTGTCTTTATTATCGAAATAACGTTTATATCTCGAAAATAACGAAGTGTTTCCAACGTTCATATCATATTCCATCATTACTGAATGAACGTAGCGAAGCGGAGAATCCATATTATAATAGTCGATTGTTTTATTAATGAAATCCACAAAGCAAATACCATAGTGATCTGGCGCTATTGTAGTTCCTTTAATATCATCGCAATCACTTTGTTCAGCATACAATTTCATCTCACTAAATCTATCTTTAAAATAACTTTCATTGGTTAAAAACTTAGCACCTATATGTGAACCATGACCAGTTCTGACTGTAACTATGCTGTTATCAGACAGCCTTGCTGCCACTGTAAATAAACCACTCATTATACACCTCTTTTTTATTATATGACCTTTCCTTTATATTTAAATCCATACCTTATAGCAAGTAAATTTGACCATTTTGTTTTAAAAGTATATTCTTATTGATATAAATACAATATCTAAGGCGGTGAGTTATGAAAGCACGTGTAGTAATAGGCGCAGGTTTTGGTGATGAAGGCAAAGGTGTATTTACAAACTATTTTTCTTCTTTATCAGACAAGAGTTTGGTTGTCAGATTTAATGGCGGCGCTCAGGCTGGGCATACTGTTATATCACCTACGGGTATTCGCCATGTCTTTGGGCATTTCACGGCAAATAGTTTTTTACCTGATGCTAAAGGTTATCTGTCGAAGCATTTTATTATCAACCCTATTATATTTTTAAAAGAACTTGAAGAACTTAACCAAAAAGGCATAAAACCTGTTATAGCAGCTCATGATGATTGTTATCTTACGACACCTTATGATATGTTGATTAATCGCTGGTTAGAGCGTTCACGTGGAGACAACTCAAGACATGGATCATGTGGGTTAGGCATAGGAGAAAGCATTCATCGCTCTGAAATCGCGCTTAAACCCCTGCAGTTAAAGGACACATCATCAATAATCACACTTCGAGAGAAGCTTATTATTATTAGTGCTTTCTTTGAGAAGAGAGTCATAGAACTTGGACTTCAGGAATATTACGAAAACAATGGTATTATTTTACATGAAATCTTAGCAGATCGCTTTATTGAAGATGTGATTGAAATGAGAAAGCATTTGCTTACAGGCGTTAATGACTTTCAGCATGATTACTTTGAGGGTTATGATGTTATCTTTGAAGGAGCGCAGGGATTGATGCTTGATCAGAATATGGGTGATTTTCCTCATGTGACGCGTTCTAACACGGGTCTTAAAAACGTCATAGAGATTTGTGTTGAAAACAATATAACTGAACTGGATGTGTTATATGCGACGAGATGCTACAAAACACGACATGGCGCAGGAAATCTTAATCACGAACTACCATGCAAACCTTATCCGGGGATAGTTGATGAGACAAATATTCCTAATGAACATCAAGGTGCTATTCGATTTGCCTATTTAGATATAGATGAGCTTATTTACTATATTGATAAAGACGCAGATTCCGTTCAGGATATTGTTATCCGGCATGGTATCAAGCTGAATAAAAGCATTGGTATTACCTGCCTTGATCAGACTGACACCGTTTTTTATTATGAGTGTGGAGAGTTGAAAAACTGTAAGTCTGAATATTTTAAGGATGAAATAGAGGTAAAAGGATTTAAAGTTTTAACCAGAAGTTCACCTTAAAAAAGAAAAAAGCCCACTCTATGGGCTTTTATATTTATACTTGATACAAACACTGCATTTTCTATCTAAAAATCAATGCGAAATTGTTATTGAAAGCATAATAATTAAAGCATTACTCTTTAAATAATAGCGTTGGTTTTTTTGATTTTCTCTGCTTGTTGTACATCTCAATATACTTATTTTTGCCCCTATTACCATCTATAACATTATAAAAGTATTTTACTTTATATAAATGCTTTAACGCATTCGGAACACAATAATCAGGATAACCATTTTCATCTTTGCTATTTTTCAATAAATTCATAGCATTATTCCAGTTTTCCTCTAAATCTATTTCACGTATTATTTCTTTTTTAGGCGAATTATAGATTGCCTCATTAATAATTTTCGCACCAAGAACATCAACAAGTAAATTCGAGATTTCAATATAATCCAGGGCGAACCAAAGATTCAATTTAGGAGCTTTTCCAGCTTTTATTACTTTTGCTTCTTGGCGGCGCTCTGATTTAATATTTAAATATTGAAAATACCCAATCGTTTTATATACTTTATCAAAACTGACCGACTCCGGGAAACTGACAAATTTAGCGTCTTTCCTTTCGTTATTTACATACATAAAATTAGAGATTTTTAAAACCCATTCACCTTTTTTTATCGGGAATTCAGCTTTGTATTTTTCACTATATATTTCTTGTATAAAATCAAAGCAATCTATAATTTGATTTTTTTCAGGAAGTGTAAAACTATCTGGAACACCCTTTTTTTCTTTCATGATATCATGTGGCCTATAATAATAAAACACGTGTTTATTTGACAAATAACTTGCCTCAATAGCATTATAATAGCTGCAAAAGTTTATGCTTTTGATTTTATTATTATCATAAAACTCCCAGCCATAATCTTCATTTTTAAGATTTTCATAGCCATAGATAAGGCTTATTACTGAAGAGATCAGTTTAATTCTACTGACTTTATCATTGTCTGAGGAAATATATTTCAATTTTCCAGCATACTCTTTTAAATATTGTCTTATATGTTCTACGTTTCTATACATAGTATCAAAGCTTATGCTAACAGGAACTCTAATATATTCATCATACGTTATTTCTGGATTTTCACTATTAAATAAACGTAATATCCAATACTCAGGCATCTTCATTATTTAGTCCTTCCTTCAATATTTTTTCTTTTTCATTTTTATAATAAAGTTTATCTTCCTTTGTTTCACATTGCTCTTCATCAAAAACTGCAAGCCCAAAAAGAACTTTATTTCTAGGCGCAACACTGGCTCCATATACTTCATTTAAATGTGAAGGCGAATTTTTTTTATACATATCCTCATAACGCTTTCTATTTTTTGCGCTTAACCTTACCACATAGCTATCACTGTAAAGTGGATAAGTGTTAGCATATTCTCCTACAAAAACATAGTTATATATTCTATGAAGTAAATTCGCAATATCAGAAGATGAAAGCTCTTTTTTAAACTTCCTGTCCCTGCTCTTATATCGATTAATAATATCAGTGATTTTTATTTCTACGGTATTCCTGCTTGGTATATATCCACGTTTTCTGTTTGGAGGCTCTGCCGCCATCATTACAATACCTGATTTATCATTTGATCGACCATCATTTTTTATATTTATTAAAAAACCATTGTATATATGATAATAGTAATTAGAGTAAGTATCTTCTTTTATTTGAACCGCCAATTGCTCTATTGCCTTTATAACGCTTTCTTCATCTGGATAGTTATATATAATAGGATATTCTTGCTCAGAAATAATGAACTTATCAATAGTTCTTTTATAAGAAAATATCACATGCTGGGTATTGCATATTACAAATATCAACAAACTCATCACCCATCCTAAAAGAAGTGTCTAATAAAACTGTTTTAATACGGTTATCATCAGATATTTCATCGTCATTATATTCCATTTCCACCATGTCATCACTATAAATATTACTTATAACTTTACACAGATGAGAAACACTAATCCTTGCCTCATAAATAGGATGAGTATAATTATTTTTATATATTTCACATATACTTATAATTCTTTTAATCGCCTGATCATAACTAATATCAGAACTTATTTTAATGAAAAAACGGGTTTTTTCATACCCCTTATCTTTTCCATATCTTAATTTTAAGCACAAAATCCAATAGGATAAATCAACTTTCATTCCGCACTCCGTTTTATTGCCTGTTAAATATTTTCTTTTCATATTCATTCCATCCAACCATATCCGAATCAGTCAGAATATCCTCATTGATAAAGTAAGATTTCACCTCAAAAAACTTCGCAAAGTCGATGTCATGGAAGTTCTCAATAACAGTCCATCCCGGTAAGATATAAGAAAACATCTCAGGTAAATCTTCCTCCGTATGATGAATAGCATAACTTAAGAGATCATTCATTTTAAAGTCGTATTCTTTCTCAACTATTCTTGATTCTCTAAGTAGTGCTTCCTTTATCCATCTATTTTCTTTGGCAAAGAAAAAGTTGCTAAAATGGATTTGCTTCATATCATTTTCAAAAATCTCATTTAGAATTTCTTTTGCTGACTTTGATGGGTTTCTTTGAAACTCTTCATGATATTGATTGAAGAACAGATTGATACTCTGCGCTATCTCTGATTTTTTGACATAACGAAGTCTATGATTGATATTAAAATAGGCGATTGTCTTATTCATAAAATCAATGAAGCAAATCCCATAGTGATAAGGAGCAAGCAAGAAGGTCTGCATTTCATATTTATAGTATTGCTCTATGGTTTCCTCTTCTGTTTCCAGAACCAGCCTTTCTTTTTCAAGACCAAAACATTCATCATAGAACTTAATAAAATAGCGCTCATCGGTTAGAAGTTTTGCCCCAAGATATTTTGCATAAGGGACCTTGGCACTTATAATAGCACCATCACTTAACCTTGCTGCAACTGTAAAAAAACCTTTCATTTATTATCTCTCTTATTGGCTTAATTTTTTCTATAGTAATCTTTTATCTTGATTAAATCAATTTCATCAGGGACATCTGATACAGGATATTCATCCATTTTAGCAATAAATGCAGCTTTAACAGCTTCATCCTTAACTTCTTCTGAAGCTAAACGCATTAATGCACGTCTTACTCCTGGCGCAACGATATTCTTATAATCTTTCTCAAAAATATTATAATCTGGACAAAGCTGTATTCCGTAAAGGTTTACATTGCCTATACTTCCACCATATACGCTTTCTTCTGGAAATAGTGTGGCATCATAAATACACTCTAACAACTTTATTATCATATCCATACTAAGGAGATCATTAAAATAATGTCTATATAGCGTATCATTTATCCTCATTTGGTTATGTGTTTCACTAAGATAAAATATTCTGTCAGTGAGATCATCTGAACGAGTTATAACTTCTTCCTGTGGTATAAAAATAACTTTATCAGGAGCGTCAGAAGAAGATGAGAAATCAGCATTCAAACGAACAAAAACTCCTTGACCATGCGGAATCTCATAATTTTTCATTTTATGCTTTTCGAAGTATCCTTTTGGATAGCTCTGACGTACTGCATCAATAGATTCTTCTGTTTTATTTTGTTCAAAAACTAATAAAGGCAGATCATCTTTATCTTTTATCTGTATATTCTCTGTCCCTCTTGAAAAATATATTTTTTTATTAACAATATTATTGTAATCAAACCTTTTTATAATAGAATTGTAGTAAGGATCGCATAAATAGAGTATTGGAACGGTCTTTATTCTATTATTCTCATCAACACTCTCATTTTTGCACTGATCTCTATGAACCATTTCAAAGCCATACAGACGGGTTAACGTCATAGCTATTTCGAGATTGCTAGGAAAATAATAAAATTCATCTCTCTTTTTAAGCTCATATATTTTGACGATATACGCACAAGCTTTAACAACATCGCCATAGCTTACCGACGAAGGAATTTTTAAATGCTCACATGAGTCTGTTTCTTTCCCGTCATAGTCCAATCTCAATATCCAAAAACTAATATCTTCTTGTTCTTTCATCAAAGCATCCTTATTGATATCCATGAAATTTCTTTATCTCTTTAATTACGTCCTCGTCATCCTTGAAAAAATAGCAACCTCTCACAGGACCATTTTCTCCAAAACCCTTTACTTTTTTAATGAGGCTTTCTATGTCAAAATGAACCATCTCTTTATGGACATTCTTAAGTATATTATTATCGAGTTTTTTCGACGTATTCATAGTTGCAATATTACATATTTTTCCCATTAAGTAATAAAGTGAGTCAAGTGTAATGTCTTTTAACCTTTCAGGAAAATTGTAATAATAAACATGTAAAACATCTTCTAATAAATATTCAATATTGTCCCAATCGCAATCACCCCATCCATTACACAGGAATTTAGTAGAATCGTGTATGATTCTATGATCTGAGTTAGTGACACTTTTATAGTTCTTTGTGGCTTTATTTTTTGTGATAACAAAGAAATTTGCTCTTCCCTTAAATTTTCGATCAATGCTTTTATCTAAAATTTTCACCAAAACGTCCTTATACTCTAATATATTAGCGGATTTGAACGTTTCTACAGCAACCTCTTCATCTTGCCCACATAAAGTAAATCTCATATGGCTACGGTTATACCTTATAATATTTTTATATAATATTGCCTCATAGGTCAGCACGTTATCTCTTATCATCGATTGCACTTCGTAGAACCAATCCAGAGATAATAACTTTATTCTGTTGTTAGAATCATCATCTTCCTCGCAAAATTTCCCCCTATCAAGTACTTCATAGTCATAGGTTTTACAAAGCAAGAAAACAATCTGACTCATAGTTATTAAACTAATCTGATGAAAAATGCCTTGTTTAATCATTTCTTTCTTATAGGCAATAATAATTTGATATATGATCTTAAAAACCTTGTCATAGCTGACTGATGAAGGTATCTTTAAATATTCAGGCTTATAAGGCCTATCTATCCACTCATCATGTCCTGTCAGTTTCAAAATCCAATAGCTTACATCTTCTCTCATTTTTGCCTCCTTTCATTATTTTTACCACAAAAAGCCACCCAATAGCAAAAAACATTGAGTTTGACGATAGGATGTTTTTTATAGTATTGTATGCTTATAAAATTGATTCAGAGAGGCACTTATGCAGAAATATTATAATGTATGGAAGAACGACTGGCATATCTATCATGCCACGTTAAGCCCATCCAGAGACATCATAAAAGAGCCACCATCAGCGCATTTTGATTATGTAGCTACTGTAGCAGCTAAGTCCCAATTGGATGCGATAAATACTGCTTACACTGAACTTAAAGATAGATACGCAAGAGAGTATGTCTTTGATGCAACATGGATGGACAAGCCTGAGCCTCTAGTTTGGGCCAAATCGCTAAGGAAGATTTTCCCGCTCTGCCCTCTATCAATGGCGCTTTATCTTGCGAAATTGCTTTTTTATAAGACCGATAACCTCAGTAAAGCCAAAACACTGACACTCAATAAAGAAGAGCTTGTATTGGATGAAGAAGAAATGCGATGGTTTATACAAGACGAAGATGTGTTTGAAGGCGACCTATCAGTATTTTATCAAAGAGTAGCCCATAGGCCACAAAGTCCTTATATGGTAGCGCCTATGTTCGGGGAAGATGTTGCTCAGGATAAATACGAAGAAAAAATATCCGATATTGCTTATCAAATACTGGAATATGTTCCTGAACACGATAGAGCTAAAGTTATGGCGCTCATTGATAAGCTGGCTGAGCAGGCAAGCAAACGTCTTGAGTATTTTATTGCTAGATAACAGCCCCTATCTTCCGTGTCAAAATCAACACATCCTGTTAATTAATATTCAAAGCCTTCATAAATCTATATAAAGCCTCTAGTGAGGCTTTATCATAATACTTTACCTATTATGCATAACTAAATAAATAGGACCTTTAACATCTTCATGATGATATATCGCTGTTACTTTCTCAATATAATATTGAAGAGTATTATTAATAATCTTCTTATCGTTAACAACTTTATTATTATTACAAAAAATATACATTTCCTCTGGACGTATTTCATTTAGATGATAATTTTTATATCTCTCATCCTTAATATTTTCATTTGCATAAAATATCGGAGGGACATTAGGCATATTATTTATCGCATCCAGTTTAATATAAAGGGGAATAAAATTAGTGGTGCCATGATAAAATTCTTTTGTCGCAGCAAATGTTTTGGAGACTTCTATAAATCTAGACACCCCTTGCTTTTCACTTTGTAAAGCCTCATCAGCAAGAATATAGTTATTCTTACTTTCTTTTATTATGCCAACATTATTTATTTCTCTTTCATCATTTAGGTATAATGAGCAATCATTAAATATTATATTTTGGCAATGACTATGCCCTTCCTTTAATAAGTATTTATCTATTGAGAGTATCCCTTGATAGAGAACCTTTAACGGGCCTGTAATATTTTCTATTCCATTAGCCATGCAATCCATTTCTACTAAAAGAATTTTTCTTTCCTTGAAAATCCTTATAAGATCTATATTGGGTTCATGGCTGAAGCAATGCTCAAACTCTATTAGTTGATTTATTACTGTATAAGCCTGCTCGCAAAAAGACATATGTCTTTCTAATACATCATCATTAATTTCATTTTTATAACCAATTTTTTTAAGATATTTTTGCACTGCAGGTAAGTCTTTATCATTCCAACCTATAATATTCTTTAACATCAGAAAAGCGGGTAGAGAGCGAACAGTAAAAAGCTTATTATCATCATTATATGTTTTTACAACATTGTGGATAACAGCACCAATTTCTTTTCCAAATACATTTTCAAAATAATCAGGACATTGTGACATAGGGTTTATAGGATCAATAGAGTGAGCTAAAGTTCCTCTTGCTTTTCCTTCTTTATTGTAAAGAAGGAAAACATAAAAATCTTGAACCCTATCAATTTTTTGAGCAATGGTAAATATTTTAGCATAAAGCGAATGATCACCTGTTATATTAAAATAAATCGAGCCTTCTCTATTTTTTAGATATTCATTATAAAAAGATAAAAGCTTTTCAGTTCTACTGCCGAATGCACCTCCCTGAATATAAAAAGGGTATTGATTTAAAAGCCAACCATTATTTTTTTTATTTAATCTATTGCTATTATGGCCTATAACAATAGGAACATGATCTTTTCTAACATAAGAAAAATCTTTCTGATTTATTCTTCTTTCAACGGTTGTCAGAGGAATATCCTGAAGAAAATATTCTTTATTTTCTAATAAGGCTTTTTCTTTTTTACGCGCATCTCTTTTATTTAACTTATGCGATAGCATATCTGTTCGTTCGAGATTTATTCGGTAATCATGCCAGTTTGGATAACCGTTCATTTTCGAAATGGCTTCAAAGGCTGAGTTAAGATTCGGAAGAGGAAGGGATACTTCTTCATTATTGTGGGATTTTGTTTTTGCAAGATCAAGCAAACGCTTAGCCTGTTTTTTGGCCTTATCTATTGAACTCATGGGGTTCTCCTAATTTTGAGCACTTAAAATTAAAAATATATACAGCATATTATTTTATCTCGATTATCCCGTAGGATTTTTCCAAATGTGCTCTGGATGGGCATCTAATGTCCGCTTAATAACAATGCTGTATTTTTATACTAAAGTCAATAAAACATATTAGTCCTTTTAAAACTTCATTTTTCTTATAGATTTATTTCGATTTTGATAAGTCTCTATATTCTCATCGAAGATATCCGCATTGAATTCATAGTTCTCGTTAAATAAACTCTTTGCTGCCAGCTCATCAACCATGATGTTATAAACATTGGAGGCATGGCCTTTTACCCATTTGAAGGCAACATCCGTATCGGGGATTTCTTTTCTACAAAACGCCTCAATAGCTTCAGAAATAAAATAAGACTCTTCTGCCCCGTTAAGTTTCCTCACATTACTTAGGCTATCGCTTCGCACTTCAATAATGGTATCTTGATCAACCCAACCTTTCTCAATAACAAACTTAAGAGCATGTAAAATAGCATAACCTTCTGAATGATTCGGATCAAAGCAACCTACAGCCGCTGGCTCAAACTTCTTATCGACAACAGCCATAAGCTCATCTACCCCATCCTGCTTTATAACAATGCCCATACCACTGTCATTTATCTTGTTTCTTTTATCAATATAAGTAGAAGAGTCAGTATAAATAACCAGCTTATTTGGGTTCGCTATCTCATCATAATTCGCAAGAACTTCCTCTTTTACTTTTTTATCATAGCCATGATTAGCGATTAACACCTCAAGCCTATTCATGTTTCCCTTTAAGAGGCTGTCAAAATCAAATGATTCATACTCAAAACCTTTCATTCTTTGATTGAAGTAGCTATATTTTTCGTCAGAAAATATTTGCTCAAGCTCTTTTAGCATCATCTTATCTGCACTTTTAATCGTAAGAGGAACGTCTTTATTAATAACATCGATATATTTAGGAATAATATCTTTAATGAGATTAGCAGCCACCCCAGCATCTGTAGTTGTTCTTTTTCTGATATGTTTTGTCAGTGTTCTCTTGAACTCATTAATCGTTATTTCGAAAGCGATAAAATGATGCTCTTTGTAATCAAAAATATTGACGTTTAATCCATTTATCTTTGCTTTTTCACGATGTTTTTCAAAATCATTTAAAAAAGAGTCAAACATCTCAGGATGCTCTTTGTTGCTTTTAATGTGCAGTACGTTTTTATTTTTAAATAATTCTTCCTTTTGCTCATCATTTAAAGAAACACCTCTTGTGAAAACTTGAACGTTGCCCATGTGAGGAATAATCCCAAACACATAGTTTAATAACCTGCCTTCATCATTTTCTTTATTCATTTTTACTTTTATATGACCATCATTCACTTTAGAAAGTAAAAAGGCCTTGCCATTCTGATTATTTTTATACAAGTAAAAATCAATATTCTTCTTTTCCATTATTTATTCCTTATTTCATATATTTATCATTTTAACATGTCCTGATATTTTTATAAAGGAAAACCAGAGAAAAGAATGATTTTCGCGTTTCCTTTTTAGACTCAGGCTGATATAATTGGATTATAACTTATTATTGATGAGGCCATGATGTTAACGCTTAAAGAACTGATTATAGAAAGTATTGAGCAACAGTTCCCTTCTATGAAGAAAAAAGAAAAATCTCTCTTGGGGCATCTTGCACTTAAAAAGATTTTTAATAATGAATATTATCGTGGAAATTACTATATATCCAGCGTAGCTTTAATGGATAATAAAGAGACCTTTATTGGCCTTAATGCATGTGAGTTAGGATCTGATAATAAAAGAAAATCACTCTACTCACTTTATAATGATTATGACAATTCTTCTTCAGGTTATGATTATTACGACGCGCCTAAAGTTATCAAACGCCTCGTTGAGCCTGATGTATATTCACGCTTAACCTCTTTCGTTAATATTGCTCGCTCCAGTAATGATATAAACATCTATACAGATAAAATAGTAGAAGCGCATAAAGGCGATCCTGAGTTCCTTCCTACCATTAAGAGTTTCTCATATTTTTTCGATAATATGGACTCTCTTATGATCAAAGAAATCAAATCCCTTCTAAACTATAAAGGTGTTGAAGATATAACCTCAACACTATGTAAAAATAGCTTTATTTTTAGTGATCGTTTTTTTGGTCGCACTAAAGATGTTGACAATGAGATAATAACCACGCTTGATTACAAATGGAAAAATGATACGGAGTCAAGAGCGCAATCTCTTGATAAAGCTCACGAGCTTTTTTCTGATATTTCTGAATACTATCATAAGTACGATAAGCCATTATCTGTTGTTATTGATTTAGTCAAAGAACAGAGACCATTCCTCTTTGAAACACCATCTACATCAAATATTTCTTTTACTTATTTTGAGACAAAAGCTATACGTCAGGGTGAGAATAAACAGTTCAGACTTGAGCAGGACTTTGCCATCAATCCTGAAACATTAAAGTCTCATGGCATAAAAAAATCATCACTTTATGATATTCCATTAAATAAAAATGACGCTTATCAATATAGAGATGATGTTTTACATTTTATCCTGGATAAAAAGAATGATATTTCTAATAGTTTATCTAATCGATTTTATGGCTTAGATTTTCTTAATGAAAATATTGTGGAAGCTAATCGTAATAACAGTTTTTATATTTTAGCCAGAGCCAATAATGAGACAGTGGGATTTTTTAGCTTTAGATCTGCCAAAGAAGATTCCAAATCACTGTTTAAGAACATTGATTATGTATGCATTAAAGATAACTACAGAGGCTTAGGTTTAGCAGAAACTTTCTATGATAAAGCAATTAGTATACTTCAGGAAAATGGCAATATTCTTGCTAACAGTTGTTATACTAAACAGGGAGCGGAAAAACTTCCGAGACTTAAACAAAAGATCAAAGAGAAATATCCAGATTTTTTAATGATTGATACTGAGATTGGCACGACAGCGCATTTAACATCTGATGAAAAAGATTTACTCATAAAAGAGCGTGAGTTTAATAAGGATTTCATGGAAAGAATAAGATATTTCGAACAGGAGGGTTTCCCTCTCAACGAAAGAGCAGATCAGGTTAAATCTTTTTATAGAGAAAGTATTCAACATATAAGAGAAAATAAAGAAGACTTTATTAATGGCGTCATAAGCATGTATGCTTTTAATGAAGAAAAAACGCAAGAACTGCTTACTCTTTTAAGTGAAAAGAAAGAAGCTAAACTCAAACTATAAAAGGGAGCAATCCCTTTTTTATTCTAAATAGCCTGATATAATAGTAGAGTAGCCTTTATTCATGGAGAAAACATGTCAAATTTAAAACAACTCATCAATAATTTTGTTGATGATAACTTTATTGCTTTTTCTGCATCTGAGAAGTCATTATTAAAATGCTTAGCGCTTAAGAAAACATTTGAGCTGCCCTATTGTAAAGATATATATTACGCCTCTTCATTAGCTGTTAAAAATGATGGCTTCACTGAGTTCGCAACAAACGAATATAATCTTGGTTCTGACACCATTCAGCCTTATCTGCATAGTTTTGATTATCCCTATCCTGATCAAGATGATTTTCAAAATGTAGAGAAATATCTGGTAAGCCCTGCTATATGCTCTCGTTTGAATACTTTTATTGACATCGTTAAAAATCATTCTGAAACGATTGGGGAATACACTGATAAGATCGTTGAGGCACATAAAGGTGATCCTGAGTTCATTAGTACATTAAAAAGCTTTAATCGTCTTATTCCTGATTATGATTATCTTTTCTTTAATGATAACACTAACTATATTTTTAAGCATAACGACGTATCTCCTATAGACTCACAACTTTGTAAAAATGAATCCAGTATAAGTTTTTCAAGACTTAACGTATTTATTCCAGAAAAAATAGCGGAGGATTGGGAAAATCATAAAAATGAGAGATTCGAAGCTATTACTAAAATGAGTAGTTCTTTTGAGGATATATCAAATGTATATTTCTCATATAAACAGAATCTTGATATTATCTTAAATCATATAAAAACTGAAAAGCCTTATTTATTTGAGAATACAGCATCTCAATCAATTAGCTTTTCTTATTATGAGACTGAAGGAGATATTGAGGGCAATGGCTATAAAGATTTTGCTTTAAGTAAAGACTACTGCATAGATGAGTCTATTTTAGCTAAAAATGATGTTTCTATATCTGATATTTACACGCTTAAACCAGATAAAGAAAAATATGAAACGCTTGAGGAGGTGGTATTTAACAGCCTGTTTAAAAAAGATGATGATATTTCAGAATATCTTGGCAACAGTTTCTATGGCCTGACTTTCTTTAATAAAAATGCATTACGCTCATCAAAAATTAAGAAGTCTTATCTACTTGCTAAAGCTAATGATGATGTAGTTGGATTTATTTCTTTCAACTCATTAGATGCTCACGGAGAGTCTATTATTAAAGACATAGGTTATGTTTGTGTTAAAGATAACTTTAGAGGAACAGGCCTTACCGAAAAACTTTATGATAAACTTGCTTGCCTTATTTCACAAAACGGTAACGTTTTAACAAATGATCGTTATACTGATGAGGGAAGTCTTAAACTACCAAGGCTTAAAAATCGCGTAAGATCAAAACATCCTGAGCTACTGATGATAGATCTTGAGCCAGGTCAATGGCAGAACGCTACTAAATCTGAAATTGCAATCCTTGATCTTAAATCTAATGTAAATAGTTCACTACGTGACATGTTGATTTCTTTTTCTGCTCAACCTGATAAGTTGAAGTATTTATTAGGTGATATCGCAAAACTCCATAAAGAAAAAATGGACTACATTGACAATAATACTAATAGTTTTCTTCAGATTGATACAGAATATCTTTCTAAAAAGGCTATGAAAGATTTTATGGAAGATTTTTCAATGTCTTTAGGCGATATGTTTTACCGAGCCAATCACCATAATAAGCCATCTTTTAAATAAGCTATCGCCTTGATCATCACTACGTGGCTGTGTTATAATCGGGCTTGTTAAATTATTAGGGGCTTCTCATGGATTTATATGGTGATCTTTATTTCTGCAAAGATTCGATATTACGTATACTAACACATCGTGGTGAAAACCAGGTATCTTATCCGCTTATTGATATACAAAAGTATCTTAGAGAAGACGCCCTTTTTATCTTGAAGTTCTTCAGAAGCCCAACTTATTTTGAAAAAGGCACAACGTTAGCGAATGCCATTATCGCCCTTGAGCCGTGGATAAAAGTTATCAGCAACTATACTGACCGCAATGTTCAAGCTTATTGTAATGCCAGCAAAACCCCTACATCCGCTAAACAAGAGTTTTCCTTTTTAGAGATATCTAAAGGATCTTACACTAATCGCCACTATGAATTTGAACCTTTTAGAGAGGGCGAAGACTTTTTAGAGAGATTAAATCGTCCTGACTCAAGGATACTGACTGATTACTTTGATTGTGAGTCAGGAACCAGCATGTGTGGTTTTAATGAAGGAGATAATAGCAATTACTCAATGAGTATGGACTTCGATAAAATAAAGCATACACCTATTCTTTTAACGATGAAACAAAACAATATGATAAGTGATTTTTCAAGAAACACGCCAGTTATTAAAAAAGGCGTATTGGGAGTTAAAAATACAAAACGCTCCAGTTCGTTTTACAGTGAGGCTTCATTTAACCTTGAGGAAATATTAACAGCTATTTTCATCGATGGCCTATTCTATGACATGCCACAAAGAGAAGAAGATGATGAAGCCCTACGTGCTATTTTGGATGAATCTGCAAGATCGGTTGGAATACAGCTTAGAGAAGAAAGCAAACCTGCCTTGAGGCTAGCTGCTTCAGAGGGGAGCATTGTTGAAGGCTTTGAAGAAGAGACTGAGAAAAACAAGGAGAACGCCAATGAAGGATCAGAAATGAAAACTGTAGTTGCTCCCGGTGCATTTGATTCTATCATTGAACATGAAAATGAAATGGCGGATGAATGGGACAGTATCTATAAAGCATTATCAGGGAAATCTGCAATAAAAGAAAATATCGAGCCTGCAGAACGTGAAAAATCATATCGTTTTGAGACATTTAAAAAAACAGACAAGTAAAACAAGGATTTTTATGAATAGAGAAGAAATGTTGAATCACCAATATAAATTCGTTGAATATGAAAGATTTTGGGATGCAGATTATAGCAACCGCTATATTTTGGAGATTCCACAATACATGCTTTCTTTTTTTAAAAGTCGCTCTAAAAAAGAAATAAGCAATTCTTTTGTTTTGGAAAACAATGTATTTTATATTACTGATGAAGAAGATTATTACGCATTTAAACTTGATGACGAGTTTGCTTCTTTCGAGCAAGAAATGAAGGAAAACAGAATTTTTGTTTTCTATATGACGTTTGTTTTTCCTGATTGTGACACTTCTTATGATTTTAGCTTTAGAGGCATAGATTGATGAAATTTAATACAAAAGGACTTAAGCCATATTTGAAATACATGGAAGAACTTGATGAGAAAAATATACAGCTTACATCTCCAAAAAGATCTAAAATTCGTTCAGAGAGTAATATTATTATCCATAAAAATGATATTATTGATGAGATAAATAAGAATGATCGTTTTTTACCGGATATAGATAAAAATATATTAATACACTTTCAAAATTTCTCCACTATAGAGCATTCTATCAACAACAAGATAAACTTTTTATTAAATAAATCAGTTATGCCTGCTTCTTATGAACCCTCTAAAAGTTTAATCTCAGCTCGAAGAAATTTTTTAGAGAACAAGACAGGAATATACCCTGAACTTAAGAAAAGGAATGTATATGACCATGAAATCATGAACTTTGTTATATTACATGAAATCGGACATAGTATTCACGATACTATTAATAAAAATGGGGCACCTTTTATTAATATAAACTCTCCTGAAGCAAACTTTATTAACTCCTTTACAGGTTCATTAACAGAAAAATGGTTTTCAAATCATCATAGTATTATGCGCAAAACCAACAACTCTGTTGCTGAAGGTTTTGCAGATTTATACTCTTCAATTATAATAAATGAAATTTATCCTAAACATCAATCTGAACGTATTATAGAATCCATATCGTCCTCACGAAAGTTCTTGGCTTATAATAACAATGATGATTACAATACTTATCCTAGTATCGAGGCATTAATTCAAAATAATAAAAATAACTCATCGCCATTTAAAAATTATAAAGAAGTTGAAGATTTTATTTTTAACACTTCCTTGAAAACACTATATGACTTTTTGGCAACCGAAATGGCTCTCTCCAATAATACGCTTAATCAAAGAGAAAGAGAGGAAGGAATAAGTTATTTTGCTGGTGTTCTTTATGAAAGTCATGGATTAGAAGAAAATAAAATCATGCCCACGACAAAACAAACTTGGTTAAACATTATCAATAATATTGGCTTTTCAAATAATTTTACTAATACAGTGATAAAAGAATCGAATTATTATCCTCACCATGAACAATCTTTCGATGAAGGTCGGGAAGAATATAAAACGATAAAAAATGAAAATAATAAGCTCGATCTTAAAAGCAGGCTTAAGCTTTTCAAGTCGCATTTTTTAAACAATGGGAACAATATTGAAAATTATAGCCATCATGTAAGAAACAAACTTAAATAAGCCACACAATGCCTATTTTTATTATTGAGATTACTCTACGCTAACATCAAAAGAAATAGCTTTAAGCTCATTATTTTTAGGCTGCATGTTTTCATCCAGAAACATAAAGGCTATAAAAAACTCTTGCTCTGCCAATGTAGATAAAAACAACTTCAGATGATCCTTCAAATTAAAACTATAGAATGCAGTTTCGGTTTCAAGTGTCAGAACATCTTCATTAAGGCTTATTTTCTTGTCTAAATCTTTTCTTTCAAGCAACGCTGCTATTTCTCTTTCGTAAGAAATGGATTGCTCAGTAATACCTACAATATAATAATTTTGTGGATCATTTAAAAATATTGTCTCAAACTTTGGCGCAACCAACGGTTTATTACTCATAGCTTTCCCCTTTTTAAAAATAATATGCTCAATCGTAAATCAAAGGCATTATAATGTCAAAACGCCTCCTCTTATTGTAAGCATTGAAAATATCTTTTATAATAACAATAGATAAAACCTCAAAGGAAAATTACATGATAAGCAATGACATATTAAAAGACGTTTCACAAATACTTTCTATCCAAGACACACAACAACTACAAGAAAAAATGCACTTTATTTCAGACAACATCTCTCCTTATGAATACATTGAAAAAGTCAAAGAAACTATTGACAACTCTGAGTTCAACAGTATGAATGGCGACTGTGGAGCGCTCGCTATCACTTTAGATATGATTTTTAGTGAGGAAGATGATTCTGCTTTTTCTATCTTATTTACCTCAAGAGGTGAACGAGATGATGAAGAACAGGAAAGTCTTGATAATGATTTAGACGAGCAAGAATCTTATTTATGGCGTCTTTCTCGCTTTGGAGAGATGAAACATATCCTGTGGAAGGATGGTGAAGGACAATATTATGATGTGCTTGGTAAATACGTAAGTGTTGCTTCTTCAATGGAAACATCTGAAAAGTTTTATAATGATTATGGGATGTCTTCTCTTGATTTGGACTCTTACGACTTTAAAACAAAAAACATCGATAGACACACTATCTATAATAATATTGTCAATGGAACGCGTATAACTCATAACAGTCCTGTAGACATTATTGATGCTGTTTATGACGGCCTTAAACTCGATTTAGAGAGTAAATCCACATCAAGACCTAAGATGCGTTAACTACCACCTCAAAAGCGCTTAGAATGCTTTATACAAAAGAAAAGGGCTACTGAGTAGCCCTTTCTATTTTAGCTTAATTTACTCTTCCTCTGGCTCTTCTTTCTCTGAACCATCATCGCCGGAGTCGTTTTTCAATACGCCAAACACACCTTCCATCTCTGTCAGCAAGTCTCTCAGGTTATCTGTGATAAGAATAAAGTCACCATCAAACTTCTGCGCCTCATCGTCTTTATCCATATTCTGAGCGCCTTCTTCAATCACACCATCAGAAAGTTTCACTTTTTTCAGCAGACCATCATCTGATAATGTAAAGGTTAACCTGTCACGCCAGCCAATAGAAAGCTTGGTGACCATTTTACCTGCTTCGATATGCTGTTTAATTTCATCACTGAAAAGGTCTTCTTTCTTAGAAGTCAGCACGCCACCATCTTCAAGTACAGCTTTAAGCTCCGCCTCATCCAGAACAGAGAAACCTGCAGGGATTTCTTGATCTTTAATCCATGCGGTTAGCGTCAGCTCAATCGGCGTCTCTGTAGTAAGCGGCGTTACTGGCAGTGAGCCTAACGTCTTACGGAGAAGTGCTAATGCGTCTTCTGCTTTCTTAGCGGAACCACAATCAACAACGATGTTTTTCTTCTCGTTATCAATCCAGATAAAGGTTTTGTTATATTTACTAAATGCACGTGGCAACAGATCTTGAATAACTTCATCTTTCAGCTTGTCTTTGTCTGCTTTTTTAAGCTTCTTACCTTCCATTTCTTCAATACGAGCCACTTTTTCATCAAGGAACTCTTTAATAACAGAAGCAGGTAAGATTTTATCTTCAGTCAAAATAGTCAGCAAAATCTGGCCTTTGAGAGTATAGCAAAGCACATCAGATTTTTCAAGAGCTGGCACCCATCCTGATTTCTTTAAATCCTGACCACTACAAGGACTGAAGGTGAACTGAGGAAGCTGTTTCTCAAGGTTTTCCAGTGAAACACTAAAATCTTCCGACATCTTATAAACAATAGCACTCTTAAACATTTCATATCTCCGTGTTAGTTTTCTTGTACCTATATACTTTATCCTTAAAAATATCAAAATTATTTTAATAGCACTGCAAAACAAAGTCAGATATACCTAATAAAAAAAAAAGCCACAGAAGTGGCCTTTTTGTTATCTTGAAAAACGTCTTTTACTTGCGCTTATTAACTCTACTTCATTTACATCCTCGTCGAGCCTAAACTCATAATATTGAGACACAGCATTTTTCAAAGAAGCTTCTTTATCGTTCTCGTGAGAATCAACCACATAATCAATGCATTGTTTGACAATACTCTCATTATTATCTCTTTTTGAAAACTTAGCGTGCTCATCAAAATAGCTTCCAAAGAGTGAGCTTAATGCTTTTTCAGAGAAGGCGTTTTCTTTATGAACAATGATATGTGTTGCCACCAAATCTTCAAGATATTTTTCTTTGTTATAACTATCGTTAGGTAATGAATAATACGTATTAAGCTTAACTTCGCCAAAATCCAAATCATTATCATCGCCAAAATCTTCAAGCTTTATGTCCATAAGGCTCTCACGCTCTGCCGGAGAAAGTAATCCTACAGTATCTCTTTCACATTCCTTTAAATATGGAGCAACATCATCAAAATCAACTAGGCGGCTTCTATAGTGTTCGGTCTCTTTATCATAAAGCACGTTGTTATACTCAGCACTATCAAAGACGCGAGGATGTTCTATCTGAGGCAACTCATTAAGGTCTTTCTGAAGGTAAAAACGCACACCTTCAGAGTCAAGATCGCTGCGGTTTTTATAATAGTTTTCCTTGAGATCTTTGACTATTTTAGAAACATGACCGACATCGCCTGTCATTTCGTTAAAAATATTGTCTATTAGTTCTTTTTTGCTCATTATTTCCCCTTCCTTTATGTCCCATATGTATCATCTTATATTAACATAGCCTTAAAAACGTGTCTAATAGTGAGTCATGTTTATGCTTTGACTTAGATGCCAACTTTAGGTAGAATAAACCTTTAAAAGGAGATACTATGCACGTTGCACTTTCTGGTTCCCTGCCGGGCCTAATGGAAATCGAATATAGTGAACAACATGATGAGTTGTTAGCACTGCAGGCATTTTACAATCAACTTCAGATTAGAGATGAGTCAATTGTGCTTTCTCCTCCAAATTTGGAAACGATTCATGCTTTCTTTAATAAAGATGAGAATAATATCCTGTTATCTCAAGAGATGTTAAAGATAAATGGCCTTACTGATTATGCTAACGCTAAGGATCTTTTCATTACGGGTTATCTTAGCAACAGTAACGGTCTTCTTTACAAGCTCCAGACTGTTCACCATATTGATATTCATAATATTGATTTAGTCGCCTTCATCGAGAAAAGTAAAAAGCATTTCTTTGCAGCGATTAAAGCTATGGATAAACAAAAGACGATGAGTATTTATTCAATGCGAGATGCTCAGTATATTGAAATCGTTGAGATGAAATCTTATCGAACTTCCCCTGAAAAAGTTAACGTCCGCTTAAAGGCTAGCTATATGCTTGATAAAAAAAGCTTCTCTCATTTTAATGATGTTGAAGACGGGATGTTCTTTAAAGCCAGCATTAATAATCATGGCGAAATGAGAATAAATATTGAAAAAAACTACACCTTTGATGCTAACAAGGACCAATAATAATGAATGATTTTACCAAAGCTGCTATCCAGCGATACATAGACATGAATCACCTGTTTCTTTCTCTTCTCAGCGGGAAAGAGTTCAATGAAGAAACGCTAAAACTCATGAAAGGAAATCATGATATGATGAAGTCGGCACTCATAGATTTAGGTGTGGTTTTTGATGAGACAGACCGTATTCGCACACTTAATAACCGTATTCATGAAATGGAAAAAACATTCAGCGCTGAAGGTTTAAACAGTGAGAAGATTTCTTCATATGTAAATAATCTTAGTCAGCAGATCCGTAGTGCTTTAGAAGAGCAGGGGCTTCATTGCTCAGTCTCCGTTTCATTCAGCCCCAATATGGTTGCTGAGATCAGCTTCTACTCATCACAGGAAAAAGAGGGTATGCCTGGTTATTATCGCACTGAAGAAGAAGAACTGGAAAGTCTTAGAAAGAACAGTGAGCGTCACGCTAAGCTGATTCAGAACTTTAAATGTTTTGGCGGTTCACATAGTAATGAGCAATATTTAGCTTATAGCTCTGCTAATATTATGAAGATATTAAGCATTGTTGCTGAAACCGTAGACGAGGATATTTCTCATCACAGTATGGAGTTAAATCCACGCTACAGTCGTGAAGATAACAAAACAAAAATGTTAACGCCTACCATTAGCACATTAACTATCACTTTCCTTACTCTGGCAAGCCATAAATCCTTCTCTGAGGCGTTAGCTTCTCGTTATTAAATCTTTTCATAAAGGCCCTTCGGGGCTTTTTTTATGTGTTATTATAAACCATTTGAAAAATAACCGCACTTGTGATAATATACCTTTTCATTCTATGAGGATTATCTATGCCACAATATTTAAAGAAAGACGAAAACGAAGGATGCTACTATATAGCTCAGATGTTTGGCTATACACTTGTTAATTTAGGTAGAAAGTGTATTGATGATGGAAGCGCGTCTTTGTTAAAGTCATTTTCTGAGAATATTACAGATAAAAAGACAATTTATAAAACATTGCTCAACAGTATGGTTCTTTCCTCACATTACATCGAAGAAAGCAAGTTCTATAAGGACTTCATCAAACATTCTCATAGTTATTATGACAGCCTAACTGATGAGCAGAAAGCTGACTATAAAGACGAAGAAGCCGATGAACGTGCTTTTCCCTTATTTGAGTCTTATCTTGAAGGCGCGTTGCAGGTTTCTACATCTATTTACATGCTACCTTATCTGCTTGAAGGGCGGCTGCTTGGCTATCGCGTAGTTGAAACCACTTGGATTGTTGTTGAGGATGGAGTTGTTAAGGAATATCCTATGATGACACGCACTCTGATCTGCTTTGTAGATGATAATGGGGACTACGAGCATATTGAGCCTGAGTTAGGAGAGCATACGCTTAAATCTCCACCTGTTGATAACTCTGAGCCTATTGACCCAACTTTATCATATCGAGATAAGTTCCGTGCTGCGGAGAAAAGGGCTATTGATGGTGCTATTAAAGCTAAAGTATTGACCAAACTGTAATAGAGGAGATCGCATGAATTCTTATGACATACTTAAAATGGTTTCAGAGATGACGTTTTCTGAGGACAAAGTTCAGCAAATCAAACATGATTTTAAAGAAGCTGAGCGAGACCTTGAGTTAAAAGCCAGGAGTAGGCGTGTCGATCAAGAGATGCTCTCAAAAGCTTATGGTCTTTAATTTTCTTTTAATTTAACACAAAAGGACTCCGACAGTTCTTTTGTTATTTTAAGAGCATAACTTTATCAAAAAAGCTTTTAAATACCATATATGGATTACAATCATTTTCAGCATCGTCAAAAGAACCACTATCTTGAATCTCTTTTAAATGGTTAAATATCTCACTTATGAATCCTAAAAACTTTGCCTTTTCTTCTTTAGCAAGAGATTTGACTTTTTCCGCAAGTAAATCACTTTTTATTTTATTATAAATTAAATTTTCCCATAGGAACCTGTAAGATTCTCTTGATAAATCATCTCGCGTTCTGCTCAGCATATCTTCTATCAGAATACTTATATGTCCTCCTTTGATTTTCCTCTCCAGTTTTACTGCTATTCTATCTGCTTTAGCAAGCCCTTCTTGTTCTGCTTTAAATATTTTTTCAATTTCCTTATTCAAACTTAACCTATTCATAGAAATCCTATTATTAACAATATTGATAATCCATTTTATATGTTCTTTTATTTTACCATATCGGCATTTACTTTTACATAAATCCTTTTTATTATTTAAGTAATATCAGCTAAAAGGAATATTATAATGTCAGAGATTCCAGAACGCGCACTAATCATTCGCCAGCCGTGGTCAGATCATATTTTAGAAGGAAGAAAGACGTGGGAGCTTAGAGGCAAGAACACTAAAATTAGAGGCTCTGTGGCGCTTATAGAAGGTGGCAGTGGCACTATTGTGGGAATGTTTAACATAGAGGACACTCAAGGCCCACTTAGCCGTGAGGAGCGTGTTATCGCTGCAAATAATGGTCAGATACTTCCTGAAGAAGTCGATGAGGATATGTATGATAACGTTTATGCTTGGAAGCTTAAAGATGTAGTTAAGTTTGAAAATTCAATTGAATACAAGCATCCATCAGGTGCTGTTATATGGGTTACGATGACTGAAACTGATAAAGAAAATATTGAACAGGCTATGGAACAAAGTAAACCTCGAAGAAGAATTAGGATGTAGAATAAAAGGACTATCGTAGTCCTTTTATTTTATAACTGATTACAAAAACACTCTACAACCTTATAAGGATTTTCAAGGTCTTCAAGATCTTTAAATCCTCCATTATCAGACATTTCTTTAAAATCTTTTAATACAGTATCAAACATGGCTTTGAACTTTATTTTTACACCATCTTCTTGCTGACAATAAAACTCAAGTAAAGTATCTTTCCTTTCCTGATCATAAACTATTCCAAGCCATATATCCATATAGGCTGTATTAAGATATTCACTTTCTTCTCTTGAAGAAAGATCATCAAATAATAAGCTCATATTTTTAGAATTAATAGATTCTTCTAACTTCTCCGCCAAATTTTCTGCTTTTTCAGGATTTTCTATAGAATACATTAATATTTTATTAACTTTATCTCTTAATTTTATCATTAGAGCACCTTTTTTTAATCATTTTTTAAACAATGTTGGGTTTAAAGTTTTATTTTTTTCAATAACTTCTTTCAATGCTTTCCTTAAATCCTTTTCATATTTTTTGTCTCTTAATTTATAATCAGAAAAACTTTCATTAGGCCTTTTATTTAATAAATTATCTTTTTCAGCTCTATAAATTTCTCTTATATTTTTTGAATCTCTAGCCAACTCGTCTCTTGGAGAAAGGTTTTTATTAAGAATAGCTCTATTTCTTCCTTTGTAAGTAGTCGTTAAACTATGTCTCAATTTTTCAACATTTATTGCTATTGCATCATCTCTTTTAATTCCATACTTTTTCATAAACTTATCAGAAGGTATATGATGAGCTTCTAATTCTTGATTTTTTAATGTTCCTAGTTTCTTAGCCAATTTATTAATTTGCTTCAACTCTCTATAACTTCCGGTTTTCAATTCATTTTTTAATAAGTTTTCCGCAGCATGTTTAGCAGCAGCACTTGCTACTTTTTTCGCCTCATATCTTACCAGATATGATGTTGCAACTCCAGTTATTTTTTTAACAGGCCCAGCATTAGCACAACCAATACATAGAACAAATAGAAAAAATACTCCAGTAAACCATTTCGTAATATTTTTTGACATTTTATTTCCTTTTTATAGCAAAATATCATTTTAGAACTTAAAAGATCAAATATTTTTGATAATCAATAAATAACACTCATCAGTCATAACCTTATTTTCCATGCTGTAGTTGCGTTATAAAGAGGCACGCTGATATATATTGGTTTTACTCTCTTTCCACCTACCATTTTAGCCACTGCTTTTATTGGCACTAGATATTCATAATATCAATCATTTTTCACATTATTACAGAAAGATAAAAATCGAGCATCCTTTTCTTCCTGAGAGTAATACTCTACTTTTTCATTAAATTCATCGAGACTATCGCATAAAAGCATTTTAGATGGAGATACATCATGAATTACTCCGTAGACTTTTCCATTTGATATTTTAACTACATTACCAAATTCATCTTCAGCAATAATATTTCCCCTTTCTATTATTTTAAAAGCAAAATTGCTATCAAGCTTTTCAATATACCAGTCGAAATATTTTTCTTTTTTACTCATATTAACACCTCTTTTATATAAAAGTAACGTAAGGCAATTTATGCTTGTCTTCAGTTAGCCTGAAAAGCGCTCAAGAACAATATGAATAACAGGGAAATTGATTTTAAATCAAATAACACTCTCAAAGCAGAGCGGAACACTGCTTTATTTTTAACTTTCAAAGATAAAACCTATCTTTAGATAATCATAAATGATAATTTCCTTCACCTATCACATTGGCGCAATATCCGGTCATTTGCTCCAAAATATCAAAAAGGACATTCTCCTCAGCTTCAGGCATCTTCTCAAAGTTAGCATCATAGTAGTCTTCCAGTATAGAATAAGCCATCAGGCCGCCCTCTCTTCCACTTTCTGCTATCATTTCCTCGCAGATACTACGTAATGCTTTATGGTTAACCATAGCTATCGCATTATGCAGCTTAACCTCATAAATTTCTTTATTCATATGCACCTCTTTTGTTTATAAAAAAAGCCCCACCATCTCTGGCAGGGCTTTCCCATCCTCACGAGTCCGGTAGCATTGTCACTTCCGGGGGAAGGATTTGTGATCGCCCGAAGACAATCGCCGAAATATCGAAGCCTCGCCCCTTAGGGCGGGGTCTATAACTTTTAATAATATGTATAACTATATCCGTCAAAACGATACAGCATTACGCAGTTCTTCCAGCCTATTCCTTGCACCCTTCCTTTTTTTAACTTTATGTCAAAGCTTCCACTTGACCTTACTGCTACTTTCCCTTTATATGTTCCTTTTTTCTTTCCTTTCAACACTATAGCTTTAACCATATCTCCGGTCTTAAATCCCCGCACCATCTTACTTCCTTTGGCCTTGCTTCGAGGAAATCCATATTTATTTACTAAGCACATCTGCCTGTTATTCCTTCTTTCCTTCTTGATCAGCAAGGGCCTTAACTTTGATGAAATATACACCTTTACTCCAGTTGCGCCTGAGCACAACGCATCAATATAATGTTCCTTAGCGTAGCCCTGAGACATCCGGTTATACTTCGTTTCTGCTCCCGTTCCTCTCAGAACAGGCACGTTTAAATCAGACAACTCTTTGATAATTTGCTTGCGACTTGTATTTACCACTGCAGCATCTTTCAACGGAGCCTTTAACTGTGCCTTTATCTTTTTCAATAACGGCTGGTTATCCTTCAAAAACTCCTCGATGGGCATATTATCTTTTTTCTCATTACAGACCCTGCAGGATAACACCAGATTACTTATCCTGTTGCTTCCACCTCTACTTTTAGGGATAACATGCTCTTTTTCAAATGGCACATTCTTAATACCACAATAGACGCAGCTATAGTTATATTTTTCAAGCAAATATTCTTTTACTTCGTAATCAAACAGCGTGCCACGCTGATACTCAATGCCTTCAATAGCTGCGTTTTCCATCTTCTGCATATCAAACTTAACAGATTCAACCGTGATAAAATCCACACGAGTATATCTCATGAAACGCTTAGACCATTCTGTTATATTATCTACACGGCTCTGGACGGATGGTGCCAGCCATCCTTTATGCTTACTCCTTACCCGATTAAGAAACCGTGCCTGTCTGTAACGGGTTTTACGGTTCCTTCTTGATCTCCTTATCATACGACGACTATCTAAATTGCCCTTTATTTCCTGCCCACGGTGAGTTAACACAGCCCCGAATATCGCAGACAGCCTGTTTTTACCATGTAAAACTAATCCTATACCTGTTTCTTTTGAACCCGGATCAAACTTGAGTTCAACGGGCTGTATATATCCATCTGAACGCTGAGTTAACTGTATAATAAAAGGATAAAGACGTTTAACAACAGCTTTTTTGCTATCCAATAACTGCCTTGCCCTTGCCGGATGGCAGGGCATCAACGTCTTACCTGTTTTACTTAACACAAAAACCCGATTCATTAATATCCTTCATTATAAATAAGTTACCTTATTATCTTTTATGAAAAACACCGTTTTTCATAAAGTAAGCTCTCCTCGCCAAAGTTAAAAAACATTTCATGTAATACACACTGTTTTCTCCCCGTGAAAACTGTTTAATGTATTACGACAGTAATGAAAATGTGTTTATCATTTTCGATGCGTAAGACTGGAGAAGTATCCTACGGTGTCATCTGTTTTTTTAACGTAGCCTGCAAAACCAGAGTTTTACAGGCTGAGGCTGGTCAGTCAAAACAAGTCGGAGACTTGCTTAGAAAAACTTCGCGGTTTTTCTGTTACATGCCTCGTCCAACAGGGCGGGGGACTGACTAACTCGGCTGGAAAGACATGCTCGCGCATTCTTAACGACTATTTCTTCAGAATATCCTATATTAATTACTCCCGTCTTGCGGGACGCTGATATCTGTTAAGTGAAACACGAAACAGTTGAGTAACCAGCGGGAGGTAGGGCATGTAAAGTAATCTCTTACTCGCAATTCCAGCGACCTACTCTTAAATAAAACAACAACACGACATTTCGGCTCTAATTGCCTGGTGTGGGACGTTGCTGTAAACCTCGACTACGCCTTTTTAGATCTCTCTTTATCCCAAGAGAATAGCAAACAGGAATTTAGGTTTTTTACATGGGGATTTTCCTACCGCCATAACAAACAAGGAGTTTACTTATTTAACGTAAGGATTCTCCTACCTCACACGCTATTCCAACGGACCTGAATCAGGCAGCATATTAGCGGCTATTTAATAACTGTAGTTGATGCTAATACCCTTATACAATACGTATAGCCACAGTAAAAATCAATATTTATTTTACAATTATTTTAGTAATGCCATAACAGTAAAGCCACCCTTACCATCTTGCTTTACCACGCCAAGGCTATGCCCCAGCATTCTTTGCTGCTCAGAGACATCCAGCAGTGCCAAAGCCGTTCTTAAAGCATCTTCTTTAGAGACGCCTCTGTTTCGAGCAACTTGCGTCAAAAGATCATTCATTTCGCCAGAAAGCATTACCTCTTTACCAGCCATACATCTCTCCTTTTATCATATATAAGAGAGTATTTTAGCTTATACATACAATCAATAGCAAATCATATTATTAGCGCTATCTTTCTTTCAACTCTTACTTAAAGCTTAAATATTGATATAATATGTGTAAATGATTTTATATCTGGAGAAACCATGTCAAACCTAAAGATACTTATTAATGACTTTGTAGAAAATCAGTTCAGCAACTTGTCGGACAATAAGAAAAGCCTTATTAAATCACTTTCTCTTAAGAAAACGTTATCACAGCCTTACTACAAAGATATATATTATACAACTTCTGTCGCCATTAAAAAAACCGGTAGTGCCGCTCCTGCAACCAATGCTTACAACTTGGATGACGGTGAGTATTTTGAGGTCATGCATAACCTTTCAGACAATGAGTTAGACTATACAGATTTTGATAAAGCGAAAAAGTTTCTTGTAGACCAATCTGTCGCGTCAAGACTCAATATTTTTATTTCTATGGCAAAGCACTCAGATACGCTAGAAAGCTTCGCACAGGCCATTACAGAAGCTCAGAGGGGTGATCCTGATTTTCTCAGCACACTACACAGCTTCAAATATATTTTACCTGAATATGACAAGCTTTTCTTCACTGAAAGTGTTAACCAGATATTAAATAATAATGGGATAGATGAATATATAAAATCTTCACTGTGTAAAAACGATGTCTTTATTGCTACTTCTGATTTCAACAAGGATACTAGCGATCTCATGAAATGGGAAAGTAAAAAACCGGAACGAGATGCGGCTTTAAGCAAATATTCATCTTTGTTTGAGAATATTAATGATTACTATCAGAAATACGCTATTGAGATGTCTCAGGTAGAGCAACATATTAAGAATAACAAACCTCATCTTTTTAGTGTTCCTTCATCAGATAATGTCAGCTTTTCTTATTTTCAAACATTAGGCCGAGATTATAATAATGCTAAACATAGCTTTGCTTTGCAGCCTGATTTAGATATTGATAAGGCTATATTAGACAAACATGGCATTACTATTTCTGAGGTTTACGATATAAAGCCTAAAGAATATAAATATGGTCCTGAATCCCTGCTAGAGGCATTTTTACGCCACATGCTTAAGAAAGATGATGATATTTCCAATAAGCTATCCAGCCGCTTCTATGGCCTTGATTTTTTAAATGACTCAGCACTACAGTCTTTTTCGGATGGCATATCCTACATTATAGCAAAATCAAATGATGATATTGTTGGCTTACTTTCTTTTGATTCATCGGACAGAGAAGGCCATTCAGTAATAAAAAATATTGGATATGTCTGTGTAAAAGAGAACTTCAGAGGCACAGGTCTGGCAGAAAAACTTTATGACAAGCTCGCTTCTATTTGTGTTGATAATGGCAATATTATTGTTAACTCACATTATACTGATCAGGGGCGTGATAAGCTTCCAAGACTTAAGCAACGTATAAGAGAGAAGCATCCTGAGTTTTTCATGTTAGACACAGACCTTGGATCATATAAAAATGTAGGATCTAACCGATATCAGATTATGCAGACTATTAAAGGATTTAATGAAATATTTCACTCGTCTTTATTAGAGCGCCAGAAATATAATCCTGAAGGTTTAAGAAACAATATTAAAGAAATAATAGAAATCCATAAAGATGCCATGAATCACATTAAGGAGAATGAAAATGTTTTCCATCACGACGACTTCTTTATAGCTAATGATGCCAGAAATGATCTTCATCGTTCATATAAAAAAAGGCTAATGGATTTACTGGAACCTCAAGAGCTTAGAAAATCACATAAACCATAAAGGGCTTAGGCCCTTTTTTTATTGGCAATTTTATATTACTTATACCTCTTTATTATTCACGGGAAAATGATATTTATATACAAAAGGAGAAATAAATGAATAAAGTAGAACGTAGATTGCGAGATTTAAATAAACAACTTGGTCTTATGGATGTCAGTGATGACGAGTTAGAACGCATGGCGTCTTCAGTCAGCTTCTTTGATGAAAAATATGAAGGATTAGTCAAAATACCGATTGCTGAGATGATAGCGTGTGATTTTGATTCAGATGATGATCTTTTTATTAGCTATGATTCTATTATTGATTTTAAGAGTGTAACACATGAGCAATCATTGAGTAGCTATGCTGAACTCATTCGAGAAAGTGTGAATGACGAAAAACTCGCAGGTGATGAATACCTGATAAAAATAGAGTTTAACAATAGGAAGATTCCTGTCGATAATATAACCTTGATAACACTTTTGTATTTACTATCTTCTTTTAATAAATACTCCTCATCGGCTTTTGTGTTTAAGCCTATTTTGAAAATTAGAAGAAATAAGCAAAACACCAAGTTTACGCTATTTTATTTCCTCAATAATGACATAGAGGAGGTTGACGATCTCAATAGCTCTACCACTTCAAAAGCCAAGGTCGAGCTTTTTAATACGATTGAGCGTTTAAACCATATTGAAATCGATAATAATAAGTTCAGAGCAAGTGGATGTTGCATTAATGACATACGCAACTCTTTTTACTTTATTTTTCATTGATTGAGGCATATAGGCAACGATTGAGTATTTAAACCTAAAGGCAATAACTAATGAAAAAAGACATGTTTATGGCTAAAATTCCTGAAATAAATGAAGAAATATGTGCAACGCTATGCGATGGCGAAATGGCAGAAAAAAGGTTTGCCGAAGATGAGTTTGGTAATCATGTATATATCAATGATAAAGGTCAGGTAGTTGCTTGGATGCATGAGTATGAACCAGAAGATTACGTTATTGCTTCTTCTATTGATGATTTTTATAAGAGATATCCTCTTTACACATTAGACGAAGTATTAGAAATAATCAGAAATACAGAAACAAAAGAAAATCTTGAAGAATCTGATTATTGGACCGTCTTATATGAAGCAGAAGCCGTTATAGGTAAGGATTTTATAGATAGATCTTATGCGCTTAATAATATGTACAATGTATCTTCAGCATTTAGAGATGGTAAAATAACCTCAGAAGAGCTATTCAAACTCGAAAACTTTTCTCCTCGTTATTTAAAAGAGGCTAAACAGGTCAATAAAAATAAGAAGGCAAGTTCAGAACAGAAGTAAGATTGGTAATATTAACTTGTGGGCAAAATATGAAAAAGAACATGTTTATTGTAGATTTAGTAGAAATCGATCAAAGTATTTGTGCAAGATTATGTGAAGAAGATAATAATTATAACTTTGCTGAAGATGTTTTTGGGAATCATATTTATATTAATGATCTTGGAGAGGTGGTAGCATGGATGCATGAATATGAGCCGGAAGATTATATTATTGCATCTTCTCTTGAAGACTTTTACAGCAAATATACGCTCTACGATATAGAAGAGATCTTTGAGATTTTAGAGCGTGAAAAAAAGAAACATGATAATAGTGAGAATAAGCCTGAATCTGAACATCATGTCTTTATAGAACTTTATAAAGCTAAAGCTGTCGTTGGAAAAGATTTTATTGATTTAAGCTTCGTTTGTAATGATGACCAATATGATGCAACTGAAGCATATAACAAAGGAAAAATAACTGAAGAGGAGCTTAATAAAATGTCCAGCTTTTCGAAATCTTATTTAAAGGACGCCAATAGAATAAATAAGGAGAAACACAATAAAAATGACAAATGAGCTTTTCTTTAATCTGATAAAGAATGATTATTTACTCAATACTGTTTTTAACTATGATCCCGCTTTAAAAGAGGACCTTCAGGATTATATTGATGAGTTCAAAGACTCAATAGAAGAAGACATAGTTAATCAAACAAATTGGCTATACAGTGGATTTAGCTTTCTAACTGTAGTTCTTGGTCTTTATAAAGACAATATAATCGCTATCAGTGAAGATTTTGAAATATTTAAGTTTTGCGATTATTTTCAAGACATTCCATTTGAGATTTACAGAAGGAACTTTGATGCTTTTGAGTCTTGTAGAGAATATCATTTAGGATGTTTGAAACAATATGAGCAATGGTGCCATGATAAAGGTATCGCTGTAGATCCTAACAATCACTATCATGATGAGCATGGTAATATTTTTAACGAGCACTTTGAGTTAGATTACAATCAAGATATTATAGGGTTATATTAAAATAACGTTGAGCAATATATGAAAAATATTGATTTTTTTGAAATCGTGAAAGTGAATAAGCTGTTATCAGAGGTTTTTGATTACAATTATCGTTCGATTGACGATATAGGATTATACGTTAAACAATTCGAAGATATGCCTGGAGAAGAGATTGCCAACAATACAAAATGGCTTTATAGAGGTAACGGGGATTTAACTGTTATGCTTGGTCTGTATAAGGATAATATAATAGCAATAAGTGAAGATTGTGAAATTTTTAGGTTTTGCGATTACTTTCAAGACATCCCTTTTGAAATATACAGAAGAAGCTATGAGCTATTTGATGATGAAAGGACTCATCATGAAAATAAGTTAAAAGAATATGAGCAATGGTGTTTAAATAACAATATCGTAGTTGATCCTAATAACTATTATCACGATAAAGATGGAAGATTATTTTCCAGCTATTTTGAGTTAAACGATGATTATAATCAGGAAATTATAAATGACAATCTTTAATACACTCTTCTTTGAACAAGTAAAAACGACCCCTTTACTAAAATGTATTTTTGACTACCAAAATAGAGATCCTGACTACTTAAATGACTATATCGCTGAGTTTGAAGATGAAGAAGAGGAGGATATAGTTAAAGATACAAATTGGTTATACAAGGGAAGTCTATATTTGACAGTTATTTTAGGGATTTATAGAGATAAAATCATAGCAATTAACGAGGATGAGCAATGGTGCCGTGATAATGGTATTGCTGTAGATCCTGACAATCATTACCATGACGAACATGGTAATATCTTTGGTGAATATTTTGAGTTTGATTATGACCAAAGTATTATAGGATTATATTAAAAGGTTTCAAATCTATACTCTTCAACCATAACTTTGAAATCAATAGCAATAAAATTGATTTTCCTTAACGTAATAATGTATTATCCTTTTAATTATTAAAGGAATATACCAATGAATAAAATTCTATTAGCTCTTTTACTTTTCAGCTCTATATCTTTCGCAAACACAATAACTTTAGATCCTTATCATCCTACAGATACAGTAGAGCATCCAAGATTTAGAGATATTTTAAAATCAAAAGCTAAAGAGATTGCAGAAAAAAGGCTCGCTAAAAAAATGGAAAGGGAAGCGGAAAAACAAGCTGTGAAAGCAGTTGCCAAAAGAGTTGTGGTAAGAGCCGCCGTTGTATCTGCAGAAGGGGCGGCAACTCGTTCAGTATTAAAAACGGCTTATGACCATAAATTTGCTCTTGGAGCAACAGCACTTGTTGGAGCAGGACTTTATGGAATTTCTGAGCAAATAAAAGATGGCGAGTATGAAGCCATGATTACATCTACTCTGTTTGCCAGCTTAAGCAAGGAGCTTACGGTAGCGTTTGATAATATTAATACAACTTATGAAAATGACTCTCGAATTAAAATCTGCACTAAACAGTTGGCTCGTCAATATTTAGTGAGCACTTCACCACCTGTTTTTAAAAATAGCATTGAGCCTGCAATTCCTAATATAACAGGTAAAGGGGTTCTAAATGTTACTAATTATGAAGACAACGCGGAAAATTACCGAATCAGAAGAAAGACACCATCTCTTGCTATTAATAGCAATGATAAGCATGAGCAAGATCATGTCCCATCTTATTATGCTTTAGAAGATTTTTTTAATCTTCCACATATCCCTTCAAAAAGAAACTATAATTTAAACAATAATGCTAGCACAATAGACTTACTTAAAAAATGGCATTCAAAAGGAAGAACTTTTGGAGCTAAAAACACAAAAGATAGTAGGAATATATTTGGAGTTAAATATAAAATAACGCCTAAATTTAAAAAAGATAGTAATGATTTAGAAAAGGCAACAAGAAAAGATTTAATTATTATGGCTTATGTAATTGCTAAATGGGGAACACCTCAAGAATTGATTGAATTTAAAAATTCAGCAGCTATACTTTTCACAAGAAATAAATTACTTTGTCTTTACGACATCTAAATAAAAGGATAATAAAATGAAGAATATTGATTTTTTTGAAATCGTTAAAAAAAATGATCTTTTAATCGAAGTTTTTGATTATGATCCAAGCTCTATTGATGATATACAGCTTTATGTCGAACAGTTTGAAGACATGCCCGGCGAAGATATTGCTAATAATACACAATGGCTTTATAAAGGTGATGGAACACTTACTGTCATGTTAGGACTGTATAAAGATAACATCATAGCCATCAGTGAGGATTTTGAGTTGTTTAAGTTTTGCGATTATTTCCAAGACATTCCTTTTGAAATATATCGTAGACATTACGGTATTTTTAGAAGTTTTCGAGATGAATATATCACCAAGTTGAAGCAATATGAACAATGGTGTCGCGATAATGGTATTGCTGTAGATCCTGACAATCACTATCATGATGAAGATGGTAATATCTTTAGTGAATATTTTGAGTTAGACTATAACCAAAGTATTATTGGCCTTTACTAATCTTCATCAAAGCCTTGCTCGTCAAGGCTTTTAATCAAGCTCACATGCCTTTCCTTAGAAGAAAAACACTAGAATCTCATTGTTATTTTCGCTATAATCCATCTCATCTCTTCAAAAAGGAAGCTAAAATCAATGAATCACATTCTTTATGATAAAGTATCAAAACTGGATTCTCTCCTGCTTCCTTTCCACTCATGCAAATTCAAAACTGAAAAGATTTTTGACATCCTGTACAATCCAGATTATTTGCAGTTATGGATAGAAACACGCAACTCAGATAAAGAGCTAATCGGAGGCTTTGTTCCTTATGACCGAGAAAAAGATTTTGGATCTTCCTTCAGAATCTCGAAGGCAGGTAAAAACAATGTTGGATATATCTACATTCATGATAAAATCATGGTAACAGCAAAAAGTATTATTTTTATTAAAAAGCCACACATTCTTGTTTCTCAGAGCATTTCTTCAAGAGAATATCGGACTGATTTATCGCCCGACGTTATCCCTAGAGAGTATCAGCATGATGGAGCTTATGATGATCTTAAGCAGAAGTTTCCTGATGTATCAGAAGACGTGTTAACTACCGTATTGTATTTTTGCACTAATCCTTTGCCTAAAGGTGTTCAAATAGAACTTAATGTTAATATGATTGATATGTCTATTTTGAACCTGGAAACATTATCAGAGCGCGTTAAGCTCAGAGATTAAATAAGAGTATTCAGACAAGAAAGCCTCGTCAGCAATGGCGAGGCTTATTTATTTGGTGGAGATGGTGAGTCCGGCGCTCACTTCAACAACGTTATTCCAAAATCTACAAGTTTATTTTGTTTTAAATTTTAATACAAAGCGTCTGAACAAACACAGCTACCTTATACGATCTTATCAAGAGTTTAGCTTTTCCGTCATAAGAAAACATCCAAGCGATCTCTATTTTATAGACCACCTTTACCTTTGAAGTCAGAGAATCTTCTTAGAGGCGATAGTATTATACTATGAGTCATTTTTGTTTGCACATTACATGCGTTAACTTTTTAAGATGGTTATTCCGTTCTTTTTAATATGATCAAACCTGATCATGAACGTATAAAGCAGGTTGTGATTTAACATCAACCTCTTTTTTCCTGCTGTCACTATTCCCCTTCACAAAGAAGGAAAACTCGCTAGCACTTTTAAATATGATTTGGTTTTATAAACACTATCCCCATCAGCAATCATTAAATTAGGTAATTATAATGATTTTTAAAGAAAATAATTTAATTAATCTAACAAATCATTTCATTCGACAACAATTTCTTGCTGTTATTTATTTTCCATTAACATATGAAAAATATCTATTCACATGGGTAGTGAATAGATAAAATATAACATCAATAATAGGTATTATCAAATATTTATACAACTAATGATCAGGTTTGTTCAGATTTTTAGTATGCTGTTAAATACCCCACCACTTGCTTTGAAATAATAAAAGATTGTATCAAGTATACTCATCTCCAGTTTTAATGATAACTTATATTATGAAGATATCAAGATTATACAAAATAATATTATTCACACTAAATATTTTATTCAATTAGTCATTCAACTAAGCCTTAATAAAATCGCATTACAGACTATTCAATAAATATCTCATACAACCATAAGGATGCTGTTAGAAACGCTCTCAGCGCATCCTATGCGTATTCCTGACGGGATTAGGATAGAACTCTTTACCGCAAGCATCCTCAAGCTCGCAAGCCATCTCTTTAAAGTTAATATCTAACTTACTCAGAACTTCACGGCCTTCTTCTTCAACCACCATTTCATTGATTTCCTGATGCGTGATATCCGTATAGGCTCGCCCATCAAAATAAAACTCGTCTTCAAGTCTTTCCCGATTACATCCTGAGACACAATCACAGATATCGTTATCGAACTCTCCATTCATACATAGATTATCCACCTCATGTGGTGTCAGACCGCCAGAGGACTCAATAACTAACTAAATTGGTTTTATAATTATAACATGCTTGAATCAGTTTTTTGCACTACAAGCTCTTTCTGTTCCCCTTTAGCTTTTTCCATCAATGAGTTATTAAAATATCTTATACTTAATGACGAGCCAAGATCTTTACATAAGGCATATATAGAGACATCTCCAATTTCAAACTTTCTATCATCATAAATATTAAAATCAGTGGCTGCTTTTGATTCTCCATATTTATTCTCAAGCAGAGAAACTATATCACTTTTGTTTTCTTGACACTTGCCCCTATCTCTTCTTTGGTATGATGATTCCCCCCATATAGTATGAACTTCCTGTGTTTTAGGAGTGATCATAACGTAATAGCTTTCTAGCTTATTTTTTAATGGCGAAGCAGCCTGAACTTTGTACAAAGGCTCTCCCGAAGTCAAACTTAACTTTTCTATCACTTTTAAATTAGATATTTTATCACCAAAATTTATCCCAAAAGCACCTGATGGACTTTTCATCTCATCTGCATATGAATAAAAAGAGCAAAGACATAATACAACTAATAATTTATTCATTAACTTATCCTTTTAACGATGAATACATTAAATACATTAATACAACATTAATAAAAAATATCAATAAGTAGTTTACGTTTATTTCTTATTGGCTATAAAAAGCCTCATATCGAATGGGGCTTAATTTTACTTATAAATGTTAGGATATAGTAGTGATATAAACTGATCGTCCGGTTTAAAATCATTACTTATATTTATATTATAGTATTGCGCAATATTTTTTATATCAAGGTTCAATCTTTTTATCCAAGAAATTCCCCTTGAAATATCAGAAACATCTTTGTCATCAAAGAATAACATAGTTTGTATGAACTTTTTCATGTATTCATTAAAAGACATAAAGTTGTATATTTGATCTGCTTTCATGTGATGTAATTTTATATCTCTTGCCCACCAACACTTAATTAGAATAAAAAGATATTTTTCAGAACCTTTTTTTAATTTCTTTAGAACCCTTCTTTCTATTCTTGACCCTTTATATTCATTTTCTAAATCTACGTATTGTATCCAATTTCCTGGTAAATCAAGTCTATATCTATTTATTAGCTCAATCATTGATTTAACATGCTTGATTCTTCTTCGATTTGCTTCATTTGGCTCGACATCATAATACGAATACATAAAACCATTATTTTCATCCCATTTCTTAACAAACTTCACTTTCTGTTCCGCAAATATTAGTTTATATTGAAAATCTAAATGTGATTTAGTTAACTTCATTTACTCTCCTATTTTTAACATTTATTAACTTTCCCAACAAATAAAGAGGCTACATTATAAAGTTCTCCTCCTGTTCTTATTCTGCTATAATACATTATATTACTTTTAATATCTGCCGACCAAGTTTCTATATAATTATCTCCTTTATTACTACTAATGCTAATAAATGTGCTTGGTGGAATAAATTTATATGATAAGCCATTAGTTTTCTTATCTGGAAAAACAGTTTCATCTTTAACATTAAAAATAAAAGATTTATTTGTAAATGCATCCTTAGAAAAATTGTTTTCATCTCCATATATGGAAAGGCCTTTTATATCGTAAAAAACAAAACATTTATCATTATTTTTCTCTTCCGCATTCACTGAACTTATGAAAAATAATAAACTCATCAATAAAGCTTTTTTCATGTACACCCCTTCTTCAAGCATTAATTATTATCTAATTGATGCAATTTAAAATGTAGCCTATTTTATAAATGATCCACTTTGAAGATCAACCATATCATCTAGTTTTAAAGGGGCTGTAAACTTTTTATTGTATTGACCAGATAAAGTTTGCTTATCTAACTTAAAAGATATATTTGTCAACTGCCCCTTTTTTGTTCTCTTAATCATTCCATTTTTCAAAAACCATGATATTATTTTTTTATGCCCTTCGAAATCATCTATATTTAAATAGAAACAGATGACCCCTTCACTATCTTCATCATGTTTACATGAATCAACAACCCCATCAACTATTGCTTTTTTACATATATTTTTTGCCCAATCAATACTTTTGAAATAAAATATCCATTTCCCTACTTTATCCTTATCGAAATCGTAATTATTATCAGATTTATAATAAAACCAACCACCATGATTTACTACTTTCATAAACAACCTCCTTTTTAATAATTATATTTTAATACTTTTTACTCATAATATGTTCATGTGTGAAATAAGTAATTCTTGATATACTTGTTTTATATTTTCTTTATATGGCTGTTTTAATAATGCATTATCATTTTCGTTAACATACGACAAAGATACTTGATCTATATTTTTATCAAATTCCTCCATTAATCTTTGATATATTCCTTTATTTATTCTGTCTATCTCGGCATATTCAAACAGAATCCTCAATGTATCTATTACACCTTGAGTATATTTTTCCATTAATGGTATTACTATATCTTCTATAAAATTCATATATTATTCCTCTTAAAATAAAAAAGCCCCACCATTACTGGTGAGGCTTAGTGGTTTTGGTGGAGATGGCGGGAGTCGAACCCGCGTCCAAAATATTTTAATCTTTGATACTACATGTTTATTTTGTCCTTGGATTTAATGTAAAGCTTCTGGACAAACACAGCTACTTCACACGAGCTTACTATTTGTTTAACTTGTCCACCGTAAGCAGGCTTTCAAGCGATCTCAATCTGTTTTGACTACCTGAATCTTTAGAGTATGAGCGACTCCTCGGAGGTAGGCGGTACGCCGTTTATTAAGCGGCTACTGCGTATTCGTTATCGTTTGCATTTATCATGCTTTAACTTTTTAAGTGGCGATTTCCCACTACATGCATCTCAGACCTACGTACCCTGTCGAAGCCAAAAACATCCCCAGGAAAACAAAAAGCGCAATAACAAAACAAACTAAAATCTTATCTTGCGCGTTCTTGTTTTAATAATACTTAAACTTTTTATAGATATCAAGTATTTTTCAAAAATATTTAAAATTTTCTTTTCACATCAGACGCTCGACGATAATCACCATCTTTAAAGAGATACAGATTAACATAGCCATCTCTACTTTCTTCTTCCATCAACGCCTTAGAATATACCTTAAACTCTACATCAGGCCATTTAGCAGATAATACCTGAAGCCATCCTGTAGGAATGTTCCAGCCTGTAACAAAGTAGAAACCTTTGGCCTTAGAGCGCTTCTTACCTTCATACGCGAACGCGTTTTGACTCACTCCCCACTTGTCTCTTTTAAACTCCAACCAGTTCCCATAACCATACTTCTGATAAGCAATAACAGAGTTAATGACACTTTCCATGTCTTTTTCATCAAACTGTTCTCTCCTTAAAAAATATTCTTCCTTTTTATTCAGCTCAATAAATTCACGTATTTCATCTCTGATAGTTGGACTATTAAGATCAAAATTCTTTTCATGATCCTTAACTAACCTCACACCTGCATCTTCTGGAGAACCAGCTACCTGCTCTTCAAGTTCTTGAGGACAAGGCTGCAGAATATTGAAATCAACAAAGCCTCGCTCTTCCGAATAAATGTCTTTCTCTATCTCGGATCTCTTGTCTGACTCAAACTCAAGAATAATCGCAACACCATCCATATATGCCTCTTATGTTATTTAAAATAATCATCTTATTATACAGTAGTTTCAACTTAATATCTAACCTTTCTTATAGCTTTGACATTTACACGGCTTTTAGTATATTTTTAGTAAGATAATAACAAAAGGAAACATCATGGGTGGTATGACTACAGTTGCAGCACGCTTTAAAGACGGCACTACAACGAGCTTTAGAATCAATACAGGTCCTTACTTTGAGCTATGCTTTACTGAAGAAGAGTTTAAACATGAAATGAAAGGTCTTTCAGCCAAGCTGGAACCTGTTCGTTCCGAAACGCTCTTATCAAAAAAAGAAGCCGAACAGAAATATCACCAGTATGACTTTGGCAACAATCTTTTAGCGCCTTTTTCTTACGGTATCACCTTCTATGACTACCTTAATCAGGCCGTATACACCATAGGAGACAACGTAAGCGCTTCTGAATACAATCTTCCACCTTTCTACTGGAATCCTCTCTACAGGCCGCTTATCGTAGATAAACAGCCTATAAGAGAGAAGCACTTTGACCAACTTGAGGAGCAACTCAGTAAAGGCCATCTAAGAGAGATTCTTAAGTTTAAAAAACTCAAAGAAGCAGATGCGCTTTATGATCTTGACGATGTTCGACTGTCTCATCTGAAAGATATGGATACCTTTAAAGCCTATCAGACGTTCTTTGATGAAGAAAATACATTGATGAACAAGTATGGCAGACTTAAAGCCAAGCCTGAAGGATGGGAAACACACACCTCATTAGACAAGTATGAAATGCTCTACCAATATCTCGACAGCCAAAACATCTTAAGTGAGAACGATAAGCTCGGCTGGGAGCTATTTTATAAAGACATCTATCAAGACTTGTAATCAAAAATAAAGCCCTCGGATGAGGGCTTTTTGTTTATTTTACTACTTTTTCTTTTCTGCCTATATCGTTAATATCAATACCGAAATCATCAATAACAGCACTTGTTCGTTCATTCTGATATTTTAACACACGATCCATTTCATCTCTGCTCAAGGTTTTCTTTGATTCGCTCTTTATCATCAACGAACCTGAAATCACCGCAGCCGCACATAAAACTAAGCCCATTATTACCTGAGAATAGTCTTGAGCAAATGTTAACTTAGACATGATTGGAACAATAGGAATCATCAAGCCAAGACCTATAAGAAACTTTCCAAACCCTCGCTCAAATCGTTCTCTCTTCTTGATAATATCAACATTATTTTTACTTATGAATATAGCTTCCTGACTTCCATCCACAAGTCTTGGATCAGCATAGAACTCCACATATTTACCATTATAAAGTTCAACATTAGCATCATCAGTAAAGTATTCTTTCCCATTTCCTATTGTGAACTTAAAGCAGACTTTATCCACCTTTTCGTTAAGCTCACCGCGCCTTACCTGTCTGACGACTTTTTCAACGTCTAAGATCAATCCTTTTACAAGCCTACTTTTTGACATAAGACGCCTCCTGTTTAACTTTTTGTTCATTTTTCGAAGTATCCGTTTTATCTTCCTTATTCTTTAAGAAATCTATAAAACGACCGAGCTTCTTTTGATCACTGTTTTCAAGAGCTGTTCTTTTATCATAAAATGATCGTCTCATATAAAAGATACTTGCCATACCAAGACTATACATAATTAACAACTTAAGAGTTATTCCTTCGTTCATCATATCCTGAATGCAGCCCATAGTTGCCCAACCAGACATAAACCAGAGGAATCTCGTTACAAAACTTCCTATTTTAGATGATTTATAAAGAACGTTTGCTGTCTCATCGTCTTCTATCAAAACAGCTTTATAATAACCCTGATCCTTCTCTTCATTTACAAATAAGCATATCTCATCGCCTAACTTTTTATCCGAAAAAGAAGACTCTGTAATAAAGGTTTCACCACTTTTTGTTTTGATCACATAAACCAAACGCTCTTCCTGACCAAGGTGGTCTTCTCTTTCCTTAATGCTTAAGAAGGAAACAATGGAAGCAAGCTCATCCTGTATTATTCTATTTTTCGTCATACTCTATCCTTTTTCTTGATTTTGTTAACAATCTTATATTACAGGTAGCATGACTTGTCTATATATTGGCTACAGGTTGGTCCTCAAAATATCGAATATTTCAATCATCACTTTAACGAGACAATAGAGATGACTTAGATAGTAATCAATGATTATCTTTCAAGTTTATCTTTAAGCTTAATATCTGACATAGCTAATGAAAAATCCGTTTCTTTGCCTGTATCAGGCTTAGCTTTTGCTTTTATTCTTTTATATTCCTCTTCTGAAAAACCTAAGTATTTTACATTTTTAACGGATTTAAAGCATGCAGCCGCGATACCAGCCACACCAAAATAAAATCCAGCCATACCTAATGTCAGACCAACTTCTTGAAAGACAGGAATAGACTCGTGAAGTACAAATCCGATAGGAATAAATGCTGAAAGCGTTATTCCGCATACCATATTCTTTACCAGAATAATAGATTTAGCCGCTTTTTTGTTTAGAAGGCTATAATCATCCCCATCAAAGTTGGCTATTTCCACGACATCTCCAATTTCAACAGCGGTAGCAGAGTTTGCAAGCTTATACTTACAACCATTTTTAAGAGACACATGATACACAAGAACATCTTTGTCAGGAACAAATAGATTGCCTTCTTTATGCTCTACTGAAACATCTATGCTTACAACTTCATCTTTTATTAGTTCATGCTTATACTTTAGGATCATGATAGCCACCTCTTTGATTTATTGTACTATCATAACATGTGAATTATAGGCTATGCAAAAATACATATAAAATGGACTTACGCATTAAAAAATACTAACATATTCAAAGCTTAATAGGACTGCCACATCATTATTTTATAAGCAACTGAAGTTTTTCAGTAATAAGGACTTCTACAGTTTATGTGTTTCGGGCATGAAGAACTCTTTTTTAATACTGACATCCTTATCAGACGCCTCATCTTTAAAAATAAAAGCATTCAACTCAGCCATATTTTGAAGTAAAGCAAGTTCCTCTTCATTCAACGATTTTTTCTTTTCAGTTTTATACCCGGCAACGGTAATAATCGGAATAACAAAGATTAAAGCAAAAGCGCAATAATCATAAAAATCCATTATTTCACCATTTAAAAACTTATCACATAGAACAAATGCTAAAATAGACAAAATAAAAGTGAAAATAACAGTAAAAATTTTGGCAATGAAAGTTCCTGATTTTTCATAATTTTTGATGATTTTTATATTATCATTACTGACTACAGCAGCATCGTCATCATCATCTATATGCCTTTTGTATAAACAAATTTCTTTTCCTATATGATTATTATCTAATCGTGTATTTACAATATATTTATCATTATTGTCTAACATGATAATATAATAAAGCTTACTGACAGTATTAGATGTAAAGTAATCACCAATATAAAATTCTTTTATTATCTGCTCAATATTGGTTATTCTGCCTTTTATTAACCGACTTTTTGACATATATCATCCTTTATTTTTTGAATATCTTGGCAATTTAATTTTTGATCCTCTTCTTTTTTTATAAAGGCTTCTATGAAGCCTTTATGTTTTATTATTTTATTTTTAGGCAAAAAGAAAAACCTTAACTTCAGATTAACAAATAAAAAAAGTATAATGACCCTATAAGTATCATCATTAAGAGCAGATTGAAATCCAGAATCTAAAACTTGCTTGAATGGTATATAAAGCATAATTAATGTAGAAAAGAAACAGAAAAGCCTTAACCATCTTAATACATTTTTTTCCTGCTTCACTATTTTCTTAAATCCGCTCAGATAACTTTTGTCCAGAATTACAATATTCTTCTCGATTTTTTTATTCGCGCTAAAGTAAAAAAGGACGTTATCTCCTTCTTTATAATCGAATAGATTTGATTCCGTGTTATAAATACATCCGTTATCCATTTCTACAGAAGACATTAAAATTTCTTTTGGCTCCAGACCATAATTAACACCATCACCTACCTTAAGGACAGAGATGTATTTACCTATCTTTTTAATATGACCTTCAAATATTTTAGGCCCTTTATTTTTTCCAAACATTCACTTTTTCCTTATAAGATGACTTAACTTTCTCTATATCTTCAGAGCTTATGAAGGATTCTTCCTCAACTTCCTCTTCCAGCAAAGCATCTATCTTCTTGAGGTCTTCAGGATTAACCACTTTATTTGCTGTTTTTTTGCATATAGAAAACAAATAGAGTGTTAAAAATAACGAAGAAAGAAACGTAGCCAATATATTATAATCAAGCCCATCTTTTATTGAGTTTATTATAAGTGCTATTAATAATAAAATCGATCCTATACCACCTCCAATCAAAAGAATGTAGTTATGCAACATTTCCCACACTCTTTGCCTCTTTATATGTTTAGCAGTCGTGTTATCGATAATCACTGCATTATTGCCATCATCACAATATAAGTTAACTTTAGATCCTATCTCAACACCTTCTGGATGACTATCTATCTGGTAAGTTTTATTGTTATCCAGCGTTAAGATAAGATCCACTTTCTCGGATAATGCGTTATAAGCATTTTTATTATTAAAAGTTGTTATAACTGAATCGGATGATATAATGGTTCCTGATACAACTTTAGATTTAGACATTTTATCTATCCTTATGGTAAATTGATTTTTTTATATCTAAAGATGTATTGACATCTTCAATGTTTAAGTAGCTCATTTTTTGCTGACGCACATAACCTTTAGCATATTTCCTGAGTCTTTTCATATCTTCTCCTTTAGGATACTTGGATATTTTACTGACATCTCTCATCATGAATAATAAATTAATAAAAATACCCATAAATCCATAATAAAGACCCACAGGGGCCGGATGATTAGTTATTTTTCCACTCACATAAAGAAAAGCCGATGATAAAATGATAGCTACCAAAGGAACAATAAACCCCATCAAAAAATCATTTTTTTGCTTTATCAGACCTTTTGCGGTATCCTGATTTATATAAATATTATTATATCCTTCCCCACCATAGAACTCTACATAGCTTCCTACTTTAAACTCATCAATATGATTATCTGACCAATAGGTCTTACCATCATTTAGTAAGAACCTAGTGTAAATCTTTTGTCCTTTCGAATGATATTTTTGGAGGTTATTAAAACTTGACAATATACGTTCAGCAGACACTATTTTTCCAGATATTACACTCATAATATTTTACTCCTTGTTTTTATAAAATCTTATATTTATGAAAAATTATTGTCAAAAGTATTTTTTCTTTAGAATTGACTAAATTGTTTATAAATATTCTAAATAAATAATGATTTTTAGCATTAAATAACATAATGTAAAACAAAAAAAGTATATTGCTATAAAATTAAAATCCACACCATATTATATTCTTATTTTGTGATTTTATTTCAAGATGTTTCATCTCTCAACTTTGCATTATATTGAGATATTCATTAAACAGATGAAGAGTGAAGATTATGATAAAAGAAAAGGCCCTAAAGGGCCTTTTTTATTGAGTGATTGGTGCTGATGCTTTTGTCCATTTATTGCTAAAATCATAGAGATTAATATGAGGCAAGACTGAGGATAACTTTTCTCTCACATCACTGTAAAATACATCCTGATGACTTAGAATAATATGATTATGATACGCATAGAATGTATAGATAGACAATGTAAACTTCCGGCGATCTTCATCAGAGAGTTTTGCAGACTCCTGCAGGTCATAACTAAACAAACCAGCCTGCTTCTCAAGTTCAGCATTATCTTTCAGCCTGTCTTCCATTGTTCTACCCTGAGAGTCATTTCTTACTATATAAGCTTTAATGTAATCCAGAAAAGATGTCGGCATTCCATTTTTCACATAGATCGCTTTAAGCTCATCTATCTTCTTATAATCAGATACTGACCACATATTGATAAGCTGAGTCAGGTTTACCACAGAGGTAAGCATATTATCCTCATTTCTGATTTTAGCCGATCCTGTGCTCATCTGATACTCCGTAAATACGTTTCTTAGAACCAGAGTGGTGTAATCATTATCGCCCACATCCACCTTTTCTTGCTGATCCTTAAAATCACCATAAAGGTCTTTCCATATCACATCCAAAGTAGCATTGCCAGGAGACTTCACTTTATAGTTCTCAGGAATAGGTTTAGCTATAGCATTGTTATATTCAGCAACCTGCATATTCTGGCTATAATATTTAAAGCCCATAAACCCTGACACTAAAAGTGTAATGAGCAATAGAGTTAATGGGACTTTGTAGATCATCTTCATTTTAACGTATTCCTTTTATTGTATTGGTATTATTAAAGCAAAATTATTACTGATATTATCACATGCTGACTTATTCTGAAGCCATACCATCCTGCTATTAAGTTTTGAGGCCTCACTGATAACATTCAGGCATGTATTCTTGTCTGATATATTATTAAATGTCAAAAAAGCTGCCTCGCCCGACTCAGGAGCACTGAAACGTATAATAGCATTCTTATTTTTAACATACCAATCTTTAGGTATTTCTATCTTGAGTTTACTCCTGTCAAAATGAATAGCGAAAGACATCTTATCTTTTTCAATAATTATTTTTGTTTTTACAGGATCTCGCTTCTGAATAGGAATGAATTCCTTCTCAACAGGAGGCTTATTAATAAAATTTTCTTGGATAAGTTTATTCACAAATGGTTTTGAATGTTCTATTGTGAAAAATGTTGCTGCTGATAAAATAAGCGAAAAAATCATGGTAAAAACCACACCAAACATAAAATCCAGGCCATCAAAATAGGGCCTTACGTTTTCTTTTCTAATACAATCATACTTTTCTTTCGTGAAAGAAGCCTCATAGAACTTTATATAACAAATCATTAGAATAGCAAAATAAAAGAAAATTACGCTATTAATAAAACCCTTGCTTTTTAGTAGTTCGTCAGCATTTCTTATTAACATAATGCGAGGCATGAAAAGGCCAAAAATCGAAGCAAAAAGACTTCCGATTACAATTACCCAAAGAACACCTGAAAGATAATCATCTTTAAAAGGCGTATGTCTTTTGCGAACGACAGTATAAACACTAAAACAAAGCATGAATGACAAAGCAAAAACACCTAAAGTAAAGTCCGGTGAGTTAGAATACCTGTTAATAAACTCAATCATGGCTTAAGCTTCCTTTTTATAATAAACAACACGGTCAGACTTATTGAGTGCGTTATATTTTTGCTCTGCTTTGTAATAACGAAAATCATCAAAAAAAGGCTGGATAAAAGGCAATACTTCAGCAACTTTAATACTGCACATAGTCTGGTCTTCATATTTACTTATTAGCTTGATCATAGTTTCTTTATCAAGAACGTATTTAAGTGCTATCAGATGACTATCCTGAATACAGATTAATGCTGCAGCAGACTCTAGAACTTTTTTACAAATACGAGGCTTACTATTTTCCTCTCTAGCGAAGTGATTCAAAGAGACACAGGCACCAAACACACACATAAACATTGGCACCATAAATATGCTATTGAGAGTAATCACAGATGTCAAAAATAAAGTTATACCTAATACAACAATGGCAATCGAAAGTGCCGGGCTGGTCCTTTCCTTTTTAATTTGCTCAGCAAAATAGGCATCCAAAGAATCATCAGAAGGTTTGTTATGTTTGTTAGAATAAACATCCTCAATGCGCTTGAGGATTCTTTTATCGAACTTATACATGAAGTTAAAAAAATCGTAGTGATTTTCAAAAAGTTCAGTCTTATTGCCTTTAAAACTCTTATCGATAGAAACCACATTGCTTCTCATATTGCTCTCCCCGAATAAATAATAGGCAGATTATACAATATGGCTCTATCGAGTACAAGCTTTTACTTTACATACAGACGTGTTCTTAAGAACTCCTTGTTATCATCCAAAAACACGCCATCCTGATCAAGAACTAAGCCATTCTCCTGACACCAGTGCTTATACTCGTCAAACGCCATCAAGAAGTCATCCTCACTACCATCATCAAGACCGAGCGGCCTATCACTGACGTTGACACCTCTCTCAATATAAAGCATTGCTAAAGGAATGTCCTGAACATAGTTGCATAACGTATAAAACTCGTTATCAGAGTTATAGCTAATATAAGATTGGTAGCCATCTTTAACATGAAGGCCTATGGGATCATAAGACTCAAGCACCCACATTGTGCTCTCAACAATTTCTTGGTCAGCGAGACTAAAGAATCCCCAAAACGCAAGACTCTCATCGCCAGATTCAAACAAAATTGATTTAATCTGTGGATTATTATCCAAATAATCGACAACTTTTTTAACATTATTGATTTCTTCAGGTAAGATTTTAGCTAATGGTAAATCTCTCTCCTGACAATCACCATCCTGACCTTTATAATGCTGGACATGTTCGAACTGTTCAGCATTGAGGTAGCCGCTGTTATAATATTTCTTAGCAATACTATAAAGCTGCTGAGAAAAATAATTACCATCGGGAATAAGACTCAATCCATAAAAACTATAATCAGACAACATTTTCAACTTATCAGCAAAGGCCGACTCAAATACTTTAAACTGCTCAGGAGTCAGATAATGTTTTACCCAAGATATATTATCAAGACTTACAATACCTGACTCAATACTTTTAAGATTATCTTCTTCAAGATTAAACTCTTTGAGCATCTCCATCATACTATTAAGCAGATTATTTTCAATTCTCTCACGTTCTGCAGCCTCTACTGTTAGATTATAATAGAGTTCGTCAGCCATTTTTTGATTCTGCTCTGGTGTATGATATTCATCCACAAGAAAATCAAGCATCTCCTCATTATTTATGAGATTTTCAATAAGCGGAGTCTCACCTTTTTCTTTAATAAGATATTTTCTTATTTCATTATTAGCTCTATGAGAGTCAACCAATCGTTTTTCAATTTCAATCTCTGAATAAGGAACACCTTTTTCTTCGTTAAGATATCTAAACGCTTCTACAGTTTGGCATCTGCTTAGAATAGTCTCACCTTTCTCGCTAGTGTGAAATAAATCAAATCCATATTTATCCATCAACTTGAGAGATTCAATATCGTTTACATAAAACGGTAGCGTTTCTTTTTTGTTAAAAGTAAAGTTCTTATCTATGAAGTCATTCTCTAAATACATTTTAAGCAAGTCATACTGATAAGGAATATATTCATAGCTTTGATGTATTTTGTAGCTTGAGCTATTATCAAAATCAGGCTTTACACCTGTTTTATCATAAATATATTGAAGGATTTTAGGATTGAACTGAGTAGCAAACACATTAACACCCGTGAAGATACCATGCTCAAAATCCAGACCATTATCCACCATGAGTTTGAATACATCCCAATCATTAACAAAGCCTATTGCTTTTAAGCCATTACCTAAAGATAGGTTTACATCAATACCATGTTTAACTAACAACTTTGCTTTATCAAGAGTTGCATGTTTATAAGGTGAAATACTTTCCTCTTCTAATGCTGCATTTAAATCCTGAGCATTATATTTTGACAGGGATTTCTTAACTTCTTTTAAATCAAACGAACAGACAATGGTTTTTAAGTCTTTAAAATCAACAGCTTTTTCCATGTAAAATCTCCTTTTTAGTTTTAAATATCTTACCTGAAAACAAGAAAAAATAAAGATTAGAACGACAAATAGTTTGACTTCTTGATATGGCGATAGTAATATTGCTTTTGCCTCTTCTTAGGCACGCCATCGGTTGAAAAGAGCGAAGTTTAACCACATAGAACGTCAAACAAAAAATTAACATAAACTTTAATTTTCTGATTTCTGTTTGAATGCATACCGATCCCATGATAGCAGGAATAAACTAACAGAGGATTAAAATCATGAGTAATACCAATATTCCGTCTATTGAAATGGACGAGCATCGCTTTAAAAAACTGTCTAAAAAACTCCAGAAAAAAATCAACGAAAAGTCTTCCGCTGATATTAAGCTTAATGTTATTCAGGAATCATTGTCTGAAGCGCTTGGCTTTAGAAATCTTCACGACCTTAAAGGCTCTGAAAAAAACCAGTCATTAGCTTCACACTCAAATAATATTTTTGATGAACTTATGTTTACTGATAACATGGAAGATAATTTTTATATTTGTCGATACATGCTTCAAGCTCACCCAAAAAACAAATCCGAAAATCTATCAGTGGCTGAATGCACTTTCACACTTTTTGAAATTTTTTATCTCTGCTCTCATAACAAAAATATTCCAACTTTCTCTTTAGATGAGATGAAAGACGTAAGCATTTTAAAAAAGATTGCAGCTTATGATTCGTTTGACTTCCCTGTTGCTGAAAAGATTTTGAAATACATTAGATTTAGTCGAACTGACAGAGACGTTTATAACTTGGATGAGTATTTTGCCCACATTTTGGAGGGTAAATTTAAAGAGTTGGAATACCGTGTTAAATTTGAAACTCTTTATAATCAAAACTATAAAAGGATGCTTTATTTTATCGAAACACTTAAAGACTTCAAAGACAACTATAATATGGCAATTTATAAAAAATCATGGTTTGAAACTGAACGCTACACCAAACCTCAGCCTCGCAATATTATTAAATGTTCTGAGTTTTATTACAAATCGTGGCTTCATATGAGCGATTATTTAAATATTATTGGTTATTTAGACTATTTAAATTCCAGAGAAACTCTTACAATAACAGGCCTTATTCTTCATGCAAAACGCTCAATATCGCCTGAGTTGAAGACTCATATATTTAATTTTTTAGATGTTATTTTAGCTAACTATAGGCAATGTGCTGAAGTATCAAAAGAACTAGTGAAACTTCCTTTCTAATAATTTATTTGACTTTTATTTTCCATAAGGCTATCTTTTCACACAAGGTAGCCTTCATTTTTTATCGCCCACCATTCTCTGAAAAAGGTAAACGAAGGAAGCAGGTCTTTTATCATTCATTAATCAAAAATCATTTTACTTTTGGTTCAGGATAGAAGTTAACGAGAATAAACTACATCATCCTGACATAAAAAAATAAAAGGATAATATATGATTAACAAGCAATTCGATCTTAATAGCTTCAAAGCACAGGCTTCAAAAATGTCAGACTTTCTCAATGGCAAAGGCCATAAAATACCTAAAAGCACCTTATATCATGGTCTCTCTGTGATGATGGGAGAGGCAAACTGGAATACACTTCATGCAAAACTCAATCCAAAATCAGTGAAAAAAGAAACTCAAGAAAATAAGCCGTCATTTTCTGATATGATCACATTTGCTGGTCAAACTTTTTCAAAAGCAAATACATTTAATATCATTCGTGACTTTTTTAGTGATGTTTATATAAACTCTTCTTTTAGTATTGACGAGGCTTTAGATAACCTTATTTCTAACGCATTAAGTAGAACGATGCGTGATAATATTGCCATTTCAAATATCACTGAGGATGCCCTAAGTGATCCTAAAGAACTTGCTTCAAACTTTTACATCAGTGATGGGCATTATTTTTCCAATATTACTCATCAAAAATATGAAGAAATCTCAGCATTTATCGATGGACGTATTGCATCTCGTCTTTTAATCGGCAATGAGTTTGTATTCTCCGTCGAATATCAGTTCGATTTTAATCAAAATGCGTATGACAATGCCAGTAAAATATTCTATTCTGCATTATTAGCAGAGATATTTTCAGAAAGAAATGAACTTTATCCATCAATTTTTGTTTTAGCGCCTATAATTAGAATCAATAGTAGAGGAACCCGTGTAAAAATTTCTATATTTTCCTTTATTGATAAGGATATATATAATGCATTAGGCAAATATGATTCTTTCCATTATTATGATTCGGAAGACTACCCATCACATCCTTTAATTTTCAAAAAAGACAGATTTTCTCAGCAAGGTAAATCTATCCTTAGAGAAAATGAAAACATGTTAGATCAAAACTTAGGCTCTCTTTCTATTGGAGTTGTCAGCCTCAATTCACCCGAAGCTCTTAAATTGATTTTAGATAAGTTTTAAAAAATAAACAGTGGAGGCATAATTGCCTCCACATAATAATAATTCCTATTAAATCACCTAAAAATATCAATATATTATATAACCTAATCTTATATTTTTATCATTAAAGATTGTTTTTCACACTCTTAACACTTCCAAATATCGAACTAACTCAAATATAGAATACTCCAAAATATCAATAAATAGCATTTTTTATATAGAGCAACGCGTTGGTGGCTATGTTTTATTCTTTAATAATCTATTTTATAAGAATTTGATAATATTAATAAAATATGGTAATAGTTTGAGCACCATCACAAAAAGGAAAAAATATGAAAAAGATTACTCTGGCTATTGCACTAACTTCTCTCATCAGTGGCTCTGTTTTTGCCAAAGAATATATCACTCATGCTGACCTCTATCAGCTTCAACCATCAGGTGAGCAAAAGCTGCTAACCTCTGGTGATATTGTTAATGATACAGATGGTAGTTACTCTTCACCTCTTATAGGCTCAGTAACTATTCCAGAATCAAAAGAAACCTATAATACATTCCTTGTTTCTAAAGTCTATAAAGACAAGCAAGGTAGAATTATACTGAATTATAACTTTGAAATGACTAAGCCCGAAAGAAGTGGAGTTAATGGTGATTCCGAAGACGATAAACTTTTGTCTCTTGAGACGTATTCAGCTCATCAGTCTTTAGTAATGAATGATACTGAGAAGGATGTTCCTTTTATAAGTGCTGACAAAAGCTACACACTTAAAATTAAAGTGATTGAAAAATAAACTAGACAAAAATAAAACATGCCAAAAATCATTTTGTCAACATAAAATGATTAAATAATCAGCACTTAACTCGAATTTTAAGAAAAATTTAAAAAAAGATTAAAGGTTCAATAAGGTCAGACGATAATCATTACACTGGCAGCGATGCCTTTGTAAGATTAAACAAATAGCAAGACAAAAAACACATTACCTACTAACTAATATGAGGATTTAAACATGTCAGCAATTAATACTAATATTCTTTCTTTGGTCACTCAAAATAACCTGAACAAATCTCAATCAGCTTTGAGCACATCTATGGAACGTCTTTCTTCTGGTCTTCGTATCAATAGCGCAAAAGATGACGCGGCTGGTCAGGCTATTTCTAACCGTATGACCTCTCAGCTTCGTGGCATGAGCCAGGCATCACGTAATGCTAACGATGGTATCTCTATGGCGCAGACTGCTGAAGGCGCACTGAACGAAATAAACAACAACTTACAGCGTATTCGTGAACTGACTGTTCAGGCTAAAAATGGCTCAAACAGCACATCTGACACTACCTCTCTTCAGGATGAAGTAACTGCTCGTCTGGCTGAAATCGACCGTATCGCATCTAAAACCACTTTCAACGGCATCAACCTGTTAGACGGTACCGCTGGCACTGCTGGTAAAGTAGGTATTCAGGTTGGCGCAAATGATGGTGATACTATCACTATCGACCTGACAGCAGCTAAAGCTGATACTACAACTCTTGGCGTTAATGCTATCGCTCTGAGTGGCGTAACCGCAACAGGCGACACTACTTTGGACACTATCGACAAAGCGATTGCTAAAATCGATACAGCTCGTTCTGGCTTAGGTGCTACTCAGAACCGTTTTGAGTCTACCATCAACAACCTGAACAACACAGTAACTAACCTGTCTTCAGCTCAGTCTCGTATTCAGGATGCTGACTATGCTACAGAAGTTTCTGCAATGAGCCGTGCGCAGATTATCCAGCAGGCAGGCACCTCTGTGCTGTCAAAAGCTAACCAGTCTGCTCAGAGCGTTCTTTCTCTGCTTCAGTAATGCTATAGGTTTAGTTTATTCCAGAAGGAGCCGAAAGGCTCCTTTTTTATAAGCTTTTTCCTATTTAAAAATAATGCTTGTTTTCCTTATGCCAAATACGATATAATGTTGACTGTTCATTTAACCTAACAGGAAACAATATCAATGAAAAATAAAATCATGTCGGCCCTTATCGTATCAACTCTCATTGCCTCAACCGCTGCTTATGCTGAACCAGACACAAACATTTTCACCACCGTTAAAGTCAGCACACTTGGCCCCGGCATCGACTTAGGTTATAAGTTTAATCCTTACTTTGACCTTCGTGCTAACGTAAACGGTCTGAAATACAGTCGTGATGCTGATATCAATGATGTAAAATATGATGCAGACTTGAAACTACTGACCGCTGGCCTGTTAGCTGATTATTATCCTTTCCAGAATGGTTTCCGTCTGACTGCTGGTGCGTATTACAACGGTAATAAATTGTCAGGAACCGGTCGCGCTACAAAAGATTACTACGGTATTGATCCTAATGATTATGGTTATGAAACCGCAAGCGTTGAATATAAGAAGTTCGCTCCTTATGTAGGTTTTGGTTATCAAACTAACGATGATGACAGCAACTGGATTTTTACTGCTGATTTAGGCGTCCTGTATCAAGGTAAAGCTAAAGTGCGCAATGGCACCACATGCTACAATCAGCTTGTTTGTACAGCTCTTCAGAGCCGTATCGATCAAGAAAATGCTGAGCAGCGTGATGAAATCCAAGATAAAGCAGATAAGCTGAAATGGTATCCGGTCGCAAGCATTGGTATTGGTTACCGCTTCTAAGACAATAAAAGAAAAGGAGAGCTTGCTCTCCTTTTTTTATAGTTAAAAACCAAAAGATTTCTTATTTGCCGTAGCCTTAATGTCTGACAAAATGATTTCTTTTCTATTTTCACGAGCAGCTCTAGCTAACGCTTTTGTTAAATCCTTTCTCATTGTTCTTGATGATTCACTGCCTTGACACAAGTAATCAAGCGCCTCATTACTAATTGAATCATTAAAGAAACCTCCAGACTCTGTGCTAATCAGAACCTTTTTATAAATATTGCGAGCTAATATTTTCCTCTCTTCAAATGTCGGTGTTTTTATCTCAAAAACCTCAAACCTATCTTTTATTGGCTGAGAAATAGCATTGATATCGTTAGCTGTGGCAGTCCATGTAACACGACTAATATCGCATCTCATTCCGACAAACTCATCTTTAAAGTTTTTAGCAGAATGCTCCTCAAGCAAAGGCAAAAGAACAGGCTCAACTGGATATCTGCTTTCTTTGCCTATTTTATCTATCTCATCCAGAACGAAAATAGGATTAGCATAAGGAGAAACGTGCATATTTTTAAATATACGCCCTGCATCAGACTCACTATACATTGGCGTTCCACCTGTAAGACCAAAGCCCCCATTAATACTTTCCATATTAATCATGTCATAAAAAGTTCCCACTCGTGCAGAAAGCTCACTTAAGAAGAATGTCTTACCTATACCTGGGCCACTCAATAACAATGAAGGAGGTAAATGGAAAAAGCCTCGACTGACTTCATTCAAATATATATTATCCTCAACAAAATCCAGATACTCATTAAAGTTGGGAAACATGCCACGCAAATCATTTATTTCTCTTAAAATATTATCATTAGAAGCAAGAATTCTTCCTCCTTTCATGTTGACTATTTTATCAAGCCATATCAATGAGACACTTCCTTTCTCTTTAGTCGATGAAGATTCTTTTAGCTTTTCCATGTCAGCATCATCAAAAATAAAACATTTTTTCAGAGTCTTTTCTATTTTTATTGTATCACTATAACGGTAATAACCATCCGGCAAATCTTCCCTATGCTTCTCCTCACAGAACAACATAAAACTATCCAAATTATATTGTAACCAAGAATCTTTGTAATACCCTAAAGCCACGCCCATCATATCAGAATGAGAAAAAGAAACCTTTCCAGAGCTATTTTCAGTCAGTTTTAAACTGAAAAAATCTTTGTAGCGAACACTATTTTTCTCACACTTCTCCCTTATTTGACAGTATTTTTCATAATTAACCGGACTCAGAGGCATAAACTGAAGCATAAACATAAGAAGTGGATGTTCCACAGCAATAAGATCACTGTCATCATATTGTTCTGTTTTTATTCTATCAATAGGTGTATTTTCATATTCGTTTTGCTCAAAGAATAAAGAAACGATTTCCTTGGTTAAAGGCATTATTCTATTTATCTTTCCAGCAACAAACAACGGAATTTTATGGAAGATATTATTATTGAAATCGTCTTTTAATATTTCTGTATAAAAAGAAGGATTATTACTTATGCCCATAGTTTGTAAATTTGAAAGAAACGTTTTTCTATGCTGATTAGACTGCGGCACACTTAAGTTTAATACGCTCATAAAAACATTCTTGCCATAAATATTTTTTACACTCATAAGCTCTTCATTAAAATAAAACCTGTCTTCATCACTACAAAATAAAGAACTGTATGGGAAATTCTCAAAGATTATATTATCGAATAAATTTTTTTATTTCATTAATATAACGTGATTTATCTGAAATAATAACATACAACAAAATATAATATATTTCATAAGCAATCTTAGTATTTATAATAAGCTTATTCTCTTTGTGATGATTATAGAGCAAATCAAATATATTCTTTATAGATTCACCAAATAGTAAAGTAAAATAACTATTATCATTCTTTTCATGAATAAGGTAGATAACCTCCGCAATAATCCAGTAGCGTTGATATTGGAAACAATATTCAACCCACGATTTATCAGAGAAATCTCTCAATAAAGAATCTTCTATACGGAAATTTTTATGCCTGATTAAATAGGATAATGCTGGTTTCAATTGGGTATCATTATTGATTGTCGCAACATCCGTTCTTCTGACAATATAGTTAAAAATGTCCGCAAGCCTCAGAGATGACACATTCTCTTCTTTATTCAGTTTATTGATAAACTCATTTGAATCAAAATCTGATAATAAATCAGAACAATACTGAGAAACTATAAAGCCTTTTATATCTTCGCGCATTCATTTTCCTTATTCAATAACCATAGTAATATTATTTTAACCACCTTTTCTTACACTATTAAAAGCATTCCTAAAAAGCATTCTTGCTTCTTCTTTTCTTTCTTTAGAAACCTCGGCAACGCCAATTTTTTTATAATAAGCATCCAACTCTTCATTGTTTAAGCCTCTTGTTCCACTCACCAGTTTCATATCCGTTATTTCTTTTTTAACGGATTTAGATATCTCGCCAATATCCTCATCTGATAAAGTTTTTAACTTTTTTTGTTTAAGACGCTCTTGCTTTCTTTTTTCACGCAAAGAAGAAAAACTTTCAGGAGCTACACCTAACTTTAATCCTGTTTCACTTCTTGCTGGTAAAGGAAGAACTCCCCAAGGAACAAGATAATGCTTCTTTTTCTTATTATCAAAAATACTTAACATTTTCCTAAATAATTTTACTATTCGCATAATACTTCCTCGCACATGAGTTTAACTACCGTATATGTCCCAGCTTTATTTTAAAAACCTCACAAACTTACATATTCAATAATTAAACTCTGATTAATCTGATTATTAGAAACTTACATCTTTTTAGATCTAATATAAGCATCCTTAAAAAGCCGCCTAATACTCTCACTTTCTTTATCGCTTAAGCCATCTTTTTCGTTAAAGTAAAAGGAAGTACCAGTCCGCTTTTCATTAAAAAACTGCGCTTGAGAAGCTCTTTGCTGCCTTGCAACACTTCTTCCTGCTCTGGCTACCATAAGCATAGTTTTTTGATCTTCAGTCAATGTTTGCGACACTCTTGATTGAGAACGAACAATATTAAGAATATGATCCCTTTCATCATCACTTAAGTTGGGAAACTCATTATCAAATACGTTATCCAACTTTTTCTCAACCATACGCTGTTCTTCAAACACTCTTTGTTGCTGAGCGACTCTTTTACTAGCTCTTTCTACCAGATCCATGTCCTTTTGCTCATCAGCATAACTATAGCTTTGTTTTTTCGAAAACATTGATGATGTAAGCTTGCTTAAAAATGACATTTTGGCTCTCCTTTTAAATAACGTAATTACCTGATATGGCTTTTGTCCTACCTGACCTTTATGTTAAACTCCAAAGCAAAGCCGGAATTATTCTACTATAGATAGCGTTTTAAGTTTGAAGGTGGAATAATGATTTCCATTCTGACATCCAACATTCCAGAAAAATACTATATTCTCAACAATCCTTACTCTTTCTTCTTCACCCAGCTCTTTCCTATCGAAAGTGATCTCATCAAAGAACTCATCATCAACTGTATAAATACGCGCATGAATACTTTCACCTTCAAGCTTATCAATGACGCCATAAAACTCTTGATGGAAATCCTTATCTTTTTGTTTCAACATAACTCCTTCCTCATTTTATCATTTCCGCTTGAAAATAAAGCTATCCACACACTTCATCATAGAGCCTTAATTATTTGATTTAACTCTTTCTATGTCTGATTTTCTATTGCATTCTTCAAGATACTCAATAATTTCCTGCGTTTGTTTTAGTCGTTTAGCTCGCTGCTCTTGAGTTTCAGGAACAAATTTCTTTAATTTAAAAGAAGAGTAACTTTCGCCGTCTTTACAGCCACAGCTCAATACAAATATAATATGCTCTTGAATCCTTTCTCTCTCATCTTCAGGGAACTTATCCTTATAAAATGTAATAAAGTAGATTACCTCATTGGTCTTAGGACTATAAATACGCGCATGGCATAAATCCCCTTCTAACTCATCAATAACACCATCATATTCGTAATGACAATCTTCCTCTGTATCGAAGCCCATCTCTTCTTGTTCTAACATTACTTATTCCTTATTTAGATTTTCTTTATGACGTGGATACAATGCGGCAAATCTATGAAGATGCCTCATCATCATTCGACCTTGATGTTCCTTCATCCCTTGAAGAAATTTCCTGTTTTTCCTTTTGATAGTAAGACTATCTTTCAAAGATTTGCCAAAGAAAAACCGCTGTATGATTTTAGTTAGTTTTACTTTCATTAAAACCCCTAATTACCTGATATGGCTTTTGTCCTACCTGACCTTTTAATCAACATAATGAGAATAATGAACACTATCGTCATCTCTGTGATCATCATCTGATGCATGAGCATGGTTATCATGCCTTTCATCGTCATCAGAGCCACTGCTTTTTCTTCTGGCAGCTTCCTGCCTGTGCTTAGCTACAATCACAGTCGCATACTCCTGAAGCTTACGTAAATGAGCATCATTCTCTTCAGATCGTGCTTTACGCTGTCTCTCAATCAACTCTTTTGTCTTTTGAGGCAGTAGCCACCAAATTATCTTTTCCATCAGTGTCATTTTATTGCTACGCATAGCATTCCCCACATGATTTATGTAGCCTGATTATATCCTAACCAGCAACAGCAATCAAACTATTTATCATACTAAAGTATAGCTATGCACTTAAAGCGTAATTACCTGATATGGCTTTTGTCCTACCTGACCACAGACAAAGATTTTACGCGTAGATATTGAATTTATCCGCAAAAAGATTAGGTTTATAGGTATAATAATCACAGTCATTTTAAAGGAAAATGTTAATGGTCAAATATGTTAAACCGGGGCGCTTGTTAACGCTTGGCTTTTTTATTCTTATAGGCATTACAGTTTTTAATGTTTCTCATACATGGATGGAGCTTCTTGCTTATTCCGGCGTTGCAATCGTTTTCTCTTTTCTTGCCCGTGAGATTATCGATATAATTATAAGCGTTAGAGAAGAAGTCTCAAGTTATGAAGAGCGCCGTAAAGCAGTTTTCCTTAAACGTATTCGCCCGACATTAACTGCAACGGAAAAAGTATATCTCGATGGCAAGAAAGACTTACCTTATAAAATTCTGAAACAAGATCTTGAAGCGCTTCGTGAAAATATTAAAAAGAGAAGATAGGCGATGAACCATAAAAAATACTTTTATCTGTACTCTTTTCTCCTGTTTCTTTGGTGTTTACCTTTCCTCTTTTATCAGGATTTTTACCGTGATGACTATACCCGCTTAGTTTCGGGTTATGCCGGATGGGAGAACGCAGGCAGGCCACTTGCAACATTGCTCTACAATCTGCTCAGCATGAATATTGGCACGATTTCAAATCTTTACCCTTTGCCCATATTTTTATCAATTTTATCTTTGGCTTATGTGTTTTCAAAACTTCATGTCAATATAAAACGTTGTCATCAATCTTTATCTGACTGGACAATCTCTCCTGCTATTCTTCTTATCGTAGTAAATCCATTTTTCATTCAGAATCTGGCCTATCAATATGATGTTTTACCTATGTGCCTTGCACTTGCAACAAGCATACTTGCCTTTCTGGTGCTTAATGACTCAAAAAAGAATATAGCTATTTCAGCTTTATATTTGATAATATCCCTTAGCCTCTATCAGCCTGCAAGTAATGTTTTTGTTGTAATAACTCTCTTTCATCTAAGCTTTAGTTTAAAGGCATCACCAGCCTCTATGAGAAGCGCTGTAAGCCATTTTCTGGTTTATATTACATCTTTAGCTGTTTATTATTTTCTTATCTTTGTGGTGTCTCCTGTTAAGCCTATTCGATCAGAAAAGATTGCTTTCTCCGAGCTTCCGCAAAGCCTTGAGAGAAATTATCATACTTTCCTTTCCATCTTAAACAACCTTCATTTACCATTATGGCTGATATTACCCTGTTTTTTAATTATGGCAGTATGGATTATAAGAAAGGCTTTCTTCTTGTATAAGCAAAAAAGAAGCGTATTTCTTTCATTGTTACTTGCTCTATCACCTTTTCTCATTTTGTTATTTATATGGGGACCTCTTTTGATGTTAAAAGAAACCATGAGCTTCCCTCGAACCTACATGAGCGCAGGCATGATTCTTTGCGGCATGTCCCTTATCGCTACGCAGAAACTCAGATTGTTAGTTATACCTACATATTTATTTATCTTTTCATCTGCGATTGTGTTAAACTCATTTTGCTTTGTTCAACATCAGCAGTTTATTTTTGAGACCAAAGCCATTGGAGATACAGTTGCGGAGATATCAAAAGATAAAAAGCTTTACTCAACACTGATGATCTTCAGCTATGGCAACATGCCGTTAGCAAAAAACACGGTCTTTTTACGTGAGAAAATACCCTATTTAGATCAGATTCAGAAACCTGCTTATCGCTGGGAAACACGATTTAAAATGGCCCTGTTGGGATTTGACTATACCAACTCTATGTATACCTACAAAGTTGCCGACAATGGTGATGAGTGGAACAGGATATGTAAAGAAGCGCCTGACGGGATTTTCTCACTACAAATAAAAACACCTTATAGCGATGTGTATTATGACAAGAACAAAAAATATACATCTATCTGGTTCAGAGACGAAAATACGTCTTTGTGTGATAAACAACCTTTGGATTTTGATGCGGAATAACTATGAACTTATACAGTAATGAACCTGTTTACGTGTCGGTGAACAAATATAAGAAAGTTAAAATAGAACATCTTAAGAGCTTTTCATTAATAGCCTTTGCCATTAGTGTCATTAGCTACTTTTTTATTATTTATCAGGCCCCTGTGTTTCCTTACAGTGCTAACACGGTCACTCTGTTTATCTATCAAAAGGCACCCCTTACACTTAGCATCCTTTGTTTTGCCTTAACTGTCGGTTTTTTATTATATGGCTTAAATGTTGTAGCTAAGAAGAGAAGGTTATCTGTATGGCAGTCCCTTATTGTGGCTTTTGTCTTTATTAACCCCTTCACTCTGAAGGCCATCTTAACACCTGTAGATAATGTATCCTATGCGTTATGTGTTTTTCTTACATATAGACTTTATCTTCTTTTTCAGAAAGAAACGAAGGATTCACGTTATGTGACATTTATTCTTCTTTTGGCGTGCTCATTGTTCTTTAAAAATGGTTTGTTTGTTTTCGCACAAATAGCTGTCATGGATTTTATCTATCATGTTTTCACATCTTCATCAGATAAAAACAAATCCAGCATTCAGACACTATCTTTAATCGGAATCGTGGGGATTATCTCAGCCTTTTTCTACAATACAACATTAGACACGATTTCTGATCACATCAGTTTCTTTTTGACGACTTTTATTGCTCTGTTAAACTCCGTATGGGTAGCATTTTTAATGATTGGACTCATTGGTTTTATTGGATGGGTTTCTTCAATACTGAAAACCTCCAGTATTAAATTATCACTTATAGCTCCTTTGGCTTTTTTGATGATATTTGCTTGCTACATGCCTGAAGAAAAAACTTTTAACATGCCATTCCTGATGGCTATGTTGATTTTTTCATTTAGTAGAATAGTTAACATCTCGAAGGCTTACGGTATTGTACTTGCTTCTGCGCTGGTTATTCTTACATCCTCAGCTTACTTTACAGTGCTTAATAATCATCGCATTCAATCTATTTTTGTAGAGAGCCTGACACAATCTATTCGAAAAGACCTGATAAAAGATCAATTTTATTCACTATTGGGTGATATGCCAGCATCCCCCGTAGTCAAACCCAACAATCTTTACCCCACTCTTTTCTGGAATAGTTTCTATTTTAACATCCGTGCTTGGGCTGATGATCAGAAACAACAAGGCTTTATCTTTATCATAGGCCCTCAGCAAAGTATCAAGAATCTCGGAATGGATTACTATCTCAAAAAACCCATTAATGATACAAAATATTATCGTATTGTTAACAAAGACGATGTTAACTATGTGATTCTAAATGGAAAAGACAGGTAAATCTTTTTTTATTTCAAACTATTTAGATTTTTATGCTACTCATATTATAATATGTGGATTTATAATTTAAATATTTTACTTAATTCAGAGTTGCTCACTATTGTCTTGCATGTTATGTGAAAAAAAGCTAGTTATTTACTTAGCAATAGCATATACTACGCAAGAAGTAGAGCATTTCTGTTTCGATTTTAAAACAAACCCTTATTTTTAACTATTTTACAGGAGACAACTGATGGATATGGGATCAGTAGCTTTGTTGTTAGTCTTTGCCTCCGTGGTTTCGTTTATCAACCATAAGTTTTTAAAGTGGCAGCCCGCTATCGGGATGGTTGCTGTTTCGACAGTTATTGCTTTACTTTTGATTTTGTTTGATAGCAGTTCTCATGGTGCGCTTTTGAGGCACATTACACCAGAAGTTAAGAAGTTTGATTTTCATGGTATCTTGCTTCATGGTATTCTGGCCTACCTGCTCTTTGCGGGAGCAACAAAGGTAGACATTACGGGGCTTAAAAAGTGGGCTGCGCCTATTACAAGCCTTGCGATTTTTGGTGTGGTCTGCTCAGCATTTACTACAGGCGCAATCCTTTGGTTTGTCTCTGGACTGATGGGTTTTGACCTTCCATTTCTGTGGGCATGTCTGTTTGGTGCTTTAATCTCACCAACCGATCCTATCGCGGCATTGGGTATTGTAAAGAGTATCAACGCACCTAAGCACTTAGAGCGTAAGCTGGTAGGAGAAAGCCTCTTTAACGATGGCACAGGTGTAGTATTGTTCCTGACGCTTCTGGCGATTGTTCAAGGACAGGATTTATCAGCAACTGACGTAGCATTGATGTTATCTCGTGAGCTGATTGGTGCGATTCTGCTTGGCTTAGTTATAGGTTATTTCGCTTACCTTGCTTTGAAAGAAGTTGATGACTACTCTGTAGTTATTCTAATCACCTTCGCATTAGCAACGGGTTCTTATGCTCTGGCTGAAGCTGTTCACGTATCAGCGCCAGTGTGTACGGTTGTATGTGGTTTGTTTATTGGACATATTTCTAAAGACAACCTAAGTGAAGCGACACGTCACCATGTTGACCAGTTTTGGGAGTTCATGGATGAAACACTGAATGCTTGCTTGTTCGCATTAATGGGTGTTGAGCTTTTGGTTCTGGAGTTCTCATGGATGAATATTGCTCTTGGCTTTATCGCATTCGTTGCGACACTGCTAGGCCGATTTATGGGTGTTGCCGTTCCACTCCTTCCGTTCAGAAGGAAGTTGCTTAAAGGCACTGTGCCTGTAATGACTTGGGGTGGTTTACGTGGTGGTATTTCATTAGCTCTTGCGCTGTCTCTACCAGCAAGTGAATTCTCTGGATTACTGGCATCGCTGGCGTTTATCACAGTTATCCTGTCTACACTAGGTCAGGGACTGACGTTAAAACACGTAGTTCAGCATTACCATAAGTAAAATTGTTTCTTAAACAAAGCCCTCTTTTGAGGGCTTTTTGTTTTATTTTTGTAAACAAAATATTAAGATACACCTTTCATGACGTGTTTACGTTTCTTTTCATTCGCATTTTTTGACAACTGCTCAAATATCCTATAAAACTAAATTGATAAGTTATGAGTAACAAATCTATAACTGTTCATAAGACAGTTATTTTTAATTGGTTTTTACGTTGAAAATAAGGTAAGGTAGACTTACTTTTACTGGATGGAAAAGGGAAAAATGATAGAAAATAGAGACTTGGATAATAAAGCATCACTATTATCCAATATGAGCCAAAATATACCTTTAAGCGATATAAGTTTAGGTCATATCAGCGAAGAAGGCAGTATTTTAGAGCAAGCATTAAATTTAAAAATAGGCGAACGTAGAGTAAAGAAGTCATCAACGTTCATGGCAATGGTTATAGCATTAAGCTTCATGGGGTCCGGTCTGTATGCGTTTAACTCAATAAATAAGTTCACGAATACAGCTAATCATGAACAGACAGAATTTGAAAATGAACCTTTTAAGATTGATTCTCAAATTCACCTTAGCAGCATTAATAACAATAATAATTCGATAGAAAAAGATATGGCAATCACGGTTGTCGAAAATAATCTGTTTAAGAACAAGGTGTTAATTAGCTCTAATGATAGCAGTATGATATACCCGCTTACTATAGAAAATAAAAACTCTAAGATTAAGCAAAGCTTTTTATTAAAGAAAGATGAAGTGGCAACCGTCGTTAAGGCTGATAGTAATAAAGCTAAGACAGTTAAATCGCTTCCTTTGTCAACTAAGCAGGCAAATATGGCAGATGCTATTACCGAGAAATACAATGTTAATCGGGCTTCTGCTGTGAAAATTATCAAAGAAGCATATAACGTGGGTGGAAAAAGAGGTATTGATCCAGAGATTTTGATTGGTATCACTGCTGTAGAATCAGGATTTAATCCAAAAGCAAAGAATCCTTCTGGTGCTATTGGATTAACGCAAGCTCTACCAAGAGCACATCCTGAAAAAATAAAGCGCGTTAAAAAGAGTGGCGGCTCTATGTATGATATCCACACAAACTTGGATGTTGGCGCTGAGATTTATGGTGAACTTCTTGATAAATATAAAGGAAACACTACACTTGCTCTTCAGGCTTACAATGGATCAGTAAAAGATAAGAAAAGGAAATACTCTAAAAAAGTTATGACCGCTATCTCCACACTGAAAACAATGAGCTTAGCTTCAAACAACTGATTATTAATAATATCTAAAAACGGGCAATGCCCGTTTTTTTATTGCAAATTTTTCTTTCTTTTTTGGAAATAAAATTGTTTTTCCTTATTATGATATGGTTATATATATAAAATAAGAATATACCTAAATTAAACAATAAATAAGGATTCCAAATGAAGAAAAAACTTTGCTCCGCTATTCTTTTTGCCACTTTTGCTATTATGCAGCCAGCAAAAGCCGAATATCTTGGCATCAATGATTTAGCCATGAAAACTGCTGACTCTCCCATTGCTTTTATGAATGCGGTCAAAGGACTTCAATTTGATGTTATCAAACAATGGCTGGAGCAAGGCTATGATCTTTCTTATTCAGGGAGAGAATGGTGTGTTATTTCAAATACAAGCACATCTCGCTATCCAACACCACCAACAACATCGGATGAGTATATTAATGCTCTCAAGACTTCAGCTATGACAGGCGACACCCTTGCTATTCTTCCTACGTCATGTGATACTGTTCCAATGGTGCGTGTTGTTCCGGCAATAAACTCTATTTACTCTGTTGATGTGGCACAATACAGCAGTAAATTACGCGCCTCTAAAGATTTTGAAACTCAGAAGAAGTTTTACGATATGTATATGTTGCTTTCTAAACACTTGCCAGAGTCTGCGTATGAGGAATATCTTCCTGCCATTATGAATAACAGTATTCCAGCAAGTATGCGCCAGTATTCACTTGAGAAATATCTGGCTGGTTATAAAAATAAAGACGCTATTATGGATAAAAATGAAAAAGCGTATCAGGATACTGTTATTGCTGCAGTAAAAGCTGAAGATTATCACCCCAAGTTAAGCAACATGATCAATGTTATTACCAATCCTGGCTATCTTATGATGAAGCAGTTCTTCTTTGATTTTTCAAAACTCTCTTCTGACTATGCAGACATTGCTAAAAATCATAAGGGAATGCAGGTAATTAAAATGTCAGACATTAAAAAAGGTAGCCTTGATCTTACTAAGTATAACTTTGAAGAACTAAGCAACGGTCAGATTAATACTATTGTTCAGCTTAATGGTGTTATAGGTATGATTAAGACTTTACTTGATAGCGGCGTCTACGATATTAACTCTCAGGATGTAGAAGGTAATACTGTGCTTCATTATGCTTTTGATTCTCGCACTTTCTATAATCTTAAATACAGTCCTTATGCGGGTTCCTTTATTCGTTATTTCTTAGAAAATAATGCCAATCCATTGTTAGAGAATAAAGAAAGCAAAACGCCTTATCTATTATTCGAAGAGGCTAAAAATAATGACAGTGGAAACTATCCGGGCATCGAAGCCATGAATAACGCCTTCATTCAGAAAGATTTTAAGGACGAATAAAATGAAAAAACACGCAATCGCAGTAGCTGGACTTGCATTCTCTATTATCTATATCTTGTTAGAGATAACCTTTAATCTTGGCCTTGTAGACTTCATCAATGCCAAGAATACGGAAATAAGCACATTTAACAGGCTTGAGATGTTAGGCCGCGTGCTCTCATCTATTGGTTTTGCGCTTTTCCTGACGAAGATACTGAGGACTGTAAGCCAAAAAATTCATCGCTTTCTTTCTCCAGTGATTTTTGCAGTCGTCTTTGGTATCTTCTATGTAGGAGAAACTGTTGTTTTTGATCGTATTATTGATAACCTCACCCCGCAGCAGAAGTTCAATGCTTATACTTTTGGGGTTTATCGTAATCTTGAGCTAAACCATCAGATAGATTCTCGTATACTTAAAAGCGATGACAAAACCTATGATTTAGTGGTTAACTCCATGCTGGGTATTCTTGTAAATAAAGAAGAAACGAAAGAACTTGTAAAAACCGAAACTAAGAAGTTTTTTGCAGTAGAGTATCATCTGGATAAAGCTTCTTTGTCGCAAGTCTATGATAAAATTCAGCCCTTAACACTTAATCCTGACATGCTTCACGATTATTATAAAAGATATGTTATAGAATCACGCCGTTTTGAAAACTATCATGGCGCTTTTAAAAATAAATATAAAGAAAACTTCACCAACACTATTGGTATTGAGCCATCCTTAGATGAAGATTCTTTCAATGAAGCTATGAAGCAAAGACATAAACCTTCGGTTGACTTCGATTCTATTATTATAGTTCCAAAAAATGAAAAAATAAAAATGTCTCAACTTACACTTGCAGATATCCCTGAAGATTTAGACAAAGAGGAATGGATTGGCTATATTAATAATCATGTTCAGTCTGCCATTAATAAAACATCATTAAGCACAGCAAATATTGATAATCTTCCACATTCTCGTAATATTATCTCTTCTGTGATTATTACACCGATTGCTATTATATTAAGCCTTATCTCTATCGTGCTTAACATTGGATTACTGTTAGGAAAAAGATTCAAGATAATTGGCTTTGCCTTTGTAGGGATTATTGCAATCGTTGCTGTAATGTGGAGTTATAACCCTTATTCAGTCAATCCAGTGCTGAATAGAATTATAGGACTTGAAACATATATGGTTAAGGGACTTTCTTTCTACAAAGACGCCATTCATAAGACTTTCGTTAATGATGATAATCCGAACCTCTTTGATGTAGTCCGAATAGAAAAACCGAAGCTTCCTGATATGGGTGCCTCCACTGATGCAATAAAAGAAAAGTTTGATAAGCTTTCAGCAGAGAACAACTCAACAGAAAACTCAGTTCAACAGCAAGAAGCTATTAAAGAACTTTATGTTGACGATGCAAAACTTGAAAATAAAAATTATTATGGAGAGTTAAACAAAAAGAACCCCTACGCCAAATAATAGTGTAAAGTTTCATAAATATCGAAAGGCATGATTGACGGTCATGCCTTTTTTTATTACCACTGAATAACAAAATAAATTGGAAATACTGGAAATCTTATCCTATATTCTCCAAATATGTTCGAGTTTGACTGAGGCAAAAATGAAATTAAAAAGAATAGTTATGAGCTTATCACTTGTTGCTTCTCTCTTTGCGGGAAATAGTTATGCGTATAACGAAGATCTTTTTGAAGATTCTCCAGCGAAGGAAGCAGCCCATAAAGAAGTTGTTCAGCCTATAAAAAAGAATATTGAATCTGTAGCTATAACACCAAAACCTAAAACTGTTGTTAGCAGCTCATCAACTATTGTTGTAGATAAAAAACCCCTTGACAATCCTAAATATAATAAGATTGTCCTTGAGCCTATTCCCGAAAAGAATCCACCTAAAAAAATACGCTTACCTTCAGCATTTGAAGATACTACGCCTGTTGCCAAAATGGTTGATTATAATGAATACCTTAAAACACAAAAGAAAGTAGAAAAACCTAAAACTGTTGTAAAGCCTGATGCTAATCAGACACCAGAGCAATATGTGGATAACTTCTTTGATTATAATAATGGCAATACAAATGATAATCAAATCAAGGTTAAAGATTCAAAAGACGCAAGCGTTGAGCAAAACATCAGCAATTTCTTTGAGCAATACAATAGCTCTAATAAAAAGCCAGTGGCTAAACCTGCTTCAACAACACCTGCTCCATCAGGATCTCTTTTGAATAAACCCTCTACTGACAAGCTACAGACTATTCAGCAACCAAAAGTGATTTTGAAAAATGAACTTCAGAAGAAAGATAATATTTCGCTGATCCCTATCCCTGAAACGCTACCCAAACGCCAGTATATTCCTCATGCTATTCGTGGAGATAAGGTGAGCACATCATTGTTAGGATCAGATGTTTATATTCGTATATTTAAACAGGAGCACTCCTTAGAGATGTATCTAAAGCAAGGTGATAAGTATTATCTTGCTAACGTATACGATATCTGCACTTTCTATGGTGGCTTAGGACCTAAAAAAGTTATGGGCGATAACAAAAGTCCTGAAGGTTTCTATAAGGCTGATATTAGTAGTCTGCAGCCTAACAGCAACTACTATAAAGCCATTAACATTGGATTCCCAAACAAGTATGACCAAAGTCATGGCTATACAGGTAAATACCTTATGATTCACGGCGGATGTAAATCTATTGGTTGCTATGCCATGACAAATGATTACATCAAAGAAATCTATCAGTTTGTTCAGGCATCTTTCAAAAATGGTCAAAGAACGATAAATATTGACATCTATCCGTTTAAGATGACAGACCAGAATCTGATCGCCCAAAGAGGTTCACCAAACTATGATTTCTGGAAACAACTTCAGCCCGGCTACAAGTATTTCGAAGTTTATCGAAAACCCCCGGAAGTTGATGTGGTTAAGGGAAAATATGTTGTCGATCTTCCTCATGATTTCCAAGACCCTGAAAACGCACCAATGTTTGCTAAAAACTAAACCTATAAAAGCCACCATAGCGTGGCTTTTATGTTGTTTGCCATAACACATTCAGGTATAATAGCCTTACTTTAATAGCAGAGGCATATCATGATTTCCTACAATCCAAAACAAAAATTTCCACAGCTCGTTATTCGTGAAACAAAATATGATAACTTTAACTATCTTGCAAACTCTCCTGAAGACTTGTTAGATATTGCACATCACATTGTTAAAGAATGGATTGAAAATGGCGAACTCGATCATTTATCCGAAAAAATGAACCCGGCAATTGATTTACTCAATACTGAAAAAGCCTCACTGACGCCTTGGCAGTATGCACCTTATACTAAGCTGGATCAGATTAAGTTTATCATGGATAGCATTGATTCTTATACTGAAGCAAAGACTCCAGCATTGCTCCAAGAAACGTTTGCTAAGCGTCCTGATCTTCGTGAAAAATGGGATAATTTATTGTATTGGAAAATCAAAACAATCAATATCATTAATGATCACGATGGTAGTGAGTATATGAATGTGAGCAATCAACACTTCTCTTCATTTAAATAAGTTAAGGATAATAAATACAATGGATATTAATGTTAGCAACTTCTTTGCGCCTGTATCTTTCGATTTGATTGATTCTATCATTGCAAAATATGAGCATGAAAAGAAGACTATCATTAATATATCAGAGATCATGCTTGGTCAGGAGTTATCTCATGTATTTAGCCATTTCGTTCAAGGCAATACAGATGAAAGAAGTATTTACCGCTCCATTTCAGCAAGCCACCTCTTTGGTCAGGACGGCGCATTAAAAGCGCTTAATGGTAGCTATTGGGACAGTATCTTAACCTTGACAGATGTCCGCAAGCTTATGCCTCAAAAACGCCGTGAAGAATGGGCAGAGCAGATTGAAAAACATCAGACACCAGAGTTTACGCAGGAAAACGTTCGAGCAACCGTGAACAGCTTATTAAACTCACGCGCCCAGTTCATTTCTGAAAAAGTCGATGGGATTTTCCAGTCTCTTTCTAAAGAACACGTAACGAACTGCCCTGAAGGTTTCTACAAACGCATGATTATGGCTGGCATGTTTCATGGCAATGACACGCCTGATTACAAACAGCGTGGCTACATTGATGATTTACGTGATGTAGTAGGCCGTATCATGAAGCGTGGCGAATATGAGTATGGAACAACTACAACCATCCTTTCTCATGCTTATAAAAATTCTGGAAAATGGCACATGCTTGATGGCAATGCTATTAGGATTAAAGCATTCAAGAAAGGCACCATTCATTTGGAAATCCATCCAGATATTGCCTTAGAGCTGAATATTATTTTATCTTACATGCATCCTACTGCTATCCCATCTAAAAATCGGGAACGTAAAACTATGCCTGCTAACAAAAATAAAGATTTTCAACTTAATATGAATATGCTCTCATTTCAGGTTCTGTCTACCATTAACAAACTCGAACGCCCTCCACTTAAACGTAATGAAAATGGTCGTTTTCGTGAATATCGTGGCTGGACAGATAATGAAAACAGTGTTCGCTTCCCTTATAATATTGAGCATAATAATATTAAGCCTGTCGAGGATATTCTTTATTTCCTTGGCGGTGTTCGCCACAATATTAATCAAGCTGTATGGTATGAGTTTGACTATAATATTCACGAAATAATTAAAGGCATTGTGAATATGGGATGCCTGCCTGATGTTAAAAGCTATCAGTATTACCCGACTCCAGAATCTCTGGCAGAGGAAGCCGTAGCGTGGGCTGATATTGACGAAGATAATCACAGTTGCCTTGAGCCAAGTGCAGGACAAGGTGGCATTGCGAAGTTTATGAATCCTGATAACACAACATGCGTTGAGATATCTTCGTTGAACAGTAGCATCTTAAAAGAAAAGGGATATAAAGCCGTTTATGAAGAAGATTTCATATCATGGGCAGATAAGACCTCTGAGCGGTTTGACAGAATTGTGATGAACCCACCTTTTAGTGAAGGCCGTGCAGAACTTCATACTCAGATGGCATTTAGTCTTCTCAAACCGGATGGCGTATTAGTGGCGGTCCTTCCCGCATCTTTTAAGAATAAAGAGATAATCAAAGGAAAGAATCATGAATACTCCAGGGTTTATTCTGATTTGTTCTGCGGCACAAGCGTTTCAGTTATCATTGTTAAAATAAATTATTGATTAAAACTGCTTTTGTAGTATGATTATTTTAATATCTTACAAAGGAGACGTTATATGAATACTACAGAAGCACGTCATGGCGGTATTAACTGGAAGTTGTTTATCAAAGCTATTTTTGTTCCGGTAGCCTTTTTCTACTTAATGATGACAGCAATAAATCATTCAATGAAACTTGTTGAACATCACACCCCTGTTCAGATTGACTTGAATAGTCCACTTAATCAAAAAAGCTTTTCTTTAGTAGGCGAAGGGCCTTTTTATAAGCAAGTTTCTGAAAACGACAGTGGTGATATTAAAGGCAAAATCTTAGTTGATGAAGATGGTAACAAGTTTCTTTTAGCTGACAGTGAGAAATGCTATGTTCGTCATGATAAAAAAGGTGATGATGTTGAGCTTAGCATTCTAAGAGATACCTCTTTCATTACTTTATATCAGAACTATGAAAGATCATTATTTAAAACTGATTTTGACAGCTTCTGCCGTGTTTATGAAGTCAAATAACTATAAGCCTGAACGAATAGATGCCCCACCTTTAAGAGCCTCCAGAGAGGCTCTTAGCTCTATCTTGAGAGAAGAAACACCACAGAGTCGTATCTTTATTGCTTTTTTAGCTTTTACTCGCCTCTTTTCCAAAAAATCTTGATTTCAACGTTACTATCATCTATACTTCTTTTGTCTGCTTGTGGGCAGACGTTAATACTGACGAAAATATTCTTTATTTTTTCTGATTATGGATTTCAAAAACTTATTGTAATCATTTTCCGACGAATAAAAAAAATACTTACCACAATGGTATTTTTTAGGTCTGGGGCAAGACGGACTAAAATTAGCGAAAAGTAGTTTATCATATTAGGTGGTGCAAATTAGGTATGTGCGTTCATTAGTTTAAGCTCACTTATTTGAGTTCATAGCCTTTATGACAGACGAATCCAAGCGGAGAGGAAGGGGGAGCATACCAGGATGTCCCTTCGACGCTTAAGTGCAACTGGTCCTTGCCTATAAATTCTTTTGTCCGGTAATGAGTCTAACCTGACATAAAACATGTAAGTAGATCCGTGAAGCGCCTGATGCAGCCAGCAAGAAGCATTATGTTGTTAAAGCGGAACAACGTATCAAAGAGAGATAACAATCTCTCTTTTTTATTGCATTGAATATTATTATTTGCTATAATCACCATAATGACGCCTGCAATGCTTTTGAGTGTTAGTGGGCTTTTATTTTTAAACAATGTTAATACAATATTTTTTTGACATTGTTAGCACTTGTCAGTATTGTTTATTTAAGTACACCTCCTTGGCCTCTTAACAATGCTCATTAGAGGAGGTTTTTTGAGTTGTGAAGGCCGATGCGTCGGGAATTAGACCCGCCCTATCAGGCCTTTTTTGTTGCAATCAATAATGGTTTACTCTATAATAAATTTCTTAACTCAAGAGGACTTTTTATGATCGTTGTCGATACTTCAAATATGGTAATCATCTCTGTAGAGAAAAAATTTGGCTCTCGACTGTTGACTGCTGAACAAGGTCAAACTTTTTATACTTACATTAAATCTCTGCTTGATGAGGGCAAAACAGTCTCTTTAAACTTTGAAGATGTTGCCATTATTGGAGGCCCCTTCCTTAATAATGCCATTGGCGTGCTCTATAAAGACTTTTCAGAGTCAGACCTGCTTAGCCGACTTCATTATACTCAAATAAGCCAGCACAATCTTCAGGTCATCCGAATGGTTGTTGATAACTCTGTTAAGTTCTATCAAAAATATAAAGGAGCATAATGCGCCAAGACGTTATTTTAGACTTAGGGCTTTATTTCACAAAGCATTCCACTAAGACACTAAGTAAAGAAAACCTTAATGACTTCATTGTCTTGGTTGACATCCTAGAACTCGAAAAATATGCTACCTGTTTTTCTGATACGGATTATATTGTTAAAAATAACCGCATAGAAGTTGTAGGACTTAATGATCTTATAAGAAGTGATAATGACCTGAGTAGTGTCTTTGTCGATTCAGAAAACGCCTACGACACTTTTTCCGTGGCTACCACGGAGTTAGTCCAGATGGCAATGCTTATTTTTAATAGCGATGAAAAAACGTTGAGAGACAAATTAACCTTATCCATTCCTGTGGAAGAAGACGTTGTTTTTTCAGATGAACTTTACCGTGCAGTGCTTAGCATAACATATGCAGATTCAGCTACGATTGATGATATTATTGAGCGCATCAATCATCACAAATACATGTACAAAACATTTGCGCTTTAACACAAATTACCTTAAAATAGCTTTAGTCGATAGCCGAGGAGCAACCGAACGTTGTTTTGTTGTGTACCTTTTGGAGGACTCGTAAGAGTCCTTTCTCACACTAAAAATAAAATAAGGACAGTTTATGCTTAAAACATCAGAACATTATTTTGAAGAAAGCCCCGAACCTCCCTCTTATGCCCATTTCTCTCATCCAACGCTATATACCGAAATAAATGGATTGCTTGATAGTTTTCATGGAATCTCTGCGGAAGACCAGCATGTCTTTAATCTTAAAAAACAAGAACGCTTGAGTCATCATGAAACCAATACATCTCAACCTCCAGAAGAAACCTATTATTGCTTTGACTTGTGGATGCTTGATGACATTGATTCCTTAGCGGATGAATATTAACCAATTATTTTTGAATGTAGCACGATTTTGTAGTATCTTATGCTGACTATATAATGAGGCATACATCATGGATTCAACTTTAGACCAAATTGTCATTGCAATGCTAATTGCGAATGTTTTTCTTATTCTTTATCTCATCTCTGCTGTTTATCGCTACAGTATGAAAAGACACTACGTGTATTCCTCACTGCTTGTTGTCCCATTGTTCTTATCTGTGCTTTCAAGCCTTCTTTTTAGCTATGGATTAGCTTATCCTTATCTTAATGAGCAGACTGGTCAGAAAAATATTGGACATATCACCAGTCAGACTATAGACAGGAATACATTACGTATTAGCACAGATAAACACTATATGATTATCATGGATAAAACATCAAAATGTCCACCAGATGAGGCTGATCCGAATGACGAGTTGAAACTTGTGTCTTATTCTCAGGGCAATAAAAAAGTTAAGTTCCCGGTTGCTGATGTTACACAATCTCCTGTATGTGATATACTTGATTTACGCGCACCTAAAAACAAATAAACTATCGAGGCCACTATGAAAAAATATACTGTCGGATTTATCTTTAATGAAGCTATGACACATGTGTTGCTTATCAGAAAAACAAAACCTGCAGAACAGGCAGGATTGCTTAATGGCATAGGCGGAAAGTTTGAGCCTGAAGACATCGATGCAGAGCATTGTATAAGTCGCGAAGTCAAAGAAGAGTCTGGGTTAGACATTGCGCCAGATTTATGGATTAATGCGGGTCATTTTGGTGATAATACCCATTACTGTATTGATATTCTTACCACACAAGTCTCAGACGAGGTTTTACACTCAGCTCACACATTAACAGATGAAGATGTGTCAGTATTTTCCTTAGAGGACCTAAAATCGCTTGATTTTGTTTATCAGGCTGAAGAAATGCTGGGATACTGCAGAAGCTGCCTTTCTTAATGCTAAAATCATAGCCTATGGAATGGGCTATTTTTCTTTTTGTTAACTTTTTTGATTTATTTGTCTTTTTTACTTGTGTAGTTTGGTTTTACTTTTTATAATGGATATATACAGTCAATAATTAATAGGGAATATACTTTATGTCAGAAAAACCAACGCAGTACAAAGTCGATCAAGCTGTTGACCTTCTTACCAGCCTCAACAGTGGTGTTATTATCGGATTAAATGTCGTCCGTGATACTGTTATTGATAATGAAGGCAACCGTAAACAAGTTGAAGTAAGTCGTTCTTACGATAACAATCTTGAGCCTTTACTTAATCTTATGGCTACAACTAACTTCAATACAGTAGAGCTTGATAAAATCATTGAAGCTACAAATAAGCTAACAGACAGCATTTATCACCCTCGTGCTGAGTTTGATGCTTCAATTGACCTTAGAACTACTTCTCTTTTACAAGCAAATTCAAGTGTAGCCCAGGCAGTTGAAAGCATTGATGAGAACAAACCTATTAAGCTTGGAGTGAATGATAACTTTAAAGAATTTATTCAGACTAAAATGAACCAGTCCTTCCGTGATAATATTGGAACTTATGCGTATGGCGTTCTGATGCATGAAGCTAATGACCAGATGGACTTCTTAGCAGAAAAAGGTAAGAAGCTGGGTTGGGATAGTGAGAAAATTGGCTACGAACAAACTAAGTTTATGACTGAGCTTAAAGCTGGTGAACTTGGCTTGTCTCCAGAAGACAAGCAGGCAAAACTGAGCAAAGCACTTAAAGGCTACTCTTTATTCACGGAAGGTCAGGTTGCTAAAGACCCTAAGAGCTTGGCAAAAGAAATCGTTAACTCTATTGATGGCTATATGGATGACCTGTATGCTCGTCGCAAAGCAAGAAATGAAGAATCAGCACAGCTTGGATTTGAAGCACCTGAAGAGCCTTCATCTATTATGTCTCACGCAAGACCGTCTATGCGTCGTTAATCAAGCCTATATAACTAAAGCCCACAGATGTGGGCTTTTTTATTTCTTTTTATTATTGGATTTTAGATCAAATAATCATTAAGATCCGCACATGAAAATAAAACAAAATAAAAATAATAAAAAGGAAAATACAATGAAGTTGGCAATACTTGATCTTGAATGCACTTGCGATGATACTAAGATACTCATTCCAAGAGAACAAATGGAAATCATAGAAATAGGTGTGGTGATAGCCGATCTTTCTGGAAAGACTTACCGAGAGTTTAATGCATTCGTCAAACCTGTTATACATCCTACACTTACACCCTTCTGCACCGAACTGACTTCTATTACACAATCTCAGGTTGATAATGGATTAAGCCTTCAAAAAGCACTTACTCAACTGGATGACTTCCTGTTTAATGAAAATGTCGATGCCTGGGCTTCATGGGGAGCATTTGACGCCAATCAAATCCGTAAAGACATCCGCAATAATCGTTTACGTGAAAAGGACTACCCCTTCCTTGAAATGCGGCATATCAACTTAAGCCATGAGTATGTAGTCTCTCAGAGATTGAAACGTAAAATGGGCGTAAGAAAGGCATTAGCAAGCCACAATATGAAGTTTATTGGCACTCCCCATCGTGGCATTGATGATGTGAAAAACATAGTAAGACTGCTACCGTTTATTCAACTATAAGCAGAGGCCTGCTTATAGCTTTAGCATCTCTATTTCCGAAATAGATTCATGTCGATCTTCTTTATTTTCAGAGAAAAAATCTTTTAAATTATCCTCAGTATATTCAATTCTATCGGTATCTTTTTTACTGTTTTTATTTGGCTGCATTAAACAACCAACCATTGCTAAACTTACTAATAAAGATAGTATAAACCATGCAAATATAACAGCGTTAGGAATGTTAAAGTTTAAGGACTGATTTAGGTTTAATGCTTGAATAAATCCAAACGCTCCAAAATTTAATCCAAAGGATAATGAGCCTATTCTAATAAAGTGTCCTTTATCAAAGGATTCCTGCTTATATTCTTTATAATTATTTTTATCAAAAATAGCTTCAACATCAAAAGTTTCACTATTTAATAATAAAAGAACTTTGTCTCCACACTGAGCATTTACTTTTAACATGGTGCTATATTGCTTACCATTATCTAAAGTCAAGATGGTTTTCTCTTGATAAGAAGATATGCTATTTATATTATTATTACTAAGACATTGTGTTTCTTCAACAATCGTATTACGTGATGTTATAACACCTTTAACCATATCAGACATGACGCACCTCTTTTATTTCAGCGTTAATAGTTTCTGCTTCGCTTTCTTTAATCAGGCTTGATTTGAATTTTTCCAGTATTTCATTATTTTCAGAACTTAAAAAATCTTTCTTTTTACTCTTTTTCCATTCAGAGAAAGAAAAAACTGACATTACCATAGAAATACAGCTAACGACACAAAAAAGACAGAAGAAAGCATTATTCATAGGATCATGAGAGGACAAATAACGATGGTAAGAATCATTAACAAGCCAGGAACTAGCCGCCATTAATCCCAATGAACATAAATTCGCAATTCTCCAACCTCTAGTTTCACTATTAATTTTTTTTATCTGATCATTCTTTAAACTATCTATCTCATGCTTTTTTATAGATTTAATTATTCTATCTTGCCCTTCCTTAAGAGAAAAACAGACTTGCTGACCAATTTCAACATCAATACTTCCAGTAGTTAAATACGCATTATTATTGTCTAAAACAATTCGTTTAGCCAGAACTGAAAGCGGATTTCCTTCCTCGTCCTGCGCTTCATTTTCAAGGATAACAGTATCAACTTCTTTTACTATGCCTGCAACCAAAACGCTCATATCATCTCTCCACTATTTTCCTGAGTATACTTTATTTATCCTTTAAAAAGCAAAAAGGACGCGGCGCGTCCTCTCATGAAATATTATTATTTTAGAGCACCGATAAAACGCCCAGCTCTTTGAATTGCTCTGCTAAATCTTTGTAAGCAACATGCTTTTGATTCTTCTCTGTTTCATGTTGCAGGGCTAAGTCTATAGCTCTATCAATATCGAGAATATCAAATAAAGTATTTGCTTGATCAAGCGATATTTGCTTGCCAAGAAGAGAGGCTACCTCTATAATATCATCTGTTGTTAACTCAAAACCTAAGTTCATTACCGCCTCTCTGTATAGTTTAATTTGTTTCTAAAATTCTATCACATGTTTACAAAAAATACAAATGCTATTTTATTTAGCTATCTTACTTAACTTATAACTCTTTTTAATATCCTCATAGGTCATAATAAAAGCCTTTTCTTTTTCTATCTCTTCCAAAGGTTTAATCATTTCATTTTTAAGACTCTTTTTTTCCATTCTTTTGCCTATTAATTTCATTACTGTGCAGAAAACACCACAACTAAGAATCAATAGTCCAGCAAATGTGCTTATGACATCTCCTCCTGTTGAGAGTAAGATTGATCCTGTTATTAAACACGAAATATCCGCAGCAGTGCTCCTCATCTCAGCATGACGCTGATAAGATCTGTCTTTACTCAACTTCCTTTTTATTTCATCGTAACCCAACTCTACGATTTGACCATCCTTTTCCCTGAATAATAAAGCATCTCCAGCTTTTACTTCAATATTCTTATGCGTATAATAATCCGCATCATTGATAGTAAAGACTGTTTTCTTTTTGATTGTTGTCTCTTCTTTATTTCCCGTATCAAAGTAAAGGTGATCTACCTTTGATACAACGCCTTTTACGATATTGCTCATCTCATCGCCTCTTTCTAAATGACTATTATTAATACTATCACCAAAATTGAGAAAATAGCAATATTATCAAAATCATCAGAATCTCTTTTTTTATTCAGCCATCTGTGTTAAAATAGATATATTATTCAAAAGGAGAAAAATATGCTTACCTTGAAAAAAGAATTTAAAGCCGAAGAAGTCTTTGATGTATGTTTCCCTGACTACGAGCAGGATGTTGATGAAGAAGGCGTTCTTCGTCTCCGTTATTTGCATTTGGAATCAAAAAAACCGCATGAAATTAATCCAACAGCCTTGTTTGATATTGATCCAGGTCTTGTTACCAATGTTGATCTTCAGCTTGTTAACCGTCTTTTAATCAAAGAAGGATTTTCAGACCCTAAAAGCTATGAATATAACTTTCTTGATAGCGGCGACCGGGAAGTAGCCAGCGATCTTTATATTTGGGAGCGCCCAAGAGAAGAGGCTATTCAATCAGCCGTTGACAAGCTTTTTGCGCTTCCTACAGAAGAAGAACGTATTGTTTATACCAAGGCTTATACTGGCCTTGATGACCTTGAGCTTGAAGACAATGCCTTCCAACCTAAAGCAAGAAGCTCAAGACGTTTCGGGCGTTAATAATAGGTTATTATATTAAAAGAGGAGTAATCCTCTTTTTTTTATTGCTTATGAAAAGCAAAGTTGATAAAATACACAATATTATTGAACAGAGATGAATAAAATGGAAATCAAAAAGAAATACCCAAGAACGTATCACTTAGCGTTCTCAGAGGCATTACAATCAGATGACAAGCTCATTGAGTCTCTTGATGGCTTTAAAGGCCGTGAGATTTCCGTAAGCCTTAAATTGGATGGTGAGAACACCACCTTATACCCTGATGAGCAAATGCACGCCAGAAGTCTTGATAGTGCGCATAACTGGACACGAGACCATGCTAAGCGTATTCATTCAGTGATTCGTCATGACATTCCAGCAGAGCACCGCCTATGCTGTGAGAACGTCTATGCTAAGCATTCCATTTATTACCCTAATGGTTATCTTGAAGGTTATTTGTATTTACTGTCCGTATGGAATAACGATACATGCTTGTCTGTAGATGATACGGATTTCTTTGCTGAAATGTTAGATTTACCTCGCCCTAAAGAACTTTACCGGGGAGAGTTTGATATCAACACGCTGAAACAGCTCGCAAGCGATCTGGATAAAGAAATTGAAGAAGGATTTGTTGTTCGCGTAACCGATTCATTTGACTATTCTGATTTCAGTAAGTGTGTGACTAAGTTTGTTCGCGCAGGTCATGTTCAGCCAGAAAGTAAGCATTGGCTTAAAACAGCAGTGCCAAACGGCGAGCCTAAGCAGCCTTGTAAGCCTGCTTTTATGGCAGCATCTCCAAGCACACGCAATCGAAATAAACCATAAACAAAAGAGGAGCTTGCTCCTCTTTTTTATTTAGACAACCATATCAAACTCAAAGGTTGGGGCTTTTTCTTTCTTCTTTGGATAAAGCACATCCATCAACTCATTACTGTAAGTTAACGTGAATGTCTTACTCTCTCTTACTATTTCTTTTTTAAGCTCAACCATAAACTCTTCATGCTCATTAATGCTCCTGTAGCAATAAATAGTATTATCAAGACTGGATTTCAAAAAATGAACACACTGCTTATTCAGAATCACCTCACCATTCAAAACAACAATGGCATTGTTTTTATTATCAGGCGAAAGCTCCATTCTTATCACATTATCGTGAATATATACGAACTTTGTCATTGCTATCTTCTCTTTGTTATTTACAATATCATTATGCAAAAATAAAAGCACCCGAAGGTGCTTTTAGAAAAAACTTTTATTAAGCAACAAGCGATCTGAGCTTATCACTTACTTTTACTACAACTTCATGATTACGGAAAAACGCAGTAACCGCGAATGTTACAGCAACAGCTAAAATTACTAGCATAAAAACCTCTCTTAGTTAGTTGATTTAATGTTAAAATAGACTACCTCTTTACTACACCGACATTATAGAGTTTTAAATCAGAAAAATCAAGAAAATAATTAAATATTGACCAAATAGATACCTTTAAAACTATAAAATAAAATAATGACCTTTTAAAGGCCTTATTTATCAATCTAATAGCATTAATAACCTAATCTTCTGTTTCTTGTTTGCTCAACACTTAAAATGAGATCCGCATCAACAAAAAATTTATCTGTAAATGCTTTATCTTTCTCTTTAGCCGCTTTAGGATCTTCTACATAAAGCTTGGCAATCTCAATAAAATTATTACGAATCTCAGAAGGACTTAAATCATTAAAACGAGCGCTATTTCTTTTTTCTTCATGAACGGTACCACCCAGCAATACGCATACATCATCAGGAATAGCTTCTCTGACATACGTATCAAGATGTTTTATAGCAACACCTGCTTCTTCCACACGTCCTCGTTTAAACAGCTCAGAAACGCTTTTAAGCGCAGTATAATCATTCATGTGCGCATCCAGCAAATCATCTGCTTCAAGCTCATCATGATTTACCTCAATAACGCGCAATTCGTTATTCACAACTTTATCAATTTTAAGCAATGTCTCAGCAACATAAAACTGTGGTTTTTCTCCAGTTCCGTCATAAGGGGAAACATCATAGAGGAACTGCTCTGTCTCAACTTCACTTTGTGGCACAATACGATAAGATGCATCATAGACTTTCAGTGCGCCTTCATAAGGCTCAAACTTATTTTTCTTATCCTGAACAACAGCATCAGGCACATCGTGGACATTAGGAAGATTAAGCTCCATTTCGATCACTCGAACCGGGATACCTTTCTCCTTAGCATAATCAAGATATGGTGTCATTTCAACAAGTGTTGTAAATGTGTTTGCTACAGCCACCTTAGAACCTTCATCAAGGGCATTCTTGGTTTTCTGCAGGCACACATCTTTTGCTTTTTGATGGAAGGCAAAATCGAAAGTGTAAACACCTTCTTCATCTGTAAAGAAAGCGTCATTCTCAAACTTCCTGTAGCCAGACCATTCAAACTCAGTCGCCATTGTTGACTTACCACTTCCTGGATGACCGCGAACCAATAGAAGCTCCTGATTGTCTTCATAACCAATATGTTTCATCTGTATTCCTCTTGATAATCGATTGTATTAATCAATTATAACAAAAGAAAATCGGCCTGTACAGACCGATTCTAATTTTATTAGTTATTCTTTTATTTCCACATTCTTCTGGCAAAATCTTTCCATTTCTTCGTGGTTTCATGGCCTTCTTGACAATCTTCAAAAATAATCTGACCACCTTTTAATTGTATAATGCCACAATTATAACCTGTGTTCTCATCAGCATAACGCAGTTCAAATACCACATCCTTCCATTTTTTAGACAGAGCGATTAACCAGGCATCAGGTATTTCCCATGCAGTTTGAAACGTAAACTTACCTGTTTTATTCAATTCTGGACTTTGATGATAAGCATTCCATTTCGATCCCCAATTTTTCAGTCTCCATGAATACCAATATGACTCATCGTTATCTCTCAATATATCAAAAGCTCTATAGATTTCTTTATTATCAACATCCATCTCTGAATAAACCTCAATCAACTTATCTAATTTTGGATTTCTCAGCTCAACACAGTAGTTTTTTAATAAAGGATGATGTTCATGGATTTTTTTGATTAGCCGCACAGTATCAACACAAGGTTCAAATCCTTCCATTTCTTTTGGCATAGGGCGAAGAATTGAAAAATCGACCAAGCTTTCATCATTCAGAATGTCATTTTTTATCAACATTATCAACAATTTGCTTTCTACACTTTGACCTTTTATAGTTAACTTATTTACAACATGATTTGGCATGATTTAGCTTCTCCTGTTAGGTTTAGAATGATTTTAACATTTTACTTTATTGAGTTCCATAAAAAAAGCCACCCGCAGGTGGCTTTTCTTAGCAGTACAAACATAACATCACAACCAAACACTAACTAGGAGTCTATATACCGCTCACACTAGCGATACTCAATCATATTACTATACCCATATTTCAAAGTCAATTTATTTTTCATAAATAAAACACTAGCAAAGCAAAGGCATTCCTTGTTATAATGCCACTATTGAAACACATCTATCACCTTTGGAGAAAAATATGTCTTGTTATCAATATGAGTATGGTTCAATCAAACTGCCTTCAGCAGAGTTTTCTCGCATCCGCCGCGCCTTTGCTACTGAGCACAACGTGTGGCTTGATAACACCTTCCGTAAAGCTGAATTGCATTATGATCGTCTAAAGGCTTATGTTGCTCTCAATAAAAAAGACAAGTCAGTTTCTGTATGGTCGCATGATCGTGTTCATGGTCTTGTAAGTCGCTACATTGAAGATATTATGCGCTACTCATCTGAGTCGGAGTATAATAAAATGATGAGCGTTTTTCTTACCTGTAAAACTGTAGATGGTAAGCAAAAACACACGTTAGTTAAGCCAAAGAAAATGCATTTTAAACATGTCAGTTTTTCAAATAACGAATATGAAGATCAAGAGCTTTCTATTATCTTTGATAATACTGATAAAACCATTAAATGGAGCGTGCAAGAAAATAATCGCTCTGTGGATAGAGCTTGGGAATGTCCTCTTGGAAGAATGTTCAGTAAAGTAATTAGCTCTGTAAAATGGACCAGAGCCACAGGTGGTGTCTTTTACTACAACGACGAGTACAACCGTGAAGAAGAGCAAGGATTTTCAGGTGCAGGCGGAGATAGAGTTTCTCACTATTTTGGCCCTATCGGTAAGAAACATCAAGAAGACGAGTTGAAATCATTCAAGCGTCGGGCAAGATAATCGAAGTAAATATTCCTAAAAACAGGGCGCATTGAGCGCCTTGTTCGTTTTTATTCGATTTTAGGTTGCAAAAAACATTAAAATTTCGTATATAATTCTCTATTATAGTAAAATAAGGAGCTATTAATATGAAAAAAACATTAGCCGCACTACTCATTACAGCATTTGCCTTAACCGGATGCGCCTCCAGAAATGCCGATGGACTTACTGAAAAAGAGCAGCAACGTGTTAATACCGCTGGCGAAAAGTTTAGCCAAAAATCCGTTCCTGCCTATGTTGCGCTTTTCCCTGATCATTTAGACACTAAATATAAAAACACAAATAACACGCTCAACTCTCAAGCTGTGATTAATGATTTTAGTAAGAACTGGAATACTTACTATTCTGGACAGGCTGACTTCATTAATGCCATTCTAAACATTCATGAAGAACATGACAAAGAATATCGCAATAAAGCCAAAAGAGAGATAGCGCAGACAGACATGAATAAAGATATTCCTGAAAAGTATATTTATGAGGCGTGTGGGGAGAATGAGTTTGTTCGCCAATCATCCGATCAGCAGCTTTCATTTTATCAGTGCGTATTCCTGAATGAAATGCTTAATGCAGATCGTAAGATTTTAGTTTCTCAGGTTAATAACGTTTCCCCTGAAGTTCGTCAGAGAATTATTGATCAATCAAGAGATTTAGCAGCAAAACCATATCTTGAAATGGTGAAACGCTCGTTCTCTACGCAGAAATGGTACCAAACACCGCCTCAGCCTATCCAACCCTTTTTTAAAAATAACGCTCTGATTATACGATAAAAGAAAAAAGCACCGTCAGGTGCTTTTCTTTATGCTTTTTCAAGCGTTGACGTATCACTACGCTGATGGTCTTTTTTCAGTTCCTTCAAAATCTGGTTTAATGTATCGTTTTGCTTCTTAATCGCACCCAACGTTTTCTGCTGCAGATCAATCTGCTTGCTGATTAATGCCTTATCTTGCCCTGATAATGCTACAGCAGAATCTGCCTGAGCTACAGATGACAGGCCTAGTGCTCCCATTACACATAAAACCAGACTTAAACTACCAATTGTTTTTTTCATAATATTTACCTCATAGTTAAGAGGCTATATTTTAACCTAAAACTCTGGCAACTTTCAATAAAAAAGCACCCGAAGGTGCTTTCTTTTTTAAGCGCTAAACTGATGAACCTCATAACGACCATTATCAGGAATCAACTCACCTGACATACGCTCATCAAACTTAATCAATGAACCTTCCGGGTTTACAACAACCTCATTGTCATAACGAGAAAACTTCTTATCCCATACACGATAAGCCAAACCCTTTGCGTCTACAACTTTATATCCTACCATTTTACAACTCCTTGACTTTACGTGTGTTAGAAAAGTAGATAATAGCAGAAGATTTTTTCAGAAACAAGATTTTCTTTGTATCACACATGATTTTTCTATATAATAGCTCTATACCTATAAGGAGTTTGATATGACCAGTAAAATTCGTGTGTATTCTGACCTGCATCAGGAGCACCAAAAGAAATCAACCTATCCAGCGAAGTTCTTTGAGAATCGCTTTGAAATCTCTCCTTTCAAAAACGAGCAAGAGCAAACACTGATCATTGCTGGGGATCTCTTCTACCTGAAGGACATGAGGGACATTAAGCAACCTCAATACATTGATTATGTGAGTGAGTTAGCTTCAAGGTTTAAGGCTGTCGTTTATGTTTTTGGAAACCATGAGTTCTACATGTCCAAGCTGGGGAAGGCCTATGTATTAAAAGCAGCAGAGGCACTGTCTCATATCCCTAACCTGCATATACTGTCCCGCCATACGCCCTCAGTGGTCATTGATGGCGTTAAGTTTGTAGGGGCCACCCTGTGGACCGATCTTAGCTATAACCCCTCTCTGTATCACTCAGACAGGTATAGCTCTAATGATTTTAAATACATAACCTATAATGAAAGTCCCACACGTTTTATGAAGTTTCGACCTAATCATTGGCTGAAAGAGCATGTTGCCGATCTGAAATGGATTAAGCAGGAAGTCGCTAATGCTGAACATCCAGTGGTGGTGGTTTCTCATCATGCTCCTACAAGCATAAGCAAGGATCCTGTAGATGACCCTGAAGATCTGTATGCGCAATTTTATAGGTCTAATCAGGATACCTATATTGAGGAAAATCCACAGATAGCTATGTGGATTCATGGTCATATTCATTACCCTTATGACTACATGATGGGCAAAACGCGGATATTCTCTAATCCTATGGATTATGATATCCATATCGATAGCACGCCAGAAAGAAGCTATATAGAGATTTAAGCAGGATTTTTTGCTTATTTTTTAACAATCATGTTAAGATGAGAGACGATTTATTATTTGAGGACACCTTATGATTTTTAGAAAAACACTACGCGGAAAGTTACTGTCCCGTGAAACTCAGAATAATGGCACTGTATTATGCCAAATTGAAACTGAAGATAAAAAAGTTCATACGCTTTCCTTTGAGAAAGGTGAGGACGGCTCTGGAAACGTAGGCGAAGAAATCTACGCTGAATATAACAACACGCCATTTAAAAAGATTAAAAAAGGCAAGTGGCTTACTAACAGTATCTATCTTGCTAATAAAAAGGTCTCTCGTCCTTTTTATAAATATACAAGACCAGCCATCTTTCTTTTCCTTATTCCTTTTATCGTTATTTCAACGTCTCAGTTTTATATGACGCTTTATAACGTGCTACCTTATATGTGGGTGTTAGGTCTTTCTATTTTCGCATTCTTTGGCCTTAGCCATGCTCTTGGTCAGTATATTAAGAAAGATACAGAAAGATTCATTATCGAAAAACCAACTAAGAAGTTTTTCATTGAATATGTAGAGCAGAATTTCTCTAAGAAAGATCGCTTCTTAAATAGAAAACTAAAAGAAGAAGAAAAAACAGCGTTAATGAGAGCCGTCTCATCTCTTGACACCCAAGATGATGCCAGTGTCTCTTCAACGTTGCGTTTTGAATATCAGAATATTATCGATAACAATAATTTGACGATTAATGACATTAAGAAGCTTGAATACTACAGGCAGAAAATGAATATTGAGAATATGTCTCATCTTCATTATTAATATGTAAAAATAAAGGCACTGCAAGTGCCTTTATTTACCTCATTTTATCATAATATTATAAGAACAACTCTCCATCCTCAAGCTTATCCCTCTTACTTTTCCCAAGACGATAGGCTTTCTTATTTTTAGGCTTACTCTTCTCTCCATCAAAATCTTTAAATTTATTTTTTTTCCTAAATCTTTCGATTGATAAAACTGATGATCCTTGCATGATATTTCCTTTTATTTGTCCTTATTAGTTAAACAGAATAAATCGTTTATTATTCCGCCTGTTTATATCCCAACAATAACAAATCCAAAACCAATATCAAGCTGCTTTTTGTCTGATAAAAGCATAATCTATACAAAAGGTAGACTTCCATCGTTGAGTTATGATAAAATAAGTGCATCTATAAAATCTAAGGATAAAAAATGATTATCAACAGTAAAATAAAGCTTAAGCCTTTTAAAAATATCACAATTTCTGCTGATGTCGATGTTCAGGAATATCATGTTTTTTACGAACTCTTCCCCGGTAAGCGCCACTCTGTCTATGGCATGGCGAAAGAAACCCCTTTATCGAGTTTAGGAGTATTCTCAGATGCAGATCGTGCGATAGCGGGCCTGCTTTATCCAGAATGGGATAACACGCTTGTATATCTCAATAACCAAAAGAACCTTAAAGATAATACCAACACTCTAAATATCTACTTGTTTGAAAAACAAGCTATTCTCTCATCTTCATTAAACAACGGCGTAAAAGATATCGTCTTAAATCCAGATTATGTTTTCAAAGACGAGCATATTGGTAAGAATAAAGGCACCTTAGTTGATCATCATGGTAAACTTATCTTCTTCCAAAATAAAAGAGAGCGAGACGAATATATTAATGATTCAAAAGATACCGGATTTATGTTATTCGAAGATGTCATTTTTCATAAAGTTGGGAATAAGATTTTACTGGACATCCCCGTATTAGATTTTCATTCTGAGAAGAATTATGTCAATCGCTTGAAAACCTACAAGTCAGCTATTAATGTTTTTATTGATGAATCCACCATGTATTATCTTATTAGTAGCAAAAACAAAGAAACACCAGAATCACTTCAGGATGATGCTGAAAACTATAAAACTTATAGTATTTCTGACGTGAGTGAGAATGGCAGTGTTAGACAGTATGACTGTTTCATCAACCAAAACCTTGAATATTTCAAAACAAGTCATCGCTATCAGGCATTTCTTGATTATAAATATCCTGTATGGCTCGTTAAGGAAGAAGTAAAGGTTGGCAGTATAGTGTCTCATGTGCTCTTTCTTTTCCGTTCAGAAGAGGCAATCTCAAATTTGCCTGAAGCAACAATGGAATAACAATAAAGGCCATTCAGTGGCCTTTATCTTTTATGGTTTAGGTCTTTTTACTTCAAGCTTAAACTCTGGTTCTATATCAACACCGTATTTCTCAGCGAAAGCTTTGAACTCAGCAGCATCTTTATAATCAAACCTTCCTTTATCTAACCTCTCGCTATCTCTTACAACAGAGACGCTTATGATTTTTTCACGATATTCGTCATTCGAATCATCGCTTAATAGCGTATTTACCAGATTAAAAGCTTTCTCTTTGTTGTTAGACATTAGAATCCTTGTGCCAAAGTTTGTATCTTCGTAAATACTCCCTGAAGTAACAATAAACAATAACTTTTGTTCTTCTTCATGCGCCTGTCTTATAGTATCTCTCAGCTCATTTTCACCATTTATTTTAGCAAACTCAATCGTTGCGTGTTTATTTAAAATATCATTTTGCCATTCAGTTATACGCACCGATTCAATATCATCAAGCTTTCCAAACTTTTCAAGTGTTTTTTCTAAAGCATGTAAGCGATTCGATGTAACCATTTCAAACTGTGGCTCTTCATAAGGCTCACATACTTCTACTAAATATTTAATCATTAACTTTATTCCTTTATTTTACTCAACAATATAACTTTAATTATAATCTATTACTATAAAAAAGAAATAGCTCCCGAAGGAGCTATTGAGTATTCTATTCAAAATAGAATATTAGAAGTCAGAAATGTCCGGCTCAAACCAGTTCACGTTTTTCAGGAACTTGTCAGCACGGTAAACTTTACCTTCACCATCGGTCTGCTCTTTAGAAGAGTAAACCACAAGATATGGTTTTCCACTTTCCTGCATAAGTGGTGATTCTTTGCTGTATACATCCACACCTTTATCACGATAGAATTTCAAAGTAGCCTCAAGCTCTTCTTGATTACGGCACAGCTTGCTCATATTACTTTCTGTCACACGGTCAATCAACAGATCTAAATCATAGCCCGGCTTCGTCTTAGCAGCACAAACAGCAGAAATATAGCTATTTAAACGATGAAGATCGACATTTAAGAACTCAACATCTTTGTTCTTGATGGTTTCCAGCAACTCATCGATTTTCGTCTTAATATCACTATAGATGGCGTCAAAGTTAAAATCTTCTTTAAGCTTAGAAGTCAGCAGATCAGTATACCAGTCATGACGGTTAGTAATATCTGTATTAACAAAGTGGGCAACACCATGTAAGAACACAATAAGGTCAGCAATAGCATCAAACATCTCTTTACGACCCGTTTTACTCTCTGAATCCTCTAACAGCACTGCAAAACCATCATCACGCAACTCGTCTAACTCATCATACAGATTTTTAGCCTGAGCAACTAAACGCTCAACACCTTTATCTGAAATGATTTTCGCATCTTTTGATACTGTGGATTCCAAAGAAAGGCCTTTGAGGTTCCCAAACGCAGTATTCATATCTGAAATATTTTGATAAGCACTCTTCATTTACATCTCCTGTTATTTTTGTAATTAAAGGATACCGCATTATGACCAAAAATAAAGGCTAAACGCAATTTTATTTATGGAAAAGATTCTGAGTTTATGCTAAAATGAAGCTCTTTAAATCAATAAGGATAACCCATGACCATCGTTGATCTGTTTACAGCCATCTATCATAATGACACCTCAGAGGTGAGCCGCATCTTGACATCCCATCCTGAGATGCTTGAACAACGTTTTGCTAATGAAGGTGATCGTCATGCTATGACTAAAGACCTTTACGCTCGTTGCAATCAAGACGGCACGTTGGATAATCCTCATTATAAAGAAGAAAACGCTTTGCTTTTCGCTGCCCGTTTAGGCCGTAAAGACATCTGCGAGAAACTCATTGCGCTTGGCGCAGATGTAAACGCAGTGAATACTTATGGTCATAATACTTTGATGTCAGCTTTTGATAGTCATACCAATGACAACTTTGACACCGCATTAATGATTCTGGCTCGCCCTGACCTTAATCTAAAACATACTAACTATGGGAAGTACGATGCATTAGGCCAACTGCTACGTCATCTTAAATATTTTGGTGGCGACTTTGGGCTTTCCGTTCAAAAAGCCCAAGAGCTTATTGATGCCTTACTTGATAAAAAAATCACTGACAGTAAAACAGGGAAAGAGTCTTTAGCATTTGACTTAAATAAGGTTCAGGGAAATATTGGAGAAACCGCACTCCTCTTAGCTTGCTCATCGCATAGCTGGATTGTTGTTGCTTACCTTATCAGCAGAGGCGCAGATTACTCAGTCACCAATGACAGACATTACCTTACAGATATGTATTCTTACTTAAGTTTTAATCAGTTCCTGCCTCCAGTAGCTAAAGAAGAGGTGCTGGGCATTTTAGAAAAAATGATTAAGCATACTGGAGAAAAATATGGTCCTTATAAGCGCCCTGAGCACTTGTATATCGATCTTGATGGAACACCGACAACCTTTAATGAGGCACGTTTTGGTGCTGTTAAATAACAGCCAATATCGGACAGATTGATTAATATTTATAGCATTTCACACTGTCATGTGTTAAACTAAACTTCTTTAATTCATAAGGATAACACATGACAATCATCAATTTATTTACTGCTATTTATCATCAAGATACTGAAGAAATCAGCCGTATTTTGACAGCCAATCCTGAGTTGATGACTAAATGCTTTCCTAATGATGATGGTCTTCACACTTCAACCAATGAGCTTTATGACCGCTGCAATAAAGACACTATCCTAAATGACCCTCACTATCGACAAGAAAATGCTTTATTGTTTGCTGCTCGTTTAGGCCGCAAAGGAATTTGCGAACAATTAATCTCCTTTGGCGCAAATGTAAACTCTGTTAATATCTATGGTCATAATGCTTTCATGTCTGCTATTGAAAACTATACCAATGAGAACTTTGACACTGCATTAATGATACTGGCTCAGCCTTCACTTAATGTAAAGCACACATCCTGTGGAAAGTATGATGCTTTAGGGCAGACTATGAAACGTATGAAACGTTTTACTTCCAATCAAGAACTCTTGGCTTTTAAAGTTCAGGAACTGATTGTTGCTCTTCTTGATAAGAAACACATTAACGCTAAAACAGGCCAAGAAACTCCAGCGTTTGATCTTAACCGACCTCAAGGCTCAAATGGTGAGACACCTTTTATTTTAGCGTGTGAATCTCATAATTGGATTATTGCAGTTTATCTTATTTATAAAGGCGCTAACTACTCTATTGATGCTCCATTCCATTATTGTAAACGAGAAATGTATTCAGCCTTAACCAGTAATAGATTCTTCCCACCTGCAGCAAAAGAAAAAGTGCTTCAACTTATAGAAGAAGCCATTATTGCGGTGGATAATAAATACGGCCCTTACAAACGTCCTGAACACCTTTATACTGAGATTGATGGAAGACCTTGTAAGTTTGACGAAGAGTAAGACATTAAAATTATCAATAAATAGTGATGTTGAAACGAAAAACCACTTAATGAATGGAGAAAATTATGACTAAAGATGAAATGTTTGAACTGGCAAATAATATTGCTGAAAATATAGGTTATAAAGCTTTTGAGGCATTACCTGTGCATCTTAAACTTAGCAAGCGCGAAGACCTGAATGGTTTTTTACTGCTTGATAAAATCTGTGCTCGAAATGCTGAACATAATACGTCCGTAGATATAATCTCAGCTTCCGAGCATGACACAGTTTATCTGAGCGTTGATGTTGATTTGATGGCTACAGTTATAAAAGAAGATGAAGTTCACGCTCTTATTGCATCTGGCATAAACTTCTCATCTCATGAAGATTGTCTTTACATGTTTACCTAATTTTCCATTAATAAAAAAGACCTCTTTTGAGGTCTTTTTTTTATTTCACAATCCACTCCAAAAAGCAGCTAACTGGCGAGGCTCAACGGCATAAACATTTATCTTGTTCTTTGCCAAAGGCATTCTGTTATCTACAAGGTCCACCTGAAAAAACTCTTTACCGTTATAGTCGATGAGTTTAATAAATACAGAAGGATCTTTGATATTCTTCACGCTGTAGGGTAGTTTAAAGTTTGTAAAGCCATTTTTCAAATATAAATCAGTGTCTAAAGGCATGGCAATCGCAGAAGAAATCATTTCAATAGTTTCTTTAGTTAATCTCTTTTCTCTCACGCCTTCCTTATCATGAGAAACAAGATAGCCATAATCGAGATTTTTCTCTGAGCTGTAATAAACCAGCTTAGCAAAAGAAATAACTTTATTTATAATATAAGCAAACACAACCAAAGCAAAAAAAGCAATAATACATATGTACATAAAACTCTCCTGAGTAAGAATAGCATTGATGGTATACTTCTGATATTTCCTTTCGTCCTTACCTTATCATGAATGATAATAGAATGCTTTACAAGTTTATAATGCCTCAAACCTATACAAAAGATGCTAAGTTGTACAATATTTTACACAACATTATTTAACGCTGAAAAAACAACCTATTCTGCTTTTTTATGCTATGAGGTAATCGTTGGGCCATTTATTATTTAAGACCATCTGGCTTAATAAGAATGGTATTATTAACATCACTAACACGCAGGAGAAGTTTCATCATCAGTTGAACGTTGATATCCACTTTATTATTCTTGGCGCTTTTTACGATTTTAAATGCACCACTTTCAAGCTGATATATTAAACCACATCCTTCGGGCATTTCTTCCTTCTTAATCAGTTTATCCGGGCAAACATAATAGAGCTTATCCGCTATCTCAAGATAAGACTTACGCTTATTTTCATTTTTGATATCTGAAAGGAAATCTGCACGGCTGTGTTTTATCTCATAGGCAACAGGACACATGTATTTTACATTAAGCGTCTTCTTCATTGTAATAACATCGGGACGGCTCACGCCATACTTCGTTTGTATCTCCATATCACCTACCACCAGAAGATCCTCTTTCTCTTTAGAGAGGATGAAATCAGCCAAGATACTGTTATGCCCTGACTGATTCTTTCTACCAGCAAGATCCAGATAGCGGCAAATCTCTATGCCATACTCAGAGAGATAAACACATTTACAGGTTGTCGCGACTTCTCGACTCGTCTCTCTATCATGATATTTTCTTTGCTCATCTCGCACGCACAGAAGACCGAAGGCAACTAAATCCTTTACGTATTTTCCATTGTAAACATCCACAACTGTATTATGATGGAAGTAAGCTCGCTCACCAGATCCTGCCACAAGATTATTCAGAAAAGCATCTCTGAGTATTTTCTTGTGATCAGCACGAAGCTTCATAATAATATCTTTGGATATCTCTGAATAAAAAGTCGTGGGCTTTACATCTATAGTCATCATACATCCTCTTGGTTTCTTTTTATTTTATCATCTGGTTATTAAACTTCCAATTATTTTTTGATCGGTAGCCTAATAAAGTTTATAATAGACTATTAATAATAAAGGAATATGTCATGAAAAAAATTACCACCATTGAAGAACTCATAGCGCATATCGGCCCGGTAAGCTCACCATTAAAAAGACATAGCCTTATCTCAAAAGCTATCGATGTTGATTCTTTCCGTCAGATTAAAAATAAACCTCACTATGGACATATCTATCTTAGATTTCCCCTTATAGCTGATAGAATTAAAGAACGCCTTGCTGAATCTACGCAAAAAGATGATGCAACTTTTACAGCAGGTGAAATCAAAAATATCTGTTTACAGGTCATACAAGACATCATGAATGAAGACACTGAAAGTCTTGATAATGTAGTATATAATACAAATCTTAAAAAGTTAGATTCCTATCAGAGAGAGGGAGTAGAAATTAATCTTGTTTCTACTGAGAATATTGAAACCCCTGAAACTGACGATGAGGTTTATCTTAGATTATGCAATTATCTTGGCGATTACTATTCTGCGTATTTTACTCATTTAAATGATTATAATGCGATTTGCGCCAAAACCCACTTTATGGATGAGATCTGTCGCAAGCGGTTTCTTGAGCTTTACTTAGACAGTATTAAAAATGAATCTATCAAAGATTTTATTATCAACTTCAAAATAGGACAATGAAAATGAGCAACAAGGCAACTAACTTTAAAATGCTTCTGGAGATTATCGATCCTCATAGCCGACGTTATATCTCTACCGAAATAGAAAAATATATTGATTTTGATGCCTTTCGTGAGACGATTTCAGCTCATCATATTATTAGTCAGAAACTCATTAAATATGAGGAAATTCGTAAAGTATTTGAAAAAGTGATTCCTCGCGGCACGCTTTCTGAAATACATGAAGCTTTTATTCAGGCACTACGCGATTATCTTAAAAGAGAGGATGTCTTAAATGAAGCTGACTATTTTAACTCAGACATTGTGTTTGAGCAAGGCTCTGATAACAACACGTTTAATGGAAACTATGAATGCCTGATCGTTCAGTTAAAATCTATGGAGCAGTTTGAAAGGCCCGAAACGGACAGAGAAATCGTTCATCGCCTGAAAAAACGTTTTGAAGCACATTACGCACAATCATGGGAGTGCCTTAACCAATACGAAACCTTTTGTGCGGCTATCAAGCATTTCCCACAGAAGCAACAGGATGAAGTCAAAGAAATATTTTTAGCAAATATCAATGATAAAACTGTGCGTGATTTTGTCATAAACGCCCCGCTATAAGATATTTAAGTTGAACTCCGAATAAGTTTTGTGGTTTAATTGCTCAAACTATACGGAGTTCAACTTATGTCTAATCAAGATCTAATAAAAGAAGTAATCGAAAAAGAAAAACATGTATTCATGAGCCTTATTACTGAAAAAAAAGCTATGGATCGCATTAAAAAAATATCTCTTCATCCTAACGACAAGTTTGTTATTCGATTTGTACCAGTAGCTTTTTTCCTTTCATTTTCAATTTCCTTCTCTCCACTTTTTGAATGGACCAAACATAATCCAAATATTTTATTATTTTCTATTTTGGGCGCATCTGCATTAATTGCTCTTGTTTCTTATTTATATACGCTTGCAGCTTCAAAAGATAAACATCTGATAAAATATTTAAAAGAAGATAGACTGTCATGCACTACGCAGTTATTTGAAGAAGATTTTATGAGGACAGCTATCTCGGAAGAAACCAAAACCGCATTAAAGACATCATTGACTATGGATGAATATAAGACACTCTTTATCAAATATGATGTGGTTTCTTATGAAGTTTTACAGGAATATCTCTCTAATCTTGACAAGCATAACACGCAAACATATGCGATAGAACAAGAGAAGTTAAACATAGACAAAAATGTTATTGATTTATCCCAGACGTTAAAACAGCATATTGCCATACAATAATAAAAAAGAGGACATCATGATTAACATTGAACAGGCTAAAACTCTGATTAAAAAATCTCTTCTTAGAAGTGAGAGAAACTTTGCTATTTCAAAAAGTAAAGAAGAACGTAAAACTACATTTTATTCTAAGCTCAATAATAAGCTTAAAAGCTTATTTCATGCGATCAGCGCTTGTATAATCTTTCCCGTTTCTATATGCTGTATAGGACTTATGGATTCAATATATAGCTTAAAAGGTAACGATTTATATGCGGGAATTGTTTCAATTTTATTCATTTTTGTAGGACCTTTTGTTGCTTTACATTTCTCAGAAAAATTTTTGAATAAAATATACATGAAAGCCATTGGCCCTCTCGCTTCTTTCATTTATAAAAAAAGAGGTAAATATGAATCTATAATAGATAAAATTCTTGTCAAAGAACATAGTTCGCTTCGTATAGATGATGATACTAATAACTTATTAAAGCTTTATTTATCACCAAGCTTATATAGCATGTATCACATAAAATATCCAAATGAACAGGCAACTTATGGAAGCTTAGCGCACTTTATTGACAATATTGAGAATCACCAAGCCAATATTGAAGAAATAGAGTCAAGCCGTGTATGGATATCCGATGATATTATTAATAAAACCGTTCAAACTCATAATAAGATAAAAGCTTTGTATTGATATCTTTTTAGAAAAATTACTTACCACTTTACTGTAAGGCTAAAAACATGCGCACTATTAATGAAATAAAAACACATCTTCAATCCGCGATAGAAACAGAGAGGCTTGCTTTTCTTTCTCAGCACGATGATAAAGATAAGTATCAAGCTCTGCTTAGATCAACCAAAAATAATGTAGAAATAGATAATTTCTCCATGCTTTTTTCTTTATTCATCGGCAGCATCTTAACTATGCCTATAGTAAATCCTTTACTTAATCTATTTAAGCATATTTTTACACCAGAGCAGGTTTTTATTTCTGCGTTCTTTTATTTCTCTCTAATTCTAATAATAATGTTTTTATTCGGCGCTCTATTCTTTAAAAGTTCTTCAAGCATAATCAACAGAGCATTTACAAAAATAAAATCGTTTACATTAAAGAAGTTCGGACTTTATAATAAAAAAATAGAGTCACTACTTAATGAGGAGTTCGATGAAGAAAATGTCAGTGAAAACATGAAAGATGTTTTAAAACTTCACCTCACGCCTTCACTTTATTCTGCCTACTGTATTCATAGTGAGGAGGATCCATCAAATGCTTATCTTGCAAGCTTTATCAATGAACTTGATAAAAAGAATGTAGAAATAAAAATGATCGAAGCTCAGCGAGAACATTTCCTGGCACACTCAGCAGCTAATATTAAACAAGAAGTAGCGCATTACCTATAACAAAAAAAGAGGAGCGCTGCTCCTCTTTTCTTATTCATCATCAACGATAACATCTAAACTCCGCTCATCAAAGCACGGCTTCAACAAGACAATATCAGGATCGCTTTCAAGCCTTAACAGTAGTTTCATCATCAGAGAAAGAGTAGGCTTGCCTTTCCCTTTCTTAGCCTGCTTAATATTCTTAAATGTGCCATCCGAAAGCTGATAAATAAGACCACACTCTTTAGGCACATCTTCTTTCTTAATAATGCCTTCAGGACAGACATAATACAGCTTCTCTGATACCTCAAGGTAAGATTGCCACTTATGAGGCTTCTTCATGTCTGACAGGAAATCCGCACGGCTATGTTTGATCTCATAGCTTGTCGGTTTCATATTCTCTTCTACCAATGTGCCTTCTATTGTAAACACATCTGGTCTGCTTTCACCAAAACTGGTTCTTATCGCAATATCCTCAAACACCATTGATCCCTGCGATTTCTTAAACTTAATGAAATCATAAATAATGTTATTATGCCCACTTTGATTCTTTTTGTTATTCAAATTAAAATAGTTCAACACCGCAATGCCATAATGGGTGATTCTAATTTTTTCTCTATTCTGGCCTAACAATGTTTTCATTTCGGACTGTTGTTTCTCACCACTACGAGGGATCGCCGTCTCAATAACTTCTACACTCTGATTCATTTCATAATCCACCATTCCCCATGATAGCAAATCATAGACAATAGCTTGATTCAGCGTGCTAATCGTATAGCTGGGCCTATGCCTGCCTGAAAAATGATTATTCATGATAGCACGAAGTATCACTTTGTGATTATGGTTTAATCTCAAAATGTGCTCATCACCTCTGTTTTCATACAGTTTGATCAGATGTGCCTGAACACTCACAACAGGTTTAACGCTCATCTCTTTCTCCCTCTTAATAAAAGCCATATCAGTGAATCAGCATCCAAACAATAAACAATACCACCAGCACCACACCAATGTTGCCTGATGACTTCTTAGCGCCCTTCCAGCGCCCTTGATAGGTTACTGGACCCGTTCCTACGTTAAAGTCCCCACGGCTGTTAAAACGAAGCCCCTTAACACCAGCAGATAAGCCTAATCCTTTCTTGGACAAGTTCAACTTTAAACCGGGAAATAAGTTAATGCTTTTTCTAAATCTAAACCCCATGATAACCTCTTAATGATAGTAGATGCTGAAATAATATTCTATCACAATCCTGCCTGATAATCTATTAATATTCTTTTACATCGAGCGTCTTATCTTAGGTCTTGATTTTTCCTCAGACAAAGAAGAAAGCAAGCTATACTCAACGCTTACGACCTTATCTGCCCGGTATATTAACTGATCATGACCTTCTATTACGAAATTCTCAGGGACTGTCAGCGTTGCCAATCTCAAGCCAAAACCATGCATTTCTTCTATCATCTTTTCATTATCAAGCCACTGCTTTGCTTGTTCCATATCCTTAAAACCAAAAAGCCAGTTCCGAGAATATTCTCTTTCTTTAAAAAATGAGGGGAAAATCATTTTAAGCTCAGGATCTTCATGAGGAGAACTTCCAGAGTTTAAAAACTTATAGCCCAAGCCCAACGCATAGACTCCTTGCCCTTTTTCATTACATAACCTTAATACACTTTTCATTTCTGTATTTTGATGATCAAAAGGATAGTTATCATAAAAGTCATTCAAGTCTATGCTGACTTGATAGCGCCACCCTTCTTCTTCAGGATTATCTTCCATAAATAACCAATCAGGAGATACTTTAAATAAATGCGCTTGTCCTTCCTCAAAGTTAACAGGGAAAACCTTCTTTAATGCTTTCAGCACCTCTTGATTGCTTGATTGCGTTTCTAAATCTAAATCATGCGTATAGTTATAACTTTTATCGCAAAAAATCGGATCAAATAACTTCAAAAAATCAACACGTTTCAAAATAATATCCCATTGTTAAGAGTCCATACATTTATTATAGAACCTTAAAAACTAGCGTCAAACATCAACGACAAAAAAGGCCCCGAAGGACCTTTCTTATTTTAATAGTGGCAATCGACTATCGCCATCCATGTGTCATCCGGGACGCCAGCAATATACTCACGCACTTCTTTTTCCCACTCATCATCAGGCATAGCACTCATCCACGATTCATCAAGGTATTTACCGTGCCAGTTTCCATCCAAATCAATAAATGCCACAGGAATGTGATTTTCTTTATCAAAGTCAATCGCACGCTTACGTGCTGCATCCGCATACCCTTCTTTTGGTGTCGGATTATCAAACGTATCTAATCCCGCCTCATAATCGGAAGCATCAGCTCCATCTTTAACTCTGAAGTAATCTGAATAGCGACCACCTTCAGCAAACCAATCCCATTTTGCGTTCTCGTTGGAGAAACGAATAATTTGTTTGATTTCCGTTCTGGCATCATCAATCAATACATAAGAACCATCAGGCTCCCCATCTTCTTCCAGTTGGCTTTCGGTGATTACCATATAGCCATGCCAGCCGGAAACCATAGTTAAAGCGGATTCAAATGGAGCCGTGCTGAAATCAAACCCTGCGTGCTTCTCAATCTCCGCCATAACTTCTTCAGTAACATCTTTCGATTGAAAATATTCCTCATTATCACAAGAAAAAGGCTCTAGTTTATCGTGAACATCTGGGCCAAAAACGATTACAGGACAATGCATAATAATAGACTCCTCAATAAGTTAGTGAAGCTATTATATCAAAGTAGCACGCGCTAAACAACATTTATATTGTTTATAAACGCATATAAAACAATAGAATACCAATTAAAATGATGTTATAATAAAAGCAGCATTTGCCGATTTTTAACTTTTAGTTTATCATTATAACATACACGGGAGAACCTATGAAAATTACTGATGATTACGTCTTTTTCTTTACTGAGAACGATATTTACAGCAACTGGTATATGCGCGACTTTACAGTAAACGATATTACGTTTAAATGTAACGAACAATACATGATGTATTGCAAGGCGCGACTCTTTGGGGATGCTAAAATCGCTGCTGAGATCCTGGATGAATCCACGAGACGAGTTGATAACAAAACAGGAAAACCTGAAAGACTGCAAGCATTTTACAAGCGTAAAGGACGTGAAGTATCAGGTTATGATGAAGAGACTTGGGCTTCTAAACGTGAAAACTATGTTGCAACAGGTGCCTACCACAAGTTTAATCAACACGAAGACTTACGTGAAGCCATGCTTTCTACAGGTAGCCGTAAGTTTGTTGAGGCATCTAAGTTTGATAAGCTTTGGGGAATCGGAATGGATGTGTCTAACCCTAATCTTATGGATTTATCCCGCTGGGGACAAAACCTGTTAGGCAAAGCATTAGACCGTGTGAAATATAGACTCCAAAAAGAATATAATATGGCGCTTGATAATAATACATCACATGCTTCCAGACCACGAATGAAATAAGGATGATAGATATATAATGAATATGGCTACTGAGGTTGCTTCTGATATAGCAAAAAATGAAATAAGGAATATTACTAAGCAAATGGTGAGGCACCTATTCTCGCAATATCTTAACACCTCAGATCAGCCTATTGGATTCAGTTGGAGCACTTTCCCTGAGCGCATGTCAGCTTTTTGTGAGGATTATTTCATTAAAAGCTTCGACATGAGGACACAAGATCAGATCTCTCAGATTTTGAGCATAATTCAACTTGCCGCTCATCAAGAAGCTATTCGCATTATGAATGATTATGGTATTAACAAGCTGCCTAAAAAAACAGTAGGTAATGAAATCGATTTACTGAACAGCATTTTCTTTGATGCCACCGTCAGCTTCCTTAATCAGTCTTACCATAAATACTATTTCTCTAAGTTCTTTGAGTTCAATACCGGAAAAAAAGCGCCTAATCTTAATCAATACCTTGCTCATAATAGAGAAGTCTTGACACAAAAAGCTATTAAGCGTGTTATGAAACATGTTGATCTTTTTAACATTGACGAGCTTGACACCCGGTTATTAGTGAACAAAACGCGCAATTATTATGCATCCAACTTTAAATAGTTATTTTGATTTGAAATTGTTATTTAAATACATTATATATTAAATAACATTTCGTTTTAATAAGGTGGTTTTATGCCAGACACAATAACTCATAAAAAAGATAACATGGAAAAGATTAAGCAAGATGCCATTGCTTTTTGTCAGCAACCCTTTGGCACAAAACTTGTGACAAGCAACCAGAATATTAGTTTCTCATGGGATACATTCGCTGAAGATACCGCAATGCTTGCTAAAATGATTATTCCTTTCCATCAAAGCTACGGTAAATACAAATCCAAAACAGTTGAAAAGATAGCTTATCAGAGCGCTTACGAAGAGTGTAAACGATTAATGGAAGAGGTTGGCGTCCTTGGACCCCTTCCCGTAAGAATATGGTATGACCAATCTGTAAAACTTAACAATATTGCGAATACCTGCACGCTTGATTTTTATTCCGAATGGGAGTTTACCTATTTCAAAAAACATGACAGCAGACTTTCTTATGACATTTTCTCCGCTGAGTTTGATATTGATGAAATAAAAACAGAGGCATTAGCCCTAGCTTATAATTTAGTTCAAAAACACTTTCCTGATAATGAAACCGTGAAGAGAGACATTATTAATCATGTTTCAGCATTTTATGATTTTCAAAAAGAAAAGATGGATGATTGTAAGAATTTAGGCAGCATATTAAAGATTTTGTTTGAATAATATTTATTATCCAGAAAATAGCTGATATACTTTTCATATTGGCTATTCATTTTAAAGGATTTTTATATGCAGCACTTGGACAAGTTTAACATTATTGATTTCGACACCCCCATTCAGTCTTATAAAGCTATAAGGCAAACAGAATATATCCGCAAAGTAGCCGAAAGTCATCGCATGATATTTCCTGTTTCTTTCTATGAATATGATAGCTTCATTCGTTCTAATATTGATAAAGCAAAACTTGTTCAGGCTTTCTGCTCACCTGACAAAAATGCTGTTAATACTATCTTCGATTATTACGAAAAAACCTTTCTTAATCTTGTCAGACAAACCTGTAATATTTTACTACTCAAAATCTCTGAGTGTGAAATAGAAAACAAAGATATTCTTTTAGCCACTGAAGACCCTGTATCATGGTTTATCGATAAAAATGCTCCCATTCCTGCAGACTGTAAAGATAAATATATCAGGCAACACTCTATTAATAAATTTCTTATCACAACCGCATTCAGAGAAGCGTGTGGACTTCTATTCCATAATCTTTTTGACCATGAGGCTATGCTCTTACCTGTTTACAAAGAAAACATTATTAAAAAATACCATAATTCGCAAGACTATCATAAAACACATGCGATACAATCATTAAAAGAAGAAGAGATCAAGCATACACTTAACCTCCTTTCTGAATCAATTTCGATTTAAACTAAAAGAGCTTAGGCTCTTTTTTAAATTAAGGAAGAGGCGGGTTCAACCCATAATCTTTAACATCAGGAACAATACCACTTTCTTCTTTTATAATAGGATAAAAAGACTTACTCAGCTCTTTTGTGTAAAATAATACTTTTCTATAATCGAAATAAACATGACCCCATGTAATAAAAGCACTGTCTTTGTTGTTCAGGATAAGCGTATTTTTATCTTTTTTTAACCCTATTACAACTGAAGCATCTTGTATAACCGCATCCAAACCCAAGGATTCCTCATTATATACCCTAACAATCGTCCTATCACCACTTAACTCTCTTAAAAAAACACCCAGCTCTCTATTACGCGTATTTTTATAAATATAATCCATATTATCAAAAAAAATAATATCTGGATTAGCTTGCTCTATAAATGACTTTAATGATTCTTTGCCTTCCTCAAAGTCATAGTCAGATTTCAGTCTAAGGGGGATAAAGTTCTCAGCATATTTATCAAAGTTCTCTCTCCCTTTAATCTGTTTTTCGAGAAGATAACCAAAGCCATCTTCAGTAAGACTACAGTTTATATACAACACCTTACTTCTTTCTGTAGGACAAAGAAAAACAGGATAACCAATAGAAATAGCTAATGCTATTTGAAGCGCAAACATGGTGCAGCTTTCTGCTGGCCTTAAGTCCCGTGGACCATATAAAATCACCTCGTCGCCTTTACACACCAAACCCCTTATGATGTTATCTTTGCTGAAAATATCATATTTCTTTTCAAGCGTTGAATACTCGGCGTTCTTAGCATCAATACTGCTATTTACTAGTTCTTCTATTTCTTTAAAACTATAATCATTAAACTTTTCAAAGAAAAAAGGTTTTTGAACTTTTTCTTCATTACTTAATATCTCTGAAAATAACGCCTTATCAAAACTTAATGTACTTGTATCAACTTCATCTTTAAATACTAATGACTTATCCTCTTTCGGAGGTGTTTTAGATATTACCTTTATATGCTCTAATAACATATCCCTAAACTGTTTATTCATAACTGCGACCTTATTTTCTTTCTGATAAATAATTCTAACAAATATTTTAATCTATGAATAGAATAAGACAAATATTTATTGCTTTATTTTTGCCATCTGCTATTTTCGTAAAGCATAATGCTCTTTTACAACACTAAGGATAAAACAACATGATCATTGACATTATATTGAGCCTTGTCTTAGCAGGGGTGATTGGATGGTATATTTATCTTCAATATCAAATCAAACACATCTCAGAAGCTAGCGGTCAGGAAGCTCGATCAGCACGCATCAGAAAATCTAAAAAGTTTTGCCTTAAAGCTTGTAAAGACAGGCTGGCTCTAATTAAAGGCCGTGAAAATAATGAAATGATAGACATTGCTGACACCGAAGCCAAACTAAAAAATATCATTACTGTGCTTCAGTCTCCCAAAAATACAGATATGATTGCAGTATATCAAAAACTTAAGGATCTCGATGCTGATTTCCTTATCATCCTTAGCACAACAACAAAGGCTGCCTAACATGTCAGGATTAATTGTCCCTGTTATTATTTTATTATTTATCGCACTGTTTGCCCACCTTGGACTGAAGAGCCTCTCTCTTAAAACAGATAAACAAGACCGTCTTGAAAAGTATCAGGATGACAGAAACATCCATCAAGATAAGTTCTCTGCTATTTTATCTGTGATGAACAAGATAGAGGCTTCTGCAGGAGAAAACGAACTTCCATCAATTCTACTGTTCAAAATGAAAGTAGGTGAGTTTCTTGAACTGATAAAAAGTGATAGCTACTGGTGGGATAATCCTTACTATTCTATTGAAGACATGCTTCAACAAGCTGAGTTCTATTTTGATAACTATGGGCATTCAGACAAAAAGAAACTTCTGAAGTTCACCACCCTTCCTCTTTGATTTTTAAGCATTAACTGTCAACCAAAAGGCCACTCGTTGGCCTTTTCTTTTAGTTATTTTCACGCCATGTAAAAAAACACTAGTATTCCATGCAGCATGCACTTATAATACTCCCATACTTAATCACACAGTCGTTTAATCACATAGGAATAAACAAATGAAAAAAGTTCTTGGTAGTCTGGTTCTGGCATTTACTCTGCTGGTCTCATCTCAAGTCTTTGCTGATCCTTCAGCACAATCCATGAGTGCCATCAAAGCACAGGACTGGCAGAAGGCTGAAAACTCCCTTTCTCAGGATTTAAAATCTGACCGAAAAGATCCGCTTACCTGGTATTTCCGCGCAATGGTGCTTAATCACCTTCAGCGCCCCGACGACGCCCTGAAATGTCTGGATAATGTTGTCAAACTGGACGCGTCTTTCCGTCCCGGCAAAGTATCAGAACTGCGTCAGCGTCTTGAACGCAATAGTCAGATTCTAGCCAAAAGCAAATCTACAGGAAAACCTGTGGTAACAGCATCGTCTATTGAAAATAAACAGCGTGATACTCAGGTTGTTAAACAAACACCCGTATCAGCACCTCCTGTTCCAAATAGCACACGCTATACTGATACCACTGTATCTAAGCCAACCCCAACGGTTGCTTCAACACAAAATCAGGAGAAAAGCTCTGGCGGATTCTTCGCATTCTTGCTGACACTTGTCTTATTGGGTGGCGTAGGTTTCTTCGGATATTCGTTCTTTAGCCGAAAATCTACAGATAAAGCAAAGGCTCAGTTCCAGTCAGATATGATCGTTAAACTGGTTGACGCAGATAAAAAACTGAGCAACATGAAAGAAATGCTTGAACTCAATAATAAAGAAAGCTCTTACTTGTTTAAACGTATTGGCTCACTGAAAGATGAAGTGATTATCCACACTCGCGCTGTTAAAGCTGGTAAAGGCTATAATGGTTATGAAATTGAGAAGACGCTGAATGAAGTAGATGAAGTTGAACTGCGCTATAGCCGTAAAGAATATGATGCACCTGTAAGCGAGGCTCCAGCACTACGTCAGGAAGCGCCTACATACAGTCAGCCACGTGAGACTGTTCAGTCTTCTCCACGTCGTGAAACTGAATCATATAGCGCACCACGTTCTACGCCACGTAGCCACAGTCAACCACGCTCTGCGCCAAGCCATAGCGACCGTGGACATACAACTATCATTAATAATGGTAGCAATGGAAATGATTTACTGACTACTATGGCGGGTGCGGTTCTGGTTAACGAAATGATTAATCATCATGAGCCAGTTCGTGAGCGTGAGGTTGTCCGTGAAGTGCCAGTATATGAAGACCGTCCAGAAAAAGACGACTTCTCATTTGGCTCCTCATCAAACAACTATGATGATAGCTCAAAGTCTGACGACTTTAGCCTGAATGATAGCAGTGATTATGACAATGATAGTCGCTCCGATGATTTCAGCTCGTCTTCATCTTCAAGCGATAGCTACAATGATAGCTCCTCTGATGATGATTTTAATCTGTAATATATAAAAAGGGGGGAAACCCCTTTTTATAAAATAATGCTTGCTTTTAATCTTATATGTTCGTAAAATACAAACACTTAAACAACACACTCTAATGAGGATTTAAATATGTCTAAAGGTATTTTTTCTAAACTGTTTGGTGGCCTGAATGTTTTCGCTAACGAAATGGTAGAAAAGGGCATCGGCGCTGAACGTCTTGAACAGGCATCTCTGAATGAAATCAAAGAAATGCTGGGTAAAGCAAATATCGAAAAAACCAACATTCAGGCAACTTATAACATCAAGCAGGCTGACGTTAATAGTCTTGCGCAGCAAATCAAGGATTTGGAAGCGATTCGCGACAGTAATGGCGCACAGTTTAAATCTACGGGTGAGCAGACTTATAAAACCAAAGCGATGAAAGTTATCGAGATGATTGGTGAAGTTAACGTTGAACATGAAACAGCTTCTCAGGAACTGGCAGCACAACAGGATCAACTGAATAAGCTGAACGAAGTTATTCAAGCCCTGCAGAAAGTGTATGACGAGCGTCAGCAGCAGCACGAGACAGCCGCATCTACTGTGAAGATTGCTGAATCAACTTCACGTGTAGCAGACCTGATTGGCGAAATGTCTGATTATACCGGCGGTGCTGGCAACAGCAAGTTCGCAGAGCAAGCACGTCATCAGCAGGAAGTGTCCCGCTTGAAAGTAGAAAGCGCTACTGCTCCGAAAGAAGGAAGTGTGGATGACTTCATCAAGCAGGAAAAGGCCAATAAAGCCCCTACTGCCGCTGAAGACGAGTTTAATGCTCTTTTTGGTGATAACAAATAAGCAAAACTTCATAAAAAGGCGGGAAACCGCCTTTTTTATTGATTATTCTTTATATACTCATTCACTGCTTTATCAAAGACTCCATAACTCTTCTCACAAAACATTTTAATCACAGCCTTATCTTTTCTAATCTGATTATAATCGACATCATCACTAGACACTTTATATCGCTTAGAAACCGCCTCGTAACGATTCTCCAGCGTTTCTGGTTTATAAGGCAACGTATCACAAGGATAAGGATCTTGGCCCTCATAATCGATTATAGATGTTAGATTACCATATATCTTATCACGACTCTCTTTAAGCGCATCTTTACTATTTCCATCTGTCATACGCTCAAGCACATTATCAATTTTCTGTATAGCTACCCATATTCCCTCAACGCTTTTCCCATCGGTCTCATCAACTTTTATATCCATTAGTTTAGGAACATTGCTTAAATCAGCATTAGATTTATCTGGCTCGGAGCCAGCATTAGCTACACCTATCCATGATAATAACAGCGCACCTAAAACAATATTATTACACTTGTTCATTTTTACAGACCTCATTATTTTATATCGCATAATCCCGCACAGCCTCCGTTATGGTAATAAACCACTTTAACGCAGATCTCAGAAACATCAAAGCCAACATTTTTCATCCATTTCTTTACCTGATTAATCTTTTTGAGTGAAACTGTTGCGTCAACCTCATAAGCATCATATTTAGCCTCAAGAATATAATCTACACACACCTTGCCATTATACACTTTGTAAACACTAATATTATGCTTATCATTCTCATATTTGAAATACTCCACTTTCTCATCACTGTCTTTATCATCCGGCTCACGACCATAAGCCCCTACCGCCATTAAATAAAGCTCATGAACGCTCTTAGTTTGAGGGCTTCTTATTGCTGAGGCATAACACATTGCTGACATAATTACTCCTTATTGTTTACTATTTGCACCAATACTACTTTCCAGAAAATCTTAAATCAAAAAAAATGAATTGCTTTTAACTCTAGTTTTCGCTAACATAGGTTATAACTTACTTTTCATATTATTAACGGAGTGTTTATGTGTTATTTGGGAAACATCATAGCAACTTACTCAACGACTTCATATCGTTGGCGTAGCTATTGGCGTGCTTCTAAATAACCAAAGACTTCACACTCTTTGGTTTTACTTTCTTGATAAAACATACAAATAAAACCAAAAGGAAATAAAAATGAAATCTCTCCCTATTAGTTTGACTGGCGACCGTCCAACAGGCCCATTACATATCGGACATCTTGCTGGAAGTTTACTTAATCGTGTTAGCATTCAGAACACTCATCAGTCCTATATCATGATTGCTGATGCTCAGGCATATACCGATAATATTGATAAACGCGCTAAAGTTCATCAATCCATTAAACAGGTTATGGAAGACTACTTAGCTGTGGGTATTGATCCACAAAAATCTACTATCTTTCTCCAATCAGCCGTTCCTGAGTTATTAGAACTGGCTTTTCATTTTACTAACTTTGTAACCGTTTCTCGTCTTGAACGCAATCCAACTATTCGTCATGAGATATCACAGAAGTTTGTCTCAGGAGCAGACATGCAGGATTTTAGCCAGATTCCTCGTAATATTCCCGTTGGTTTCCTGATTTACCCGGTAAGTCAGGCAGCCGATATTTTAGCATTTAAGCCTGATGTTGTGCCTGTTGGAGAAGACCAGCTCCCCATGATAGAGCAAGCTAATGAGATAGCTGCATCATTCAACCGAAATGTTGGTCAGGATATATTAAAGCCTTGTTCTGTTATGCTCAGTGATGCTACTCGTTTACCCGGTATCGATGGAAACAGTAAAATGGGTAAGAGCTTAGGTAATACGCTTAACCTTAACGCAACACGTGATGAGATTATTAAAACCGTGAAGAAGATGTATACTGACCCAACGCATCTTCGTGTTTCCGATCCTGGTAGGATTGAGGGTAATACAGTATTCTCTTATCTGGATGCTTTCTATTCTGATAAAGTTCACCTCTCTGAACTTAAAGAACATTATCAACGTGGTGGACTTGGGGATAGTATAGTTAAAAAAGTGCTTCAGGAATGCCTGCTTGAAATGTTTGAACCTATTCAAAAAAGACGTGCCACCATTAATCAGGATGAGATTATATCTTTATTAAAGCAAGGCACGTTTACTGCTCAGCAAAAGGCTGCAGAGACACTGGATGAAATAAAAAGAGCATTAGGACTCGGCTTTTATTTCTAAACCACTATTTATTAAATAAATTTGACTTGTTAAAGTCAATACATTATATTACCTAAGCAGCAAGAGCATGATTTTTACCTTCATACCGATTATTGAGTAAAAATTTTAGGGCTGCCAGAGTATCGGAACTCTGAATCAATGATTGTTATATCGGAAACGATATATGTACTGGAACCCACGTGCTAACAGTAAGCTGCGGTCATATAATGAAAAAAAGGCTGGCTCAAACCAGCCCTTTTTTTGCCTTGTTGTTAACTACCATACTAGAATAGTATGCTGATTATTGATACTACATCTAGTGCCTGAAATCCTCTTCTTACATATTACTTTTTTATATAAAATTAGACTCTTATAACTTAAAAATATTATAAGTTCTAACCTGCTGATACCTAAAAAGAAAGATTTTAATGTGTTTAACTTATTGTTTTATATATATAATTTACCTTAATTTATGTTTGATTGAAAGACCGCGATCTGCTATTATTATCACATCAAAAACAGAGAAGAATAAAATAAGGGGATGTGGATGAGTCAGTCAGAACTTAAGAGATATACTGTTAAATATCGTGATATGGATGAAAAAGGCAACTTTTTTGCTACCACAGAAGTGATTGAAAATATCGTCCTGGAAATTTATGAAGGTTGTTTTCTCTGCCTTACCGAAGACGGCAAAGAGAAGAAAACCCATAAATTTCATGTTGACGCCTGTATTAAAGTTGAACATGAGATCACCTACCGCGAAGCGATTAACGCTCCAGAGATTTAATAATCTATCATCATAACAAAAGAGCCTTTGAAGGCTCTTTTTTACTAAAATCGTAGTATTTCATCAAAGCTTTTGCTAAAATAGCAGACTACATAAACAATCAATGAGGTCAGATATGGGAACACGTGGAGCGGTTGGTTTTCGTCATAATGAGAAAGATTATGTGACATATAATCATTTTGATAGCTATCCAACTTGCGCAGGAGTAAGCGTCATCATGACCATCATTAAGCAAAAGCTTTTTGATGATAAGTATCGCCAGAAAGCAATTGAAAAAGTAGAGAGCCTGCAGCTTATCAATAGTGAGAAGATATTCGAGGCTGAAGAACTTGAAAAAATCAGAAACAATATTTTAGCACTTGGTCTTGAGAATAATGATTATGAACCAACTCGCTTTGGAAATGGTAAAGTAGACGCTTATTATGTCCTGAATCCTATTCAACGTCATATTAATGCCTATATTCATCCTAAATACACTATTCCTTACATGATCGATAGTCATGACTTTATGGCTAACTCACTTTTCTGTGAGTGGGCTTATATCGTCAACTTTGACACTAACTCACTTGAGATTTATGAAGGTTTTAACCGTAATAAAAACGCAGCAGGTCGTTATGCTGACAAACAACTTCAACGTACTTACGAGCCAAAAGAAGAGTTTTATGGTGTCACATTAACGGGTGAGATTCCTTTTGAGGCTCTGCGAGAATGGAAAAGAGTTGATGCAAATATTTTTTGCGTTAACCTTGAGTCATACTGTACCCATATTTCAAATGCTCATTATGAAGTTGAACATGGTGGAACTTTTGAAGAGCATATTAAACTTAGTCCTGAGATCAGGCAGCAGGCTCAAGAGAATCTTGCATCACTAAAAGAGCTTGAAGTGCCTTTGCCAGAATAACAATCCAAACAAAATAAAAGGACACTCTGTGTCCTTTTTTATTATCCACGAATAGCAATATATTTCTTCGGACTGCCATGATAAAGACTGTAGATTGCTTCAAAATAACGTAGCGCTTCATCTTCCGTGTTTAATGTTTTTTCTGGAAGTCCTTCTGCCATTAAAGGCAAAGCATACTCATAATGATTATAATACATACGAATAAGCCTTCTTGAGACTTCTGCACAGCCTTCTTCTTCATCTTTTTCAATCAATAGGCTTTCAATATGCGCCTTGATAAAGTTAAACTGATCGAGAATAAAGCGGCCTTGATGACTTTTGACACCTTTTTCAACCAGAATACTTCTGATCACTCTCTGATGAGGGGCTGAAACCATATAGTGATAGTTTTCTACATGATGACCTTCCTCACCAAAGACTTTATCAAATAAACGCCCGTTATCTTCATTTGATAAGAATCCCTGAGCCTCTGACTGATGGCCTTCTTTAATACCCTTAAAAACATAATCGAGTAATGATACTATTTCTACCTTTTCTTTATCTTTCATAGCGCCTCCTGTTTTATATAGTTAAGACATATTTCGGCAAAATAAGTTCAATGTTTATAGCTAAGAAAAAAAATATATCTTTTCATTATTTAGTATGATATTGTTATCATGCCAAATTATAGCCCTGAAACCTAAAAACAATAAAAAGATATCGATAAGAATAGACATCTTTTACTCAGCTCGTTACTTCTCTTCAATAACACTTTAAATCAACTACATCTTGTTCGCAACACTTCTGGCACCTTCACGGAAAGCCATCTCATAGGACGCCATAGCCTCCTCAAAACGCTTAGGCATCTCAAGGCGAGACAAGCAGTATTCATTTAGCAATGAATATGCAGTATCATAAACTATGCTCAGCAGCTCCTTAGAAAACTTATGACCACCCTCATAACCTGAGATGATAAACGCCTTAAACTCTTGCTCCAATCGTTGTGTTTCCTCATGAGCAGCCATAAAAGCATCTTCATATTCTTTTGCTTTTTCTGGACCCATTTCGGCTTGCTCAGCACCACTCTGTATTGAAGCAATTTCAGCATCAAAGGACTCAGTAATCTTTTTATCAAGGCAAACTATATCTTTCATATTTATTCCTATATTAGATTTTGCTTAGTATAACGCATTCTAAGAGGCCAGCGCAAGATAAATAATCTCTAGTGGCATATTATTTAAAATTGCTTAAAGAGCCTTCCTATTGCTTTTAGGACGTATTAGCTATATTATTTCAAGCACCATAAATATAAAAAGGAGAAAGGGTATGAAACAAGTTAGAAATATTCTTTTAGCAGGCTGCCTGATGGCTTTCACAGCATCCTCGTTTGCTATTAATACGGTTCAGATGAGAGAGCAGCAGGGTGGACAACAGGTTGATTTCTCAAGTGGCAAGCCGCAGTTTAAGAAAGGCGTAATAATCAGAAATGGTCAATCTGTAGAATACAACAAATGCCAGTATATTAATCCAGACAATCCTAACGATCCACCAGCTCAGCAAGGCGTTCCTTATTGCCCTGCCCAATAACAAAAAACCTCCCGAAGGAGGTTTTCTTTTTTACAGAACAAGCTTGCCATCTTTGAATACTTTTTTCACCTGCAGTTGATGAATAATAGCTGCTACAACTTTATAGGAACAGTAGAACTGAAGTCCAAAGAACAGGAGTCCCAGCGGTGCTGTAAGCCACGTATAACCCATGCGGTTAATCACGGTCTCAAGAAGAAAGAATACGGCATTAAGCGCCGGATAGAGCTTCAGTGAGAACAGGAAATCACGTAGAGGCTTTTCCATCCCTCTGTCTTTGATTCTGGCTTTCTCATCAAGACGCGACAGATAGCTATTATAAAGAGACTGATACTCACGCGCTGAGTAGATTTCTTCATGGAAATAATCACGCATTTGCTTACGACATAAAAATGCCGCAAAGCTACCAATCAGAAGAATCCAACTGATGGCCTGAAAAACAACACTTGTTAACAGTATCTCTGTTTTGTAATACATAAAACCTGATAAAACCAAAGCTGCAAAGATTACAGCAGGCAATATCCAGGGGTTTTTCTTTTTGACAACTTCTGTTTTTTCCATAATAACACCTCTTGATTTTGGTTGTTTATTATACTCTCAAATATTATGTAAAACAATATTTTTATTGATTACTCGTAACCATCATTATATTCAGCTTCAAACCAGCATTGGTTAATAAACACTAAAGCAATGCAGGTATGATTTAATGCACTTTCAATAGCTTCTTCATTTCCTTGAAACTCTGGTTTAACTTTGAGTTTTATTTGCTGATACTGTTTTTTATCTTCAACTGAGCGGACGCTGATTACCATATTACCATTAGCTGATCGAGATATTTCATACCAGTAAGGAACATCCACATAGTCGTCATCTACATCGTTGGTAAACTCATCCCATTGCTCATCTGTCCATATCTCTTCCTGAACTACCGAAGATAGTTTCTTATGATTCTCATCTTCGATGCATTTAACCAGCTCAAAAAGGCGCTTCCTTTCTGTCCACGGCACATCATTTGTCGTGTAGCAATATTTCAATGCTTCTTCATAGTTATAAACATTCTCATCCAGATGCATAGCTAAATCATTAAATTTAGCCGTGCATAAGGCATCAATTAAATACATCAACTCAGCATCATTATCTTCGTCTTCTTCGTTTTTCTCATAGTTGTAAGAAAGAATATAGGCTAAATCATTAGGAACCTCAGAAGCAAAGCCGCCATATTTAGTCTTATCCTTTTTATAAGCCATGTCATAAACATCGTCCAAACGATAATAATAAGGGATATATAACTGTTTTTCATACTCAACTAAATACATGTAGTTGATGTGCGATTCACAAAAAGATTTTTCCTTATCTTTTAGGATAGAAATACTGGAGTTTTTATATTTGTGAAGAACAGCATTACCATATTTAAGATCAACATCTTCCGGCAGACCTCTTTCATTCATAATAGAAAGAATATCCCTGCCTTTTTCTTCTCTCAGGAAAAAATACTGTGGCTTAGGCTCATCAGGAGCGCCTACAACAGAAAGCGTGTTTCCACGGCGAAGATTGACTGAAGAATCAAGAATCCACTCGCTCCCCCAAATAAAAAGACTATTGACGTTCCAGAATCCGTGAGATTTATCTAATAATACCTTTTTTATAAAATCAACATGCCTTACGTCGCTCATAAAACCACCTTAGATTAGTAGATTGGTCATACCTGAATCATAGACAAGTTCTTTTTGAATTACAACATATTTACTAAAAAGAAAAAGGAGCCGAAGCTCCTTTAATATTTAGTAAATCTACGAAGACTTTCAATATTCTGATATATGTAATAAACACTTACTATTAGGGCATGAAGAGCTGCAACAAAACAAAGCATCCCAATCGACTCCCATAGTATGGAAGAACCACTTGCATTTAATACCAGCAGCAATACTGGCGAAAGAATCATAACTGCACCACAAGACCTGATTAAATCAATAAAGTGATTAAGCGGCCCATGTTTGTCCATATAGAAATGTGATTCTTTGCCATCTCTTAGTTGACTTTTGTAGTCATGATAAATCTTATTATACTTTTCGGTATCATACATTTTAACTCGTAGAACGTCTTTTATTTGATTGGCACATGCACTGCAAAAAACACCCACCAACACACTCAAACCTGAAAAATACTTCACAAGATTTCCCGTCAGAAAAGCATGTAAATCAGGATAAAAAATAAACCATGCTAACATGGTTAACGCAAACAGCACTCCATACGTTGCTAACATATTTGTAAGGTTCATTTCGCCTTTATTAAACATACATATTCCTTACTCAATAAATCCTAAAAACTTATTGCTATGATCCTGAACAAAACCATCAAGGATTTCACGATAAGCGCCCATTGACTCAAAATCTTTCTTGCGCAGATAAAAACCTACTGCCATTTCGAGAGGAAGGACACGACCATGAGCTTGTTTTCTTTTCTCATGAAAGTTAAGGCGCTCCCAATCATCGTAAAGACCGTTTACTTTATCTTGAAGCGCATATTCTTCATCCTCATCTAAAGTGCCAGAATAAAGTTTAGCATTCAGACGATCCATTTCTTTCTCGATACGATATTGCTCATCTTCGTGGTGATGAAGAGAATCTAAAATACCACCACTCAAGATAAACTCTTCACGTTCTTGCTTCGCATGAATGGTTTCTTTAACCAGAGAGAAGTTCCACGCATAAGGCTTTACTTTAAAACGTTGACGTAAGGTTGACTTTTCGAAAGCAAAAAGTACTTCTCCAAACGTTTTAGACACGTTAATATCTCGGCTCATACACCAGCCATACATCCATTTTGATTTCTCATAATCAGGATGATCCTCTTTAAAACGAAGACCATTCTCCCAAAAACGCTGACTGGTAAAAGGCTGGAAGCAACCTTCAGAAAACACACGCATTGCATTTTCAACAGTGGTACCATGCCAAAGAACACCTTTTTTATTTAATTCGATTTTTTCTTTATTACTCACAAGATTCAGCATTTTTATCTACTCTATTAAACTCCTCACCGAGGCATAAACGTATGATATCAAAAAGAGCTTAGCTGCACAAGCATTATTTTAGCTCATTTGTCTATAGTTTAATCAATCAGCCATTTCAACCTGATAGACAATCTTTTTAGGCGCTTCTTTTTCATGAACTGGTTGCTGTATAACTTTTTTATCTTCCAGTGATTCTTTTTGCTCTATTCTTTTTCGCCATGCCCATTGATTGTTGCGAAGAGAGTTTCTCATTATTTTTCCTTTAACGGATTTTTTGATATGACCATTATAGCATTAGGCTATTTTATAGGCAATAAAAAAGAGAGCATGTGCTCTCTTCTTTACATTTAGATTTTATAGCGATGTTTTTAAAACAACTCCAATTACAGCAATCCAGAAACCAACTGATGCCCATATAACAAAACGACGTTGATCGTGAGCACTCAGAGCTGCGAACTTTGCACAAAATTTGCTCTTCATAGTCTAAAACCTTATTCAGTGAATGTGGCTTATTATAAGATGATTCTGTGTTCAATTACAAGTCGATTTTAAGAGCTTTCTTAATTTTTTCTATACTGCCTTGTGCAATTGTGAACTCGAACTCATTTTCATCAGACCAAAGTTCTATTTTGTGATCTTCATTAAAGTTATCCGAGAAAGTTAGCACATATTTGTTTTTATTGGATTCATCAACAATACGAATTTCATCATAATACTCACCCAAGCTATCTTCACTATTTTTCAACTCAAAGCGCCATTCTGGTTTTAACAAAGGGGATTTAATAAGCCAGATTAGCTGGTTTGCTATACGCTTACTTCTTTTTGTTATTTGCGTTTTCGGGCAGATCCATGAAAACCAATAAAGATGAAGCAACTCATCTACATGGTTATCAATATCATTCGCTTTCAGTATATCATAAAAATCACGGAACTGGTTTTTTAAGCTCATCATAGTCCTCCTTTAAACAAAAATAAGCTAAAACTATGAAAAGAACAAGATGAACGCCCAATAAAAAAGGCCGCCTTCGGCAGCCTCTTCAAGAATATATTTTTTAATATTTCACCATCACTCACACTGTGAATATAATTTTAATTTTCTTTATGATGTGCAGAGTCTTGAACTCCATCTTCGACCCAATAGGGCCTTGTGCTACCACTTACACTACACCATCACTCGAAACACTAAAACGTCAGGTGAAACACTCTTATATAAATATACCCTTTTGTTGTACCAGAAAGGACAGTCTCCTTTTCCTCCCACACAGTAGGTGTGCCTGTTCAATATACACTACTGATACAACTACTACATGCGTCACAGACGCTCTTTTAGTAGATGAGATAACTATACTCTTTTTTATTCTCAAAATCAATATTTTTTAACGGCTTTCAAATTTAACCAATTTCAATAGTTGCCGTGTTTCCTACAATAATCTCACTATTTGTTTTAGGCAGGATCTTTCCAAATACATAAAAGAACTCATGAACAGTCATTGTTATTACATTATCTTCATTAACCTTAACTGGTCTTTTATTGGGAGTCTTAAAATCTTCCATTTCTTTTTCACAGAATTCCTGAAGAAGACGCGCTCCATCACCACTCAGTTTAAATGTCGCTATATCATTTAAACTTACCATTTTTCCATATGATGCATCGAAAAAGAGATTATCTTCCAAAACAGGCAAGGCTCCTACGAATAAAGCAGAACCAAATACTGACATCACATCACGCACAGACGCAGAGTAGCGATAGTCGCTTAATGGTGAGTTATACACCTCTCCAACACCATTGCTATTATTAATATAACCTTCACCTTTTGAAGTCAGATTAAAGCTGATAAACTGGTTAATATTTAACTCTGTTTTTTCTTTCATAGTAATCTCTTATTATTTATTATTCTCAATCCAAAGCTTTTTTCCGTTTGTGATCAGTACTCCATTTTTAAACTCAACCTTTCTCAGTCTTGAGCAGTTTTTATTCTCACTCAAAACAACGTTCAGCAAATTATTAAAGCTTTTGGTGCCTTTGTTTTCATCATCAATGGTAGAAACAAAACGATGCAACACATTTTTCATACGTGCTTCTGATAATGCTTTAAGCTTTTCCATATCGATAGCGTCATTATAGACTACACCATTTTTATCCTCAAATTTAATCGAAGCCATATCTTCCTCTGCGATCTGACTTAACAATGTTTCAGCTTCTGCAGCTTTTTCTGTCAAAGATGTAAGTGTCGAAACAACGGATTTCCAGCGTGTTTCTAAAAGAGGAATAACGTCATTACGAATGAAGTTTCGGCTATATTTAGAATCGGCGTTAGAGTCATCCTCAACCCAACTTAATTCTTTCTTTTCAGCATAATCTTTAATCTGTGAACGAAGCACATGCAGCATAGGGCGAACAATCACAGCATTACCCATTGCTCGACTCTCAGGAATACCCATCAAACCTTTTAAACCGGTTCCACGGAATAAACGAAATAGCAATGTCTCAGCATTGTCATTTTTATGATGACCCATGAAGAGAGTATCTCCGGGACGGGTGTTGTCGTTGATGAAGGCATAACGTAAGTCTCTGGCCTTTTCTTCAATACCTGATGTATCATTCATATTAAGATGAGCAACTTTAATCTCAGCATTATAAAACTGAGCCACCTCACGCGCTTGAGATTCCCACTCATCAGCCAATACATTCAAACCATGATTAACATGAATAAGAACAAGATTTTTATTATTGGGTTTTAGAGTCGATAAAATATCCAGCATCACCCTTGAGTCAACGCCACCTGAATAAGCTACAACCCAATCACCCTGAAGGTGAGCATATTTTTTCAGCGATTCCTTAACCATCTCAATAATTTTCATCTTATATCCCGTTGAGCCATAAACAATATAGGAGGCTATTATATCCTAATCATCGGTTATGCACAACCTTTTTATACATAACAAAAAAGGCCGCTAAGCGACCTTTTCTTAAAAAAGTAAATCAATTAATTGTCATTTACCCACTGACCATCGGCTTTAACTTCCCCAAAACCATATTTGTGGTATGACTCTGGGATATTACTTGATTTACTATCTTGGCTTTGGTATTCCTGCTGATCTGATGAACTTGGCACTGCAGCATTTGCTGTTGAAACCGCACCAAACATAGATGCTAACGCTATAGACATACCTAATACTGCTGATTTTACATTTTTCATAATTCTCTCCTTAAGTTATTTACTTAACATGTGATCTAAATCACATTGTTGTTATGATAATAATCACTCCTGTTATTATTTTCTTTACAAAAAGTGCTGTTTACTGTTTTCACATAAATCTTTTGAGTTGATTTTTGTGATACAGGTCTAATAAATAACATGACTTCGTATATTTTTCAACCCAACATAGGTTTTACTGGCTTCAATTGCGATTTCTCTGAGTGTGCTAAGCATATAAAATATAAATTTCGATCACTTTATTGCTCAGGATTAGACATAAAAACTAAAAATGAGCAATGAAGTGCTCATTTTTATGGTTATGAAGTTTTTATGAAGGATATTATAAACTATAGTCCTGTTATTGAACCATTATTTAGAAAGGTTATTTTGTTAAGGTCTTTACCACAAGCATCTGCTGAAGTTGTCAAAGAAAAGGGCTGATTGGTATAAGTATCTTTGACAATATTCGTTGTGCTGCCTTTATTTTCTGAAAAAAGGGTATCTGTTCTGATTACACTAAACATTTTTTCAACCGCCGTAACAAACTTGATACATTGATCGCGAGGCACATCTGTATAGGTAATATTTATGAGGGTTCCATTTCCGGTAGACATCTCAGATTTAATGATAATATCACCACTCCAGGAGTTTAAGATTTTACCTGAAGGATCTGTCGTTATACTTGTAGGAATAATTTTAGCCTGAATTAAAACTTTATTATTTAAACCACTGTAGTTACTATTTCCATTATATATACTGTTTATTCCTGTAACAATAGTATTAATATTGACCATTTCGTTATTAATATTGCTTGAGCTTTTTAACTTTGGATACATATATAACACTGCAACTAATACAATTGATAATACCGCCAAACCTATCGTTATTTCTAATAAAGAGTATCCCTTTCTTTTTTTTATTCTTAACATATCCCCACCCACCTTTACGACATTATACTTTATATCTTTACGCACTATAGCAGATTTTTATAATAATAAAACCTTTTAAATACAATGAGTTAAAATAAATAGATTAATAATTTTGTTTGTGTTAAGGAAGTGTGATATATTTAGATAACTAGAACATTCAGAGGATTATACTATGATTACTTACATTTTTTGCGATACTGATATTGGAGAGGTCTTAATTGCTCAAAAAAACAATAAAGTTTGTGCGTTAATCTTAGGCGAAGATCGTCAGAAAATGATGATGGAACTCTATAATGGTTTCAACTCAGAGGTATTCACAGAACAAACCACACTTAACACGATTGATAAAGCCGCTGTCGAAGTTATCAATAATCCTTTTAGTGCCAATCATGTGCCTCTTTATTTGGTTGGAACGCCTTATCAGTTAAAAGTATGGGAACATGTGACTGCTCACCGCCCTCTCGGATGATGCTTCCCACTTCAACGGCTGTCGCACAATTACTTGTGGCTTACACTAGCCTCAGTGGGCTGTAACGATAGGTCCTACCGCCATTAATTTAATCTTCCTTACCCCTTCTGAACGTATATTTCTTGCCGCATTGATATCCCTGTCGTGATTGGAGCCACAACATGGACATTGCCATTGTCTTATATCCAGAGGCAATTTGTCTGCTTTATACTGGCAAATATTACACGTTTTACTCGATGCGTAATACTGATCTATTTTTATAAAGTAAACGCCTTTTTCTTTACATTTGTATTCCAGCTTACTGACAAAATCGTACCAGCCCACATCTCCTATACTTCGGGATAGTTTTTTATTTTTCATCATGTTTTTAATTTTCAGTGTCTCGACTATAATCGCTTGGTTTTCGTCAACTATTTGTCTCGACAGTTTATGCTGAAAATCATTTCGGGAATTGCTCACTTTTTCATGGCATTTAGCCAATAACAAGCGAGCCTTTGCTCTTTTTTTACTGCCTTTTACTTTTCTGCTCAACGCTCGCTGTTTTCTTCTCAAATTACGCTGAGCCTTGTTTAAATGACGCGGATTAGCATATTTATTTCCTGCTGAATCTATCAGGTAATGCGTCAGCCCTAAATCAAAGCCTTTTATTTTACTTTCCTGTAAAACTACAGGTAGAACAGGAACTGATTCATGGTTTTCTACCAGCACAGAAGCGTAATATTTGCCCGTGGGCTTACGACTTACTGTTATACTTTTTACATCACCTTCTATAATACGATGTATTTTAGCGGAGATAATGCTTTTCATTTTAGGTAAAACAATACCGTTTTCAACCACTTTACCATTAGGATGATAGCTTTTTTGATAACCATGCTTATTCTTAAAACGCGGATAACTGTTTTTCTTAGTTTTATCGAAGAAATCACTAAAGGCTTTGTCAAGATTAATCGTGGCTTGCTGTAAGGCTAAGGAGTCATAGTTTTTCAGCCAGCTATATTTTCTTGATTTTTTAGCAACGGAAAGTAAAGGCTTGAGGTCTTTCTTAGCATAAAGCTTAAGCCCATGTCTTTTATAGGAAGTTGATATAATATTTAAGGCTTTATTATATATGAACCGAACAGCTCCGAACTGAGCATTGAGGAACGTCTCCTGCTCAGTTGTGGGGTAGAGTCGTATAGAATAAGCTTTAATCATAAAGAGTCCACGGTTATATTATATACGGGAAATATACATTAAAAACAAAGACAAATCAAATATATATAAAGGCCAGATATGATTATTACATCTTATATCCCCGCCCTGACGGACGGGGGTTTACGATATTTTTTGCTAAAAACTATCCCAGCAGGGCGCACTGAAACCTACTCTGAAGCGGCTCAATACTTAGGTGATGCTAAGGCACATAGAGCTGTTGCTACGGCCTGTGCGCATAACAAGATTGCTGTGTTGATTCCTTGCCATCGTGTCATTAGTAAAAACTCAAAGAATACAGGTTATCGTTGGGGTGTTGAGTATAAGAAAAAACTTTTAGCCAGAGAAGAAAAAAGAGGCTGATGCCTCTTTTTTTATTAGGTTTCTTAGAACATAATATGAATTAGAACGACTTTACCTTCTTCGTCTTTAAGCACATAAACATCCTTATCACCACCACCAAATCCAGTGCTTGACACAAAACCCGCATTTGCTACTGCTTGAGCAGCATAATCTCTTTTTTGGCCTAAATGCTCCAATAAATCAGGATCAATGCTTGAAGCACCGTAATAAATATCACTAATAACGTCTTGGGATTGCGCTTTGAAAAAATCAAAATCAAATAATCCAATAGCACTATGATTCAGACTCACTTGACCGATTAACTCTAGGCTTAAACTTTCAATATCACGTGCTGAAAATGCCTTATTACTTGCATAATCTTTATGCGCGATAACAACACCTGACATTTTGGTGAAAGAACGTTCCATCAGTTCTTTTTCTGGATCACGCTCACCAAAGAAATACTCATCAACAATCGCTTTATTGGATGTTTTTTTCCTTTTTTGCTCAAGCAGCATTTCTTTAATAAACCCTGATGATGTTTTATCTTTGACATCTGACAGAGCATTTAGTGCATCATCGTAAGGCTTGATAACTTCTGCTTGTTTTGCTTTAACCTGAATAAACAGATCCGCAAACTTAGTAAAATACCAGTCAAAGAAACCTGTAAAAGCATTTCCCTTCCATTCTCCTGACTTAACATCTACTGTTTTTCCACACGTTGCGTCATCGATTTCCGTCATGCAGTCAGAAATCCTGATTTTACCAGAGGAGATAGTAGCAGAACCGAGCGATTCTGTGCGAGATGTATTTAAGTTGATACCTAACTTCTCAGCAACATCGATATATTTTTGCTCCATTATTTTTCCTTACTCTTCATAGTTTTGTTTTGAGAAAACAAAGGCAATCGCAATGATTTCGCCTTGCTCATTTTTTAACATACGTGGCTTATGTGATACTCTTTTGTAATCTGTTTTAGTTAGGTAACCAAAATTATCTACTGATCCTGCTGATATTTTACCTTCAGGAATATTAATAGAGTAGCTCACCATTTTTCCAACGGGTGGTGCTTTAAAATACGGTTTAGATGCAACAGCGCCCTCGCAGTCATCCTGAAAACTTAAACTTTTGAAAACAGACTGATACATGTCAGCATCAAAAAAACCTAATCGATGACTTTCAGAGCTAATCTCTACATCCATTTCTGACAAGCCCATCAACTTTTCGACAGTCATATTTTTGAACACATCAGAATCGGCATAAGTGTGATGAATAACCATTGAACACACCATTTCCCGACAATAGTTATAGTCTTTCGTCCAGTTAATAAACATCTCAGCATCTTGACGTGGTGATAAGCTATACAGTAATGCTTCAAAAGATTCTGTTTTACTTATTTTTGCCAAGTTTTCCCCGAAAACGTCAATCATTCCATCAAAGCCATACTTCAGACAAATAGCCTTTACTTCCTCGTTATTTCCGAGACCCGCAGTTTCACTTAAAACAGACTCAACATTTTCTTTTAGTTTAATCGTATTGTTTAAAGTATCAATCCATTTTTCGCAATGACGATTGAAAACATTGCTATTAAATACGGAAAGCGCTTGACCAAACCAGAGACCTTTCTTCACAGGAACGGAGGCTGAATATTGTTCATTTGAAGGTTTAGTACTCGGATCAGTTAGGCGCATATTTCCACATAGGATTTTAAATCGAGCGTTTTCTACTATCTCAGGTTTCGCATTAACATCTAAGCACTTGATCACATCATTCGGCGTCTTCAACATTTTCAGTTCTCTTTTTAGCAATCATTTATTAAGGAACATGATATCAAAATCAGGAATGACGCACAAGAAAAAAGAGGCCTGAGCCTCTTTATTTTTTCGTTTTACCTTTAGTATGCGGAATATTTCTCATCAATATCACGCTGACCACGGATATACTGTGCTTCAGTCAGTTGCTTACTTTGATATTTAGAGTCAAGCTGATTCAGTTCTTGACGACGTTTACGTGCTACTTCATTTTTAGTCGCATAGTAGTTGCGATTTTCTGCCGCATGAGCTGCGTCAAATGGCATCCACAGGAAACCCAGGAAAGGATATAGAGGAATAGTTGTTACCGCCAGCACTGGATGGCCTGTATAGAAATAACCTGCTGTTGGCAGAATACCTGCCACACCCGCACCAGCAACGCTTTTCTCATTTACCGCCAGACCTTTTTGCTCATAAACAGCCATTTCCTGACGCTGACCACGTTCAAGAGGAGTAATACATCCCTGAAGCAGAACCGTTGAAGCCAGAACACCTACCATCATTACTCTTTTCATCATTTTAGACATTGCTATTCCTTTTAAATTTTGTAGAACTTTATTATACTATCATCTTATTCTTAAAAACAATATTTTTCTATTAAAATCAGCCTGTTTGATTAAAGTTTGATCGATTCTTTCCATAGTTCTTTCACGGCATCCATGACTTCAGTATCATTATAAACAGCAGAGAGTGCTACGGCATTAGCAAACCTTTCTTCTATAGAAAGAAAGTAATTATAATGGTTGTAAGGGGCATCAAATCCTCTTTCTGCTTTATTATTCGGTGTCATATAGAAACATTTTAACCGCATATCGGAGCTAAAAAGAATGATTTTTATTTCACTGATATGATGAGCAACCAGCGTATCAATAAAATCTGTTGATTGATTAAATAGCAGTTTCAGATCGGTATAAGCATTTTCTTTATCTGTCTCACCTAGCAATCTTTTTTTGATATCTTCAAAAATAATCGAACTATAATGCACCATTTCTTTTAGCTCATGAGATTCTCGCCCATAAAACTGAGAAAACATGCGCATAACAAGGGCATTTGTTGCATAACCAAATGTTGCACTACACTCATACTGGCTTAATGCTTTTTCATTTCCAAAGTCATAAGATTTAAATAACACATTTCTATACTTTTCTGTCAGTGAACTGTATTTTTCCAATAAAGATGCTTGCGCACTACTGAACAAAAAAGAATCATCTATTTTTTCATTTTGCGCCACTTTCTTTCCTATAAAATAATCAAGAGCATGGGTGTGCTCATGGGCAAGCACTTCAAGCATACGATCTTCATTAAGAGAGCGAATCATCAGTGTCATATCACCTGTGATCCATTCACTTTCTTTATCTGCCAAGAAATATCCCATTGATTCAAACTGCTCACGGTCTTGATGCTCATTGATAAGAAAATCAGATGTGTTATTTAATTTGATATTTAGCGTTCCGTTGAGACTGATTAGCTCTAAAGGATAACCCGTCATTTTACTAAAAGATTCAAATAGAGCATTAAGATCATCAAAATAATGTTCTGAGTAAGGCTCCAGCAAGCTAAAAGAAAGCCCATTAATGTTATGTTTTTGACAAAAGTTAAATGCTTCATTGAAATAATCATACAGAGGCACAGGACTTTTAAGAAGTGTGGGAGACTTAGCGAAAGTACGAATAAGATAACCAGCCATGTTCAGTTTTATTTTCGACCATATCCCAGCTTTATTCAACTCATTGTCAATTGCCTCTTTGATATTTTGCTGTATGTTCATCATAACTTCAGACGTGAGAGGGTTCCTCCATATGCTTGGCGGTATCTGCTCTTTAAAAAAAGAGTTATACTCAACAACCTCTTGGTTGATAGTATCCATATCATGTGATTCAATCACCATTTTTAACATAAGCTCGTATCGATGCCATATGCTATGAAGGCGGTCAACGTCATAGCCTCTTAGGTAAAGTGGCGGAGCTGTATGATTCAGAATAACGGAAAGCAGGCTCTGCTTTATAGCTGAAAGGTAAAGCGGGTTATCGTATTTCATATAGCTCCTTACAGAAGTTCGCCTTCACAGTTTTCAGTTATTTTTTGAATTGAAGCATAGAAATCCTCAAAAACAAAGCTATCCCCCATAAAACCCTCATGATCAATAACTTTTACTTCGCCAGCATCATCAATCCTGAAAGAAACTGTTTGATATTGTTCGTCTTTAAAGTATGCCAATAAAAAACCCGCATCTTCTTTTAACAATATAACACTTTCATTATCAGAAGGTTGCCATTGAATAGCTCGTTTTATCTCAACTGCATTTACAAAATTTTTACGCATATCCCTTCCTTTTTATTTTTTTGCTTTTATAGTATAAAAAAGATATTATCATTATAAACCACAATTTAAAAGAGAGATGCATATGTTAAGAAAAATAAAATTGTATAAGCTGGTCTTGTTAGCCGTTGCAGCTTTCATCTTATTAGATGCAGTGATTGCTATTGGTTTACGTGTTGGCATCTTTGTCGCACCTGTCGCATTGGTGTATTGGGGATATGTGAAGTATAAAAAGAAACAGGCCGCAAAAGAAATCGATCCTGAAGGCGCTGCTAAGTATAGTAAAAGTATCGACGACATCATCAATTCTAAGTAAAAAATAAGGCTGATATTAGAAATATATTAGCCTTCTTATCTTGCATATTTCACCATTTAAGCTTATTCCTATATTCTCAGTTTTGTGATATCAACTACATTACTACTATGCTCATCCAAACTAATTTATAGGGAATTCTATGCTACGCAAACTTTCAAAAACTTATGACATCGTGGTCATCGCCGCTATGTTATTATCTTTACTAATGGTTCTTATTGATTTCAGGATGACGGCAATAGTTTTCGGTTGCTTACTTTCCTGTCTACTGATTAAAAAACTTATCGTCTTTATTTTCACTTCCACCCCTAAGAAAAAATCGATTAAATTTTAATCAAGCAAACCATTCATTTTGATGAATGGTTAAAAATATTAAAATAAGTGTTCTTTTTTCTTTCAAATCTTCATTTTTAATTATATAAATAATCTTATACTAACTATAAGAGTAAAGACTAATGCACACAATTGAAGAACACTTATTAAACATATTTGAAAAGAAAATTAAATCTGAAGCCTTTCCAAAGACTCGTTATCAAGGAAGCAAGTATAAGCTGAAGGAATGGATTAATTCCGTTTTATCTAAGCTTGAATACAATACTGTGCTTGATGCTTTCTCTGGCACCAGTGCAATTTCTTACACTTTAAAGAAAAATGGCGCTCAGGTATTCTCTAATGATTTGCTCATGTCTAACGCAATCACTGCTAAAGCCTTAATCGAAAACAATGGCACTACTGTTAATGTTGATGATTTAGCCTTCGTACTCAATCGTGATCCTGCTTATTCATACAAAGAAGTTATTGCTAACAACTTTGAAGACATCTACTTTCTATCTGACGAAAATATTTGGCTGGACACGATTACTCAAAACATTCATCGTGTAGAAGACCCTTATAAAAAAGCCATCATGTTGTGGGCATTATATCAGTCATGCTTATCAAAAAGACCTTACAACCTGTTCCACCGAAAAAATCTATATGTCAGAACAGCGATTGTAGAACGTTCTTTCGGGAATAAAGCAACATGGGACAAACCCTTCTCTGAGCATTTCATTAAGTTTGTCACTGAAGCTAATGCTGCTGTATTCTGTAATCAAAAAGACAACCGGGCTTACAATAGCGATATTATGACACTTAATCTGGATGTTAAGCCTGATCTTGTCTATATCGACTCACCTTACATTCCTTCTTCTGGCACACTGACGCTATACAGAGAGTTCTATCACTTCTTAGAAGGCCTCACAGACTATCAGGGATGGGAAGCGCAGATAGATCATAGTTTAAAGCATAAAGGTTTTATTAAGCAAGCATCTGTATGGGAAGACAGGAAGCAAATAGATAAAGCTTTTGATGACCTATTCCAGAAGTTTGAAAATAGCCATATTGCTGTTTCTTATCGATCAGATGGCATCCCTTCTATCGAGGCGTTAACAGATAAGCTCAAACATTATGGCAAAAAAGTAACCGTCCATCATGTTGATTATCAATACGCACTTTCTGTTAAAAATATTCAGGAAGTGGTTATCATCGGTCAGTAAGACATTTGATTATAGTTCTTAGTTATGGTATTATTTACAATAACTAAAGACGAAAGGATTTTACCATGAATAAGAACTATAAGATCAATCAGAAAATCAACTTTTCTTCAGAGAGTAAGGAAAAACAAGCTCAGATTACGGGTATATCTGACAAGATTCATGATGTTATGAAAAAGCGTGGCTTACGTCAGGCTTCTGCCTCAGATATTCACATTGATTATGTTTTTTCAATTGGTGGTGATGGCACGATGCTTCACGCCATGCATGAGAATATTAATAAGGACTCACTGGTTATTGGCATTAACGCAGGCAACGTAGGCTTTTTAACGCCTTATAATATCTCAGATGTGATGGATGAAAGCCTGTTTAGCTTTATGGATGAAGATGCTAAACCTCGTATCGAGAAACGTTGTATTCTTGAGTATGGCTTTGAGGGCAAACGTATTGGTGCAGTAAACGAATATGCCTTTACAGCAGGCCATCCAAACTTCGTGATTGATTTTACGGTAGAGTCTGAGAGTAATGGCATTGTGAGTAAAGCGGGCCATTACAAGGCCAACACACTGCTTATTTCGACACCTTCTGGCTCTACGGCGTATAACATGAATGCGGGTGGTGCGATTATTTCTCCTTCAATGAGAGCCATGCAGATGTTGATGATTGCGCCTACTGTTCTTGGAAACCGCCCTCTGATTTTCCCGGAGCATGATACACTCCATATTACGTTTAAGACTGATATTCAAATCTTTTCCGATGGTATTCTTACCTCTCAGGTTCCTGCAGGAGAACGCATTTCAATCGGACTAATGAAGAAAGATTCAAACATTTTGTTGCCTTATGATTGGAATTTCTATGGTATTTTAAGCAAGAAGCTTCACTGGAATAATGGTCAGGATGTAGAATAATAAAAGGAGCCTTATGGCTCCTTTTTGTTTTTATGTTTTTTCCTAAAACTTCTTATTTTATGAACAGTCTTTGCTTTTATTAAGATATCATTATGAACTGTTAAATATACCGCAAAGCATAGAAATAAAGAAATCAGCATATATCCAACTGTCGCCAAAAAATTGCCTTTAGCTTGCTGGATGAGACTACCAAGATTTATAAGCAAATATAATGGCATAAAAACAATAAATAAAGTACAAATACTGTCGAAAATAAACATCTTTTCCATTTTTGTTATTTCGATTGCATCTGAAGCAATCCAGACGACCTCTTCTTCATTATTAATATTAACAACAAGAACTGCAGTATTATTATTATTATTATTATTATTATTATTATTATTATTATTGCATAAACTATTATCTACCTCAACACGTCTCCCATCTTTGAGATACGCGATATGATTAAAGCTTATATCAAAAACGCCATCTTCAATTTTATTTACACTTCTGATCCTCTCTATTTTTTCTATATTGACTTCTTGGAAATCTACTTTATTAAACATGCTTTTCATTTGCCGTCTCTTTTATTCAGGTTTGATATTCACGATGCCAAATCCTGTAGAAGTGCCGAAGGATATCGCATCATCGTTAATGTTTTTAAATCCATCATAAAACTTAATATCCATTTTTCCGTTTTCTTTCCAATCTAGTCTTCCTTTATAATCAAAACGCTGGCTACTTATTCCATCATTGTAAATAAAAGAAAGTCTTCCGTCATATCCTTCTCTTATAGTCAGGGCTGAGTTGCCGCAGTTATAATCCACTTGATCATCATGTATTACCTGTCTATTTTCTTTATCTGGAATAAGTTGCTTAACTCTTAATGGCATTGGTCTTGAACATACAGAGCTTAAGGAAGGCAATACGTCCCCCCTGAACTCTTCTTTACTTAATAATCCCGCAATAGCGCTTCCGCTCATCATTGATAAAGAAAATATTATCGTTATTACACTTTTTATTTTGTTATTCATATTTATTCACTTTTTGTTATTTTGGTTAACTCTGTTAAAATATTCTTTTGAAATCTCAGTAAGAGAACAAAGATTAAATAACGCCAGAATCGGTAGAATTACAAACAGCAAAGGAATAATGTAACTATATATAACCATGCTAAAAATTACCTCACTTACACCTGTCATATCTATCAAGATACTTGCCGCTATGATTCCTATTACAGTAGAAAAAATTACACTGGTAGCTTTTATATTAAATGGTTTGTATTTATTATTAGTTAAATTTTCCATCATCTTATTTTTTAAATAATAATATTGATATTCTTTAGTTAATTCTTTTCTTAATAAAGCTCTTTCGATGCGAAAATTATTATGCCTCTTATATGTGTTCAACTTTATTAAACTTAGTAAAAAAGCCATCAAAGTTGAAACAGCCAAAATAAATGAAACATACATTGGTTCACACATGTTTTGCACCAGTAAATATAATCCTAAATATATAAAAAAGGAAGGAACTACTGCAGTTAAAAAAGTTCTCCACTTACTCAGCGGATTATATTTACAACTGTAGACATCCTCTATTCTTTTCAAAGAAATTAAAAGAAAAACCAGACCTAAAATAATATAAGTCCAGGAAATACCTCCATTCTGATTTTTTATAAAGAAAAATAACCCTACAAATAAAATAGCGTGAAACATTTTTGATATAGTAGCTAAATTTTTATTCTTATTCATTTTATGCCGCCTTATATAAACACTAATAAAAGTAAAAATAACAATCCATAGATAACATAGGAATATTGAGTTTTTGAAATACTAAATAAATCATTATTTACGGTAGTTTCTTTTTTAGAAAATAAAGCATCGTCTGTTATAACTACATTTTGATTATCAGAACAAGCATAGGATTTTGAGTTTCCGTTTACTTCTTTAAGAACACAGTTTCTTTCAACATCATTTTTAAAATCATCCTTTTGAATATCAAAAATATCATATTTAATCTTATCATCAGATATATTTAGATCATTTGACTCTATGGTTTTCGGGACATCTGACTGACTATAATTATTAGGGTTTGCCTCCCTAATCATATCTGGTTTGTTAATATATTCCATATCAACAAGAACGCCATTATCATAACGCTTTAACACATCATCGCCTATAACGACTTCTATTTTATAATCAGGATTATTTGATGATTGACTTAAACTATCTCTTAATGCAGCCAGACCGCGCTCAGAATATTTTTCATTTTCTATAACAGTTCTTGTATCAATCACGCCATTTCGCTCTACACTGACGCCTTTTTTATCAACAAGAATCTCAATCTTATCACCAGCAAAAGACTGAAAAGCGCAAATCATAAACAATAAAAAAAAGGCTATTTGTTTTTTAAAATTATTCATAATCATCCTCCGTATCCTCATCACCTTCTTTATCATAAAAGAACTCCTCTTTTAATGCCTCTTGGAGACTATCATTGTAATGAAGGATGTCATTTTCTTTCGTGACGTAGCTTTCCGCAAACAGCACCACGGGAACACTACTTGTCTTACGCACTTCTTGCATTTCCGCCAGAAGTCTTTCAATTTCTTCTTTATACTGCCCCTTATCAAAGACGATAACATAGTCCTCATCTTCAACTAAAATGGATTGTTTGGCCTTATCTGTAAGCAGATGATCGTAAATTTCTTTCTCAAAACGCCAAACAATAGTATCTTCTTCTTTGACGACTTTTATTTCATCATAGATACCCGCGCAGCCCGGCACACCGCAAGAGCAGTTATAGATATAATGGTAGGATGTATCTTCAGCAATGGCTGATAGGTGTAGTGCCATAAAATCAACATATCTGTCAATTAACTTTTCACCATTCACTTCAATAAAAACATCAAAAATAGCAAACTCTTTCAGCTCATTATTTCCTAAATAAGCCTCATCCTTGCTACCCGTAAGATTGATATGCTTTTGTTTAAAGCTCAGACTTAACTTTGATATCATAATAACCTCTTTTAATATTAATAGCCTATATTGTAGACTATCCTTATTATAAAAAGCTATTCTTTTTTGATTATAAACACCTCATCGTCTATACTCATTCAATAAACAACATCAGGAGATTTATCATGGGGCTTAACCTAAGATCACGCAATAAAATTCCTTCCATTAAGTTTTCTTATAGTGGATTTAATGTTCTCAGATATCTTCTTCTTGCTTATGTAGAGCAGAAAGACTTTGAATATGTTCAAAAGGACAACTATCTTTATCATTTTCTTAATGCGCATGAAGATGAAAGTTATCCATTTAAAGATTTGATCTCACATAGTGATGTCGATGGTTATTGGGATTTTGAAGCGATAACACAGCTTAATGAAGACTTTTCTAAATATTATAATAATATTCATGCTTTTATCTTAAAAGAGAAACTCATGGATGAAAAATATATTGACCTGACTTTCAATGGGCTACCTGATTTCTTACAAAAACACGCAGACATTAAAGGAAGTAAAATTGATTTTGGATGATCTGGTTGGTTTAAACATCAATAAAAAAGAGATGCCATGCATCTCTTTTCTTTTTCATTCTTCAGTGTATTCGTAAACCTTCAATGAACAGAGTCCTTTTTCTTTTCTCATCCGCCAAAAAGATAAAAGCCCGTCTTTTGTTTTATTCAATGAAGTAATCAACTCTGCCGAGACAAAACCTGCTTTCTTCAAACTTTGCTCGCGCTTTAACCCCAAGGTATACTCTTCCAAAATTAAACCTTTTAGCTCTCTCAGCTTTTCTTCACTGATATTTAAAAGACTTAAAAACTTCTGATTAATCTGAGCAATCTTTTTATCATCAAAATATTGAAACATCGACCCTTGGGGCGGGGTTCATGCTTATTAATTAATCGGTATAGCTATATCCATCAAAACGATACAGCATTACGCAGTTCCTCCAGCCTATCCCTTCCACTACACCTCGTTTTACTTTTATATTGAAGCTTCCACTCGATCTTACCGACACCTTCCCTTTATAAATCCCTTTTTTCTTTCCCTTCAACACCACTGCCTTAACCATATCACCCGTCTTAAATCCTCTCACCATCTTAGATCCTTTCGCTTTCCCTCGCGGAAAACCATATTTATCCACTAAACACATCTGCCTGTTATTCCTTCTCTCCTTCTTGATTAGCAAGGGCTTTAACTTAGATGAAATATACACCTTTACTCCCGTTGTGCCTGCACATAAAGCATCTATATAATGTTCCTTAGCGTAGCCCTGAGATATCCGGTTATACTTAGTCTCTGCCCCCGTTCCAGCCAGAACAGGCACGTTTAAATATGACAGTTCTTTGATGATTTGCTTGCGACTTATATTGACCGCTGCAGCATCTTTCAACGGATTCTTTAACTGTGCCTTTATCTTTTTTAACAACGGCTGGTTATCCTTCAGGAACTCCTCAATGGGCATATTATCTTTCTTTTCATTACATGCCCTACAGGATAACACCAGATTACTTATTCTGTTGCCTCCTCCTCTGCTTTTAGGGATAACATGCTCTTTTTCAAATGGCACATTCTTAATCCCACAATAGACGCAGCTATAGTTATATTTCTCAAGCAAATATTCTTTTACTTCGTAATCAAACAGCTTACCACGCTGATACTCAATACCTTCAATAGCCGCGTTTTCCATCTTCTACATATCGAACTTAACAGATTCAACTGTAATAAAACCTACAGGAGACAGCTTCATGAAACGCTTAGACCATTCTGTTATATTATCTACACGGCTCTGGACGGATGGCGCTAACCATCCTTTATGCTTACCCCTTACCCGATTAAGAAACCGGGCCTGTCTGTAGCGGGTTTTACGGTTCCTTCTAGACCTTCTCACCATACGACGACTATCTAAATTGCCTTTTATTTCCTGCCCACGATGAGTTAACACTGCACCGAATATCGCAGACAGCCTGTTTTTACCATGTAAAACTAAGCCTATACCTGTTTCTTTTGAACCCGGATCGAACTTAAGTTCAACAGGCTGTATATATCCATCTGAACGTTGAGTTAACTGTATAGTAAAAGGGTAGAGGCGTTTAACTCTTGCTTTTTTATTATGCAATAGTTGTCTTGCCCTTGCCGGATGGCAGGGCATCAACGTCTTACCTGTTTTACTTAATATAAACACTCGGTTCATTACATTCCTTTATTATTATAAATAAGTTACCTTATTATCTTTTATGGAAAACATCGTTTTTCATAAAGTAAGCTCTCCTCGCCAAAGTTAAAAAACATTTCACGTAATACACACTGTTTTCTCCCCGTGAAAACTGTTTAATGTATTACGACATTGCGTAGAACTGGAGAAGCATTCTACGGTGTCATCTGTTTTTTAACGTAGTCTGTAAAACAGAAGTTTCACAGACTGAGGCTGGTCAGTCAAACCAAGTCGGAGACTTGCTCAGGAAAACGATAGGGCTGTTTTATGAACAATCCTCGCCGGGCGGCGGGGTGACTGACAATGATAAACATTTAAATCCATCTCACACCTCATTTTCATTTTAACAATAAACAAAAATATATCACAAAAAAGCTAAACCTCAAATCAAAACTGGCAGTCCCCTACCAGTTTTAACTTTTTTTACACAATATTAAACACATCCTTCAATTTTCTGAAGATCAAGGTATTCGAGACTATAGCTATTTAGGCAATATGCTTTGAAATGTTTATCCAGACGGAGTTCCTTTCCTCGCAACGTATTTAACACATAGTTTCCAAGAGGATTATCATCACTCTTAATCTGAAGCGCTGCTGTTTTAAAATCTAAGCCACGCAGCTCTTTAGCACGTTTCACAACGTAGTTCTCCATTTCATTTAATGTATCAAGGATACGACTTTCAATATCCTCAAGGCGTGTGATGTCATAACCATCCGTTTTCAGTGAGCCTTTAACGTCATCTAATGTGCCTTCTAAGAACATTTTAGCCACATCACGCTCACGCAGGCCCGCTTCAGCACGATGCTGAGCATTATACCAGTCGCTTTTAATCTTGATCATCTTTCCGTCATTAAACTGCAGAATATATCCCTCAATACCTTGAACAACCTTAAGATGCTCAAGTGCCGCATCAATATCAAGAGCGCCATTTTCTTTTTGTTTCAGCGTTAATGGATTTAAACGCTTGATACCATGCTTTTCTACCAGCTCAGTCAGACCTTTATCATTAAAAGGAATATACGCACCTGTTTTGATATGACGAACATGCAGGAGAACCATATCCATCTTTTTATGGCTAATAACGATAGTGTTTTCAGGATCTAAAAACTCAAATACAGGTGTAAACTCATCGACCAGCTCATCACAAAAAGCAATAATATTTTGGTTTTCAGATTTTAAAACATAACCATGCGCGCGTTTAGCCTCATTGCTTTCAAAACTTTTCTTTGTTTTGGGCAACACATTGCCTTTTACACGATGGAATGACACCATAGAGCCATCCATTTTATCCCAAATAGCAAACACATTCGAGAAATCAACATTTTGCTTCAGAGTATCTTCACGTTCACCTAAGTTGAAAAACTTATGCAATGGGCGACCAATCGTATTACCCGTTGTTTCGTCAAAAGTAATACCACGTGCTTCACATGCAATCGGATCTTTAAATGTATTCTTATCAGAGACATTATAGGCGACAGTCAACGTTCCTTTTCCACTATCAATAACACGCAACTCAGGGTGTGCCTTAAGAACATCATTCATTTGGCTAATGTTCTCAATTACAGGGAAGGCGCTCTGTGGAACATGAATCTTGGTCATTCTTTTTTCCTTTTAATATACGATGAACGCATTATATCGGAAAGCTTGATGACTTTAAAGCAAAAAGCCTGCTAAGCAGGCTTTAGTTGTCGTTATTTTTTAGCAGTAGTCTGAATATTATTTTCGTTTAAACTTATTTAGGAGCATAAAGCCTACTTCTGTCAAATCAGTATCAATATTTGCCTTCCACTCATCTTCAAAAGCTAAATCCCATTCCTGTTCAAATGCCATTTGATAGAGTCTGTCTTTAGAAACAAACTTCAAAGCTTGATGAATATCCTTTTTGAACTGAAGCTTTACCATTTTTCTTTCTTTTGTATTGGCTGCTTCATCATATCTGTTTTGGTGGAAACCACACACAAACATGACTTCCTGTATTGCTGGGTTAGTATTCCGATAAAGCCTGATAGATGACTTATCATTAAAGTTAGTATGTGCTGCTACGTTGCCGTTAAATGGTTTATTCATAATTTATTACTCCGCCTTTTCTATGTTAATGATGGTTTTTGCTAACTCTTTTGCTTCCTGCTCTGTGCCTTCCAGAACGCAAATAAAACCACCTTTATGACAAAAACGGAGATTAAAACCGGATATATCTTTAAGTGCTTGACCTTCTACACCACACCATGCTTTGGGCATATTCTGGCGTGAGCTGAAAGGATTATCTACGTCTGAAGGGATAGACTTCACAGACCAGTCCATGTGTTCCTTACCTTCCTTTTTATATCCAGCCAGATAGAGCTTCGCTTTAGACATGGTAATGGCTAAAGTTCTTCCACCTGGCAAAGAATCATGAACGATCAGGAAATCCTCATGACCGTTTTCAATACTTTCTTTCACTGCTTTTTCAATGACAGGAACAATCACGCTATCATTTTCCTCATGATAGATGACGTTATCAAGGTAGCCTTCTGCGACCTGCAGAGCTTTACTAAACTGACGATCTTCTTTGTCGCCTTCGCTGGATTGATTATAACGTGTGAAGAACTTAGCATCAGGCCACAGCTTTTTACCATTGTCATGCTGATCAATGTCAAAAGCCAGCTCTTCAAGCTTAGAAATGGTGTGCTCAGTTAATGCTGAGAGTTTACCCTGTTGTTTTAGCCATTTGAAAATCAGACCACAAGAGGATAAAGGGCATTTTTCTTTCCAGATAAGAGAATCATCATCCTGATGATGGTCAAAGTTTAAGTTCTCAGCATCATAACGACGACCTACATCAATAACGAAGTTTTTGCTTTGTAAAGCCATGTCAAGAATAGCAACATCACGTGTTCTTACGATAGTCAGCTCACTTACAGGCATATCAAAATGAAAACGTGCCAATAAAGAAATAGCCATCAACTCGTCGGTATGAAAACTGTCACAATGTGTAAAAATAGTGGGCATTATATTCTTTATCCTTATTTAATCTTTCTTAACGCAAGTGTACCAAAACCCTACATGGCTTACAATGTTTATTTGCTTAAAAGAAAGGGCCGTGTTTCTTAACACAGCCCTTTTTACATTTATTTTTCATTTAAAAAGCATTTACCGCTTCTTTTATTTTCTATTTGCCATTAACCAAAACAGAGCCACGTTATTAATAGATGTATTCAGCTTACCTGATTTTAACAACTCAAAAGCCTCATTCACAGAGAATGTAACAATCTCAATAATTTCGTTTTCTGTAGAACAACCCGCATAACCACCTAATGCTGACAGGTCGGCTTCCGCATAATACAAAGACACCACCTCACTGCAAGCGCCACAGGAAGGATAATAGGTTGAGATAAGCTCAATATTAGCCAAACCATCAACACCAGCCTCTTCCATACTTTCACGCTTAATCGTCTCTACAGGATCTTCATCGCCATCCAACATTCCAGCAACAAGCTCATACATCCAAGGCTGTCCATTCACATAACTACCCGGACGAAACTGCTTAGTAAAAAGAATCCGGTCTGTAACAGGATCGCGAATTAATACAGCCGCCGCATGACCACGATTGATAACTTCTCTTGTAAAAGGAGCAGTCCAATCACCATTAGGCTTCTCTTGAGTTAATGTGATCTTATCAACCTTAATAAAGCCAGCATAAGCTCGCTCACGACCCATATCTTTAAAACCCAATTCTTTTTTCATATACGCCTTCTTTTTCCTTTAGATTATAGTTATTGATTTTAATACAATAACACAGGAAAAGCAAATTAAAGGCATTTTTATTTTAAATACGATTTAAAAGTCTTTCTTTCATTAGCCAGTAAAGTGCCGCATGAGCGTTAGCTGTTTTTAACATCCCTTGTTCGAGCCACTCAAATGCCTCTTCAACACTCAGCAATACCGTTTGGATTACTTCGTTTTCTTCAGGGCAGCCAGCAAACTCAGGAACAATTGAAAGATCCGCTTCAGCATAATACAAGAATACTTTTTCTGTTAATCCACCGCATGAAGGATAATAAGAGGATATTGCTTTAATATTACTCAGATTGTTGATTGCAGCTTCTTCACACACCTCACGCCTAAGCGCAGTTTCACAGTCCTCACCGGAATCGATAAGTCCAGCAACCATTTCGTAAATCCAGGGTTCATGCTGGATATAAGCACCGGGCCTGAGTTGCTTTGTAAAAAGGAGCTTATCTGTGGCGGGATCTCGGATTAATACTGCAACAGCATTACGACGATATATAACTTCCCTGCTAAAAACATCTGTCCATTCACCATATACATTTTTTTGTTTAAAAAAGAGTTTATCTATCTTTAAGAAACCATCATAGGCTCGCTCTCTTCTTACTTCCATAAAATCTAAATCTTCTACTACTTTCATTATTAACCTCACTGTTTTAATAATGATATTATAGCAGACAGAGGGAAACCAACAATCAATCAGGCTAATACTATGCACTTAACATATTCATTTTTATGATGAACGGTATAAACTAGCCCGTTTTTGTCTAACGTTAGACAAATCTCCGTAACATAACCGATAGGGATTTCGAACTCTTTTTGTGACTTTTCATTCTCAATGATTTTATTGGTAATAAAACTTACCGCAACATTTTTCTCAATAGAAGGCGAAAGATTAACCACTATTTCATTATTTTCAATCAGTTTTTTAATAGACATAGAGACTCCTTTTTTTGAGATTATATCTAAATCCAGTATGTTATTCAACAAAAAAAGCCCCGAAGGGCTTTTGCTTAACTTTTAGTATCACATACAAAAGGAGTGGATGTGATCACCGTTCACACTGAGTTTCAACAGGTACTTAAACTCTTCATCAGAGCGGATAGAAACACCCTGTGGTTTAACTTTATCTTTGGCGTAGCCATAAGCAGCAACATAATCAATATTCAAAACAGAGGAGGACTCCATTTTAAGGAAACGATAAAGGTTATTAATAAGTGATTTAGATCCTTCAGCATTATCATATAATGACTCCAGATAATCTGGTGATTTTAATGGATTATTGTTAAAAAAATCTTTAATAAAAGTAAGTTTTTTGTTCATTTCTATACTATTTGCCTTCATCAACATAATGTCATCTCTTTTTTACAGGGTTAATAAATACTACTTTTCATTATTTCATATAACTATTATAAATCCATTTTTTAAACTATATAATAGATAATATCAAAATAAATCTTTAAAACATACACTAAAAATAGCAAATACATGACTAATAAATATTAAGTAATTGATTATAATAAGATTATACCATATTTAAAATAAGTTAAAAATGAGAAGCCCTTCACATAATTATCATAAGCCTCCATTATTAAGTCAAATATAATATTATTCTTTTGCTTATTTTTTATCCATAAATAAGTCCTCCGCTTGTCTAAAAAAGCCTTATAAATAATAGTAAGATATATCTTTATAATTATCTTTACATTACATTTCTTATTAATATATTAGTATTAAAAGGTATTATTGAGGGGGCTATGTTTAAGTCTAAGAGTAAAGGTTTTACATTATTGGAGTTGGTTTTGGTGTTAGGCGTAGGTGCCTCTATAACATTTATGAAATTTCAGGACATGGTAAACGAACAGGAGTATACACAAGCACAACTTGCTGGAGAACAAATTAAGCAGTTAGGTGAAGCTGTTAATAAATACATTAGTATACGCTATGATAAAATATCCACATTGGCTAACGCAGCAGGAACTGGAACTGATCCAGGTCCTCGAACATGCTTGTCTGCCACAAATGTATGCGCTATCACCTATCAGACATTAATCAACGAAGGATTACTTCCTACAACGTATTCTGGTATGAATAACTTTCGTTCAGGATATAATATAACGCTAAAAAGAACAGGGATTTCTCCCAATTATATCATTAATGGTTTAGTTTCCACTTCTGGAGCATGGATTAATAATGGCAAAGTTCGTTATGACTTGTTGGGGCGAGCTATTCAATCAGCAGGCATAGACAGTGGCATGAGTAAGTCTACTACTCAGGCAGATGGCTACAACGGTATGTGGACTGCTTCTTTTGCTGATTATGGCGTATCGGCTCCAGCAGGAATACTTACTTATCGTGTAGGGTATGATTCAGCCTTGTATTCAGTTTACCTTCGTCGAGATGGCACATTGCCGATGACGGGCGATTTGGATATGGGCAATCATGACATCGAAAATGCTAAAAATATTATTGCTTCTGGTGGTGGTCAGTTTGGTGGAAATGTTACAACAAATGGTATTGATCCATCCGATCTTCCTCCGGGTTGGGCTGGTGGTATCAGAACTAATGACATCGTTGCCACTGCGACAATTGCTGTTGTGCCACTAGGGAAAACAGCAGCTTCTGTTGCTTCAGCCTCAGACATGGCTGTTTATATGGACAGGTTTGGTAATATCGGAGCATCTAATAGCATTACTTCAACTAAAACCATTTCTGCCGGAACAAGTATTAATGCTGGAACAACGATTAACGCCGGAGGCGAGATAACGGCTCATAATGGGTATGGAGATTCTATTTCTATGGGGGGTGATGCAGCAGGCGGGGCGGCGGCAGACTATGAAATAAGATTAGGATCAAATAAACAACTTACTATTTATTCACCTAACTCTACGCAGTATTCTACTGTTATGAATGTTAATAGAAATATGATAGTCAATGAACGAATTGGTTCTATGGGTGCCAACCCTAATAACTTACCTTCTGGCTGGGCGGGTGGTTTGAGAACATGGGACGTACTCGCAGGAGGAACTATCGCCGTTCTTCCTGCTGGTGTAACTGATGCTTCAAAAATAACAAATACAAGTAATCTTGCCGCAACTATGGATCAGAATGGTAATATTTATGCTTCATCAAATATAATATCAGGCAATACGGTCACTGCTAATGGCCGCATTGCAGCAAATGAATATATTCAAATGAATGGTATCGCTGTTGTTAACGCAGCATGTAGCCCTAATGGATTACAAGGAAGAACATCAGCAGGTGCTCTTGTTTCTTGCGTAAATGGTGTATGGGCGCAGGGCGGCTACACTGTTAGCGTTTATAGAGTTGGTTATACCAATGCTGTAGGAGGCTCATCAAGTACGCTTTATCAAACCAATAATATGGGCAACCATCTTTTTTGTGCGCTGACGGGAAACCAAGAAGCTGATGGTTTAACTAAACATGTTATAGTTTCTAAAACAGCAACAGGTTGGACATTAGAGCAACGTATAACGCTTTGGCCTAACGGAATTGATACTTGGGCTTACGCAAACTGTTATGACTAAGATATAAAAGGCTAAGGGAATAGCCTTTTTACTGTATCATACGATTATCTTCTCTTTCTGGATTTAGAATATTTTGAGCAAAGCTCTCCATTAAATCCCACAAACCCTCAAGACGATCAGCTTTCCTTAATGCTTTAGCAAGCTCCTTCTGCTCATCACTCAGCTTAAGCTTTCCCGTATCAACCATGCCATTTAAATAACCATGATAAAAGCTTCTTGAAAAGTTATTAATGCATGGCAATGGTTCCCATGCCTTATCGCTTCTTCCATAAAGGTATCCTTCTAAGCACTCATCATTGTTGATAGTGTCAAAATCTTCTATTGTTACTACTGGTTTATATTCAGCCATCTATTTTAACCTTTTTTTTGAGTATTAGCTTATAATAAACTAATGAATAACAACTTTCAATGAAATTTAATATCCGCATCGATAAGCATGATTTAATTTTACTCAAGGTTATTAACATTTGATTTAGTGCTAACGCAAATATAATACTTTTCTTTTTGAGAGTTTACATTATATGAAAATATGAATCCTTTTTCCTGCATAATAGCCATAATCTCTCGCTCGTTTTTAGTAGTAAGTGGAAGCTCTATCTCTTCAATAATCGTAAAACCATGCTTATCCATTATGGATAGTGCTTCAGCATTATAATATTTCAAATCCTGTATTTTTTCTTTCAGGCTTTGCTCTATCAATGCAATAACCTTATTAACACTTAATGACTTGTTTACTACTTTTCTATTACTTTTACCTGATAACAACTCTTTTATTTTTTCGTTAATACTTTCTGCACTATACTTCATTTAAGACTCCTTCTTAATAAATTGATTACAATACTTACATTACTATCCTCGTGAAATAAAACCACAATTTTAGTAAAAATATTTTATCAAGGGGCAACCTTCAACGTTGACAACTTTATAGACTCCCCTATTATGGCTTAATGATAGATACACCATCACATAAAAAATAATAAAAATAGGATAGTTTATTATTGTTCCTCTTAGAGCATATCAGTAATAAGTCAGTTTAACATAATTAGCAGGCCATAATTTTCAATGAAAAAGATTTTAAAACGTAAAGGTTTTACTTTGCTGGAACTTATATTAGTGCTGGGCGTCGGTTCAGCTATGACTTTTATGAAGTTCCAAGACATGGTTAACGATCAGGAAAGCCTGAAAGCTTCTGCTGCTGGTCAGCAAATAAAGCAGTTAGGGGATGCCGTTAATGGTTATATCAATATTCGCTACGATAAGCTTTCCACACTTACTAATGCTTCAGGAACAGGAACCGATCCGGGACCTCGCACATGCTCTACTGGAGACTCGACCTGCACCATTACTTATCAAACATTGGTTAATGAAGGCCTCTTGCCTTCAACATATATTGCCCGAAATGCTTTTGGCTCAGATTATACTATTCAACTTAAACGTAGTGGAACTGCGCCAAACTATATTATGGATGGTATTATTGCCACTAATAACGCATGGATAGAAGGTGGTAAAACGCGTTTTGATCTATTAGGCAAGGCAATGCAATCAGCAGGTATTGATAGCGGCATGAGTCGAACCGTTGCTCAAGTTGATGGATACGGCGGCAGTTGGAATTATAGCAATACTACATTTTCATCTATTAATAAAGCTGGCATCTTAGGTTATCGTGTAGGGTATAACTCTGCCATGTATTCAGTATACCTTCGTCGTGATGGAACACTGCCTATGACCGGAAGCCTGAATATGGGCGCTAATGATATTAACAATGCGAAAAATATTACCGCTTCAGGAACAGGAAACTTTGGTGGAAATGTTAATGCCGGAGGTGAGCTTACGGCCCGTAATGGAGTAGGGGATATTATTAGCATTGGTGGCGACTCCGTTGGTGGCACTGGAGCAGATTATGAAATACGTTTAGGCTCTCCTAAGAACTTATCTATCTTGTCGCCTAGCGCTCCAACTTATTCGACAGTATTAAGTGTTGATAGAAACTTGAGAGTTCAGCAACGTTTAGGAATAATGGGCTATGATCCTAATAATCTTCCCTCTGGCTGGGGTGGCGGTCTTAGAACACTTGATGTGTACGGTTCTGGAACGTTAGCAGCAGGAGATGACTCTGGTAATATTAAATCTTATATGAATGCCGTTGGTAATATTTATGGAGCTAATAACATAGCATCAGGAAATACAATTAACGCTAACGGACGTATTTTCGGTGGGGATATTTATTCCAATACTGAAACCTATACCAATAACTGGTTTAGAACAATGGGTGATGGTGGTATTTACTTCCAGAAATACGGCGGCGGCTGGAACATGGCTGATACCTCAACGATAAACGCTTACGGTGGTAAAAATATACAAACAACCGCAGGATTGTATGGTGGTTATGTTCACTCTAATGGTAATATAGATGCGTCAGGAAATATTTCAGGAAACGGTTTATATGGCAACTATGTTCACTCTAATGGAAATTTAGACGCGTCTGGTCAGATAACCTCAAATGGACGATTAACAGCCAATGAGTTTATACAGATTAATGGTCAGGCTAATGAGAATTGGGGATGTGGGCCTAATGGCGTAGTAGGCAGAACACCTAATGGTAAACTGCTTTCTTGTGTTGATGGATTATGGAAAGGGGGTTCAGGAAGCCCTGTAATAAGAACAGCAAGCGCTACAGCTTTCCGCTTCCCCGGAGCTGTAGCCTCCTGTGCCGGATCTGAAAAAGTGCTTGGTGGCGGAGGACAATGCTCAACATCTAAAGGCTTTATCTGGTTAGCAACATCCAGACCAAATGGAGACAATGGCTGGTACGCAGCATGTGATGCCTCAGAATCACTTACGGGCTATATAACCGTTTATGCTATATGCCAATAATAAAATAAATCCCGCGATGCGGGATTTTTTATAAGATAACTCGACTTATTTTTAGCAAGTTACTTTTAAGCATCAAAGAAATACCTCTAAAGCTTTAGCTTAAAGTTTACTCACTTATTGTTTGCTTTTCAACCTTTTTATTCTTGCTCATAAAAACTTCTTCCTACACTGTCTTCAATTTCAGTAATAAATAGCTCTATATCAACACCTAACTCCTTAAACATAATCATCCCTTCTTCCTCTACAATGTTTTCATTGATTGCTATATCGTGCTGTTGACGCATATGACCATGATTGAATGATTCCCGCAGTCTGCTCAGGCCACATCCTGAAGCACAATCTCCAACTGAATAAGGATACTCTCCAGCATCATATGCCACATCAATCTCTTTGGGAGTCAGACCGCCAGAGGACTCAATGAAGATAAGCGCATGGCATATCTCATGGGTTAATGTAGATAAGAACTGCTCCATAGCATCCTCAATAAAAACATAATGATCTTCTGAATGTCTGCGAACCAGATTGTAGTACTCTTCATTTGAAGGGCAGAATATAAATACATCAAAGCTATTCATATACTCATCTTGCGTCAGGAAACCATCCCCTGATGACGTTGGAAAAAATCCTAACGCTGTTCCATCAAAGTAGAATATCTCACATAGCGTCTCTTTCTGGTGTTCAGAAACAAAGTTAACTGTTATCTCCAGATTCTCTTTGAAAATCAGCTCAGAATACCCTGAAGCCTCTGCTGTGTCGATAAGAACGCCTCCTGTATTCTTAATCCTTTCAAGTAACTGAAGATTATGCTGATAAAATAGATTTTTATCTAAATCAGCCTCTCCTAACTCCCCATGCTTGAACTTTTTTGAGCACAACTTAACGGTTAACATTTTTTACCCTCTTTGATTTTTCAGTCATTCTATCATAAAAGTATACCTTACAACAAGATAAATATAAGTATAAAAGTATTAATATTGTATTGAAAAACAGGTCTGGTTTTGCTATTATAGTTTCCTACGCTAATGTTAATGATTTAATTCAAAAGGAATATTTTATGACTACTCGTTTCCATGCTGTTACTCAGACATCAATGGACTTAGGCCTTAAAAATACAGACAGCCTGCGCACTAACAAGTATGTTTATGGCAAAATTTCAGAAGAGTTTCACGAAGTCCACGAAGAAATTCTTGTTTCTAGCGGCTTCCTGAATCAAGATCCAGGCAAAGATGGCATTTTGGGTGAAGCTATGGATTTACTGATTAGCGCTATCGACCTGTTTGCTCTGAATACTCAGAATGGCAAGACACCATCAGATGTTGAAAAAATGCTGTTTAAGCACGTTTCAAATAAGTTGAGCAAAAACATTGGCTCTTTAGATGATTTGCTTGTTGTTCTCAACCAAGACCATATTGGTAAAGATGCTGCTTTTAACCTTCTTTCTATGACAATGGGCAAGGTTTGCGTTGGCTGTCAGATTGATGATGGCGATAGCTATAAAAAACAAAGCAAGGATGTGTTTCTGGACAATATTGCTCAGCTTTGTATCGACAGCATTGCTGTATATGTTGCTTATACGAAAGTTGAACCACAGCAACAGGTTTATGATATTGGCAACATTATTGTAACCAAAACCAACAAATGGCGTAAAGCTCGTGGCCTGACGAAGTTTAAGGTCAAATAAAACAAAAAAGCCCATAGTCCGACTATGGGCTTTTCTTTTATAGACGCTCGTTAATCTTATCGATTATTTCATCTGGCTCACCATCAAGCCAGCCATTACCTATAATATCCAGCTCATTCTCAAGAAGTGCCAAAATATCTAAGGCCAAGTCTTCTTTTTCACCAAAGCTAATTTTATGATCAAGCTTATCTCCAATGACTTTCTCAAGCTTTCTTCTTAACATTTACTCCCCTTCTACTTTAGTCATTTTGGCTAAGAAATTATCTACGGTTTTTGCCCAAATCTTTCCATTATGCCCCTGATAAATAACCATTACGGGGTAATCTTTTGACTCAGCTTCGGTATTAGCAATACACATTACAATATACTCATTGCCATTATGATGCTTATAGGTTTCACCACAGCGAGGATAGCGCTCATCAGTTTTGAAATAATAAAGAATCGCATTATCTTTGCTGTCTTCATCCGTTAACGTCATACCTGCATTAAAGCGATCAATTGCTTTTGCCCATACTTTATTTTCTTTAAGACCAATATAAACCACCACTGGTGGATAGTCCGCTCTGTCTGAGTCAATATTAGCCAGTAAGTGAACACGATATTCATTCTGATTCTTATGGGTGTAAATAGCACCAACGATTGGTAGATTCATGATATTCTCCTTTAAAAAAATATTGATGCCATTATAACCTGAAAGCGAACATAAACTCAAATTTACATTGCAGAAAACATGGTGGTATTCGCTCGTCCCGCAGCAATACTGCTAACTTTAGACAGAAGGCTGACATACTCCAGAGTTGGCGACTTAAGATCACGATCAAATTTTAACGCAAGAGAGGCTATTTTTTGATTAATAGAAACTCCAATACCAAAACTAATAACTTCATTTTGGAACACATCCTGCTGAGAACTTAAAAGTTTACTTCCGTTTTCATCATAATCATAGATAAATAAACTGCCAATAATCTGACATGCATCTTTATTTAAAAAAGCCGCCTTTAAATCACGATTAAAGGAATCCGAAATGGATAATATATATTCTCTTTTAGCCAATACCGATGGATTAACACGTTTTTTCTCAATGAAGATTTCCAGATTATATCTCATATTTTTCCCTTTGTTGTTTAAGTTATTGTTTATGAAAATATAATACCAGCCGAAACTAGCAGGCTTCAAATTAAATATTACAATGTCATAAATAAAGTATTTTTCTCTTTTAACTCCTAGAAACAGCAGATAATATCTTACAAATTCCACTTTTCATGATATCGTAATATTTCGAGATGTTACAATGACTTACTTTTTATACAACTTTATTCAGATCGAAAAAAAAAGAGCCGAAGCTCTTTCTTTTAATAGTCATTTTTATAGCTCTCAACATCAATAAAGAGCTTTTCCATATCTATATTGTAAAGTCCTGAGCCATTCCAGCAGTTATATTCCACAATGCTTACATCATTTTCTGATAAAGCTAAGTCCATTACATAAATATCACTTGGCTTATAAAGACTCGCGAACTCTGACGCCATTTTAAGCATAGATTTATCGACAGGCTTTGTCAGGCAAAACTTTCCATGATCAAGATAGGACGAGCCTGCTATAGCTTCTCCATCGATGCAGACGAAACGATATTCTACGCCTGTCTTTTTCACGTCACTGACCAATACATGCTCATCAAGATAGGTAATCTGACGTGTAGAACTGAGAATATATTCTTCGACAGTAGTTCCTGCTTTTAAAACTCCCGCCACAAATGCCTTCAAATCACTTGAGGGCTTGATAAACATATCTTTGCTATACTTCTTATCTTTAACCGCTGAGAATGGCTCATAGAAAGCCTGAGCGTTTAGTAAAGGCAGGTTTAGCTCAGAATAATAGCGCTGATCGAATGCCTTAACATCGTAAGAGATACCTCGTTTCAGTTTTTCGATATTCTCCGGCGAAAAACCTTCCACATTATCATGAGAAAGCATATGAATAATCTTGAGACCACCTCTGAACATTACCTCATGTCCATCCAGATCTTCCTCATAGACGTTAGTAATAATGTTATGATTTTTGATTAAGCCAAACACAGAGAAAAGTCTTCCTGTATTTTTTAAAGCGGTTAGCTCTTTTAGAACTACAACATCAAGTCGGTCGGTATCCTGCACAAGCCATTTCATAAGTTTTCCTTTTATTTTTAATGACGACACTATAAACTATCATCTTGTTATTATCAAACCTTTTGCCTATTTCTTGACTCTTTAAACTGTTATGTTATTACTTAATATAAAAAATACAATAACTATTAAAAGGATATTTATGACATATCATTGCATTAACAACATGATCGCAGCAATGGCATTAGGAGATTCATCTGGATTTCCTTATGAAACCATGAAGCCATGTTTAATAAAGAAGATTTCGCCTGAACTAGAACGCTCACTTATCACCAGTGGCTTTTTCAAGTCTGATATGATTACTGATGACACTGAGCATCTCATTCTCACTTACCAGGCTCTTCTTGAGTCATCTGATTCGTCTGATATTGAATCCCATTTTCAAAAGGCATTGAGCAAACGTTTACGAGGATGGTTTCTTACGCTTCCTGCAGGCATAGGAATGGCTACACTTAAATCGCTATTTAAACTCTCTGTAGGCGTCAGCCCTGATAAAACAGGTGTTTATTCAGCAGGAAACGGGCCTCTAATGAGAGCACCTGTCATTGGTGCTTATTATGCTCACAATGATGATTTAAGAGCTAAGCTGGTTCGAATCTCTACACGTATTACACATATTGATCCTTTAGCTGAGCTTTCAGCTCAGAGTCTGGCAGATATAGTCTCTTTTCTTATTAACAATAAAGCGACACTACAAGATAAGTCTGATTTAAAAAATAACTTAATCGTCATCCTCAGAAAAGCCACTCAGAAATCTATAATCGATTCAAAAAGCACAGATATCTGGCAGCAGTTTATCATTGATACTCAAACGGCATTAAATAGCCATACTGGTTTTGATGACTATGCCAGAAAAGCATTTAAAAAAGGCATTACGGGATTTTCTTTACATACCTTACAGGCTGTTATAGCGCAGCTTTATTACAATGACACGTTAGCCGAGGTGATTAGATCATCTGTATATGCCGGAGGGGATACCGATACTACAGCAGGGATAGCTGCGAGTGTATTTTCTATTATTTCAGATGAACAAATTAATGTCGATCCTGAACCTTTACTTAATCGTATGAAATCAGGATATTTCACCAGACTTGCTTTTTCTCTATTGGGATGGGGCCGATCACTATTAAGCCTGTGGCGTTTTATCTATCTATTTAAGAAAATTTGACATTTAAGTTTTGTAAAATTTAAATAAAAAAAGCACTCCTGAGAGTGCTTTCCTTTTTAATAATAGTCAAACTATTATCCTATCCAGTCATCACTTACGATTTGCCTCGCGCAAATACAGATCTCTCTGCTGAAGGACGCTTTCTCAACTGGTCTATCGTCCTGAGTTCTTTGGATTGATTAGCTATGTAGCAGCACTAAGGCATACTTTATTTCGCAATCTTTCGAATGGCTAATCAACCACTTCTGGAAGCGGGAACAGGACTCGAACCTGTGGTCTCCAGCTTATGAGACTGCTGAGATGCCAACTTCTCTATCCCGCGATAGAATAATCAGGATATGCTACATTTCTGTGCGTCAATGAGAGGCCTCCTGATAAACCTTCCATTCGAGTCGCCCTTCTATAAGCGACAGATTTAAAGCAAGAACACGTCAGTAGCTTTACGCGCTCTCCATGTTCGTTGACCAACCGCAGTCAGCCAACCAGACAAGTTTTAGTTGCTACTCTTGTCGGAGGTATCTTAGGCTTACAAACTATGACAACGCGCCTTCGGCTGCCCTTTCTTATCATATTCCCTTTGTATATTCTAGAAATACACGCAAGTTTACCACACTATGATGCCTGTAAGCCAATAAAATATTGAGTAAGATTTTTCTCTAACCAATTTAAATCGGCTTTTACAGATACTTTTTTCTTACTCAACTGGTTGCTCCGGCAGGATTCGAACCTGCGATCTCTGACTTATGAGGCCAGCGAGGACAGCCACTCCTCTACGGTGCTATCGATGGTGAGGCCTTGACGCAATACCTCTGTTTCGCTACAAACTACGTGTGGGAAGCCCTCTCGGCGTCAGTGGAGTAGCCCATTGAACCTACTTTATTCCACCCTGTTTTTTTGATCAACTTGCCTCACGGCGTCAGTGGAACAGCTTGATATACTGTTTTTATCCACTCAGGAATATTCAGCAAAATATTCCAAATGGTTGCGAAGGCAGGAATTGAACCTGCGACCTCCAGATTATGAGCCTAGCGAGATAACCACTTCTCCACTTCGCTGGTGTTCTGATAGGATTCGAACCTATCTTTCATTAAAGAAAGACCTTTTAGAACGTTTTAAAGATTATATATTCTTTAAAAAACAAAAGCAACATTTTTTTAATAACAAACTTTAAATAATAGTGAGGCATTGACGTGCTACCTCATGCTGTGCCACCAGCTACGTTTTAGGTGTTCTCTCAATGAGGTCGGTGGCGCAGACCTAAGCAAACTACGTTATTCCACCCAAGACTATTTGGCGATAGTCTGACTTGTTTATCGTCAGGATTCGAACCTGTGCTAAAAAAGCATACCGTGTCGATAAGAAAGAAAAGGCCACCCGAAAGTGGCTCTTCTTCAGCCTTTGCTAATGAACTTAACAGAGGCTTCCAAAACGCTTAGGTCCGAAGAAATCTAAGCCTTGTATTCGTTTAAAGGTCTCACCTAATGATGAGAAATAGCTTACATGTCCGTCCGAAGTACATCTATTAGAGTCGGATATTTCTCTTTCGGGTCTCCCCTGAACTTCCTTTAAACTGGACGCTCCGGCAGGATTCGAACCTGCGATCTCTGGCTTATGAGGCCAGCGAGGACAACCACTCCTCTACGGTGCTACACTACTGAATCACTCTTTCTACTCAGTTCGGCTATACTATCACTCCAAAATATTGAAGTCAACTATTTTTTAATATTCAGTTTAACTTTTATCTTGGAAAATTCAGGTAAAATTGAAATATTTTTTCCATATTGTATCCTTCTCTTTTAACAATATAGAATCAATATAGAATCAATATACTAATAACAAAACAAGGCAAGCACATGAACAAAGAGCACATTATAGCAATGATTGAAGAAAGGAAGCAAAGGTTTATCAACTGGAAGCTTGAGAGTGACTTTATAGATGGTTATCGAGAAAGCATAGTTGAAAAACATTTTTCAACTAAAAATGGAGCTATCCTTATCGGTATTACACTATCTTATTTTGTTTCTACTTGGGCATTCTTTTCCTATTTTAACATCACGTTTAATAGCTCTATGCTCACACTATTTATCATGGGCATTGTTTTCATCAGTTATGTGTCTTTTGGGCTTATGAATCGTTCTATTAGAAAGAAAGCAGATAAAGAGATTAATGCTCTGATTAAGTCTGGCAAAATCCATAATATATGCGAAGAAAAGTGCGGACCTTACTTTTATGATGAACATATAGATATTCTTTTAAGGAAAGATATTGAAACAGCGCTTACTCATGAAGAATGGAAAGCTTTACGCATATATACGCGTGATAGAATGACCTATAAAAATGTATTAGCGTTTTTGTCATCACAATCCAATAACGTAATGATAGAAAATAAATCTTGCGAATCGGTATATCAAACAATCGAAATTCCTGATTATATTATCGTTAAATAAATAGGAATCCTTACTTAATAGATGGTCGCCTTGACTGGATTCGAACCAGTAACCTCTTCTTTCGGAAAGAACTGCTCTATCCATTGAGCTACAAGGCGATAAAACACCATTTTAGCTTGTTTGCTTATCCATAGCAACATCATTCTTTAAAAAATTGAAAAACGCATGGCTTAAATGATATCTTTATTGAAAAGAGGACATCGTGAAATGAAAACAATAGAAGACAGCATTCAAAAAGATTTCGATATATATGCTAAAAAGCAACGCCCTTATCTTCAAAAAAAGCAAAAGATAAGACAATTTTCTAATCTTGATGTCGATGAAAAGATTGGATATTCTATTGCAGGATTTTTTTTAGGATGGCTTTTTCCTGTCGCATTTAAGCTTACTTTCGTCAACATGCATGTTGACTATTTTACGTGGCTTGCATGCAGCCTTTCATTTTTAGGCTTCTCATCTTTCTTTTTTCCTCGTTTAATTATTAGGTTAGAAAAGATTCTTTTCCCAATGAAAGGCAAAAGATTAGAGCACGAACTTATTAATTCTTTTGATTCAGAAAAAATATCAGATAGTGTTCATAACACACTTAAAATTAGGTTATCTATGGATGAATATAAATATTTCTTTATTAATTATGGAAACTCTCCCACCTATGGGAACCTTAAATCTTTTTTATCTAAATGTGAAAAAATTAACGATCAACTTAAAGCTGCAGAGCAATCTAAACTCAATATAACATTAACCACTCAGGAAATAGCAAGGTATCAAAAAATCAACTTAACCAAATAATCACCTAACTTAAAGGCATAATAATGAATATTATTCAAAAAATCAGAAAAAAAATAGAAGAACAGAGGCTTGCTTACCTGTCTGAAAGAAACAATGAAAAATCAGTTCTGGATGATTTGGGAGACATTGATGATTATCCAAGAAAGAAGAAAAAACTTTATTCTTTGGCTGGTTTTTTGACATTTTTAACTTCGTCCTTTTTAAATGGGTATATCATTTTTTTACCATTTCCTCTAATAATTTCAATAAAAAATCCAGGCATCTTATTATTAATAGCTTTTTTATTAGCAACGATAACAGTTTGTGGGTTATCCTTAAGCGTTGGAGCTGGAATTATACTTTCAGATAAGTTTCATAGAAAACACTTTAGAAAGGAATATCGTAGCTTAACGGATGATGAAAAGTTCCACATAACCGAACAGATTTACGAGAAAGGCTGGAGTGAAAAAACTATTACTGATGATATTCTTAACCTCACCAAAATTGCCCTTTCTTCAGATGAGTATACACAACTTAGAATGGAAAACAAAAACGGCATCAGCTATCAAGCACTCAATGATGCTTTAGATAATAAAGAAGCTATTGATAAAATAAAACAAGAGCAACAAGAAGTGTCTATCGATATAGAAGAACTGAAGCAAGTGGAAGAAATAGCATACCATTAAAAAGGAGGATAGCCTCCTTTAATGTAGTGTTCTGCCTTTCGTCTCAAGTGTTTGGGCAAGCGTGAGTCGTGAGATAACTTCTTGCCCCATCCAGCAAGCCACTCCAGCATTAAATACAGTCTGCCAGTCATCTATTCCCACCAGCACATGTTTACTGCGATCAAAGTCATTCGGGTTAAAAGCATTAAGTTCCTTCAATGTGTCTATCACCGAACAAAACTCATTCTGAAGCAGGAACTCACAGGCCCTCTGATATAGCGCATACACGTTGATTGGCACGCTTACATGACTCACCATTTTACACCTCTCTTTGTAATATTTTTATACTACAATTTGCCTTAATCAAAAGCAATATTTTAATATCATAAAAAATTGAATCTATGGCTATTCAAGTGGTAGAATTAGAACAAATAATGACTAAGAGGCAAATATGAATACTAATGACATCATCGAAAAAATTAATAAAGAGCATCAAGCCTTTTTAAAACCATTTAATGAAGAAAGCGTTTTTAAAAAAGAAACAAAAAATCCTTTTTCGATGAAACGAAATAGTGATGCCGAAGCTCTTACTTTCTGCTCTTACTTTTTACTTTCTTTTGGTTTATCACTTCTTTTGTTTTTACAAAGTTATACAATATTCCCAGACTTTAAAATGACAATAATATTTGCAGTATCTCTACTTTTATCATTTAGCACTCTCTATTTCGTCTATATGTCAGGTCATCGTTTTTTTATCAATAGACTTTATAAAAATAAACACAAAAATAATATTATTTCTAAATATTTTTCTAGCCGTTTTTTGGTTCAAACGATTTCAGATGATGTTCACAACATTATAAAACTTTCTCTCTCAGATCAGGATTATTGCTCACTAAGAAATGGTGAAGCAAATATTACATATGAACAAGCTTATTCGTTCTTCATAAAAATGAAAGCTGATGAGAAGGCTATTATAGATAAGAAACAAGTATTTCTAACTGCCGAAGAAATAAAACAATATAACCATGTGGTTTTATAAGGAAAAAACATGAACACACAAACAATACTCAATGCGATTACTGTAGAGAAAGATAAATTCTTGGCGAAATACGAGGATAAGGCTTACTTCAAAAAGAAAGCATCTGTTTTCTTTACTGATTTTATGGGAAGAGGGGATAAACTTGGCACAATTGGAACTTCATTAACCTGTATAGCTTTTTTATTCACGTTTTTCGGTTTAATGGGTTTAAGCGCTTATATAACCAAACAAATGGAAAGCTTATTTCACATTAATGATTTTTTAGGTGTTATTTTTGTCATTCTTTTAGTTATTCCGCTTAGCTTAGCCGCCGTGAAGATAAGTGTAAGCTCGGTGCTTAAATGTAAATATAAAAGGCGACAAAAAAACAATCTTATCGCTCAACTTTTCGCAGATGATTTTTATAATTCTGAGGTCTCTCCAGAAATAAAAAACATGCTCAAGCTGCTGTTGTCTGAAGATCAATACTTCAAACTCAGAGAAGGAAGGCCTCGCATTACTTATAAAGACGCCAAAGCTGCCCTTGATAGCATTATTGAGCGTGAAAATGTTATGGAGGAAAAGCATGAAGTGTTTCTTTCTCCCGAAGAGATTAAAAAATACAGTTATGTAAATGCAGGTTAATAAGAGGACTTATTATGAACGCGCAAACTATTCTTGAGGCAATATCAGGTGAAAAAGAGAAGTTTTTAGCCAAATATGATGATAAAGCTTATTTTGATAAAGAAACATCAGGGGTATTAAAAACTTTTAATAAAATAGAAAATGAATCCAATTTGAATACCGTCTGGACGCTATTAATTATTTTAGCCGCTTTTATAGGGTTTCCCGCATCTATTATATTGTCCACTATCACTTATAATTTCTTTTTAAATCTTCTTGGAATTACATCTTCGGGGATGGAATTCTTTTTTGGAATATTTTCTTATACCTTTTCCTTCACTTGTTTATTCTATGCCCCATTAAAAACAGTTTTTAGAAAAATACTTAATTCGCAATACAAAAACAGAAAAAATAATAATGCCATCTCAGATCTATTTTCATCCGATTTCTACAAAACGACAATCTCAGATGAAATACAAAATATGCTCAAAGTTTTTCTGCCCGATAATACCTATGTTGAACTTAGAAAAGGAAACAAAGAGATTACTTATGGAAAGGCCCGGTTAGCTCTTTTAGATATTATTGAGAGAGACAGCCTCTTAGATGAAAAAAGAGAAATCTTTTTAACACCAGACGAAATAAAACAATACAGCTACGCTAAATAATCTTAATAGAGGTCATGATGAATCCAGAACTTGTTAAACAAGCTATACTCAAAGAAGAAACATCTTTTATTCAAGACAAGGTTGATAATGCAAGCTTTGATGAATACTTTGGCTTAAAAAATAGTCTCTACCATCAAAATAATTTGCTTATGGATATAGGCCATTTTTTATCCTTTCTGTTTTTAGGCGTCTTAATCATGTCTTCAGAGATATTTTTGTTACCTTTGATACAACTGCCTAATAATTTATCTTTTTTAACTGGAGTAGGACTTATTTCTGTAATGATGATATTACCATTTATTATCTCTTTTTGGACAGGGTGCAAAGGTTTAAATTATTTTTATAAGCATAAGCTTTCAGTAAGCAATTATGAAAATAAGTTCGAATTATATAGAAAAATGTATACGAATAGCTTTTATCATCAAGAAGTTAACTCAGACATCAGATCGCTCTTGAAACTTTCATTGAATAATGATGAGTATTATCAACTCGCCACGGCAAACAAGCATATTGATTATATTCATGCGCTTGATGCGATTAATGAAAAGATAAAGAAAGAAAACATCTTATCTGAGAAAATGGAAGTTTCCTTGGATCTTAAAAAAATGAAAGAATATAATATAGAAATTCTTAACTCTTAAATAGTATAACAGGAATAAAAATTATGAGCATTGAAAATATTAGCAATCTAATAGTATTAAAAAAAGAAGCTTTCTTTGATAATTCAAACGGTAAATTACTTAATGAAGTAATAAAGAAAAGATCTGATTTTATAATCTCTGGAAGTTCTGTATTAATTACATTAACTTTAATTACCCTATTATGTATAGCAGCAGGCTTGATTTCAACATTTTTTATAGGTGATGGAGTTGGCGCTTTTTTGATTACGATACTGTCCGTATTTCCTTTTTCTCTTTTAGGGTATTGGGGGTTAGGGAAGTATAATAAATATATAATTGAAACAGAACTTAAAGAAAATATTTATTTCAAAAAAGATTTTTTTGATTCTTATATCTCCCCGTTGTTTTTTAAACAGGAAATAGATTCAGAAATGAATGATGTTTTAAAACTTAATCTTTCGCTCGACCAATATAAGACAATTAAGCTGAAAAATAAATCAGGAATCACTTACAAAGATGTTTCTAACTTTATTAACGATATTCAACATACCAATGAAATACTTAAAGAAATCGAAGCGGAAAAATACAGCGTTGAGTATGACAATATTAAAAAAGAAATACAAAAAGTCTAAAAAAGGTATAACAATGAATATTGATAGAATCAGGGATCTCATCCAAATAGAAAAAGAAAAATACTTATCTCAATATGATGATATGGATATTTTCTTAAAATACTTTGATATATCCGAATGCAATACACCTTCAGCAAAACGTATCGATTTTTATAAATCATGCTTTTGCGTATCGGTTTCTGCCGTGGTCGGATTCGTCCTTATAAAGGCATCTCCTTTTTTTAAAGATGACCTTCTATTCTTGCTTCAAATATTACTTTATTTTATCGCTATTATTATGTCTGGCACGCTCGCCGATCCCTTTCTTAGCAACACTTTGGACAAGCGCTACGCAAAAAAACTATATAGCAAAACCAAAACCCAAGATGAAAGGCTAAAACTTTTGGACGCAAGTTTTTCTCACGCCTTCAACAATACAGAAATAAGCAGTGAGATCTTCAATGACATAAAAGTTCAGCTCAGCAAAGAAGAATATATTGAACTACGCACACAACATCCTGAAAAAATATCCTATCAGGAGCTTAAAATCTTTCTTAATGAAAAAGAACGCACTCAGAAAATATCCGATGAACAACAAAACATTATTTTAACAGCAGAACAAATCAAAGCGTATTCATCTCGCAATATAGAAGCATGATAACCACCTCACGCTCAACGTAGCCGTGGGCGTGAAGCCCTCACAGGCTCACCAAACATATCAAACTGCTCTTCCACCTTCGTGTCAGGCAACTCATTTAAAATCAGCTCAGGGCTTGCTGATGGCTTATTTTTGCCACTATATAACTTAATGGCCTTCTTCTTACTTTTAGCATCAAAAAACACTTGCGCATGATTGATAATTATTGGCATAGAGCCTATCAACCCCAATGCAGCACGACTTTCTTTGCTCGTGATTCCAACTCTATACTGAACAAACGTTGAATCAAGCAAATCAAGCTGTTCTTCCAAAAAAATACCCTGATATGTTTGGCCTTCATGCGCAAACTCTATTTTGTCGCCCTTTCTCATAACCACTCCGTTGCTTTACTCTCTTTATCTTAACAAAAATAATAACAAGGCAAAAGAGTTAAACTTGAAAAATCTTGATACTTTATGGTTAAATTGAATAAAACACTGGAGAGCCGCTATGAAAAATAATTACCTGCACCAACTGATAGAGCAAGAAAAACAAAAATTTATTTTATCTAATGAAAATAAATCAGCCTTCATTAAAGCTAATAATAGAGCTTTAGACGCTAATATTTTATGGGTATTTTTTGGCTCATCTCTTCCTTTTGTGTTATCTTCAACTATTTATACATATCTTCCAACCTCGATAAGTACAGCACTTTTTTGCTTTTCAATGTTAATTCTTCTTTGTTCTTTATTCATTCCTGTTGATAGTAAAGCAACAACTTTTTTATCTAAGGTTATGTTTAAATTTTCATCTAAAGAAAAGATAAGGCAAAAAATAACGCCTCTTTATGATCAGATCTTCTATGCTAAAACTATCTCAGAAGATGTTCATAATATTATTAAACTTAAGTTAAATCTGGAAGAATATAAATCATTTAGAACCTCATACAATACTTATCCTGATATTACTTACAATCAAGTTATCAAGTTCTTTAAAGAAAAAGAACTTAATCAGGATAGAAATACAACAATAGAACAAGAAAAACACACACTAAATCTTACAACATCAGAAATAAGAGCATATAAAATGGAAAACGTATTATGACCCAAAGTATAAAAATCATTAATTTGATACAAAAAGAAAAAGATTTATTCTTCTTACCATTTGAAGAAGAGCAAGGCTTTATTAAAAAAAATGTTAATAGCGATAATAGTGATGATGGTATCTTATTTATTCTTCTCACTGGAATACCTATCAGCATTTCTTCTTTAGTATATTTAAATTTCATTGGATATTTAGAAAAACACCACTTTATAAGTTTAACTGCAACGACTATCGCTTTGTTATTTTATTTTTTTATTGCCTATAAATCCTTAAGACTATTTCAGACTTTTTATTTTAAACGTAAATTCAGAAAATCATCAAACTCTAACATTAAACAATATCTTGAAAAGTTTTATAATGATGATTTTCACATGAGGACGATTTCAGAAGAAATAAAAAACGCTGTAAAAATTGATTTCAGCATGGATGAATATAAACATTTATTGTCTCAAGGTAAAAATAATGATGATATTAGTTATGGGCAACTCCTTAACTTCATAGAAAAAAGAGAACATTATAAAAAAGAAAGACAAGCTATTGAGCAAAGTAAAAACTCGGTTCATCTTTCTCCCTCTGAAATAAAAGCCTATCAAATGGAGCATTTGTCATGAACGCTATCCTTGATGTTATTTCTAACAAAAGAAATGAGTTTATTTCAGGTAAAAATAATAATAAAGATATTGCTTTGATGGTGAGGCAGGAAATAAAGGACAAGCGTCTAGCCTTTATTCATGCACTGCCTTCATTTTTTATTGGCTCTGATATTGCCAACCATATCACACCAATACATAACCCTACCTCATTAATTACTATAGTAGCTTCTATCTTAGTGTTATCATGGATGACCCACTCTTTATTAATGCGATTATATTTTCATGCTTTTAATAAAGCAACTAAGAGTAATACTCTCATTCTGAGCAGCACGATTGAGCCTTATTTTAATCAAAATTTAATTGATGATGATACGCACAATATAATTAAACTCAACTTGTCTATGGATGAATATAAAACTCTCATCTATTCCTCACAAAATGACTTAGACATTACCTATGGACATTTGATCGCCTTTATTGAAAAGCAAAAAGAAAATAAAAGATTAGAGATTGCCAAAGAACAAGCCAAAGACAGATACTCAAGAAGAGAAAATTTAGTTATTCAGGAAATCATGAAAATAAAACAAGAGATTATTCTATGAAACCAAAAGCCTTACTTTCTTTTTTAAAAGAAAAAATTAAATATAATGATCAGATAATAAAGGAAGCAGAATTTAAGATAAAGAAGGCAAAATCGCAACCCTTATTAACCTTGGGATATTGCGCTTTTATCATGTTTTTTTCATTATTAAGCATTTCCCTCTTTTCTATCTTTTTTAATACCAATGTTTCTATACTGCTTTCAAGCTTACCTATGATTTCTCTTGGGATTTATCAAGCATGTAATAAGAACAGCTTTTTAAATAAACTTGAAGATAAATTCAATAATAAGTTCAACACTAAATCACTCTTTGATATAAGCAGAGCATCAAAAGTCCGCGAGGAACATTTAAACCAAATAAAGCTCTCCCTCACTCTAGATCAATATAAAGCCCTTCATATTAAATACCCTAATCCTTCCTATGAAGATGTTATTACATTCCTCGACAATATTGATGATATTGATACCGCAATCATTAATGCCGAAGAGTCAAAATATATGTTTGTTTCTACTGATGGGATAAAAGACTTAAAAGAAGAAAGAGTTCAGGACGTTGTTCACCTATAAAAAAAGGCCTTTCGGCCTTTTTCTTTATCCACGTTTCGTATGAAGCCCAACATCACCACAATCAATGTCTCCCTGCTTCACCTCTACATAACCACCAACATCTTCACATTCCACATCACCGTTGCCTACAATGATATTACCACCCACATCACAGCTCGACACATCACCATTACCACACTTTACATCGCCTTCCACATTACCATCAATAGAAATGTCTCCTTGCGTTGTAGAAACAGCTCCGGTAACACTGCCTTCGACATTAATGTCCCCACTAGATGTTGAGGCACTTCCTCCCACCGTTCCGCGCACTTCTACATCGCCTGACTTCGTTGAGGCATCCCCACTCACATTTTCACAATGCAGATCACCACTACTCATCTCAATATTCCCTTCAACATTGCCACAATGCACATCACCTGAGCCAGACTTAATGCCTTTATTTACCGAACCACCCACATTAATATTACCACTGTCTACCTGAATAGACTCCACATTCCCCGATACCTCAATCGTAATGTGAATATTCGCTCTCTTATCCGCATTACGCATCTCATCACAATCCATTCTCTGCCCATCTACAAAGACTTCACCATTGCGAATCTCAATAGATTGACAGTTATTTCCTATAATAATTCGACCTTGAACGGAGTTATTTTTTCCAATATTAATCGCCTCTTTCAACATGGAAACCTTACTTTTATTAGATCTGCCAATACCAAAAAACTCAAAAAGGCCCATATTATTTTCCTTATTCAGCAAACTCAAGCTTATTTACAATAGAAGCGTCTAACTCAGACACATCCACACGATTCGTTATAATCACATCAATATCACTCAAAGGCAACACCTTACAGTGTTTACGACGACCCAGCTTAAAGCTTTCCGTTATTACCACGACTTTACGAGAATACTTAGAAAGTGTCGCACTTAACGAGAAACCCTCATGCATAGACGTAACTCCCGTCTCATCCACACCATCAGCCCCTGTAAACATTACATCCACTTTCATACCTTCAACGCTACGCTCAGCCTCTGCACCGTATGTAGAACTGTTTCCGTGCGTATAACGTCCACCCAACACAATAAGACTGATATCCTTATTTTGACATAAACTCGTTATCGCCATCAAGTTATTTGTTATAATCGTTAAACCTTTCAACGAAGAACCCGCTATCACTTCAGCCAGTTTCACATTTGTTGTGCCACTCCCTAAAATAATATTATCGTAGTCCTTGATATGCTGCAAAGCCTTCTTAGCAATAAACAGTTTAATCAAATCAGCAGTTTCATCTGAACGCTCGGAAACCGTATCCGCCTTAACTGAAGTAATTGAATTGCTGTTGCGCGTAAGCCCACCTCTAAATCGATGGCCCAACCCATTTTCTTCCAGTTGCTCCAGGTCAGAACGAATCGTCACTTTAGACACTTGAAAATGCTGAGCGAGATCGCTGACCAATACACTCCCTCTTTCTTCGACTAACTCCCAAATCTTCAATCTTCTTTCATGTTCATTCATATTAGCCTCGTTGCAAACAAAAGGAGGCATGAACGCCTCCTGACTCTTTAAACAGTCTCACCCAATCCCTTACCGATACCTTCGCCTATCGCCTCCAGCGCATCATCAGCATCTACACCTGTAGCGTAAAACTTCAATCGATGACCTGATTTTACCCCCAAACTGATAAGCTTCATCATACTCTTAGCATTAACAACCTTATCATTCATTCCATCCATATTTACAACTTGTATATCACTCTCAAAACGCTTAGCAATTTTAACAAGCTCCGCACAAGGCCTTGCATGTAAACCATTCTCATTCACCAACGTGAAAACACTAAAGCGCCCTTCTAAATCTATTTCCACCGAATCAGGCTCCACACTTTCCACTTTACCCGTCAGTATATCATGAATATCATCTACGGTCTTTACATTATTGAGCTTCTTATCCAGATCCTTATCCATAACGCTATGCGTTAATGATCTTAAGATATCCAGATGCTCAGTAGATTTAGCCGCAATTCCTACAACTAATCTTACCTTATTTTGACCATCCCAATCAATACCTTCTGGATAAAATATAACCTGAACGCCCGTATTGAGAACCGAATCACGTTTATCTGTTGTTCCATGAGGAATCGCTATCCCGTTATCAAGATAAGTCGAAATCTGACGCTCTCTCTCAAACATTCCATCCACATAATCTGGCCCAACAAAACCATTTTCCACCATGAGAGAGGCAACCTCCCTTATTGCCTCTTCTTTTATTTTAGCCGCTTCTAATATCGCAATATGTGCTCTATCTAGTTTCAACATAAAGTCTCCTTATTTTGCTATTACCAACTTACCACGTTTCACTAACATCAGACGATACGATCCATACATAACCGCACCAACAAGTGAACCTACCAGTATACAACCCACCCAAAGCATTGCGTGGTTCACTAATGGCAGTATCAGGAATCCACCATGTGGCGCAGGAACGGTAATCTTAGCTACATAGCTCAACACCGCTGAGACCGCCGAGGCTACCATCATAATCGGGATTACTCTCAATGGATCTTTAGCCGCAAACGGGATAGCACCCTCTGTTATATGTGTGCATCCCAAAATGTAGTTTACAAAGCCTGCAGCTCTCTCTTCTTCGGTAAAACCCTTTCTGAAGAAAGTCGTTGCTAGTGCCACTACTAAAGGAGGGGTAATACATGCCGCAGACACACCCGCCATGAAATAGAAGTTTCCTTGGGCTAATAACAATGTGCCTGTAACATATACAGCTTTGTTTACCGGACCACCAAAGTCAAAGGCAGCAAAGACGCCTACAACGATACCAAGTATGATAGGGTTAGCTGTCTGTAAAGAACTCAACCAATCCATTACACCATGATTCAATGCACCTACAGGCTTGCCTAAAAGCACCATTAAAGCGCCGATAGCAAACACACCAATCAATGGCATCAGGAATATCGATTTAAGCCCCTCATACTGCCTTGGCAACCCTGAAAGCCACTTGTTTACGTAAAGCATCAAATAACCTGCTGCGAAGCCTGCTATGATACCACCAAGGAATCCAGCACCCGTAACGTTTGCCAGCAATCCACCTACAAAACCTGCCACTAACCCCGGACGCCCGGCAATCGATGACGCAATAAATGCCGTAAACACGGGAACCATGATACCAAATGCTTGCTGGCCTATCTGCATAAGCATCGCCGCAAACGCATTATACTCTGCCGACTTCGGATCCGCTGAGTAAATACCCCACAGGAATGACAATGCTATCAATACACCACCCGCCACAACAAAAGGCAACATGTTTGAAACACCACTCATTAAATGCTTGTAAATATCACGACCAACTGATTTCTTGCCCAGCCCTGTTGAATTTTCTACTACTGATGATGAAGATGCGACACCCGCTTTAATCGGAGCCTCTCCTAACATTATCGCTTCAATTAACTCGTCCGCCTTACTGATACCCTCTTTTACTGACACCTCAAGCACAGGCAAACCCACAAAACGTTCAGCGTTTACGTCTTTATCTGCCGCAATAATCACACCTTTAATACCAATAAGATCAGCTTGAGTTATCTCATTACCCACGCCTGATGCACCATTCGTTTCAACTTTAATGTCTACACCTAACGCCAATGCAGACTTCTTAAGCGCCTCTTCAGCCATATAGGTATGCGCTATACCCGTAGGACAGCCCGTTACCGCTAAAATCTTCACTTTACTCATAAAACACCTTCCTGTAAGATAGTTTTAACATTAACCTTTTTAATATAAGACTCCACATTCTCCAGAGTGCCTATACCTTCTGATTCAGCAACGCTCGCTCCCGTAGCTGACGCCTTTTTTAATGCATACTCCATATCACCACCTAATAACCACTCGCTTAAAAATGCCCCTAAACACGCATCTCCCGCACAAGCCGAACTCAATAACTTAACGCTCGGCGCATCACATCCATACACCTTTGAACCATCTGAGAAATAAAGCCCCCGCGCACCCATCGTTAACAATATATTCTGAGCACCCTTGCCATGAAGCTCCTCCATAATCTCTAAAACAGGCATCTCATTAACATCTAAACTAAACACCTCCCTTAACTCATCATCATTTGGTTTAATCAGCAATGGCTCATACTTAAGCAAATCCTCAAGCTTAGGTGAACTAATATCCAGTATCACCTTCACACCTTTCCCTTTAAGCAATAGGAGCAACTCATCATAAAAACTAAGCGCTATTCCCGGAGGCAGACTACCACTGATAACCAGGTAATCCATATCAGTGAAATGCTTTATCATGCCCAACATTTCTTTCTGCTTCTCACGACTCACAAAAGAGCCAGGAGACACCAACTTAAACTCATCCTGACCATCATGAGCAAATACGTTTATTCTTGTCGGCTCATCTACCCATACAGGCGATACCTCATGACCTTGCGCATTCAACTCATCTACAATATAACGACCACTAAAACCCCCAAATACACCAATAATACGATTCCTGACCTCATTATGCTTTAGCACAACTGAGACATTCACACCCTTACCATTAGGTGAATATTTGACAGACTGTGTACGATTCACCTTATTCGGCAACATACCTTGTGTCGTAATATTCATATCTATTGCTGTATTTAATGTTAACGTGTAAATCATTAAACCCCCTTAAAATATACTGCCTGCAGTAATACCCATATCATAGAGATACCGCAAGCAGTATACCCCACACTTATAGTTTATTCTCAGAACCACACACTCTGATTACCTTCCTCACAACTTCCTTCATCGCCTCTTTCGCAGGCTTCATGTATTTACGAGGATCCTCAGCATCCGGGTTCTCTTCAAAATAGGTTTTTAACGCACCAGAGAACGCTATCTTGAGTTCCGTCGCAACATTGACCTTACACACACCTAAGCTGATTGCTCGCTGTATATCGCTGTCTGACAAGCCTGAAGCCCCATGAAGCACTAATGGCACAGAAACCACTCTATTAATCTCAGCCAATCTCTCAAAATCAAGTTTAGGCTCATGCTTATAAAGCCCGTGCGCCGTTCCTATTGCCACTGCCAATGAGTCGATTCCTGTTCTCTGAACGAAATCTACTGCTTGATCTGGATTAGTATAAAGCGTGTCTTTCTCATCAACAACCAAATCATCCTCAATACCACCAAGACGACCCAACTCCGCTTCAACTGAAACATCATTACGATGACAAAACTCTACAACCTTTCTCACAATCTCAACATTATCCTCATAAGATAAATGTGAACCATCAATCATCGCAGAACGAATTCCTGCTCTCACCTTTCTCTCTATATCAGAGAACTCTTCATGATGATCCAAATGAAGTGAAAGCGGAATATCATGCTCACAAGACAATGCCTCTACTATCGCAACAATATTATCCGTCCCACCATAAGAATACGTTCCCGGCGTCCCCGCCAGTATCACCGGAGACTTCATTTCAGCCGCAACCTCTACTACCACCTGCAGTGTCTCCAGATTATGAATATTAAACGCCGGAACAGCATAACCTTCATTTTGCGCTTTCTCTAAAACGTATTTCGTTGATATAATCGACATATGACCTCCCAATTAAGTTATTTAGACTTTCCTTTACTTTCGTTTGCTTATCTATTAATAACATTTTTATAATTTTTGAAAAGTAAAAGACGAATTTAAAGAGAGGATCTGCGAGGCACATCACAATAATTAATGGATTTCTTAAAAAGAAAAAGGAGGCATAAGCCTCCTTCTAGTTATTTCATTATTTTTTAATAAGTATTTATCCAGCATTAATTTTCCGAACGATATTGTTCAATAAACGAGTTTAATGTTTTATCATTCCTATTAATTCTATCAGTTAGTTCTTTAAACCAAATCTCAAAAGCACCATCATCATGAACTGTAAAAACGTTTCGAGATTGCGCGATTTTACCATTAACTACAGCCAAAATGTGATAAACAAAAGACGTTTCTTTTTGAAACAAATTAATGTTCTCTCCTTTAAACCACTTCTCCACTTTATTATAAATTTGAATCGCAAACTTATTATTATCACTCAGCCCTTCAAGTACTTTCTTCTGCTTATTTTTACTAAGGGAAGAGCACTTTACTTCTGATTCAGTCTTAGATAACTCATTAAAATAATCCAGAAAGATACGCTCGATGATTTTTAAATCCTGCTCATTTTTAACGCTCATACAAACCTCTCATTTATATTGACGATCTTTATAACCTTTCTGAAGAACTTCGCATTCATCAAGACTTAAAGGATTATTCAGTATTTCCTTAGCATTTACAATATCCTGATCGCTCAACCCTACCCAGCCATCAACTGCTATTGTCGGGTAAGCGTAGTATTTATCACCACCATCATCTAGGACCACAAAACTATCCACACCTTCCTGATAACCCTGCTCTCTTAACCAGCTCAACACACCTCTGCCACGGCTCACACCACCGCCAGTAGAATGGGAAATACTATAAACAGGAAGCTGTAAAACATCCTCAATGTCCTGCAGGCTTGATAACCCAGCCTTACGCTTCTCCTCATTGTCAGCTAAACATCCAAACCAGCTTGACACACCGACAATGTGAGCATCTTCATCTTTAACCAAGCCTTGCAGCCTGCTCAATAACTCTACCTCGACCCAATTGCCACGGTCTAAAAAACGGTAGTTTACTTTCGTCTCTGGATTAGCAAGATAACCTCTCGCACTTTCCCCACAGTTCAATACACCATCAATATCTAAGAAAATATATTTCATTATGGTTCCTTTTTCGTTTTTCCTATCATAACACCTATTCCTTTAATGCACAATAAAAAAAGCCCGCAAATATAATATTCGCAGGCTTTCCTTATTTTAACTTTTCTAACTGCTGTTGAAGCAGCTTCACTTTTTTATCAACCAATCCTTCAATGAAGTTCAGCACTTCTTCTCTGGAGCGACTAACAAAACTTTGACCTGAGTCTGTCTCGAAACGCTCATGTTTCACATCATAGCTAAACCGAGATACACCTTCCTCAGTTTGATGATCCAGCCTATAAATCAATGTAAGCTTACCTTCAGACTCTCCAATAAGCGTATGTGATATGCTCGCCTCCACTATTTTTACAACATCCCCTCTGAGCGTTCCAATAAAAACAGTATCTCCACTGTGAAAGCGCACTTTAGGAATACGATACGACATATCCTTAAGATAGACCACTTTTGCTGTTTTCTTGATTTCCTCGATCTGGCTTTTATACATCTCAATGCTAATCCTGGCACTCTTCATAAACATGAAAAGAAAAGGACGCGCAAACCACGCTTGTTGATAAATATCATGCCCAGCTTGATAATGCTCTATCATTTGCTCTTTAATCTCAATGCCATCCTTAATACTCATATCCAAAGCAGCCTCGGCATCCTCAATATCTCTCGCATTAAGTGGATCGGCATCACCAAACTTCTCAAACACATTACATGTCTGGAACTTATACACACCATAAAACGAATGACCATACTCTTTCAAAATATCTTGCTTTGTCAGGTAATCAAACATTATTCGCTCCAAATGAAAAAAGCAGGCGATGCCTGCTTCTATTGTGGTGGACAGGGGAGGTCTCGAACCAACTTCTCTCATCTATATCTACACTTATCGAGAAAGGCACGCAGTTTGCAACCTGCTTAATCTCTCTATCGGGCTTCGACCGGTGTTCGCCCAAAATGCTTCTATAGTCTCGATGTTTTACCACGTTAAACTACCCGCCCGTTGCTATAGAGACACTATAGCAAAAACAAAAATCATGTACAAGCTTTATTTTCATTTTTTTCGAAATCTTTTATCTGACTCAGCAACTCAGCCTCAGCAACTCTCAAAAAATGACAGCTCTTCTCAATATAACTTCCAATAAACGTTCTTGCTTCTTCTATCGTTCTAAAAACAAAACGGTTCTCATAATCAGACTCAAGCTCACCTGTCTTCCTATTATTCTTAACAATCCACCTCTGACCTGCTTTCTCAGGGGTTAGAAAATAATGAAAAACGACCTTATCATTAACCACGCTGAGATCTGCATATTTAACCTCTAAAACCTCAAACACAGGAGCTAAAGGCTTTTGGAAGAAATCTACAATATAAACCTTATCACCTTCATGCAGCCTATTTTTAGGGACCCCATATGCAGTATCGTCCAGCAAGATGATTTTAGTTTTGTATTCCTGAACATTAACTATATTCTCATCATAGCCAGTAATCATACTTTTGATGCTTTTAAGCAATGTCCTGTTAAAAATACGCCACAAAACAGAATGCGCATTTTCTTTAAGATAAACCTTCAGCGCCTCTTTTTTATCTTGATAAAATTTAATATCTTTATCTCTGGATTCTGAAATTAATTTCTCAATATCAAACTTATTCGATTCCAGCGTATGTGGTGTTTTACCAAAATATTCTTTCACTTGGAAATAATCACCACTAAAGGAATGCCCATATTCCTCTACAACCCGCTCCTTACTTAGTATCTCATGACCACGAACATTGTCTTTATCGCTCATAACAGCAACACCTCTTTTATATTAAGAAAAGGAGGCAGCGCCTCCTATTTAAACTCAACATCATGCTTAAACTTTAATGAGCATGGCTTACTATATTTAGACCTAACTGCTGGCTGATAACCTAACCGACCTAACGCTACATCAATCGCTATCTTATTATACCTCTTATGCTGCTCCGCCTTCGCTTGCGCTGGACTCATGTTCTTCTTGCACATAAAAATACTCCTTTTCCTCACTCAACATAGCCATTCTTGCCTGAATCTCTTCCTTCAATCTACTCTCCGCAGTCTCCCTGTCGCCAAACACATAAATACCATGATTGTCATTATCTTCAACATCAAAGATAAATCCATCACCTTCATGCTTCACCGCACCATAAACACCATCAATCTTAACGCAATAACTTGGGATCAACTCGTCACTACCACAAGATTGAATAGATACTCGCTCTATATCCACAATGTTAATCAGAGGACGAAACGTGTCTTTTTCAAAACTGAATGCATAAACAAAGCTACTCTTAAATAAACGATTTACAGGCATATGATAATCACCATTCTGCTGGTATAACACCTGAATCTGCTCTTTCAAATCGTATAACTGTCTCGAAAAATGTTTCTGCTTTTCCTGCAGCTCTTTCACAAGGCCACGACTCGCCAGCGACTTAATCGTAGAAGATGTTAAATCCGTTATCTGATCTTCAACATTCTTATACTGAGCTTCTGACAGTTCAAGCAACTGAGCAAAATGACCCGCCAACTTTACTGTCGCACTCCCCGTCTCAGCATCTCCAAAACGCTCAACAATAACACCAGAACCTTCCCCCATTACATCAAAGTAATGAGCATATTCTTTAATAACCTGCAGCTTGCTTACTAAATCAATATTTTCCATAATCCTCATCTCTTGTTATTTCGTGGAAATAAGAATACCACATTGTTCTGTTTAGTACCAGTAAAAGTCCCACGATTAAATAAGTTCATAAAGTAAGACAAAGAATGTAATATCTCTCTCGAACCCGTCTGATAAAGTTCCACGTTTTCATCCAGTGAACGTAAGTTGCTCGCAGAGATAAGCTCCTTCAACATCGCCTCGTTCTCATTACTCGCAAACTCAGACACCTCAAAAAATAAAGCCTTTACCCTCTCCGGTATATCTACATTATTCTCCTGACGGATTCTCTCCATTAAATCAATATAAGCCTCACTCCATTTACGCACCTCTTCATCAAACACCTCTGACTGAGAAGCGTAAATCTCTTTCAATACGTCAAATCGGCTCTTCTTTATCATAAAATATTGTGATGTATACCTAAGAAGAATATCATGCTCGCTTTTCTCAACCATAAATACCCCCCCATTTGTGTTAAGGGCATTGTAGCAGAATATTTATACAATATCCAATCATTTAACACATCCTACACAAAAACAAAAAAGACCGCATAGCGGCCTTTATTTATTCGAGATATATTAAACCTTCAATTTTCTTTTAGGCTTCTCAGAAACGCCTAAAGCTTCACCCAATTCTCTCTCAAGCATGTTGCTGTTCAAATCAATATTCTTCGAAGGCAACGCAATCACACCATACAAACCACGATCAAGATTAACCATAGCCATCGTGTTCTCATTCAATGTCCCCAATGCCTTAATAGGCGACTTAGGCGCAATCTGGAAACCGCTCTCAACCATGTAGTTGCCTTCCATTAAAGTGTCTGGCTCTGGATTAGCTTTGATAAAATCAACCATATCCTTAAATACGTCTTTTCTTAAATCACGTGTATTATCAGTATTAAAAGCAAACAAAGTGATCCTTGGACTCTCAATATTAGGACGAGGTTCTTCTTTATGCTCAAAGTTCTTATCTTTAAAAATCTGATTGATTGCCACATCTAAACCTGACGCGCCACCCACAGGACCCGTAGCCGCTTCTTTAGTTTGCTCTCTAAATGCTTCATGATCCGCAGAGTTTAAATATCTCACACCGTCTTTATTCAAAACAATGTTATCACTGTCATGAGAATGATGATAACCTGAAACAATCACACCTGCTTTCTCAAGAACTGGACGAGCATAATCAGTCTCCGTCAAACGAATATCATTCATCTTTAACGTTGCAGCCTCTTCAAGCTTATCATGCCTAATACCAATAACCATCATTTTACTCATAGTACTCTCCTTTAATGTTTAATATCTCCATTATAAACCATCAACCTAACTATGACAACCAGCCTTTATTCTTTTCATCATCTTATTATCTGGTGTTATGTTATAACGTAGGGTATATTTATTTTTGATTGCATTCTCATTTTTAGTATATAATCTCTACAACTACATTAATAAGGAATAGATGATGACCGAACGTGAGATGTTTGAAAGCAGCTTTAAAAGACCAACCGACTACTTTAAGCGCAGCTCTCAATCACAGTGGAATATTGACTCTGATCTTGGCATCCTTGATTGGACAGGTTCAGACCTTTCAGAAGAAGATATGATCCGCTTTAAAGCACACTATGAGAAATAATTATGAGCTATTCACTTTCTTTTCAGATTGATAGTCAACACTGCATCTCCGAAGAGGATGTTGCTTTAAAAATGGAGCAGCATATCCATAAAGATCTCGAACTGTTGCGTCAACATAAAATAATCATCACGCCCGAAGATGTTCATTTTGAGGATATTACCTATGCTCCAGAACATACCTCTGGACTGGTTGGAATAAATGTCCATGCAATCAACTTTGGCTTTTTCAATAGTCTCTACTATAACCATATTATTAAATACTATAGCCGTCTTTATGGCGAGAAGGAGTATGCTCCCTTTTCAGATAATCTTCTTAGCTACTTCTACTTTGATGAAGATAAGACCTATCTTGTGACAAATGAAATATTCGAAGAAACACAGATGCGCCTCTATCATCAAAACGAGCATATCTTTATTTCTCCTGCAAATCCTTTTCTCTTGATGTCAAAACCTAAAATGAGAAACTTTTTCTTTAACCGTAAAAAGAAGAAAATAGCCAACTTGCTTGATATTAACTAAGCATGTTACTGCTCACCGAACTATCGGACGAGAGCTTGAGATATTTTTCTATACTTTTTCCTTATTTCAGACATAAAAAAAGCCTTCTGTGAAGGCTTTTTATTTATTACTTACATTATTACTGGAACTCTGTTGCTTTACCTGTTCTCAGCAAATATTCATTGCTTACACTTTTCAGGATAACACGTCCAAATAACGGATCATAACGCTCTTCACGTGGAATAATAACAATACCCTCACGGATATGCATTTCCTTACCAGAAACTGTCTCTTGACCCTCTGTATACTGTAGCATAACCTCTTTAGAGAAAGGCCCACGATACAGCACAGGAACACGCGCAATATTCATTTTAGACAATACCACGTCCAAATCATCACTGTTCATCACACGGAAACGACTTCGGGTTCCCTCGTAAATCGCAAACGCACGGAAACCACTCTGACCACGATGATTATAACCGTATTTCAAATCCTGAACGTCAGCACCAAATGTTTCACCTAACATGATAACAGGCTCAACCCTGTCTCCAAACTGTTCCGTGAACATATTAAGCATGTCATTGTCTTTTACCACACGGACATACACATTTCGCCCATTCGCATCATTCATCTTGAACATCAGACCATCACCAGACAGAGATTTAGACCCAACCATGACTAAGCCATGCTCATTAGATAACGCATCCTGATAATCTAAACCTTCTTTCTCAATAAAGGCTTTCGGCAAGAAAACAACCTGAGTGAACGTGCCGTGAATCTTCTCAGTAAACACAACCTCTTCACCCGGCACAATCACAGAAGGATGACGCTTGATATTCTCAATGTCAAAACGCACAGTATAACGAGGATCGGACGCAAATACCTCTCCACCTAAACTCGCCGGAATCTCAGGAATATATTTCGTGATGCCCAGCACCTCAGCTACATCCTGACCTTCAAATACACTTACCGTCTCACCGTTAGGCAACTCCAGCGTATTATCTTTTACCGGATATACAATACCCTGACTTACAATGCCACGCAGCTTAATCGCTTTCAAACGATTACCAATCTTTCCCGCCAAACCTAACTTCTCAGCCACATCATCAGGCACAACTGCACCCTCTGGAATATAGGCTGCCAGATCCCCCGCCTTAAAGGTATTTAAGCCAACAATGCACACATAGTCATCAATATAGGCAAGACCCAACGTATCAGCATTAGGATGCTTCTCAAGTTTGTTAATCGGTAAAATACTAACCGCAAATGTGCTCATTGTTTCCTCTTTATATAATATTCAACTTAGCTTAAGCCCATCAGTATACCGACAACCTCTATGCTGAGCAAGCTTTTTATACCAATAACGATAATACCGCACGCCTAAACTCAGCAATCGTCAGTCCTTCATTATACATATCATTAATCACTTTATTCTGTGTTTCATTAGCACCATAAGGCTTCCAACCCCATGTCTCATATCAAATGGACCTCTTGACAAAATACACATCAACTTTTCAACCTCAGATGAGCATACGCCCGGATTCTTACTTAATACTTTCTCTGAATGACGGATAATCGTTTCTTTTGTGCGCATAACCACCTCACCTGTAGAATATAAACAACATTCCCTTTACGTCAGTCCATAATCATAGTTCATCATAATCCGCTCAAAAAATCAACAGCTTTATCCGGTTTTTGAAGCGCATCTCTCATAAATATAAAGACCAATCCTATCTTTATCTGCAATATAATAATGGTAATATATTGCTCTTCTTATACTAACTTATTAATATACTAATATAACGCAACTTAATGCTTGTTTTTAATACACCATTTATATTATAATACTTTCACTATTTTAAAAGAAGGAATACCCTGATGAGCACAGAAAAGAAATTAAAACGATTGCAAATTGATATCACTCCAGAGTCGGAAGAAAAACTAAACTTCCTTAAAGATAATACGGAATGCTCCTCATTCAGAGAAGTAACAGGCCGCTCCTACTCTATTCATCATCTGCTGGTTATCGCACAACAGCAAGGAAAAGAAATCATCATCCGTGATCCTAAAAACGGGAAAGAAAGTATCCTTATTATTTAAACCCATACTCTTCGGAGTATGGAACTACCCCCACCTCTCCTGCATTTGTTTTCTATAAACCACAACAATTACAATTACAATAAAAAGAAAAACCAAAAGAGACCATTGATGGTCTCTTTTGGTTTCTGCTTTAATGGTTAGAAAAGGGATCTTTGGTCCGAAAATCCGCTATCCTATTATTTTTTACGTGCCTGAAAAAGACCAGAATCTTGAAAGTTATTAAACGTCTTGGAACTTGCTTTCCAAAAAGCAGACTTGTTATTACTCACCGCTTTACGCATCTGCGACTGTGCTACACTTATCATTTTGCCTCTCCCCATGTTTAACTGACAAAACAATAATACCACACACTATCCCATTTTCCCAACTGGTTAAACCTATAGATCATCACCGTTTTTACAAGAAAACCTATTAATGTAAGTTATTGTTTTATATATAAATATATCAATATTGTTCGTAAGTTTATGACTCTAAAAACAAAATGCTTAATCCAATATAATAGTAGTGCTAATCGTTTAAAATACTATCCTTTTAAACAAAAATACAGATTTCTCTGTATTCTCATTCTTAACTATGATATCATTCTGCAACGCCTCATACTGATTAGTAAGGGCAGCATTGAACTTCAGCATATACTTTATCAACTAAAGATGACACCGCAGCCGTCCTCACTCCCGTTGCGACATGCCCTGCCTTACACGTTGCCGTCTTATAACCTATCGCATTAGGATCAAGTGCATTTGTTGGCGCAGCCCAATAACATGCTCCTCCATTGACATTCATCATCGTGCTTTTCCACATACCATTTACACAAAACAATGGAGCACCCGCGTTTGTCTTAGCAATAAGACCAACGTTAGAACATGCATACCCCTCATAAACAGTTGCACCTGCCTTGAAATAACTCGCAGTAACAACACCCGGCGTATCAATATTTCCTGATGACACGATATTCCCTTTGATTATCATGTTGCCATCCATTTCCGTCTGACCATTTATTGCTAAAATTGTTTTATCACGATACTTCTCTGGTTGAAGATAATAACTAGGCCACCAGATCGTCAAATACTTATCAGGTGTGTTTAACTTTATCTCATAATCACCCGAAGCATCTCCACCTATACCTATTTGATCACCGACCTGATTAGCACCCCACACCCAACCACCCGATGTAACAGAACGCTGTGAATATAAAGCCCCATATGCTCCTACAGAAAAAGCATAGTCTCCAGAATTTGCCGCAGCCCCAAGCTTGGGAATCCCTATTGTTCCACTCGCCAGAATATCTTTTGTTCTTAAACCAGACATCCCAGCAGGCACATCATTTGGATCAAAACCATTTGTGGCAAATTTACCTTTAACTTTAGCATTACCTTCAACACTGAATATTGTAGAGTTGGCTGTCTGATTAGGCGATTGAATAGATAAAAGCTTATCAGCCATTAACTTTATTTCATAATCACTCCCTTCATCATCCCCACCAAACAGAATTTCATCACCATAACCATTTCTTGCGCTGATCTGCCCACCCGACGTAACCATACCGTTTGCCGTGATGTTACCGCCTGATGTAAGATTACCTCCAAACGTTCCCGCCCCAGCAGCAATAACATTTCTGATATTACTAATATTGTTGCCACCCAAGTTTAAATCTCCCGTCATCGGCAAGGTTCCATCTCGACGAAGATATACCGCATACATAGCCGAACTGTATCCAACCCTATATCCTAATATACCTAACTTGTTTATACCCGAAAACGTTGCAGATGGATAACTCCAGCTCCCATTATAACCATCTATCTGTGTAGTCATCTTACTCATGCCACTGTCTATACCCGCCACCTGCATTGCCTTACCCAGCAAGTCATAACGGACGTTTGGCCCTACCACCCATGAGTTATTTGTCAGCACAACACCATCTATTAAATAGTTAGGCGCTGTTCCGTTTCTTTTTAACTGAATAGCATAATCTGAACCAAAAGAGTTTCTCGCCACATAGTTAGGAGCAAGCAATCCTTCGTTGATTAAGGTTTGTGGAGTTATTGTGCATGTTGAAGAAATAGCTGAGCATGTACGAGGTCCGGGATCGTTCCCATTTCCCGCCGCAGCACTGAGCACCGCAAGCTTATCATAACGTATGTTAATATACGCATTCACCGCATCACCAAGCTGCTTTATTTGTTGACCTGCAGCAACAGCAAGGAAACCTTCCTGCTGTTGAACCATATCCTGAAATTTTAAAAATGAGACACTTGCGCCGATACCTAAAACTAGAATCAATTCTAACAATGAAAAACCTTTATTACGTTTCATCTCAATGTCCCTATTTGTTAGTTACTTTATATTTACCAAATTACAAAAAATTTACAATATACTAAGATATAAAACGATGAACTTTCAAACAATACAGGTTTATATAATAACTAAAGTGGCAATTACAAATTTAAATTTTATATCTAATAGTTTCTTTGGGGTAATATTTCAATCAATTACTAACTTTGGTAGGAAGGGAGGAAATAGAGTTAATAGTCCACAGGATTATCAACTCTATGAAAGAATGGGAAGGGAAATTTAAACAATCAACGCAGTGTTATAAAAAGCGCCCTCTTTTAAAACCTCTACTTTTTCATTATAGGAGCCAAAACAAACCTTTACGCCTTTCTCCGCCAAAAGTAAAGTAAAGTCCCATGAAGATGCTTCCGGGTAAACCCTTTTCCCTTCTACTAATGATAAGGCGTCCATCTTAACATCTTTAATATGCTCGACAATATTGTTCTGCCCCCAACGGTAATAATAGGTTAATAAATGGAACAATCCGTCTTTTACATAAAAATGGAACATATCTCCATCATCTGAAATACATCCATGAAGCAAGGTTCCTTCAAAATTTGATGCAAAATCTTTCTCTATGTTAAGGTGTGGCTTAATTAGGTTTTTCTTTTCATAGCTTTGATATTGAGACTTATTCATAATTTAATCCGTTTTGTAGTTAAAGTTATTGATCACATTATTAGTATAATAACATTGCGATATAGAGCAAATAATAAAAAAGAGCCATAAGACTCTTTTTCTTTAACTTAAGATAAGCTTCACACTTTCTTTTACACGATCATGATGCTCACGCACCACATCTCTCTGATCAAAAAAGCTCTTAGCCTTATCAAAACTCGGAATATGATCAAGGTAGTTTTTGACTTTAAAAACATCCTCAAGAGGCAATGTATTGTGATGCGTTAATGCCATAAGTTTCTCAAGACTTAAATGCTCATTATAACTGTCTACATTAAAATCAAACTTATTCTTTTCTCTCAGGTGAATAAGCGAATCAACCACAACAGTTAATAAGAAAAGCCCCTTACTCGCAAGACCCACATTTCTGCTTATCAGAGTTTCTTCCATAACCGCTTTCTTAATATCTTCTTTACTACCATGCTTAAAAATTGCATTTAATGTTGTTCTTTTGTGCTCAGACATAGCTGACTCCTTTGTTAAGTATGGTTTTATTTCTACACACTGTAACACATCACCTAAAAATAATCCATATTTTTTAACAATTTTTTAGCTTTTCTGATTGCTTATAGGACTAAATAAAAAAGCCCGCTCTCAAGACGGACTTTTCACATTCTAACCGCCTTCCTTAGTTGGTAAAGACCAGATACTTATCAATCATTTCTTGCGTGGGTTCAGCCAAAATTGCAGCTCGCACAGTTCTGGCTTCTTCCATTGTCGCATAACACATCGACCATGAGCTATCATCATTTCCTGCAACATAAACCTTATAAGGCTTCTCATATGTAGGATAAGCGTCCACGTCATAATCGAAGAAACCTTTAGTTTTCTTATCCATTGTCAACAACGTTTGCTCAATAGCAAAAATAACATCTTCAGCCTTATTGCTTTTTAAAGCATCCAAAACACCTCTTAGCACATCACTGTTTCTCACTTCAGAACGACTAAACTCTTTCTTTTCAAGATAAGGATGAGCAAGTGTAGATGTTCTTTCATCAAGACTTTCAACAAAAAACCGATAAACATTATCACCACGAGCTTCTTGAGCTAAAGGCTTCCCGGTCTTTTTATCATAACATCCAGTCAGAAATACACCGTTTAACTCTTTAGGCTTAATCAGATTATCAAAAGAATAAACGCCTTCTGAATAGCTTACGTAAGATGCTAAATTTTCCGCCTGAGTTTTAAGTTCCTTACCTTTACCATTCAGGTGATTCGTAATACTCAGAAAACCAAATTTACCTGCAAACGCCCCAGCCAGAAAATCAGGCTCTTTAAACTCAATCATTTCAGCAAGATCAGCTCCTTTAGCCAAAGACAAAAGATAAGCATCCATCTGTTTTTGCTCTGCAGTCTGACTATAACGCTTTAGATATTCTTTAACTGTATAATGTTTCATTTTATCTTTTTTCTCTATAAGGGGTTTATTTGAGAACATTATAACCAAATACATTGTCCGAAGCTACCATTTTTAACAAATCCGCAAATCATTGCGTGATCTTTCGCCCGTGGCGAATTGATTCAACTAAAATTGTTTACCGGATTTTTTACTTCTTGCTTCTTTACTATGATCCTGTCGTTTTTTATTATACTCACGCTTTTCAGCTATACCAGATTCCAAATCATAACCTTTGCTTTCCGCATAATCAGCAATGCGTATAGCAGCATCACACAACTCGACCTCTTCACCTTTTCTATGAGTTAGATGACTATCGTTTTCGCCTGAAAGATGATACTCTGTCGCCTCCGATATTTCACTATGTATAAGAGCAAGCTTAATTAAATGCTCATCACATACATCTTTATTTAGACAGAGATCCATTTTTTGATAAACATCCATCAGGTCAATCTCTTCACCTTTCCTGACCTTCTCCAGTGCTTGAGATAACTCCATATGCATAAGCGCAATAGTGGAAGCCATTTTACGTGCAGGCGTTGGATCCTGCGCATCCCACCAGCCAGCTTCTACGTTATTCTTGTGGATTTCTTTCTGAAGTTGCTTAATCGACATAGTAGCTCCTTAAATGTACGGTTTAAGACGGTCATTACGCTTATGCGCTTCAAACCATTTATCTGAACGCTTAGGGTTCATAAAGTTATCAATAGCAAGGAGCATTTGACCCGCTGCTTTTTCAAAGGGCATTTTCCCCGCACCTGTTCCCATTCCGGGAATGACCAAATTATCTATCTGCTGAACAGCATGAGGTTGATGATTATGATTAAACACTTCTTTTAGTGCTGCCCATACTGCCCTGTAGACACTATCAGTTCCCTTGATTGGACCCGGAACGCGCATAGTCGGCGCATAAACAAGGAAAGGGTAAACGCTATCATCCGTCTCAACCATGATAGCCGAACCTACGTTGAGTTCACCCAAACACTCATCATAGATGGCTGTCTTCGTTCTGTATTCCACCTCTTCACCAAAGTAATCTCTGAAGGCTTTATCAATCCCGCCCGTCATGAAACCAAAACTGTTCCCTGGACTTACGATAGCCTCAGCATCCTTTATCTCACTAAAGGAACCAATAAATGTTTCAACACTACCACTCAGATGAGGAAAGTCTGAGTTAAGCACTCTTTCGAATGTCTCAATAAACCCTTTGTTGATATCTACGACTGTAATATTCATCTTATTCTCCTTAAAATTTATATGCTCTGATTATACCAGCTTACCATAGTAGAGTGCAAACGCTTTAATTTTATAATGGAAATACACATCAGTTTATCGTATAATCCGTATATCTCTGTTTTCATATAAGGCACTATTATGACCCCTACAATCTATACTGGTTTTAAAGCCAGCACGTTTATCAGTGAAGGCGAGCTTTATGCTAATGTGTTTAACATTAACACGAATGAGTTTGTGGAGATAAACTTTGGCCCTGCTAATAAATCTCAGGCTAAAACAATTAAAAAAGCGCTTTCAGGTAATTTTGTCATTATTGATACAGTGCCTAACAGCACCATTATTAAACGCTATTTTATTCGTACTAAATATAACACCTATGAAATAGAAAAAAGCCCCGATAGTTATCGTATGAGAGATTGTCTTTCTGCTGTTAAAACGATGGCGCGTTGTGTCGGGCTAATAACAGCATCTTTTATTGCTGCAGCTTGTATTACAGAATATTCACATGTGGCTACAACATCCAATTTCCTTACTGCTATTTTTAACCCTATAGCGCTTTGTCTTTATGGAATGGCGGGCGCTGAGTTTTTCTTTTATAGAGACGAACGAAACTCCCTAAAAGACATCTTTAAAAAGGCATTCTCAAAATCTCCACTAAAAGATAATAAAAGCATTGCCAATAATCAATGGATAGAATCATTGAATGACTTTAAGAGAGCATCAAACATTACTGATGCCCAAAAGGAAAAAGTATATGCAGCGATTAACAACTCAGACTTATCTCCCATATTAAAAGAGGAATATAAGCATTTTATCGCCTCTCAGGATAAGCTTTCATATAAATTTTTAAAAGATCTTGAGAATAATTATCAACGCATCAATAAAATGAAGATAGAACAATATTTAAGAGGGTAATATGAACATCAGATTATGCAGAATAATAGATGTGTTTCATGACAGTAAAAGCAAAACGATCAGCTTTAATATTGAGCATTTACATACTTACAGCAACAATACCACAGGGGAGGTTTTTAAGTTCTCCAGTATAGACAATATTAGAGTGAAAGAAAGTAAGCTCGACAAATCCATGTCTTTAGACAAACTCTCGTCATGGAAGAATAACAAAAAAGTGTTGGGATATAGCACATCCGAATCTAATGAGATTATTGCATTCTATGACGGTGATAATATTCATCCTGTTGCTCAGCAAAATACGGTACCGCTTTCTTTCTTCAATAAACGTTATTTCAAAGGCTATGAGTCTATTTCACGGTGGATTAAATATGGTGCTGGCCTCTCTGCCTTTCTCACTTTGATTAGTTATAGCTCTGGCAATCCTACAAGTTTATTAGGCGCTCTTCACCTAACTTCTATTTTAGCCTTATGTGGAGTTCTACTAAGTGGAACGCAGTGGATGAACTATTTGACTATGAGGAATACTTTTAAACGGTCATTCAATCCTGATATCTTTGATGGCTATGAAAGCGAAGTAAGCCTTGAGCAGTATTGCCGCAGGAAATTCTTATTAAGAAAAAAGTCAATCAATACGGATGAGCTTATTGCAGATCTCAATAAAACTGACATCTCTGCTACAGATAAGTTATTGCTTCAGGATAAGATAAAAGACAAAGAGGTTATTAGCTATAAAGATATTATGAAAATGACCAAAGAGATAGCAAGCCTTAGACCAAAATAAAAGACCTCTCAGGAGGTCTTATTTTTTATTGTGCTACTTTATAATTTTCCTGAAAGGCATTCCACGCCTCAGTATCGCCATAAGCCACATAGATTTGCTCTTCTTTATCTGAATCGCTTTGCCAACGTATTGTTGCGCCATTCTTCATCTCAGGGAAGGAGAAATCAGCCGTAAAGGTAATATAAGGATAGCCACCTGTAAACTTGGTAAAGGATAGCATTGGATAGGATTTAACCATTTTTCGCTTGAACTCTTCAAACTTATCATTGCGTTCATTTATCTCTATAGCATAAGCATGACATTCATCCATAGACACGTAGAACTCAATACCATTCGGTGAGAATACCAAATCATCTACAGATTTATCATGCTCATCCAGATACGTCTCATCTACACGTTGACCCCAGAAGCTACTCTCAATCTCCCAGCCGCTTTTAAGCTGCTCATAAATAGGCACAATACCTTTATCAGCATAGATATCAAATTTATTCAGCCTTCTACACGTTACATCTTCATGATCACAATACAATACAGTTGCACCTTTTGCTCTGGCACTTTTTAAATCTTCACAGAAAACAATAGCCACATCGTTATCTTCATTCTGAACTTGAAACGCTTTTAACATACTCATAACACACCCCGCTTGCTGTAAATAAAAAAAGACGGACATTTGCCCGTCTTAAAGTCTTATGCTAATAGTATACTATAGCATGGCTCTATGCCACTTTTTTTGTGATTTGTCCTATTTTTGCTGTGTAAGTATACATATTCCACAAAAGTGCTGTTATCTCGACATAGGCTTCAGGACTATGTATTTTCATATAGCTTACTAATCGTACACCTTTTTCATTTTTAGCCAAAAGAACACTAAGATCTCTCTTTAAAAAACAAGTCAGGAAAGCGCAGTTATTTTGATAAGCTGATTTGAAATAGTGGTTAGCTGTGAGTAATGAATCTTCTATCAGAGGATACAGTATTTCATGTTTTCCGCTTATAATAAGATCAACATCTAAACTTTGAATATGATAGCCTTTTGATATAAGATAAGAGACCATAGTATAATCTTTTCTGATAATCGCTTCTGATATTACTGTTAGGCCGTTATCGTTTTTTATTTGAATGTCGGCACCATTATCTAACAAATGATCTATAATGACGCATACAGAATGTCTTACTGCATAGTAAAGAAGAGACAGACCATAGAGGCCTTTATAGTTAACATCCAATGTCTTTTCTTTTAGGATATGCTGAAGGGCATCGATATGGTTATAGGTAATTAAGAGGAATGGGATGTAAGAACCTTCAGTAAAATAGAAACCTTTAAAATCATAAGATTTAACATAGTCTAAAACATAACTGTATTTTTTTGCTTTTATTGCAGCACATAAATTAACCATAACCTTTCTCCGCAGGACTTATTGGCTTATGTTACTATTATACATCTCTTGTGAAGGGCTACAACAGAATTATCTTAATAACGTGATTTATGTTTATAAAAGCAAAAAACAGGCCAATGCCTGTTTTAGAATATTTTTATTTATCGTTTATTATCTTCGAGATAATCATCTTCCTCTCTATGCCCACGCTTAGGCTTATTGTCTTTATTGGAACGTTTATCTTTTTTAAACTCGCCATCACGACGTGCTTTTTTACGGGAGTTATCAAACTTTTCCACATGATTAGAAGATGAACCTTGCATCGTATATACCTTTTCCTTTGTTATTTATAAAATAGTTTACGTTGGAAATAATACTTTAAATTTAGGTTAAGATCAACTTTAAAACCTCTAGTTATGCGTAATTTACGTCATTTTATTCATATATATTTTTGTTTAAGATCATTCTTAGTCATCCGATGACCACACATTACTGAGGTTTCGCCATAAAAAAGGACGCCGAAGCGTCCTGTATTCTTAGTGAAGCACCCGCTCAGCAGGGTCGAAATCTTCGAGCATCTCTGGAAACAAGCTTGATACGACACTGACATTGTTGATTTTTAGATCGTAGCTTAATCCATCAAATAATATCTGCAACACTTTTTCATTTTGAGTAAACACATTGAGAATGTCGCTCTCACTACTTTCAAATGGAAATACGCCAAAAACTGAAACTTCCATTTCTTCCTTTTTAAAAATTGCTGTTTTCATCAACATAATAAGCTCCTCAGTATTTTATGAAATTGCCGTCTAAAACCAAGACGACTTATGTGTATATGATTATACAAACTCATATGGGATTCATCTTGATAAAACTAATAATACTTGAAAAACAAAGATAATAAAAAACTTGGCGGGAACAACTCCCACTGATAAGACACTTAATAAATACCTAAAAGATCGGGTTAATATTAAGTTAGAAAGAGGCCTGAAGGACATAGGCCGTGCCTTCTAATTACAGAGTATCAAAACATTCACAACAATTCAAGAATATTTGGACCTATTATTTAAATAGGTCAATAGGTTTCTTTTTCCAATTTTTTGCCACACTGGATAGTCATCGTTCTGGTTAGGCGAGGGCTACGCTCAAGATGCGTTTTACTCAACTCTGTATAGCCTATAGCACCACATAAGTTTTCAGCCTCACGCTTACAGGCTTCCATTGTTAGCAGCCCGCCAGAACAGTCTATGCTGTATTTATCGATACTCTCGTCATTATAGCCACTTCTCATTCTTTCTGAACTGGCGCAACTGGATAGCATACCCGCCATAAGGAAGGCAAGCACAGGATATTTTAGCCTGATGCTAACTTTAATCATCTATTACCTCACCATAAAACTTTTTCTTGTCCTTGGGGCTGAGTGTTTGAACTGCAGTATCTATGATCATCTTACAATATTCAAGATTATCAAAAACGGTTGCTTCTTCTTTAATGACTTTTTTCATTCTTGACCGTTCATAAAAAACCGCACTATAACGACCTGTTTTAACTGGCTCTACATAATACAGCATTGTATTATCTATCTTATTCACTAATCTTATTCTATACATATATAACTCCTCTTATATTTCAAATTCCATACTAAGACCCAGAAATAGGCAAAGTTCTCTGAAGACTATTACTTCCTCTTCTTGTGAAATTGAAATATAGTAATCAGTCATATTTTTTATCACATAAGATAAAACTTCATCCATTCTGCCTCTACCTTTTTTAATGTCATCTATTCCAAACGACTTTAAATCCATCTGCACAACCGTCCCAACGATTATTTTGTCCTTATCCACTTTATCTTGAGCGTAAAGTATCATTAAAATATTGTGTGTATCTTTGTCTCTAATAAATCTGAAATAATGACATCCGTTATGCTCTCGTCTAAATAAAACATCTTTAACCTCAGATGTATCCTTTATCTTTATCGTCTCAAAAGGAATCCTTCGGAATGGAATTTCCATATTTTTTATCTGAAATGTAAAAAAATTTCCAGAATGATAATAACTATCAAACTGATTACCTGATAGATATGCATACCTTGTCATCATAAGGTCTATAGGTATATTCTTTTTTCTTGGGTCCTGCTCATCGATCATAACACTTTCATTGTCATCTTTAAACACCACTAACGACTTTTCATCCTGCCCCACAGAATCATCACAAACTACTTGTGGCGCTTCTTTCTTTTTAAAACTTGATAGCCCTAAGAACTGTTGAATCCCACTCATTATACACCTCTTTTAAAATTCATAATAGTTTTGTATTCCAAGCCCTTCTAAAATCCTCTCAATTATATCCATTTTTTTAGATACGGGAATGAGTTCGATATCTGTAAAATGTTTTACTATTTTAATAAAGCATACATCAAAGATATCGAATCTTTGCTGAATATATGAAAGTTTAGACAAACCACAAAGATCAATAATAATCATACTACTTACCACATTATTATCATTCAGCTTAAGCAAACATATTTCATTGGTTTCCATATTAAAATAAATGTTAAGCCAGTCATCTTTTACTTTTTCAGAAAACGCCAACTGCGCATCATCACTCATGATAACTTTTTTGACCATTAGTGGCTTTAACTTAAAATCAGGATGGCTATCATTAAAATCAAATATTTCCAGAATCTCGCTATCATCATCGTTATTATCATTAAACTCGACCTTATTATAGATGAGGCTGTTAGCAGATATCTTAGTCCACTTACTTACATAGAAGTTTACAGCAAACTCTTTTATCAAAATGTCATCCTTTTTAGCAGTCATTGATACAAGAGTGTCAGGTGTATCTATAATCTCATTTATCTTATATTGATTATTATCTTTTTTCATCACAGGATTTGAAAGACCTAGATATTCTTGTATTTTTCCCATCATTTTCTCCAGTTTTTTTCATTGTATATGATTGACTCATGACAAATCAACAATACATCAGTAGAATCTCATCTGTGATTGTGCTACACTTACGCTTTAAATAATAAAGAGGAATGACTATGCGATTTGATATTAACAAAGTGTTTCTTTTCATGTGCTGTATTGCTTTGTTTTCAGTTATTGGAATGAGCTATACAATAGTCGTTGAAAGTTCACAATGCATTGGATTTTTTATTATTGGCGTAGGCGCTTGCCTCATTAACTTTTCTTTTTACCAACATGAGGAAAGTTTTCCTTAAAGTTATTGTTCTTTATTTAACCAAAAGGCGCTAAACGCTGGTTTTAGTGCCTTTTTTACTTGCATACGCCTTCCTTGATGAGTTAGTATTATTCCAACCACATATTATAAAAGAGGCGATTACAATGAATGAGTTTCAGAATCAGAATCCGGCGAATGAACATGACGGGGAAACGGTCAAGATTGATGATTTAATGCCTTTTTATGAGAAAGAGTTTTTGAAACAAAAGAGTGAAATGTCTAACCACATTAATCATTTTTTCATGAAGGGTTTTCATATGGATGAAGAGTCTTTCAAAGAACTTCTTGAAGACGCTTATGATCTTGGATTTATGGGTGATATGCTTGTTGACACACTGATTAAATTCAGAGACAGCTCAAATGAGTTTGACATGCTCAATCGTTATTACGAACTTCTTATTACCATAAACTCTTACGACGATCAGATTTTCAAGTTTTCCGTTTCTTACCTGATTGAAATGATTACTGACTCTGAACGTCTGTTTAAAATAGCAAGAAATGGAATGTATATGTCCATTGACTTTATTCCTTTGTCCAGAACCATTCTTAAGAAATACGATGTAGAGAATAACAGCAATTATGTGGTCTTATTTGAGGAAATGGCTGAGTATAACCGTCAGGAACCTGTTTCATTAGCAAGCTCTATTCCGCCTGAAGCACTAACTCAGATTGGTGATATTGTTTCCAGGCTGCTTAATACTAATCATGCCCTGCAAGATGAACACCCTTCTCATGTATTGGCTGAAACGCAGACTGTGGAGAGTATTGCTATTGCTAAGGCTCGCGAAGAAAGTAATCCTGACCTTATGAAAGTGTTTGATATGGATGATCTTAAGAGTATTGAAGGCCATGCGCTTTTACCTAAAATTGTAGAAAAGACGAACCTTAGAAAGATGCATCGTGTTGATTCATTTTTAGAAAGTTTAGATGAGTTGCGCCTTGATTTTCCTAACATGACAGACTTTATCGATTCTGTAGAAGGAACTTGTTTGCTTAATAAACTTGGTAATGGTGCTTTCCATATTCCGGCAACACTTTTGATTGGCCCTCCGGGTATTGGTAAGACTTTCTTCTTATCCGTATTACTTGAGAAAGCAAAAGTTCATAAGACGATGGTTCATATGGAATCGCTTTCTGGCGGATGGATGCTGACGGGTGCTTCTGGACAATGGAAGGATGCTAAGACAGGAATTATCTTTAATAACATTATTGATTCAGAGTATGCTAACAATGCAATCATTCTTGACGAGATTGATAAAATCACTAAGGGGAATCACAGTCCAGAGAACACTTTGCTGCAGGTATTTGAAGAGCATACTGCTAAAGAGTTTAAAGATGAGTTTTGCCCATTAAAACTTAATATCAGTCAACTTACATGGTTTGCCACCGCGAATGAGATCTCTAACATCTCAGAGCCTATGTTAAGTCGCTTTAGTGTTTATAACATTAAAATGCCAACGCTTGCTGAAAGGAAAATCTTAGCGGCTAATATTTACAAGTATCTTCTGTCATCTAAATCATGGGGCCATGCTTTTTGCCCTACTATTTCACAAGTTGTTCTTGACAGAATCTGTGAGATGGAAGGATCTATCAGGACAATGAAGACTGACTTACTTAACGCATGTGGCAAAGCTGTTAAACGTGGACGTACAGAACTTCACCTCGAAGACTTTGATAAAAGCACTGCTGCTATTCAAACTAAAATAGGATTCTGCTCGTAAGGGCAGATTTTCAGGTAAAAAACACTATGGATAACGCTATTCAAAAAATACAGGCTGAACACGACCTTTTTAATACCGTCTTGGATTTGTATAATCAAAGCATGATAAAGCAAGATCTTGCCATTATTGATGCTTTAACATTCCGTAAAGACACTGTAAAAATATTGGATAGGTTTGAAGATGATGAGTGTTTATTGAAGGCAATGCATCCGCTTGTAAATCATATTGAGAATGCCGAGAAGATTAGTGAAGTAATTGATGATTTGACTTTGGCTTTATTTAGCGCCCTTAACATGAAAAACATTCCTAAAACATTAAATTATCTTCATGAGATTTTTAAAACAAAACTTTATATTTTCTCTAAATCAGAGGTGATTTTCCGTGCTGCTTTTAATTATATAGCTTTAAATCCTAGCATAACAGAGAGTATTGCAGAAATTTTTTCCTTTATTGAACATGCTGGTTTCTTAGATAGGATCGTGTCAGTAGGCATTGATTCATTTATGCCAGAAACTAAAATTTTCCTTAGTCAGCTCGATTTCAGTTTCTTTAGACATCCACATATATTCACCATATTTCAGGACAAACAGTATCAGTCTTTGTTTGCGAATTACCTAAAATGTTATTCTTTTTTAAAAAGTTCTGATTCATTATCAGAGAAAAATAAAGAAATACACCAAGATTTTGTTAAAAACTTCATAGAATACTATATTTATTATGATATGAAGTCATTCCTGCACACAAGACAAGGTTATATAATAAAAGACTTGCCTGCCGAACAGGTTGCTGAAATCCTGAATAACATTAACTTTTTGCGCCATCTTAACTTTGATAAAAAAGGAAGTAGTGGAGCCTGTAATAATGCTTTAAACTTAATAGGGATCGAGAAATATTTAGATTCCACAACATTCAAGGCTATTTCAGGAAGGGCCTCAAGGTTTGGTAATATTCTTAAGTATTTGCGAGACAAACCAACAATAATAGAAGATATTATTTCAGATAAAATTAAAAACGACTATATTTTTTCAACTTTAATAATACTTTCCAGATGGAAGGGTGCCTTTTGGTTTAGCTCATCATTCTTGGATAAATCACCTATTTCTTTTATCAGGCGCGCTTTTGATAATCACAAGAAAATAAAAGACCATCAACTTAAAAAATTGGGTTTTAAAATATTGGATTTTATTAATCATAGGGATTGGAATGATAGACTATATTATTTAGCCCATAATTATTCTAATTTCCAAGAATATTATGACATTGACGAGATTATTTATGAGTATTTTTTAGAGCCTGACTATTTTTTTATGAGCAATTATATTAACGATGAGTTTAAAAAAACGCGTAAAATTAACGTTCTTAATATGTGTTATGAAGAGGAAGAGGAAAATAACGCAAATGATACTGCTTATTTAAATAAAATAGATGATGGTTCTAAAAATGAACGGCCCATTAGCGTTTGTTTCTTTACCGATGAGCAACGAGATAAAAAATGCTTGAATAATATCCAGAGAGAGGTTAATCCTGATATGTCTATAGAAAAAGAAGAAAATAATGATATTGACTCTACCCTTAAGTCTGTTTCGAAGAAAGTATTAGAGGATTTAGAAAAAGTTCAGAGCTATCCATCTGAAAAAACATCAGATTACGAGTTTGGAGAGCCTGATGAAAATTCTATGGGAAATTATGAAATCGATGAATACGCATTTCTCAATGAGCTACCTAAAAATCAACTTTTTTTCGCCAGAGAAGAAGGAAGCGATACATTAAAAGAGATGACTTTTGAGGATTTTTTAAGTAAAAAACAAGAACAGAATAAAAAAATAGAAATGAAAATGTCTCCAGATAACGAAGGAAAGACATTATATCATAATGCTGCGAGTATGATAATTTATGCTGCGAGTGCTGAGGCTGAACTTGACCAGCATATTGAAGATTTAGGCGATGAGTCAAAAGGTGTTGTGGCACTTTATAAAAAGATTAAACGCTTAGGAAATTCCAGGAATCTTTATAATAATGATCTGTTGTTTAAAAATATTGATAGTCTAAGAGAAGCATTCCCTAATTTTTCTTATTTTATCGATCACATTGAAGGCCATGCTATTTTAAACAGACGTGGGCATAATCATTTTTATATTCCTCCTTCTTTATTGGTAGGCGAACCAGGGATTGGTAAAACGTTCTTCTTAGCAGAAATGGCTGAACTCTTTGGCATAAAGAGGGAGATTATTCACATGGAAACAATCAGTGCTTCATGGCTTTTAACAGGAGCTTCAGCTCAGTGGAAAGATGCTAAAGCAGGACTTATCTTCAACAAAACGATAAACTCTACACATGCTAACAACATGGTTATTTTAGACGAACTGGATAAATCGCTTAATTCAAGCAATTACCCACCTGCTAACTCTCTACTGCAGCTTTTTGAGCACCATACAGCTAAAGAGTTTAAAGATGAGTATTTCCCCTTGAAGATAGATGTCAGCAAAATGGTTTGGCTCGCTACGGCAAATGATTTGTCCACGATCTCTGAACCTCTTCTTTCTCGTTTGGATACTTTTAGAATTATTAATCCGAACTTTGAAGAACGTAAGCAGTTAGCTCGTCGCATTTATTCATCTATTTTGAAAACTAACACGTGGGGATCTTCATTTGATAATGACTTATCAGACACGGCATTAGATAAGCTTTGTCAGCCTTCAGACTCTATCAGAGAGATGAAGAAAACGTTGATGAACGCAATAAAAAACTGCGCTAAACGGGATGCTCATATCATTACCCTTGAGGATATATCTTTTGACACCAACCAGTCTAAGAGCACGATAGGATTCAGATAAAATAAAAGGGAGCAAGCTCCCTTTTTTCTTAAAACACTTCGTGTTTCTTAACGCCGCCCGCTGCAATAATATTCTTCATGATATCCACTCCCAGCTCAATATGAGTATTGACGAAGTTTGTTGTGATATGCATATCGCTCTTTTCCGTTTTTACACCATCTTTAGTCATAGGCAAATCGCTTACTAAAAGCAGAGCCGCATTAGGAATACCGTTATGATGACCAACAGTAAACAGTGTGGCTGTTTCCATATCTACACCAATAACTTTTGACTTAATAAGCTTATCCTTAAAGCGTTCATTATGCTCCCAAATACGACGAGCCGTGGTGAAGATCGTACCATTTTTATAAAGAATTGACTTTTCCTTTAAGGTGTTCGCGATATGAACATTCATTTCCAGATAAGGAAGGCAGGGAACATTCTCAGGAATGTCATATTCATAACAGATACTGGTACCACGCACACCGCCAATAGGTACAATGAAATCACCGAGATCTACGCTCTTAACGCCACCACATTTGCCGAGGAACAGCACAGCTTGTGGATTGATAGCCAGTAATAAATCCATTGCCAGAGCCGCGTTAGGAGAACCCATACCAATATTGATAATAGTGACACCTTCAGCAGTACAAGCCTGCATCATTTTACCTTCACCATAGATAGCGCCGTTATATTGCTTTGAGAAAAGCTCAATATAGCTAAAGAAGTTAGTCAGAATGATATACTTTGAGAACTTGTCCAAAGACATGCCTGTATAGCGCGAGAGACAGTCCGTAACGATTTCCAGCTTATGATCCGACTCTTTCTCAAGCTGATGAGCTGCCGCTTCTCTAATGTCATTGTGGAGCTTTTCGTAGTCAATATTTTCCATTTAGTTTCTCTTCAGTTTTATGTAGATAATGATTATCTCATAATTGGTTATCTAAAGAAACCACTTTATTACTTCACTATTTTAAATCAGATGAAAAAAACAATTGCTTTTTATTTCTGTGTTTGCTAATATGAACCTTCTTAAACATAAGGAAATAAAAATGAACTTTAACGTAAACCTGCATCGACAACTCTCACAATTTCATTAATCTGAAAGGACGGTTTACGCCATATCTAACCTCCTTCCGGGAGGTTTTTTTACGCCCCAATTAAATCACCTCCCTATATTTTTTCTATAAAATTTAATAATTTAAAGGTGAGTAAAATGTCAAAGTTTAATAAAACAACAAATATTTCATGGGCTAATAAAACATGGAATGTTATAGCTGGATGTAAAAGGGTTTCTCCTGCTTGTAGAGCGTGTTATGCAGAAGTAGTCAGCAATAGAGAAGCTGAAAGAGGTGTTGAAAAATATAAGGGCTTAACAACCATACCTGTTAATGGCAGCAGACCAATCTGGAATGGTAAAGTTAATGTTGCTAAAGAGAAGTTGTTCAATGAGCCTAAGAGATGGAAAGAATCGAGTATCATTTTTGTTAACTCAATGTCGGATTTATTTTATGAAGAAGTTTCTGAAGAATTGATTTTTAAAATCTTTGATAAAATGATGGCTTATAACTGGCACAAATACTTGGTATTAACTAAAAGAGAAGCCAGAATGAAGGAAATGATTGATAAATATTGCGAAGCTAGGAATATCTCTATCTTACCTGATTTTATCTGGATTGGAGTCTCTGTTGAAGATAACAAGAGAGCAGCATTAAGATTACCCTATTTAGCTGAAACGAAAGCTTCTGTTAAGTTTGTGTCATGTGAGCCTTTATTGGAAGAAGTCGATTTCTCTAAGTATCCTGTAATGAACTGGTATATTGCTGGAGGTGAATCCGTAGAGATTGGTTATGATCCTAATGATGCAAGACCATTTGATGTAGATTGGGCTAGGAAGATTAGAGACTTCTGCAAAGAAAAAGGTGTCGCTTTTCACATGAAACAGATTGGATGTAATCCTATTGGAGCGGTGAAGACAAACTTCAAAGGAGACAAATTAGAGGACATTCCTGAAGATTTATTGATTAGAGAATATCCCAATTAATAAAAAAGGCTCGTCAGGGCCTTTTTTATTTTTTAATACTGAATTAATATATAATAACAAATATAAATAGTATATAGGATTATAAAAATGAAAGAAATTGAAATAAAAATAAATAACACTCCTAAATTAAAAATCATCAATATTCCTTCACCTGAAGATTATTTTTCTCGTTCATATGAAATTTTTTCTGAATGTTTTTATTTATTATGCTCTATATTAATTATGAATGAAGAAGACTCCACTGATTTAATTCAAGAGCAAATAAAGAAAGAATCTATTGATTTTATAACAAAATTACAGCAGTCTACAGAAATCTTTCTTTCTGGCATTATAATATCTGAATCAGTAGTTGATTTGATAAAATCAGAATATTTATTTGATTCCGGTTCTATTATTGACTTTGACGATTTAGTAACTATAAATACTGATAAACTTTTAGAAAGAGCACAGAGAATAAAAGGAAACACTTATTTTGGCAATTGTTTTGATAATATAACTTTTAAACAAATCTTTGAGAGTAATAGAAAAATTAGAAACAAAAATATGCATAGTTTAGTGAGGAAATTCGATATAGATATAAAAATGCTAGTTCTTAAATTTATATCTACATGGCATATATTTTTTAAGAAAAACACATTCATAAAAGACATTTATAAAATTATTTTAAAAAATTTCGATATTTTAAAACTTGATGGAATGAGTCTGCTTAATTTTGGATTTATAGAAACAGAGAGAATGAAAAAGATACCAGCATTATTTATTCACCATGAAAGAATAATCAATAGAAAATTTTTGTTTAGAATAATAAATATACTAAAGAAAACATTAACTAAAAATGAATTCCAAAATGTCGTAAGTAGAAATAAATCCCATGCTGATTATGTATGCCCTCATTGCGAAGGATTATCCAGAACGGAATTTGAAAGTGGAAGACTGGATTATGAAGAGCATTATAGCGACGACTTAACACCTTTAAAAAGTCTAATTACAATAGAAAAAGATAATTTGAGTAGTTGCTATGTATGTGGACACAAGGTCACAAAAGAAAGAGTCTATATTAAATTTTGCGAACACTGCAATAAAAACACACCCTTTTCGAGTATTAGAATTAAAAGATTTATTTATAATAATGATAAAAGAAAACATCCGCATGATTTTTGTTTATTATGCGGATGTATTTCAGAGCATCCTTTACAAAATGAAAATACTGCTTGGTATTAATTGAACATTCCCAAATAAGGTTTGATGACTTTAAGCCTTATTTGGGTATAAATTTATTAGAAAGTTCAAGTATTATTTTCTTATATGGATTTGAGAAAGTTTTATTTGCATTTATTATTGTAAAGTTTGACAGAATACTTTCTCTAAAAGGGTTTTCAATAGGTTCATCTAAATACTTGTCATAAAAAAGCTCGATTCCAATTTTTCCAACGACATATCTCCTGTCTGCTAAAAATAATACACCCTCCCATTCTGGATCTTTATATTTTTCCGTTCTTATACTTGGTATTTTTGAAATAATATTGGCATTTATTTTATCTTTACTATTCATAAATTTTAAAAAAGAAGACTTATCATTTCTTGGGTCCACTTTTGATAATAGAAAATATACTTGCTCCTTTTGATTCAGTTTTGAAAAACTCTTATTACAAAAAGAATTCACAATTAAATATTCTGCTGGTGATGGTTGAGGGTTGAACAAATAAGCAGCGCACAAAATTTCTTTCTCATTAATCATATATCCGTTTCTAACAAGTTCGAATATTGCACTTTCTGAATGAAACATATTACCACCTCTTATATTAATAAAATTATTCATAATATATATCTTTTTAAGATAATAATCAATTGGAAATCTAAATTATTAAATTACATCTAAGTTCTACATATGCAATGTTTGTTGGTAATGAAGCCGAAAGTAAGGGAGTTGCCAAATATAAAGGTTTAACAACAATAGCCACTAATGGAAAGCCTGTCTGGACAGGAAAAGTAAATATTGCAGGTGAAAAATTATTTAATGAGCCTAAGAGATGGAAAGAATCTAGTATTATTTTCGTTAACTCTATGTCGGATTTGTTTTACGAAGAAGTTCCAAAAGATTTAGTATTTAAGATCTTTGATAAAATGTTATCTTATAATTGGCACAAATATTTAGTCTTGACTAAAAGATCTGAAAGGATGAAAACTTTAGTTAATGAATATTGTGAATTAAAAGGATTTGATAAATTACCAGATTTTATTTGGCTTGGTGTATCTGTTGAAAATGAAAAAGTTGCTGAAAAAAGAATTAATGACTTAAATGAAACAAAATCAAGTATTTCTTTTATTAGCGCAGAGCCTTTATTAGAGGAGGTCGATTTTTCTAAATATCCTATTATGGATTGGTATATTGTTGGCGGTGAATCTGTTGAGATAGGATACGATCCAAAGGATGCTAGACCTTTTAATGTTGATTGGGCAAGGAAAATTAGGGATTTTTGTAAAGATTCCGGCGCTGCATTTCACATGAAACAGATTGGCTGTAACCCTATAGGTGCTGTCAAAACCAATTTTAAAGGTGATAAATTAGAGGACATTCCTGAAGATTTGTTGATCAGAGAATATCCAAATTAATATAAAAGGCCCGTAAGGGCCTTTTATTAATATGTTCCAGGAACTCTATTAAATTTGAGCTGAAAGTCATCCAAGCATTCCTCTAATAGCTTTTCGGAATATAATACATTATTGAAATCTTTTTTGTTTAATTTTTTTAACGATGGATTATTTTTTCTTATCTTTTTCACAAATGAAATATCATTATTGTTCAATAACAACATTTCCTTAAATATTTGCTCTGCTTTATCATAAGCATAATCTTTATTTACAATATTAGGATACTCTCCTAGACTCATAATCTTAAAGAATTTATTATATATTAATGAAGATATGTAGCTAGCCAACCCTTCCTCTAATACTGTTGGATTGTCATTAGCTGATTCAAGTTTATTATCTTTTAAACTCAAGAAAATATGGACAAGCTCATGTGACATTTGAAAAACCCAAAAATATGGATCATTTTTATAAAGATCTGATAAATAAATTATTTGACAACTTACCTTAGTTGATAGTCTCAAATCTTCATTGTCAGTATGGTTTTTTACCATTGGTGTGCCTTGATGATATAAAAAACCATAAAAATCTATATTATTATTAGTTTTATCACCTATTTTATTTTCTATTTCTTCACATATAAACTTTAAAGCATCAGAAAATTTAAAGGATTTCTCCTTTATTATTAATAAGTTTTCATCACTTTTTTCCAATTCCTTTACTAGTAGTTCTATATTTTCTTTGAAATCCATATTCAACTCCTTTTTTATGGGCTAATTTTACTAATAGTAATACATTAAATATGTTAGAATATCAATAACAGTAATAAAAAAGACTCCGAAGGGCCTTTTACTAATGCTTGATTTTATTTCTTAGCTGATATCAAATAGACATTTTTATAACTTTTACCGTCTACTGTAAAAGAGGGAGAATCAAAACGCGCTGTTTTACCTTCAGGAAGATATACCACGTTAGCTGCAGACCAAGAACTTACACTTGGCAAACCAATAGCATCTTCACCAGCTTTAAAATCTTGAATACCTAACAGCTCATCCTGAGAAAGATGGACATTATAAATATCCTTACCTACTGGAAACGCAGCAAAATCAAAACCAGATTTTACAATACCCGGCACAACAGTAAAGCTGCCGATCTCTTTATCAAAATCAACTCTTCTTGACACTGATTTCACATAAGTTGTTTCATTGCCAACCGAAACTGTAGCTAAAGGATCTTTATGTGTTGATACTGTTTGTACAGCAGATTTAGGCTCAGAATCAACTTTCAGCAGAGATGAGTTGTTATTATAAACGCCCGATTTAGATACCAGACCATCATTGTCCTCAATCTGATAAACCTTAACGTTGTATTGTGTTGTAACCTGATTGAAAGGACTGTCCTTAGAGATGGTGTATTCTGTTTTTAACAGACTTTCACCCTTCCAGTCTTTACTTTCTGCTGTAATCTTTGTAGAACCATCTTTTTGAGGGGCAGATGTAACATCCGCTGCACTCGCCTGACCCGCAATAAGTAAGCCCGTCAATAACGCCAACATCTTAATTTTATTATTCATTGTGTTCTCCTTTGTTTTAAGTTGCTATTTAAAATACAATAACATAACAGTAAAAATCAAAAACAGATACACAATGAAAACAATAAAAATATTTTATGCCGCTAAGTTAGGATACTCCGATATTTTACATTGCATTTAGATATGCTTACTTATTCTTGAGGAAAGCTCATCTGTTCTTACTGCGCCAATAATAGCGTCTATCACCTTGCCATTTTTAAAAATAAGCGTATGCGGAATAGAACGAACATTATATTCAGCCGCCAGTGCGTGATGTTTATCCACATCGGCTTTCACAAATGCTACATCTGTGCCTGCCATATCTTCAGAGACTTCCTGAAAAACAGGCGCATACATTTTACAAGGACCACACCACTCAGCCCAAAAATCTATAACAACCAACTGTTTTTCCTTTAATACAGCCTTTAAATCAATATCTTCTACATTTGAATAGTTTACTGGATTTACATAAGACATAATACTCTCCTTTATGGTTTAACCTTATTTTATTGAAAAGAAAAAGCTCTTTAGCTGTGGGGCGCAAAGAGCCTTTCTTGTGATGCCTTTCATATTTCCACCTTAAGTCAGACTTAAAGTTAATAAAACCATATTAAAACTGATAAATACCTATTTTAATATTTACGCATAAGCTTCTTCTGAATGATTAACCAACTGCAGGGCCTCATCGTAAATCTCTCTTTTTACTAAAAAAGAGTTGCGATTTTCAGAGCAGTTTTTTACCAATAAATCATTTAGCAGCTCGAAATATTCACTCTGGTATTTCTCAAATTTAATATGCGCCATCACATATCTGTCATTAAAAACAAAGACATCAATAATGTCCTTTTCCAATAACTCAGCCATAATTCTCTTTCCTAATGTGTCCATGATAACCTCCTTTCTCTATGATATGGTCTGGCTATTATATACACAGTTTTCAAAAATATTCTACACTGAAAAGCAATCTCCACAGATTCTCCTCAGTTATTTAAGCTTTTTCTTACCTTTTATCTCAAATAACAAGCCCACGGCTTTAGGAACGACCGATACTGCTGTTTTAACTACCTTATTGAATACAGGTGGTTCACTGAATACTACATCTTCACTTATTTTCCCAGCTCTTTTCTTAAGGGCTTCCGCACCAGCAAACTTTTTGGCAGTTTCTGTCTTATTTTCAAGATGTGGTTTTTGAGACTGATGTAGTGATTTCTCATGAGCATCTTCTATTTCCAGAAACGATAACGCATCAGCGACTGACACAGTATTTCCTTCTCCCATTTTACTCATAAGAAAGGCAAGCCCTTCCTGAGAAACATAAGGCGACTTAGCAACTTGATCCAGCCATTCATCAGGCATCATCGTTGATTTCAGATTCCTGTTCTTTGTGATAGTGTCAGCCGTTAATCCAGCAGCACCTGCAGCTATGGCAATAGGAAGATTAACAAATGCTAAAAATGGACTTGCACCTTGTAAGATTTTACCTAGACCTAAACCACTTTCAATCTTTAACTCTTTTTCCTTTATGGTATCTTTCAAGCTTTTCTCTAATGACATAATATCTCCTTTGCGTAGATTTTTCCACGAGGTTATTGTTAACCTATACTTTACTTATTTTTTTCATCTGCGTCAAAAAATAAAGCCCCCTTTCGGAGGCTTCTGCTTTAAGCATGACGTGCTTGTCGTGTTTTGTTTTGACGATGATTTGTCGCTTTCTTCTCTGGCACCTTCTTCTTATGCCTCCAGACCTTCTCAAAGACCTGAGAGAGATATTCTACACGGTTAACACCGGGAACACGTAAGCCCTCCATAATCGCACTGAGGCTGTTATTTGGCAACTGTAATGCCTTAACCTCATTACGGCGGAAGAAGTCTACCGGGAGGTCATCAAATACATCACTGTAAGCCAGATAAATACCTTGCTTGATCATATCGCTCTTCGCAATATCATCGCCTTTATATTCATCCATCCATTTTACAATAGCCTTAGCCAATGCTTTAGAAGGATGTTGACGCACTACGGGCTTAGCCGGAACTGGCGTCTCAACCACTTTCGCTTTTTCTCTTCTCATAAAACACCCCGCATTACTTTTAATAAATAAAAAAGAAAAGGCTGAAAGCCCTTTCTTTATCCTGTGAATCTATAGTAAACCTTTTATTGCCAAGACACAAGTTTAATTTTACTTTTTAGCTAGTTCGGCACCAAACCGATAAATTTCATCTTTTAGCGCCTTCTTGTCTGACTCAACTTTTGCCTCGAACTTTTTACGCCAGATAATAGCCGCAATCGCAATAGCAAAAGGAGCAAGATTCATTGGCGTTGCACTACTGGTTGTCAGGAAGAAATAGACAATCGCGCCAAAGAAACAAAAGAAGGCTAACCATCCTGCAGCATTATTGGTATCTTTCTCACCAATATTCCAGTGAATCTCACGCGCCGATGTTAGATCTTCAAAACGATTTAATGTCTGGTTAATCACAATTGCCTTTTCAACAGGACGAGACTCCACACCTTTATTATTGACAGTAATCATACCAAGACTGCGCACTTTATTGCCACCCCTAAAAGGCATACCATTAACAATCCTGAATGTTTTTTCCTGACCTTGTTCATCCTGAGCAAACACTGTAGACACATCGTTAGTATAGGATACAGAATGACCTTGCTCAGCATATTCCTTTCCGTCAATAACTGCAACCGTATCACCAGAAAATGAACTTGAGTATTCTTCTACTGTTCTCTGGTTTTCGACAACGGTTCCTGAAAAAGATTCAAAAAATTTCACTTTGCCGCCACGATAAGGAATTTCTTTAATAATATTCATAGCTGTCCTGTTGATTGAAAACCGCCGAAGCGGTTTTTATTTAAATGATGTCTTTCTTTAAAAACTGCGACTGAATCTTAATATTTGAAAACAAACTTCTTATAGGCTTTTACCAGGAATGTAAACATAACGCCTGCTTTTACAATTGCCAGCATGATATGACCGAAAGCACCGGACATACTCACAAGAGAAGGGTGGCTATAATAAAACATCAATACAACCAAAAGGCTCGCAACAACAGAGCTTACGCTTTTAACAGGAATCCTTCCAATATAGCTACGGAACTGACCTTTAAATACCATTCCGAAGAAAGATACAAAATCAATAACGTAAATGACAGCAACAAAGAAGATAACGAACATTGCCAGGTAATAAAACGGCATCCAGCCAGACACAACAAAGAACACGCTCAGCAATGCCATCACATAAGGCATCATAAAGATATACTGCGCATATTTATAAAGATAGGTTTTCAACATGGGGTTTCCTTAGTGTTATTTATTAGTTTATTATTATACGATATTTCTTTATTGACTGCAATAAAAAAGGTGAGGATTAACCTCACCTTCTGCTACTTTGATAGATTACTTCTTATCAGAAACTGCTTTTTTAGCATCAGCCTTAACTTCTGCTTTTTTGTGTTCTGCTTTTCTAACGTGCTTGTGATGCTTTTTCACTTCTTTATGCTCAGCAACTTTTGCATCTTTCTTAGCAGCAACGGCTGTTTTCTCAGGCGCTGTTTTAACCGCGTCAGCAGCAAACGCTGAAACTGACATTAATGAAGCAAGAGAAAGACCGACAGCGATAATAACTTTTTTCATGATGATTTCCTTTTGTTAGGGTTTATTGTTTATTACAAAAACACAATACAACTTTGTTTTTATAAAATCAAATAAAAAACCTTTATTTATCAGACTATTATGTATCGCTATGTATTGAAATGTTATGAATTGTACAAATCTGCGAACATAAAAAACACCCGGAGGTGTTTTATTTGATTAATGAATAGGTTAGGTAGCTATATTTCTGAGGATTAAAGTAATAGCACCCTTTTTCCATTAACGTGCTATTAACGTCTTTGAAAACTTTATCCGCATCCGACTTAGATTTACCTTGATTTAACAAGAATAGATAGTCTGAGATATTTAGCGGCGTTATCTCATTACTTGCCATTATTTCTTCCTTGAGTTTCGCTCCCAATATAAAAGAAAACCCGCCATCACTTACGCTATTAATGAATAATCCAGCTTTTTCCAGCGACTCTTTCAAATCCAACTCAAAAACACGTTTCTGTGTTTCCGACATGATGGCATAATCTTTGTGCAGGTCCGCAAAGCTAATCTTTCCTGTGAAGCCATAATAGCAGCACAATAATATATTCATAATATTTCCCTTAATATGAAAGATAAATAATATGCTGACCTTCTACAAAATCCCATTCCTTAACGTTTGCTCTTGCTTGAGCATAGGACTGAAACTCTTTAAACTTCTCAGCCGAAAGGATAATGTCATTACTTTCTTCTTCACTTACGCCGCTGCCATTTGAGATATACCAGCAAGGCTGGATAAACTTATCATAGAAGTCCTGCCCCATGCTATTACGTTGATAAGCTTCTTCTTCAAAATAGATTACTTCTACATCGCGCATCTCTGTAACTAACTCGCTTTCTTTGATGATGAGTTCATCCTTACTTTTATCCTTATGAATAAAGGTATACTCTTGACCAGAGATCATATTAAGCTCGTAGTCTTCAAAAGAAAGATTCGGGTTCTTATTAGCAAAAGTAGGAATCCACAAGATAAACTCTTGTTGTTCTTTTACAATGAAAGATTTAAAATCTTCGAAAACTTGCTTGCGATAACGATTAATCAGATCTTCATCATTCGACAGAGAAAAATCAGTTTTATGCTTTACTGGCTTCATTTTGTAAATATCAAGACCCATTTAGACAATCCTCTTGTAATGTATTGAGGCATTATACCTTTTCCTCTGATCAATAACAAGCAATGGTTTTTCATGGTGTTTTATTTCAGGTATGTTATAATTCCATTATTAACTTTTTATTCCAAAGGATAACAATAGAAATGAGTTTTTACGATAAAGCCATTAGCTCCCTCAGAAGATGTGATAGCGAAGACGCAGATAGGGCTGAGATAGCAATAAGGGAAAGACTTTATATTTCAGAAAGCTATGATCTTTTCAAGCGATTAATGCTGGTTCTCAGAGGAAATCTTATCAGTGGAAATGATATAGGAATAGAAGTATTTCTTAGAAAAGATGATCAAGATAAAGCAATCGCGGTAGCTATTTACAATCCTTTTGATATGTCTGGTTATTCTAATATTCAGGTATATGTAAAACCAGAACATAGGAAAAAAGGATTAGGCACTTCTTTGGTCGAGGAGATAAAAGCCAAACATCCTCAAGAGAACTACAATGTTGCTCTTGGAGAGGATGGCTCAGGAGAGTTCTGGCATAAAGTTGGCATGGGTCCAGCAATCTTCAATGAGCGCGGACTCAATGAGTATCCTGAGATTAAGAGCAAATCTTTGCGCCCATCCAGATAATTACTTAATAGTTTTAGGTTCTTTTTTGGAATGAACGTTGGACTGAGCATCCATCATGCGATTATATTCTACAGCTCTATCATGATATTTTCCGCCCTCAACATAATCTGCAGCATCAACTACTGGTTTTTCTAACGCTGATTTTAGCTGGGTCAGCATCTCTTCCAGTCTTTCATCATGAGGCCATATTCCATCATCACCTTCTCCCAACCAGATTCGCGCAGAGGCCTCAAAGCCATGATAAGCGCCGGGGTTTGGTGTAGGATGGCAATCAACAAAACAAACTTCATCCGTCTGATTATTTACTGCAACTGGGCCAATAAAAATACTACCTTTATCATTACTGTTTTCATTACCTCTCACGACACGGTTTTCATGGCGGTAGGTTTTTCTATATTCTTCCATTGCTTCATAATTCAACTCTACTTTGATACCTATACTTGAAGGATCTGATCGACCTTTTCTTGTGTTTTTCATAATACTAACACCTCAATAAATTACTTTAGGAAATGAGCTGACGTTGTTATCTTCAAACCACTGAAGAGCAAGATCATAATGTTTGCCGCCTTTAAGATAGTCGTTAGCCTCTACAACAGGAATCATCTTCGCATTTTCAATGCTTTCCACTAAATCTCGCATATTAGCCACTTCATCTGCAGTTCCATCCAGATCGTATTCTAAACGGAAACGTTGCTCTACCACATGGCTTCCATCAGATACAGGCTGTGTTGCAAACCAGCACACTTGATTAGTTTCTTTGCTAACATAGACAGGGGCAAACGTAACATATCCTGTATCGCCACTCATAATGTCATTAAACCAGCTTTTAACAAGACGATAATCAGTATAATACTTATCGCTTTTATTGATTAAAACGTTATTTTCTTCAGTCATCAGTATTCTCAGTATTGATTGTTATAGAACGCCTCATAATCCTCTGGCGTCATGTGAGGAGATAGGCCTTCCTTCGAGTTATTTTCTATTTTTTGAAGTAATGCCATATATTTTTTATTTTGTTCTTCCAAGAACTCTATTCTATCAAACCAGTCTGAACAAGCATTTTCTAGAACTTCACTGACTTCCTGATGCACTGGTTTCTCTGAGTTTGCTAACACTTTACGTGTTAAAGAAAGCACTGCTCGCATATCATTTTCTACAGGGATCTGATTGAACTTATTAAGCATAACACCACGCCTTTAATTATACAAATAAAGCGCCATGAGGCGCTTCTATTATTTATTCAGATTCTTCTTCGTAAGCTGCAGGGATAAGCTCACCTGTGTGAGAATCATAAAGATCATGATCTTCGTAGTTTACATCATATCCAGTGATACACCACTGAGAATCATCCTCATCACTGAAATCTACAAAACGCAGCTCAGCAATGACGGTTTGAATAGACAGCACACCACCATCTTTCGTAACAAAGTAAACATTTGATTCATAGCCACCGCTATTAGCACCATAGTTAATACCGACACTGCCATCTTCTGCTTGAGTCAAAAGATTACAGAGAAACACGTTTTTAAGGTTTTTAGAAATCAGGCTCATTAGGTTGCTCCATCGTTGAATAGGGAAGCATTATACCTAATGAGCTTTTCTTATGCAAGGTTAAAATTTAGGAACGGACATCCTATGAGTATTTTCATTCTCAACAAAAAACTCAGTTTCTTTTTCAAGGAAATCTTTATCTTTTATAGCTTGTTTTCTTTCATGCTCTAAAGCGAACTCTTTTAGCTCTGGCGTCATGGTTTCAAGTGTAGTGAAGCCACTCATATTCACATTATGAATAGACGCGCCATTTTCAATAAGCAGTTTGCTTTTTTCAATATCTTTATAAGAAGCCGCAACTGATAATGGAGTATCATTTTCAAAATCAGATTGATTAACATCAGCACCACGAGCAATAAGAAGATGAGTAGTTTTAAGATCTGAAAAGAAAATAGCCGTAGCGTAGCTTTCTGATTGAATATTAACATCAGCACCAGCCTTTATAAGCTTTTCAGTCTTTTCAAAGTCAGCACGGAACAGGGCAGTCTCTTCATTGAAATTTTGATGATTAACATCAGCACCAAGCTTTATCAGATGCTCTACCTGATCTCCCGAAGCATAAAATAAAGGCGTGTTGCCTTTTTTATCATATTGATTCACGTTTTCACTCGTTATGCTATCTATGTTCATATTTCCTCCTGTATCTATATAGTTCAATTATAGCATGCATTATAACCATAACAAGCTCAATAAAAAACCACCCGAAGGTGGTTGTCAACACTGACTATAACGGAGGGCCTCTACGACCTCTTCCAAAGAATAGGCTGATTACAAAGAGAACCAAACCTACGAAGAATACTATCTTAGCTGCTTCTGTAGCTACACCTGCCAGCCCGCCAAAGCCCAATACACCTGCTATTAACGCCACGATTAAGAATATCACCGCATATCTCAACATAGAAACCTCCTGTAGTGTTATTAATATGTTAGAATCACTATAGTAAAAAACAGTCGTTAAAGCAAACACCTACAGGTAATCTTCACACTTCCTTCTTAATTTTGTAAGAATAATCTTGATATTTAACATAATTGGGAAAAATAAAGAGATGAGAGAGTGAATCTGGCTGTATTATGCAAAAAGAAAAGCCACCCGTAGGTGGCTCGTTTTGCTTTACCAATCGGCTTCCTGATGAAATAAATTTCACAATCTGCCTTCTGGACCACAAAGGTATGTATTCGCAGCTTTTCGTCTGCCTATCCAGGCTCACATACCATCGGCTTGGATAGCTCGGTAAGAAACTCAACGTTATCGTCTATGCTTCAAACAAATATTAAGTTAATCGCTTAACTCAGTAGACATATAATAAAATAAAATGATTAAGATTGCAAGTCTTTTTTATTTTTTTCTTTAAACGCTTTAACGTATGCCTTTACTGCTTCATCCAGCTTATCTGATCTTTCTTGATAGCTTATACCATATTCTGAATATTTTTCAGGAAGGAAATAGTCTACGAAAAGTTCAAACAGATTATCTCTGACGACCGTATCAATCCCCCAAGCTACTATTTGGCTTTTTATATATTCATCACCTAAAATCTTGTCGATTTCTTCTGGAGGCAACATATCCTCACCAAAAAGATTTAGATGACCATTTATCTCTTTGTAGGTTTCAGGAGATAAGGTTACCTTGCCTTGTTCGCAATCATCTTCCGAACCACGCTTAGATCCATTATCTTTCTTTTCTTTAAAAGCCTTAGAATAGGCTACAATAACATCATTTAACTCTAAGTTTATATCTTCATTTCTATTACGCTCATCATAATATTTTCCTATAAAGAATTTCATAACTTCTTCAGCCATGTTTTCTCTTACGCAAGTATCACTTAAACCGAATTGGGCTATTTCAGATTTAATTCCAACTGTGAGCATCCTGTCAATTTCTTCCGGTGGTAACATATCTTCGCCATAAAGCCCAAGATAACTTTCATTAATACCTTTATAAGTTTCTTTATTGAACTTTATTTCGCCATACTCTTCGTCATCCTCCCTTTTTTTAGCCATCAGCATTTTTATATGCTCATCCATATCAGAAATGAATCTTTTTGGCATTTCTTCCTCTTCCTCTTCATCACGGTATATCTGACTTATTGCTGAGGCAGCATCTGCATCGGAAAGCTGAGGCGTCCAGTCTTCACTTGAAAAAAGAGGTTCTGACATTTTCGTCACATCATAGCTTTGATGTTGATTTGCCACAAGCTGAGACATAATCTCAAATCCTGCTGAGAAGCCTTTAAACTGAATAGCAAGGGCATCGATATAATCATCCATATTAATATTTTCTTCATATTCAGGCCACGGGCAACCCAGGAAGAAATCCGATACCGCATCAAGTATCATATCTCTCATTGTCTCATCGGTGGCAGGATTATGGGATATTTTTGCCTTAACATATGGATAGAAGTCCAGTAGCACTTTTACATGACCTGCTTCAATATTTAACTCAAGAAGCGTATTGAGCATGTCAGCAACTTCCTGATAATCTTCGAGCTTTGGCTCTATACTTGCCTGAAAAATACACGTAAGGCGTTCGTTCATAAGTAATGGGAAATATTGTGCTATTTCATTTTTATCACTGCTTTTATAAAGCTCCATAATATCTCTTGCGGTGTTTTTCATGTCTGTTCCTTTAATATTTGATTTTATACTGTCATATGATTTAAACTTGCCTGATATACTACAATAATCATCTAAGAAGGTCAAAAATGTTTTTTAACAACAGAGAATATGGTAAACTGCTAAAAAAAGAAAGCCTTAATGGATCAATCATCTATACGATTGAGAACTTAAAAGGAAAAAGTCGCTCTATTTCTTTTGATAGTGACGTTTGCCCTACAGCCAATATTGGTGACGAGGTTTTCTTTATTTATAGTAAAAATGCCTTCTCTGAAACTAAAAAAGGTATTTTCTTGAGTTCAGATTTAAAAGAAGCCACCGTCTTTAATAATAAGTTTCTTTCTCCCGCCAGTATCTCGTTTTGGAAAGAGTTTGTTGGTTTTACTGCTGGTGCAATCATTTCTATAACAGCTTCTATTTTTTCATTCGCCTACGGTATTAGTTTTTTGCTTCAGGCATTAGGTATTGAGCACATGGGCGCTTTGGGCTTTTTATTATTTAAAACTGGCCTATTTGTTTCTGCTTCTCTTCCTAGTTTTTTTATGTTAAAGCATTTTTTCAAAAATATGGATACTTTTGTCAAATTATCTCAGCAAAGGGACAAATACTTTTTACCTTATAAAAAAGAAAATTTTAGCAGAAAAGATATATTTCTTAATAAAACGCTGAATGAAGAAGAAAAAACAAAGTTTACTATTTTCGTTCGTAATATTGAAGGGCTTCCCAGCGTAGAGAAACTTGAAATCTACAATTATATTGAAGAGCAAAAGAAAATGAAAGTTAACGAGATTGGATACATGGATATTCTAAATATCAGCAATAAGTTAAAAATGAAAAAGAAAATCGAAAAATTGCTATTAGAGTAATCATAACTATTATAACGCTACATTTTAAAAGAAGGCCAAAAATGTTTTTTAACAACAGAGAATATGGAAAACTTATAAAGAAAGAGAAGGTTAATGGTTCAATAGTTTACACCATTGAAAACTCAAAGGGAAAGAATCAGACTATTTCTTTCGATAGTGATATTTGTCCAACAGCTAATATTGGTGATGAAGTGTTCTATATTTATAACAGGAGCATTTCCTCATCTGTTAAAAAGGGAGTGCTTCTAAATGACAACTTAAAAGAAATAACCATGTCATATTATAACATGTTGGATAACTTTATTGTAGCTCTTAAAGAAACGATTCCGTTTGTGGTGTTGTTCGCCTTATTGGGGCAGATTACTCTTCATTTAACAAGTGAATCATTGATGTTTATTTTAAAAAGTATGGGAATATCTCATCTTGATATAATAAGCACTTGCCTGCTTGTTATAGCATTAATCTTGCCAACAGCTCTTTCAGGCTTATATTTTTTCCATCGTTTTTACAAATCAATAGAAAAATTTCCTTTATTACTGATGAAAAGAGATAGACACTTCATTCCTTATAAAAAAGAATTTTTTACCCGAAAAGATATACTGTTTAATAAAAAAATAGATGATGAAGATAAAAGAAAATTGCGTCTGTTTATCCGTAATATTGATGAGATGTCTAGTGCGGAAAAACTTGAAATGGATACCTATATTGAAGAAAAAAAGAATATGAAAGTTAAAGATATTGAATATTTGAACATTTTAAGTTTAACCAATAAGTTAAAAATTAAAAAACAAGTCGAACAACTGTTATTAAAATAAGGAAAGAATATGATACTCACATCAAGAAAAGTTGCTGTGTTAACTGATAAGTTTTACGAAAATGGCAATATCTATTACCGTTTAACTGACAGTAAAGGCAAAGATATTACTCTGCATTTTACTACTGATGTTTGCCCGAAAGCTAATATTGGCGATGAAATGTATTTTGAATATAAAAGAAGCTCTAAAAAAGAAAAGAAAGGTTATTATCTAACTAATAACATTAATGAGGCTATTTTGTCCAACCCTCCCGATTCAGTAATACTTTTAAGCACATGCACAATGACTGCTTTAGTAACAGGCGGCGCTTTAGCAAGTGCATTTTTATGTAAGCATTTCGCAATGCCTTTATCCGTTTATTATTTATTTGCAACTTTAATATACGCTAGTATATTTATACCTTTTTTATTTAGATTCGTGCCTTTATTTATTAACATAAAAAATAAAAAGGAGACCAAATACAAAGTTTATAAAGAAGAGCATTTTACGAGAAAAGAGCGTATTTTAGATAAGAAATTGAACAACCTTGAAAAACTTCACCTTACTAACTTTATTAATCAGCAGGATGAGTTTAGTTCTTCTGATAAACTTGAAATTGCGGATATTATTTCCAAAAGTAAAAGAATCAACGTATCGGACATTCATCGTCTCGATCTTAAGCTTTTACAGCAAAGAAATAATAATAAAAAAGAAATCAATCTTCTACTGTCAAAATAAGAAGTAAGCATATTCTCTTTTAAATAAAAAAAACAAGAAGCACTCAAATCTAAAGCCTGATTACTCAGGCTTTGGCATTTTTACTGTATTAAGTTTTTTTCGGTATTCATTTAGACCAATCTTTCTTAAATTGCTGTAGTCATTATCAATGAATGCCCAAAACAAGACCAGCCCATAAATAGACCACAAAATGTCACCAATACTTTTAACGTCCATTCCCGACCAAAGCAAGATCGGAACAATAATCAAGTAATGCGTGGGTATGGCGACAAAAAACATGCGCGTCATATCGTTATACCAAAACCAGATCCAAGCTGCATGAAGCTTCCCAATTTTTCTCATAGTTCATCTCCTGTTTTATAAGATAATCATTATAACAAAGCGCTCAATAAAGATACAGCGTTATCTTATGCAATAAAAAAAGCGGCCTCCCGCTTTTTCTTTATTTTAGATTTTCCGTGGTTTATTAATCCCCACCGCCACCACAGCTACTACCACAACTGCTACCGCAGCTACTTGGGCTACTGCTGCTACAGCTATGATGACTTGATGAACCACAGTCATGACGACTTGTGCTATGATGATCATCATTACGCGAGGAACCACTATGACTTGATGAACCACCTGAGCTACTTGAATGACTTACAGGAACATCATAATCTACCGTCATTAAAAGAGTAGTCAAATCAAAGTTGCCGCCAGCACTCGCTGCAGCATCACTCACCTTAGCGGCTGCTGTAAAGCCAACACTTTTCTTCAAGGTTGCAATAAAGCCCTCTTTTTTAGTCTTGCCTTTATTGACAATGCGCTCCATCACTTCTTTAGAGAAACTCTCAAGATAAGACTCACTACGCACCTTAAATAACACATCAGCATAGAATAACGCCGGACGCGCTAACGGACTTGCCGGATCAAAACCTTCTTCCTGACAAGCTAGAATCCACAAGGAAACCATTTGCTCTTTTGCTGTTTCTTCATTAATCTTATGATCATCATCGTTAGGAACATGATGTAAGAAGAAGCCCATGTATTCTTTGCAGAATGCTTCATAATCGCGGGTGTGAAGGATGAACTCATGCCACACGTCATCAACAACTACTGATGGCATAGGAATGTTATTATTGCGGTATTTTTTACAAAGAACAAAATATGACATGGCACCTAGAAAAGCTGCTTCAATATCACGACTCGATGCTTTAGGATATTTCTCTTTTAACTTTTTCGCCACTTTGGGCGGGAAGTTGAACTCATTCATAAGCGTGTCTCCACTGAGTTGGTTTTTATTATTACTACTCTCATTACCACAGCCAAGGCAAAGCACTATATCGTTAGTTTCAGTTTTATTAATCGTCTTACTCAGGCGATCCATATCATATCCTTCTGGAGTTTTATGTGAGCACATAATAGCATTGTCTTTAATAATATGCAACTAGATTTAAACATTTTGAAATATCATGTTTCTCATGCTATGATAAACCTAAAAGGAGAAGTTATGGCGAATATTGTTTTTCTTACAGGAGCGGGTATCAGCGCACCATCAGGCTTAAAGACCTTCAGAAAAAGCTATGGTTCTGAGCCAATGTGGGACACATACAGCATTAAGGATGTTGCGACTCTAAGCGGTTTTATTAGAAACCCCACTCTTGTTCATGATTTCTACAATCAACGCAGGCTTGAAATAAACGCAGCCTTTCCTAATGATGCTCATAAAGCCATTGCTGAGCTACAGGTTCATCATAATGTGCTTATTGCTACGCAAAATATTGATAATCTTCATGAATGCGCAGGCTCTGAAAATGTTATTCATATTCATGGAAAACATAATGCTTTTAAATGCCTCTCTTGCTCACACAAGTTCAGCTACAACACAACATGGACTATCTCTAATAGCTGTCAGCAGTGTGGTGCTCTTTTTGATCGTGTCCGCCCTGATATAGTCTGGTATGAAGAAAGCGTTAACCTAAAAGATTTCTATCGTGTGGAAGATGCAATCAGTGAAGCTGACATATTTGTTCAAGTTGGTACCAGTGGGCAAATTGTCACAATAAGTAAGCTATACCGTAAAGCAAAGCGTCGTAAACGCGTTGAAATCAATATGGAGCGCACACACAAAAACATCTATGAGTTTCACCATTATTATATTGGAAGCGCTGAATATGGCGTTCCGGCTTTCTGCGAGGACATTGACAAGATACTTGAGTATGGACCTAGCATCAAAAGATTAGTTCTTCCTTTCTCTTCATGAATAGTTCTTGAGTCAGTATAACGATGATGATATAATGAATGACAGTTATTAAATATTAAGAAGAGAAAACCATGAAAGAAGCCACCACCATTCAGCATTACCGTTTTGATTATAAAGAGCGCGATTTTATCGAAGATCCGTGTGGGGGTTTTGTTTCTCGCCTCAATCATGAAAAAGCGGTTGCTAATATTATTGCGCAGTCAGATAAAGAGTCATTTAACATTCCATGCCCACATCCTGTGGCTCGCTGTAAAGGCTTTGATGGTGTTATTAGAGCGGATGTCATCTATCCTGAGATTGAGCAGATTGCCAAGCTGAGTTCTCTTTTTGTTGAAGCTGACGAGCATAAGAAAATCATTGGCTACCTGAACGATCAAATTCATTCAGGACATTCTGGTATCGCACGCTATGAGCTTTTCCGTTTTGGTCCCGATAAATACCGGATGATGCCTTATTCTAAAGGAGAATGGATCAAATACAACGATCATAAAGACATCATTAACAACCTGTATCAGAATTTTGATCTGCAGAATGTTCATTTTTCCGATATTTTAACTTACGGTGTTGTAACGTCAGGTCCTAACAATTGGTATTTGGATCAAATGAGCCATGAAGACTATGACGAGTTAGAAGCTGAGTTTGCTTCTTACGAAGACCATAAATCAATGATGCTTTACCTTGAAAATGAACTTATTCGTTAACGAGGCTTCCTTATTGCGTTAGCAATATCATCGTTATTCCAGTCAAAACGCTCTGCGTTTTTCTTAAAATGATTCAATTGAGACTTGATAGAAGATGTCAGGTCTTTTTTATGATTCATAATAGGATGGTCTCTAAAGTTAACCTCAAACTTATTTTTGGTTCCCAGCAACATACCAGGAGTTTCGACCAAACCGATTCTAACGTAATCTTTAATTTTGTCATAAAGCCCCCAAACTGATGAAACAATTTTTCCTATCTTTTCCGCATATTTCTTTATCGTCAAATGATTATTAAGAAACTGATCAGTTAATGGGCCAATTTTTTCAATCTGATTTATTATCTTTTCAAGGCATTCGCTAGTCTTTCTTACTACACCATAGCGTGATAAGCCACCCGCCTTAATATTTTTCCTTACACCTTCCTGTTTTTCTTTTATATTGATAATAAAATCAGCAGTAGATTCACCAATCTTTTTAGGCACATCACTCACCTTTTCAGTAATTTTACCTAGTGCTTTATCTTGAATGTTTTTACTAACATCTGGAATACCTGTGGCTGCTTCCACAGTCGCTTTAGCATATTTATTAAAATCATTCACAACTTCGTTTACATCAACAATGACACCTTTAATATTTAAAAGATTCTTACTGGTCATCGATTGTGTTATTTTTTCTGACATTACATCTTTTACAAATGCTTTCGGATCAGCTATATCTCTTATCACTTTGAAACTTTTATAAATGTTGTTCTTTTCAAGTATTTTAGCATACAACCCCGTCATACTATCAATATATTCATCAGAGATTCTTTTCTCTTCTTTATTGGATTTTGTGATAATAGAAATCATATTATCGGTATTATCAAATATTTTCAGCATTGCCACAGCCTGTATAGCTCCGAATCCTTTATTAGTAAAGAATTTGGAAGACTTAACGGCTTCATCAATAGTAACATCTCTTTTTTTAAGCTCTTTCCTTACTTCATTTAAATAACCGAAAACCACTTCTGGCGTTTGATCTCTTAATAATGTCTTAACATATCTATCAGACGACTTATAAAGACTTATACACTCTTTAAAGTATTTCTCTTTCTGAGCTAAAGGGTTTTTATGTTTAAAATCCGATGATTGAGGAATAAGAGTAAATAGCCTGTTTAGATGATTATTGGCTGTATTATTACCATGCCCGAACTCTTTGTTTACCAAATCCATTTTATTACAGATATGCTTTAAATAGGTATTACTATTAAAGTAGTTATTGTGGATAAAATAACATGCTATGGGCGTAGAAACTCTTGCTAATACAGCCGCACTAATCATTAATGTTGGAGAAGCCGCCCCCATTAAAATGGGGACAAGTTTATAGGTTAATGCTGAGGAAGATGCTGATTTCCCAATTTTGTTTAAATAATCCAGTTTATTTTCTTTTATTTTGTTTAGGAATCCAGTAAAGCCACTATACTTGTTAATATATTCAGTTTGCTTAGTAGGATTTTTTATTGTTAGAAATTCCTGGAAATACTTATCAGTTTTATTATTTCCAAACTTGAGATAGGCTTTTTCTATATTCTGGCTATACGCTACTGCATAACGAGGATTACCATAAGCAAGTTTTAGCTCTATTTTCTTATGCTCAGCAGCAGGGATAAGCTTATTATCCTTAATGTATTTTAAAGCGTCATCTATTAACATAAAAATCCTCTATAGTAATCCTGCCATATTATAAGGGATTTTCTTTATTTGGTCTATTATCTTATTTTAAATATTTATAGCCTGTAATACGATTGTAAGTGTCAACAGGGCGATTATCAAAAGATTCAGCAGCATCTCTTTCTTCAAAATCAATATTAATCTCCGCCATTTCCTTCTGAAACTTTAGATCATCGAATAGTGTTTTATCCATATTTTTATTTTTTTGCCTAAACAAAATGTTTTGAGCAGGATTTGAGAAATAAAAGTCAGGAAAATATATTCCACCTTGAACTGCAGCCTGCATTTCTTTTAACATGGTTTTTACGTTATTGAAGCTGTCCATAAAATAAGGCAGGAAACCTTTATCTGATTGAGACTTTATTAGATTATCACAATCTTCATTTTTACTATGATGAAGATTGATATACTCACGCACAGTCAAATCATCTTCTTTTAAAAAGATAAATACAGTTTCATCATTTGACGAAAATAAGGATTTTATAAAACCTTTAGATTCTGTCATGTCAATGATTTTAGCCTCATTTAACTTAATAATATCATCATAGCTTAATACATGAAGCACATCGAGTTCATGATGACGCTCCGCCATGAATAAACCACTTAGCACAACCCTTTCGTTATCAGCAATCACAGGCGTCTTAACCTCACCAATATATTGCTTTTTACCTGCTTCTATTTCCTCTCTTGATAGTCCATCTTCAGCTTCGAAAAGCAAACCAATCAAATAATAAATAGCAGATTTTGGGAAGGGAGGTTTAACATCAGTAATGACGATACTCTCAACAGGGTAATCATCTTCATTAAAAACTATTTCTTTCATGTTTACTCCAGTGATTATTAATCAAAAATATCCATTAATGCATGAAGCACATGGCCTATCCCACGAGCCACATAAAAAAGCCCTTTCCCTAAGATAGTTATCATACCCCATATGATTTTAAGAATAAATATAGTGCAATCACAAAATAAGAAATCAAGCGTTCCCATAAGTATACCTCTGTCTTTTGGTGCAGAATAACGCCTTGCTTGTGGCTGCACCTGTGGAGAAGGCTGTTTGTTTTCTTTACTCAATGCTTCGATATTTATTGTAGGAGAAGCTTCTTTCTTTTTTAGCTCTACATCAACGGTCATAGTTTATGCCTTATTAGTATAGTTTACATTCAGAAGAACAGTTGCCACTATAAAGATCCAGCAGAGCCAGAAGTGTTTCTTCCATTTCATTGTCTAAATACCCTGATTTTACATGAAGAAATATCAGATCATAGACATCCTCTTTGCTTAGATCATCATTCTTCAAATAAGAACCGCAAGCCTGCCAAATCTCATCTTGACCCGCATTACGCGCAATTAACCCTTTAAGCTTTTCATTTAGTGATTTACAACTCATTAATTTCGTCATTTTAACCTCATTATTTTTTGTGATATTTTAAACGAAATTAACATTGAATACAAATAAACTATTTTTTCATCACTTTCAACTTAGAGTTTAACCAAGCTCAAACTTTATACATAGTAGTGAAACAAAAATATTGACAAGCATTTGCTTTATCTCTTATTATGGGAACAAGTCTAAAAAGAGAATATAAAAATGAACAATCAAAACAACAGCATTATTATAATCTACATGTTGCCTTCTGGCTGACAGGATAGATTACGTCACTCATAAGGCACTTAGGTCAAACCAAGTGCCTTTTTTTTATGCATTTTTTACTAAAAACTTAATATAATCGGAGAATACCATGAAATACACATTAAATATGACCAAAGTAAAGTTCGACTTAGCTGAAAAGCATCTTGATAAACAATCAGCCGTTGCTCTCTGGAATAGTCCCGCTGTTCAACAGTATTTCGCTAATCAACAGGATAGACCTTTATTCTTACTTCATGATGGACCTCCATACGCGAACGGAGACCTTCACTTAGGCCATTTTACCAATAAAACACTCAAAGATACCTTATTGAAGTTTAAGCGTCTTAATGGCTTCTATGCGCCTTTATACAACGGTTCTGACTGTCATGGGTTGCCTGTAGAGCTTGCTGTCGAGAAAAGCACGTCTGTTAATAAAAAAGTATCACCACAGGCATTTGTTGAGGAGTGCTACAACTATTCTGGTGAGCAAGCCTCTAAGCAAAGAGAGCAGCTCAAGGAGTTTGGCGTCTTCGCTGATTTTGATAAATCTTATCAGACAACTGATCACCATCGTGAAGCCGGAGAAATGAAAGCGGTTTTATCTTTACTTGAGAAAGGATATTTATTCCAAAAATTCCGTCCAGTATATTGGTGTAAGGATTGCCAGTCATCATTAGCAGAAGCCGAACTTGAATATAAGCCTAAACAATCCGATAGCCTTACGGTTGAGTTTAAACTCGATGATTCAACATCTTTCCTTGTCTGGACAACTACGCCTTATACACTTCCCGCTAATCAGGCTGTGGCTTATAACAAACGACTTGCTTACGCGAAGTACTTTAACACAGAAAAACAAAAATATGTTGTTATGCTAAAAGAAGACAGAGAAGGGCTTGAATATGTTGAAGACTTTTATGTTGACCATTCATTAAAATTAGAAAGCCCGTATCATAAAAAAAAGGTTAGTCTTTATCATGCTGATTTTGTTGAGCAGTCGGGAACGGGCTTTGTTCACGTAGCACCTTCTTTTGGGCTTGATGATTTCCATTTAGGTGAGCAACATAATCTTGACACTAAAAGTTATGTCAATGAATACGGGAAATATGACACTGATGAGTTCCCTGAACTATCAGGTCTTGATCTAAAAAAAGCATCAGTTTACGTAATGGAAAAACTTCGTCAGGAAGTACTCGTTTATCACTATACGTTATTTAGTCATGATTATCCTCATTGCTGGCGTCATAAGACCCCGCTCTTTTCTAAAACCTCTAAGGAGTGGTTCATGGACTTGTCAGAGGTTAAGGAGCACGCAAAACACGCAGTAGAAGATGTATCATTTTTCCCTGCTAATGGTAAAAATCGTCTTAAATCCATGCTTGATGGTCGCTCAAGCTGGTGTGTTTCGCGTAATCGTTTATGGGGCGTGCCGCTGCCTTATGACACATCCAGGTCATCTAAAGAGCAGTATGAATCATGGATGAACCGAGTTGAAGCAGAAGGGCTATCTATCCTGTATGAAGATACTTCATTTAAACCTCAAACTTTAGATGTGTGGTTTGATAGTGGCATGACACACACTACCGTTGTTAAAGAAGCTTTTGGCACTACGCAATCAGATTTATATCTTGAGGGTTCCGATCAGCATAGAGGATGGTTTCAGTCTTCATTATTAACGTCATTGGCACTTAATGGCAGCGCTCCCTTTAAACAGGTTTTAACACATGGCTTTGTTGTTGATGAGAAAGGCGTTAAACTTTCTAAATCAGTTGGAAACTATGTGGCTATGAGTGATCTTCTTAAACAGTATAGCCCTGATGCGTTGCGAGTATGGGCTTTAAGTCAGGATTATGGCAAAGAGCTTACTTATTCTAAAGCGACCTTAAATAACTCTTTGGAGCGTTATAAGAAGTTCAGAAACACTTTACGTTTTATGCTACAAAACCTGGATGATTATAAACCAGAGCTATTACAGAGTGATGATACCTTATTTGATATGCTTGATAAGTTTGTTGTTCATAAAACCAATGAAGTTAGAAAGAAAACATTAGAGCTTGGGGATAGATATCGTTTTAGTGAAGCATTAAATACGCTTTATGCTTATTGTGATATGCTTAGCACACTCTATCTTGATTCACAAAAAGACAGGCTTTATTGTTTAGCGAAAAATGATCATCGTCGTGTCGCTACGCAGCAGGTTCTTTATTATGCTCAACACACCCTATTGCTTTTACTTACACCTTTTATGCCTTACAGCACAGAAGAGTATTATCAGAAAAGTAAAGCCTATTCAGGCGTCAGTGTTTTAATGGAATCTTTCCTGCCTGAGTGGACCATGCCTTTTGATGAGCCACGTTTTGATGAGTTGTTAGAAAAACGGGTAGAGTTAAATAAGATGTTTGAAGAGGTCAAGGCAGATAAAACAGCTACAAAAAATAATGAGTTATTTGTGCATTATCCTTATAAGCTAACCTCTGAAGAAAAAGACATGTTAACTCTAACGCTCGGAAAACCACATTTTGTCAAAGGCTCTGTTTTATCCCTTGAGAGACATAATCTTCTCAAATGTGATCGTTGCTGGAACTATTTTGAACACCTTGAAGATAATGGGCTTTGTAAAAGCTGTAGTTCGGTAGATAAATAAAAGGGGCATTGCCCCTTTTTTATTTTTTACAGCATTTTGATTAAAAAGCGGATCCACCGCAATAAATATTAATGACGCTGATAAAAAAAAGACCCCGAAGGGCCTTTTTTATTTAGGTTTTCTTTTTGTCTTAACTACAGGGGCTTGATAGGCGTTCTCACCTTCATGCGTAATGGTGGCCTTCTCATTAATAGAAAGATTGATATAATGAATTTGCTGAGAGACAGTGCCAACCTGGTTTTGCATGTTGGCAACCGGTTTACAGATATCCTCTTTCTTTTTCTGAAGTGCTCTTTCAGCTTCAGCAAGTTCTAGTTTCAGTTTTTTAACAAGCATCGCCTCTGAAGATTCGGCAATTTCCCTTTGGATATTATCACGACTATTCAGAGCATTCGACTCAATCGACACTTTCAGGTTTGTCAGCTCTTTCACTCGTGAAATTTTACCTTCATGCAGCTTTTTTGCTAAAGAGCGGTTGCTTTCATTCTCAGGTGCCAAAACAATATTAAAATTACGCTCAGCAATAGCTACAATTCCATCTTCAGGATGCTCCTTAACATCTTTAATGAAAGCGTTTAGCCTCTCTTTGATATTTTCATAGCCAATCGTTTTATCAGATTGTGTAAGCGTCCTTTGCTTTTCGATACGGAAAGACGTGCCTACTGAAAGCTCAGCATCTTCCAGACTTCTGCCATTGTAGTTAAACGCAAATCCTACTGTTTCAGGGCTGTCTTTAACTTTAAGGATAATAACCATATCATCACTAATAGCTTTTCTAACAACAGGCGCTTCAGAATAACCATCAGGATAATGTGTTTTCTCAGCTCTTCGCTGAAGAACCGTTACATCTTCAATCTCATCAAATGCTTTCAGGGCGGCGATTTGCGTATTAAGACGCTTGATCATAGGAACTTCTTTTTGCATGACTTTCTCCTTATTGAATAATAAATCCATTATATCAGCAAATTAAGATAAAGACTATCGCTTTTTTATTGCCAAAAATCGCATTTTTGCTATCATAAGCCAAATCTTTACAATAATATTAATAATAGATTGATATGGAATTTCAACTATTTAGCTTTTTTAGAAGGAAAAATCATGATTAAAAAAAGAATTTTGTCTTTGTCCCTTTTTACCGCCATCACACTCCCATCATTAGCACAAGCAGCCCCTGCGGACGATTTAACCAGTTATTTAGGCCAAAGTGTCGCATTCAAAGCAACTTACACTTATACCACCTCAGACGGTAAAAGCGGCTCTGTTAATCTTGATGTAACGAGGCCTGCGAACTTTATTCTAACATATACAACTGCTCCAGATAGCAAAACTATTTCAAACGGATCTGTTGTTTACATTGAAACATATGGCGGAAGTAAAAATTCAGTCACTAAAATGTCAGCTACTGCTTATCCGTATTGGGATGAACCATATGTTTTATTTAGCCGAAACTCACTATCAGATTGGTCAAACTACAATATTGCTGAAGAGGCTTATAACGATGGAACAGCAATTCCCAAGCTAAAATTCACATTAACACCTTTGAGTAATGATAACAGACGAGTGCGTTCTTTCACTGTAATATTTGAAAATAAAACACCATTTAATAAAAACTTCATCTATGAGTTTACAAGCTACTATGATAATGGACAATATATAAAATATCACCGCGCCACACCTGAATCTAGGTATGATGGAAGTAACGGAACAGAAAAATATAATAAACAGGATAGCTATTATAAAGGATGGAATCAAACCGGATTCTAGTATTATATGGTTTTGCTGATTAGTTAATAAAAAAGAGCCTCACGGCTCTTTTTATGTTACATTTTAGTGTCAGACATTCCACAAAGAGATGCTATAACCTTATGCATTCCTCTTAAAATTGGCATAACAATAGGCGTAACAACCTTATCTCCATATTTAACAATAACACTTGCTGTATAGTCAAGCTTACTATATTTTTTATCATGGTAATGATAGGTTTCATAACGATCATAGGTTGTTGGATTGATTGATTTAGATGACGCCTCACGTGCTGCCTGAAGCTGAGCATAGCTTGGAAAAGGAACTGATTTTCCCATTATTTCTTTACATGAATAATATTGACTCATAGAGACTCCTTAGTTGAGATTTTATCATATACTATTTTACTTTGACAAATCAAATATGTATAAATGAGAAACAAAAAAGAGAGCCGAGGCTCTCTTAGTGCTGTTAAGCTAGGACTCGAACCTAATGGCGACCTTCTTCGACCTTAACATTTTACAACGGCAATCCACACTAACAAAGGAGGCGGAACAAATGCAGATTACCTGTGGTCGGCGTTGCAGGACTCGAACCTGCGACCCTCTGGTCCCAAACCAGATGCGCTACCAGACTGCGCTAAACGCCGATATTTTTATTATTCTCTATCATGAATCAGAAAGCAAATTATTTTGAGATTCATTTGAAAAAATGATAAAATACTTTCTCAAATTTAGAACAATGGAGAACATATGAGCAAAATGCAGGCATTTCAAGACTTTGTGGTCAGCCAAGAAGATGGACAAGATGTTTTCGATATTTTCACTCTTATTCATGAAATTAGCAAAAGAGAAGGCATCGATTTAGACGATATGAAAAAATCATATGGTAATTTTGATTTGTGGTGTGAACACAAAAATCTTCCTGACATCGATAGCAATGGTAAGCAAAGAAACACCAGTAAAATTTGGTTTCAAGAATACCAGGATGATATTCAAAGAGGTCTGTGGATCTGCCCTGAGCACTGTTCATTCCTATCTTTCTTAACTGATCATTACACTTGTATTTTTGATGACGTTGACACCATTTACTTAGACTACCTAATGGAACAAGCACAAAAAGAAGATATGAAACAATATGGAAAGTTAGACTATAGGACTCAGGCAGTTAACATTCTAATGAAACATTTAGACAATGAGTTTTTGTTTACCAATGAGGAATGTTAAAAAAGAGCCGTGAGGCTCTTTTTTTAAATATGGTTCTTAAAGAAATACTGAATGCGTGGGGCATCATTGATTAAATACTTTGCCAGTTCAGTATTGTATTCTTCAGAGTAGTAATCACGGGCAGTAACGACCTCATAATCACCATATTCATCCACATCACCGGAAGTTTCTTCATCATCTTCAAAATCAAAATTAGAGCGATCAACCTTAGACAGCTCAAAGCCATGAGCATAATAGCCATTGTGCTTGTTTGACAAAGAGATATAGATATTCTTTTCACCGTCTTTCTTAATGCGGAATAATGCATAGTTAGTATCGGTATTTTTACCATCGTAATACTTACGCATAAACTTTACATCAAAATAATATCCTTCAAGGATCTCATTCAACTCATTATCGTTGTCATAATCAATCTTTTTACGACAATTGCCATCCCAAAAAAGACCGTATCCTGCTTTTTCGCAACAACTCTGCTCAAGCCTATAGCCTAAAAACACATCATCTTCATCAATGAAGTTAACTGAGAAACCATAATCGAACATTTTCATAATATGATCCTAAAAAGAAACCTGATGCCACCAGCAGCCGTTTTGCTGTCCCCATTCTATCAGCTTATAGGATTTTGCTGTTGCCTCTTCTGATGGATTGTCAGCTTGTGCTTCATCAGGTTAAAGTGAATGGATGCCTGCCCACAGACACACTCTGTTGCTTCTAAGCAGGACTTTGTTAGTAGATTTCATTATGCCAAAGACATAATAAAAAATCAAGCATTTTTAACCTATATTTTTCATCAGTTTACGATTTTTTATCCAAAAAGGTTTTTCCTCAAACTCTTTTATAGTCGGCTCCCTTGCTTCAAAACAATAGCCATAAACTTTTCCAATCATTCTTACTAATTGCACTTTTGTTCTCATATGACGAGGCACCTTGTTGATAGAACACGTGCTGGACAGCCATTTCCTATCCTCATAGGCAATGTTTAATTCTAAACAATGATCGTATTTAAACTTAACATTTTTAAAGTTCGGCTCATCAATATCATACCAGCCAAATGCTTTGATCAGTCGTGGGATCATAGATTCGAAATATTGCCGCGCTTTCTCGTAGTGGTCATCAGTCATTGTTTTACCTTATGGTTTTTATTTTGATGCAGTATAACATCTTTCCTTGTTATGCAAAAGGCTTTATTGACTTTTGCCTGATAAAAACCATACAATACCTATAAGTAAATAACAGAGGAACCATTATGACAATCAAAATAAAAAATACAGGCGATAACGTCTTTTATGCCGTAGATGATAAACACTCTTTAGACGCAGTAAACATTCTTTATGAAGGTGAGATTACACCTACTCACGCTCATTCATTCACGGCAGACGGCATTGCCGGAGAAATCTTAGTAGAAATAACGGGAGACACCCCTAAACGCTTTAAACAGGTTGTATTGAAGGTTCAGGATATTTATTTTGTTTATGATGCTCAGAAGCTATTTAAAGGCAAGCATATTGCCAATCGTATCAAACTGGTTAACCTGACAACCAAAAGACTTGAGGAACACTTCGGCGCTAAAGTTGCGCAGGAAGTTCAAAATGAAGCGTATCGTTTTGCTAAACATTTTTCAAAGCAGATTATGAGTGGACAATTACTCTTAGCTTAATCTTTAATATAGATAAGGCCGCGAGGCCTTATTTACACATTATTGCTCTACTTCTTTCTTGTCGCTCTACTTCTACATCATTTGATGATCTTAGATTATTAGAAAATTGTGATAACCTATTTTTGAATGAGTTTTCATAAAGTTCTTCATTTATTTTCTTTTCATAAAGTTCAATAATAGCTTTTGATTTAAAGCGATCTTTATTTTCCTGAAGCAACTCCATTTTCCGATCTGGTTTCAGCAGGCTTTCCTGTCCCATTTTAAAAAGGTCTTCAGGCGTTAACTCTTTTCCAAGTTTTACTATGGAAGTCATTATATTTTGCTCCCCTAAGCTCTGCCATGCTTGAGCCTTAGACCTCATGCTGTCTATTTCTTCAGGCGTTTCCGTTTTAGGCATCATTAAAGCCCTGCCAGTACTCTCATCTATCACGCAGTATTCTTTTAGCTTATCGAGATCAACAGACATTTCATTTAGTTTGCCGTTATACATACAGATTAACGTTAAGGGTTTATCTTCTACTGAGACTGAAGCCTTTTGCATATCCCTATAGTTATTAAACAAAGATGCAGGATGATGGAAGGAAGTAAAACTATTCTCCTCTCCATTGCGTCTCATTCTAAACACATCCATTTTGTAATAAATACCTGCGATTTCAGGCTGACGAACAATAATCTCATTATATTCAGATTCCAGCACATTAGAATTTCGTGATTTAATGGCTGTTATTATCTCATCTGGTGATGATGAAGCTACAGTGCCTCTTCTTACACCATCATCGTCTAATACGGTATAGGTATCTTTCTTAAAGGCTGACGTAATAACTCCTGCAGATATAACAACACCCATAAAGGCATTCTGAAAATCAAAAGACATATTTCTCTTACCATTTATTGATACAGTGCTGGCTGAAATCTCTCCCTGAGTAGCTCTGATAAGATCACATTGAGATTTTAAAGACACCAGAAACTTCTCGTCCAAGGGGCTGTGCGAAACTGGCCTTAAAACTTGGTTATCAACGAAACCATGTAAGAAAACAGTATTCATCTTAGAAGCAATATATTCAACAGGCACTGATTCTTTAGACGCTTGCCTGAAAGCACCAAAATGAATATTATCTTTCTTATAACCTTTAAAATCTTGGAGATTTAATCCAATATTTTCAATTTCTTTTAGCCCTGACGCATTAATATTTAACGATGGATGATTATCTATAATATGTTTGATTACTTCCACTTTTAAAAAAGGGCGCTGAAGTTCAGAGATCTTTTCGTCTTTAAGAAAAGCTTCTCGTATTGATTTATTGAGATCGGAAGACACTCCATCAAAGCATTCACTAATATGAGATGCTATCTTTGCGTCTATATAATTCATTCCTCTTTTCATTAAAATCTCCTTTAAATATAAAAATAGTTTAGTTATGTTTATATTATAGAGGATTATAAAAATCAATCAATGAGACGGACCATGAATAAAGGGCCAGAAGGCCCTTTTTAGATCAAAGAGAAGTGAAAAAGGCATGAACTTCTTCGGTGTTATCACCCAAAGATACGCTTGAATATTCATCTTCAAAAGAAATATTAAAATAATTGAACCGAAAAACACTTTTTACTGATTCTTCCGGGAAAAATGACGATTCGAACTCATCTTCTCTGTCTTCATCGCTAATAAGCTTATACCATTGCTTATATAATTTAAGGAAATTCTTAAGATCTTTCTTAGAGAAAGAGAATACATGAATATTAATAGAGTACCCAAAAAAACCAGTTTCTATTTTAAGAAGACCTTTCTTTTCATGATAAGAAAATGTGTAGCCACCATTATCTACATGAACATACCAAGGATCCGTCCATCCAGCTTCAGGAAGCACGTTATTTTTTTCAACACCTGTCAGAGTATTCCAGTCTGCAAAACCTTCATATTGAGCCATAAGCTCAAGCAAAGTGGATTGTTTAACTTCTTTATCTTTAAGATTTTGAGTCAGGAATACGGAAAGTTTTTTGATATCATTTGAGTTCATAATTTAAGTCCTATGTGTAGATAAAGCTTTCTCGTTACTTAATCATAGATTAAATTAGAATGATTAAGGATTTTTTCATCAAGGCATGTTCACCATCAGCTTTGCTGTGAGAAAGGCAGGTATGCTAACCTTAAAAGAAGTATAGCATTAGCTTTTCTTTAATGCAATAAAAAAGATCAGCATGGCTGATCTTTTTAAGGTTAATCATATATACAAAAGAGACTTTTAACACTTAACTCTTTTGTATTATCGTAGTCCGCATCATTAAAATCGTTAAGCTTTTTAAATTTCGCTAACTGTTCTTTCTTACAACTTCTGCGAAGCAGATTGCCATTACACTTAACACTACGTTTTTTAACAATGGATAAGTTATTATAATCTCGTTTTTCATAAAGACTGACTAAATATTTTTTATACTCAATAAGTTCTTCTGATGTCGGATTATTGTTATAATTATTTTTGTTATAGTAAATATAGGTGAGAGGCTTTCTCCACCATTGATCACCACTTTTTCTTCTATATGTTCTGGACATTTGTTTTCCTTTTATGTGAATGGACTCACATAAAAAGTAAACCTGCCGTTTCTCTAAAAGTCATACTATTCCTCAAATGAAAAATCCAGCCGGAGCTGGATTAAATTTAGTCATACATCCAGCGGAGACCTTTAACGTACAACTCTTTGGTGTTGTCGTAGTTCGCGTCATTATAATCCTGAAGCCTCATCACTTTAGCGATTTGTTCTTTCTTACAGCTCCTGCGAAGAAGATTGCTGTGCCATTTCAACAAATCATTGCTTACACCCGGATGGCAGTAGTAATCCCTACCTTCGTAAATAGAAACCATTTTTTTAGCGTAAGCTTCTTTCTGCTGGTTGTTCGGATTATCGATAACTTTGTCGGTCGTAATATCGCGAATGTAAAGGCTATCTTTTGAACGCCACCACTTCGCTCCACTTTTTCTTCTGTATGTTCTGGACATCTTTTGCTCCTATTATGTTGAGATACCTCAATTACATAATAAAAGCCCTGCTGTTTCTTTGTATGTCATTTATACTTCCTCGATGTTATTATATCATAACAAAATAAAACTTTTTGACTCTACGTTGCTATATAACCACATTTTAACTGGCGAGAAAATAACAGAAGTAACCCAGCCGATCATGCACCCGATGCTGGCCCGTCCTAAACCATTACCTTTTACCTGTCTTTCCTCATTGTTGGCGCGTTCGTCTGGACTTGAACCAGAAACCACCCTCTGTCAAGAGGCGTTCTACCACGCGGTGACTAGTCGCTTTGGAACTACAAACGCTGGCATCTCAACTTGGAATCGAACCAAGAACCTCCACCGGACAGGTGGTACGCTACCTCTACGGTTATCAGCCGCTTAGTGCTATTGAAATACTGGTGCTGATGATAGGAATCGAACCTACAACCTACTGATTACAAGTCAGTTGCACTACCTATTGTGCTACATCAGCAAACGTTAAGACGACAGGCTCACCTGCGCTCCTTCCGGGAGTTTTCGGTTCAATCAGGCTTGCGCAAGCCTTCATAAACCTAATCTTACAAAAAATGAACATGGACGCGTTATTCATTTTCCTACAGACGCCTTAACTTGGCTGGGGTAGGAGGATTCGAACCTCCGAATGGCGGGATCAAAACCCGCTGCCTTACCGCTTGGCGATACCCCAATAGATAATGAGATCTAACACCCATTATCTTGCTCATTTATAAAATCCGTGTGGGGTGTGTCAGGGAGTTCCCAACCGCCGAAGCGCACAGTCTTATACTTCGCATTTACTTTACTACTATCATCAAAGCAAAACTATCTTAGCAACATGCTGTATTCTTTTCAAGAGATTTTTTCAAAATCTAACACGGTAATTCTTTCTGTGATTTCTGAATCGTGATTGAACTCGCGTTGCGCACAAAAACCCGGCATCCATGTTATCTTGCCAAAGGAAAGATCGCAGTTGATAATAATGGCTGAGTTAAAGCTTTCCCCTATGACACCTTGATACCAAGACACATTCTGATTTTCTTTATGTAAAGAAACAATCCTTGCTTTGTATGTTCCACTATCAGTTGAAAACTCTATATTTTTCCCTACTAAACTTATTTCCATTCGCTCCCCTTATAAAGAAACTTTTTGTTGTTTCTTAATTTTATATCATCTTCAAAGTATAGCTTAATACAGAAAAGAGATAAAGAGAAAACCTCAATATTCACTAAATGGAGCGAGAAACGAGATTCGAACTCGCGACACCCGACTTGGAAGGACGGTGCTCTACCAACTGAGCTATTCTCGCATTGTGAGACACGGCAGGAAAGCAAGGAATACTCACATTACCTTATTGAGTAAGCTATCGCCTACTCCCCACCACTGAACTGAGATTCCGGTATATCTACCGTTCACTCATTTGGAGCGAGAAACGAGATTCGAACTCGCGACCCCTGACTTGGAAGGACAGTGCTCTACCAACTGAGCTATTCTCGCATATTGCCTTACATTTCACCTTCAAAACATAAGGCAATCCAACTTACTACCAATCGCCACTGTTAAATATAGTTAAACCTTCTACTATCTCTAAACAGTCTACCCACTTTTCAGCATTTCCATCGTACTTATCATCAGGAAATGTTTCATATCCTTTCATTTTATCAATAGCATCTTGAGCATTTCTTGCTATTACAACGATGTTTCCTTTCCATCCTAAATCCATTACAAATACTTTTAAGTCTGTCATAATTATCTCCTCTGTTATTTCTTTAACATTTGGATTTTCATTATAACGAACTTTTTTATAGTGGCTGGCGTTGATCTCCAGCTTGGACGATATTAGTCGTCTATATGGTGTATCAAGCTACGTTTCTTCTGCGTCATCTCCTATCTCACTTATTAAAAGCTGAGATTCAGGCAGAACCCAAGTCGTATCAACCTACGAATTCACTATATCAATAATGCCGCAAACTTTTAGCTATCCTGTAGCCACGACCCGCTATAGACGGTCAGCATTATTTGGTGGCTGCTGTGAGATTCGAACTCACGACACGCGGTTTTAGGGACCGCTGTTCTAACCGCTGAACTAAGTAGCCAATCATACATCTACATCTAAAAACTGGTGCTGTCGGAGGGACTCGAACCCTCACGCTTTTAACGGCACTGGCACCTTAAACCAGCGTGTCTACCAATTCCACCACGACAGCATAGAACTTACTTAAACTTACGTATAACACTTCTTCTCATTTCATTGATTCGAACTACATGCCGTCTCAATGAAAGCTATAATACGCATTTAAAAAGGCCTTTGCAAGCCTTTTTTATCTTTTCTCATTCAAGTGATCACTATTTGCACAAAATGAATGTTTCTCAATCAACTTAACACAATTTCTTTGTCTTTTTCCTGACTATAGGGAAGATCAAAACTTGAATCGCTAACATTTAAAACTGGATTCTCATCTTTAACCAGCACGTTAACCAGATCAATCTCAGCCATTCTGATCTTAGAAACCAAATCAAACATTCTCTGAGATCCAACATCCTTTATCGCCGCCGCCTCATCTCTGTATGCCTTAAGCTTTGCTATTACTTCACTTCTCTGCGAAGCCGTCAATAAGATTTTAACCGCTTCATTTTTAGCACTGATTTTTTTATTAAACATATTGTCTCCTTTTTTGCGGAGCATATATGAGCTTTTCTTCTGAGATCAAATTTTATACAAAACTTTCTCAATAATTTTTGACAATGAGCATCCATAGAAACGTGAACAATGAATATTATTAACTTCTATTATTTTCGGCGTTCCGTCTATACTCGCCACGTCTAATGCGAAATGTTCGGTAGGCATCCATGTTGAAAGTAGCGATTCTACAAATAATGTGAAATCAAAGGGCGCTTTTTCTGTGATGCTGACCTGCGTTCCTATTTTATAAGAGCTACTATCAGCAATAACACCATTTACAATGATAAAACGATACTCTGCCTGTATATCCTTCACAGAACTCATTATCAGAGACTCATCTGATAACTTAGGCCGAAGCTCATCAAAAGTATAAACACCTGCCAGAAACGCTTTGGTGTCGATTAATGGCCTGAAAAAACGCACACCATCATATTGAGCAATCGTGCAGGCATTAACAATGGAATGTTCGCCATTTAAAAAAGAACTCGATCCCCATTTCTCTATTTGTATATCTTGTGTTAGATTGCTCAAGTTATGTCCAGAAAGAAAACCTTTCGCCCTCATGTTTTCAGCTAAGCCATAACTCCCAAGCAAAAAATAATTGGCATAGCTTTTATCCAGATAATCAAAAATATTCTGGCCTTCACTTAAAAATACTTGCTCCCCATTAATATTATCAGATTCAATACAGACATGATCCAAGCTAGCTCTTTTACACAGATGTAAAATATCTTTGTTTTGCTGCTGATTTAACATGTTGTCTACGATTAAAAACATACATATCCTTATTTCTATTTAAAAGGTCAGGTAGGACAAAAGCCATATCAGGTAATTAACAGGTTTTAAGGAATACTATTCGTTTATTTGTTTCAGCAACAATAAGAGCCAGCACATCACTGATAGTCATACTATTATCAGATAGACATCCAACCTCAATGATTTCCTCATCATCCAAAACAAGAATGTTTTCATGAAGAATATCAGCATACTTTTCTTTAAATAGACTTACTTCTTTCAAAAAAGCATCGAGACGTTCTGGCTGCACTTGCTTTACAGCATAGGCTACTCTAGCCTGATCGCCTTCAGCATAGTGGCATACAATGTCGGCATCTTGACCAAAAGCTGTATTAAAAACTCTGAAAAACAATGTGTTAAAATCAATACTCATTTTATAAATCCTTTATTGGTTAAATAAGGTCATGTAGGACAAAAGCCATATCAGGTAATTAACGGTTTTAAGAAGGCATAACTAAACCTTTCTCACACGCAAAGATAATAGTTTCAAGAAATGCGCCTAATGTCATTTCATAATCTTTAATGTATTCGATATACATTACTTCGCAAACAGGGGAAGCAAGCAAAGGTTCATTCATTTCAACCATCTCTCTCGCACATGACAAGATAGACTCAATCTCTTCTTGACTGAGTTTAGACAAAGCTATCTCTACACGTTTATCATCTGCAAACTTACCAGTTAGAATATCAGCATCTTGACCAAAAGCTAATACTTTCAATGTAAAGAAATCTTGATCATCGCTAGGTTTTTGAATCTTCATAGTACACCTCTCATGTTTAAATAGGTTAAAAGTCAGGTAGGACAAAAGCCATATCAGGTAATTACGGTATTTATAGCAAACCTAAAAAATAACAATAGCATATTTATACATGAAACACAAAAAAAGAGCCGAAGCTCTTTTAGAATGGTAGTGCATAATGAATATGATATGGATTAATGGAATAGTGCCGGGCTTGATTCTTTGTAATCCACTTTAGGAATAGGATACTGTCTTGAGCCATTATCACAATATGCAACATTGTTTTGCCATACCACACTGCCTTGACGATCAGCATGACAATAGCTCGCAGCATTACTGTATTCACTACCCGTCAAAGCTTCATTTTTAAATGAGTAAGACGAACACCCAGCCAACATAATTACCAAACCTGCTAAAATAACCTTTTTCATTTTTATTCTCCTGGTGATTTTAGTTTCATCATATTATATTTTTATTGAAAAGCAAAAATATAATATTAAAAAAAGGCTTCTAAGCACCTTTTGTATTTAATCAATCCATTTAACACGAAGCACAAAGCCTTCGACATCAATCCACTTACCTTTTTTATTCTTGTAGCGGTAATCAACCATTGTGGCAATATATTGCTTTTCTGTAACATTTGCGTCTTTGATTGGGCATTTTGTTTGTCCTGCTTTCTCATAAGGCCCGTTTATTACTTCGGCCCCATCACGATAAGGTAAAGGTTGATGTGTTTTCATATAATTCCTTATTATTTCATGTCGATTTTAGAATAGAAACCTGGCGCATAGTTTGATACTGTTTTACCCGACGCTAAGGAATAAGCGTAGACAGAAGTTCTGTCATAATCGCCGTCAGCACCATCAAGCCATAGAAGATTACGAGAAGCATCAACATGCTCAACCGTTCTTGGCTCAGGTTGTGAAACCACACCAGCCCCAACAAGACATACTTTTACGGTATCGCCTGCTTTAAGAGACTTGAGATAATCCCCATAGACATCTTTCATTATTCACCTCTAAGATAAGTATTAAAAAGCTATTTTAGCACGTTGTTGCATCATGCACAAGCATTTTCAATACATGATAAAGATTGAAAGTCATAACATTGTGTAATAAGATACAGATCTAGATTTAGGATACTGGAGTCCGTATGTTATTAAATAATGAGCAAGCAAATATGAATCATCAAGCGCCTTATTTTTGCATCAATAAAAATGGCCCTTATAACCTACTTGGCTTTTTGCCACTTATTTCTGATTCTTATCGCTACTATGCAATGAAGACTAACTCACCTCTTGATGCAAGCATTGGAAACGACTTGAGAAATCGCAATATCTGGCAAGATTATAAAAACACTGAAATTACACACGTCTCACCTGTTTTCGGCGGCACTAATGTAGACTTTCAAACACCTGAAGAGTATCAAGCTAAAGTAGAACAGGAATGGGCTGAAAACGGTTTGCCTCATAGGAAATCTTTCTCAATGGAAGAAAGCAAACGCCGTGCTATTTTGAATAATCAAAAAGAAAATCCCTATATACTCTTTTTTCATGGCTGTGATGATGGACATTGTGCATTGCGTTTTCAAAATGAACAAGCCGCAAAAGAATACCTGACGCTTGTAGAAACGTTTGAAGATGTTATTGAAAATAATACTATGATCTGGTTAAACTAAAAGTTAAGGTAAATATGTCAAAAAATCCTTGTATTGGCTGTGGGGCGTGTTGTGCTCATTTTAGAGTTTCTTTCTTTTGGGGAGAATGTCAGAGCGCTGGAGGCACTGTTCCTGATGAAAAAGTTATCCAGATTAGTCCTAATTATGTAAGTATGAAAGGAACAGAAGTAGCACCTACACGGTGTGTAGAGCTATGTGGAAAAATTGGCACGGATGCTTCTTGCAACATGTATACTCAACGTTCAAGCACCTGCAGAGAGTTTGATGCCTCTTTTGAAAAAGGAAATCATGAAGCACAGTGCGATAAGGCACGTATTTCACATGGTCTCCCACCTCTTACCGCAGAGGACTGGATTTAATTGTAAAATATGTTAACCTTCTGTTATTAATATTTCTTGTCTGATTAATAATATGGAGGTTTTTATGAGTGATATATTAGAAATACCCAAAGTGGAAGATTTAAGCACCACAAGATTCAATGAAAAGATAATGGTTCAACTATTAATGTTTGTAGATGAGTTTAAACGTTATCCAGGAAAAGATGAGTTAACTATATTTAATGCCTTTCCTGACATTTGCATTGAAAATATCCCTGATGCTGTTAAAGAAACTTTCAATAAAGCAAAGGCTAATCATTTTGTTTTACATGATCCTATAACACAGGAAGTTTTTCTCACGCAACAAGCTAAAAACTATTTAAAACCTTATCATTAAAACAAAAGGTCCATAAATGGACCTTTTTGTATTTTACGTATACTATATACAACCTTAATAACATAAAAGTGTCATTAATGGCCCATTTATTTTATCTTTACGGCCCACAGCCTTCATTTACGGCCCACTTATTTATCTTTACGGCCCACAGCTTTCATTTACGGCCCATTTATTTATCTTTACGGCCCACAGTTTTCATTTACGGTCCATTCATTTAACTTTACGGCCCATAACTCTCCCGTAGAGAAATTTACAGGCTATAATTTTATATTTTTAATGATTTGTTTGATTTTAAATCTGGTGTTTCTATTTCAAATACATTATTTTTAGCCAGTTTAAAAAGACCTCTGTGAATATCACTTTGCGATATAAAATCATTTACACCACTCATAACCTTTTCGCTCATTTCAATAAATTTATCTTTAGAGATTTCTTTATATTTTCCTAAGTCTTTCATAACCATAAATATCTCATGAGCTTCTTTATAAATAACATTCACTTTTTCTAAAAGCTCAGGATCTTCTATTTTAATAACTATTTTCTTTTCCGTATTTGCTCCATGCATTTCTTTAAGAATAGATAAAGACACAAAGAGATTTTTAACTACACCATAAAACGAAGCATGTTCTTTATTTTTATCATTGATTATGTAATCACTTTCCCTTCCTTTAATCTCAGCGGTATAATGTGTTCCATTATCTATTACAGTCAACTTATCACGATAATAATCTGACTCTACCTTAGTCTTGAAATTTTTATCTTCTTCAAAAGCACGCAGGTAGGTTTCCTCATTGATAACAATTGGCTCCACTGTTGACCAATAACCGTTATTATCTCTTTTCACCACATCAAAGATATCTTTAATTCGGGTATTATTAGTAATAGATTCGAAATCGTCCCCCTTTTCTCTGCAAGTAAGCATTGAATTATAAGAAAGAACATCTACAAGATTATTACCTCTTTCTTTTTTATGACCCTTCACCCAATACGCGCCAACAACATCCATACTCTCTAATATTTTAACTCTCTTCTTTTCACCTACATGATGAATATGAGGAATAGTTTTATCAAAAAATCTTACAACGCTTTCAGAATCCGCATAAATAATAAACTTCTTATTCTGATAGCTAATATTATTCTCTATAAACTGAGCAAAAAGATTAATATTAGCAAGTTCAGCAACGTCTGCTTTGTTTATTTTATTGGTTTTAAAGCCCTTAGCTATTTTCACATCGTTATAACTTCCATCAATGAGATAAATACCAAGCCCTACACAGTTTTGTTTTTTATCCCAACCCACTATTTCGCTGTCTTTACCTAAATATAAAGATGCATCCATATAAACAACGACTAGATCTTTCATGTTATACCCTTTTCATTTGTTGCTTAGGCTTGACTGCATAAATAATATTCATATTGGAATTCCTCACTAAACGATATATTCCATGATTAATATCATTTCTTTCGATAAACTCATTCTCTACAGCAAAATGATTTTTCTTTAACAACTCAAACTCTTCTTTGTCATTACGATAGATCCCAATCAGCTTCTTGTTCTCATGAATATCTAAAGCCTCAGCAGCAAGTTCTTTTATTTGTGAGGATAAATCATAATCTTCTACATAAATGTGAAGTGGTCCATTGTATTTCAATTCTTTAAGTAGAGAATAATCGCTTAATAATGAACTTGCTACTTGATTAAAATCATAATCTGGCACGAATTTGTTATTAATACTAAATGAGCCAGACTTTCCTTTAACATAAGCAACATACACATCACCTTCTTTAATCACGGAGAGCCTTTTCTCATAATGTCCCGATTCTATTTTAGAACGGTGATTATTTTCTACGCTGAACATTCGGTTATAGCTATACTTATTTAACTCTTCATTTTTAGTCAGTAATATTTTATCACTTGGACATCTTTTTACATCATCGAAAATTTCTACCAAATGTTTATTTACACTCATGCTTTTATAAGAGACATCATTATTATCAAGACACTCGCGCATTCCATTATAGGCCAGCGTATCAACAATAAGATTACCGATTTCTTTCTGATGGCCTTTTACCCAATAAGCTGCCTCGACATTCAATTCTGAAATTTTACTCTTAAACTCTTTCTTAACGCCTAATACATGCGCTTTAGGATTATTGAGTAGACGAATAACTGTCTCACAATCAGAATAGATAATAAACTGTTTATCATCATAATAACGATTCTCATCAACATGATTCATAAAAAGGCTCAAGCTTGATAACTCAGCCATGTCAGATGAGTTTACTTTTTCACTAAAGAAACCCTCGCAGAGTTTAACATCATTGCCATGACCGTCTATGATATAAACACCAAGCCCAATGTTGTTATCACTCTTCTTCCCAACGGTTTTCTTATACAGCGAAGCATCCATGTAAACCACGACAGTATTATTTTTCATTTGACTCCTTACCTTTTAAACTTTGGTCTTACGTTATCTTGAAAACTAACAAGAAGCTTTGAGTTCTTTTCCATTTTAGAAGCCACTTCATGAAGCTCGCTTTCTTTCAAAAATTGCTTTTGGTTGTAGATCGCTACTTTCATCTCATTACTTTTCTGACCAAAGCCTGCTTTGGAAAGCTCATGCAGTGTTTTCCTGTGCAATCCAGCCTCATGATAAAGTCCTTCTATTTTATCAACAAAATCGACATTTTTAAAGCTTATTTTGATTAAATAATTCTGCCTTAACTCGCCAAGCCTTGAATGATCTGAGATGATAAAGTCAATGATTTTATTGAGACTCTTTTCTGGATAGATAATGCCATTTAAACTAAAAACTCCATCTTCATAGCCTATTCGGGCAGCATAACTATCGCCATCTTTGACAAGCTTAATCTTTTTCTCCATATCCTGATATTCAAGCGAATCTCTTTTGTTGATCACATTGTTCTCAGCCTTGAATCTACGCGCATAGGCGTCGAGGTTTAAATCAACATTAGGGGAACTCAAAAGATATCGCTTAGGGCAACGCTTTACATCATCAAAAATATCAGGAAGCGCTTTATTCACACTGATTGATTCATATTCAGTATCGTTATTATCTAACGACATTCTCAGGGCATTATAAGCCAGCGTATCCACAGTAAGATTGCCTGTTTCTTTAGCATGGCCTTTGACCCAATAAGCCTCTTGTATATTAAGTTCTTTCAATCTCTCGATAAAATCAGGCTTTAGTGAATGCCTGGAATAGCCATCTATATCATTAAGAAGAGCGACAACATCTTCACTATCAGAATAAACAACAAACGTTTTATCATGATAATCAGTTGACCTATACACATAATCACAGAAGAGATTTAGAGCTACAATTTCAGCTTTGTTTGACTTGGTTATCTTTTTTGACGTAAATCCCTTTGCAATCTTAAGATCGTTTCCTTCAGCATCAATCATATAAACGCCAAGCCCAATATCATACGATCTTTTAGCATTAAAAGCCGCATTAGAGAAAGAAGCATCCATATAAACAACGATTTTATTATCTTTCACTTTTCGAGTTCCTTATTTTATCTATATCTCCATTATAATAGAAAATGTAAAATTAGGAATAAAAATTTGATTTATTGCCTCATGTAATTTTATTAATGCAAAAATATAATTTACTTAAGGAATCTCTATGCGTTTCAATAAAAATAAAAAAGGGTTTTCACTATTAGAATTGCTATTAGTTTTAGGAATAGCATCATGCATGACAATCAGTATGTTTTTAGTATTCCCTAAAGTTCAGAAGGCGCATCAGAGAGAGCAAGCTGAGAAAGACGGCACCTATTATAGTTCCAATAATAATCAGCAAAATGATGAGCAGCAATATTCTTCTGATGTTCAGGATATTCTTCATATTCAGGAAACAGTAAAAGCTTATTTCAAAAATGCCGCATCTTATGCTGAGTTAGATAGTTTGAACCGCTCTGATATATTTAAAGATAACTTTAACTACAGAACAAATAACTTCAATGGTGATATTGTTATTTCTTCATCAGACAGAGGCCCAGCAGGAACGGTAGGCAGCGCATTTAGCATAACCTATAAAAATGTCCCTAAAGATAACTGTGTGGAAATCCTTCAGAACGCATCAGATAAGTTTTATATGGTAGATGTTAATAACAATCCTCTTACTACTAAAAACACCTGTAGTCGCGATTATAATACGTTAACCTTTATCTCTCTTTAATAAAAAAAGGCCTCTTATGAGGCCTTTCATTTATTTACTGTTATAATCTTCCTGAATCAACACAATATTTGAGAGCGGATAACGCTTAACAATGACTTTATTTTCCGCATCAATGTAGATAACAAAAAACTTGTCAGTGCTCTCCGTTTTAAATGCTGAGCTATTTGTAATCGGCGCAATTGAACCTTTCAGCAAGACTGATACAGTCATGTGTTTTTCTGGCTTGTCTTTCATTTCCAGATGTTGGGTAACATCAAAGATGGATTCGATAGGGAACTTGCTGACCGGTTTATGCTGGTCATAAACAGCAAAGAGCGCACCGTTTATTTTAAACTGTACAAATCTGATCACGTGAGCAATCAGCGTCTAAAATACTTATTTCAAGCTCGCGCATTCAGCCGCGTAGCGGCTGGATACATAAAGCTCATGGCATAACGGAATACCATCACGTACCAGCATCTTTCCTAATAGCTTACTTGATAAATCAAGGGCTTTGCCATTAACAGATGCCTTCTTTTGTAGCTGTTTTAAATCGGAAAAGCTTACTTTTCCTCCGGCAGTTCCCATCTCTCTCAGTAGAACCTGCTCTGCCATTAAAACCTCTACGTTTTCTTTTCTGACTTTTCTTATCCTGATTACTGACTCAGGAATTCTCTCACCAAATCCCTGACCCCTTCGGCCTATCACATACGCCGCTGGCGTATGCTCATTCGCTTTGGGCGTTATTCTGCTCCTGTATTTTACGTTCCCGATAAAACTCGTATACGCCGGATTTACCTTCAGTAAACCTACGCCTAACCGCCAGCACTGACCCGTAAAATACTCCCTGATCTTATCATAAGCAAACGACGACAGCATCCGCGCATAGCGCTTGTTATAGTTGTCTTTTAACGCTTTCTTCTTTTTGCTAAAATCCAGATCTTCAATCACCACACTCTTGCCCACGCTCAGAGCATAGTTCACTATGCTCTTCGTCGCCTGGCTCAATATCGTCTTACGCTGCTTTGTAGACTTGTCCTTCAAATCCACAGCAACAGACCACCCTCTCAGATAGTTTCCTTTAGCATCGGTTTCAGACACATCCAGGTGGTCTGGATTGATGTCCACACCAATCACCCCATAGCTTTCAAATGTCTTAAGCGCAGGCTTGCGCTCCAGACTGGTATTAAGGCCAATACCAATGTCGTAATCCCCTTTTGCATTTCTCATCAGCCTGATGGAAAGGGAAGACGTAGGAACCTTTAACTCTTCCCCTCTGGCCTTAGCTGCTTCCTTTTCTGCTTTAGTATACTTACAGGCCTTTTTGCCATAACGATGGAAATCAATATGATCTTTCAGCTCATCCGTGTAATAGGAAACCTTAACCGGAACCGACACCTTAGAAAAGCCGGATTGTTTTCTCATTGACACCGGAACGGTTATATTGAGAATAAACTGGTTATTCTCATCCAGATCGATATTGGCATTTGAATTGCCCAGGTTTTCATCGGTAGAGCCGACGAATAACATCTGACCGTAGCGCAAAGCGTTCCATTGTTTTCTCCACGAACTCAGCTTTTCTTTATCATTGGTATGAATACGGTTTCTTTTACTTAGCAGTCCTGCAGAGCCGTAGCAGATTTTAAAATCCCCATTAGCTATTTCATCGCTCAGCCTCTGCTCACGGGAACGTAATCGCTGAAGCTGATTTCGGTATACCCCGATATTTTTTATAGCGGTAGCTAACCGCGTGCGGTTAGCAGCATAGTTTCTCTGAACTGGCGTCATGCTGTTGATTAATATCACGGTATTAAGCTGCTTCTGCAGCTTCTTTTCTACTGATTTAATCTTGTCCCTGACGTTATCAAGATAGTTTTCCTTATTTGATAACTGAGACTTTATCTGTCCGTGGATTTGCTGGTATAATCCCGCGTTAAAGATACGGTAAGGCAATATGGATTCTCTGTCGCAGAGCGATTTGATTTCTCCGATAGAAAGCCCGGTGAGAGATTTCTTTTTGATTTTAGAGGCGGTGATAAACTTAATATGATTGTAGTGGTTAAGATACTCATCAAGAAAAGCGGCTTCGTCCGCCGTGAAAGCGGATGCCTGAACTTTAGTATTGATGGTAATGACGCGAGTATCTTTAGTCTGAGCCACAGTGAGTTTATCCTTTATTGATGAAATAAGATTACATTAAATCCTGAGCAAAATCAAATATTTCGTTAAGAAATCAGGGATTTCTTATTAGCATGAGACCGCTTGCCGTAGAGCTTAGCGGAGAATACGGTAATGATGCTGATGCTGATGCTGATGAGATCTTCAGCAAGCTGATTTTCAAAGGAGAGCTGTGGTTTATCTCTGAGGATGGTGATTTTGGTATTAAAGTGGGCGCAGAGTTTTTCGAGAAGCGGGAAGCCGAATCGAAGCAATCTGTCTTTTTCTATGATTTTAACTTCGCTGACGGTGCCTGAGAACAGGAGGCTGATAAGTTTAGAGAATCCTTTTTTATTAAAGTTGAGACCAGAGCCGATGTCTGAGATGATTTTATTGACGCCGGATTGCTGGAGGATAGAGGACTGCGTAATTAAATCATTTTTTTGATCGTGAGAGGACACCCTGCTGTAGCCGATAACGATACGGTTTTCCTTGATATGTTTTTTGTGATATCGTCGGTGTCCGCCTGGGGTAATGAAATCGGGATTAAGCAGTCCTTTGAGGTGCCATCGTCTTAGCGTCACGATGGAGACACCGAGTTCTGCTGCTTTTTGAGCAATACTGAGCATGAAATATTCCTTATTTTATTCACATGATCAGATTTGTTCAGGTTTTTAAGCTGCTGTCAAATACCCTTTTCTCCGCAGTTATTAGCTGAAGCAAAGGAAAAAGCTTGTGAATGGTCTTTCAAGCGAACTTCAATCATGATAAATCCTCATTAAGTAGGTAGGTGTTGATTATAACAAATACCGTTGTCATGCACAACACCTTTTCTTTACTTACTTTCTCGATTTATCCAATAATATCCCTTATTACGACCTTTACCGCGCAAATCGTAATCGTAATAAGGACTAAGATACCAATCCCAACAATATGTGTCGTCGTAATACATATCATCATCCAGCGGTTCATAGAACTCAAGGCCAAGCTCAAGACACTCGTTAATCTCTTGCTCAGTCATCACACCTAATGGGCGAGAGTATGCCCAAAAAGCGGAGCTATACCTAACATCTAAAGCGAATGAAGTATCCACTTTTAAAAAATAATAATAAATATCCCAAGCCAACTTATCTTCCAACAACGTTAACTTAGCATAACCATTATTTCCGACCAAACGATCATATACTTTTAGAGCAACAATAACCAACTTATGAGACAGCTCATCATTTAGAGCCATTTCTTTTTGGCGCTCTTCGCAGAACGCCATCATTACTTCTTTCAATACATAATTTTCTTTCATAGACATCTCCTGTTTTATCAGTGAAATGTCCTTAAGATGTATTAAACATTCGTCTTCCTTTTATTATTTTCGGATAGGATATTACTCAGCGCCTGCTTTTAGGGCTTCTTCTACAGTAATGTTATCACAATCATAGCCACTGACAAGCCATTTTTCGCCATCCCAAACGTAGCTATATGACTGTTCAAATAGTGGCTCATCTACCACACGCATACCTACATCTTCTTCACCACGATCTCGACCGTAGTATACAGTACGACCTTCAGCACGATTATCATAGCTATGGCCTTCCGGTTTATCGCAGCGCTCGTCAAGCACGGACATATCACCTTCTGAAACCAGCTTCTCAGCAAGCTCCTGAGAGTTATAATGCTCCAGCAGGATTGCACCATTATGAGAAACATAACCATCCCAATGGCAATAAACACTATGATACTTGTCGCCTACTTTTACGTTGATATTTGATCTTGTAGCCATATTTTATCACCTCTTAGTTAAAAATCTATTTTACATCATAATAGGAATGACAATCAACAAAAACTACTTCTATATACCTTTTAAAAGTAGAGTGTTTGACAAAAAACACAAAATTGAGTATTTTTCAAGCATTATCAATAGTAAATGGAGGTTATTATGAATAAAGTTATTCTCGCATCGCTCATCTCTTTTAGTTTGACTGGCACGGCTTTTGCCGCAGAAACAGCAGAACAAGACACAGCACAAAGCAGCTCACAAGTGATTAAAGTTGTTGGTGCTAATGAAGTTTCTAACCGAGTTAGCTTAAGCGCTATCGGTGAGAAAGAAGTAGATCAAAACTATCTCACTATGACGCTTTCCTACACGGCTGATGGAGCTAGTTCCAAAAATGTTCAACAGGAGCTTTCTAAAAAGATTTCAGAAGCAATAGAAAAGGCTAAGGCTTATCAAGATTCAGATAAGTTTCGTGTAAAATCAGGTCAGTTTAGCGTTTACCCTAAATATCAGAAACAAAAAATAATGGGTTGGACAGGACAGGGTTCTATTATCCTTGAAGGAACTGATTTTGATAAGATAAGCAAAGCTGCTTCTGAGATGGAAGGCCTTGTTATCTCCGACATCGGAACCAGTGTTAGCCCGGAACTGAGCAAGTCTCAACAAACAGAAACCACTAATCAGGCAATTTCTAACTTTAAACAAGAAGCACAGCATATCACTGAACAATTTGGTTTCTCTAAATACACAATTAAAGAAGTTTCTATCAGTTATGACCAACCTTCACGTGTTTTCAGAGCGCCTATGATGGCAATGGCTAAAGTAGATTCTATGCAAGAGTCTAATGAGTTGACAGTTCAGCCGGGTAAAACCAACTTAACAGCAACTGTATCTGGCTCCATAGAGATGACTAACTAATAAAAAAGGCCTAATCAGTAGGCCTTTTGATTTAGCGGGTTTTTACCGCGCAAACTAAATACTTAATCATAGAAAATATCAAGTTTAAAAATAGAATAATCAGGGCAATACTATTCAGAAACTCCGCGTGTTTCCAAGCCGGACTAAGCGCATAATTGAAAAAGAAACACAGTGCTGCCAGGTTGAAGGCAAGACCAAGCATATATACGCCATGCTGATCTTTTCTGATACGATTAATCTTGGTGTTTCTGCAAAAGATTAACAACCAAACAAAAACCATACCTAACGTATAATCGCTTACATCACCTCCTTTACCGAAATCTACCAGAAACCATAAAGCCAGAAACTTGAAAATAAAGTTTACTATACTGATTTTCATATACTTTCCTTTTTATCGCATTGTTAATTTTGACTCATTCTATCATAATTAGCATTCATTGCAATAAGTTTTTATAGTTGCTTTTAACGCCGACATTAAGATATACTATCATAATATTTTAAAATGAGGATCCACAATGACTTTTTATGATCAATACGTTGATTTACTTACTGCATTTTCAGCCAAGCATAAGGATGAGATCAAATCGTGTTTAACCTATAACAAGCAAAGACATGAAAAACCGAAAGCTATTGACTATTTCCCTGAGTATGGGCAAAAAAATAAGAATAACGATCCTCAAAAAAAGCCTATTTTTAAAGCCTTTATTTCGCTGTTTATGGAAACTTTCTTTACACCTTACGAAGATGAAATCGTCGCAGATATAAATGGCCATCATCCAGAAGTTAATGGGAAAACATTGCGTCAGATAAATGCTATTAAAGACTTATGGGGCCGCCCTTATCTTTCCACCAACTACATTTTGGATGAGGTTGCTTTTAATCTTACACTTGACCTTATCAGTCAGACTATCTTCAACGGTGAAGACAATGCTTTAAAAGATTCTGATTACAATATGGGATTCTCCGTTATTCGTAAACACATGCCTGATGTTCTCACTTTTCAGGATGCTTTTGCTTGTTCTTATTGTAATGCTCATGCCAAAGCCGTTTATGATTTTAAACGTAAAATGTTTGTGCTGCCTGATTATATTCTTGAAAATAACCCAGCACCTTGCCCTTGCCTTAACAAGACAAAAAGGGGCGCGTCGAACTATTCTTTTACCCTTAACGCTCCTTCTAAGAAACTGGTTTTCCTTAATGATATACGTCCAGTATTTAAGGCTGAGAGAGAAGATAAATATTCCGTCTCTATCAACTCAGAGTTAGGCCGTAAAAGGGAATGTGAGACATACGTAGAGCATAATATGGCATATTTCTGCACAAATGACGCATCACCTACTATTTACCAACATAAAACCAAAAATGAAATCATTATTGATTCTGATCATGTTAAACTCAAGTGGGACAGTAAGACAGACACAATAAAAAAGGCGGATGAATACCATGACAGGGGTTATATATGCACTGACCTTTGGGCTGTTTGTATGGCAGACCACGATGATTTCATGAAGCGTTGCGCTGAGAAAAACATTGATCCTTCTAAATTCAAATTGGTCATTGTAGACATCCCCTCTGATAAAATTAAAGTGAAGTATAACTTTAACACCTTCTTGATTCAGATTAGCTATTAACAATAAAACCAGCCTTGGCTGGTTTTTTTATTATGTCTTATTTCATCTTTCTGCGCGATGCTTTAGGCGGATGAAGTTCCAAATCTAGTTCACCTTTCTCAAAGACTAATAGCTCACGTTTTTTGCCTTGCTCTTTGCGCTTCATTTCAAATCCATATTTCTCATACAGAGCAATAGCTACAGTATTATCGAAAGTTGTTTTCAGTCTTACAGGCTCTGGTGGCACTGCTAAGAGTTGTTTTCCAATACCTTGACCTTGATAGGCTTTTGCCACAGCAATCTCATGAAGTGTCGTCCAGCCATCCAGCCTCTTATGGCAATGAACAAAGCCGATAACCTCATCGTCTTTAGTATAGACATGCAGGCCACCTTTTTTAACCGCCTCAGCTAAAGCTACATTCATGACAAAACCAACAAACTTCTTATTTTGTTGCGCTATCTTGCCCACTGCTGGAATGTCTTTATCAGTTGCTAATCGAATCATCATGCTTTCCTTTTTAATCAATATACTATTAGTATAGCAAAAGTGTATGATTACTCAATCAGAAATGCATTGCTTTCCATACGAGATTTGCAGTATAATTTTCATATACTAAGTTAACTTTAAAAGAGAATAGCATGACATTACATGAAGAGTATCAAAGCTTACTGAAAAACTTCGTCATTCTCCATCGTAAAGAGATTGAAGCGCTTCCTGTTTTTGGAAATGGCGGTGATGAGTTTGATTACATGCCAGATTTCTCAACAGCAAATCAGCCGGGATTTGATAAGAGCAAACATCCGCTGAACAATCTCTTGGTTAAAAAAATTATTCAGGATGTCTATGATTTTATTTGGGGACAACATGAGACCACTATCCAAATCAACCTAGACGGTCATTTTGAAAGTCTCAATGGTAAAACGCTTTATCAGGTCAATCAGGCTAATGTGGGCTGGGAGCATATTCCTTTCACTAAGGCAAATATTATCAGCCGAATTAGTCATAGTGTTTTTTATGAAATGATTCACATTGCTTTCTTCAATGATAGCGTTTATCGCATGGGCATTATCCGTCCACGTGAGCCTAACAAAGTAGCAGATGGTGGTTTTTATAGCGATTTAAAATGCCCTTTCTGCAACAAAAATGTTTACGTAGAATATGATTCAGAAACACAGTCATTTCAGATTCCAGAATGTCATAGAAAATCAGAACCATGTCCTGTAGCTGAGTTTGGTTCAAATAAAGTCTATAACTTCAGCATCAACGTTCCTTCTAAGAAACTGGTCTTTATGAATAATATTCGACCATTGATTGATGTCGAACGTGAAGATGAATACACCGTCTCTATTAACTCCTTATTGGGCTTAAAACGTGATTGTGAAATGAATGTTGAGCATAATATTGCTAAGTTTCAGGTTGGCAATACTTGTCCTACCATCTATCAGCATTTTGATGAAGTCATCATAGATCCTTATAATGTTGGCTTTCCTATTGATGAAGAAACGGGTGATGTGATTGTTATGACCTCGTATGAAGATAAGGGAAGCATCTGCACGGATCTTTGGGCAGTCTACATGACTGACTATGAGCAGTTCCTGAAATACTGTAAGAAAAAGAAAATCAACCCAAGTGATTTCGACCCTGTTATTGTCGAAATTAAGTCGGATAAAGTTAATGTTAGCTATGATTTTGCTGATAGCTATGTTAAAATCACTGAACAATCTTAATCATTAAAAGAGGAAACATCATGTCATCATATGGCGCACTAGCACTTGAGTTTGGCTACTCATTAAAACTGAAAGTTTTGCATAGCCATGCTGGATTTTATATTGGCACTCTGGATGAAGATGGTTCGCCTTTCTCACGTGAATCTAATGAATACTTTCATACTCTGAAAGAAGCCGAGATAGCATTGGCAACTGATTCATGGACTCAAAAAGAAGCGCCTTAATGAAAATTCAGAACTATGATGTCATTTTAAAAGATAAAGCCGTTAATCTGATAAGTGAGCGGCTTGTCTCATTAGGATTTTTTGTGCTAGCGCCAAACGTTCCTTACTTTTGCTCAAGCGTTTTTAGAAATGAGTTTAAAGATAGAATTGCAGACATTACACAAGAAAAAGATAAGCATCACTACGTCTTTATTAAAGAACTTACTCCCATGAATAGCACCGTAGAAAATGAGCATTCAAACGGAAAGTTGCTTAACTATCAAAAAATAGCCTTGATTATTTTTCACAATGATAATGCTTATCTTGTCAGGAAAGAAGACGCTCAGTTAACCACACCTATTGAGGAGCAAACAGGATTTCTTTTTTACGATGCCAAAGAAATGCTTGGGCTTTAAAGACTGTAAATAAAAGATAAATAAAGGCTTTGTCCTTAATTTTTTCGTTGCTGCACATACTGATTTTTACTATAATAGTTCCATACTAATCACTAAAGGAATGTAATACATGAAAATGATCAAATCTATGCTGGCAGTTGTCGCGCTGGTTTTCTCCGTAGGCTCGTATGCAGCATCCTGTGCTGACACTAACCCACTTGGTCAACCACAGTCTGAAACGCAGTATATGCCCATCTGCCATACAGGTTATTCTGTAGGTTATAATGCCACCTATCGTGTGCCAGGCTGGGTTGCCGAAAACCTGACTCGTGCTAATCTGGATGACAAAAATGCAATGCGTCAAAATGATTTCCGTCCAGATCCAACGATTAATCCTCGCTACAGCGCAAGCCTTAAAGATTACGCTCGCTCCGGCTTTGACCGTGGGCATATGGCACCTGCTGAGGATTTCCGTAAGTTTCCTGATCAGATGAGTGAGAGCTTCTATCTTTCTAACATGATTCCTCAAAACCCGGAGAATAACCGTGGAATTTGGGCAACAGTTGAGAAAAACACTCGCTATCTTGCAAACAAATATGAGCAGCTTTATGTGGTAACTGGCCCTATTTATGCTGGCGGTAAAACTACAGGCATGGCGGGACGTATTCCGGCACCAACTCATATTTATAAAGTGATTTATTCACCTAAGCAGAATGCAGGTATTGCCTTTATTCTTCCAAACGCAGGCGTAGATAAATCATCACTGCCTCAGTATACTTATTCCATTGCGCAGGCTGAGCAGATGACAGGTATTAAGTTCTTCCCGAAACTTGATCCTGCCGTTAAAAATCAGAAACCAACGAACTGGATGATCTTTAATCGTTAATCTTCCTAAAGGCCTCAGACGAGGCCTTTATTAATTGCAAATCCCACATTGAAAATGCTACTCTCATAATTATCACTATTACAACATATTAAATAAATCGTCTTATTAATGGGAGAGCAGCATGACGGTATTTAAAGGACGCATTATTTCAAAACAGGAACATGAAAAAGAATGGATTGTAAAAATAAAAAATGACACAAATAATGATTTTCATACAGTTAATATCAATAAAAGCAAGGCGAGAAATCTTAATCTTTTTTTAGACGAGACGGAGGTTATTGCTTATTACAATACACTTCAAAACAATATCCCTTACTTCTTTATTAATGGTGAAACTCTTCCTTTACAGGCTGATAAAAACTTCAGATTACGCAAAGATATTGGATTCGAAGCGTCATGTATATTGTGCGTATTATCCAGCTTTTTATCCGTTTCGCTTATGCTTGCTTTTGCTCAGTATGTTTTAAGCATTCTTTCTTTTTCGAATAAAACCAACTTTTCGATTCTTATTGGTGTCTTTGTGTTCTCAGCCGGATTCAGTGCAACGAGTTTGTTTAACTTTCTTCAGAAAGAGGCATTATTTGTAAAAGAGCTTAACGAGGAGTTTATTGGGCTGATGAGAAAATAAACGTAAAAAGCAGCCCGGAGGCTGCTTCTTTTATGGTTCTAAAGTTAACCGATAAGCCGGGTTCTGTCTCGGACAATCATTCATCTAGGCGTATCATCGCTGACAAGCTCAAGCAGCTACCTCGTTCCAATGCGAACAGCATTGTAGGAACTGTTTTGCCTTACTCCGGGAGGAGTTTACCTGCCACAAACTGTTACCAGTTGTGTGGTGCGCTCTTACCGCACCGTTTCACCCTTACCTGATCCCTTTCGGGCCATCGGCGGTTTGCTTTCTGTTGCACTTGTCGTCAGCTCACGCTGCCCAGCCGTTAGCTGGCTCCCTGTTCTATGGAGACCGGACTTTCCTCTACCATTTCTGATAGCGATTGCCTAGTTAACTTTAGTGTCGTTATTCTATTCGCAGTTATTATTAAAAGCAAGCGCTATTTTATTAGCGCTCGTATTTTCTTTATTTTATTTCTGATACCTTCTTCATTAAGTAGCGTTCCTACTATTGTTCCTCCTTTCTTCTGCTCAAAATAAAGAGTGTCATTAAGAGCAGCCCATGCGCCTAATACCATCGCTAAACACACACCTAATATTCTAATATCACCAATGGTAAGGCATAACATGAAAAGCACGCCAAAGAAAATATTTCCACCTATCAAGCAACGCCTGATTATTTTATCCTCACGATCTTCCTTCTTTGAGTCTATAATGATTAACTCATTTGAGTCTTGATCAATGACCACCTTAACTTTTTCCATTGTTTCATTATCTTTAGTAATGAAAACATCTTCAACAGCAATATTAGACTTGGGCATTTTCTTGTTCCTTTTTAGCCTGCATAAACCAGTTTTTTATAAACATTGATTCTTTTTGTCTTCTGATCACATCATACTCATAAAAGTTGCTGCGCTTCATCAACTTATTTTCAATCATAGAACACCAAAACCATGCGCTTTCCTCTATCCCTTGACCTGCTTTTATTGAATGTCTTTCTTTACTGTCGAGCTTATCTAGTAAGCATTTCACTAATGATGAACCAATCTTTTTATTCCGATATTCCTCTTTCACAAAAACCTGAAGGCTAAAAAATAAACAAGTATCATAAAGCCCTATTCCTATGGGAGCTTCTCCATCAAATGCCAGACACACTCGTGCGTATTTAGTAGATAATGACTTTCCAGATACGTAATATTTTAAGTCGTGCTGTAAGTTAAACGTGTCTTCTTTGACATACAGATGATTTTCAAAAGCCAGCCGAAACATGTCTATTTTGTTCATCTCATCATCTTCTACAATGCGTATCATAGACCTTCCTCTCAGTAAAAAGTAAGGCCATCATAGTGATGACCTGTAAATAAAAATATGCAGCAACCTTTATCAGTAAATCTTTCGGCTTACTTTACCATTATACCTAAAGCCTCAGCCAATCTCAAGAACTTTAAGAGACGACCTGTGTTAGATTCGTTCTTATATATTCTCTTGCTTCCTGAAGAGCTATCTTAGATTGTGCTGTTCCTGTATAAAGCTTATCGAAGATTGTTAAATCTTTAATAATGGAAGATAACAGAGACATATGCATTTCATCGTTTTTGGACATAACCTTTTCCATATCAGTAAAAATAAGTACATCTGTTGCTGTAAACCTGTCTAAATCAGAACGCTCACCCGTAAATTTTATCTTCGAAGAGAACTGATGCAGGTTTTTCAAATACTCACCAAAATAAGCATTAGCCTCATCGTAATCTTCTGAATTCACAGTCGATTTCATCTTCATCCATGCTTCATTAACCTTTGAATCCAAAAGGTATACACCTGCGTTTAATACATCAATAGTTTCTTTTTTTAACATAAAAACCTCCTATTTAATATTCCAGTTTATTTCAGTCTGACCTTGCTTTCTTAATATCTCATTAGTCTTTGAGAAATGCCCACACCCCAAGAACCCCCTATACGCCGACAATGGAGAAGGATGCACAGATTTCAACACAGTATGCTTTGTGATATCTATATTAGCACCTTTCTTTTGCGCAGGGCTTCCCCATAATAAGAATACCAAACCTTCCTTATGGCGATTGAGACACTCTATAGCGTTATCTGTAAAGGTTTCCCATCCTATGCCAGCATGAGAGTGAGCCTCGCTCTTACGGACCGTTAAAACGTTATTTAACAGCATTACACCTTGCTCTGCCCAATCAGCAAGATAGCCGTGATCTGGCATCTCAAAACCCGGTATATCTGTTTTCAACTCTTTATAAATATTCACCAAAGAAGGTGGAACCTTAACTCCCTTGTTAACCGAAAAAGCCAATCCATGCGCCTGATTAGGACCATGATAGGGATCTTGCCCTAATATTACCACTTTAACTCTATCAAAAGGCGTATAGTTAAATGCACTTAAGATATCCTTATGAGGAGGATACACTATCTGCCCATCCGATTTTTCTTTTTCCAGAAAATGTGAAATCTTTGGAAAATACTCTTTTGCTTTTTCTTGTTCGAAAAACTCATTCCACGTATTCATTAACACCTCTTTGTTATTTAAGTTATTTTATAAACTAAAGAATTATATATATCAATAAGATAAATCATATTTTTACATCAAATATTTGCAAGCCCTGTTACTTTATTATATGCTTAACTCATTACATAATAGGGGATTCTATGAGCAAACTTACTTTAGCTATTCGTTTTTCTGACTATGAAGTTTCCACTTTTCAGATTTTAAACCTTGATGATTTTCATGCACTCTTTAATATTCAGCATCTAATCGATGAGAATGCGCTTAAGTCTTATTTAGAAGAGCATAATCTTCCACTTCAAAATAGATCTTCTTTGAAGGCTCAAGAAATAAGTAAAAGCTGCAATGTTTTGGCTCCTTCTTCAGATGGTATCACATTTATTGACTTCGTTAATAAAACTGTCCATAATTATAATGACTATTCTCTTTTCACAGAGGTGTTTGCTTTAAGTATAAAAAAAGCATTAACCTATGTATTAGATTACATTCATGGTGGATACAATAACAGTATAGATAAACTTGATAATGTAAGCTATGACTTTTATGAAAAAGTGAAATATCCTTATTCAGGAAAAGAGGGATATATTTTTGAGTCTCTTAATCCCGAACACCCTTATTTATTTAACTTTTATCAAGCCTTTAAAAAGCATATTCCTATTTATTTTATTGAAGGAAATGCGAAATATGGCTTTCATCGTTCTTACCTTGATATTAACACGCCTTCAGAGATGTTTAAACAAATTGGTGAACTTAAGGACGCAACTGTTATAGGCATAGACATTCCTGAGTGGAAGTTTATCTCAGGAACATCTCGCCAGGCTAAAAAAGTTTTGCTGCCTTTATTAAAAGAAGAGTTCGACTTTTCAGAAGAAGAGTTGGCAATATGGAAAATAAAACATACATTATAAACTAAGGATTTAGCATGAGTAAAATCACATTAGCTATTCGTTTTTCTGATTCAACCATATCAACATTCAAAGTCAATAAGTTTCTTGAGTTTGCGCCATTTTCTAACCTTTTTAATTTTTTGGATGAAAATGTTTTAAAAGAGTATATGGTAAACAATAACTATCCTTTCTATAAAAGCGCAAAAACGCTTACTGAACATCAGGATTATGACAATGAGCTGGCTTTTTTAGCACCATACACATACGGAATAGTTTTCATTGATTTTATCAATAAGCAAGTCCATAACTATAACGATTATTCGGGCTTTTCTGAAGTTTATGCTATGAGTATCAGACAAGGCATGAACCTAATCTTTTTACGGCTATTCAGAACACTTGATGTTGATATTGCAGATTTAGATAGTGTTGACTATGACTTTTATGAAGAGGCTGTTTATGATTCTTTAGGTAAAAACGGCTATTCAGAACAAAAAATATTTCAGGTGCTCAATCCAGAACATGCTTTTATGTTTAACTTTTATCAGGCATTCAAAAAAGATATACCTATTTATTACCTGAAAGAAAATAAAACACGAGAGCCGAATCGTGTTTATATTGAGGCATCAACACCTTCACAATTATTTAAACAGATTTCAGAAATGCAAGACATGACGATTGTAGGTATGGATATTCCAGGATGGAGCTTTTTCTCTGGCTCATCAGAAGAAGCTAAAACAACTTTACTTCCTTTATTGGAAAAAGAAATAGAACTTTCAGAAAATGAGTTAGCTTTCTGGAAGGAACAAACCTATATTAATTATTAAAATAAAGAGAGAGAATATGAGTAAGTTAACATTCGTTGTTCGTTTTTCAGACAATACTATTTCGGCGTTTAAAGTTCATAAAACTGTTGAGCTTAGCGAACTTAATAATGTTCGCTTTATTCAAGATGAGTCTCTTTTGAGAGAGTATTTAATCGAACATGGCTGGCCTATTTGTATTAGCGCTAATAACACAGAGGAGCATTTAAATCATACCAATAAAGCTTTATTTGCTCCTTATGGTTATGGGATAATCTTTATTGACTATATCACCAAGACTATTCACAATCATAACGACTATTCGGGCTTCTTTTACTTTATGTCGCTAGAAGTTGCTATGCAGATAGGAAAAACGTTGAACTTTAATGGCTATAAAGAAATCAGTCAGACTCAGCCTGATTTATCTAACGTGATTATTGAATCTTATTCTGATTTTAAGATGAAAGCTTCTCAATATCAGAAAGACGGAAGGTTAGCTGTAAACACTATTAATCCCTTTCATGATAACAGCCACAACTATGGAAGCCTCTATAATATCTACCAGGCTTATCTTTTAGGTTATGAAATTGCTCGCTATAATCTATCCGGGAATAAAATATCAACCATTAATATTGAATCATCAGAATCTTTATTCCGGGCTGTTATTACAGAAAATAAAAATAGCGATAGTTTTATCAGTTTTGATATTCCTGGATGGACGATATTTAATGAAGCCAGCAACACTGTTAATAAGATGCTTACGCGAATAGAAAAAATAGTTTCCCTTTCTGATGAGGAACGTGAAATCTGGAAAGACTTTATCAATAAATAATAAAAATAAGGCTCTGATGAGCCTTATTCATGATTAGCCGCTGCCTAACCAACTGAAACTTATTCTTTACGAATCGACCTCAGTCAAGGTGCCTACGCGGTTCCCTTCTGGATTTTAAGAGCGAGAGGAATCAATCGCACTCTATCTGAATATTTCTTTTTGCCAGGGTCTCATAATACCATTGACCTAACTGAGTAAACTTATCTTCGGTCTCTTTTAAAAATCTCCCCGGAAACATCTCGTCTTTTAGGTCAAAATCTTTTTGTATTTCTTCATAAATCTTATTAGTTTTTTCTTCATCTTTTTCATTAACAAAAAAGAACGGTTCGACGCTTATATTACATTGACCAAGCAATAATTTCAAGTAGTAATAATCATGAAAAAACCAGCTCGCCTGCAAATAACAGGCATATTGTCCGGTATATTTAAGACTATTATAAATTTTCCTTACGGCAAATGGATGGCAACTAAAGCCCATTAAAATCAAAAAAACTTTTTTGTATTCGCTCATCTCATAGTTATTGTTATCAAAGGTGAAGCGAACACCAGTTCCTTTGTTGTAGCCATAAGGCTCCTTTAAGAGGAGAGCAGACATCAGATCCCCATTTTTCTTTCAGGCTTATTCAGACGTGAAAAAGTATGATCATGAGCTTCTTTTAAATCTCCAACACTGCCATTATAAAAATTAAACACAGTGCCATCCTGAAAGGTATAACCTTCTTCTATTTTGAATTCAAATACAGTCGATTGAAGTATTTGAGTGTAGCCACCATCATGCATGGTAAACTGAATATCATTAAACTTTTTATTTTCTTCGGCTGTAAACATACCTCCAAATCCAGGCTTAGATTCATCCTCCGCATTTTCTCTGACCATTTTTTTAAGGTCGTTAAATAAATCTGAAACCTCTTGATATCGCTCATCATCTTTCATAATTTTAAACATTTTGCTCTCCTTCTGGTTTTATATAGTGTACAAAACTTAAACATCTATATCAAGCGGTCTGCATTTCCTGATTTTTCATGAACTCAATAATATCATCCCATTCAAACAAGCGATGCTCACCAAGCACGTTAACTGAGTTATCAATACCTACATCTAACTGCTTACCAATAGGTGGCAGATTGCCATGACTATGCCCATAGAGGTTAAATGAACCATAACGAGCACAATCCCATGTTCTGAAAGCATAATGACACATGATAACTTTCTGGTTATCGATAATGACTTTAGCGTAATCCTTCACCCATTCACAGAGATCTCTTTCCTCATTAATCATTGACCAGATTTTAGGATCGCAGTGATTACCAGTAATAAAATACTTCTTACCATTAAGACGCCGGATGAGAGTTTTAAGCATTTCAATATTCTTCTTATTTCGCATGAATGCGAAATCCCCCAAATGATAAACGTCATCTTTGGGTTTTACTTGTTTATTCCACATTTCCACCAACTTTTCAGTTTGCTCTTCGGCAGACCACGGCCTGTTTGAGAACTCAACTACCTTATCGTGGAAAAGGTGAAAATCTGCTGAAAATAAGTTATTCATTATAAGCTCTCTCAAATAAAAATGATTATACCTGTAAGCCAGATGAAATGGAAGTTTGTTCTTTTACACGTTATCTATATCCAGCCAGAGAGATTATCTACATCAGTTATTTCTTGCTATCTTCTATGACAACCTGTAAAATGGGCTAATCTTAATAGGAGGTTTTTATGGTAGAAGATATTATGTTTCTCGATGTTGATATTGAGGAGATTCAGAGACAAAGAAATAAACAGCGCCCTAAACTTCCTGAAAGTGAGCGTCAATCAGTCATTAATCAAATAGCCTTACTGGAAGAAAAAGGAAAGCGCCTAAAAGGTCAGCGATGTGATTGCAATCATAACGACTATGTTTACGATCTCGGTATTGATAAAACCTGTAGCTACCACCAGAATGAATCCGCCATCAAAAATCTTAAAGAGAAGCTCAATGTTTACGATTTAGATAATGATTGGGACAGACGACATTTTAAAGAAGCTGTAAGAATCGAATACATGCAGGAAGTTGATAGTCGCAATCGCTCATTTTGGATTAGAGCAATTGTCGTTTTTTCTCTTTGCGTAGCTTCGGTTGTCTGGCTCGTTGCTTGCGGATCTTGAGCCACTTCAAATTTGCTTAAGTCCTGATAGTATATTAACATTTAGCTATATTATACTATCAGGAGTTTATCATGAAGTTAAAACCAAACCCACCCTCATTTAAGCCTCACTATGCTGAAGATATTGCTGAGCATATGGCTTATGCCACCGTTGTTTCGCCTGATGACAATTTAAAGTCCAGGAAAGAGTTGCGTAAAGAGAGAGCTGAGCAAAGGAATGTCAGTCATGACAGTTAAGTCAAAAGGTATTCCGTGGCCTACCTCTCAGCTATTATTCCCTCAGAGTAATCGATATGTTGCAATCGACGTAGAAACTGCAAATAGCTATAAAGACATTATTGAGATTGCCTGCGTTGAGATTGTTAATAATCAGATCGGTCAAACATTGACTCAACGTATAAAACCAATGACGCGTAATGTTAATAGTCAGTGCATGAGGATTCACGGTATCACATTAAGAGATGTAGCTTATTGCCCTACTTTTTCTGATTTCAGTTCAACCTTGATTAATTTCGTCAATGGAGCACCTATCCTTGCCCATAATCGACCTGCGGAATACAAAAGTATTTTATTCGAGTTCGAGCAAATGCGTGAGACATTTCCTTTCTATATTGGTGATTTCTACTGCACTATGAAGATGGCAAGGTCAATGGGATTCGTTGGAACATTGAGAGAAATGTCTAAACAGGCGGGAATAAGAACGTCGCACTTAGCACATCATCACGATGCTTTATCAGATACGATTTTAGCTGCTGAGTTGTTTATTCGAATGGGAAGGATTCGAACTAATAGGGGATTATAAAAGGGAGCGGTGCTCCCTTTTTATTGGATTAACGACCGAACCGTCTTCTTGAGACAAGACGGTTTTTGTCTTCAAGATAAGGCTCAACAATATCTTCGGCTATTTCTTTAAAGCCGGACACTGTGTGATCTATTCTGATGCCTTCTCTGCTATCGTTAGCTCCATCGGTATACTGGTGGTCAATAAAGATAAGCTTAGTTGGGATATCATGAATGCCCTCAAAGTTTTTAACCAGATCATCAATGAAGAATACCGCATTGGTTTCTCTTGCAAGCTTTTCTTTAGGATTTTCTGTTGCTACGCGAGGGACTGCCCACACATCCTGAATAGTAAAGCCTAAATCAAGCAGGTTCTGATGACGAACATTCTTATACATTTCTTTCATGCGTGTTAACACAAGGAAATCAAAGTCGTCTTTATAGCGATCAACGAACTCCAGAGCACCCGGCATAGCTGGCATTTTTGTCCATAAATCAGGACCCGCACACTTATCCATAAAGGCTTTTTCTTCAGCTTTATCTGTAAAGTTAAAATCGTAGAGATTACCTGCTTTAAATGCGCCCGGATTTTTTACGGCAGGCTTACGCCCGGTGATTTCAACGAAGATGTCTTCAACACGTTGATTATAGTTTAACAAACATTGATCACAGTCAATCAGGATGATTTCTTTAGACATTTTACCACTCCTTTAATTATTCAATAATTTATTGTAGCATGACCCCAATAGAAAACATAGCAATTAATTTGATTTTATAAAAAATCTGCGATACCATCTTCAAAAGCGCTATCCTTGCGCTTGCCTTCGGTTGAAAAGAGCAAAGTTTAAAGACACGGGAACTGCAACAAAAAATCAATCATATTAATAATCTTATTTATTGATCTGGTTGTGCCTACCGAAATCGCTATAAGATCGCTAACAATAAGGTATATTATATGCATGTAATCAATTATGATGATCTGGATAAGATCAGTTCGCACGTTTACAACAACATTTCAGTAATATCAAAACCAACATTGACTTCGGTAAAAGAAGCTATCCTTAAAAGTTTAGGTTATAAAAACCTTCATTCTTTTCAGCAGTCCAGTCAAAGTTATGATAAGGATGCTGGACTTTTAAAACATTTTACGCCTCAAGAAATTCTTTCTATAGCTGGATTAAAGCTTAATTTTACAAAAACATCTTATTCCGATTTTGATGATTTTATTTCTGATGTTTCATCTAAGCTTAGTAAGCTTAATTCATCAAATGATACGTATAATTACATCTATGATAGAAAGATTAACTTCTTAAAATTTCTTAATAATAACAACTTTGTATTTTTTGATTATAGATGGTTTAAGCAAAGCATGTCTGTAAATAATAAAGGTCAGAAGATACCAGAATCAGGTTTTGTTTCATCAAAAGGGCATTTGGAACTTTGGAATTCAATAAAAACAAATAATACCCTAGCATCTATTTCTCTCTATGGGAGTTCTGCTTACGAGGATTATTTCATTGAAAAACTCGCCGTTGAAAATAAGAAGATCTACACAGTGTATGATTTTATTAAATCTACTTTTATATCAATAAAAAAACACAGTTTTTTCAAAATTGCTTTAGATATTCTAAATAGCCATTATATATTACTTAACAATCTTTCCAAATCAATGAGTAACATTAAAGTAATAGATTATGATTATCAAGATTTTCAAAAGAGTGAAAAATATGAGCATTACTTTATTTTTCAAGAAGAACATCTTAATAAAATGGCTAAAAAAATAAATAACAAAAGCGCTTCATTAGAACAAGTCAAAGACTGCTTTAAAAATTTATTTTCATCAGCTAAAAAAATGAATATTGTCGCACCTGATTATGATTTTAATAGTGAAATTATTGACGACTACTTTATGTTGAAAGGCGATGTGTGGGGGCCGACAAGAACCCAGAGCCGGGAAGTTTTTATCGATAATTTAAAGAATAATATTACCTTAGCAAATGAAAATGTTTTTCTTTATAGTCATACCTATGGTGTAGAATATGATATAGCTTTTAAGAAAAGGACAAAAGGAGAGTATTATAAAGTTTTTGTCAGCAAATTAATAATAAATAAGGAACATTTTCATAACTCATGGCTTTCTTATGATTTCGTTTTATATATTTATCTTCATTTTCATATTATGACAAATAAAACAATGCGAATGAATGATTTTATTTATTTCTGTAAAAATTTCATAACAGATCCAGATATTATGAATGTTCATATAAATTTAATTTCAGATATATTATTTAATAAATACTCACCGTTCTTGTCTGATCACTTATTTCAAGATGAATAATAAAAGGGCGCAAGCCCTTTTTATTTTTATGCTATTGAAAAATCATTGCCACGTCTTGAAAAATAAATATAGGACTTCTGGCTTCCGCCACGATACAGACCACTTCGAGTTTGATTGTCAGTCTTGTAATACATCACATCATTAAAACCAAGCGATCTCAATACTTTCAGGCATTCTTTTACCTGCTCCTTATCATTGAAGTTTTTCGTGTAAACGCAAACCACTTTACGACTTTCTTTGGATACCTCATTAAATCTTGGCCTAAGCGCCATTTTTACTTGATAACAACACTTAGATAATTCACCTTGAGACAAGGACTCGCAAATGTCATTCCATATACCTCTCTCTTGCTCTGCATTAAGAAAAATCAACCATTTACCTGAGTCTTTATATGTTTCTACTTCATCGGGATCTATTGCCCATTCCCATCCATTTTTTATCATTTTATCCTCTCTTTATTATTTATATCTACATTTGTTTATGGTATTATAACATCAAATTAACTCAGAAGGTAAAAAATATGAAAATGCTTACTGAATTCCAGCTTATGATTCCTCATCTGCTTGTGCTTGAAGATGATGAGTTCCTGAAAAATATCGATCCGCAAGATTTCCAGACCATCCTGCAGGATGCGGCTGAGGAAACCTATCAGGAAGATCCTCAGACACACGGTATGTATCAGCTTGAAGACCTTGAGAATCCAGATGAGGGAGGTATTCCAGTTTGCTGGCACATTAACATTTACAACGCTCGTCCTGAGCTTAAGTCAGGCATCGAACAACCTACTGACTATGAACTGATTAAGCGCAAGCTTATTGACTATCTTATGCTTACATCGTTAAATCTTAGTATTGAAGATAATGATGAAAACCTTTCCCTGTATGATTCTGGTGTCTTCAAAATCAAAGCCGGATCAGGGGAAAGTAAACGCATTTATGAAGTCCACTATGAGATCATTGACAGCAACTCAGAGGAAGCGATGGCGGATGCGTTTGAGTTGCTCGATGAAATGGAAGAACAGGAAGACTCAGAGACGCAAGATCTTAGTCCTAAACGTGTTCTGCATTGAGACCTGACATGAAGAAATTATTGAGTCGAGAAACATTCAAGGAGGAATGCTTCAAACGCGATAAAGGAAAATGTGTTTTCTGTAATGAGCCAGCAGTTGATGCGCACCACATCCTTGATCGTAAGCTCTTTTCAGATGGTGGTTATTATCTTGATAATGCCGCCTCTGTTTGCTCAAAACACCATCTGGATTGTGAATACACACGTATCAGCCTTGAGAGCGTCTATGAGGCGTGCGGTATTAAAGAGCCTGTCTTACCTGATGGTTTCTTAAAAGATGCCGTATACGATAAATGGGGGAACAAAATCGTCAGTGATTATCAGCGTTTGCCCGGACCGCTTTTCCACGATACTGCGGTGCAAAAGATTTTTAAAGAACGCGGCGACATCTGGATGTTTTACACCACACAACAAGGAGAAAAATAATGAGAAAAATAACATGTAGCACCCTTGGAGAAATGAAAAGCAGAGAATACGAATGTCAGCATGACTGGCCTGAAGATGTCTATGTGCAATGTGGCGGCAAAGGTGTCGTTATGGGAAATGCTAAAAGACCGGGTTATATTACGGCCTTCTTTGAAGCATTTCCTTTTAAAATGTTTATTCGTGGTGAAAGCACTACAGTTGAAGATGCTGAACAGAAAGCATGGGAGAAATATCAGGTTGTTTTAAACTGTCCTGCGCATAGCTTCGCCCCGGACAACTACAGGCCACGCAATGCTGTGTGTTCTTCTTGTCGTTTTGTTGAGCCTAATTATTATGCTCCACAGCATATCTGTAAAGATTGTGGGAAAGAGCACGTTAACCTCTCTATTGATGATGTTCATTACTGCGCAAGTCATTTTCAAGCGCGTGTAAGCACGATTGACACAGACATTACGCCAGAAAAAATATCCAGCTTCAAACAATCTGTTTTTAATGAGATAAAAGATAAAGAAGCAAAAGGAGTAGAGAAGAACCTACTCGATATGATGGCTGGCAGTAAATCTTGCACCTCACCTGAAGATATTGAGGATGATGACTACCGTGTAGAAATGATGATTGCTAATATTAAAAGCAATGCGCACATGGCTAAACTTTTACATATTGCTGAACGTATTAATCTGATTACTCATTTTGAGTATGAATATCAGCTTGTTGATTGGATTCGAGAAACCAATGATAATATGGTGATGAAAACCGTTAAAGCAACGAGCTTAATATTAGAAAATATTTTTTCACAACTTAAGGAATCTGGAACAATCCCTGCTGATTTTTCAACTTATTTATTCAAAACTGAACATGAAAACGAGTGCGCTGATATAGAAAGTATTATGGGCATTAACTATTTCATTGAAGAGGTTCAGGCACGTTTTTCTATAGCACCTGATTTAGATAAAGCATATCGTACATGTGGTGGTGTTGATAGACACTTCAGTTGGGAACAGGTACATAATAAGGCTTTAATTTTAGTTTATAAAAATGCTTTAGCATAATAATGTAGATAAATATTTAGTATTTAAGAGAGATTACTTGTTTTCATTTTTCCTTCACATGTGGAGTGATTTTGAATGTTAAGTGAAGCTCTCTTTTTTGTATTGAAAAATCTGATTAATAAAGTAGAGTAATAATACATTTAATCGGAGGATAGAATCATGACAAATAAAACAACATCAGATAAAGTTGCATCAAAAGCATCGGGCGTATTGAAAGATAATAAATCAAGTAAAAACGACAAATCCGCTGCAGGCTCCGCTCTTTCTCAAAAAGAGAAAAAAGGGAACCAAAAAGGCAAATAAAGAAAAGGCTCGCAAGAGCCTTTCTTAGTTACATTAATTTTATTGCTTCTTCAATTAACTTATCGACTTGATTCATAGCTTCTTGATCATAAAAATACATATCCTCGCCTTCCTCATTGACATAGGTAGACTTTATTAGTCCCTCAGCAGCAAAGCTCCTGTAGAAATCATGTTTCCATGCTGAATTTCCAAAGGGATGCTTAGGATTAAACTTTCCCTCTTTTAACCATAAGCTTACCAATAGAGCTTTCAAATATTCCCTTACCGTTTTAGCATTAATATAGTTATCAAGCATTTTAACATCAAGTATATTCATGGCTACCTCTTTAAATTATTTAAATATATTATACACTATTTCGACTATGACATTCAAAGGGATTTAAACATGACGTTAGAAACAATATTAAAACTTATTAAAGAAGATCCACTGTTTATTCAGGTTTTTCATTTTGATAGCGACTCAGAGGATGAGTTCAACTGTATGTTTTCATTTGACGAACTTCACAACGCATCGACCTATCTAAAGAATTGGATTTATTTAACAGGATTAACTACTGCCGCATTAATCGGAATAACAGAAAGCAATAAAATTATCGCCATTGATTTCGAAGGTGAGTGTTTCACACTCTGTGCTTCTTTCTACCACATTCCTTTTAGGCTAGTGAGCCTTCATTTAGGGCATTATCGATTAAAAGAGACACTTCATAGTCAAGAGCATGAGCTTTACCTTAACAATCTAATCCAGTATGCTCAGTGGTGTGCAGATAATGAAATTTTTATTCCTGACGGTTATTTAAAGCTATTAAAGAAGCCATCTCCAGAAGAGTATAACTAATGAGGCTTTTTACCGCCTCAATAGCTTTTAGAGTGGTTTAGTTGATAAGTTAGTCCATTTTACTTCTTTTTAGTTAAACAACTATTGCACTTTCTATTTCTGGATAACGTCCAGCATGTATCAGGGCGTTAGCCAATCTCTCCGACTCCATACTGTGAAGCTTAATATGGTCATGCAGATGCGAAACATAATGATCAATATGATTCTTAGAGATCTCTACTTTATCAGGCCATCTTTTCTCAACACCTGATCCATCTTTTTCATAGAATTTTGGATCTAACCTTAATACTGGCGCAATGTGAATCGGCGCAATATTATCATAATCAGTAGATTTCCTTGGCGCAAAGTTTTTCTCAGTTCCGCCAAAGCCTAATGCCAGCATAACATCCTGAGAAATCAGGTCATCAGTTTTATCCTGAATGTGATTAACTATCGTATGTTTAACAACACCAAAACCTTCCACATCCCATTCATATACTGAGGTGAAAGTATCAAGCTCTTCATTAAACCCGCAACGAACGCAACATCATTCGCAGTTCCGGCTAAGGCGAAGCACCTAAATGTTAGTTAACTGAGATATGTGCTTCAGGTAAATATTCCTTGCACCATTGATATCTCTGTCTATTATTCTTTTGCCGTCTTTCATCACCCTCGATGATCCCAGCTTTTCATTTACCACTCCGTTCCAGCTTTGAGTTTTACTCGTATAGCTCTCGTTAACGATAATGACTTCCTTACCGTATTTCTTTGCTGTCCACAACAGAAATTCCTTAAAAATATAATGACTCAGGGAAAGCATATTATGCACCGCCTTACGACCTATTCTTCTCCCCTTAGTCTTTACCATCGATTTAGTTTCGAAATCAGGAAGATAAATCACATCGTAGCTCATCACTATATCATAAGCCACAGTCCTGTGCAGATGATTCACAAGGCCCTGACGCCTGCAGGACAGCCTGTTCAGGCTGTTTTCTATATGTTTCAATGTGTCATTTATCCACTGCGGATTATCCAGGCTTTCCTTTTTGTATAACTCATGCTTCTTTAACTTCTCGCGCAAAGAATACAGCTTACGCATTTTCTTTGCCAATGGTAGTAAGCATTTAATAGAATAGTCCTTACCATAAATGATAACTTCTTTTTCGCTGAATCCTGTTAAAAACGTTCTACTTCCCGGATCGAGAGCAATCACTTTCACTTCTTTTTCAGAAACCTTTTTATTTGGCCCTTGGCTTTCGGAACAATCTAAACGGTTTCCTTTTATCTCTATATTTTTCTGGACGCAGATGAACCATCTGCCATACTCCATTGTTACATCAACATTTTTACCATAGCATTCATCAGGCAGCTTTTCTGTCAGCCTGATGCTTCCCAACGATTTTATACAGACGGAACCCTCTTTTCCCATTCGGGGATGGGAAAAGGTCTGTTTTTTGTCTTTACGGCTTTTAAAGCCCAGCCGTGAGAAAGCTGTAAATGATGTTGTATTTTTCTTCTTTTTGTTATTTTTACAGAGAGTGATGAACTCAGATTTAGCTATCCTGACAGCCTGATCGCAGACATTAGTGTCAAAAACATAATTATTTTCAGCACTTTCTTTTTTTACTTTATCTCTGATGGGAATTCTGATATCAACTGGTTTCCCATGCTCATTAATATATTCTCTGTTATTACACATATCAACCGCAAGATTGTAGGCTCTGCGAGCAACCATCATCATTTGCTCATACTTAAGTTTTTGTTCGGTAGAGGTAAAATAAAAGCGCACTTTCCTTACAGCTTTAACCACAATATCAGGCGCAGAAATAACATAGGATTTAAAGGATAAAGGAAAGTGATAAGAATGAACGGGTGTAAGCTTACGGATCAAAGAAGAGAGGTAATGAGTTTTAAAGTTGGGGATATTATTTTCGGTGCAGGGGAGAAAAAGGTTTTGAGACATTTTATGACACTGTTCATTCCAGAACGGCTGAACCGTTCTGTCATAATCGTGTTTAATAAAGCAAGTCTGCGTCATAATATCCCCGTAATTTATAAAAGAATATTATAATAAAAAAGAAGAGAAATCAAATACGTTTAACATGTTGCGTTCGTTGCTATAATTTTAAACTGTTTATCCGTTTTTAGCAAGACACCTATGAGTGCCTTACGGCCTTTGGTTGTGCCTACATGATAACATTTATTGGTAAACGGTTTCTTTGTGGCAATATCATTGCCACTTAGTGAAAAGCCCAGCTCTGGCACAGAGACTGACACTAGCTTTACTTCTTCGGCATATTGATGAAAATATTGTGGGACTAAATGTATATACATAGTATTTCCTCTTTTATTTTAGCAATAATATCGCGTGCTCGACCATTTTTCAACTTTAATGCATTTTACTATTTTAAGATTAAGCCGACATAACTTTTTCACGATATGCTTCTTTTGCTAAAATATCAGCTCGCTCATTATAGGCTTGATCATTATGGCCTTTAACCCACTTAAAGCTAACCAATCCTGCCAGTTCAACCTTATTTAATATCACCTGTGCCTTAAGCACATCCAAATAATAGACTTCATTAAGGGAGTCATTTTTATTTAGTTTAAGCCTGTCTAAATTGTTATCATAAAAACGAACTGCATTCAGGCAATCGCTTCTTACTTCGATTTTCATGCCCATTGGTATTAATCCATTGGCTTTCATTTCTCTTACTTTTTTCAGAGCGAACAAAATCGCATTAAACTCTGAAGTATCAGCCGAAACTGTATAGGGAGACATATCAACGCCAGTATACTCCGAGAGAACAACATCACCTTTCAGTAAAACAATACCATATCCAAACTTTTTGATGGAACTATGTTCTTTATAAGATGCATCAGAATAGATATAAATAGTTTCATCTTCATGCGTTTCGCTTGCAATTAAATGAGATTTATCATCTTCTTTTGCTTTCTCAACTTCACTTCTTAAGGCATAAACCATATCACTATCCAGCGCTGAGACATGTCTTATATTAAAAAGAGCGCCTTCATGATTGTATTGGTATTCATTGATTACAGTGAATAACTTTTTAAAATCTTTAACATATTCTGTTTTTTGGTCATAAAGGAATACAACCTCTTTTGAATCTGATTTATTTATATGCTTTAGGCATCCTTTAATAGCACTCATAAATGTAGCACGGTTATCAAAAAGCCCCGCCTTTTTAATAATACTGACACTTTTAAAGTCAAGCAATCTTTTCCCTTTTTCCGAAAAGCTTCTGACTGCAGTATAGAGATTGAATAACGACTTATCTTCACTCTCCCTAAAATATATGTAGGTAGCAACATGTTCTGAGCTTTTAGACTCTAAACTTTTTAGCCGCTCTTGAACCTCTACATTAGGGCTTTCAAATTTAACTCTAACTTTAACTTTTCTAATATTATCGCTTTTGACAGGCAAAATGTGAGGCACCACTTTGAAATGTCGATCATCACCTTTTTCCAAATCAAAACATAGTTCTGATTCTTCATTTAAGGTGTTAATAAATAAATAGTCTTCATAGCTTGTTGCTTCAATAGCATTCTTTTTTAGTTTCTTTTCGACGTTTTTATCGAGATAAAAAATATAGCCAAAACTCTCACTGCCTTTATTTAGCATTTTTTTCATCTGTTTATAAAGATTTTTCAAACTTATTGATGACAGCATCACGCGGTTTAAAACGTGTCCGTCAACCACATGGACGCCTTTAGCATAGAAATAGCCATTTTTAAGAATAAACTGAGCTTTAATCATTTTTCCCTGATTGATTATAGCATTGTATTTTTCTTCGAACTCAATCTTTTCCTGTTGTTTTTTCCTTTCAGTTTCTTTAATTTCTTTATATAAAGTCTCACCATTCCCTAAGAAAATAGTTTTACTTTCATCAAGCTGGTCAAGCGTATTAATCGCAGATACTGTTTTATTTATTGCCTCATCATCCAGATATGCGATAAAAATATTTTCACTACTCTCAAAATAGCGCATAACATTGGATAGAGTGGTGCCACTATAGCCATTTAAGAAGCTTTTATTTAACATCACAATAGTTTTTTCGTTTGTTAAGTCTTCTTTGATTTCTGACATAACGCTGGAGAAGATATTCTGATTCCGCTCACAGAGAAAATTTCTTACTTTCATCGCAGATTTACAGGTAATCATACTGAGGCTCTCATCGTTTAATGCGGTTTGGTTCATAAATACAACGTTGAACTTATTAGCAGTGTTAACAATAAGCTTCTGCTCTGACTTTGAATCAGCAAAGTCGGAAACATATTTTTCCATTTGGACATTTTTGGTCTTAAAGATTGCCCCATCTTCATAAGAAACTTGATAACCTGACAAAAGATTAAGCATATCAGTACCACTTTTCATTACGTTGAAGTTTTTTAACCTACTAGCGCCTCTATTAAATCGATTCATTAAACTGTAATCTATTTTGAAAAACGCATTCAGATAGAGATTTCTAATGCCACACAGAGAAAGTGATACTGGACATTGCTTGACCAAATGTTTTTTTATAAACGGAATAACTCTGTCTATGACAAGTTCGTAATCCTGTTTAATATCATCGAAAACGCAGAATGTTTCATTGACTTTAAAAAGCATTACGGCCTCATTAACTGAGTCTTTTATTTTTACTGAAAGAACTCTGTTTTGATGCTTAAACGCAAACTCAGAAATTGTAACTTCGGCATTAAACAAAGACATCTGGCACCTCATCATTGATGGTAATATGTATGGACAACATCATATCATAATATGAGATAGGATAGAACAAGAAAATCGTATTTCCTGAATTTTTAGTTATTTCAGGTTAATAAGTAAAAATTAAAATAGCGATGCATCTTCTCATCTGCTACAATACAGCTTCAACTAAACATAGAGGACGCATATGATTAAGACATCTCAGAAAAGCATTATCGAAGTTTCAGATTGGGACAAACTGGTTTCAGAAACCTATGGTCGCACCTATTCTTTTCAGCAGCAAGATGGATGCAAATCTCGTGGTATTGAATATTTAACTGTTCCTTGCGAATACGCCGAAGATTATGAAAATGAGTCTTTACCTGAAAGAGTCAATGGTGAAGAAATGGGCGTTACTTTTGAGGCATGGCTTGCTCGCGATCCTAAAAAATGGGGAAACTCGAATGCGCCCTCTTATGATATTGAGCTGTTTTGGGAGCGCAACTTCTATCCTTCAGTTGAGATGATTGCTAATGACCTTCACGCAAAAGGTCTGCTTCCTGCTGGCGAGTATGGTATCAATATTGACTGGTAAGTGGGATTAAAAATCATCTTTAATAGAAAAAGGCTCGCTAATTAGCTAGCCTTTTTTATATTTTAAATATTCTAAAACCATATAGATTAATAACTTTTTAAGCTTTTTGAAAATTCTTCTCTTGATTTCACTTCTCGCCATAAATCATAAGAACGTTGATTAAACACCATTTTAGGATATTTTCCCCATAACTTATCATGGCTGACTATTACGTAATCCAGATCCTCATCCCAATAGTTAATAACCAGTTTTTCCCATTCTTCTTTACCATCAAAGTCATCAGCATATTTGAAAATAAAATCAAAGTTATCTTTGTTAAAGACAAAATCGACTTTTTGCGGCTTATTAAGAAGATACTGAGTGAGCAAACCAAAAGGGCTTTCAGTTGGACTAGCTACGCACACGCAGTTATAAAGAAGGTTAAACACACCTGCAGTAGATTCTTTCCCTTTACCTAGAGAGCTACTGAATACTATAGCGCGAGGCTCTTTAGGCATTCCGTCAGCAAAGTAAAACGAGATATTTACAATCTCTTCAGGATTTTCTTTGAAAAAGCCTCTTAAGCCATCGCCTAACTGAAACAGAGTTGCAATTTTTTCCATTCTGTTTGCCATAAGCTCGTATCTTAGATTGTTAATATTTGTCATTAGTTATCCTCATTTTGATATAGTATAGCTTACAATAAATCTGTATTTCAATAAAATGCTAAGCAATCATGTCTTAGGCTTATTATATCAAATATCAATACATGATTATTATAAAAAGCTGAGACCATGCTCTATTTAGGAGAACCTTCCCTCTTTATTTTGGCAATAACTTCAAATAAATACTTCTTTTTAAATCATATTTCTCACCATCTCTTAGTAGAAAAATAAACGCCGTTATGGTATAATAACACCATCATTCAGGCGAGGAATAAGAGATGAAATTTAGATTTTGGACAGGTAATGAGGTTAAGCAGCTAAAAGAAAATCAGATATTCGTATTTGGCAGTAATCCATCAGGTTATCATGGAGCAGGTGCGGCTAAAGCAGCTAAAGAGAAGTTTGGTGCTATCAACTACAACGGCAGAGGAATACAGGGCCAATCTTACGCCTTGGTCACAAAAAACCTTAAGCCGGGCTATACAGAGCGTTCTACAGGCATTGTTTATGAGAAGTCTGGATATAAAAGTGTTTCTGAAGAACAGATAACTGCTAACATTCAGGAGCTTTACAATTTCGCTAGAGAAAATCCTGATAAGTTTTTCATTGTGATTTATAAAAATGACACATGGCCTAACGGATCGCCTAAAAAGAGTCTTAATGGATATAATGGAGAAGAAATATTCAATATGTTTATGGCTCATGATAATAAGCCAGACAATATCATTTTTCATGATAGCTTTAAGCCTTTAGCGGCTAAATACCTGCAGGCACTAAATACGCCTCAGCAGCAGCCTCAGTTATCTCAAAATAGTTTTCGACCCAAACTAAGATAAAAAGAAAAGCCCTTGCGAGAGGGCTTTATTGTTTTAAGCTTATACTGATGGAGAATAAATAGATGATTTTATCCCAATTTTTTCTTCTTAAGCAATACCCTTAGCTGACTATGTGTTATCTCCACAGCCCCTAAGCTAAGCGCTTTCTCCTTCATTGCTAAACAGATGTCAAAATGCACACGATAGGTGCCGGGATATTGTATCCACTTTGTATCAACCCCTATCTTACCTGCCATTTCTTTTAGTTCATCTTCGCTATCCGCAAACATATGACACATGATCATGCGTTTGTATTTTGCGTTCATCTTATCAATGTATACTGCCATAAGCCCTCTCTATTTTGATAGCTAAGTATACCAAAGATTTCTTTTAAAAGCATATTTTAAACAGTAAATATTGCATAACTGACAGAAAGTTTTAATCTTTAATTAAAAGAGAGGATAACTATGGATACGAAGGAACGGAAGTATTATGATGCATTGTCTCAGGATTATGATAAGAATGGTGATAATAGTTTTCTAAGCATACTTTTTGAATGTATTCCTTTTGAAGAAGACATGCGCCCATTTTTTGATGAAGAAATAGAAAACTCTTTCAATAAATCATACCAAAAAATAATTAAAGAATCTGAGATCTTATTTGTCATGAGGTATTCTACTTACTTTGGGAAATACAAAGATGTTTATTGGGCTTCTGATGAAGATGGAAATCTTTCTTTCTCCGGGAAGTCTATAGATAATATTATTTATTTTGCCTTTAGTTTTTGGACTGGCGACTCCTTCGATAAAAGACAAGAAGAAGACCGAATCATCGATATTGAAAATAAAGGTTATGACTATCAATCTATACTTTTAAAATATAAAGAGTTCTGTAATCATTATGGCTACGATTTTAATTTAAAATGGCATTATGATGAACAAGAGCAACAAAACTTTAACTCATTAATAGGAATAAAATATTAATCCGACTATAAAACACATGAATCAAAAAGAATGCGGTTTTTACAATAGCCTATTACTTGACTATCATAACAATAAAGATAAAAGTTATTTATCTCGTATTTTTTGTTGTATTCCTTTAGATGAGGGAAAGGAAAAAATAACGTCTGGAATCCTAAAGATATCAACAAAAAAACTTATAGCAGATTCAGATCTTTTGTTTCAATCTGAAGATTCTGGCATCACTGGAAAGTGGAAAGATAGCTTTTGGTTTCTTGATTCTGAACAGGAAGTTTCTTTTATAGATACGTCTATAGACAAAATAGCTTATTTTCTTTCTGAAAACTACTCATGGCCTCTTGATGACGTAGCTTTTAAAGAAGATTTAGAAGAACGCTTTCTGTTATGGGACCTTGATTTTACAACTTATATTAAGGAATATAAAATGTTTTGTATTCTTAACGGTTATGATTTTGACTTTTCATGGGAATACGACCAACATACTGCAGCAGATATTTTCTTAAATTATGTAGAGAACCTCTCATGATTAATGGTAGAGAAAAAATATTTATTACATGCTTAAACAATAACTTTTCTCTTTTTAAAGACAAAAGTGAAATTTTTATGCTTTTTGACAGTTTGCCTTATAATGATTCTAAAGATAGGGCTGAACTTTTGTTTTTATTAGAACATGTTTATCCTGACAACTTTTCTGAAATAATATCCAACTCTGATATTTTATTAAGAGGATGCTTCAGTTCTTATATTTGTAAGTATGAAAAATATTTTTTGCTAATCACAGAAGATGGTGAAATCACATTCTTAGGAACTGAAATAAGCAAATTACCGCTTATTTTATCTGGTGATCTTTTTGAGTATTACTCTACCTCAAATTTTGATGAGCTTGAGTTTTTGTTAAATAATAAAGGTTGTTCTGTAGCACAATTTGAATCTATTCTTGAAAGATACATAGCGTTATGTAAAAAGCATGGCTTTTCTTTTTCCCTTGATGAACCTTTATATTCTCAACAATATTTTGAAGATTTTACATCCATCATGGAAAAATACAAATAATACCTGGTTATTGAAAATAATATAAGGAAATAAATGTTAAATAAGATTGAACTGAATTTCATTGCCGAACTGAATAGAGAATACTTAAAAAATCACAAGTTCAGCTTTATGAATATACTTTTTTGCTCAAACCCTGATAAGCAAAGCAATCTTATGGAAAACGCTTTAAATGGAGTTTACAACAAAAAACATCGTAAGATAATTCAACAGTCAGACATTATCTTCAGAACTCAGGATAGCTTTTATTTAGGTAAAATAGATGAGCATTTCTGGCTTTATAGCAATGAAGGTGAGATGTTGGGAGCTGGCAAAGAAATACAAAACACATGTAATCTCATCAGAGACGTTTTTTATTTCCCTTTAGATGATAAATCCGTTATTGATGATATGTTTGAAAGAAATGGTTTTGGCAACTACGATGCTGTTTCCTACGATTATTCTCAATTCTGTAGATCGCTAGGTTTTACCTTCAATGATAATGAAGCACATTTGGATGCTCAAGCTGAAGATTTCTATAAAAATTTTAAAGTGTAAATCTAATACAGGCAATATATGACAACATTAACAGCTTCAGAGAAAGCTTTTTACAATGACTTGGTTCTCAATGAAAAAGATAATGGAGAGCTTTCCATTTTATCCGTATTTTTCTATGGAGAAATCGCTGACGAGAAATCAACAAAAGACATAATAAAGGAATACTTTAAAAACAGATAAGCAGAATTCTTTGAAAGATCCATCATACTATTCGGAGCAGAGAGAAGCTCTCTGGTTGGGAAATATCAGGATTATTTTTGGTATACAAATGAAGATGCGATTATCTCTTTTCTTGGAACAAAAATAATAGATGTTTTATTTTTCATGACGGAAACGCACACCTCACCTTTAGCTGATGAAGATGGCTATGAGGACTTAGAGCATAAACTTAAGTCCAGAGGCTTGGATATTGAAGAATATCTTAAAAAATACAAAGCTATTTGTGAAAAAAAATGGTTTTACCTTCGATCTTACGTGGGATTATAACTACAAGAAGGCAGAAGAGTTCAATAAAATTTTAAAAAGATTGGAATAAATAAAAAGGAAGGTTTGCCTTCCTTTTTTCATCACCAGCCATCTAGTCCGTAATCTTCATCACGCTCTTTTTCATACTGATCGTCATACTCTTGGAGAGACTGCGCCACCTGATTTGATGAAAATAACGCATTTCCTTTATCATCACGCTTAGTTGATTTTTCCCCTTTCTTAACATGATAGCCTTGCTTTCCCCATTCTTTAAACGTAAAATACCTCATAGCTTATCCTCTACAGTTAAAAGTTGTAGAATACCATAACATGATTGCCATCAAAAAATCCACAGCCTTCTTTATTTATCTCTATTTATTGTGCTATAGTGATCAAACTTAATACTCAGGGATAATCATGATAAACGATATTCAAAAGAAACTAAAAACAACAGCCATACTGTTTGGAGCAATCTACATTCCTATGTGGGCTATATTCATCATCACTAATATCATTCCGGGTAATGCTATTAAGCTATTTTTCGGTGTTCAGCCTCGCACCTTCTCATGGACTCAGCCTTTTGCTATTATTGGATCATGGCTTCCTCACGTGAGCTACACCCATATTATTAATAACTCAATCATGCTTTTTGCTTTGCTTCTTTCGGTTTGCCTTATTGAACGGAGACCAATACGCCTCACAGCCATTCTCATCGCTTTTTCAGGATTATTTACGTGGTTATTAGGTTCAAACCATTCGCTTCATATAGGGGCTTCTGGACTCGTATTTGCCCTGTTTGGCTATATCTGCTCATCGTTAGTTTTATCACGTAAATGGGCCTACATTATTCCCATTCTTTTCTTCTCACTTTATTATGGTGCTTCTTATTTCACATCCATATTGGGTGGACTCATTCCAAACCAATATATCTCCTTTGCTGCTCACTTTGGAGGCCTTATTTCAGGCATTATTACTGGCTTCTTCTATGAGCGTATAAAAAAACAGAAAATATAATTTGACTTGTCTTGGAGTTTACCCTATCTTTTAGGAAGGCTGCAGCCTTCCTTTCCCACTGCCACGCAGACGGTAAAAAAGCAACTTCAAAACATTCATAATTCACTATTTTATTGAATTAAGCAACGGGAAAACCTTAATAATATTCAATACTATAGGAAATATTATGATGCCACATACACGCAATAAATCGTTCAACCTCGTTAATCAGGAAGAAACTAAAGCATTAGCACGTCAAATAAAATCTGTATTAAATCGAAAAGGCTACACTATCAGCACGCCTCTACTTATTGATGCTTTAAACGCAAGCACTGTAAAAGAAATAGGATGTTTTCGTAAAAAATATGAAATAGACTTTGCTATTAATAACCTTTTAGGCTCTCTTGATTCAAAAAGTATTGTGAACTATTTTTTACCACCCATTGATGATTTTCCTGCTTATGAGAGAATGAAAGCCTTGTTTTCGGCTGTTGTTCATGCACATGTATGGCTTCGTGATAATAATGGCGAATCTTTAGATGTTTTAATATTAATGCGTAGTCTTAACTTAGATGTTATAGAGCAAGAACTTCTTACTCATAAAAAATTACCTGAATATATTATAAACAACCTTCTTACCTATTTGAATCATATTGAAGGTTATTTCGATCCTCTCAAGAATGGAAACACAGAGCATATGTTTGAGGTTCATGGATATATACAAATGAATGTCGGACGTTTGTTAGAGTTCCTGTCTTATCATGTTGTTCAATTGAATCATAATGCATTTATTTACAATAATGTAAAACTGCTTGGCTATAATCTCAAAGTGTATTTAAAGGCCCAACAAATTAATATAAAACATAGCGATTTACTTGAAGCTATTATTATTGCTCTTGGGTATAAAAATCATCACGTTTATTCAGCAGAATATAAAAAGCTTAACGAAAGCCATCTTTACAAAAATAAAATAAAAACTGTTGATTGTTTATTTGAAAAAGGAATGTCTAACCAGATAATGGACGCTATTATTAATCATATGGTGATTGACGAAAACAACATACGCGGACTTCATCTTATTAGGGCTATAACTAACATTCTTGTTCATATACGTGAAACAGAGAAGACTTCCATTACTTTTAATCGCATTCTTACCTTATTTGATATGGAAAATATATATCAAGTTGTTAATAGATATCGAAGTTTAACTGATTGGAATGCGTTATCATTGGAGCGAAATGCTTTGGGAAATCATAAGGTTTATTCAGCCACAGAATCCCTTTACTTATACACTTATTATAAATACGCAGATGATTCAAATGCACGAGAAATATCTGAAGCCGAATTTAAAGAACAGCACAAGCATATAACTGAATGCCTGAAAAAAACGCTCACTTCATTAGAAAACAAGGATATTAAATAAAATGAAAAACTAAATGATGCCCAACTGGACCACTTATTCAAACAAAAGCCCATAGCGCTTGCTGTAGGCCATTTAACAGGCATAGGCAACACCTATGCAAATAATATTACTTATTAACGAGGATTTAATCATGAAACATTACAGCTTTAACAACGAAAATGATATTAAAGATCTGGCCTACAATCTTAAAAAACACTTAACTGAAATAGGCCATAACGTTAAACACATGGATATTCTCAACGGTATTTCTCAATCTGTAGGCTTCAAAAACTGGAACGTCTACTCAGCAGAACTTAAAGAAAATAATAAGCCGTATGTTTATAAAAACCCTTTTGTCTCTATTCAGGAACTGTTTAATCAAGGATCAGCCGCGCAGATTACTGAGTTTTTAGTGTTTAACGCATTCAGAGTCAGAGAAGAAGAGGGCAAACATACTGATAATACCATGTGGAAAGGCCGCGCTATCTCCTTAGCTTCAGGGATTATGAGATCGTTGGTTTGGCTAAGAGAAAATGAGAGCTTTTCCTTAACGGGCGAGTCTATCTATAAAAGCATGAATCTCTCAAACATGATTAGCTTGTCTAAAAAAGAAATATTGCCCCATCATATTTCCGAACCACTTAAAGCTTATCTTGTCTCTTTACCGGGATATAAAAGTGAAATTTCTGAAAAAGAGCAGTCAGGAATAGTTTATGCTCAGCACAGATATTTACAGGCGCAGTTTAAATATATTATTGACATGAAATAAGGAAGCTGCATGAAAGATATTTTTGATATATTTAACGATGGTAGTGCTCAGGATATTATTGATTTCTTTGATGACCGATTAGATTATGAAGGAATGTGGAAAGGACGCGCACTATCACTTATTATGCCCATGTCAGAGGCTGCTGTTTATTTAAGAGATAACGCCAATCAAAAGCTTACACCGCATTCTTTTATAGAAATCACTAAGCTTAACAATATTATCTCACTCTTCCATAGCGCCTCTTTACCGGGGCCATTAAATATTAAAATAGCTCAATATCTTACCTGTTTGCCTGGATATGATCTTGAAAGCAAAAAAACCTCCGAGACCGCTGAAGATAATCACTTTTATATTCATGGTCATATCTTTCATATCATTAAAGATGCAGTATTTGAAACTTCACGCCTGAAAAATAGCTTAATCTCTTAAACAAAAAAAGCTGCCATAAGGCAGCTTCTTCATTTCATCTTATTACATAGCGATAACAGCATCAATAGCTGCTTCTACACTTGGATAGGCAACATCATCAACCTTAGCGCTGCCATCACTCATAATCATCACTTTCTTTTCCTTATAGTCAAAAGAATGCTTGACCACAGGGGCATTATATTCTGCTTCAGTCATAAGACAGCCAAGATAAGCATTATCGTGATAATAATCAGTAAAAGCACTTCCTGAACGAGATTGTCCAATGTCAGCAAAGAACACATCACCATCAACAACAACTTTTACCACTGCATCTTCCAACATCTCATACTTACCATCACTTACCCAACGGCCATTATTAACAATTTTATAATCAGCGGTATAACCTTTCTTTTCCATATCATCAATAATGTCATCAAAAACATCATCAAAGCTCTGATCTTCCGCCGCATTAAATGCGTTTTCAATAGCAGCTTTTAGTAAAACCTGAGTTTCTTTAGTATTTGCAGTCATTTTGTTTCCTCTTTTATCTCAGTTTAGACAGCCATTATACCAAAAAACGAGTCATGCAAAAGCTTTTTCTTTACTTTTATCAAACTATAAAATCAACAATATCAATTACTTACTGATATAATTACGCTTGTTTTCGACCACTGATGGCTTCACATATTCCTGATACATCGCCACTTTATCCTCATAAAAGTCTTCAAGCCCTTCAACAATACCAAGCTTGACTTCAAGCCCTTGTAGCTCTTTATAGTCAAGAACAGCTTTAGCCAATACCGCATCTACGTCTGGCAGTGTTCTCTTCACTTCTGTCCACGAATCTCCTAGCACCATGACTATACGTGCCTCATAAGCATCATTATTTGACTGTGTATTGATGGTGAGTTCCACGCAGCATTGACTTCCTGTAGCACGACGAGTCTTTGTGTAAAACTCAATATCTACGTTAACGCTATGCTTTTGAGAATAACTGAAATCGGTTGTTTGGCTATTATCCCATGTCAGACCAGCAATCAGATCAAGCGCCTGTTGTTCTGCCAGATCTTTCTCTTCTTGAGGGATAGTAATAAAACGCTGATTAGATGAATGCATATTGCGTACATAGAAGTTCCAGCGCCCTTCCTCGATATTGGTATTAAATCCACTCAAATGCTTACCAATTCCTGTAATCGCATTATACTCTTTTTCTGTAATAGCATTCTGACCAAGGAAAAACGTATAATCACGTGTTCCAGCCAGTTTAAAAATATAAAGAGAATCAGGACGAGGCAAACCACTATTCCAGACGATCTTATCTGATTTACAGCTTTTTATTTCAATCGGAAAACCTACACCTTTATGGACAATCATCATGTCCGGCCATTTCTGCTGACCGTTAGGCTTATCTACGATGAAGGTCTTTCCACCTAAGATAGTGTTAAGATCAGAAAAGTCAAAGTTATAAGAAAGACTACGCTTGTAATGCTGATTTGTTAGTGTACTCATACTCCAGAAAGTATGAGAAACTTTAGTAATACCCAGCTTCTTAGCCAGCATATCATAGACTTCTTTATCAAACGCATCGCCATTGCGCAGCGCGGAGATTTTAGAAAGCTCCTCTTTTAGCACCGCAGTAATTTTCTTATTCAGTGAGCACATAACAATATTTCCTAATAATTCCAATATTGTTATTGTGCCAGATAGGGTTATGAGTTACAAGCTTTTTCTTTATATGCCTTGACAACATCCGCTTTACCAAAGCCCGGAATACCTAAGTTGTTTTTTGATAACTTTTCAAAGTCAATACTCAACAAAGTTTTCAGCGCATCCTCATTTAAAGCTTTGAAAAATACCCACTGCTTCTTCATGTCGCACTCGCCTTTACTGTAGGCCTTGAAACTATAGTCATTGTATCCCTGACGAGGAACAGCAAAGTCCCAATCGTAATCAAAGAACTTCTCAGCCTCTACCGTCCTGTTATACTGATATAGCAGAAAATCAGGATGCTTGATATCTGGCTTCGCCTGAATACGTAAATCCTCAAAGCCTTCCTGAAGCGTCCAGATCTGGAATACACAACGCAGCTTGATAGTCTTATTCAGTAGAATAAAAGAGTCTTCTGGCAATGCAATGTTGGCAATAAGCTTAGCTTTAGGGTTAATCTTTGACTGAACTGACCATTTTTCAAACTGATTTGGAATAATAAAACCCACAAAATCGGTTTGCTCAAGAGAACGGTTTACAAAATCAATCGCGAGCGCGGACTTGCGACCAAAAGGAGGATTACCTATGGTGATTTTCTTCTGAGCCTGTTCTTCATCCGATAAATGATTCGCAATATCACCAGTAAGAAAGTCATTCTGGATGACATCATCACGCGTAGGCATTAAATCAAAGCCTTTGATATTCAGGCCGTATTTCTCTACAGCATCAATAAAGGCACCGGATCCGGCTGATGGCTCAATAAAAAGATATGATTGCGCATACACAGGAAGGGTTTTCAACATTTCATCCACACACAAGTCCGCAATATGGTCTTTTGTGTAGTATTTGTCTAAATCTTTATATAGTTGAATCAGGTCAGTCATCTCTTTATCCGGTTTTATTTATAATGCCTTATTATAGCATACATCACGATCTTTCGTAAAGTATCCAATGGCAATAACACTTCAAAAAATAAAGCCCATCTATCAATGACGGGTTTTTACATTTACTTAATCATCCCAGCGAATTTCTTCCTCACGATCTCGCTCAATATACTCCATTGCTTCATCCATGTTCTTAAAACTTTTAGCTCGACCTTGTTTCATGCCACCAAGATGCTGAACTGAGACACCACCTTCGCACATTTTACCAAATGTAATCTGGCAGTGTCCATAACGAAACGAAGCAGAACCTTGAATGTTTTGTTTTTCTTTGTTGAAAATACGATAGTTCATAAAACCTCCTAAAAATTAAAATGAAAAATCCCAATAGCATCAGAGATCGTAGATGCGCAACCAACGTTTACCATTATCACACTGGTAAAGACCTCTGGTAATCGTATCAAAACTATTTCCGTTAGAAACAATCTCTTGTGAGGTTTTTCCTGTTGGCTCACAATGATACTTTCTGATTGTTTCCTTAGTATCAAAATACAGCCAAACATTATACGCAACCATAAAAACAGCAGCAACTACAATCAGACAAAATAAGATTTTAAACATCGGATTACGAGAGCGACCATAAGAGCTATACATAGTTTCTTGTCCTGTAAGTAGTGTCGATTAACTAAGAGAAGTATAGCAACATTGGCTTTCATGCACAAGCTTTTTATTACACCTTAAGCAAAGCCAGCCTCTTACTCTTTGGCAGTTTCTTTACCACTTCCTGATAAGATGCTTTCACTAAATCCCTGACCAATGACTCATCCACATCACTCTCAGGCAATACCGTTATCCAATGCTTTTTATTCATGTGATAGCCGCCTTTAATCCCTGAGAAAATCTGACGATTTATCATGCCTTGTTCTGGTTCAGTCTTTACAGTAATCACACTCTGACCATGAACTTCTGACACAAATAAGAAAATCTTTTTCTCCACACGATAAACTAGGTGATCTGGCCCAAACGGAAAATCCGCCTCACTTCCGGGCATTGTCTCAGCATAGGCCTTAGCGCAATCATGTAGCTCTTTACCATTCATTGTTTAACCTCCTGACATTTTATTAATTTCTCACCATATCGTAAATAAAAAAGCCTCACAAATTTATGAGGCTTTTATTCTGTTTCAAGAAGACATCATTTCATCTTAGGGCGTGGTGAATCATTACTCTGTTTAGCTTCTAACATTGTCTTATGAATCCCTGACATCTTTAACAACAACTGTAGAGTGTAATACGCATCATTACCGCCATTATGAAGATTCTGAGCATCAATTTTAAATGACTTCAGTAGCACATCCAAAGGCTCTCCATTTGGCGCAGTACCTTTAGGCCTAAAGTATCGCTTATAGCTTAACTGCGTATCCAGAATCTGAATATCTTCTCTTTTGCTAAAATCATAGCCAAGCGTCAGCATAATGTCCCGGTCTTCTCGCATTTCATGGAAGAGAACATAATCAGCCTTATCCAAATGCGTATCAAGGATAGGTTTAAGTTCAGCTAAAGACACTATCAGTGTATCACCAAAGGCAAACTTTTCCTGCAGGTTTCTGTTTTTCTTACGCTCATAATGCTCTTTCACCAGATAATGATTAGACTTAATCTCACCATGATCAGATATAGCAATACCCATTTCTGTCAGAGCATACTCATTTTTACGCTTGTTGAGGAAAAACTCAAAGTCGATTGATACGATTTTCACATTGTCAAAATCACGATTCAGATTGCTGTAGCCATCAAACTCACGTCGAGCCGCCTGCCTATTAGCTTCGTGCTCCTCCTCTATCTTAGCAACTTTTTCTTGCTTCTTCGCATTTTGAACTTCCTGATGCTTTGCTGCCTCAATACCATACGTTGAATGAATAGCATGAAGCTCTCTCAGCTTATTGATGTCTTCCACACTCTTAACAGCAAACTTTTGGAAACCCTCAAGAGACTGAGAAGACTGAAGAGGCATTTTCCCGGTATAAATCTGATCAAGAGTAAGCTCCACACCAAAGTGCGTTTTTAACGCCTGAGAAACGCCTGAAAAAGCTTGCTCGTTAATGAAAAAGGGAGCCTTTTTATCATGAAGATAAATAGAACGCACATCTGCTTTTTCAATAAGATTTTCGTCGGTAAAAAACTTAATCATTTCCACCTTTTGAGGATGACCCTTAAAGATGTTTGCGATTTTGTTATTGATACCGTTAAGACTGTATAACATTATGCCATTCCTTTAAAATGTTGATATATACAATCTTAACAGTTTTTAGATGAAATGAAAACTACTTTTTTCCACCTGCAATGATAATCGGCTCATTTTCAATATACATTACAGCTGCACGTTCTTTATCCGTCATATTAGGGAAAAGCTTCACGCCATTTTTACGCATCATTTTGATTCGCTCAAGCGGTCCTGCCCGTAATAAATCACGGAAGTAATAAGCCTCCTGCAAATCGTTAAACTGATTAGGTTTAGCAATATTCCAGTAAGCCTCTTCACCTTTGGTGATTTCAGCCACAAGAAGGGCATCATAATCTCCCACCTGACCTGCAAAAACGACCCCAAAATACTTACTCGGATCGCTCAGCTTACGATTATCTATTTCAGCCAGATCATCATAGTCAGACATTATTTCACACCTTCTTTCAGTCGTCCAAGACGCTCAGGCGCACCTACAGGCCAATCCGCTTTATCAAGCATAGCAGGACCTACTTTAAGCAGGAAATCCAATGCTTCTTGAGAACGCTGCTTTACTCCCGCCTCATCATAAATCTTCTCATCGTGTTTCATAAGCCACCCCTGATAAATGTTTGTTTAATGTTTACATTACCACTATATACAAAACACACCTTGAAAACAACTCTTTTATGAGCTTAATCTTGACTCATGAGTGTAAGGAAAGTTTATATAATTTAGTGTGCTTAGTAGCATCTTTTTAATATCTTCACTAAAATAATATTCAGCCAGTTCCGCTTCAACCTTTTTCGCCGATTTCTTGTTAGACTCACCTTTCCGCAAGAACTCAAACACAACATCTTTGGCAACATATAAGTCAAAATCAATATCTTTAACTTTAACCGATCCTTTATCAAAACCCACGCTCAGCGTAAAAAGATCTTCTTTCGGAGACCTCATTGTCAGCTTAAACTCTCCCTGAGAGGTTTCAAACGTCATTACGCTTGATTTTCCGGCTTTTAACTCAGGCTCAACCAAATCACGATAATAATTGGGAAGTATCGGACTAACTTGATTAACCATAGCTTGACAAAAGCTTTCTCGATTTTCTTCTGCTTTTACCATTTTCATTTTCTCATCGATAGCTGAATGTTGACCAAAAGGATAGTTCAGACTGATGTTGATTTTTTCTTTAGTATAAACTCCAAACTCTTCACTGTTTAGCAAAGCGTCTACATTAATGTCAAACTCAGGTTTTTTCCTTGAATAGTATTGACCTGAACGCATATCTTCCAGAGTCAGGCACATACTGGAAATCTCATCTTTAAATTTACTATGGCCCACCGTATGCCTTTTTAAGAAAAATGAACGCTCTACAATTTTTGATTTATTATGAAACAATATTTTAATGATTTCATACCGACAATTTCCACTTAGGCTCACGCTTGTTTTAAAGCCTTTGGCAAGAAAATAACGCTCAAGATCTCTTTCAAAAACATGAGTAAAGACATCTCTAACACTAAAGAAGATATAGTTTATCAGACTGTCTTTCTTGTTATATTCCTTACGCAGTTCTTCTTTCTTCTTTGGGCTAACTTTATGAAATAAAAACGTCATTCCTTATCTCCGTATTAAATAATTAGATGATTAATGTATGGCTATTTTACCATATTTTAGGCTCAAAAACAAAAAAGACGCCGAAGCGCCTTATCTTTTAGCGAAAACCTCTCGCATTCATAACTTTAAGTTTTTTAATCAACTCAGTAAGCGGCTCTCTTTTGCTTCCTTCTTGAAGATGCCCTGTTATTCTGAAATACTCTCTCTTACAAGAGTCAAAATCAGCACAGGCAGTATGAAATCCGAGGCGAGTATGCTGGAGATGCTTGTATGCTCCAAAATGACACAGATTTTTGAATGCAATCTCCGAAAGTTGAACCTCAGATTTCTCAAACTTTTTCAAAAAACTCTTGAGCCATAATTTAAAAGCCATCATTCATCTCCAATAAATAAGATTACAAATCTACCGCACTTACAACAAAAGCTTTGTAGCTGGCATCAACACCGCTCGCATATAGGTCTGCTGCTTCTTTTGAGTCAAACGACTTACTGGTTGCCAGTTGATATTTACCTTCATAAGTACACATTACAAAAAACATAGAACCTCACTTTATCATTTAAAAATAGGCTTAAGAATCAACCTTTCAAGAACATCAGTATAGCAACTTTTAATGTCAATATCAAGCAATTGTTTTATCTTAGGCGACTACACAGTGAACGATGCTGCCCGGTTTTACCATCAATGTTGACGTTAACGTCTTGAACAATCAATCCAGAATCCCGGCGCTTTTCCGTGTATTTAAATGTCCAGACACTACCGACCTTAAGACGATTCCATGAAGGACACGTCTTTTGAACATACACCGAGTTAAAAACCTCCCCGGTTTTCACATCGCGCAAATCCACCTTAAAGTGCTTAGGCCTTTTAACATGAATGATTTCGTAGTCGCGCCCTTCTTCTTTGATGACCTTGCCTGTAAACACATCACAGCCAACAAGAGTCATACTCATCATCCCAGCAAGACATAATGCTAATACTTTTTTCACGATTCTTCCTTAGTTATTTTAATACGAGCATTATAACTTACGTTTTCATGATGCACAAGCATTAAAAAAGGTGCCGAAGCACCTTTCTTTGTTATCGCAGGATAGGCATGACCTCAAAGCCGTTTTTGGCTTTACCTTCTTTGATGATCTCACTAATCCGACGACGAGGAATATCAATAATCGCTGCGCATTTCTTCACGCTATCAAACGCACCAAAGAATACGCCATCTTTAAATACTTTCACTGCTTTCTTACGCGCAATGCCAGAATGTCCTTCAGGCCATAGAGCCAGATTACGCTTCGCACAGTTCCGGCGATTACCATCAACATAAGATACATGATAGTTCTCAAGAAAATCACCTGCTGGGAGCAGATAGTTTTCAACCACAATGTCAGCAACCATTACTGAACGGACACCTAAACCATAAGGTAATGAGCGCTCAATGTAAGGTTTTCCACGGCGAGAAATCAGTGGCTTAACAGGCTTCCCTTGCTGAGTGAAAAGCTCACCTGCTTCATTAATCAACAATCCGGTTAACACGCCAGAGATAAATACATTCTTCATACCCATAAGCTCTACAGAAGAGGCTGTAGGCGATTTTTCCGTCTTGGTGGTATCAACCTTACCCCAATAAAGATTTTCCACCGCCAGAGGATTAGACAGCCCTAAAATACTCTTGTTAAAACGCGCTTCGCTTTTAACATCTTTTGGCTTCTCAATAAAGTTGCTTAACACAAGTTCTTTGCCTTCAACAGCTACCACTTTATCATTGATGATCAGGTTAAAGTAGTATTCACTGTTTTTCATAAAGGGATTAACCTTCTCACGTCGGCGGCCTGAAAACACATCACCATCATCTGTAATGACATAGTGAGACAGGATTTTTCCTTTATAACTCAGGACTTTCATTAACATTGCACACCTCATAGATTTAACGTTGCTACCGATATAGATAGAGTATAGCCAAATCCAAACTTATGCACAACAGAAATTTTAATTATTTCACTTTTTTTATTTTTCAGCTCCAAAGCTGTGTTTTTACATTTTTATAAAAGGCTTTCTGCTTTTTATTGTGAGGTGGTTTTGTTATAGTTAAAATAATTGAATTTCAGGGGCTAAAAATCGGCTTTTTGATTGTCTAAACATGATAAAATACATGCTTATATCAAAAATAATCGCATTACCTCTATATAGCATAAAAAGCGTGTTTATAAGAAAATACTCATCTATTCGACCAGCTTATACATAGATCGCTTCCAGCCATAACCGGAGTCATACTTGAGATTTCTATATCCTCTATCAAGCAGATACTTGAATAATCTATGGTTAATAATATCATCAACTAAGATAGGAACGCCTTTAGACTCTAACATATCTAAAAGTCGGGTTAAAATCTTATTGGACCGATAATGCGAATGAATATCAATATCTTCTATTGATAAAAAGGAACATTCTATGCCATCCACTTCTTTTAGCACATGTCTAATGCTTAGACTTTTAAACAAGTGAAGTTCATGATTAACCTTAATATTGGGATTGAACAAAGAAAAATTACTGTAGTTTTGCGAACTCAAATCATCAAAAAGTGCAAGGAATGACTCAATCATATCAACATCTCTGTCATAAAAATATTCTTAATAATACTCTACATTATCATGTTTAACAATGAATAGTCTCCTTGTTTTTTCATAGTGTTTTAGTGTATAATGCAGGCTCTTAAAACATAAAATCAGGAGCAATCATGTCAGACGCCACAATCAAAAAACTCGACCTTTTACTGGTAAAAAATCAAACTGATGCTGATGGAGTCGCGGAAACGCTGCAGTATGCTCTGGAAGAATATGCTATGGACGATGGTTTTGGCACAGAAAGACAACTTGACCCACGCGGTGATGGGCGCGATGATCATATCTACTCTATGTATGATGTTTGCGATTTGGATGATGAAGATCAGGCTACCAAAAATAAATATATCATTGAAAAAATCAAAGCAATATTTGAAGAAGATGAGTATCTGGCAGAACACATGGATACTTTCTTAGACGATTACCTGGGCAAATAAGATAAACAAAAAGGAGGCCAAGCCTCCTTTTCTTTTTACAACAGCTTATTAAACATATCTGATTCTTCGCCGTACTTATTTTTGAGCCTGTCAATCCATTGCTGGTTCTTAACTTTACATCTGAGGTGTTTATTCTTAACGAATGCCTTCGCAATCACACCTTCAAATGTCATGCCTTCCAGTGTTCCATTGTGAATCGCATCAAGCATATAACTATTGAGTTTACCAACGTGAAGCAATCGGCTTATTTCAATCTTATCTTCAAATGCTTTTAAGTAATCACGCGGATCAAGATAACCTTTTCTCTCAATATGTGCGTCAATCAAAGAAACCGTGAAATCATCTTGCTCATCATGAAAACCAGCAAAAGAGTTTGGCCCATAGAACTCAAAAAACAACGTTCCACTTTGCCACTTATTCTTATTGAAAATGCCGCGAACGGTATCTTCAGTTGCCATGATTAACTCTTTTGACTGATTCAGTACCCCTGAATCATCAGACATCAGTTTCTTTCTGGTGCCAAACTTGTCAAAACCTTTCTTAAGTGAAAACTCTACACGGATATTAGAGCCATCCAGCTTATCAAAAATATAATAGTCCTGACCTTTAACAATTTGTTTTTCTATCGATGGATATTGTTGCATATTAACCTCTCTTCCTGCAGGTCATTTATGCAAGAAATGACCTGCTAATTAACGTTATGTGTATTTAGCATTTTTACGTCATTTAAATCTTTCATGATAAAGCCCTCTTAAGTTATCCAGCATTATTATTCAACATCAAGCGGCTTGTAGGCCACCACATTTTCAGCATCCCATGCAAAGGCATGTCCGATTACCGCATACTCGCCTTGATTATACATAACTTGATAAGGCGCATTTTCGTCATCAACCTTTACAAGCCATACACCTTCAGGAACTTCTTTATAGCTACTTACTTCAATCCACTTAGCCATCATGCCCACCTTTAAAATATAAGATAGGCATTATACATCAAAGCATTATCCAATTCAATAAAAGGAGTCGCCTCCTTTTATTTATACGGACTGACGAAGATAACCAACCAATCTTTTCTTTTGTTCTTCCATCGCCAGCTTTTCTTTCATTTCTATAATTTCATTGATGGTGATAAGATTGATAGGTTCATCTTTATAGATACGTGTTGCTATCTGATCTTTCTCTTCATTAGAAAGATACATACCTATTTCAAGCATATCGCCCTCATTTAGCTTAATATTCGGCAAGCTCGATTCTACCATGCTTTCTTTAATATCCTCTCTCAAAGAGCCATTAAAGGCCATGACTCCAATATAAGCAACAAGCATAGCCACACCAAACACAGAAACTTCTTTCAAAAGATGCAGTAATCCAGAGTGCGTGGAAAGCGCAACCATAAGATTAATAAATGGCACGGTCAGCGTAACACCTAATGCCGCAAAGAAAAGATTTATTTTATTCTTCTTTTCTGGTTTTTCCTGCTTCAATCTTTTCAATGATTTTAGCTTTACAATAAATCCAGTTCTTGAGCCTAATATCTCTTTTTCAATCTTTTTCTTAACAAAATACTTCAGCCCATTTAGATCATTTTCAATATTCATATTATGCTCCTTACTTATTTACAAGTGGTAGAACATTACAGTATTCGATATGCTGCCCCGGAGAGACAGGCTCAAAGAAATACTTCGAGTGATCATCATTATCTTTTCTCTGCGTTAGCTTAACAGGAACCGTTGTATTAATCGAACAGTTTGAGTTGTATACCAAACTTTCTCCATCTTGTGTAACCATCAACGTGTTGTAATAGCCATTTAGTGGCGTATGATTGGCCCCATTCGCATCTCCGCCTTTCTGAGCCGCATAAACCACACCATCTCTTACTTTAAAGGAGATTTCACCCGGCTTGCTTCCAGCAATCTTAGCCATTTTAACTGACTCACCCTGAACGCGAGTATAATCACTAAAATCAAGATTTTTATCAAGGTCTTTGAAGTTCCCATTCATTGTCTGCATATTTCCCGGCAGATTATTTCCGATATTTACTACTGGCAGTGGTGCCTTAATCGGATTTTCATGAACGGTCTTCGCTGCATCTTTTTTATCCATAACCGGAATAAGGCTACAAATCTGCCTTGAACCACTCATGAGGCTTGGACTATCGGTTATCACTCTTAGCTGGGAAACATTTCCATCCATCATACTACATCTGTTTTCATAAATATACTGCTTACCTGATTTTGTGGTCAGCATACGACCTAAGTTTCCGTCTTCAGTAATAGTGAGACCTTTGATAACTTCATTGTCACCATCTTCTTTAGCTGCTGCAAACATCACTGAACCATCAGCCTTTTTATAAATCACATACTCGCCAGCCGATACTGTCATACCTGCTCTATCTACCGCCTCATCACCTGTCAGCATACCAAATGATGTACCATATAGACTCCCAACATTTCTGGATGTTGGCATAGCATAATCACGACTCTGATCAACTGCTTTAGCACGTTCACGGCTTAACTGGAGGTTAATGTCATTATTTTCCTTTTTAAGCTGATTAATCTGATTAAGTAAGTCTTTTTCATGAGAAGCTTCTCTGTCTTTCTTAAGTTGGACTAATCTCTCCGCTTCTTCCTTTTCTTTCTTCGCTTCTTCTGTACGATTTTTTTCTATTGAAACTTTAATAGGTGCTATCACATGCTGATCAACGTTATCACCCATATCATTAAATGACACGTAGTTAACACCACCAAACAACACGGCAGCAACGAGTAGGCTTATTTTTGTTAGTTTTTTATTTTCCATCACTTCCCCCATAATATCTCATTAAAATATATCACCGTTATTTTTTATTCAAATTTTTTACATTTTCTCTTCGTCTATTTTAAATCATCAAACCTAAGAAACAAAAAAAGAAGCCGAACGGCTTCTTATTTTGCAACTCTATAAGCAACATTTCTTTCCACCGGAGGGCTGGTAAGATGCTCTACAATAATATCCTCAATCTCTGGAACCGCATCACATGCTTTCTTCCTGATAATCGTCTCATTATGAATTACACTCTCACCAAACTCATTAGGATTAACGATATACACTCTACAGCCATTACCGTTACAGAAACATTCTTGAGGGAAGTTAATAATCAGATTCGAACAACCCACAACAAAAACAATATCGTCCTTCGTTAAGGAGGCTATAACCTTGTCGCCATCTTTATAAGGATTATACATTTTATCATTTTTGTAATAACCACCCTCACCAAACATCACAACATTTGGCCTCATTGTATCTTTCTCAGGAGCATAGTTAGCAACATTATAACCAATATTCATTACGCGACCATTTTTGACCACCTCCTTCAGTCTCCCATGAAGATAATGAACATTTCGTGTCTCCGCTCTCTCATGAAGATCATCAACATTTGTAGTAATAACACCTATGCGGTCTTCACCGAACTTATTCTGCATCAGAGTAATGAAATAATGGAAATAGTTAGGCTCGACCTCGCCTAAACGAACACGACGACTGTCATAGAAATGATTTACTGCTACGGGATCGATAGACAACGCCTCAGCAGAAGCAAGATATTTAGGATCGTAGTTTTTCCAAAGACCATTGGTATCACGGAAAGTTGGAATACCACTCTCAGCACTGGCACCCGCACCTGTGCAGAACAGTATTCTTTTTGCTTTAGCGTTTAAAACAAATCTTTCCATTCTCAATCCTTATTTTTATTTTCGATTGGGAGTTTAGTAGCGTTCTTTCCATCACTCACTGTCACATTATCACCACTATGGCGGATATCAATAATATTATTGCTATCAAGGAACCATAAGAACAGCGCAAGGACAGCAACCAGTAATGCGATTTTAATCACACTCTTTAAAATATATATACCAACGATTAAAACCACTAGCAAGACTAAAAACATTGTTAAGCTCATTTTGCACCTTCATTTCTATAAGGGCCATCAATTGGCCTCAAGTCTTTTTCAACCCAGCTTGGCGCGTTTTGTTGATATTGCTCGCGACCCGAAGCATCCCAATATTTCACCATAAGATATCTTTTACCTTCACCATCATGCCAGGCTTCTTCAACAATAACTTCTTTGCTTTCGCAGTTATAAGCAACTTTAGTCTCGCCAATAACACTTCCTTTGCAGGTTGTTTTAATGCGGTCATAAGTCTTAGCAAGTAAATACTCGTTTTCCGGGACTTCCTCCATACCTACAGGAATCTGTCTCGACATATCGCATCCAGATAAAACAAATAAGCTTAAAGCTAACATCAGGTATCTTTTCATATTTTTTCCTTTATTTGGCCTTGCTATAATACCTTATTATTTAGTTAAAATAAATAACAAATAACAAAAAAGGAGGCTAAGCTCCTTAATGTTTTTGTTTTACATCGCCCTTTTTAAAAACCATCCCGTTAGTGATAATCTTTCGGTATTGGACATCAGAACCTCATGAAGAATTTCTGATGATTTAAAACAAATTACCGTCCCACCATAAGGTTTTACATCAACAATACCTTCTGGCAGATACAGTCTCAGCTCACCACCGTCGCCTTCTTTCCAGTCAGGATTGAGGTAAGTAATAAATGTAATAGAGCGTCTGTCAGTTTCTTTGAAGCTATCTTTATGCGCTTTGTAAAAACTTCCTTGAGGGTATTGTGCAAAATGGCACTCAAGCTCACTCAGTCCAAGATAAAGGCCCTGATTTAACTCCTGTCGAAACATATCAAGCCCATGCTGGTAAGCGATTACAGGCTCATCCTGCTCGTTATCAGTAAGCCATGAGATATTATCAGAACGAATGCCTTCATTGATAGTTTTACTATCTCCCTTACCAATCCCTGCCTTAACCAGCGTTCTGCTCCGGCATAACTGTGCTAATGCTTTTACCTCATCAGAAGAAAACACATTGCGTTGCTCATACCATCCTTTTTCAACCAGACTATCTATCGCCTTCTCAGTATTCAGCATGATTTTTATCCGTTTAGTAAACTTGTTTTATTTTATCAGATACAATCATGCTGCACAACTCTTTTTATTAGCGAACCAATAATGCCAGATAGCTGATAAAATGCGTTAGCGAGTAAATACCAAGCCCAACCAAACCACCCACCATCGTTCCGTTGATACGAATAAACTGGAGATCATCACCGACTTTATCTTCAATCATATCAGAAACCTCATGCGCATTCAGTTTCTGAATATACTGGATAAAGTAGTTATCAATCTTCTCAGCATTCTCAATAATCAGCTTAGGCAAGTGATCCAGAGCCTGACTCTTAATCCACTTCTGAACGTCTTCATTCTCTATAAGCAGCGTAGAAACGTAATCAATCAGATCATCGACTTGCTTACGGATTTTTGAGCCATTGGAAGTCAAGTCATCTTCAACCCACTTGGTCACCTCAACAAAGAAACCACGAATAAGACCATCTATATCCACATTTTCAATCATGGAGTTCTTTATACCAATAACTTTCTCAGAGAACTTCTCATCATTTTTCAGCCCTTCAATAAAGCGACTGAAATACATATCAATATCATCACGAAGACCTTGACCTTTCTCACTGTTGAGATGCTCAATAAAATCCTCAACATACTGATGAAGATCAGGACTGCCCATAAACCAGCTTTTGATTGTTCCTGAAAACGTGCTCTTACCTTCCTTATCAGTTTTCAAGGCGCGTTTAATCCAATTGTTAACTTCTTCAACATGCTCTGGATTTTTAAGCCACGTCTTAATAGAATCAAGCACAAAATCCACCAACTCCTGATGATGGCCTTTCCGTTCTATTTCTTTGGCTAACCGTAAGATAATGTCTTTAATATCAACCTCATCAATACGCTTAGAAATTGTGTTTTTAATATAAACATGGAACTGCTCATACTTGAAGCTTTTAGACAGAAGATAAACAGCGCGTATCGCTTTATTGGAAATATAACGCTTATTATTGCGAATAATTAACCCTGCCTTTTCAGCAATAGGGTATTTCTCGATATTTTCTCTCACATAGGAATCGGACAGGAAGTTCTCACGAAAGAAGTTAGACAGGTTTTGACCTATCTTATCTTTGTTTTTAGGAATGATAGCCGTATGAGGAATCTTAAGGCCGAAGGGGTGCCTGAACAACGCGGTTACCGCAAACCAGTCCGCTACACCACCGACCATCGCGGCCTCAGCGAAGGCAATTACATAGCCCAACCCTTTAATACCAAAAACAGTTTGACCAACTTCTGCTGCCACATACACTAAAAACGCACCTGCAAGACACAAATTGGCAGTGTTTCTTGTATTTTTAAACATTATTTTTTCCTATATGGTATTTAATATTAAGATATCATACAGGAAAATATTACATAAAATCAAATCGTTTTACCAACTTAAACCATTTATATATGATAGAAACTACCTAACATCTTGCTCATTTTTTCCAACTTTTCTTTTACCAATTCTTTTTCTTTTACTTTCGCACAGCTTAAGATAGTTTCATAATCATTACAAATTTCAATAATGAGTTCATAAAAATACTCATCTCTTGAATCATCAATACTTAAGAATGGAGAAGGCTTTATTAAACCTGAAGTATATTTTCTTGACGTTTCAGAAAACTCTACAATAATGTTTTTATCTTTTTCAGAAATGTCCAGCAGCTCATCTAAATCAACAATAGCTGTATCACAATAAGTGAAATTTTTTGTTTTTTTAGATAAGATTTCAAATAAATATTCTAAACAAGACAAGCTTTTAAAAGCATCATTATAATTTTGGACGTAGTTTATCCATTCTTCAGAACTAACATTGATTTTTTGCTCTACAAAGAACAAGAATGGCGAGTCTAAGGTTCTATTTAGTACTTCTCGATTTAACAAACCACGAACGTTAATAAATATTTTCATACACACTCCTATATTTTTAGATTTACATTATATCTTTTATGATAACGTCATAAAAGTTGTTTGTGGAATTTTTCCTCTACATACTTAACATCTCTCTTACAACCGTATTTCTTATATTTTTAAATAAAAAGCCCATCTGACGTAATCAGACGGGCTATATGATATTTAATCAGCCAACAGGGATGCTATTTTGAATGTTAAGCATGACCAACTGCTCAAACTTTTCAGAGAAAGCATTTTTTTGATCGTCAGGAATCATAGCCAGCATTTCCGCTTTTAACATCTCGATTTCCTCATGGCGCTTATCACGCGCTGAAAGCTCTGACTCTTTCTCCTCATTATCAAGCATAATAGCCGACCAGCTTTCTCTGATCTCTCCATACAACGGAAAAGCTTCTTCAATCAGCTTTTTCTTCTCTTCTTCCGAAAGACCGACCTCATCGATTTCTACAAAAATATACGGCTTTTCAAATGAAGAGCCATCTTCACCAAAAAAGATATTTGCTAATGCTTTAACGCTACCAAAGGTTAGGAATGGAAACTGATGACGTAGAACACTCATCCATTTTTTACGTAAAATAGAAGGTGTATAGTTTTTAGACTCTATAAACGAGGCATTTAGAACAATCTTCATAATTTTCCTCTTTGGTTCAAGTAGGTATGAGACATTATAACCTACTTTACTTATCATGCACAAGTCCTTTAATCATCTAAAATATATTCAGTGGGAATAAACCAGAGATTAGCGCAGATTAATCTCCAGTATTTCTTTTAATTTTCCCTTTACTTCATTTTTTATTAATTCAGGAGCAGCATCGACTATAAAAGAGTATGACTTAACAAGATTAGCAGTTTCCTCATCATCGCTAAAATAATCATCACTATAGGTGCCATCTTCATCAAAACCTAACGCAGCACACACATCACAACAGTATCCTGAGTTAAGCAACTTATAGTATTCAATAAGTGTGTTTTTATCTTCTTCTGAAAGATTTAACTTTTCAGTATTAAAAAAGGCATGACCACTATATAAGAAGTTGCCTGTTTCTTTCTTCAAAGCATAGAAAAGCACCTTGCCACAAGTGAGTTCACTTAAAGGTTTTAAACCGTTTTCATCTTTTCTTATATGATCTTTTGAAGGATAAATACGCTGATTGAGAAGACTTGAAATCCACGCTTCTCGGCTGATCTCTGTCTTTTTATCATTAAAAAAATCTTGCAGCGCATCATAGTCATCGCCAAGTATAAAATAAGCATTAAGTGCAATTCTCATCGAAACACCTTTTAAGTTAATAGTAATCAGGATTATAAACCGTACACTTTATCTGGCACAAATTATTTATAAAACTTTCTCTCCACATGCTTGTAAAGAAAAGGTGCAGCCAGACCTATTATAAAAGCAGACACCACCTGCCATACAATACCGCCATAAGACACAAAGTAGGTTTTCGCAATAAACTGCATCAAGCCATGATTGAGATAAAGACTAAAGCTCGTCATACCTAAATACTGCATTTTATCATTATTAAACATATTCCCCGGATTAAGGCCTTTCATTATAGGATAAAAAATAAAAAATAGTGCTACCACATACCACGGAGAATAATACGGTTCTTTTATAGTTAAAAACATCAGAACAAACAGTATACAACCCATTATAAAACTTTTAGCACCTAACTCTACTCTTTTCTCAATGGAAGCACTAATAAAGCCACATGCAAAGAGTAGCATATAAGAAGCCTCATTATGATCAATAACCTTAAGAACCATTAGAGCTAATATAGCTGTGATAATCCCAATATTAACCCACATCGGTTTAATATATTTTATAAGGAAGAATAGCACCGGAATAAATAGATATAATCGTATCTCCCACACTAATGACCATAAAACGCCTGAGTTTAGCGTAGCTATTTTATAATCGCAGATATATTCATCATAGCCCGGACCAAAGGGCGTTGGAAATATCTTCAGGAACTGCAGGCTACATCTGGACAGGAATTCATTTTTATTGATTAACCAGACAAAACCAACTATCAATAATATCGACATCAGTATTGCAGGATAAAGACGAAGAAACCTATCTTTAAAGAAATGAAGAAATGATTTATTCGGTTTTTGAGCAAACCTAAAGAAAAGAAAACCTGAGAGGATAAAAAAGAAACTTACTGCCAATGGCCCCATCTGAGCTGCTACATCTTTAACAAATGTTCCTTGAAACTTATCTAATGACCAGTAATCAGGAGAATCATTGCCCCAGCGCCAAAAAGTATGGGAAACAATAACCATGACGGCACACAATCCTCTAAGACCTGTCAGAGACTGATATTTATAGCGATCAATATCTATTTTTAGCAGTTTGCAAACAGCCGCATTGCTATACATAACAATCATAAAAATAAATAGGCTATAGCAAAGATATAACATGGATGACTCCTTTTTATACACGTTAATATGCCTATTTACTTTCGTCAACAAAAAAGCCTGAACAATCAGGCTTCTCTTTAGGCTTTAATGATAATAGCCAATAAACTCTTCAAGTGTGTCAGTATCCGGCCTGATAAAGTCCATAGAGCGACCATTAGAGCAACGATAATGTCCTGGATTTACGCCTGCTTTAATAATGTATCGATTCACTCCAATATAGGCTCGCTTCTTAGCCTGATACAGTGCCGATTTATCTTTGAAAAGTTCGCAACCAAAGCTTTCAAGCTCAGCTTTATCCACTTCAATACCTTTCTCAAGTTCAAAACAGCGTCCCATTCGATTCAAAATAAACATACTAGCCTCTTTTTAAGATATATAAATGGAAAATAGAGTCAGCCCAATTTATGATTTATACATAATACCTTTTTGATAGCAATTTATCATCTACTTTCTTTTTCCTGAGTTCTTCCTCAAACTTTTTATCAGCTATTCGCAGCTCATTTCTTAACATTGATACTTTTTCATCAGTCAAATTCATCTGCGAGGCAACCTTTAAAAGCTCATATACATTCATAATTTCTCCTTAATATTGTCTAAAAAATAACACTTTTGCTCTTGTGAAAATATCAAGAATTAATTGATTAAGCAAATTCTTTAAACTAAAATTATTCAATATTAAGTTTAGACTTAAGACGAATATATTCCTTCATATCCTTATCTTTCTGTAAATCTTTATCTGCCTTAATCTTTTCAGCAGCTTTTAAGATGTCATCTTCCGTTGCATTTTCAGGCAATAGCATATTTTTACTTTCTTCTACAGTCTCTGTTTTTGTTTCCTGCGCATTCGACAAAGAGACTTGAGTGAGATTTTTCTTGAACTTATCATTTGTTTTATGGTTATCACTGACCGAAAGACCACCATCAGTGTAATAGACGTAGTGTGTATCATTACTATCAATAGGCTGATAGTATTCAACTTTTACCAAATAAAGCGTTTGACCATTTGACAATACACCTACTTTAAGAGGATTTTTCATCACCACTTGATTTTTAGCGGCAACTTCTTTTAAAGCAATTTTCTGTTCTTCAGGACTATCACAAGATGAAAGCATCAGCGCTAAACAAAAACAAGTCAAAACCTTAAAAAACTTTTTCATATTATTTCCTTTTGTTTTTAAACTGCTGAGAAGTCACGATTTTACCACGAACTAACGATTCAAATACGCTGCACCAGAAAACATCGATCTGATGTGGCTCACCATCGTCTTTTTCAACAATCAGAGCATTGGCATTCCAGTAAGGCTTACCCTGTCCATTTTTTCCTTCAACATACCAGCTTTTTTCTTTTACTTCATCAAAAATAGCCTGTTGCTCATTAGGATTATAAGCCAGTTCCAGACGTAGATAGAAATCCGCATGTTCATTGATAGCCGTAAGCGCCTTTTCGACTTTCTCACGGTTCATCCATACGCAAGCCACTTCATCTTTCTCTTTCCATTGCTTCTCGCTATCCCCAGCAATGTAGTCGATCATAACCGTCATCATAACATTATCCTCTTGTTTCATTTTCAGCCATTATAACAATAAAGACAATCATGCACAAGTTGTTTTTTATTCGTCTTTTTATCCAAAACATGCTACGATATAGCATCATTCTTACCGGAGGCCTTCTATGTATAATCACATGTTAAATTTGCTACAAACAAACTTCTCTCATCGAAGCATTGAGGGAAAAGATATGCCGTGGGTTTCTACTCTGCTCAATAAAGCAAACGCCATACTTATCTTGAAAGATATTTTAAATCAACCAGAACTTCTTCAACGTATTGAAGAACGCTCCTATACACATGCACTTGGTTTTGATAAGATTATTTTAGCCGATCTCTCAAAAGACATTGATGAAAATCTTCCTAAAACTCAAATCAGACTTCACCTTTGGGATCCAAAAAACACAGAAGCATTACCTATTGTTGAATCCCTTCATGAGCACAGCTTTGATTTTATCTCTACTGTTTTAACAGGCTATCTCGAAAATCAGCAGTATTCTTTTAAAGATACGCTTTCTTATGAAGAAGAGCAGCTACTTAATCACCTTTTAATGTGGCGAGAACTCTCTTCTGATGAAGATGTTAAAGAAGTGGATAGACACATAGAGATCATTGAAGCACGCCGCCTAGAGCTTTATGGAGCCTCTCAGTTCGACGCAATGTATTATGATGAAGACGCGAGTCGATCTGTTGATTACGTTGCCCAAAAAACAGGATTCTCTAAAAATCAAGTTATTGATATTCTTCTTAACCTGCAGGGCCACTATGTTAGCAATCGCGTGCCTGGCGACAAAAAAGCATATAAGCACATCTTGAGTAAATATGTCAGCATTAAACCGCATAACGTATTATCTATTAACGCAGGCGAGCACTATTATCATCCTTACACGCTTCCTCACAGACTTTTCTATGATAACAAAATGTTCAACTCTACATTATTATTGACTACGCCTGTTGCCAGCAATGCCGAAGGAGGATCTTTACAGCGTCCAACGTATGTAAAAAACAATGAGCAAAACTACAGTAAGCTCAGTTATAAAAAAGGTGAGCTTGCTGATAAACTTACCGCTTATGTAAAACTTTTGGAATCTTCTTAAGCACCACATAAATAAAAAGCGTCCAGGAGGACGCTTTTGTCTTTTATTTTAACCAACTTATTGCCTCATCGATTCTTTCAAGAATCTCAACAAACTCATCTTCTTTTCCGTCGCTATCCTTAAGAGCCACCAGTTTTAAGATGTTCTTAAGTGTTCCTGATATCATTAGTGTGCTCGCCTTTGCTGTAGGATAAAGAAGATTAATCGTCTCCCAATCTTTATTCTCATCAAGGCTTTCTAAAAGGCTATCAGTGTTAATGAGAATTTGTGAGTAAATATCTAAATATTTTTCATTGCGTAAAACAAGACAAGGTTTTTTCTGCGCTGCCGTTTTAGCAACCGTTAAACGGCTAAGATGAACGATATCTCTTTGAGAGCTAAACTCATGTTCAACACCTATGGACAGACCTACAATCAAAATATTCAGATTGAGTGTATGAAGAATGGAGGTATGACCCAACGATAATGTTTTATCAGCAAGCTCGTTAAGCGTCTTATTATAAGGATTAGCATAACTCATCCCAGCAGATAGCCCTGCCATTTTATAAAGTTCATCCTTGATTTCTAAGAGCGTATGCCCATGACCCATGATCGCATACTTGCCATCAATAACCTGCACAGGAAGCCCTCCAAGGCCCACAATCGCAACCTGAGCACCTTTCAGCATCCTTTTAGATTCATCATGGAAAAGACCTCCCATACGCTCATACATAAAGCTCAGCTTCTTATACGCAGGAACTTTCAAAGAGACCATTTCGTTATTTAACCTGTCAAAATCTAAAAAAGGAAACTTATACATAGGATTCTCCAAAGATATTTTTCATAACATCTATAAAGTCTTCTTCTTTTTGGCTTTCGTAGAAGACATAAAATGGCTCAAATACAGGGAAAATATTACAGTATTTGTTTTTCTCATAGACTGTAATAAGATTTAAGCCTGCCAATTTCTCAAGATAAAGATTATAAATCTCAGCAACCTTTTCCTTGTCGATAACTTCCTGACTTAACATCTTTAAAATACTGCTGAGAAAAAGCTTATTATAAACAGTATTATATTTATAAAAAATAGTGATTTGGCCCAGCATATAACGCCTGAAAGCATTATCATTAGTTTCTTGTTTGGCTTGAGAAGTTGCAAATCCTTGTAGCTTAGTAAACATTTTATCAAAAATATAAGCTACCTGATCTTTCAATGAAACGCTTAGCGTAAAATCAGGCGCGTAATCCTGAGTTGACTGAACTAATGACAGATTCATGGCAGACACATCATTATACCACTGTCGTGTAGCCACTACGGATTTACTGATATTCTCATAGTTGCGCTCTGTCCATTTATAATCTTCCTGGAAGAATCTCTGATATTTTTCCTTGTAGGCATCAAAAAGAACATCATCATTAACAAGGCGTCTCATCTCATCTTCTTCGCCTAGTAAGGCAAAGCAGGTATTAGCCCACAATAGTTCTTTTATTTTATCCATATTAGCAACAGATACATCAAAGCTCATCTTTTTAAAAAGAGGATAGATTCTTCTTTTATCAAAATCATAATCAATCCCAGCCTTATCCAGTAGTGAGACAAAAAACATATCGGCAAGGATAATCGTGAAAGCCTCACTCATCATACGACTAATAATATAGCTATGCTTAGCTTCTTTTGTATCTTCTGTTACTACCAGATCAGGATAAATAAAATGCATAATATCATGAAACATAAATGTCGCTTCATGGATATCATCTTTTTTGGGCGTTAGTGGGATACCCGCATTCAAACCCGGTAGCCAATAATTGCGCTGGCTTCTGTCTTCAGATCGTCTGATAAAAATACCTTGAGAAATAACATTAGACAATAAATTGCTAAAAAAGTCATTAGTTTTACACTGCGTATAATAAGGATTATTTTGAAGAAGCGACTCAATGAACGGCTCAAAAGAAACAACCTGATCCACTTCAGCTTTATTGAAGTTAAGATTGACCTTATCTTCAAACTTAAACAATGAAGACATATCATCAATAAATAATGAAAAAGCCAAATCGCGGGCAGAGTTTTTCAGACCTTTATCTTTCATTTCCTGATAAGAAATCATGGATTTTTCCGAGACGAATATCTCATCCCAATTGTAGACATCTTCCCTGTCAGTTTTTAAATAAGGAAAGATTAGGCCATTCACAGAAGCGCGGTAGTTTTTCTTTTCTTTGCTTATCAAGCCATTCTGATCGCGCTTCAGGATTCTTACCGAAACAGTAGATTTATGCTCAGCTTCCTGAAATACATTCAGATCAATATTATCTTTGCTGTTTTTAGCATGAAGCTTTGTTTGCTCAGACAGTAATAAAACGGTGTCATGTTTATCATCGAACAGAGAAGACTCATCAAGACCATTTATTGTGGCAATATGCGTTGTTTTAATTCCGATATTCTTAAAATAACGAGACAATTCTTTTTCTTTTTTCACATTGCTTGTAATAATATAGACTTTCATAGCGCCTCCATTTGATAAAAACCACCAAAGAAAAAATCTTCCTCAGTCCAACCAAGGAAGATTATATACTATTTTTACTTGAGTATAAACATTACTGGTTAAACAAGTTTTAGCTTATGCTCGTCTTCGATTTCCATAATCTTAATAAAATCACTTACCAGATCTTTAACGCCTTCTTTATTTAGAGTCTCAATATACTGAACCAGCTTCTCTTTAAACTCGTCATAACCATAAACTTTAGAGCTAAGCAGACGGCTTTCAGTTGGAACATGACTCATAAAACCATCACGACAACGGCGAATCTCTGTCTGATATGCATAGCGCACAGTCGCTACCACACTCGACTCAGCAATGCTTTTACCAATATAGTTAAACTTAAACGCCAGAGACACCTTTTTGTTATCATGAGCCAGACCTAAGATGATAATGTGATCATCTTTGATAGCTGAACGCGCACCAAGACCCTGCCATGTAAAACCATATGATTTCGCACGGCGATTCAATGATCTTACACGAAAACGTGAATCAGCGCGAAGCACATCCAGCTTTTCAGTTAAACGTTTTACAATAGTGTCTTTCTGACTCATGATATATTAACCTTTATCTTTGAATAGGTCTTCATTATAGCGGATTTTAAAATCGTGCACAAGAAAAAAGCCTCCGAAGAGGCTCTTATTTTTAGCTGCTGTAGATTTCATTCAACAGATCATAAAAGTCTTCTGAATTTAATCCTTTTTTAAGCAGGCTTTCTTCCTGCTCAATTTCTTTACCAATCTTATAAAGTGCTGAAGAAACCTGGTTACGCTCTTCTTCAGCATCATGGTAAGGCTGCATGATTGTTTTCTCTTTAACTGCGATTGCTTTTCGCAGTTCTGCCATACGCTTCTGAAGTTGAGCCAGCTCAATGCTTTCTGGAAGCTCACCGATTTCTTTCTGAGCCGCCTCACGTGTGCTTAATGTTTTAGCGCTTAAGGCTTTAGCTTCTTTATTGAGACTTTCTTGCTTCTTCTTGAGTGGCTTCAGACGAGCAACGATTTCTGCTTTACGCGCTTCTTTCTCTTCATCAGAAAGACGCGACACATCAATAACGCCCATCTTCTTGCAGAAAGATTCAACCACATTGTGCTTAGACATAATTCGAAGCGAACGATTGAACTCACGCAGCTTTTCTGAGAATACCTCAAAAGACATTGGAGCTGAATAATAAACATGTTCTGATACGATTTTATTACGGTGATCAAGTTTAGTATCTGCCTTACTTGCAAGAATCACAACATCCTGCTCATAACGGTCTTGATAGTTGATGGTAATACCAATATTTTCATCATTACCTGTATTCAAAATCAGAATATAATCATCTTTAATAGCTGAACGCTGTCCATGATTATTATAACCATAACCGGATCTAGAAGAACGGCGATTAAGCTCTTTAATATTTTTCTTATCAAAAAGGTCAGATGCTTTCAGCACACGCAGTTTGCCACTTAACTTTTTCATTACGTTATTTTTAGCAGTCATTTTTTAATCCTCAATGATTTCAATAAAGCAAGTATAGCAACTCAGACGATCATGCACAAGCTTTATTTTGACAATATAAACAAAAAAGCCTCCATCAGGAGGCTCTCTTATTAATAACTTGCTTACTTATCATTGGTAATAAAATACGCCACCACGCCGACAACAATCGCTTTCCAGAAGCTAAATGTCAGCAAAAATGTGGCTAACATTAAAATACCAACTTGTGTAAGCTTACTCATCGGAAACCACCTCAGAACCTACGTTGGTGCCAGTCCACTGAATCGCAGTAAAGAAAATACGCATTTCAGCATCGCTGCGAGTTGCCGGATGAGCGCTGTTTTTATCGTCCAACACATACGCAATGATAGAAGAGTCATTCGCATGACAATTCTGCGTTTCAAGCTCAATCATTTTGTACAGAGCGTGAACTTCTTTAGCGTTCATAACGGGATTTGCATAAACACGGTTGATACTCACTGGAGTCTGAGCCGGATGTTTTTCAAAATACGCTTTAATCTTAGCAACTTTCTTAGACAGTTCAACAGAAACAGCTTCTTTAGTAAACATGTGATTTCCTCTTTAAGGTTTATCTATAACGTCAGTAGAAGCTATCTTATCAGAATCGATTTTCATGCACAAGCTTTATTTTTACATAATACTTAATCTTAACAGGATAACGATTGTCGCTGGCTCATCCTATATTTATTATCAAGCTTCTCATAGAGATGTGTTTCACCGAAATATCGAAACCTCGCCCCCTGGGGCAGGGTCTATATCTTTTAATTATATGCATAACTATACCCGTCAAAACGATACAGCATTACGCAGTTTCTCCAACCTATTCCTTGAACTCTTCCTTGCTTTACCTTTATATCAAAGCTTCCACTTGACCTTACTGCTACTTTCCCTTTATATGTTCCTTTTTTCTTTCCCTTTAACACTATAGCCTTAACCATATCTCCCGTTTTAAATCCTTTCACTATCTTACTTCCTTTCGCCTTCCCTCGCGGAAATCCATATTTATCCACCAAGCACATCTGCCTGTTATTCCTTCTTTCTTTCTTGATCAACAAGGGCTTTAATGTGCTCGATATATAAACCTTCGCTCCCGTTGTGCCTGCGCACAACGCATCGATATAATGCTCCTTAGCGTAGCCCTGAGATACCCGATTATACTTAGTCTCTGCGCCCGTTCCGGTCAAAACAGGCACGGTTAAACCTGACAGCTCTTTGATGATTTGTTTACGACTTATATTTACCGCTGCAGCATCTTTCAACGGGGTCTTTAACTGTGCCTTTATCTTTTTCAATAAAGGCTGGTTATCCTTCAGGAACTCCTCAATCGGCATATTATCTTTCTTTTCATTACACGCCCTGCAGGATAAAACAAGATTACTTATCCTGTTGCTTCCTCCACGGCTTTTAGGGATAACATGCTCTTTTTCAAATGGCACATTCTTAACGCCGCAATACGCGCAGCTATAGTGATACTTCTCAAGCAAATATTCTTTTACTTCGTAATCAAACAGCGTGCCACGCTGATACTCAACCCCTTCAATAGCCGCGTTTTCAATCTTCTGCATATCAAACTTAACCGATTCTACCGTGATAAAACCCGCAGGAGCCAGTCTCATGAAACGCTTAGACCATTCTTTTATGTTATCTACACGACTCTGAACGGATGGTGCGAGCCATCCTTTATGCTTGCTCCTTATCCGATTAAGAAACCGTGCTTCTCTGTAGCGCGTTTTACGACTTCTTCTCGACCTTCTCACCATACGACGACTATCTAAATTGCCTTTTATTTCCTGCCCACGGTGAGTTAACACAGCACAAAATATAGCAGACAGCCTGTTCTTACCATGTAAAACTAATCCTATTCCCGTTTGTTTTGAACCCGGATCAAACTTGAGTTCAACAGGCTGCGTATATCCCTCTGAACGCTGAGTTAACTGTATAGTAAAAGGGTAAAGGCGTTTAACAACAGCTTTCTTGCTATGCAATAGTTGTCTTGCCCTTGCCGGATGGCAGGGCATCAACGCTTCACCTGTTTTACTTAACACAAAAACCCGACTCATTAAATTCCTTTATTATTTATAAATAAGTTACCTTATTATCTTTTATGAAAAACAGTGTTTTCCATAAAGTAAGCTCTCCTCGCCAAAGTTAAAAAACATTTCATGTAATACACACTGTTTTCTCCCCGTGAAAACTGTTTAATGTATTACGACAGTAATGAAAATGGGTTAATCATTCTCGATGCGTAAGACTGGAGAAGTATCCTACGGTGTCATCTGTTTTTTAACGTAGCCTGTAAAACAAGAGTTTCCCAGACTGAGGCTGGTCAGTCAAACCAAGTCGGAGACTTGCTCAAAAAAACCAGATGGTTTTTCTGTGTCGAAAACGATAAATCCGTTTTCATTAACATGCCCCTTCCGACAGGGCGGGGTTACTGACCAACATTCAACAACTTCGCAAGGCGAGTAATGTCAGAGATGCCTTTTCGCTCTACCAGAACATACAGAGCATAGTCCGGCATAAGAAAATCAAAAAGCATACCTTTTGCTGCAACTGTTTCTTCATCTTTAGCAGAAAGCACTGTTCTGTCATCAAGCACCATGAAACCATTATCGGCATTAACCTGACCTAAGAGATGCCGCGACAGCTCCAGACCAATAATACTATCCCGATCAAAATGACCAAGCCCTTCATAATAGCCAATATGGTTTACACCTTCTTTCTGATAGGCCATACCTACGTGTGTAGGATAACGCTCCCTGTCTATGGCATGAACGACATAGCCAAGATTTTGAGCAACCACACTGATATTGACAGGTAAAAGACCATCCCAGGCACCTTGCTGATAAGCTGTATTTACAATATTATTTTGGCTCAATACAACATGACTTAACATATTATGCCGCCTTCTTAGTCCGGGATTTCTTCGGATTAGGCTCACCATAAACAGCATCAAGCGTTAACACCGCAGAACTGCATAGCCACTCGCCTTTGGTATTTTCCTGACTGTAAAAATGATCAACCTTAGCCTTTAGGTATTTACCATTGAACTTCTGATCAGCGCCAAACACATAGCCAAACTTTTCCTGCATTAAGTTAAGAAAATCACAATCGGCAGCAGGAAGCTTACTAATGTTTTTTCCGGCAATTTGAGCAAGGCTGATAATTTCCAAATGGTTCCAGCCGTCAGAATCAAGCTTATAAACAGTTGCTGGGCAGAGGTTCAGACGCTGCTCACCTGACAGCCGAAGCAAGTCCTTATTATCACTATTTCGCCAGACTTTATCCTCAAAGGTTTTACAATCGTTCATCAGTTGTTCAAGTTTCATAAATCTCTCCGCTTAAGTAAGATTGGAATATTATACCTCTTAAAGCCTTTATGTACAATAAAAAAGACAACAAAAAAGCCCCGCAGGGCTTTTCTTAAATCATCTCATTCTTGGTCTTCTTACCGTTTCTACAGGCGCTTCTTGGATTGTATTTTCAGCCTTGAGTTTATTTTCTACTCTTGTCATCAGTTCACGCGCTCTTGCACTTGGCTCTCTGGTTAAAAAAGCACAAGGACGACCTTTGTCATAAGGAGGTTCTATGCCAAGTGAAGTGTATTGTTCTTTTGTGGGATCGATAATCTCTTTGGTTAGTTTATTCTTAAGCCACCAGTGCGTTCCATTATTGTGATCTCGACCAGAATAGGCTGACCACTCATCTTTTCCGCCAAAGGTATGAAAAACCGCTTCAGAAGCGATATAGCAATGCCCTGTTGTAAAATGATTGCTCTCATAGCCCGATTGATATTGCTTCTTAAGAAGGTCTTTTGTCAGGCAGCTATGCAAAATCTCTATGTAATCGTCAATCTTCATTACTCACCTCTTTATTTCCTATATCTACTATACCATAAAAAGGTTGTAATGAATACTTAAAATAAAAAAGAGGCAGAGCCTCTTCTTTTATTAAAACACGATAATTACATCACCAGGTTGTTCATTAAGGCAATACTCAAGGAAAGGGTAATGTTTAAAATCCTTACGCTCGATAATAACTTTAGATTGTCCAGCAAACTTATCTTTCATCTTTTGAATGCCTTTCCTTTCTTTTTCGCAATCCTCATATTTAAAGAAACTATCAAGATCTTTAATCTTGATTTCCTGTAAGATTTTAACATGGGGTTTAGTTTTAATACTATCACTAAACTTACTTTTACTTTTTAGGTAAGAAAGCAAAGAATCTTTATAATAAGCAATTCTTGCCTCATCAAAACCATCATGTGTTTCACTTAATGGCGCAGGGCAAATGGTCACCCCATTTTTGTTTAAAGCACGAGTAAAAATATAATCGGATTGAATTATTTTAAAAATATCTTCATCTGATAGATCTTTATTCAGATTTTTAAAGACATTAAAAATATTACTATCATACAGATGGCAGCAGTGCTCTATATGTGCACTAATATTACCGCTCAAATACATATTTGATTTTTCCTGGAAATCCTTTTCGGATTCTTTTGAACCACTTTCTTTTAAATATTCCTCCCGTTCTTCCAAAACGTATTCAAAAACTTCCTTAAAATTCTCCCCATCTTCCTTATACGCCTTCAGTAATGACTGATAAATATCCTCTTTCACATAAGCAATATTAATGAAGAAGTTTGGCATATAAGCATAAGACTTTCTGAGCTGCTTATCTTCTATCATCTGAGGAATATCTTCAAGCTTAACGTCTGATCCAATGAAGCCACTCATCTTAAAGTTTAAATAATCATAGTTAAGATCTTTGTCGAATACAACACGACCATAATCATCAATGCGACCTTTTGCCGAAACTCCGCCAACAATTTTAAAACCATCCCATGCATAAACAGGTTCCGTGGTGAAAATAGTCTTTTTAGAATGATAGTCACCCGTAGCAGCAAGCAATAACACGCGAACTTTCTCACCATCCGTAAGGGGTGTCTTTGAAACCATACAAGTTTTATACATATCGTTTTCCTTTATTTTTAAATATCGGTTTAGTTAACAAAGCAATCCAACCTCTCGAAGTCTTTTAGTGATATCCGAAACAGAAACATCAAAGTCATAAGCTAAATCTATGACATCTGTTTTACCAACGCGAAGCACCATTGTTCGCACAGCATCACGCGGCATGATTAACTCCCAAGCCATTTTCAAATCTGCATTATGCTCAAGGCTTTCAGTTTTGTTGAGTGAAATATCCTTATATTTTAGAAAATCATTGGGACCAACACGCTCGTTAACATATTTAGCAATGCCAATCGCAATAGCCTTACGAATCTCTCGCGTAGTATCTTTAGGATTATAGCCAATGGTTTTAACGTCATCCTCAATACTCAGCATTAACTTTACATCGCCATGTCTATCCATATTCACGGGCAGAACGCGATAACCTAAACTTTCGGCTACGCAGTCTGTTTTGACAGGAAGAAGCATGTCCCAATGATTATTCGAGATATAAGCCGAGTTCATTTCATGAATGTCCTACGCCGATGTTGCGCTCACGACAAAAAGTGATCCAGCGAGACGAGAAAGCAAAATAGGCCATACGACGAAGTTTTCGGACATCATGAATACGATATACTTTTTTAAAGACTTTCATGTCGAAGGCAATACGGGCTTGTTTTTTACGATGAGTCATATTATTTCCTCATTTAGATGGGATGTTAATTAACAAAGCCCACTTGAGTGGGCTTCGCCAGAGAAAACTCTGGTATTCAGGAAACCTTTACCGCACTTGGGCTGGCCTTCTCAGGCAGTTGAGCGCCTATATTGCTATAGCCTGCTTCGCTCTATTACTACTATACTACAATTATTTATGGTTATCAAATAAAATATGACACTTAGCCGCTTCATTTTCTTTAGCTACAGCTTTTTCCAGCACCACAACACCTTCAGGTCCAACACTCCACGTCAGATCATCGCCTTCTTTCCATCCAAGTTCCTCTAAAGCCTCTTCTGGAAAAACTAATGATAAACCGCTTTCACTACTGGCATCTTCAACCACTTTTGCTTGATATCTCTTGTTCATAAAACCTCCTAAAAGAATCCCGCCAAAGCAGGATTTATAGTTAAAAGTCAGGATGTTCGTCGTGCATAAAAGCCTCCTTTTCATTGATAAAAAAACTTACTCGCTTATTTACAGATCTGGTCGTTCATCTCGCATAGTTAACTCCTTACTTAATCGAACTTTAAGTGTATACCACTTGCGATTAAAATGCCAGCAAAAATTAACCATCCCCAACCTTCTCTTTTATGATAAGCAAGAATCGTTGCACCAACAAAGCAAGAGATAGGAATACCACAGGCGAAGATGATCATAATAATTTCTCTCAGTTCTTTCATCAATATCTCCTTTAACATAAAAACGCCCCGTAGGGCGCTCGATTAAGCTTCAGCGTTTGCTGTTTCAATAACCTCAAATTTTGACGGATTCTTGAAAAAAGCGTGAGTTTTATCATCTTTTGCTAAAGAGAAGTTAGCATTGAACTCAACCATCATCCCCACAACGTTATCCTTACCCATATTAGCAATCTTGGCAGGCAGGGTGCCATAAACAGTTGCCTTATTTTCAAGCTCAATCATTACCTTATCAGCGTAGATGGTAGAGTTGTAAACCTGATAAGTTGGGCGCGCTGACATGCTCAGGATTTTACCACGAACATGGGCTTTACCTTCTGGCGCATCACCCTTCAGCGCTTTATCCGCAAGAATCGCTTCCTGACGGGCTTTCTCCACATCTTCCATCTGCTCAGAGACAAAAGCATGGAAATGTTTAGCCAGTGTGCCACCTTCAATCCAGGCATAGCGCACTTTATTGCCTTTCTCTTCCCACTCTTTACCAAATGATACCGCAACATCAAAGACAGGCTTACAATCTTCAATCATTGCCTTAACCGCATCATTGACCTTTACTTTAAACTTAGAAGAAAAGTCTTTTACGTGCTTGCCTACTTTGTCCGTAAATGGATCATCCAGAAAAGGTAGAAACTCACCTTTACCAAACAGCACATCTGAATAATCTTTATGACCGTAATCCCATTTGTGGGCATTCGGCATCATATAGCCATCGCATGGCGCATGAAGACGACCCGTGTTATCAAAATTCGGAGTCATACCGTTATTAGATTCAGAATAAGCAGCTTCCAGACGCGCACGATATTTAGCATAGTTTGCGTTCAGTTCATCTACTTTAGCCTGCATTTTAATAAAAATAGGATTCATCATCTTCATTCCTGTTTGGTTAACTGACAATAAGTATAGCAATATCCCGGATTATGCACAAGCATTTTTAACGCAGATTAAGAAAATATCCAGATAGCCTTTCTGTGTTTTTCTGATGATGATATTGATAAAACTCTTCAACCTTGAGAGGCCAGTTCTTTAGCTTATGTCGAATCACAAAAGAGGAGCGAATCACACCTGTAAAAACTCTCAGGGAGTCTTTCTCAGGATTCAACTTCTCTATTAGGTCATCAAGCTCCGATAGCTTGCGCTCTGCTATAAGACTAACAACTTGCGCCATCAGTCAGTCGTTTGACATACTCTCTTTCTCTTTCCATCGTCTTTCTCATTAGCAATAGAGCTACAGGATTGCAGCTCTATTATTTATACCTCAAAAGAACGAAGTTCTCAACAAAATCAGGCTGTAGACACAATAAAGCTTTGCTTTATTCATGCGAGAGATCTTCTTATCTTTGAGAGACAGCAGCTTCAGCAGAGTTTTGTGTTTAACCAGAGCACTGTAAGCATCATCCCAATGCTTAAAGCTACGATCAATCATTACGCCTTTTTCATTTGCGCAGTATACAACATAGCCATGAGTGCAACCATCCCACAGAATGCGCGTGCCATCTGACAGGTAAGGATGGGAAGAAGTGGTGGTTTTAATCATCATAATCTCCTTTAAGGCGTTTAAGTTCATCTCTTTTCTATAAGAAGAAGTATAGCAAAAAAATAAAGCTGTGCATAGATTTTTCTTTACACTGAGAACATTTTTTGTGGTCGGCATAACTGGCTAAAACCTCGACCGCATCACATTAAACGACATCCAGACTGATGGCAATTTGCGCAGATTTTTATTTTATGTTCTAGTAAAAGAGTGAGATTTAAAAAGGAGATAAAAATGAACCAGATTCATCGAAACCATAAATTTACTTTTAGCGATAAAAACCTCAAGTTAGTTATCATAAATGGACAAGTTTTTTTAGAAGACAGCATAGGAACACCGCAAGACATTCGCCTTCTTAATCCCTGCAGACGATACGTGTCACTTCATGTGATTAAAGCTTTAACAAAAAGCATTAATCCTCAAATTATATTAAGTGTTTTAAGAAAGAAAACCTGCTCATTGAAATGGGAATTGGTAGAAGCTCTATAGAATAAGCCCGCAAGGGCTTATTATTTTTCGCGGTTGAGCATATCAATAAATGATTGTGTGCGGCGCTCTTTCTCATCATTGATGAAATCATCGAGGCTTTCGAACTCAAAGCGCTTATTGCTTCTCTGAACACAGTATCCAAATCTCGCCAAAAACCACAGGAAGTTGTCCACAATGTAGCAGTGGACAGCTATCCAGTTAAGTTGATCTTTATCATCCACAACCGAGAAAAAAGGCCAAAAGAAGTTTTTAGCATCATGAAAGTCTTTGAGGAAATCAGGAAGATATACTCCTCGGTTCATCCAGTCTATGATTTCTTGAGACGGACCTTTATTATTTCTTTCACTACTACGATATTCAGCCAAAGCCTCATCTACTGACAAGAAAGGCAATCTGGATGAGGAGCGCTTTAAAGCATATCCATGAAGCGCAATGAAATCAAGAAACGTAAACGCGCAATGCTGAGCAAGCGACTCTGGCAAGATATCCTCGCTAAACATATTCAGCTTAGGCCTTTGCATCTTAAAATACATCGCACGGATGATTTCTGTTTGCTTTTCTTTTCCCTTTAAAAAACTAGGAAGATGATCGCCATCTTTCACCCATTGTTTGAGGCTTTTACTTTGAGGCTTCATTTAGAGCACCTTCGTAAGATTTAAGGGTTTTCTCAAGTTTGGTTGGCGCTCTTTCCTTAATAGCTTGACGGCTGATTAACAAATAACTTGCTCCAACTCTTGCAGGGAAGAATCGAGGATTTTTATTGTAGTCTCGCTCGAAGGCAAAATAGTCAATCGTCTTTACCTGATCTTTGCATTTTTGCTCAAAAACACTAATGTTGCCTTGCCCTGTCATTTTGCCTAAGTATTTACACTCAGGCTTCTCTTTATCGATAAAGACAAACATATCTTCTTTATCAAAAGCAGTCTGCGCAAGAACCGCATATCTTGCATCTTTAAGATTTACGTTAAAATACGCAGGAAGCGTATCGTTCGCATGAACTGCACAGGACATCACAAGTCCAGCCAAACCTAAAAATACAGCTATGATTTTTTTCATTTTGCATTTCCCTTAACAGAGGTGAACTTACAGTAATAGCCTTCCAGGTAAACTTGTTGATCATCTTTATCTACAAAATAGACTGTAGGCAGGTTATTTTTTGAGTCAGAACCATTGGTTGCAACATAGGACACCCCTTCATAAGTCTCTGTAAAATTTTGCGTTGGTGTTGGTAAGACACAGAAAACATTAAACTTACTACTACCAAAGCTGGCAGCATGAGCAACAAAAGAGTTCAGCGTTAACATACTTGTAAAAATAATTATTAAACTTTTTTTCATTTCTTTGCCTCGTTTTTATGTTGAGTATAATCACAAATCCCCTGACTTGTCAGAACATGAGGATTCCCATCTTTATCATTAAATGTCATGATAGCCTCTTTAAAGGAGAGATTGCTTACTGAATCATAACTCACTATCACTACGCCATTATTACTAAAACACTTCACGTCATAAAACTTGTTCTTAAAGCTTTGATTAAGAGACACGCTTCCGGCATGAGCAAGAGGCGTTGCGAAACCAATCAACGCAATCATAGCTGATCTCAATACTTCCTTTTTAGTAAACATATTATACAGTCCTTGTTATTTTAATGTGTGAGCAGTTTATCATTTTTTATTGTCTTAAACAAGAAAAGCCCATATTAATGGGCTACTTGTTCGACTTCTGAGAAACTTTCGATAAATGAGGCTGTATAATCAAGATGCTTACAGGTCTTACGATCCCATGATACATCTCCAGCATAATGATTATCTTTTTTGACATGAACAATCTCAAAAAAATGACTGCCTTGTATGTATCCGGTATAGAAAGTTGCTTTCTCATTTTCCGATACGTTTGACACAATCCCTTTATGACTACCACGATTAGTAATGATTTGAATTGTTGAGCCGACCTGCATAAAATCTCCTCATGAAAAAGCCTGATTGCTCAGGCTTGATTGTAATTGGAAGCGTGGCAAGGAATCGAACCTCACTAGAAATAAAAAAGTTCGCGCTTTTTTACCCCCTTCGGACCATCAAAGATCCCGCGCCAGACAATACACTCTTCGCGAAAAGTTTATGCACCATCTTGCTCACGCCATTGTTCTTTATAAAAGCTTAAGAGGAGAGACTTTCCAGTCTTCTTAAAAATAAACCCTATAGCCTCATCAGCGCAGTATTGTCGAAATATTGTCCCAACAAACCATCGTCGCACGACCACAAAGTTTAACGCTTAAAACATAAGCTGGCACACCATTCTTAGCCATTCCAGAGTAAACTCATCATCAACTAAGACCAACATACGCTACCTTATGCTCCTTTTAAGCTATCAAAAGGCCTCTTGATACAATCTTAAGACCTTTATCTCTCTTAACCAGAGAATCCATTATATTTAATACGCATATCCAAATCAACTCTTTTCCTAAGTTATTCTGTTTTATTTCTATTATATTCGTCACGTGCAAGCATTTGATGCTTGAATGCTTTGCTTACTTTAGCCATTGCTTTATTATAGCCACTCATAAAGCCTTTAATCATCTCAGGATCACGAGACTTACACTTTTCTGAGGCTTGCGTAAACGAAATCATTCTATCTGACATCGTATCGATTATTTCATCAGGATGAGTAAAAACAGGAATTGGTTCAGTTGTTAGCAACACAACCACATCATAACTTCCTTCCTTGAACCCTTTCAGATAAAAAGTATCTCTCTTCTTAAGATTTCTTTTTTCCAGCATTTTTTTAAGCATAATGTTTTCCTTTTTTATATTACACTTAAACTATGACTTAATCTTTTACAAAAATCAACTCTTCGTTGACTAAACGAGTTGTATGCTTATCGCCATTAAGATCGTCCTCAACAGTAACGTCTATCATCAGCATTCCAACAGCCGCTAACTTAACAACTTCACCACCTGAAACCAGATCGCCTACCTTTAATTCATTAGCTCGAATATACATCATCTATCCTCTTTATCGATTAAAATATGTTCCAATAAGGAATAACGAACACGCTTATTGGAGAACGACTCTGGATTAGTCTCCGCATAAGGATCATTTACATCTTCATAAGACACACCTAAAAGATTACAATACTCATGCGCCATATAACGAACACGGTCAATGTCTTCACTTTTATAAGGCGTCATGTTTCCCTTTTCCTTTCCCATAGAAAGGGTGGACACACTTTCAGGATGCCGAATCTCAAGCCAAAAAGTTTCACGATGAGATTCTGTCATTTTTAAAATTGAAACTTTAAATCCAAAGTTAGTTAAGCTCATCGTTTATTCTTTCCGTATGTTTTTGTTTGTTTTACTCGGTGCTTTTTCGGACGCCCAACTTTTGTTTCAGTTGACCACATTGCACTATTTTTAGCATTAGCAAGCGATCCGATAATAATCTCAGCCCATTTATTCATCATTGTTTTTTACATGCTTGATTTTGAGAAAACGCTTGCCACCAACCAAACGCTGTAGCTTACGACGCACCGTGCTTTTGCTGTAGGAAGTATTACTATACACACCTTCAACTTCCCCTTGAAGTTCAGGAACGCGTGTAATCAGTTCATAATTATACCGAAAAAATGGACGGTATGAATCATGACCAAATGCATTTGCTGCGGCTTCTTTTAATGAATAACCTTGTTTCAGCAGAGAATGGTATTTTTCGAATGCTTCCTTATCACTATAACCATAATAGTTATCACGATTTGGACCCATCTGGAGCATATACTCAGTTTCAGAAAAGTTCAGAACCGCTTTATGTCCTTTAAAACTTGAGCGATACTGAGGCATAATCTGGATATGATTACGTTTATAACCATACATTTTCCAGCCCGGATATTCACCACTTAGTTCACAAACCTTATCGATTCCTGCCATTTTTACACCTCGTCATTATTCGCTTATAACGCATTATACAATACTCATTATTCATGCACAAGCTTTATATTTCACACACAAGAAAAAAGGAGGCTTGCCTCCTTTTAAACATTTTACTTAGCTCTCACGTTTCTCAAAATAGAGAATAATATCACGACTAAGTGTGGCAATATCTAGAGCCTCTTCGCGGGAAACCATACCTTCGCTTTCATAAGGTTCAATCTCAACGATAGAGCCAGCCTCATACATCCCGATTGTGTTTAGCACAAGATGCTTATCTGGCCCTTCTGTTCTCAGCGGCATCAGGTAAACGTATTCACGATGACCTAAACCAGAGTTGCTTTTAATGTAGCGCATAAACCCTCTTATTTTTTATATTTTGTAAATGTGCAGGGATGGCTTGTTTCTCGCTCAACACCTTCCGTATCAGTAAAACTTGTGACCATTCTATTGGAGTACGGTGCTTTATACTCAACCACTTCGCCTTTGAAATCATAACAAGTCAGTGAGCCTATTGGCGCCTTGTTGGTATCAGCAGCTACCGCATTATTATCACAGGCTGAAATAAATATTACCGCACAAGCAATCAAAATAATCTTTTTCATTTTTTACCTTCCTGTTTATTTGTATACTTCATGATGCAAGGCATAGTTGTATCGTAGAGATTGCCATCCATATCCTTGAATGAGGTGCTAAGTTTTGATGATGTTGGGGGCGCGTAGCCCATAACGTTATCTTCAAAATAATAACTATTAATACTACCATCTTGTTTAAAACAAACCAAATAACCAAGAGCATTAGGATCTGGTTTTACTTTAGCATCCGATTTACATCCAGAAACCGAAATCAACATCATAGCACATACTGCTATTAATACTTTTTTCATTTTAAGATATCCTATTAAGTTTTGTTGTCTGCTTAGTTATCAGTGTACAGATGGTAGTTATACAATCCTGAAACTCTTTTTCCTTTCAATCCAGTAATAAAACAATTCTCTGTGCCTGTTCGGTATACGGTTCCTTCTTTATCCATAATCTCAACAGTCCCACCCTGATAGATGTCTCTGGCGCTGACAACATCGCCATCAAACATCTTCTGACCATTAAGATAACAGACGGCATGACCTCTTACATTTGCTGTAGCAATGTCAGATTGCTTTTTCATTTCTGACTTTTCTTCTTCCGATGGGCCAGTAAAACAACCCGACAACATAAAAACAGCAACTGCAACCAAAATGGATTTAATCTTCATAAAACCTCGTCCTCTTTAACGATGAAAGGCATCTCTGCCTGATTATTTACGATAAACTACCTGACGAAGCACAATACCAAAGCGATCTTTAAAGTTCTGCTTAGCAGTCATCATACGCTGAACAGCTCCCGCATTATCGCTGTGGATAATAATCTCTTTCAGGTTAGGCATTTTACCCTGATAAACGAGACGCTCAATCGCATTGAAGATATGATAACCCTGACGATCTTTTTCGTCTGACAGGTCATTATCCAGATGGACACGCTCCAAGATTTTAGCGTTGCGCACAACGAACTTAAAGCCACTTTCATAAGTCTTCAGCCAATGCAGACCTACAAAATCGTTTTGTTCTGTCAGAAAATCAGTGGGGTCACGCAGGTCATCAACCCAGGCAGCCTTAATCGATGGAAAGTTCATTTTGATTCCTATTTCATTAATTTCTTAAAAATTGCTGTTCCAAACTCGTTATAGCTCATAAAATGCTTACGCTCGACTTTTGCTCCCGCCATAGAGAAAATGACAAGCACCGTGTTGAAAAGCACAGGCATGGCAAGCAAAATAACAAAAGCAATCAGGCATAACTCTACTACTGTGTCAGGTAAAGCAAAACCGTAGTAAACCATTTTACACCTCTCAACTATTCACGTTACAGTCATTATAAAGACAACCTTTATCAAGTGCAAGCCTTTTCTTTGCAACAAAAAAGGCCGCAGTGCGACCTCTTTCATTCTATATTACGCATGATACAATGGTAAAATGCCTTTCAGTTTTAAATCCAATCCAGTTGATTTTTCAATCGGTGTTAACTCTTTTAACTTGGCTGACATCTCTCCATCAAAGAAGTAGAAAATAGTGCCAGTTTCGGTTGACTCCACCTGCGCATTACCACGCCACTCATGCTTTAAAATATCATTAACTCTTTCTTCAGCAGCTTTCATAGTGGGAGATTCAACCATGAAAATATCTTCCGATTCATATTTACAATTAAAATCCAGAACTTTAGCAATGAAATAATTCATAAAAACCTCTTAAGAAAATAAAATAATTACATTAGGTTCTTAGCGCGAAGCTCTTCACCAACCGCATCACTTAGAGCAGTAACATCATCTTTGAAGGTGATAAGGCTTGTGCCATAATCCAGCTCTACCTGCTTATCTTCTTCATTAACGCCAGTCACATCACCAAAATAATCTTTAAGATATGACCATGCTTTTACTTTAGCCTGATCAGCAGTCTCAGCTTCTACCATATATTTAAACGTTGTTTCAGTTTCGCCAGTGCGCTTTTCTGCCTTACAAAAGAAATATGACATGTGATTCCTCTCTTATTTGATATTAAAAATGGTTTTAAAACAGTTAATAACTTTGTCTGTATTAACATCATAATCAGTGATCTCTTCGTTAAACCGCCCCAGCATAACGTTGAAATCATTTAAGCTATAAGAATCCGAATATCGATTCTTTTTTTGATTAGCATTAACTGATCCAGAGGCATTGTAGGTAAAATCATCAAGCTCTACAATCATTGCTCGGACAGATTCATCCTCTAAGCCCTCATGCTTAATAAGAAAGCCAACTTTTTCAATCTTATCGGTCTTAATAGGAAGAAAGATAAAACGCTCAGAATCAAGCGCATCTTCTTTAAAAGACAGAGAATAAGTCTCTTCTTGCTTACGCATAATAGGTATCTGCCTTAAGCAAGAATAATGAGAAGAAAACCTCTCAATCGCTGATATCTTAACATCACTCATCTTTTTCTCTCTCCCTTACGATGAAAATATTATAACAAAGACCTGCCTGCGTTACAACTAAAAAGGCAATCTTTTTCTGTTTTTAAGCTGTTTTTTATCTATCAAATACAACTGCTTATAATGATTTTTCTAAAGGTGATAACCTTTTTTCTATCATATCACTTCGTAAGATATCGACAATCTTCGCGTTTACTTTATTTTTCATTGCTCTCCATAACCAATGTTGATATAATGGCAACAAATAAACCTGAAGAGAGAAAAGTTATGTGTATGAAAATTAAAGATTGGCCTAAGCATCCTGTTTACTTCTCACAAAAAGAAGCACTTCTGCATGTTAAAGGCGGTCAGCAGGTAGGTATAGGATTCCCATTGGCACACAATGTCTATCGTGTTTCAGAAAGTAAGGATAAAGAAGGCAACGCACAGACAATCTTAAGCTTCCAGTATCATTATATTTGAATTAAAAACAGTAAAGGGCCTTTCAAAGGTCCTTTATTTTTTGCTAAAACTGCCATGCTTATCCATAAAACGGCTCATCTCAGCCATACTTTCAGCATTCTCTTCTTTCCATTTCTCTTGCCATGCTTTTAACTTCACACGCGCAGCTTCATGGAGCAGATCTCCTGCATCAATATCCAATCGCTCCAGTATTTTTAGAGTTTCAAGATCTGCTTTAATCACAATATCCACTTTTTTCATAATAATAACACCTCTAAGCCATAACTTAACCTATCAAAAAAGCCACATCTCTAAACCTTAATTACCTGATATGGCTTTCGTCCTACCTGACCTTATAGAATAATATAAACCTGATAGTCATACTTTAGAAAAAATCAACATCTTCAGCTTGCATACGCACCTCCGCTTATTTTATTTTTAAAGAATACCTCTTTATTTTAAATAACTCAAGCATTCCTATTTTAAAGCGTAATTACCTGATATGGCTATTGTCCTACTTGACCTTTTGAGATAATAATCTTTTTCAAACATTAACTTAGACAATATCATTGATTTTTATATAGATGAGATTATGAGGTCTGATACTTACTTACATACCTAAAGCTTTCCTTTTAAAACCGTTAATTACCTGATATGGCTTTTGTCCTACCTGACCTTTTAATACCTACCATAATCATAGGCAAGAAGCTGACCTTTTTTATTATATCCAACCTGACCGCAATCAACAAAGCCGATCCAATCCGGCAATCCTTCAAAAGAGTCGCATGGCTCGATGTATTCCATGACACAGCATACAAAGTCCTGTAGTTCAACATAACGCGTTTTAGGATATTGGACATCTTCTTCATCGCCTTCATGCTTATTAGAGCATACAGAGGCTTCCCAATCGTTATCTGCCACACCTTCCTCATTAAGTGGAAACTTCAGGACATAGTTGCCACTTTTAAGCTTAAACACCGCTCGGTTTCGGCCCGATCCTAAGAGTGTGTAATGACGAGAAAGCACATCAAGAATCTGACGTGCTTTTTTGTTTTGCTTATTCGTATCGAAATATACGTTTAACATCTCAGAGCCTGTCATGTTATTTTGGGACCACAATGTATTTATCAATGGGATCACGGTTTACAATCCATTCCGCTTTCTCTACTGACTCGCTTAACAGCTTGGCTCCTTCTTCAGTAAGTTCTACCAGCTTAAAATCACCTACACGAGAATACTGATAAATCCCATCATTTGAATGAATATCCGCTTTCTTTACCTCGCCTGCCTCAAGATTGTCAGCCAGCACATAACCATCCGGTCTATCCCATGAATCCTCACGCTCATACTCACGAACCCTAGCGAAATAGCCAACTTCTTTTTTCATAAAGCCTCCTGTTAAATGTATTATGATACTATCATTAATTCATATTTTACGCAAGTTTTTTAGTTTGACATTTTTAGTGTCATTATGTATTTTATCGGAATTATAAATAAGGAGTTTTTATGTCATGTTTTGAGTGCAATACTACTGCTATGTCATTTAATGAGTATATTTTACCTATTGGTTTTTCTTTTTTATTTTTTGCTATTAGTATGAGGTTATTTTTAAATATCATCTTTAGTTACAAATTAAATACTAAAAGAAATTCTATAAAACTGGTATCTTTAATTTTAATTTATTTAATTGGACTTTATATTTGTTTAGAGTTGAGTCCCATAGAAATCCTAAGCCCTCATATCAATACGATGCGAATGTAAAAGCAAAGAGCCATAAATCGCGTTATGGCTCTTTTTTATTTAAAATTCAATCCAATAAATGTATTAACAATGCAATAGGAATAACTTCGCAGTATAGGTTTTTATTTATAGTAATCCATATTGTCATATTAACAATACTCTTCGTAAGACTCATATTCTTGAAAATTCCAATTAATAAATATATCAGGCATCTTTAAAGTGGCGTCTTTAGTATCAATCATGAGTTTTTCCTTTAAATTATTAAATCACCTGTCTTTTAAAAGCAATCGTTAAAACACCAGAGAATAATTTATTGTTGTCATTAACTTCGGTTTTTGCTATAATAGCCTTACACCACAAGAGAGGACCATGACGTATGAATCAGCATGACTTTGAAGCTATTACCATTAATGAAGACGAAAGTTCGGCTGAAGGCTATAAAGTGCTTTCTTCCGGTGAGCAGCTTATCAACTGGTTTCACAATAAACAGCTTATCGCGCCTTCTTATAAAAATCCTGTAATGCTTGGTTTTCTCAATAATGTCTATGTTGATGAAGCAGAGCGCAATCAAGGTACTGGCACTTACCTGGTTGAGCGATTCATTGAGGAATGTTTTGATTGTGATTTTATCTTTCTTGAATGCAGCACTGAAGAAGGTAATGAGTTTGACCTTAAAGCATGGTATGAAGGATTTGGCTTTGAAGTTTTCATTGAGACTGACAATCCTATTATGGCTCTGAGTAAAATACGCGATTAAACGAAATATAAGCCTCTTCTCAGAGGCTTTTGTTTTAAAGGTAATGACGAGTAAGGTATTTGATTAAATCCCCTGAGACATCGAATGAGCACGCGAGCTTATAACAACTATCTCTGCCTTCTCGTTGAACCAATGTATGAAAGGCTTCTTCAGGCACCAATATCTGAGCCGCCTGAAAATTAGCGTTAGTTCCTGATGTGAAGTCAGACACATAATAGGCACTTTTTAGCTGCTCCCTTTCTTTATCCGCGAGGATTCTTGCTACAGCAAAACGTTGCCGATTAATACTTTCATTATCGTTTAACACAATTATGTTATTATCAATCTGACACACACCATCCAGAGCTTTCCATGCTAATGAAAAACCTGCTTGCTCAGCAATAGCAAATACGTTTACAGGCAAGCGCCTGTCCCAATACTTAAGAAATACCGACATACTCATTCCTCACAAGTGGACTGAAGCTCTTATTGATATACAGTGAGATCATCACCAATTTTGATTGTTATTTTATTTCTCTCTACAAGCCAGAAATCATCAGAAGTCTTAAGGTATTTAGTTATCTGGAAAAACATCTCATCAATAAAGTGAAGGAGTTCCTTTATAAGATTTTTTTGCTTTTTATTGTTAAAAGCATTTCTCATTTTATAGAACAGTTCCGTTTTCTCTTCTGTATGATAATGGTGATTTTTACCACTTTCGTAGTCGTCTATCTTGTTATTGATTCGAGTTTCAGTTTCTTTCAAATTTACAAACTCAATAGCGTGCTTCTCATAAATAACAATGTCATCTATTCTAGACTCATCAACTTCTTCTTCAGGATCATAATCGAAAGCAGAAAAACCGGTAAAAAAGTTATACGGCTCTATCCCATTAAAATCTTTTTCTTCTCTGTAAATGGATATTCCCGCAAAATCGTTTGCAAACACAGAATATGAAAACTCGACATCAGTAGCCAACATCATCTTTTGGATTTGTTTAGTAATCAAAAGCACTTTTTCGATAGCTGTCTCTTGCGGATTTCTATGAAGGCGCTCTTTGAAATCTTCAATGAGATCATACTCAAGCAGCTTTTTAAGCTCATGAGTTGAGTTTACACCCAGTATTTTGGACAGAATAAGGTTTGCTTCATTGAGTTTGACATCTTGACCCAAGACTTCTTTGAGGACCTTTTGTGTTCTTTTGGAATAACGAGAAAGGTTTTCGTGATTGATTTTTATTTCAGTTTTCATAAATAGCCTGTAAAGGTATGGAAACATATTCAAGTAGGAGACATTTTTTCAAAGATTAATATTTTTCGTGTTGATATCTGTTTGATTTAGCCATCTATGCCTACTTAGCAGGCTCTCAACAAAGCCTCTGAACATAATAAACCAAAGCCTTACAAAAAGCAATGAAAAAGGGCCGAAGCCCTTTTATTTTAAATTTCAGTCATCATAGCCTTAAGCTCTGCCCGTGCTTCATTCACATAACTCTCATCTACTGAGATAAAATGTGCGCCCTTAAACGTCAGGGCAAGCTCTGAGTGTGTAATCAGAATCACCTGCAGGTTCTGCGCTTTCACTTTCTGCTCAAGCTCACGGAACCACTTAATCCGGCTTTTCAGGTCAAGCGCCGATTCTGGCTCATCAATTAAAACTGTTTTCTGGCCCTTTTCAATCGAAGCCTCCAGCATTTTATAGTTAACCTCATGAACACTATAACGCCGTAAGTCTGTTAGATCATTACAATCAGCAGCATGAGCAATGCCTTTAACTTCAACTTTTTCAAAACTGCGCATACCATCCAGCACATCATTAACCAGCGCCATGCGATGCTTATTCTTATTGCCTGTAGAGCCTTTTACATTGATATGCTCATCTTTATGAGCTTCGAGATACTCATAACCAAAATGATGGGAATCATCAGCATTAAAGCCACCTACAATATAACGTGGGTCACAAAACACGACAGGCTGACCATCATGGCTTACATGAAACAACGCCTCTTTCGCCATAAAAGGAATATAGCCTTTACGAGATTTACGTTCTTCCTCCGTAATTGAACGAACAAAGTTTTCATTTTGAAGTGATTGACGTGTAACACAGGAATGCCCCCACTCACGACAATGTGCTGCCTTAGCCAGCATCTCCATCATAGTGGTTTTCCCTGCGCCATTACTTGCAAATATCACATTTAAACCTTCAGAAAAGGTGATAAGGCCTTCATTTTTGAACAGAGGAAGATCTTTAATGTAGCTGTATTGTTTTTCAAGGCCGAGCAGTGCGAGGTCAACCTGAAGCTGAGTTATCATTATATTTCCTTTTAGTCATTAAAAAAGGGCCGAAGCCCTTTCGTTTATATCAGATAGCAGCGCCACTGTAGTTTCGCTCAACATTACCTGTTCCTGCTGGCTCAAATTTAGCCAGATCGTTGCGATAATGAACACCGCGAGTGCTGCGCGTCAGAGGAGTGAGTTCATATTGACCCATGCCGTGATTGAACAAAACAGAGTATACTGCGCCAGTTTTTACATTACGCATAGTCTGTGGCACTGAACACGCATTGAAGTTGATAGCATCAACCGCACGATGACTCTCATTTACTACAGATTTAACAGTCTGACGCAGGGTAGTATTTTCCATTTTCAACTCTCTTTAAGTTAAGGATTAGGTTGTCTACGAAAAGAAGTATAGCAAAGCATCTGCTTATGCACAACACTTTTTTACACCGAAATCCGTTCTTTTAAATGTGATCAAACCTGATCATGAACGTATAAAGCAGGCTGTGAACTAACATCAACCTCTTTTTTGCTGCTATCACTATTCCCCTTCACAATGAAAGAAAACTCGTTAGCACTTTTTATTTTCTTAGGATTATTTAGCTTTAACCTGTTTCTTAACAGCGTTTTAGCACATATTGCTTCGGGGAATGCCACCTTGATATGATTCACCGCCGCATTGATATCTGCATTTATCACGGTGTTCAGTATGCTATCCCGGAATAATCCTCTCGTTATTTTTCCCCTCTTTACACCACGAACACCATTCAGTTCAGCAGGCGTAATCGGCTCTTTTCTCAAAGCCATCTGTTTTACTTTGTTTACATCAGCCGTCAGACTGCTTGTTTTTGACGTATAGCTTTCATCTATATTCACCACATCAATACCATACTTTATCGCTTTTTCTTCAAGCAAATTTAACAATCTGCCAAAGGGAATCTGGTAAAACTTCTGTTTCGTTTTCTTATGCTGCTTGATGCTTCCTCTGGTCTTTACAAAAGACAGATTTTTAGAAATCACCAAATCAGAAACCGCATTGTTTTTCAGATAAGAAAGTAATGCCGAAGACAGCTTATTCATCTCTCCGTCAAAGAAAAGATTGCGTGCGTTAAACATATTGCTCATTTGCTTTCTTATGTGCTGACCATAGGAAGTATATTTCTCAGGAACCTGAGAAACCGAGCCGTCTTTTTTGGTGATCTCCCTGTATTCAGCCACATGCTTTGTCAGTTCGTTGTTTAACTTAGCCATGTGCTTATTGAAGGAGCAGTTGTAATGGATCATCTTAGCATTACGATAAACCACGGAGTCGGTATCGTTATCATTAACAAACAATGAAAACAAATGATGCACGCCAATATCTAAGCCCGCTACTTTTTCTTTTCTTTCTGAAACCTGTTGAGTAGCCTTTTCCTGAGACTTGTTTTCCTCAGATTCAGCTTTACTCTCGTAAGAAATCTTGTAATAGATATGACCGTGAGACAGCGCCACGGTCACATTATTTATCCTTTTATCTTTGATGTAATCATTGTCCCGAAAAAATACATACTCCATCTTTTTCCAGATATTAATACCTAAACGGTCTTTTTTCTTCAGGGAAAACTTGCTTACTTCAAGCGGAACCGAATAGTTAAACACCTTACTTAATTTCTTGGTTTTAGGCGTCTCTGGTTTTCCTGTGAACTTGCTGGGATTGGCATAGTATTTACTGAGGTTTTTAAAACTGTTTTTCCAGTCTTTACCTAAGCGTGTTACAATCTGAGAAATATTTTTGTCATTAAGCTGCTGCCCTTCGGACAGCAACTGCTGGTAGATCTCATTATGATTTTCGGTCAGGAAGGATTTACATTTTTGGATTGAACTCTGAGTTTTCTCGCCGCCGCTGTTGCCAGAGATAACTGCCTTCATGATGATACTGTTGGTGAGAAGATTGAAAAAAGAGAAGTCTCTTTTTTCTTTAGGCAAGGCAAAGATACTTTCAGCTTCTTTATTAAGAATGATGTTTAACATATTTTCGAGGTGCTTATATCGCAGGACAGCTTTTTTCATCATGGCAACAAACTTCATGTTTTTCTCATGAAGCGAAAAAGTTTTGAGTTGTTTTGCTTTTTCTGCCATAATACCCTCCTATTGTCTCAACAATATTCTATATTTTCATAATAATCAAATATTTGTTATATTATTATCAGGCAGATGATCAGGTTTGTTCAGATTTTTAGTGTGCTGTTAAATACCCTTTTCTTTGAATAAGTCTAAAGCAGCTTGCTCAATATGCTTTCTTTTTATGTAAATAGACTCTTCCGCCTGAGCTAACGCCCAAGGCATCCCCGACATTAATACTACATCCAGCATCTCTTTATCGCTTAACTGGCAAAAGCTATCATAAACACCATGAATCAACTGAATCAGGGCAGTCTCCTCAATAAGTGGCATGAAATATCCTTCGAACTCTCCATCAATACTGTAGCGTTTTTGTGTTATTTCACAGGATATCTCAGCGTTTCCAAACACGTCAACTTCCCTCATGATAGACTCATAGAAGGGACCAAACCGCGTAAACATGGTGAGATCCTCGACCAATCTTCTTTTTAGCGTTTCAGCACAGGCAACATCAGCAATATGCACATATTTAAGAATACGTCTGGAGTTTAAAACACCTATACGCTTCTTACGATGATATCTAATCAATATATTCGCCACAGCAACTGCTGAATGAGAACTCATGGAACCTCCAGATAAAAAAAACCAGAAAAGTCTCCTTATCTGGCTTGGTCTTAAGTCAAACCTTATGACTTAATAAAATAGGTTGAAAGCAGAAAAACTTGTTGGGGCCATAGAGCCTATCCTTTCGGTCCACATGGGAAGCGTGGCTAGTATCGTCTCGTGCGACGGCTATGTTCCTCTATTGTTTCTTACGCGTGTGCCTGTCGTTCTGCTTTCTAAAAGGAGAGTTCTACTACCCGTAGAGCCTATGGCGCTGATGGTATTCATCACCAGTCTTCTCCTTGAAAAGAAGTATAGCAAAACCTTTTTTGAGATGCAAGCCTTTTTTATTGAATACTGATAGTTTCTTTCCAGTCAATCGGCGCACCCTGTTGCTCATTCCTTACAGAGAAAGCAATAACTGTATCTACATTATATACATCTTGCAGAGCACCTGAAATATATTGCTCTAAAGACTGATCGGAGTCTCTTTGCGCAGAAAGCAAGGCATTCTCAGCAAAATCTTCTGGAATATCTGATTCTTTCTCAATGCTTTTCAGAGTATTGAACAGTGTAGCAATGTAAATTGGAATGAAAAACTTCGTGTTTTCTTCATTAACAATATTAAACAGAATATCCAACTTTGAATGTGTTTTTAGAGAATCAATAATCTCTTTAGCACGCTTAACAATCTGATCACTGATTCGATATTTATTGAAGATTTCAAACTCATCAGTGTCCAATGGATAACCATTAGCGAAATAAAGAGGGAAACCGCTTTCCATATCTACATCCACTTCCTGCTCGTTTTCATCTTCATCCAGAAAATACAGCTTTTCAGAGCGTGTTAGAAGTCCTTTATCTTCTAAAGTTTCAGCACTCTCGCCAGTATTAAGAATAAAATACGCAATCTGACCTGCCCACATATCCTTACCATCTTCATAAAAATCCTTGAAGACATGATCACGATTACTGGTTTCAAAATGGATACCGTGAGCTTTCATTTTATTAAAGGCTAACAGTTGGATAACTGAAGACAGCATCATACTTTCCGCATTTTTATTCGTATTCATTTTTTCTCTCTTAGAGTGTGACTGTAGATGCTCATTTTACTAACTTCTGTTTTAAGAGTCAATGTAAATCTATATTAAGCTTAACTATCTATGGTCAAATAACTGGATAAACTTAGAAATAAAAAAGCCACCCGGAGGCGACTTTTATTTTCAATAGATTATCGGTATTTTCTTAACTCTTTCTCAATATCTTCGAGTTTACTACGATAGACATCGATACGTTCAATTTTATACTTCTGATGATATTCATTGAACAGCACCGGATCCGGGTATTTATTCCTGTCAGCTTCAGTTTTCAATGCATGGGGAGACTCTTTATCATACATTGACCAAAGCTGCCAGCTTGTTGTATTAACATCAATCAGAATGTCTCTGATACATTGCCAGTTTGTTGGCGTAGGATCATTGTAAAAGCATAAGAATAACTCCCTGACAAACTTAGGATGCGGAATACCAAAGCCATTACACATGCCACTAAAAAGAGCGTCAGTGCTATTAGCATTGATCACCTCGCAGCCTTTAATGATACTTTTGTAATATTCCGCAGCATCTAAATAACGCTGATACTGACTATCTTTAGCCTGTTTTCTTTTAGGAAACTCAATAACATTATCAACCATAAATACCTCTTATTTTACCACTTTTAGCTCTGGTTTAATTTCTACTGTTCTGCCTTTCATCTTATCAATATAAGTCTTAAAGATATTCGCTGTGATTGGTTCACCTTCATTCAGCCTTGGGATATTTTGCCACACAATATTACCTAACTGTGTTCCTGTATACCGATCATGTGTTTCAAGCACCTTATCAATGAGCTTTATTGTTTCATCATCACTTGCATTTACCCGTGTCGTCATAATATAACGACCTTGCTGAAAGGTTGAAAGATTTTTAACCAAATGTTCACTGTTTTGAAGCTTGATAAGATGATGCAGACTCGGAATTACCGGGCCATGAGGCCACATTGAAAAAATATCCTGAATCAGGCTATAGCCATATATCTCACGATGCCATGCCTCAATAATGAAAAGAAGACGCTGCATTTTCATATTGGTAAGACCATGAACCCGCCCTTGCTTGGCCCGGTCTATAATAAAGTTGGCTACGCTGTTCGCCTGATATCCTGAACTCATTTTACCATCTCCCCTCTTTAATCATTTGCTCAGCAATGTCGTCTTTACATATCCACATATCGCCTTGAGTAGTCTTTACCTTTATTTTCTCATTTTTCATAAAACGCTTGTAAAGCGACTCTTTTTTACCATTGATAAAAAATAAACTGATAATAAAAATGAATAATGAGAACAAAAAACTGCTTTGCCAGTGATGTGAAAATAGAGCCAGCACCGCAAAAAGAACAGAAATAATGAAAACCAATAAGGCTACTTGTCTTGCCTGAGATTTGAATAGCGTTGAGAAAGCCGCCTGAGCCAGAGAACCGCAACGGTAAATATCCTCAGCGCCTTTGCCAAAGTTGTAAAATTTAGAGAAATACAAAGAGATTTCTTTTTTCGCCATATCAAAAGACATAGCATCAACCTTATCTTTTAACTTTAGCGCCTGTTGAGTCATTTCAGCTATCGTTTCTCTCATAAGACCCCTGAACTTCCGAAATAATGAATATCATAACAAAAAGTATGATGTAATACAAAAGATAAAGACCGCAGAGCGGCCTTTATTACGCGATTTTACAATCACAGATCAGAGAAACGTGCTTCTACTCTTAGCGTGGTATTCTCAGAATATTCCTTTTCGTCAAATATTTCCCATTTCTCAGCTTCATCAAGCTCTTCTTCGTTACCTTTAGAAGGAAAAAGAGTAGTCATAACATCGGTAACTTCAAACATATCATCAATCATAATGTTATTATCGTCATCATCGATGTGCTGAAGTTCTAACTCATCAGCAAAGTCTACATCCTCACGCTTTTCTTTCAATAATTTAAGGAACTTATTGAAGGTTGAGTAATCGGCTTTATCTATGCCATCAAACTCATTTTCCTCATCGCAAAAAATCTCATAAGCTTCATTGATACGCTCATCCGTCACAGCCAGACTGTATTTAAAAATATTCAATAACACTTCTTTGACATTACCATCTTCCATTTCTTTAACATCAGCAAGCTTGATGAATCCTGCATCATAGAAGCCTGAGTGAGTTAAGTGAATCAAAATACGCTTATAGGCCATGTAATAAATCCTCTTTTTTGTTATTCAATAAACCGGATAAAATCTTCTGATGGCACAGCTTCTACTTTTCTTCCGTACTTTTCCACCAAGTAGTTAATTACTAAATCAGAATCGATTTTCTGCTTATTATCTGTCGAGCCAAATACAGACATAATCTCAGAAACCATATTTTGATCTACAATCAAGAACTCCCGAATATTAGGGATACTATTATAAGCATTGTTCATTTCTTTAGGCGCTCCAAGTGTGAAAACACCACCTAAAAGATTCAGGAAGAAGAAGAGCTTCAAATTAGGAATTTCATTCTCATCTAGATAATTCGAGTTTTCCGATACCCGCTGATAGATGTCCTTCAGCGTATCTGTAAGAGACATTTCTTGCTTAACTGCATGATGAACACCAACAACATTCAAGCCTAACCCTAAAGACTTAGAAGCCATCATATAGGTGTTCGCCTCTTTCATTAAATCAAAGTAAACCACAGCTTTTTTGGAACTCCTGAGATCAGAAGTGATATTCAGTAAACTTTTAAAATCATGCTCAAACTCGGTAATTTTTTTGATATGCTCAGAGAAATGATAGTTGTTAACAATCAACTCATCACTTTTTGAAATCGCTACACCCATCTGATGCTTAGCCGCCATGTGGCAAACCAGCATATTAGCAAAACTTATGCGTTTTGTTCCCGGAAAGCCTGAAACAAAATACATACCATGCGCCAGTGATTTCATTCGATTATCTATCAGTTGAATATCTTCAATATTAAGCCGCGTAGCATTGGGATCATAAAGTGAAGAAATAGTTTGTTTATCCATAGGAAAGCCTCTTATTGGTTTTAACTATATTATCACGAATGCAGTATTAAAAACAAACAAAAAATGCCCCGCAGGGCATCTTTGTTTTAAACTATTTAATTAAGCCGCCATTAGCTCATAATGGAACTCATAAAAAGATGAAAACGTTGTATCCATAAGCACAGGCTTGCGATTTTTCATTTCATAGAGATGGAAGCTGTGCGCATTTTGCTTGATCATAAACCAATCACCATTATGCAGTGTAGCAGATTCCTGAATTTGCGTTTTACCCTCCTCATTTAAAAAGAAATACTTTCCACAAAACTCAGATTGGTGTTCTACCATTTCACACAGAGACTCCACAAGCTCCCATCCAAAACACGGAGTGGCGTAATGATGCGTTGCGCGAGCCTCATTAAGTTCACTTATTACTGACTCAAGAGAAACACGTTGATTTCCCACCATGATGTCTTTGTTCTTATCACGCAGTTCATCTAACAGACCCGCAACGGTCGCCCATGAAAAACAAGCCCGATTAGATGTCTGCTTGGCCTTTTCAACTTGAGCCTTAACATCAGAAAGACGAACGAGAACTGAGGCGATCATAACTAAAATATTTTCTTTCATTGTGCGCTCCATACGGGATGTTTATGAGGCTCTTAAGACGTTTTCTCAGGCCTAAGAGGTTTTAATGGAGCGATTATAGCGACTCAAAACATTCTGCACAAGCACTTTTTTAAGCTTTACAAAACTTCTTCATCTTGACGCCATCGAAGAGAAAATGATGATTATAGAGGAAAGTTTCTATATGTTTTCCATCACCTTTATGCGCCTCTACTTCTTTCCCAAACATCTTACTTAATGAGCTTGAGCGATTATACTCGATCATATCAACATGGTTGTTTCGGTTAGTAATGATAGCCATGAAGCCAGCCGAGGCTATATCTTTTTCATTGAAAACGTCAGGATTGATAAAATCAGAATGGTTGTAGAGAGTATTAAAGAAGATAAATGAACCACTGGAAAAACGAATATATTTAAAGCCTTCTTGTCGAACGAGACATAAATCAGATAAAAAATCACCCTCATAGTCAGTTTTACCATGAAGCGTGAAGTTATTCACATCACTCAGAAGACTTTCTTTTACACCGTTTGTTTCAAGACAAAATCTATCGAGCTTTATTTCTTCAAAGGACAGATAAGCGTTGAGTTTTTTAAAAATAATCTCATCTGAGATAAAAACCAATCCTTTATTTTTAAAAAGATTAACCACTTTAAACATACGCACCTCTTATTGATTACCATAGCTTAAAATATCATCATAAATCTTAACAAAAGAAAAAGCAAAACAAAAAGACACCGTTAGGTGCCTTTTTTGATTAAAAATACTTATATCTTCTCGTCATGCTCTATTGCCATGAGAACACTGAGGACAATGGGCAACGTAAAAAATACACTTAAAACCATTTGAGAGAAAAGGTTCCATTCAGCCAGGCTGAAAGTTCGATTAAGCAGTAAACCTATGGTGTAAAAAAATCGCACCAGATAGCACAATTTTCATGACCGCAATAAAAATAAAGCTACACAATTTTCTTTGGAAAAATCTTTCAACTGAATAGAGAAATCACTCATTCCTGTCGCCTTTTTATCACATTTAGGACTGCTATTTTATCAAAAGTATTGATCGTAAACAATGATTTTTTCTTTTAAAAATAAAAATTTAGCTGTTTTTTCAGCCTGATTTTTGCTATAATTCCCTCATTGAAAACATCTGTTAAATGAGGCTATATGAAAAATATTTTTACGTCAGTTACGGTATTCCATGCTTCAACCTTTGATTTTGAATCCATGTTTTCTGAAGCCTATGGATTAACATCTCTTGAGATCACTGAACTCAACAATGACACCTCTTATGAGTTTAATAACATTTCACGAGAACCGCTCGATGAATATGATCAAAAAACATTTGAGAAAATCATTAAGACTGGCGTTTGTGAAGAATACCAGACTCGTTTGCTTCTGCGTGCTCTGTGTAACGATAAGAAAATCCCGGAAGGAAACTACATTCTTCGTAGCTCCTGGTAATAAAAAAGGGGAGTAAGCTCCCCTTTAGTCATATTTTAGTAAAACTTATACATTATAAATGCGTTTGCTCCAACATTACAGGCTGCAGTAACGCTTGCTACATTCAGTGCTGTTTCACCATCACCTAACTTGTTTATTCCGAAAACAACACCTCTGTTGCTACCATTCCTCACTATCCCGTAAGGATCACCTGCCACTTCACTACCAACAACAACTTGTTCAAATCCTGTTGCAGTCTGCATAACTAACTTGGCACACTCGTCTCTTGGGACATGGTTGTATTGAATAACAAATGCTGCAGCGTTGGCAATGTCATAGGTTCCCGTATAGACATCTCCACCCCATGTGTTTCTGATCTTGTTCCCAATAATCATATTCTCAGGAACCACTTTAGCGTTAATCAATACTCCATTCAACGAATATGAGTTAGGCATAGAACCTATTGTTGATGAATATAATGATGATATTTCAGATTTTAATGTGCTTATATTGCTTGCTTCTATTTTTACGTTTCTGTAAGCTTGAACTTTAGGATAAACAATAAATGCTGCTACGATTAGTGCTGCTATAATACCCAATACTAACAGTAGTTCAAGCAAACTGAACCCTTTCCTACCTTTCCTAATCATGATACTATCCTTAACTAAACATTTCCTTGAAGCTATTGTATGTTTTTAGTTAAAGATGGCAACCAAACTCCACTCTTTCTAACTATAATAAAGACAAGCGGACTACTTAAAGCATTATAATGCTATTTAATATGCTATAATATTAGATCATTTTTTGTTTAAATGATGTGAATTTGGAAGATAATATTATAAAAAAAGCCCCGGAGGGCTTTATTTTGCTTAAAGTCTTAAAAGATCATGATTTCACTTTTTTAAAAGAGACCACATCTTCTTCTTTTTTCTGTACCACTTCATACTCAACAAACTCAGTCCAATCACTATTCCCAATCAGCGTTCTTTTTAATAAAACACCTTCAATATCGTATACAGTTTCAAGATATTTCGCTTTATTTGCAGACTTCCAATCACCATCGTAAACAGGCGTTAATGACGTTTCATCATAACGATCAAAATGAGCCGCTTTCAGTGCCTGAGCTTTATCTTCCTGACCTGGAATAACTGGATAAGAAATAACATGAGCGACTGATTTTTCCACCAGCTCATACGTTGGCTTACCATATTCATAATCGCTATGATACTCACCAGCACGGCTCAGGCGAACCTCAAGAAAGAGTTCACTACCAGGAATAGCATAAACGTCCTTCTTATACTCCGCTTTACGCGCAAGCTCCCACTCGCCTTCATGCACTTTCTCAAGAGAGACAGAAACCTCAGATTTATCAGCGTTTACCACAACATGGTTTTTTACCAACTCTTTAATATTCATCAAGATTCCTCCAGTTAAGATACAGCCATTATAGCAAAAAATCATCACCAAGTCACGGAAAATATTCAAAATTTAAAAATTTAAATCTTTTAAATACAACAAGTTATAAAATATTTTTACTATAATAAATCAATAAAAAAGCTCCCGAAGGAGCTTAGTGTAGCACTTTAATTTTACACATCACGTTGATCAAAATAAGCGTATCTCCGCTTTTCATGTCTGTAAACTCAAGCTGACCATCGATATAGGTATAAGATTTAACGTAATACTTATCCGCTGTTGATCCATCCATATCTTCATCAGCACAGCTTAGATAGTATTTCGCACCTGCCTGAACATAGTTTTCCTCACTTGCAAGCGCCATGTTATCACAGGATGACAACATAAAACATGAAAAGGCCAACAGGCCTGCTTTAAACATTTTATTCATTTAAACTCCTCTCGATTAAGATAATCTCTGCCGGACAACACATCAATGGCTTTTCTGATAGAAATATCATTTTCAAAAACACCATTATCATAATAAAAGCGAACCTGATCTTTAACCGCTTTGTGGAGCTTTTTCACATCATCATAGGGGCCATCGTAGGTATCAGCAATGCCTACATTTTCGATCTTAGCTTCATAATCGATCACCCAAAGACGTGCCATCATAACATATTTAGACAGCTTCATTTTTTCTTTAACGTCAGACATAATTGCCTCTTAAGCATATTAGAAAGTAGAGGTTAATATTATCATAATGCTTTATGCTGCACAATATTTTTTGATTAACAGATTTATTAATGAATAAAGGCTCATTTAAGAGCCTTTTATTGAAGATTTACGCGCTAATCGCCTTGTCGCTGTAGAAGATACCATAGTTAGTAGTAGAAAGATGGCTTTCTGGTGTAAGTTCCATGCCGCCTTGCTTGTAGAAATAGCGGATATACACATTCAGTTGTTCAATCGCCTCTTCTACTGCTGTCAGCATTTTCTCAGAAACCTGCTTATCTTTTGCCACATGACCTTTAAACATAGCATGAGCAAGCATATCCAGAAAGTAGCTCAGGAGGCTTTTGTTTTCTTTAGGCTCAAAAGGCTTATTATAAACGGCGATGGAAGCAATCAGCTTAGATTTTAACGCATTAAGCTCAGCCATTTTTTCTTTAGCCATAACCAGATTCACAGTCGTCATCACAAAACCTCTTTCGTTTAAGTTGAGCCTATTATAGCGAAGGCTTTTACTATGCACAAGTGATTTTTACGTATTTATTGTCTTTATTTTTGTTGAACCTGATAGGCCATTTTGCTATACTTCCAGCATCCTACATAAAGAGAGATAGAAAATGACTAAGCCTTATGATAAAAACGATAATGACACCTATGTTGAGAAGTTCTCAAACAATCCTGTTCGAGATGTTGAGGTTCATATGTTTCGTGATCCTAAAGGCAAAGTAACAGGTCCATGTGGTCAGTCTGGACACTACAGTGTTGAGTCTGCAATCAAAGCCGAGAATAATGTTTTACATTTCCCTAAAGCGAAGGATGTAGACGCTAACAACTTCTCACTGATTAAGTATAAAAAGATTGCCACACTCTATCCTCTTTCTCTGGTGATGCGCTATGAGATGGAAGAAAACTCACTGATCGGCGCTTACAAAACGCCTATTTTCTTTGATGCGAAGAAAGAAAAGTTTATTGTCCTGATGGATTATCGTTTCGCTCGCGATCTTGACATGTCTGAGCTTGGTCGTATTGAGGGGCTTCTTCAGTATAACGACAAAAAAGACCCAAGTATTAAGTATATTGGTATTGCTTACAGTCAAATCAGCGACATTGAAAAGGCAAATGCTACATTTACGGCGCTCTCTGAAGCCTACACTAACTACAAAATGACTATGCAGCAGGGTGAAAAAGTTATTGTAGTGAGCACCAAATCAACCGATGATAAAAAGCTTGAGTTGCTTAAAAGCTCATCATTAAGTCTTCAGCAAGTGTTAGGTCAGGCTGTTTTCAGCACAAACTTTACTTTTGAGTATGCGGTTGCTGTGCGCTTTAAGAATCGTTATTATTTGCTTGATAACGAAGGCAATATTATGCGTAGCAAATCATTCTTTATCAATAAAGAAGAAAAGCAGAAATATCATAATGGTCTGGCTGTTAAAAAAGCATTTAGCGGAGAAGGTCTTTTTGACAATGAAAAAGGCACTGTTCAACTTTTTGTTACAGCTTATTCTGACGAGCAGCTTGAGATCATTAAGCGCCTTAAAGATCGCATTCACCAGATTCATCAGGAAATCGCATTGCTTTTCAGCAGTTCTTCAAGCAACAGCAATGCGCTCGATGAGAGCATTCTGTCTCTGCCTGATAACAGCACCATCAAAAAACTCGCGAATCATGGATAATAAAAAAGGAGCTTAGGCTCCTTTTTCTTTTCTACTCTTTATTATCTTAAAACAGCCCAAGAGCCGTTAGCATCGATTTTGAACCAGAGGTGAAGAACGCTTTCATCTCCGGTAAATCCTTTTTATTCACCCATTTAAGTCCAACAATTTCTTCTTTATCGAACTCAATCTTATTAATATCTATCTCATGATTAACCTGATAGACATGCCAGTCATGAACATCCACACCATAACGGCAACTATCAGGCAACTCGATAAAACTTTTCAGCAAGGAATAACTTGAGATATTCAGGCTCATTTCCTCGCTGACCTCACGAAGTAAAGCATCCTCAATAGACTCCCCTTCCTCAACATGGCCTGCCACGACACTAAACTTCTTTTTATACGCAGGATCAGCCTTCTGGATGATTAAAATATCCTCTCCTTTAAAGAAAAGTGCTGCCACAGTTGTGTGAACTTTTTGGTTACTTTGATTAAGACGCTCAAGCTTCATTTTTATTTCCTTTTACGACGATAGTAAGTTTGTTCCACATTTTCTTATTGAATAGATACGCTACTCCTTGAACTTCTTTCTTATCTTCGTCAAAGTTCTTTTCAATATAGATAGTGTGATAACGGTCATCAACATCACCAAAGCCTTCGTCTATTTTCAAACCATCAAAATAAATAACCACTTTGTCTTTTCTGAGATAAGGATTAACAAAACAACTTATCACATTCTTAACTTGTCCTGCGATATGAGGGCTATACAGTGTATTATCATTTAAAACAACTTTGCTTTTTATATCGCCATTCATAAAGTCATCTTCAAGCTTTGCTATTTCAGACAAATCTCTTGTTGAAAAGTGCTGAGTAAGTTTTTTACCTATTGGACTAAATACGGTTAGTTCTGTCATAGTTTCTCCATTATTAAAAAATATTTATAGTGTAACATTCCTAAAAATGCGTTACAAGATAATTTTCTATTAATATTCTTGATATTTTCTAAAAATAATGTTAAATATTAGACTTATCAGAAATATAAAGCGCGTAGTTTACATTTAACTTAAGAAAAGGAGAGCTAATATGAAAAAGATAATCGCAGCAAGCCTTATTGCCATGACTCTTGCAGGTTGTGCTTCTGGTCCAGAGAAAGGTTATTATGACCAGGATGGACAGTATCATGCTTCAGCGGATGCAGTGAATGCTGACCGTTGGACAACTGCAGGTGCTATCGCAGCAGGTGCAGCAGCCGTTGCCGGTTTAACTCTTGGTATCGTTGCCGTAACCAAGTAAGACCACTGTTTGATAAAGCCGCCTTCGGGTGGCTTTTTTATTGCATTTTTGCCACAATCTCTGCTATTATTCAGTAAACATCTAAGGAAAAATATCATGACTCAAGATTTTCAGCAAAAATTCAATGAAATTATCGATCTTCTTATAGCAAATAATAATAAATATTTTAAATCAAAATTTCACGAGTTTGCTTTTTATTTACATCTTAATAATCCAGCTTTTGATAAAGAACTTGGCATTACTCGTGTCCATATGATCGATAAAGAAAAAGCTCTGGAACTTTGCAATCATTACAAATCGATTTTTAAAGACATTGAGCCTTTTGCACAATATCATAATTTTGATCACGCTAAAATTGAAAATGATATTGATGCACTTTATAAGCGTCTCATTTCGGGCCTATGACATCACATAGATAAACACTATTCAATGAAAGAGTCTATCAAACGTAAAATGGGAAAGCCTGTCTCTAAAGGCCAGGGCATTTCCCTTTGTCGTTATGGTGGCCTTACAATGGTTCGCCAGCGTGAAAACTACGGCAATGACACATTTCATAGTGCGCCGGAACGCTATGGTTTTTATGCTTTTCCTTATTCTTATGTTGAGATGTTCCTGACAGGCTCAACAAAGCAAAAAGAAGTGAAGGAAGGCACCTATAAGCGCTTTACAGCCCTTGATGGCTATCTTTGGACTCATCTTAAGCCTTCACGTCAGGCAGACATCATCGCAGAGCATGGCTCATGGTATAAGGTATCTGTAGAAGGCTATATCAAAGCTCTCAAAAAAGAATACGCAAGGCTTAGTCCTGCGATGTATAAAGACTTCTATGGTGACAAAAAAGTGTTGCCTAACAGAGCCAATCCTTTTATAATAACCATCAAAGACGAACTTGAAGTTTTCGTCACCCGTGAAACGATCATTTCCTAAAAGGATAATACATGACTACTCCCTTGTTTGCCATTGAAGAATCTAAAGCAGGCTTTACTCCTTCTACTCAGTTTAACATCTTCGCTATCGCGTTGTCTGCTGAGCTTAAAAGCTACAAAGGTATTATGTGGTTTGATTTTTTTGATAACATTGATGCATCTCGCATTAAACTTTTTCATAAAATCGTAGATTCTTCAGATAAGACCTTGATTGAGTTTGATGGCGCTCTTGTTGGTCATTTCTGCCAAACAGCACAAGCACGCAAAAATGTGCCAACCTATTTCATTTATGATAAAGATGCCTTCCAGTCTATGTTAGACTATCTGGTCTCCTTTACTAATAAATACCATCGTGATTGCTCTGTTGTTAAAGAGACACAGGATGATCACCCTATTCATGATGCTGAGACTCGCTCTGATGAACGTTCGGTTTCTGTGTTAACACAATGTATTTATGAAGAGCTTGGCGTTGTTTATGAGATTAACGATGTTATTCAAATCCATACTGACATCTCTAAACTTAAACTACCTGACCTGAAAATCATCACAGAACAACGTGGTCATTATTCAAATGAATACGCCTCTGTATTTTTCAAAGGCGAGAAAATCGGCCATATCGTATCAGAAGTCGTCAAATATTCTTTTGGCTATGAAGAGCGTGAGTTTTACACTTCTGATCGTAGCAAATGGAATGAAATGATTAAATACGTGATTGATAACATCAAGTATAAGCGTAATATTCATTTCTTTGTTATGGCTGAATCGGTTGAAGTCGCTTAACTATAAAAAGCACCTTCGGGTGCTTTTATTTTAGCTTTATTGACACTATCTTTTTACAAACACAATCATTCTATATTAAAATGGTATAAAAATAATTCAATAAAAAAGGCCGTCTGGCCTTTTATAATATCACATTCTGATTAAGCTCGTCATAAATACGACACACCTCATCGTAAAAGCAGAATTCTTTAGGCAAATTACTTCTATCATTAAGCAAATCGTAGCGAATACCTGTTTTCATATAAGTCCACAAAATCTTTTTACAAAAATCCTGATCTTCCTTGCTCACTTTTTCAGGATCTGACCAGAAATTATTGACCATTAATACAAACTCGCCACGCGTTTCTCCTTCAGCCTTCCTTGATTGAAAACGCTGCCTTAACACCTTCGGATAATATTTCTGACTTTCGGAATCATCTTGGTCATGAGCGTAAGAGCAGGACTCTGAAGAATCAAAACTGCCCGTTCCTTTGTAAACTTCGCCACACACTTGACAACGATGCTCTTCGCCATTCTCAAATAAAGACTTTATCCATCCAATCATATTGACCTCAACTTTAAAAAAAAGCCATTTTACACGGTTTTAAGATGATTTAAGAAATTAGAAAGATGTATAAGTGCAACATCACCATTTTTTGCTATAATCAAATCCGTCTCATCCATTTCCTTTTCTCGTTTAGAGAGGATAGATGTAATTTCTTTCATTAAATCAGCGATTACATCCGGCTCTACCTCATCAGGCAACCCATCACATTTAGCCATAAAAACTTCACATTCATCTATGAAGCAATCATGTTTTAAAACGCCTTGTGAACAAGCATCATGACAAGCTTGGTTAGCGGCTAAACATGCGTTAAACTCAGTTAATAAAACACCTGATAACTCCGCGCCTTTATTCTCAACAGATTTACGCATTTGTTTTTCGCTATTAAGCATAGAAACTTTAAGCTCTTTTAACTGTTCAATCTGGTTAAATGAAGACGCTCGCATATTTCCACTATTCATCATTTCTTTGATTTTGCGTTTGAACTCAGTCAGATCATATAACATATTTTAACCTTATTTATTGGTGAGTATATTTTTTTACTTCTTTACTGAAAGAACTTAAGAAGCCCGATGTCTTTTTACTATAAGTAATAGCAATGCTTTGAACGCTCGATTCTAAATTACCTACATCATCTTTCAAGCGAGAGAAATCCTTAACTGAACTACGCTCTACAATATCAGGAACACTTTCAAGCTGGTTTAAGAGCGCGTTATGTTTAGACGCAGACGCTCCAATAAACTCTAACGTTTTATCATAAACATTCTCCTGACGAGCAATAATATCATTTAAAATGCCTGTTTCACTATGATAATTTTCTCTCACCAGCCGTTCCATTTCATGATAATTGGGAGTTTTCGATTTTTGATACTGTATAGCCTCTTCTACTTCTTGAGTGATAGTTAAAATCCGAGTAAGTGTCTCAGCTACTTTTTTCTTGTCTTTTATGACATTTTTATTCTTAAAAAAGTTCATTTTACTTTTTAGCCTTATGCTCTCTTAACATACGAGTAATAGGATTGTTAAATGCATTTATCTCAGCAACGCTAACTTTTTTACGCCCCTGGCATAGCTGACAGGTCTTAAGTAATCCACTACACTCTGGACAAACCTTAAAAGGGCCAAATTTCACATGGTAAGAATAACGCACAGCATTCGCAATTATTTTATCAATACCTGAAACTTCACTCATTTTTTACCTCACAAATAAAATATTTAACTATTTTACACCACAATTTCTTGTAAATTACATATCTAAGAAATCGTGGCAATATTCATAATTGATACTCAAACAAAAAAGCAGGCAAAAGCCCGCTTGTTTTTCGTTATTCAATCACAGACATCGTAATCGCCAAGCTAACTACTTTAAGAGATGAAAGCTGGCTCTCAACTAGCTCATCTTTCAAATCTTTGTCGATGAAAGACTGCGCCTGTTTTTCCGTATCAAATGCAAGCAGATTTTCCTGACCTTCACAGTTAAACTCGTTATCTGATAAACCAAAAACGCTTGAGATACGAGCACTGAAATCCACATGGTCAAATGAGTATTGCTCCTCGCCTGAATCTTCATCTTCTAACTGGTGGAGACACATTCCAGTATTTTTATCCATAATCAGAAAAAGAAACGCGCTTTCTTTAGACATAATATTTTTCACCTTTTTTAATATGATTTTATCATATCATAATCTTCCGTGCTGCACAATAAAAAAGATGCCCGGAGACATCCTTTCTACATATGTTTTCCAACTGTTTCTGGATGATAAATATTGCCCTCTTCCAGCACTCTTTTTGACAGAGGCTTGGTGTCTTCTGGCTTAAACAGGCTTTGAATAAATGGCACTGCCTGATATTTCCCATCGCCTACAAGGAAGAGTAAGACCTTGCCACGACTAACCTCACAGTCTTTAACCGTATGGTATCTTCCTTCGTAATGAGTATGAGTAAAGAACTCAATAAACTCTTCTACCACCTCAGCACGAATCGAACGCTCAAAATCAAAGTAATCCATTCCTGCTGATAATGGCATCTCAACAGGCTCAACCGAGACGAGTCGATTTATCCAGTTAAAATCGTACACAGCTTTTACAGTTTGGCTTAAGTTTTGTGACCACGTAGCCCTTGTCGCCTCTGACAAATGAATATTGCTTTCATTCTTCGGCAAAAATGTGCTTCGTATGCATCCTAAGAAAAGCGCATCAGGCCATTCTTTCTGTAAAGGATTCACAAAATAAACGTCCACAACTTCTGCTCCCTCGCCCCAATCTCCACGATCACTGACATAATACAAAGACTCTTTCATCATCTCTAAAGGCAGAGTCATTAATGACTGAAAAAGATGTAGAAAATATTCTCCTTTTTCATGCTCGATCAGCTTCTTTGTAAGCTTAACGCTACTCTCCTCAACAATACGTGCTTTCATTCTGCTCTCCTTCTCTTATTTGTCTTCCAATATACTCATTTCTGACCAGTTCATCAAGCTTTTTATTGGCAACACCTTGCGTAAGCAAACTTGACTTAACTTGCTTTCCTTATAGGCGTTTACACGGTATTTTGTATTTTCACCATCTTTCCACACAAAACTACAGCCGCTCACTTCCACCTCAGCCAACAGGTCATCCTGCAGAGGTGAAGATGCGAGCTTATATTTAATCCAGTGATTAAAAATAGCTGTAAAGATTACGCCATCTTGCAAAAAAACATCTTCTTCGCTCTGACCTAACACTTCTTCAAGAGTCTTTTCTACATCAAAGATAATACCTGTAGCTTCCTGACTTTTAGAAACTGGCGTTGACGCTGGGCGCTCACCGTTCACAATACTTTCAAGTGTTCTTTCACGCATAAACTTACTAACTGTTTTCTCGCGCAGTGCAAACTCATCTTCACTGATAAGCCCACTACGCCATGAGCTAAGCAGAAAACGTGCAATAATGACAGCCTCAGCCACATTCTCATCATTTGATTTGGACATCTCGCATAAGAGGACCAAATAGCCCATAATACGCCTGTAGCTCTTCTCAGTGCGTTTAGAGAGATACTCTATATGCGCCTCAATAAAATCCTCAGATGCAACACCTTGATGTTTTACCTGAACCTGTCTCTCGTCGATATTCTCAAGAGTAATACCGACGGGATCAAGTTTAATCAGGACAGCTTCCGCAAGACGTGAGGAAACATTTATTAACATAGATGAGAAATCCTCATCATGATGCATTGATACAACATCATTTCCAAAATGAAAATGGTTATTTTCGATATAGCCCTGACCAACAATTACATGCATAATCTTTTTCCTTATCCAAATGTTTTAGGCGTTATAGCCTGATAGGAGTGAAGCAGCGGCCTCGTGAAATCACGCTCTTTATCTACATCAATAAGTCCCGCCATACATAACATGCCTTGTGTCATACCAAGATATAAATGCTGTATTTCTGGCGTATACTCAGATGCATTCTCAGGATTTGACATATCCTCAAGAAAAGCAATTTCTCTGGCTTTCGAAATCCCTGCATCACATTCTAATGGCTCTGAAAACTCACTTGCTGCATGGCTTTCTAATACTGCCTTTTCGTGCTCAAAGCATTCTCTTAAAACTCCTTTAGAGATCTCATAAGCCACAATAAAACTTACCGGACGGGCATCGCTTTTCAACCCTACCATATCGACAATCTGACGTGTAAATCCAAGCCAGCGATAAAGCTTATCATGAGGGTAATCCATAAGATTAGTTAACGCCTCATTAACAAGTCTAACCAAATGGGCTTTCTGACATTTAACCGGAATAGTAGAAATTTGAGCGGGAAAGTCTGATGATTTCACAACATCGGCATAACGAGAAAAAAGCTGAGAAAGCACTTCTCGCTCAAGAATCTCTCTGGCTTTATTTTTCTTATGAGCCTCTTTTAGCGCTTCTTGAATGGTTTTTTTATTCGTGGATTTTTCATCAGACATATTTTTACCTTATGGATTAAGCTCTTTATAAATAGGTTTAAGGACCTTATACACACCAAAACAGTTGCCATCTTGACCGTTTTTTCCCGTTTTGGGATAGGTTATTTTATAAAATCCTGATTGAGGAACTGTCTCATAAATCTCACCTTGATTCTTAACACCAGAAGTCGGGATTACGCAAGATAATGTATTATACGCATACAGGTCACCATCATCTGTTTTGATGACATTATTAAATGCGCCATACTTACCATCTTCAACCTGCTTAAGCCCTTCCCCAGGCCTGTAAGGATTGATAAACTCATAAGTGATATCAGATTGAGTCTTGATAGAAACAACCTCATTACTTGCTGCTGAGAAGGCCATAAGCCCTAATACTATTCCAGCTATTATTTTTTTCATTATTTTCTCCATTTGTTTGGAATAGTATAGATTAAAAGCAGATTCAAAATCCACTTTAATGACCAACTTACGCCCAAAACACATCGCGGTTTCTGAGCTTGGCATTCTTAACCACCTCAAGCATATCAGTCAATTTTGCTTTGATATACTCAATACTGATGCCCATACTCATAAAGTTGTGGCTTTCTTCTTTATCAATCTCATAACCAGACAAGATATCATCTGAGCGATTTAACGCCAGCATGAGCTTGCGCTGAAAACTATAAAGGTCTTCTGCCTTGATAGTTCCGACATAGCCATCTCGTTCTGACACTATAGCCATATTGACATCAATCAGACGCAAGATATGCGCAAAGTTTCGATTGCACATGTTTACTTCATGCTTAAAATCAACTTTATCCACCATCTCAAAATAGCGCCCGGTCCCTTCCTCTTTCGACACAAAAGGATCACCTTCATAATGATAGTCTGGAATACCAGGATAAGCTTCATCCATATAAAGCTTTACTTTTTCTACTGTGGTGTAATCCAAATCGACCTGAAAAGTAACGCTCATGATAGTTTTCCTATAAAAGTGAGATTGCTGAACATTATAGTTAAAAGTGTCGTCAAAGTCTACCAATAAAAACAACAAATAGATGTCTTTATTTTTTCTTTTGCTTGAAATCAACATCGGATTATGCGATCATAGCTTTACTAAATCAAGCAACTTCCTATTTATAAACATGAGGTTCATCATGCTCCAGATTACTGAAAAAGACATGGCATTCCGTAAGTCAGATCTTGATTTTTCAATGAATAATGTCGATCACGTTGATAAAATGGTTCCTTTCTTTGCACTTCTGGCACAGAAAATCAATCTCAATGCCAACCCTGCCAAAGTGTTCTTCTTTCACCTGCTGAAGCATTATGCGGTTAACGACGATGTAGATTTCAGCTTTAAAACAAAAGAGCGTTTTCTGCGTAATTTCATTTTTAAAAAACAATATGGCCGCGTTATGCAGAAAGACTATCAGTATGTCAACCCTGTTTGGCTGTCTATGTATGTGCCTGAGTTTTACGAAACCATTAATGCCACTTTTGAAGGCGATGATGTGGCAACGCCTGTACTTAAGCGTAAAGGTCGCCCGATGTATGAAAAACACAGTGATGAATCAAAGCAGAAAACCGAAGAGTTCTGGAATACTCTGACACCAGCGATGGCTCACCTTGACCCATCTCTATCGGAAAACGCAGCGACCCTGTTTCTTGTTGAGCTTCTGAAAGATGGCGGCGTAGAACTCCCTATTCAGAATGAAGCTCACTGGTTTTACAAAGCTTTTCGTCAGACTGATGTGATTGATAATGATGTATTCACTCTTGATTTTACCTGTGAGGGTTATATTGATTTTGACCGAGGAGAGACGAAGGTTTGTAAGGATTGGATTGTTTGGAAACTGCTCAACGAGCGCCCTCATCATTGCGCTAAAGCGGATCTTAAAAATCTGGAACCTAATCAAGCTTTCTTTGATGCTGTGGCGTTATTCTTTAAGGAAGAGAACGAGGACGATACCACTGCTACTTCTTAATTTATGAGTTAATCCCAAATAAAAAAGAGAGGCTCGCCTCTCTTTTTTTATTCTGCCAATACGACATTGGTAAAAGAATCCATCAAAAATCCAAGTGATTCTTCCATCGATTCCGCCTGACCTGAGTCATTTACATCCGTCTCGATATCCTTTCTTTTATCATTCAAAGTAGTCTCAAGATTTAAACTCATTTTCATTTCCTCTTTATGATTAACATCTCTATTAATTACATCACAGTCCAGAAAATAGTCAAATATATTAGATTATTCCTAATAAAAAAGGCGACTCTCGTCACCTTTTATTTATTTTACATCTTCAACCTTGTTCGATTTAAACTTACTTTTGATAACTCAGAGGCATCACAAGCAAGCTTGTCTGCTTGGATGTTTGCTTTATCTGAAGCATGTCCTTTTATCCATCTAAAAATAAAATTTAAACCTTTTACCTCATCTTTTATCTGACTGATTATTGCGTTTCTTATACTGTCAGAAACATCATTAAGATCTCTTTCGTCATTAATAAGAGCCACATTGAATATCTCATCAGATCTTACTTCAACTCTTTGATGCTTGTTTATTTTTCCTTGTTCTATTTTCTCCTTTATAAACATAACAGCCTCTAACACCGCAAATGCTTCAGCTTGTGAACTTTGAGTGATATTCATAGCCTTATCAATTTTATGAGATGCTTGATAAACATAATCATCCGAGTTTAATGTTTTTACAACAATACCATAGCCTAAGTGTATCTCATCACCATCATTTTTTACCGAGGCATCAGTATAAACTAATAAGGAGTTTATGTCAGAATCATTATCATTCGCTATATATTTACCTAAGCCTCGTTTGAAATTTTTCATTTCAATAGTTTTCTGGTACAACTCTTCTTTAATTTTTGAATAACCGTTCAAATCACACTTATCTAATACGATTTTTTCTATTTCAACATGTGAAATATTTTTTATACCTAAGTCAATATTATTTAGCATTTCATAAATTTCAGGGCATTCCACACTGATAAACAAACTTCTTTTATCACTTTTTTTCTTCAAACTATTAATATCATTCTTTATTATTTTTTCCAGATAGCTCTCATCAAGACGAGCGTTAATGAATGTCCATTTACTATAAAAAGTATCATCAGATCGCCATTTTCTAAGAATATAAATATCTTCATCACGTTTAAAAAACATCAAATGGATACTTTTATCAAGATTGTATTTATTAACCTGAATATTATACATTCTTTTTTCCAACTGCTCTTCTGCAGTTAGTGATTTTTGATTTAGGCTTTCTTTTTGCACCTTATCATTAAGTTTATCAATAAAAGCCTCATCATCAAGCTCAGTAATAAAAAATGTTCCAAATAATTCTGGCTTTATAATTTTAGCAAACTCTTTCTCAATATTTGTTTTCAAACTTATCTCTTGAGTATTTAAACCTATTAACTCACGTCTTATTGTTTTGTAAAAATCAATATTAATTTGGTTATTTTTTACCTTGCTCAAGCTGGCATTTTTCTGACCATCAGAAAATTCTTTTACATAAGCAAGATAGTCTTTATTATTAATATTTATGGCATAGAAACCAACACCTGTAATGTATCTCTCTCCTTCCTTTTGTTTTTTTATTTTAGGGACATACCAATCCTTATTACTCAAATAAGATAGGCTTTTCAGAGAAAAAGAAACAATACTTACATCATTATTAAAATCTAAGCTTTTAACATCCACATATTTAAAAAAAATAGTATCACGAATACTTTCAAATTTTTTGTTATATTTATCGACGCCAACATTTGTCAAAACCTGATCGTAGGCATTATCATTAAAAAATGGAAAATCTTTTCTATTATCTTTATAACCGATATATTGCTCTACCCTATTTAACCTATTATCGATTTTCTTAGTAATGAAGTTATTATCAAAAATCTCATTACTTACAATAGAAAACTGGCCTGATTTCTGTAAGGGGTCCAGATACTCTTTTAAATAAGGAAAAAGAGAGTCTTTCAGGAAAAAATACTTCTCATTCTTAAAATATCTAAAGGTGTGAATAAGGCACTCATCATGCGTTTTACCATCTGTAATAACAATATTAACCAGAGAATAGTAATCATATTTTTCATCTGATTGATAAGCTAATAGAACTTTATTTAATGTATTTTCTTGCATAACTCCCCCCATTTTAGTAGAATTTACTTACTTCCCGAAAGCTTTTTTCCAACGCATAATGCCCGGCAGCTTATCAGAGGGAATCGTTTTCAGGATATTCTCAACAAAGACATCAAGCTCTTTAGACTGCGCTTGAGCAATACGGGCTGACCATTTACCGTTCTGATCCAGCGCCTCCAAATCGAAATCAGCAGTGGTTGGCATACATTGATGCTGACGATTAGTAGAGATGTAATACGCAAGCATACGCCATACATATTTCGCCTCTCCTGTCGCATTTTTAGGCTTTGTTCTATACAAGGAACCATCTGACTTAAATACCTGACTGGCAATCTCTGCAGTCTTACCTGAAAAACGCGCCAAATCAACTTTGGGAGAAACCATTACATTGAACATATTATCCTCAAAATGTTATTAATATAGGAATCATTATATCAAAACTGATAACGATGCACAAGAGTTATCTATTCACGTTATTCAATGATAATCCATTAACTTATTGTATAATAAAAATTATTTAAACATAAATCTATTCATGTATCTATTCATTGATACGCTTTTTTATGTCGTATTAAAAAAACAATACAAAAACAGAGATAAGCCTCTGTTTTATATTATCAACACTCTTTTAGTTTTTTCTCAAAGACTTCTTCAGCGTAGGCTTTGTCTTCATCAGTCATAACATATGTGTCACCTTGAGAAGCTCGATATTTCGTTTTCTCTCCACCGATCCAATACCATGCAAGCTTAATCTTTTGTGTTGGAGGTAATGTTTGATTTTCTTTACTGTCATTCGACTTAAAGTATTTTAACTTTAATGTTCCGAATACTAACATATATTTACGAACAGAGCAGAAATCACCATAATTACTTTCAAGATCGTGATTAACCCAGGCATTTTTTTCTAAAAACTTAGGTGTTAAATCCATTTCCATTATAACATTTTGCGATTTTAAAAACCGCAACATAAAAGATTGCTCGTCTTTGATACGGTTTATTTCTGTATCACTTTTATGTGCTCTTTCGGCATGGTTTAGCGCTGCCTGATAATACACCCCCGCCACACACGCAAAAATAAACAGTTCTTCTTTTGTTCCAAAAATTGGATGCTCTGTATGCTTTTTAAACATCTCAACTACATATGACGCATGTTCAAAATCCATCAAATCGGTTAGCTGATAAGGGATAAAAAATACCGGTTTACTCAATAAATAATCGCGTTTCTTCACATATTCAGCTTTTTGCTCTTCATTTATACTTTTATCTGGAAACATATAGCGATATGTTAACAGCGAAGAAGCTTCTTCATGAGTAAAGTCAACCTTATTCTCATCAAAAAGCGATTCTTTGCCTTTTTCTTTGGCTTTCCAAAATAATTTAAAACTGAACTTCTTAATCAGCTTTTTATCCGCAAACACATAATCTCTGGCAAATACCCAAATATCATCTTGTTTACAAAAATGAACCCAACTAACAACTTGATTTATCTTAGCTTCCAGATTAATCCAGTCTTTCTCAAATAAAGCTTTTATTCCATCAAGCCATTCAGATATGGTTGCTTCAGAAATAGCCTCTTTCATAAGACGCTTATGCGGCTCACCTTCATCAAGCCATTGCTTGAGTTCTTTAAGATCCTTTTCTCGCACCCATTCTCTGATAATGCTGATATTAAATGGTTGAACTTTCGTGTCATAGCGGGGATTGTATTGTGTCATAAATGCCTCAATAGTTAATCTTTATCAAGGCATTATATCATTTTAGGCAGGTTAAAAGCTATACATTTTTTTGATTTTTATACTTTATCTCTGCCCATCTTACAATCACGTAAGCCAGCAAAGAAACCACAAAGAATACCAGCATCATCCACGCAAGCCCCTGCAGCGTTTCTATCACAGTTCGGTATACTTCAAGAAACCAGCGCTCTGTAGTGAGTTCTAACGCCTTATTTCCATCCTTGCTATACATGACGGGGGAAATGTATTTCTCAACATCATAAACGCGTATACCGGATGATATACCTACAACCATGCCAGCGAACTTTGTATATTTTGCCCATGAGGTATTAATAGGATCGTCTATGATACGGTTTACAATATTATTAATGGATTTTGAGAAGAATGATATAACAACCAATGACACAGAAGCTGCCACCAAGAAGTTTACTACGATAAGATAAAAGAACATGATACACCTCCTTTATTAATAACATCAGTGTATCATATTTAATCAAAAACAAAACAACCACAGTTCTATTTATGAGTGTCTTTATTTAGGGAAATAAAAACGCTTATCCCCTACAGGGGATAAGCCTGACTTTATACCCTGTAGGGGATAAGATTATTTTAACGCTTTCTTGGCGTAAAGTTTGATAGCTGTCTGCTTATATTCTGGCGTTTTACCTGCATAGAGTTGCATAAGTAATGACATCAGCGCTTTCTCATCTTTAACCGCACGGGCAAAATCACCACGTTCAAGATGTTTATTTGCCTCATAAAGAGCATTAACCTTAGCAACCATATCATGATATGTCTGCTTAGCGTAAGCCTCAACTTTATCGGCATTAGCAAGACGCAGATCAAGATTGTAGTTAGGGCTGCGAGCCTTATATACAAACATTGAACGCACCTCATCAAGCATTTCATCAAGAGCCGCTCGATAAAGGTTTTCACCTTCTTTGCTCAAGTCCTGAATACTGATAACACTTACCATGCTCAGATAAGGCAGTGTCTTAATCTTGAGCATACGACCATCATTAAACTCAATCACATAACCTTCAATGTCTTTACGAGTGATGTCAATATTTGCTACAGCAATAGGCTTAACCAGATGCGCAGCAATCACAGGATATTCTTTAGCAAACACTTCTGAACGAATATCCAGATATTCACCCGTCAGCAAAGAACGCGCTTTCAGCACATGAACAGCATAATCTTTGTATTCCATCATCACACGGTTTACAGGGGTAGTCAACTCCAGATCTACAGAGACATCTTTTTCACTGAGCGCTTGAAGTTCAGCACGAAGTTCATCAGAAATACTTTTATTCACTGCTTCTTTATTGAGGTATTCCGGCACATTTTTACTTTTAAACTTCACCAGACCATCAAAGGGAGAAATGTAGCTGGTCAGAAGAGAACCATCTTCTTTGATGTAAGCCATATCCGCATCGCCAATCTCGATCTTCAGATCTTCTTTCTCACCTTCGCCCAAAGAAAAGAACTTCTTCATAGGCAAGGCCAGCAGTTGCGCCTCACCTGTCTCAGTGTTAACTAAAAACAGAGTGCCACGGCAGTTCAGACCATTTGGACGCTTAAAATCAGAAAAACGAGGAAGCATATAAGTAAATACACGGAAAAGAAGATCGGGATGACCTTCGATTGGGTAATCTTTTGTTAAAAACTCACCACTGCCTGTTTTGACAAGCTCAGTTAGTTCAGCAAACAGCGTTTTTTGAAAATTATTTTGTTCTTTCATTTTTATCCTTATTTTTTACCAAACATGATATTATAAAGTTTGCCCGAAATAGCTTGCAGAGCCTGTTGCGCCTCATTAGAAAGCTCAAGCTCTTCGCTATAAATCAACCCATCAAGTTCACCACGCACAGCCAAAACCTCTTCTCGTGTGCGATCTGCTTTTTCCATAAGCCAAGCAGCTAAGGCTGTTGCATCATTATTGTTTTCAATGACCATTGTTTTAGCTTCAGTTCTGTAAAAACCGCTTTTTGACTCGTATTTAGGCATGACAACCTCTTTATTTATAAAATGGTATTATATCGATGTTGCCATTAAGAAGCAAGCTATTTATGATCCTCATCATAGGTAGCCTTCCATTCTGAGATTTCTTGTTTCTCTTTTTCAGAGAAAACATCGGATGCTAATAAGCGAGGGATTGCCTTATCATAATGCTCATCGTCATCTTCTTCATTAGGAAAGGCGATAGGACAGATTCTGTTTTTTGCAATGACAGCCTTCAGCGCTTTAACTGATTTTTTATTGCATTGCTCACAAGGGATATATCCGGTGCCTGTAAGCTTTCTGTCTGGCTTCCCTATGTGCTTAAGACCTTCAGAATCAACGATACAGCAATCAGGATAGCCATAATATTTACCAATAACATACCACATTGAAATCATGTTTATTTCCTCAAATGAAAATATGTTATCTTATTTCTGATTAGATTTTCAACTATATTAAAAAAGAGAGCCGAAGCTCTCTTATGATTACAGATCATCAGTAGTGAAGATTACACCTTGTTTTGCGAAGATAGTGCCGTTATCTTCAACATCATCGCCAGACCAGTGAACTTTCCCATCGATAACCACTCCCCAAGGCTTGAGAAAGCTCTCGTTAATATATTTAAGCCATTCCAGATAGTCATAGGCTTTTTCCATCTCGCCCCATTTAAGTTTTGAGCCATTTTCAGCAGGCATCCAACCACACCACGGATAAGATGGCTGTGTCGATGCCGCGATGTCTGAATCGATTACTGAAGCATCAACACTTTGACCATAACTACCGTCATTAGCATTGAAAACACAATATTCGCCTTCAACACCAACAGGCAAGCCCACAGCCTCACGCACAGGATCAGCGACACTTGAGCATTTAGCCGCATTACGCTTCATGCGCTTACTCTCAGAAAAATCAAGTAAATAATCCTGTTGCGCTTGGTTAAGCGCAGGTGTTAATGTAAAAGCACCACCAAAATCTGTATTATATCCCATGTTATTCTCCAATGAAAAAAAGAGGGCCTAAGCCCTCTTATAGTTTTTTATTTACCAAGCCGAGGAACGTCTTTCACTTCCTCAAACTCACCTTCAAACACATTGCCTTGCTCAATCTGCAGATCATTCTCATCAGATGTAAAGACATGACCATTTTTAGCATAAATAGTGCCTACATCTTCACGTTCTTCACCAAACCATTCAACTTCACCATTGATGGTAATACCCCAACGTTTCAGGAAGTTGTCATTGATATATTTAATCCATTCCACATAGTCATAAAACTTCTCAGAGCCATTCCATTGGATTTTTGCGCCATCTTCAGAAGGTTCCCAGGCACACCACAGACCCGGCTGACTGAAAGCTGGCCTGTTAGAATCAACAACGGACGCATCTCGGTTCTGACCAAAGTTTCCATCTTTAGCGCTAAATACGCAATATTCACCTTCGCTTCCTACAGGTAAACCAACTGCTTTACGCACGGAATCGACAACATCGGCACATTTCTGCTCATCACGCTTAATACGGCGACTTTCAGAGAATGCTTTAAGATACGCCACCTGATCAACGTTCAGAGCAGGTGTTAAACGGAAAGAACCTTCGAAATCTGTAGTGTAGCCCATGATGTAACCTCGTAGATGTTTGTTTAATGAATACTTCTTAAAATATGAGCCATTCTAACATTATTTTTTGTCCTGCACAACCTTTTTTATTAAGACCTAAAAAGAAAAAACACGGCAGGAGCCGTGTCTTTCTACTTTGATATTTACAGCAATTACATTGCGAAGAAGCGACTTTTGGGCGCATCAACATCTTTCTGAAAATGAGAAGCCGACCAGTCATTCTGAACCTGAAGAGCTAACTCGTTAACCATATCATTAGTAGGGTTCAAGCCTTCTGAACGATATGCTAAAACGATGGACTGACGCACATTCGCATGATAAGCACACGCACTCATACCTGCTTCATGTGCTATCTTACGGATGTTTTCTTGGCTATTGCGGGATGTAAACATAATCACTTCCTCAGTATTTAGTGTATACCTATATTATAACAGGCTGAAAACACACCCACAAGTAAAAACGATATACTTTCTTTAGCAAAAAGTGTTATTTTTGTGTGTCTGTAATGTTATCTATATGTAATCCCGAATCAACTTAAAAAGCTTGCGAACAATAGAAATAATCGCTATAATGACAACTTATATTTATAGAGAAGGTTAAAACCATGTCAATTTTAAGCTTACTTAGAAAGATCCCTAAGATTCGAATCAGTATCGAGAGCAGAGAAGTAAAACCTGATGATTTCGATAGTTTTGTTGATAAAGCCCTTTTAAGGCGTATGCCTGTCATGAAAGATATCAAACCTCAATTAAGACTGGCTCAGGCGTTCAATGAACAAAACCAGTGCTTACATGTCAATCATAAAATTTACAGTCATCGTTGTGAGACACGATATTTTAACCAGCAACCATATAGTTATGAAGAGATTACTTATTGCTGTGAAGATTGCGGCAAGAAAAAAATTTTAATGGATGATTTACCTTCAACAACAGGTATAAGTTTTTCAAGTCCTATTTTTTATGATGATAGATCTTCTTGTGGAGAGTTATAAAACTTAGTATAAAAAAAGAGAGGCAAGCCTCTCTTTTTTATTTAATCTACATTTCTTCCTTTAAACTTCTTTGTTCCATCAAGCAATTCAACAGGCTGTAACTCATCATCATGCTCTCTGGCAGTGAGAGAGAGAATGTAAGCAGCTCTACTTAACTTATCAGAGAATGTTGAAGCGTTAGATTTTAATATAACCTTACTACCTATCATATAGATTCTGCCATTTTCGAATATTATCTCTGCAGCACCAATGAAAGGCCATTTAATATCTTCAGGATCAATATCAAACGACATACCATAAAGCTCAACATTATTCCCATTTTTATCATTATAAATAGCAGATAATCTCATTGCTCCTTGTGAAGAAAATAAACGCGTATAATCTAGCACGAGATGACTGTAATTGCTGCCTAAAACATTCCAGATATTATCCTGATATTCTACAGTTTCAGTGATGTCTGTTTTAACACAATCTGTATAGCAGACTTCTTGATAGCCATAATAAACTTTATTCGCCAACGTTTTTATTTGAGATGATAATAAGAACACAACTAAAACCGCGATAATGCCAAAAATAATCTTATTGATTTTAAGATGAATAGATTTCATTTGAATACCTATGTTTGAGATTAAATGGTTTGCTATTATATCAACAACGAGGATTAAAAGAAAGGAAAAATAAAGCCCCAATGAAGGGGCTGAAAGATTTAGGCTCTATGTGGGCAACAGGCTCCGATTTTCATCATAAGCATCTCCTATCATTCCATCGCCCTTCGGACATATGGTGATATCGGCGTGTCGGACTTAAGTTGCCTTTCTCCTATGGCATTCCCAACGCAATTTCGCTTACTCGCGTAGAGCACTAAACCAAAAAGAGAAACTGAAAAGGCATCACGCGCATCGGCTCTCTTTCTTAAAAATAAACCATAAACAAGGTCTTTCCTACCACTTCATTCTACAATTTCACAACGTGCATATCAACTATTTTTTCCATGAATCTTACATTTTTCATTGATGATTTTATAGCGCGAACCTCTACGCTCTGCGTTATCCAGCTTAGGACAATCACACTGCGGAACCTTATACCATAGATGCATGTTGGCATCTTTTTCAAAGCCCCATACTTCCTGAAGGGCGAACTCACATTGCTCAACCTCGCTCGCTAAGATCTTCAGTGAAGTCACATCACTTTCCGCTTTCATCTTGTCAAAAATATCCAGACGTTGAACATGGAGCGCCTTGATTTTTTCAATATCTGTCTCAGACAAGCCCTGTTTTTCAACAAAGGCCGGATTAAGATTGAATACAGGCTTGTCATTATGAATAACTGTTAAATCCATATCTTACCTCTCTTAAAAGCAAATACCAGCAGAGGCTTGGCCGTGTGCTGGTATTCTGTGGATGTTAAGGACGCATGGTAAACCAGAGGGGAACCTTAACTACTTTTTCTTTCTGATTCTTTCTTAGGCCCAAGCAAATCCATTTCTTTGTTTTGCTTGCCTAACTCACTTAACGCTTTACCATCAATACTAGACCAGAAATCAACTGATTTTTTGATTGACATCTCAACATGACCTGCATCAAATTTTACTTGATTATTTTTATTCATGTTTAAAAAATCTCTATCAGATTAACTTAGCGTTATGTTAAAAATTTGGGCATATTCTATGCCCGTGCGAAGGTGGAACAAAGAGTTCTACTGTCCGTAGAGCCTATGGCGCAGGCAGCACTCATTGCCTGTCTTCTTTGTTCAGTCTTAAAGCTTTCGCCCCTTGACTTGGCTTCGAGAGAAGGAATCGAACCTTCGCCCTTATAAAGGAAGAGCAACCATTTCCCGATAAAGAAGCCTTAACTCTTACTCCCGAAGGAAGGATAAGGCCATTTTAAGGCATAAGCATAGCTTCTTATGTTTTAACACTGAACCATGCCGACCTGAAATCAGTATACTTAACTTGTTTATCCATTGCAACTGATTAAATTACTTTTTCTGCCACTACCTCAAAATCAATTAAATCTCCAAAGTCTTTCGCCTGATAACATACAAATGCGATCATCTCAGGGATTTTGGCCTCACGAATCTCATATGAGCCTCCTTTCTTGAAAAAATCTCGATTCACAATAGCTTGGGCATCTTCGATATATGCCCAGGATTTATCCGTATTCTGATTTTGATAGTTATTATCATTTTCAAAAAACTTATCAATTTCGTCTATCGTGCAGGTCTTAAGATTTAAATGTCGCTTGTTAGAAGCACCTTCCAGACTGATGTTCTTGGGATTAATAAAATAGCCCTCGAAAATACGGTCAGGTAGCTCATATTCTTCTAAAGAGCTTTTCTTAACTGTATTTACAATCATAACACCACGATCTTTAATCATCACGAAAGAAAACTTTCCAATCCGCATAGCTTATCTCCGGTTATTTTATAACCACAAGTTTATCATGATCACTGATTCTGCACAAGCGTTATTTTAGGTTAAGAAGCATCTTACTCAAGTTATAACGAGAAAGCGCCATAACATCGACGGCATGAGCTTTTCGCTTAGCATCCACTTGATTCTGAACCACTGCTTTTTGTTGTTCCTGAGTTAACATATGACACCTATTTTTCATAATCTTTATTTTACCTGCTATAGCAGGTAGAGTGAGTTCTACACGCTACAGCCATTAAAAAAGGAGCCTGTTATCAACAAGCTCCTTCTCTTTTATTTTGCTTTTGGAAACATTTTTTTGTTGTTGAAAACAACAGCGAACAGTGCCGCGATCACAAGTACAATCATCATCAGGACTCCTACAAAAAGACAAAAGAAAACCTACCCTTTAAAACTTAATGGGACAAGCTTCTACTTCGTTTTCGTAGTTCCTGTGAGCGCATGATAGATCCTCATGATTAGTTAAAAATACCTTATAAACTGATTATAACAACAGAGCTTGTTCAGTGCAACATTTTCTTTAAAAAAATATTTACCGCTTTTCTTTCTGGCTCAGTATGTTAAAATAATAACTTAAATAACAAGAGGAGATTTTCATGAGCAATAACACGGTTGGTATCGTCTTAATGGACGAAAAAGATAAAAACATGTCTGAGATTATTAATAAAGTTAAAGTTGCCCTTGATGATTTCTATCAAGAAAAGCTTCAGGCTTCGATCAATGCGCTGCCTAATGTAGACGCAACTTTCAAAGATCTTTCTTCTTACGCTCAGAAAGAGTTCAAAGAACCAGTTATTGATTTTCGTTCTCCTGATGACTCTTCCGCCTATGCAAGACTGAGCTTTATTTCTACACCTGGCTTTGCGGGAACGGATAGAACGGTAACTATTCATACTCGTAGCTTTATTGATGATGTTAAGGATTATCTCGATACTGACAAAGAGCTTCCAAGCATTTTGTTTAGCGTGGGCAATAACAAAAATGGACATGCTATCATTGAAAGAGTTCTTGAGCAGTTTGGTGATGAGCATCCTTCTTACATGGTAAAAAACGAAGGAGCACCTAACCAAAAAACTCCTGGAAACCTTACTAAGGTTGGTAGCGCTCCTGAAACAACCCCTATTCAGCTTTCCCCTGCAGAGCCTGAAGAAAAACCTGTTCAGCGTCCAAGACGTAAAATTTAATATCAAGGCTGCTCTGGCGGCCTTTTTAAAAGGAAAAATAATGAATAAACAACCCCAAGATATGACCTTAGATGAACTGGAAGAAGCCTCTTACCATGAACTTCCTCTGAGTCGTGTTAAAAAGCTTGCAGATCCCTTCGGATGCTGGATGGAACTTAAATCACCTATTACACATCAGGAAGTTCTCGATTGCCTTAAAAATAATCAGGAACAGCTCACTGAAACACCTTTGGCTCTGGATGCTATGATGGACTTAAAAGGAGCATTTGATGTTGATGAAGCTCGCCAAAAACACATTCAAAAAATAGCTTATTTTGTTAAAAATGGTTTTGATAATCCCATTGATATTGATGTGGGCGTTCCCAGCATGAACTGCTATGTTTCCCACATGATTGAAGATGGTAATCACAGATTAGCAGCCGCTATTATCCGCAAAGATAAAATCATTAAATGCTCTATCATGGGCGAAGGCAGTTATGCCCAAGAACTTGGACTGTTTAATCCTAATGAATACCTTATTGAACTGGTAAGACGTTATGATGATAATATCGAGCAAACCGCCCACGATTTTGATGAGCCTGAGAAGCCAGCACCATCTCGTAAGCCTTCTCCTTAATGCTAAATGGCCCACTAGGGCCATTTTAATCTTCGTCTTTTACTACTTTATATCCCATCTCAGTGGCTCTTTGATGAAGTAGCGCCATAAAATCATCTATGTCAACATCGTCACCGAAATCAGGCCATTTGACGCCCATCAAAAAAGAACTTATCATATCGCAAAGATCTTCAGCATCACCTTGACTCTCAACGCCATAAACCGCCATTTTCACCCTAACAAAAGGAAAGAAAGACAATATATTTATAAGTTGATCTTCAGTTAATGAAATATCTATATATGACTCAATAGATATCAGAGCGTTTTTATAATCTTCTTCTTTAATCGGTTTATCTTTATTTTCCTGATAAAAAGCCACACTTTCTTTATGCATTTGTGCAAGCCCATATTCAACGCCATCTTTAAAGTTTTCATAAGAACTTGCTGGTGCGATATACATTTTAATAATCCTCTTTTAATAAAATCGTGTTAATCTCATTTGCTGTTATATCATCATGAAGAAATATAACTTTTACTGAGCTATCTGCTGGCACGGCGTCAGCGATGGTCTGCGTATCAGTAATCAAATAACGCAAACCTTTTAGGCCTTCATATTTTCTCGTTACTGCCTCGTCTTCACCAAACTCTATCATCTTGATGACATTTACCCTGTTCTTTACCACACAAAATATAGCAGAACAGGTCTCAAGATCTTCTGGTAAACACCCACCATACATCATCACAGGCTTATGTTGTAGAGCCGCTTCCATTCTTTTTCGCCAGTTGTCATCTAAAATAATATTGCTCATTTATTCTCCCGCACTTTGAACTTATCTGATTATACACAATATTTTTTTTATTCACAAAAAAAGAGAGGTTGCCCTCTCTTTTTCATTTGCTTCAGTTAAATCCATTCCGCGTTGATTTCAGGGAAATCATACACATCAAGATCACCTTCGCCTAATCCTACCACAAAGTCAGCATCTTCTTTATCAAACACCTGAGTCGCCCCAGCCGCTTCGATATGAAGTTCAACCAACTCCTTCATAGTAATCTTAGTGTGCTTCATTTTCAGATACGCACGAAGCATATCCGTAGATGAGGCAATGTTGCTGTTCAGATTGTTCACGGCTGAGCCGTATCCATATGACGCATACCCTGAACCCGGAAGCACAGAGTCAAGCCAGATAACTTCTCTCGTTTTCAGATCGAAGAAACAAGGCACAACAGTTGAACCATCACGTGTAATATCAAACTTCCCTCTCACCGTAGATGGCTCAAAAATTTCACCTGAATCCATGCTCTCTCTCAGCATAAAGCCAGCAAAGCTCTCTTCATGCTTAAGGAATGATGGGCCGTTGTAAACACGCACATCCATTGCCGCATAACGCATTCCACTTTCCAACGCATGTTTGATATCAATATCAATGAACTCACTCGCACCATGTGGAGCAGGCGCATACGTCTGATCACCAGAATGACGAGCATAGTTATTACGTAGGCCGTAATAAGCAATCTGGTCAAACTTGGTCAGATCTTCATTGATAAAGAATCCACTCAAATCCTGATCCTGTCCAATCCAGTGAATAAACATTCTCAGGATGTTTTTTTCAACATCTTCTGGAATCAAATCCAATGGCACACGTGATCCACGCGCAACAGTCTTCTTATCCTCAGTAATCGACGCCAACTGAGCAGGCAACAGCACAGAGTAAGCCTCCGGCGCAATAAATACCTTCTTATCTTTAAGTAGCGATTTATCAGCAAACTGCTTAACCAACTCAGTTCTGATAACAGCTTTGATTCTCTCAACAACACTTTCTTCAAGCGTCTTCAGTGAAGGCGCAAGCAATGCTTTACCTTTGCTTCCTGCAGTGAATACCACACGGTTTCCAGACTCGTTCAGAGAACGACCCTTGAAGTGTCCCAGCACCTGAAGCAATACTTTCGTATCGACTTTTTCTGCGACTTTAGCAAACTCAGACACAACCCAACCCGCAGTTTTCGTATCTGAATCTCTTAAAAGCTTATCCAGCGCACGCGCAAAGACAGATGGCTTATTCACCAACTTCAATACAGCCGCCTTCACATCACCTGACTTAATCGCTTCCGCCACCACTGTCTCTGATGTTACAACGTTTTTCTCATTTCTGAAACGTGCCGCCACCTCAGCCACCTTACCGCCGAACTCACCTACGTGAAGAGAATGGAATGCTCTTTTCCACAATGCCTCGTATGCTTTCACATCAGAGATATTGATAACATCTTCCAGCGCAACCACCAAAGCACGACGCGTTTTACGGCTCAGTGATTTGAAGCGCACCTTCTCTTTAAGCTCAATATCCGCATCTGACAATGAAGCCATTACGCGCAATACATCAGTCGTTGTCGAAACAACGCCATTGATTGGCTCACCAGACTTGATCAATGCTGTCGCAACGCGGCACAGCGTTTCCTTGAATGGGATCTCTCCCTTATACTCAGCAGCCCAACCCTCAGTGATCCCCATATCCACAAACTCTACCAAAGACTCTGGCAGGCTATTTTTAGACGCAAGTAGCTTGAAGAAGTATGCTTTCACATCTTCCATAGCGATAAGCTCTATTGTGGTTTTAGGGTGCTCTTCTTTTAATGCTGGACGCTTAGCTTCTACGTATTCTGGTGTCCACTGACCAAATGACCAGTAGTGCAGAATAGCATTGATATACAGCTCAGCGTCAGACGCTTCCATCACCTGACGTGGGAAGTTTGGATAAAATGCCTTCATTTTAACATGCGCACCTACGCTTTCTTTCGCAAGCGCAAGAATAGACTGACAAGCTTTTATCGCATCTGATTCCTCAAGGGATGACAGATACTGATACAGCTCTTTTGACACAAGGAAACCAAAGTTATGCATTTCGTTAACAAACGTGATAACATTCAGATTGAAAACACCCTCTTCTGATTGACACACAGATTTATGTTCCGCAACAGCAGCAGACAGTTTGTTAAAAGCGATTTTGTTTACTAAGTTCATGTTCATAGTGGTTTCCTCTTAATTTTGTTGGGTAGTATAGCAGGAGGATTCCCCCCTGCATAGCATGTTTTTTCAGAATAACCGATTAATAACGTCGTCTTCTGAGACATCTTTTAATGGATTAGCATCACTGATCGCAGACAACTGCTCATCAGTGAGAGGGCCATCATCTGGCTCATACCACGGCTTATCTATTCCATAGGTTCCATTTTCAATCTGTGTAAATAAGCACTCAGTGAAACTTTCCTCTGGTATATTTGCGGCACTACTATTTGCTCTTATCCATTCAATCTGCTCTGGAGTTAACGGACCATCGTCTGGCTCATAACACGCTTCCTGTTTACTACTAATTTCATTTTTCATATACTTCTCCCGTTTTACGTTTAACTTAAACTTTATTCGTAAATCTTTTTAAAACGCTCATCGGGAATATCTTTTGCCGGACTCGTTTTTTTTAACCATGCTATCTGCGCATCGGTCAAATCCTGCTCGTCTGGCTCATAACTATTAAGATTATCTGTCATTGGTTTCTCCTATAGTAACCTCATCAAAACTGCGAAGGAAAACTATGACAGCAACTTCTTATCTGTTTCTTTGCTGCTGCGCTGCGCAACACTTCTGGTGGTTTTAACCAACTCATCAAGCCTTTCTTTGGGCATTTCCGTAGAGACTTCTCTTCGTTTTGCCTTCAGAATCTGATGAACTTCTTCTTTGGTTAAAATACCCGCATCAAGTTTTAAATTAAAAGTGTTTTTATCTCGGTAGTATTCATTATGAATATCGACCCGCTTAACGGAAACGACTTTAATGTCTTTCCGGTTAAATGACTCACCGTTAAAATAACACTCAATAAACCTGTTATATTCAATGCCATTTGACATTAGCAAGTCAAACAGAACAACGCCTTTGTAGCTATGACTTTTCAGAAAACTTAATAGCAACTCATCGCCCATAACTTCTGTAATGGAAAATGCGTAGTTTTTGCTTTTCACAACAAAGTTTTGGTTGTAATAGCATGCATCAAAGTCATCACACAGCCTAAACATATAGTTAGATTTTGTTTCAAGTATAATAGAAATAGGACTAACCTCTTTGTATATTAAATTATAAACTCACGTCTCTGCTTTAATATACCTTTGCGGTTATCCCTTTTAGAGGATCACTTACATGCCAGATGGCAATATAAGAGGTACGAAAGGTATAGGTGCCTGGAAAGCATTTTTGGTATTTCGCCAATGAGTAGAAGTATCCAAAAACTAAGCCAAGCATTTTCTAGCTGCACTTAAGGTAGCAAATCACCTGAATTTTTGTCTGGTAAGCATCTTTAGTTATTCGCCAATGAGTAGAAGTATCCAAAGAATAAGCCAAACATATTTTCGGCCCGCACTTAAGGAAGCGGATCACCTGATTTTTTAATCCCACACTTAACGGTAGTGGCTCTCCGCTTGTTTTAAATTCGCATTTAAAGGCAGCGTCTCTCCTTCTTTTATTAAAACCTAGAAAGCATCATTAGGAGTTCGCATAAGATTGTAGAAGTATCTAATGAATAAGCCAAGTTTTAAAAATCGTAATCTGGAAAGCATCTTTGGGAGTTCAGTTTAAAGTTTGATTTAAGAGTAGAAGTATCCAAAAAATAAGCCAGATTGTTTATCTCACCGGAGATTTTCATTCTATAAGGTATTCCTTACAAAACTATTCAATCTCCGGCTTGATATTTCATAATATACAAACTAATAATCGAAGTCAAATTATTTTTCACTATTTTATAAAATTTTATTTTAAGCAAACGCCTGAGCGTAAGAAAACTTGCCCTGCTCAAAAACAACATAAAAAGAAGAGTAGCAAATCCTTTCTCCTCCTTCCAATTCAACGCATTCAGTTTGCTCAGCAAAATCCATTATTTTTTGACGAATTTCTGCTGGAACCTGCTGAGAAAGCCAGCATCCATCTCGCTCAAATCCTTCTCCGTCACCTGTGAATGAAGATACCGGATAGCCTTCTTTGGCGTCAACATCTACAGATATGCCCAAAAAACCTTGATACTCTACAGTTTCTTTTTCTACCATTGCCTTCAGACAACGCTCTAATCTGGCGATAGCTATAGCTTCTGTTTTTTCGCGTGAATCCATCTTACTCTCCTAAGTTAAGAACACCATTATAGCTTTTATTTATCTGATATATCAATATTTTTATGAGGCTTGCCATAATATTTATACCAATCAGGTCTCATCATGATCTTTTCAAGAATCCGAGCGCGAGACAAAGATAAGCCCATTGCTGTAGGAGAATAGTCATTTATCCATTCGATGGGAATACCACTTAAATCAAGGCCATCACGATGAGCAATATTGTAGTTTCGTCTGATAAGCTCTGCTATGAGACTATCCTGACGCCTTTTCAAAAAGCCCAACTTGTCATAAAAGAAAGTAACATGTCCAGCACCTAACAAATAATCGGGAGCAATCTTAAAATCTGCAGGCGTCTTTCCTTTTACAAGAGCCTTCCTGACCAAACCTAAGATGCGGGGAAGTTCCTGATATTCACGCATCAAATGCTGATCGGTAAGCTCCTCTGGTGGGACAATATTTATTCGTGTCATTCATCCTCCTTAAGTCCTTAATCATCATGATGACCATGAGAGTGATGGCTATCAGTATTATGACTATGACTTTCTCCATCATCAGAGCAGCTCAGTGCATGATGCATAATATAACCAAACACACTATCTTTGCTCTTACTTTTTCTTTTATGATGCTTCTGATGTCTTTCAACCATTTGAGACATTTTTTGACTAAGATCCGAAACTTCTCGGTTAAAAGCATCTCTCTTTTCCAGAAAAATAAAACATTTCCTCAAATGCCTTATCAGTCTTCCATTATTTTCCACACCTTTTACGCATTTATTGAATGAGACAGCTTTGGTTGTATTGTCATACGTCACAACCACCTCATCATTTAATCTTGATAAGAGATATTGCTGCTTGGAAGGCAACGTTAATGTTAAAATACTTCCTGTTAATTCGTATTTGAAGGCAAGAGATGGATGGCTATTGAAACCATAATCCAGCTTTAACATATCAATCATGTCAGATACAAAGAATCGTCTTTTTAAATAAGCCAACATCACGCTTCTCCTTATTTAAAGGTTATTCAAAAAAATACAAAACAGGTAAATCTTGAGTTCGAGGGAAACTATATGCTTTAAAATAAGAACCATTTTTATTCTTTCTTTCTTCAACCAGATATTTCTCTGCTTCTCCGTTTAGCATCATATTTAAAAACATTTTTGATTCTTGATCTCTCTTCTCTTTGATCTTGTTTTTAATATCCTTTCTTTTTTTCATGATTCGCTCAAACTTTTCTAAATGATTCAGGAGCCTTTCATCATTAGCAATACCCAAATCCTGCACATCAAAACTTAAATTTTTGTTTTCTAAATCATAAAAAATATTTAAAGGAAAATCCATCTTAGATCTTCCGTAAACTTTTTTTGATGTTAATTCAATATTTAATATCCGATTTTTTATTTCGTAATTAAAAGCAGGAATAGCATAAAGGCCTTCATTATAATTTATCGTATTAATGATATCTGAAACAATTTTTTCTTTTTCAGAATCACTTATGGTTTTTTTCAATGTCATATTAAGCTCCCATTTATGAAGGATAGTATTTGTTATTTTTCAGGTCTTTCTTACGCTGAGACACGCCCTGGTAATATCCACGCTTAATCCAGCGTTTACATTTACCAAATGCTTCCTTATCTTCACGCACAGGCCACGGATAACCGCCGTATTTAACCACTTTCAGGGTTTTATTATCATAGCCAAACTCCTGACCACATTCCATGATTTCATTGCGGTAGTAGTTAAGCCAAGCCTCTCTATTACATTTCGGACAAGGAATATCTCCACCATTATCTAAACAGTTTCCGTCTCCACTATCCGCATCCCACAAATAACCATCACAACACAGACTGTCTGGATAATGTGCTCCAAACTCATAACCTTGATAACCACAGCTCATACAACCTCCTATTTAAGTTGTTTTAAAATTTCTTTTAACGTTTCTTTATTCTCGCAATTGCTTTCTTTTATTTCTTTAAGTGCCTGACGGCATTCGCTTAGAGTGGCACCACCAGTTCTACTTTGATTTTTCTTTTTCTGATCCATTATTGGAATCCTTATTTTTAAAATATGACTCACGTTCAGATTCTGTTTCGCTTAGAATCTTTTTCGCAGCCTCTGCTCGTCTTCGACAATCATCAAGACTTTTGATAGTCTTCAATGGAAAATCATATTCTTTCTTATCTGACATCTTTACCTCTCTTATACCTCAAGATCCTCAAACTCAGAAACACCCCCGCCCGGCGCTTTCCAGTTCATAATCTGCCCTGTTTTAACATCGATCATAAGGATAACCATATCACCAAAATGCTTCTCCGGGAAGAAATCAGGAACATAACCGTGATAATCTCCGATATTATTTCCACCTCCATCTAACACTGAACATCCAAACCTATCACCAACTTTTGCCTTCATTTTTATAAAGTTTACGGACTCCGCAAAGGCTTTTAATTCTTTTGAACTTAAACCATCTTCATCCTCATCATAGCCATTCGCTTCAGTTATCAGAGAGGCAAACTCCCTCACGTCAATATCTGTAGGCCAGTTCAAAATCACACCCGTCGCTAAATCTATTTCAAGCTCAACGTAGTCGCCATAATGTTCTTCTGGAAAAAAAGAAGGCACGTAACCTTCATATAACCCAATAACGGTTTTGTTCTTATCAAAGATATCGCATGCAAAACTATCGCAGACTTTAAGCGAGGTTTTAATTACTGCTGCTACCATAGTTTATTTCCTTTTTTATGTTATTTAAATCGTGGACGGGTAATGGTTTTAAGCTCATTTTCATCTGGAGGATAAACAGTAAGCTGACCTGCCTCTACCATTTTCTTTTGGCATATCTCACGAATGTTCTCTATTTCATCAAGTTGCCACTGATGGTTAGATTTATCCACTATCTTGAATGACAGGGTATCTTTAGTCCCTTGATGGTAATAATAATGCTTCAGTGGCAATGTGGTTTTTACCAACTCTGTCAGCAAATCTGGATGCTGCCTGAGCTTACATCTTAATGCTGATTTAAAACGCTCGCGAAAATCCTCATCCTCACTGCTAATTACACCTAAACCATCTTCAAGCATCTTAACGCCTTTTTTCTTCGCATTGTAGCCATGAAGCGTCTTAAAACCTTCATCCTGCCCGCCTGTGAGCAGCCAATACCAATATCCCTCCAGAGATTGGAAATGGCCTTCAGGAAGCTCTACACGCCTGTCTGAAAGATTACTCAGACCTTGCCCTAACGTAAAGACAGACTTTGTATACACATTGATATGCGTTATACCTTCAAGCAGAGGATCGAAAGTTTCATCAGGTTTATCCAAGCTATCAAAAATAGAGCGTTCTTTACGATAAGATTTCAGAACGCCCAGCATGAATAGATTTCTGCATACTTCTTTTATTTGATTACCATGATAACGACTAAGCTGATCTTCCATGCTCTTTTGATTTAGCTCCTCAAGAAAACCAAAAATCTTATCTTTCTTATGCTCGATAAGCGCATCAATAATATAAGCACCACTTCGAGTAATAAGGCTATCTGTTATTATGGGAATTGCTTCCTTTGAGCTAACACCATTTAAGCTTTCATTAAATAAAACAGCAAAGCGATTCCAGCCACCAACGGATCTGATGAATCCAGAATAAAGTGATTTTTGGTCTTGCTCGTTCATTTTAGCCGCCTCCGTTTTATTTTTATTCAGTATACTTTATTTATCATTAGAAAACAAAAAAGACGGCGAACCGTCTTATTTTTTAATCTAATTTAAGATAAGTTAAAGTATTTCCATAACAGATTCACGAAAGAATCCGCATAGCCATCGCCTTTATGTGTAAAGTCTTCTTCACCACCATTGGCCTTGGTAAGCTCTTGCTCAAAGAATGCACGGCCTTTACCTTTAAGCCCAATCTTAAAGAAAGAGAAGCACATTTCAGTGGTCGTATCTTCATAGCTGTTGGTTAAATCCTCACTGCCCCACATTTTACCATCCTCGAACTTATCCAGCTCAAGAAAGTCATTGGTATTGGCTTTCACCACATTCTCGAAATCCTGCTGAACCTTATCGATTGCCATTTTGTTTCCCTTAATATGTTTTGCTTTACTTTACCATAAGACATGATGAGGTCCAAGCTATTTTTCTTCTATAGCATTCAAAAAATAGATTGAGTCCCATACAGAATATTGATATCATTACCCTACTGAAACACAACAATCATTTAATCCAATAAAGGAAACGCTATGAAAAAGATTCTTACTGCTCTGCTGATTACCACTACTCTGGCTGGTTGCGCTACTGGTCCTGAGCGTGGTCATTACTACAAAGATGAAAATGGTCAGACGCAGTATGAGCCTTCCGCTGAGGCCAAAAACGCAGATCGTTGGGCAACCACTGGTGCTGTTATGACTGGTCTTGCTGCCGCCGCCGCCATCACATTGGGCGTCATCGGAATCAACAAACACTAAGCAATCAAGCCACTGAGAAGTGGCTTTTTACTTAAGGATTAATAAACTATGATGGTTAAACTTCCCGGTAGCGCTAATGAGGCTTATAACGAAAAAGTTGATGAGTATAACGACTTAGCCGAACGTATGGATCGTTTTCGCAAGAAAAACTTTCTTTATCGTTTAATCTTCCGTGGTCGCTATATGTCTATGCGTGCTCACCTTGCTGTAATCTGTCCACCTTCATACTGGAATGATTAATCCAGTTTTTTAATGCCCTGATATAACTCCTCACAGAAGATACAGAGTGTTTTTTCTTGAGGAGTTTTCCACAATCCCACTTCATATTCAGCATTCTTATTCTGAACAAAATGCGATTTCCATAGCTTATACTCATCATTTTCATGAGCATGTCCTACCAGCTTCTCTTTGGCGTTATCAATGACTACGCTTAACATAGTATTAAAACTCTCCGGTGAGTCCAATGCTCCATTACTTTTTTCATGATTAATCTGATCAATAATAAAATCTTTTGTTTCTTTTGAAATAGTCATAGTCTCTCCTTTTTCTACAGCTTATCACAGAAATCACAAAAAATAGGTATATTTTTGATTTTCCATTCTTTCTTCATTAAACTATATGAATCAAAGGAGAAAAATCATGAATACAATATCATTAGATCTGGCACGTTGTAAATCAAAATGGACAAACGAGGATTTTATTCGTCAGTAACCCCGCCCTGTCGGACGAGGCATGTAACAGAAAAACCGCGAAGTTTTTCTAAGCAAGTCTCCGACTTGGTTTGACTGACCAGCCTCAGCCTGTAGAACTTTTGTTTTACAGGCTACGTTAAAAAACAGATGACACCGTAGGATGCTTCTCCAGTTCTACGCATCGAAAATGATAAACCCATTTTCATTACTGTCGTAATACATTAAACAGTTTTCACGGGGAGAAAACAGTGTGTATTACGTGAAATGTTTTTTAACTTTGGCGAGGAGAGCTTACTTTATGGAAAACATCGTTTTTCATAAAAGATAATAAGGTAACTTATTTATAATAAAGTAATAAAGGAATAGTGTAATTGAATAGAGTTTTTGTATTAAGTCAAACAGGCAAGACGTTA